>ERZ857775.13-NODE-13-length-242558-cov-15.562401_pt1 | contig 242558 bp, 195 predicted proteins | sample MGYA00519698_ERZ857775 | MGnify/ENA primary metagenome ERZ857775 (study PRJEB31778, sample SAMEA3449363) | human gut metagenome | biome: human gut; feature: human-associated habitat; material: faeces | place: United Kingdom | collected 2010/2012 ...
TGCATGTGTTAAGCACGCCGCCAGCGTTCATCCTGAGCCAGGATCAAACTCTCATTAAAAATTTGTCCCGGGTTCAGATATGACTCTGGTCATTATCTATACCCTTTACTGTTCTTGGTTTGTATCAGACTTGCGTCTGTTACGTTCTTTTTGAAATTCTTTATTTGGAATTTCAGGGTTGTCATGTTGTTAATTTTTCAAGGTTCTTTGTTGTCGAACTCATCAGCGACAACTTCTATATGTTATCACATTCAGTGTTCTTTGTCAACAACTTTTTTAATTTCTTTTTTGATGTTCTGCATGTTTTCCAGATGAGATCATCATGAAATCATTTGTCGTTGTTTGTTGCCGTCTTGAACAGCAACTCCGGTATATTAACACATATCGTTAATGTTTGTCAACAACTTTTTTCGATTATTTTCAATCTTTTTTGTTGTTCAAGCTGTTCTCGCGACCAGCAAGTGATACTATACTAAATCTTTTCCAAGATGTCAACTATTATTTTCAAAAAAATGTCTTTTTTGTATATCCATGTCAAAAGTGAACTTTCATCGATCATTTTCATCACTTGCAACGCCCAGTTAAATGTTGAAAGAAGTGTTACAATCCCCATAAATATCCAGACAAACAGCAATGCCTGTCCTGCACCAAATAAAATTCCACCCGCTTTATTAATTCCTTTTACGATTGGAATATAACTTGCCACATCCAGAACTGTAATTAAAATATGAATACACAAAGATAAAATAAAAAATGTAAGTACATACGAAATGCCACGCATAACCATGGCAGTCAAGGTTTCGGCAATATAACCGCAGACATTGTTTACACCTGTTTCTAAATACTGCTCCCCGTTACAATTCTCTATCAGCCAGTCTCTGACTCCTGCCGGAAGATCAAGTTTATCGATCAGTTCAATTTCCTGATTCCTGGTGATTTCTTCCGTCTCCTGCGGAAGCTCAAATTTTTTTATTATGTTATTTTTAATGGTTTCATCTAATGTTGTCTGTTCACACAACAATTTGTTAACACCCGGATACAAAAGCGCAGTTAAGAATACTGCCAGCACAATTCCAATTGCACCGGCAGCACTCTTAAATAATCCAATCCTGTATCCACGTAACATAAACAGCAACATAAATGCCGCTATTCCCAGGACTAATAAATTCATTTGTTTTCCTTCTCATTCTTCATGGTAAGTTTTATAATCGTTGTTTCATTTTCAAATATTGCGATATATTCTAATTTATTGCCCGACGGAACAATATCGATCAGATTCTTTCGGAATGTCGTAGAAAATTTCTTTGCACCATTCAGATAGTAAATGCTGCAGTCGAATTCTCCCGCAATAATCAATTCATCTTCCGTTGCATATATTTTTGAAAATGTATTGTTATAGTCTGCCTCTGCGGTCAATTTACCATTTGTATCATATATATAGATATGGTATCTTCCCGCGGTGGTATCTGCATTCGCAGATATATAGCCTACATAGTGGGAATTTGCAAATACACCTAACATCTCTCTGCCATCCAGACTTATCTCTGCTTTCTCACTCGGTTTTTCATTCATGGAATAGATCACGATTCTATCATCTCCAAAGCAGGCAATCGTGTCATTATCTATAAAATCTACATATGGAAAGATCGTATCATCAAAAGTAAAACCACCCATTAATCGGTCAGCATTCTCGTTTTGTCCTACCGAGCCAAAATTATATGCCGCAAGATAATCCGGTACTGTTGTTCCATCCACCTTTACATAACTGGTAAATAACTTCTGCCCATCGTCCGATACGGCAATATCGAGCGGATAACCACTATTTTCTATAGATGTCTTCATCTCATAGATCTCTTTACTGTCTTTATCATATGCATTGATATAATTCTCATTTTCGCCTGACAGGATCACAACATATACTCCCTGTGAGGCAATATCAATATTTGTAATATCATAATTCAGTGTCTGATTACTGACCTTTCCTGATTTATTAAATACATATACATCTCGTCCGTTCATATCGGCCACAGCCGCATAATCTCCATTTACAACAGCTTGAGGCATCTTCATTGCATAGCTGCAGTCCCAGACGGTATTTCCGGTGGCATCAATATATGCCACACCATCTTTGGTCACTTTTAATACATTATCACTGAACATGATGTAATCTGCAATATTATCTCCATTCGTTTCTACAGACGACACTACATTATATCCCTGATATTCTCTTGTGTTAATATATCTTCTCACAGATACAATCACAACCGCTGCAATTAAGATCACCAATATCACAATAAGGACTTTTACCCTTGCGGAAATTCCCGGTGTTACCTCTATTACATTGCTGTTCTCGTCATCTATCTGTTCTCTCTTCGCCGTCCGTTTTGTCTTTACATGTGCGAAAAACTTTCTGCGGTTCTTTTTTTCTTCTATTTCCTTTGCCATATGTTACCTCTGTCACTTTATGGAATTTTCTTTCGTGGATAGTATAACATCTTTAGTTTACAGATGGAATAGCTATTTTTTCTCCCGGATAGATAGTATCTCCTTCTTTTATTCCGTTGGCATTCATCAATGCATCTACATAATTGGGAGACTTGTACATTTTTAATGATATACTCATGAGCGTATCTCCTTCTTCAATTGTATAATACTCAACGGCTTCATTGGACATTGTTTCCTGTGTAGATACCTCTTCTGTTCCTGTGCTCGTGGTTTCTACGGTATTCTGCCCCATTTCCTCATTCTTCGTTCCGCTACTGTCTTTTTCCGTATTTTCATCTTTTGTCTCGATTTCAGAAGATACTGTCGAAGCAGCTTCTCTTCCATCTTCGGCATTCTCCTGCCCGACATCTTTTGTATAGACCGTCTGTTCCGTATTGCTGTTTGAAAATACCTGTACATCTGAATCATCATTTTGCAATTCCATCTTTCGTATCGTTGACTCTATATCTTTCATCTTATCATAGTTCCCCGATACAACAACTCCCATCGATAATGCAAATACAGCCGCAAAAGACGCAACTGCATATTTTACATAAGACTTACTTTTCTGATTTTTTTCTTTCTTTTGGGATTCGCCTCGCATTGTCTGAAAATTCTTTACAAGCTCTGCATCTTTTCGCAGTGTCGCCTGATCCTTGTCCTCCGTCGTCATGTTTTTGCGGCTGATAATATAATTCTGCATAGCTTCATTTCGAACATAATATATATAATATCCCCGTTGCCGCATCAAGTGATTTTTCTCACACACATAAAAAGCATCATCACATTCTAAGGAATCCATGACAAACAACACCTTATCCCTTCCCCTGAAATTCTCCAGATGCAGTCTTGTGATTTTTTCATTGATATCTGTGGAAAATCCCATGCGCGAAAGAAACCATCCGACAACTGACAGATTTTCAAAATATTTGTTGATCTCCGCATAAAGCCCGCTCCAAATATGATCATCAAATTTGATCTGATCCACATCAAATTCCAGATTCTGTGCCTCTACCGCTCCACTGATAAATAACGTCTCCGTATCACCATCTTTAAAGTACTCTCCAAGCAGGATAGCTCCCCGAGAGGTCGTATTACCCGGCTCTGCGATCTTACGCAGAAATGTCATTACATAATCTTCTATGTATATTTTCTTCTTATCCGGAGCATTTCCTATCTGTCTGATATTTTTCGGCATTTTGTAATGCATTTCATTTTTTCCGTTTTTCTCCGCTGTAGTCTTGTCATACACGATCTCTATCATGATTACACTCCCCCATAATTATTATTGGCTCCGGCTCATTCCGAAAGCACTCTTTTTAGATTTGTTCTGATAATAGCATTTGGGAAAGTCTGTACTTATCAAATTTTGTCAACATATATGGCAATCTATATTTTTTCTTTTTGAGTATTTCGACATTTTATTTTTCGGTTTTGTGTAAACTTTATCAATCCGGGTAATACTTTATAGTAAGATATATTTTTGGGAAGGTGTTTATGAATATCAGTAAGAAAGTAAAAAAACGGAAAACCGAATACTTCAATCCGGCCCGAAGCCATACCTGTCACGAGCTAGGTAACCGGATCGTAGAATTAATCCATGATATGGAAGGTTATGGCAAGGATATAATCGTAATCTGCATCGGAACAGACCGCGCTACCGGAGATGCACTCGGTCCTCTGGTCGGCGACTACATCCTTGCACACGATACCGCCTATCAGGTTGCGGGAACACTGGAATATCCGGTTCATGCACTTAATATCCGTGATACGATCGACCATATCTACGAAGATTTTGACGATCCTTTTGTAATCGCCGTAGATGCATCTCTTGGCATGTCCAAAGATATGGGAATGGTTACGATCACGAACTCCCACCTGTTTCCGGGAAAAGGTGTAAACAAAAAACTTCCGGCAATAGGCGATATGTCTATTACCGGAATCGTTAATCTCTCCGGGAATGCCGGAGCAAATCTACTCCAGAATACCCGATTATATACAGTTAAACAGATGGCCGAATACATTGGAAGAGCACTCGTCTATGCCGATCATCATCTGTCATCTCCTTTATAAACTTTGATAGCCTCAGCTACTGTACTTGCTGATCCTTCTTCCATGATTGAGATCAGATCAGATAATTTTTCTTCTGTACAAAAGTCCTTTCCGAGATATGTTTCATATTTGTTCGTGATCATAAGCTCATATTCGGATATCTTCTTCTGCGTATCACCGAAATCATTTTCCAGTGTATCACGTTCGGATTTCAATCGATCCATTTTCTCTTTTCTGCGTCCGGTGATCTCATCCGTAATCAACTGTTTGGTTTCTTTCTCGAAGGTACGAAGCGCATCCAGTTTTTCATCACTGATCACTCCACCCGCATCTTCTAACTCCTGAATCTTTTTATCATATTTACCCAGTCTGTAAATGCTCTCATCCTTATCCTTTGCAATTGAATTCTTGATCGCTTTTACAGCCTTCTCATTGGCTATGATCTTATCGCGGGTTCTTCTTCCCTCCCGGATCAAATCTCTATGTTTCACCTTTGTCAGATTAAATACAATGAAATAAATAATAAACTCAGTAATTATGATCAGTGCTGCAATCAGTACACACATTGCAGTATGGTTTCCTGTCTTGAACTTTGTATTCATTAAAATCGCAATCACTGCTGCCGGAATTCCTCCGCATGCAACCAAAAGAATTACAAGCAGCTCAAGAAATTCACTCATGCCTTTGGGGGAAAACAGGCAATAATACATCTTCGTATTACAAAAGGCCGGAACATGATTCTTTTTGAATAAAGTCTTGATAGCCGCATTCAGCTGACGATTCTCCTCCCGGATATCTGCCGTCTCCTTATTGATCCGATCTTCCATTCTCTGGCTTTTCTTTTTATCCTTCTTCGTCTGCACCTGACGGATCTTAGAATTATTTACATCGATCTGTCTGTCATAGCTTGCAGCGATCTGTTCTTTTCTTTTTTTTAATGTGGCACTGATCTCATCACCGGTTGCCCGTTCTTCCCGGACGATAGCCCGTTTATTCTTCTTCTGGAGCAGCTTGATCTCCTCCAGCTTATCTTTTAAATCTTCTAATTCGGAGATTGTATCACGCGCTTCGATCAGGTATTCCTGGTCTTCATCATATACGTTATCCGCAGCCATAGCTTTCCTCCTGTCTGTAAATGTGCACGCACAAGCCTACACTTATATTTATTTTAACAAATAACACCTTATTAAACAACCCGAAGTTTTTTCTATGTTCTTTCTGAAATCTGTCACACTTTTTTCAAACAAAATTAAGAGAATGTAAATTGCAAACCCTGTCGACATCTTCTATAATAGATACAGGCACGAATAATAAACCATTGCCGCTGATCACCAATAATACAAAGTTATATTTTACATAAAGGAGGATTTTCCCTGACCTATGAATATTTTATTTTTTCTGACTCCTAAGAGCGAGGTTGCATTTATAGAAAGCACATTTACTTTAAGACAGATTCTTGAAAAGATGGAGATCCATCGCTATTCAGCAATCCCGATTCTGTCGGATAACGGCGAATATGTCGGAACAATCACCGAGGGTGATATCCTCTGGTTCTGCAAGAAAAACGGATTGAACCATCTGTCCAAATCCGAAGATATCCGTTTGTCCGACATTCCGAAAAAATTCGAATATGCTTCCGTATCAATCAACTCAAATATGGAAGATCTGATCGCCCGTGCGATGGCACAGAACTTCGTTCCTGTAGTAGACGACCACAACAAATTCATCGGTATCGTAACCCGAAAAGATATCATCGGCTACTGCTATAAAAAGCTGAGCCAAACTTCATAATTTTTTCAAAAGCACTAAAATAAAAAGCCATCCAACCGATACTATTATTATACCGGCTGAATGGCTTTTTATTTATTATAACACGCCTGTTCTATTGATTGCTGAGATTAAAGCATATACAGATGCATCAATAATATCATCCTTAATGCCTGCACCCCAGGTAACTGTTCCGTCTTTTCCTTCCAGACCTACATAAGCGACTGCCTGTGAGTTAGAGCCTACCTGTAATGCATGCTCCTCATAGCAGATGATCTTGAAGTCAATGTCAAAATGCTTCTTAATTGCATTACTGACAGCATCCAGACGACCATTTCCTTTACCATGATATACTTTCTTTTCGCCATATTTCATGATCGTGATCTCAGTTGAGATTCCATCTCCCTGAACGAAATGGCACTCCAACATCCGAACAGGATTTTCTATATTGACATATGTACTCTGGAAAATATCCAAAACTTCGGTAGCGGATAATTCCTTATGTGCCTTATCAGATACATCTTTAACTGTATAACCAAGATCCTCACGGAATTTTGGCGGAAGGTCAAAACCGTACTTGGACTGGAGAATATAACCGATACCTCCCTTTCCTGACTGACTGTTGATACGGATAACATCTCCATCATATTTTCTTCCGATATCTTCCGGATTCAGTGGAAGATATGGTACTGTCCACATACCATCTCCCTGATCCTTTCTGTACTTCATACCCTTTGCTATCGCATCCTGATGAGAACCTGAAAATGCTGCAAAGACTAATTTTCCCGTATACGGAGAACGCTCATATACATGCATATTTGTTACGCGTTCATATAATTCTGTCAGCTTTGGAATATCAGACAGATCAAGTTCAGGATCTACTCCATGTGTGAACATATTCATCGCAAGTGTGATGATATCTACATTACCGGTTCTCTCACCATTTCCAAATAAAGTTCCTTCGATTCTGTCTGCACCTGCAAGAATACCAAGCTCTGCATCTGCTACGCCACATCCACGGTCATTATGCGGATGTAAGGACAGGATAACATTTTCTCTGTCAATCAAATGTTCACTCATGTACTCAATCTGGCTTGCATACACATGCGGAAGTGACATTTCTACAGTTGCAGGAAGGTTAATAATAACCTTACGATCCGGAGTAGGCTTCCATTCTTTGATAACTGCATTACATACGTCCAATGCATAGTCAATCTCTGTTCCGGTAAAGCTCTCCGGTGAATACTCAAACGGATAATTTACTCCGTGCTCTTCTGCCATCTGGTTCAACAATTTTGCCCCATCAACCGCAAGCTGTAAGATCTCTTCTTTTGATTTCTTAAATACCTGTGTTCTCTGTGCATAGGATGTCGAATTATACAGGTGAACGATCGCATGCTTTGCGCCGTCAATTGCTTCAAATGTTTTCTTAATGATATGCGGTCTTGCCTGTGTCAGCACCTGAATGGTTACATCATCCGGTATCATATTCTTCTCAATCAGGGTACGGCAGAACTCATATTCTGTTTCCGATGCTGCAGGGAAACCAATCTCGATCTCTTTGAAACCGATCCGTACAAGTTCTTTGAAGAACTCCAGTTTCTCATCCAGATTCATTGGAACGATCAGTGCCTGATTACCGTCTCTTAAATCTACACTACACCAGATCGGTGCCTTATCAATATACTCTTTTTCTACCCATTTTACAGACTTTTCCGGTGGCATATAATAGCCTCTTTTGTAATGCTCAAAATTCTTCATGTTTAACCTCCTGTTTCTGTTTTCTGTATAAGCTCCTGTAACGGCTTTTGTTCTTCTATTCATATATTACATAAAATATGGCAATAAAAAAACCTACATCTCATCACCTATAGAGACGTAAGTTATACGCGGTACCACTCTATTTCATACATGTTGTATGCTCTCGTTACAGATACAGATATGAATCTCTTATATCCTCCTGCTATAATGGTCAGGCTCCATCCCATCCTACTTCCTTTCAGCGGGCTACTCTGAGGCGAGTTCAAATCTGTTCCACTGCTGTCTCACACCAACCGACAACTCTCTGAATGCTTCATAGATTCTACTATTCCTCTTCATCGTATTATCTGTATCGACTTTAACACAGTGTCTCGCTGTCTGTCAACCCCATTTTTGCAGAAAAATATGCACGCGGTAACTGTTCTTCCTGTACCCGCGTGCAAAGGATTGTCATTCCTACCATACAATATGACGTTTGTTCTTCAAGAGACAACCGCCCGATGCGATCATCAATATACCGGATGCAAGTCCAAGCACCAGAACGACTACGCCTAATGCAATATTTATTGCGCCTGAAGTTTTCATTGTCTTATATGCTTTCTCCATTTTCAGCACCCCTTCTGCAAAAATTTCATTTGAAAAGATGATACCACAAAGTCTCTCACCTGACAATGTTTCAGAGTAAAATTACGCCTTAAAATTTACATTAAATATTGTTTATGTTACACTGTTTTTAAACGAACACATAGGATGCTCTTTTCATTTTCAGAATGCAGCATGTCGTCCCGAAATGAAAAACGTATCCTTTACACTATAGATAAGGAGTCTGAATTATGCCAGCTATTTCAAATGACTGGGCTCCGGAACTGAAGCCCGAATATAAAAAAGAATATTATAAAGAACTGTTTAATTTTGTCGGACATGAATATGCCACAAGAGAAATCTTTCCACCTGCCGATGATATATTCAATGCATTTCATCTGACACCATTGTCAAAGGTCAAATGTGTCATTATCGGTCAGGATCCCTACCATAATGTAGGTCAGGCGCATGGCCTGAGCTTCAGTGTAAAGCCGGGAGTCGATATCCCGCCTTCTCTTGCCAATATTTATCAGGAGCTTCACGATGACCTTGGCTGCTATATTCCAAATAATGGTTATCTCGTTAAATGGGCGGAGCAGGGTGTCCTTATGTTAAATGCTGTTCTGACCGTACGGGCACATCAGGCGAATTCTCATCAAGGACATGGCTGGGAACAATTTACAGACGCCTGCATGGAGATCTTAAACCGTCAGGATCGCCCGATCGTATTCATCTTATGGGGCTCGTATGCGCAAAGAAAAGCTTCGATGTTAAACAATCCGAACCATCTGATCTTAAAAGCTCCGCATCCAAGTCCGTTATCGGTCTATCGTGGATTCTGGGGAAGCAAGCCCTTCAGCAAAACGAACAACTTCCTGATCGAGCACGGTGTTGAACCGATCGACTGGCAGATTGAAAACATATGACAATAAATCTACCAAGCAAATAAGCAACGTGTCTGTATAAAGACAACGTTGCTTATTTATTTGGCAGATAAACAGATATGAGTAAGAAGGGCGAATAGCCCGGAGTGCGAATAGCTGTACGGTTTCGAAAGTCCGACGGACGGAGAAATCGGTATTATTGAATTGTCTCCCGCTTCTTATCCAGTTCTGCCTGAACAACAGCAAGCTGTTCGATAATTTTATCTTTTAACATAGATATCTCGGAAGCATAGTCCTCTCCGAGATTGTCTTTTACCTGCTCTAACCGGTCAAGGATATCGGTATAAGTCTGATTTACTTTTCTCTGGATCCATTTGCGATTGGATACAAAAAGGATAGTTCTTAGATTATGCAGTCTGTCTGCAAGCTTGATCATGACCACCTGTGCCGGAGCGTGGTCAAATAGACGTTTTGAATAGTCGGAGAAGGTCTCTCCTTCGAGTTTACTTAATAAATATACATGATCCCTGATATCCGTACCAAAGATCTGTTCAATATCTTCAAATGTACAGTCCGTATCTTCTACCGTATCATGCAGTAATGCAGCTACAAGTACAGTTTCATCCTCTACATGACATTCGTCTCTTAATATATGATAAACGCCAAGAATATGTTCATCATAATACGGCACTTTGCCATCTCTGCCAAGGCGCGTCTGTCCCTGATGACATCGCTTCGCAAATGCCATCGCAGTCTCAACACGATCTGGCTGACAACTGCCATCTTCTATATAAGAAACTGTTTCATCTCTGTCTGCTGTATTTGTAAAACCCTGCATGTTCTGCTCCATTCCATACCCTCGGGGCATTTTTTAGATATAACCGGACATGTACACCCGCACCTTGTGTCTGTTTCAGTATAACACAGCCGCACATATCTTTCCAGCGAATCTGTCATTTTATAGATACTTCATTTTTACATCTGCTGCGTTTTTCTGTTTTGTACTTTTCCATAATTTGTCTGTCTCCATGCTTGAATCCTGCCGAAATTTCGCATATACTAGATTCTGCTTTACCGTAATATGCAACTATACAATGTCCCAACCTGTCTGTACGGGTTGCAGTAAGCGGACTCGAACGCACAATATATGTCATTGCACTATATTCGGTTGTTCTCGTATCACCAGATCCGCATCAGAACACACATTATATACATGGCATTTCCTGTTACGGTGAATGATACAAATTAAGAAAGAGGTTTCACGATTATGGATATTATTTTGAAGATCAGTCAGGAACTTATGTGCCGGCAGGAGCAGGTAGCCGCTGCCATTAAACTGATAGATGAGGGAAACACTATCCCTTTTATTGCACGATACAGAAAAGAAGCTACCGGTTCTTTAAACGATGAGCAGCTTCGTACTCTGGATGAACGTCTTACTTACCTCAGAGGACTGGAAGAACGAAAAGAAAAGGTCATTGCTACGATTGAAGAACAAGGCATGCTGACCGACGAACTGAAGCAGTCCATTCTGGCTGCCGAAACTCTGGTAGCTGTCGAGGATCTGTACCGCCCATATAAGCCAAAGAGAAAGACTCGTGCCACGATCGCACAGAGCAAGGGACTTACAGGGCTTGCAAATATCATCTCCCTGCAAATGACAAATAAGCCGATCACGGAAGAAGCCCTCGCCTATGTATCAGAAGAAAAAGAAGTTCACTCCCCTGAAGAAGCAATTGCAGGAGCTATGGACATTATCGCAGAATCCATTTCGGATAATGCAGAATATCGAACCGAGATACGAAACCGAACAATGGATAAGGGAGTTCTTATAACTACCGCAAAAGATCCGGAAGCAGAATCCGTATATGAAATGTATTATGATTTCAGCACTCCCGTCCGCAAGATGACCGGATATCGTACACTCGCCATTAATCGTGGTGAAAAGGAAAAATTTCTCTCCGTTAAGATCGACGCACCGGCCGACGAGATCATCGGTTATCTGATCCATGAAGTGGTTGTACGGGATAATCCGAATACAAATGACATCTTAAAAGACGCGATTGCCGACAGCTACGAACGTCTGATCGCTCCATCCATTGAACGTGATATCCGAAGCAGTCTGACCGAAGCTGCCGAAGATGGTGCGATCAAAGTATTCGGCAGTAATTTAAAACAGCTCTTAATGCAGCCACCGATCAACGGCCATGTCGTACTTGGCTGGGATCCTGCATTCCGTACCGGATGTAAGCTGGCAGTCGTTGATGCAACGGGAAAGGTACTCACTACAAAAGTCATCTACCCGACTGCTCCTCAGAATAAGGTGGAAGAATCAAAGAAGATCTTAAAGGATCTGATCAAAAAATATAACATCTCGCTGATCTCTGTCGGGAACGGAACCGCTTCCCGCGAGTCCGAGGCGATCATTGCCGATCTTATCCATGAGCTGGATACAAAGGTTCAGTATGTAATCGTAAATGAAGCCGGAGCATCCGTCTACTCGGCAAGCAAGCTTGCAACAGAAGAATTTCCAAGCTTTGATGTCGGTCAGCGTAGCGCCGCTTCAATCGCAAGAAGACTTCAGGATCCGCTTGCTGAGCTGGTCAAGATCGATCCGAAAGCGATCGGTGTCGGTCAGTACCAGCACGATATGAACCAGAAGAAGCTGACAGAAGCGTTAGACGCTGTTGTCGAAGATTCTGTAAACCAGGTCGGTGTTGATTTAAACACAGCTTCTGCTCCTCTGATGGAGCATATCTCGGGTATTACAAAAACACTGGCAAAGAATATCATAGATTACCGTGAAGCAAACGGTCGCTTTACAAATAGAAAAGAACTGTTAAAGGTTGCAAAGCTTGGTCCGAAAGCCTTTGAACAGTGTGCCGGATTTATGAGGATCACTGGTGGTACAAATCCGCTTGATGCTACCTCTGTCCATCCGGAAAGCTACGAGATTGCCGAAACACTGATCCGGCATCTCGGATATTCCATGGATGATCTTGCATCCGGTCAGTTAAAGGGTATCACAAAAGCCGCAGGCGATATCAAAGCACTCGCAAAAGAACTGGGCGTCGGAACCGTAACAGTTACCGACCTTGTAAAAGAGCTGGAAAAACCTGCAAGAGATCCTCGAAGTGAAATGCCACAGCCGATCCTGCGTGGGGACATCCTTGAAATGAAGGACTTAAAGGAAGGCATGATCTTAAAGGGCACAGTCCGTAATGTAATCGACTTCGGTGCATTTGTAGATATCGGTGTTCATCAGGACGGTCTGGTTCATATCTCTCAGATGTCGGATAAATTCATCAAGCACCCATTGGATGTTGTAAGTGTCGGTGATATCGTAACAGTTAAGGTTATGGGCGTGGATCTTGCAAAGAAACGAATCCAGCTCACTATGAAAGGGATTGAAGGGTAAGTCGTTTTATCAAACAGCAACTCTCTCTGAATGAATTTTTATATCTTTAACAATTCTATTTTTATATCAACATGCCGCAATTCATCAGCAAGCTTCATCATAGAATCTTGCCGGAATATGCGGCATGTTTAATGCATCCGCATTACGTATAATCCCTTAGGTTTTTCGTCATTTTGACGATAATCTTTCAGTACCGAAACAGCATATGTATATGGTATAATTTATATAAGCACATCAAGCGAATGATGTGTCGGAATTTAGGGTTATGGAGACCGTGTATACAGGTATAAAGTTTATCTTTTATATTCAGCCTTTAACCGGTGGACTACATCTTGTAAATGACACACTTCATTTTCTATTCGATGCATATGTCTTTTTCGTAAATACTCCTGTGCCAACTCGCCTTCGGCTCAAACAGGCACCCGTATTTACTGACAATATGCATCTCATTACGAAAGACTCGTGTATGTCATATTACAAGATATAGTCCACCAGTCACAGGCTGAACATAAAAATAAATCAAATATAAACTGTGTATATCGGACAAAGAAAGGAGTTGAAGGTTATGAACAAAAAGATTATCAGTCTCATACTCATGTTTGTTATGATCGGGGAGCTCATGTTTACAAGCATGCCGGCAGCAAAAGCCAGTGGCTATCTTGAAATAAAGGCAACCGCTACATCGATGACCTCGGTAAAAATAACATGGAAAGCACAAAAAGGAGTTACTCAGTATAAAATCTATCGTGCCACAGAAAACAAAAACGGAAATGTCGGCAAATATAAGGTGGTAGCAACCATCTCCGGCAAGAAGAAAAGTTACACCGACAAGAAATTAAAAACAGAGAAAACTTACAGCTACATGGTTCGTGGCTATAAGAATAAAAAATGTGTAATTAAAACCGGAGTTCCAGAATCTGCCTATACCGGACTGACATGTTCATTTGACGAATACCAGTTTGCAGAAGCCCCAAGAAGCCCAAAGTCGATCATGCTGAAATTATACAGTTCAGGCGGCGTACTTCCAACCGGATATGAAATCTACCGGAAAGAAATGGGAATCTCAGGTTACAAAAAAATCGCAACAACAAAAAAAAGTGTAACCAGCCTGAGCTATAAAGACAAAACCGTAAAAGCGGGTAAGACATATCGCTACAAGGTCAGAACTTATCTTAAAGTCGGCAAGAAGAAATATTACAGTGCTTTTACGGACTACGAACAGATATCTGCAACAAACCGAAGCGGTAAATATACGTTCAAATTTGACAACAGGGTAAAATGTGCTGATAACGAAACAGTATATAAGATTACCAGCAAAGCCTATAATGACACATTAAAATTATATGACAATGCTGTACTGACGATTGAGCTGGACGATGGTTCGACCATTGAAACAGGTGTTGATATCATTTCCTATCGCAAGGGTGATGGCACCTGGAAGAAATACAAAAGCAATCAGAGTCTGACCCTTAAGGCAAACGAAACACTCCGGCTCAAGGTTCGGGCTACACAAGATGTAAAGATTAAGAATCTCAAAAATGTAGAGTCCTATGAACTGAATATGGATGTTACTTATGGAGGAATAAGCAGCTTCCTCTGGGCTTACCCTTATGCCGGTACAGCTAAGACTGTTATGAATTCAGAAGCGATCCATTAAATAACCGCATAATATAAAGCACCTCTGCTCCATGGTGGTTATATGATACAAGACAGAATTTCTGAAATGTATTGTATATGAAACTACTGTAGGGTGGAGGTGTTTTTTTGCCGACATTTATGTCGACATTTTCTTGTTCAGTTAGATATAATTATATGCTATACTTATTTTGTTCTGGTTAAACGAGGTGATCATGAGAAATATATTTTTTGTAGATAGTGAGAATGTCGGTGATTCATGGATACAACTATTTGATTATCTGAATGACGATGACTGTATCCTTGTATTCTACACCGACAAGTCTCCTAACATGTCCTATGCAAATGTTGTCGCATTGAAACAGTCCCCTTTTGAACCTGAGTTCATCCTCTGTGAAAACGGAACTGATAATGCCTTAGATTTTCAACTTGTAACCTACCTTGGTTCGTATACAGTTAAAAATCCGGACGACAACCTCATCATTGTTTCAAAAGATAAAGGTTTTGACAGCGTGGTACATTTCTGGACGGAACGCGGATACCATGTATGCCGCAAGGCTCCCTCCATTTTCCACACACTGGCAAATGAACTATCTGTACAAAAGCCAATGCTTCCTGCAATTCCAGCTTTTACTGCAGTACCGGAAAGTATTGATGATTCAGTAATAAAGGCAGAAAATCTAAAGCCGGACGTGATCGTAGAAGCCACTCCCGCTACGAATCCTGTCAAAATTGCTGTTTCTGCTAAGATTGATAAACAGGCTGCTATTCCAGAAGCTGTATCTACGCCGCTGTATGATAAGGAACAGGTCGATACATTACTTTCCTGTGTCGGGAAAAGTAATCTATCCGCCATCCACAACATACTTATATCAATCTACGGTCAGGAAAAAGGAAGTTATATCTATGGTATAGTAAAGAGTTCATCCTACGAGATACCAAAGGTCAACTGGCAAAAGAAAACAAAATACCGTAAATTCTTATCGATTGTTTACTCTAATGCCGGTATTGCTCTCATTGATGATTTCTATAAAAAACTATACCCGCATAAAGCAAACCTTCGGGAAATTCACAACCTCTTCGTGACCAAGTATGGTCAGGAAAAGGGTACCGAATACTATCGCTACTATAAATCGCATGCAGAATTTCTGCAGAAGACATTCTAGCATGTAACAAAAAGGAACCAGAACAAAGCTCTCCCCACCACAGAATCCGAATAGCATATAGGGGATGTGGTAAGTAAGGCTGTGGTGGGGGGAGGATGTACATGTGCTACTACTTTTTGATCTCAGTGTTACATTTGTATTTGTATCTATATGGTCTTATTAAATTCTCATATAATTTATAACTGCATATATCTATATAGCTTACTTCTTGTTCTTTTATGGTTGTATAGCAAATCAGTCTGGGATTCTCCTTTATATAGCACTGCTTCTCAAAATCCCATTCACATATAAACACCTTTTCAAATGGTGATTTCTCTATAACCCTAAGAAAATAATCCGTAACACCGTTTCTTTCTTTTGTTTTTAACAGATGTTCCATACAATCAAATTCATCATCTAAAACAAATATAAACAAGTCCGTATCCCCTTTAGGATGTAATTTTTCCTTTTTCTTTATTCCCGCAATAATATTATCTATATCAGCTTCTATCACTGGTATATCCGATTTAAATTCTGAGGGCTGCCCATCTTTGTAATTAAAACTTTTCGCAAGAAGTCGTTTATCTTTATCGAATTGACATTTTCCTTCTTCTGTAAATGAACCATCGATATTTCTTTCATAATCCAATGCAATAAAACGCATTTGCGCTTCACTTATTTCCTGTAATTTCTCCGTTTTCTCTCTAATAGATAATCTATCAAATTGTGTTGGAGATTTTGCTATTTTATTATTATGTTGCGTATGTGTTACTTCTAAATAATTTCCTCCTTGAAATTTTAGATCAGGCATACTCTTACTTGAATTATCATCATAATATTGATTGTCAAATATATAGCCTTTTAATTGTAAAATCTCCTTCGCTTCCTGTTCTCCTTGTTTCATTTTATTTTTTCCCCTTTTATGTTAATTATATTTTCTTTGTTATCATTCCACACTATATATCTATTAAAACTGATATTTGTTATTGTATTTACAGCTACGTTATAAATTCACATTCCACCATGTATCTATTAAAACCTGGATCTGTTCCTTTGTGGCATCTGATAATGTCTTATTCACATTCCACCATGCATCTATTAAAACTTGACGAACGTATAGAAGAATTAGTAGAAAAGAAATTCACATTCCACCATGTATCTATTAAAACGAACTATACCATGCTTGATAACTTAAAGCTTGGTTAATTCACATTCCACCATGTATCTATTAAAACTGGGAAAATGGCGCAAATGTCAACGGATGAAGTTAGATTCACATTCCACCATGTATCTATTAAAACAATACCCGCAAATGCCAAAATTTTTAGGGGCAATTTATTCACATTCCACCATGTATCTATTAAAACTATTACAGCCACTAAGATAGCGGTTGATGATCTTGATTCACATTCCACCATGTATCTATTAAAACTTGATCTCCTTTCAGGAACTTTATAAAATAATAATAATTCACATTCCACCATGTATCTATTAAAACGATCAGGTCTACTCAATAGTTCTTTCGCTAACTCAATTCACATTCCACCATGTATCTATTAAAACACCTCGCATTTATGACAATGGATCAAACGATAGAAAATTCACATTCCACCATGTATCTATTAAAACCAAGTAAATTAAAAAAAATAATATCTTTTATGCTTGATTCACATTCCACCATGTATCTATTAAAACAGATCAGCCGCGCGAAGATATTACTATTTTTGTCAATTCACATTCCACCATGTATCTATTAAAACAAAAAACGCTTGACGATGAGTGAAGTATATCACTTGAATTCACATTCCACCATGTATCTATTAAAACGAATAGCATGTCAGGTGATGAATCTATTGAAGTAATTCACATTCCACCATGTATCTATTAAAACTCCACCATACAACACTTTTCCAGCTACTTTTATTTGATTCACATTCCACCATGTATCTATTAAAACGATTCACCGAGTGCAGGTTCAGAATAGATTTTACCGCATTCACATTCCACCATGTATCTATTAAAACTCATTGTATTTGCTGTTTTGCTCATTCTATATCCGATTCACATTCCACCATGTATCTATTAAAACTTCAACTTGTGATACTTCTATTGATCTCTCTTTATGATTCACATTCCACCATGTATCTATTAAAACCCGTTGCAAGTTCTTCGATCTCATATACATCGTAATTCACATTCCACCATGTATCTATTAAAACGATACGGTCAGCCAGTACGGGTGTATCACGCAACTTATTCACATTCCACCATGTATCTATTAAAACGCTTGATGTTATGTCAACAGTTGTAACCACTATTGTATTCACATTCCACCATGTATCTATTAAAACTCGGATGTATCTGTAAAAGATATTGTTGATTCAAAATTCACATTCCACCATGTATCTATTAAAACGGTTGTAAAACGGTATCTGCAAGTGAAATAAAAGTATTCACATTCCACCATGTATCTATTAAAACGAGCAAAAGAAGCGTTGGAGAACGCAAAAGACGCATATTCACATTCCACCATGTATCTATTAAAACATTAGCATATCCATCAAAATTTACCAATGCATCTTGATTCACATTCCACCATGTATCTATTAAAACTCCATTGTAAAATGTATCTATCGAATAATCTCCTAGATTCACATTCCACCATGTATCTATTAAAACCGTAGACGGCAGCTACAGATATGTTGTAAAAAACAAATTCACATTCCACCATGTATCTATTAAAACCGCCAGACGAACGATTAACAAACCGCGTGTACACTCATTCACATTCCACCATGTATCTATTAAAACTTACATTTCATATACCTTTTTTAACTCTGATATTGATTCACATTCCACCATGTATCTATTAAAACCGCTTGCTGTCTTTGATGTAGTTACTTTTGTCTTGTAATTCACATTCCACCATGTATCTATTAAAACCGGTGCCTTTGTCTCCTCGATCGTGATCGCTCCAAGATTCACATTCCACCATGTATCTATTAAAACTAACACGTCTTACCCTACTTTCTTTTTTCTTCGATCAATTCACATTCCACCATGTATCTATTAAAACAAGTAAACATTTAAACTCCTTTCGCAAAGTCAAGCATTCACATTCCACCATGTATCTATTAAAACTACCCTTCTTCGTATAATGTTTCTAATGTATCAACATTCACATTCCACCATGTATCTATTAAAACACACATAAGAATGATTATAAAGTAACCAGTATCACATTCACATTCCACCATGTATCTATTAAAACCTTCAAGCACAAAGAGTATAATAGATGCCCTTATTTATTCACATTCCACCATGTATCTATTAAAACGATTTTAAAAACAATATTACATCCGCCGAAGAACTATTCACATTCCACCATGTATCTATTAAAACCGCTTGTTCCGCTATCAAGTCCACCGATTATAATATATTCACATTCCACCATGTATCTATTAAAACGACGTTCAGGCGGATGGAAGCTCAGCGGCGGCACATATTCACATTCCACCATGTATCTATTAAAACCCACTCTCTCATCTGTATTATATGCTGCATAATCTATTCACATTCCACCATGTATCTATTAAAACGATCTATCGAATATATATAAGCATCTTCTTTTTCATTCACATTCCACCATGTATCTATTAAAACGTTCACACCACATGAAAATCACAACCTTTCTAAAAAATTCACATTCCACCATGTATCTATTAAAACATGACATTTGAAGCTGAAGTTTTATATAACACTCACATTCACATTCCACCATGTATCTATTAAAACGATATAAAACAGATATACGACATCAATGAATATCAATTCACATTCCACCATGTATCTATTAAAACGATAAAATCTCTCTGTGATAAAGCATATAGCAAAACAATTCACATTCCACCATGTATCTATTAAAACTTTGGCATTCAATACCTGCATTTCTCACCTCCGTATATTCACATTCCACCATGTATCTATTAAAACGCTGTTCCTCACCGAATGACTGCGGCGTCAAAATATTCACATTCCACCATGTATCTATTAAAACTGTTTGTCCTCCTAATATTAGAATCATAGTTGTAAATATTCACATTCCACCATGTATCTATTAAAACGAATTTAAGTTATATCCCGCAGCATTAACAATCCAATTCACATTCCACCATGTATCTATTAAAACATCGTCCGATAATGTCACGGAATCTCAACCAAACGGATTCACATTCCACCATGTATCTATTAAAACTTATTTCTGCCGTCCTTTTAATTTGACAACATATGAATTCACATTCCACCATGTATCTATTAAAACGCTGTTCCATCATCGTAATAATAGCTTGCTTTTCCTGATTCACATTCCACCATGTATCTATTAAAACTAAAACCGGCTTCTCTAAGATAATTTGTAAATTCTTCATTCACATTCCACCATGTATCTATTAAAACGCATATTATGATGATCCTGCTGATCTTAAGTATACATTCACATTCCACCATGTATCTATTAAAACCCAACAGAAGTCATATAGTCCTGATGAATCAATTCAATTCACATTCCACCATGTATCTATTAAAACTATCACAAACTACACAGATGAATAGACAGTCTGCAATTCACATTCCACCATGTATCTATTAAAACTCATACAATCCGTGTTTATACCATCTGTAATAATAATTCACATTCCACCATGTATCTATTAAAACCAGACTATACAAAAAGGTAATATGCGGGGATTTGCATTCACATTCCACCATGTATCTATTAAAACAAATTATGTAAACTTAAAATTTTAACTCCGGATTTTATTCACATTCCACCATGTATCTATTAAAACAAATACGTTGAATGCAAATCAAAAGGCAATATGCAAATTCACATTCCACCATGTATCTATTAAAACGCATCGCAGACAAGCTTCTGTACAAATTCAATTCTATTCACATTCCACCATGTATCTATTAAAACTCCAGCATAAAACCTGTTGCCATGCGAATAAGCACATTCACATTCCACCATGTATCTATTAAAACAACGTAGTCGCCGCGACACTTGCTTTTTTGCAAATAATTCACATTCCACCATGTATCTATTAAAACAAGTTGTGTTCAATTTCCCTAACCGGCAATGTTTCATTCACATTCCACCATGTATCTATTAAAACTTAGCAATATTGCACGAAAATGAATCTAATACATAGATTCACATTCCACCATGTATCTATTAAAACAGCTTTCCGGGCTTCGGTCGTTAGCACTTCTGTTGTATTCACATTCCACCATGTATCTATTAAAACCTTATATGCCGCTTTTTCCCAATGACTTTGAGCTAAATTCACATTCCACCATGTATCTATTAAAACTATATGAACCAGAAAACTTGTCTACATTAATGTCAATTCACATTCCACCATGTATCTATTAAAACTCAAGTTCCTGCTGTGTTATGTAACCACGTTTTAGATTCACATTCCACCATGTATCTATTAAAACGATTTTACATATTTAAATGATTTTTTAGTGCAATAATTCACATTCCACCATGTATCTATTAAAACTATGACGAAATAGCAGGCTGGCAGGCGGTTGATGAATTCACATTCCACCATGTATCTATTAAAACCAGATAAACGGTGCTGTCGAATCTATCAAAATGAATTCACATTCCACCATGTATCTATTAAAACTTCACATCACCGAGAAAGAATATAACCGCCTTATTGCATTCACATTCCACCATGTATCTATTAAAACACAGACTGAGTACACTTTAGAAATTGTAAACACTCATTCACATTCCACCATGTATCTATTAAAACACAATGGCATCAATCGGCGCTGTAACCTGTTTTACAAATTCACATTCCACCATGTATCTATTAAAACGAGCCAGAAGAAAAGGTTGGTGCGGATGCATTTTACATTCACATTCCACCATGTATCTATTAAAACATTCATCAAAAATCTTTGCAAATGTTTTCGGAAGAACATTCACATTCCACCATGTATCTATTAAAACAAAGATATAACAGGACAGATAATCAAAGACGCATAATTCACATTCCACCATGTATCTATTAAAACTCAGGCAATGATACAACCAAAGCCGCAATAACTTTATTCACATTCCACCATGTATCTATTAAAACCAGCCTCCGTATACATCAAATGAAAACTCTATCGGTATTCACATTCCACCATGTATCTATTAAAACGATTGTAAGAGTTGTAGCTGGAATAGTGTTAGTTTTATTCACATTCCACCATGTATCTATTAAAACTAAACGCGGGAATCTCATTTATACAGAATCTTGCGCATTCACATTCCACCATGTATCTATTAAAACGCGAACAGAGCGCAAGAAGAACTGGACGAAACGAATTCACATTCCACCATGTATCTATTAAAACATCTCATCCATTACAAAGATAGTAACGTCCTGCTTATTCACATTCCACCATGTATCTATTAAAACCGATATGCACTAGTGATGCTGATACGTCCGTAGTAATTCACATTCCACCATGTATCTATTAAAACACTATCTGATGTGTGACTTGTTCCAAAACCGCCATTATTCACATTCCACCATGTATCTATTAAAACTGCGGTAGCCATGAAACTAATAGGTCTAGTATTTGATTCACATTCCACCATGTATCTATTAAAACTCTTAACTTCTTCATTATATAAATCATCCGCTGATATTCACATTCCACCATGTATCTATTAAAACCAGCCACCGTACACATCAAACGAAAACGCTATTGGTATTCACATTCCACCATGTATCTATTAAAACGGTTACTTCTTCCACACCTGCGCCAAGCTTGTTTGTATTCACATTCCACCATGTATCTATTAAAACTTAAAAATCCACGTCTTGCGTCAATCACCGGAACATTCACATTCCACCATGTATCTATTAAAACCGCGATATAAAATTAATGATATTAACAAAAAAGTTGATTCACATTCCACCATGTATCTATTAAAACCGAAGCGGTCATACACAAGACCGATAACATTCGTTAATTCACATTCCACCATGTATCTATTAAAACGATGGTGGACATAATTCAGTATTTTGATATCAGATTATTCACATTCCACCATGTATCTATTAAAACAAATATATGCCCTTGGTACAACAGTATTTGATAAAATTCACATTCCACCATGTATCTATTAAAACGATTAGCGATATAAACTTTTAAAAGATCGGAAAGAGATTCACATTCCACCATGTATCTATTAAAACCATGTAATCGACCAATACTTCCCAACTCTTTCGAAAATTCACATTCCACCATGTATCTATTAAAACTATTGTTGGCAAGGTCGGTACGTCTATACTATCAGAATTCACATTCCACCATGTATCTATTAAAACATTTTTCCTCAAAAATACTTATGTCAAGTGGTTTGTATTCACATTCCACCATGTATCTATTAAAACGATCAATCTCGTTGTCTTCGCATATCGTGATATGTCATTCACATTCCACCATGTATCTATTAAAACGAAACATGTTCGAAAAATTGAGACGGATGTAATTCATTCACATTCCACCATGTATCTATTAAAACTGATGGAAGAAATCGGAAGATACTTAACACTCGGCATTCACATTCCACCATGTATCTATTAAAACGGAGACGAAGACGAAGGAAGATCAGTGATTCCTTCATTCACATTCCACCATGTATCTATTAAAACGGTACCGGATTCTTAAATCTAAGCAATATATGCCAAATTCACATTCCACCATGTATCTATTAAAACGAAAACGACTTATGCAAAACAATTAGCGACTAACAAATTCACATTCCACCATGTATCTATTAAAACCCGAAGCAGACATACCTGAATGGTATAAAAAATAATTCACATTCCACCATGTATCTATTAAAACGGCAAGAGAAGTATTCGAACCGGTAACGATTAAACCATTCACATTCCACCATGTATCTATTAAAACCTGCTGAGATTTCAAAACGTACTACCTTTGGGCATATTCACATTCCACCATGTATCTATTAAAACGCATCAAACAATTAATAATTATTATTATGATTCTGAATTCACATTCCACCATGTATCTATTAAAACTGAACTGTCATTATCTAACTACGATATCTATTATTAATTCACATTCCACCATGTATCTATTAAAACACTTGTAAACTATATACTTGATGCTGATTACAACAATTCACATTCCACCATGTATCTATTAAAACTATGATTCAAACATTAAACGTACTAATACACGCACATTCACATTCCACCATGTATCTATTAAAACGAGTTTAAACTTTATCCCGCTGTATTAAAAATCCAATTCACATTCCACCATGTATCTATTAAAACGATTTTGATAAACCTGTTCGTTCAATGAGAACTTTCATTCACATTCCACCATGTATCTATTAAAACGAAAATGCAATAAAAGCAATCAACGCGTATAATAAATTCACATTCCACCATGTATCTATTAAAACTCCCGAAAGTTGCCATTCTGTACTGTACAAACAAAATTCACATTCCACCATGTATCTATTAAAACTATTAAAAGAGAAGAAAGAAGGCATCAGGAAGTGAATTCACATTCCACCATGTATCTATTAAAACGAAACGGCGGTAAAGATTGCTACTCCGGGCAATGCAATTCACATTCCACCATGTATCTATTAAAACATCAAACGGCATTATAGCTGTACTTAAGTGTATCCATTCACATTCCACCATGTATCTATTAAAACTTTATTCCGCGATGATTAAGGGGGTGGTTTAATGCATTCACATTCCACCATGTATCTATTAAAACTCGGAATGGTGAACATGTTTGTATACCTAACTCGATTCACATTCCACCATGTATCTATTAAAACTATCAAACATAAAGAGTACAACAGATGTCCTTTTTAATTCACATTCCACCATGTATCTATTAAAACTTTAGAACCTTGGTATTCTACAAGGGTATCAAACATATTCACATTCCACCATGTATCTATTAAAACGCATATCCGCAACAGGACATTTATAAATTTCCACAATTCACATTCCACCATGTATCTATTAAAACCTTTTTGATAAACCTGTTCGTTCAATGAGAACTTTTATTCACATTCCACCATGTATCTATTAAAACTGGACAGATTTTAGTGATATTAAATCTTTTAATGATATTCACATTCCACCATGTATCTATTAAAACCGAGAGCCTCAAAAGATAAAAAGGCTTCTTTGAGCATTCACATTCCACCATGTATCTATTAAAACTATATAATTATCAAAACATACATAAAGAAAAAATCAATTCACATTCCACCATGTATCTATTAAAACGCGGACGGCGCTTACAAAGAATCCTTTACGGAGAAATATTCACATTCCACCATGTATCTATTAAAACTCGAAGAATGGGAAAAGATGCAAGACTTATTCAGATTCACATTCCACCATGTATCTATTAAAACGATAAATATTTCTTTATCACGCAGTCCGAATCGATATTCACATTCCACCATGTATCTATTAAAACGGTAAAATGGCTCAAATGTCAACTGATGAAGTTACATTCACATTCCACCATGTATCTATTAAAACCGCACTATAAAAAAGCAATATTTTACAATGCTTTCACATCCTCTTTTTGTCGACCTTGCTTCAATAATCGGACTACACATTCTATTTTTAAATAGTATATTCCTTTTTTCTATATTTTTTCCCATTGTCGACCGGCGGCAGATTTTACAATATTTATGGTCGACAATTTCAAATAAAGAAACTGGCTTTGTCATCTTCCTTACCCCAGAACTCTTTATTCAACCATTTTTCCTGCCTGCTTTTAAATATAATAACGGAATCCAATTCATGATCAATATATTCATCCAGCTCCTGTTTCAGCTTCACAAGTTGTACTTTTGTGATATCTCCCTCAAAAACAGAATTTTGTATATGGGATAAATACCTTTTACAAATCTTAAAAATATGATTCCATCGTTTTTGTCCATTATTTTCTTTATTTATGTCATATACTAATACTACATACATATTTCACCACCATATTCTGAATCCTTCATATTCTTTTTCCCCAATCAGATGCTTGATCAGCTTGTATAACTCTAAACGCATCAGATACTGATATGTAACGGGGCGACCTAAATCTTTATGCATAATTGTCTGCTGTAATTTTTTCTCCAACTCCTGTGCAATCAATCTGGATGCATCCCTATTCAAGTGCAAATAATTCAGCTCCTTCGTAAAACTTTTTTCGGTTATCTGATTACGGTTTAATAATGAAAAAAGAAGTCGATCTCCTATCAACGGTTTGAAAATTTCTGCCACATCCAGACATAGAGAAAATCTTCTAACACCAGGTTCATGGAGATAACTTATCGTAGGATTCAATTGTGTATGATATACCTCACTAAGAACCTTTGAATAAATCAACGAATTAACAAAAGAAATCAACGAATTAATCATGTTATCAGGCGGATGCATAACTCTTTTATCAAACTCTATTTCCTGATCAATGATAACATTCCATGTAGCATAATAATGCCTTCTTATATTTCCCTCTATTCCCATTAGCTCTTGGATCGTTGATGTTTTTGGTAATTCTTTTCTCAACGAATCAATTTCTGACATATAGAAAGATACATCCTTGCCTCGTCCGTTATAATACCGGAGATTTCGGTAAATATTATCGGCAGCCGCTTCTATAAATTTTTTTGCAATGGTCAATCTCTTTCCATAATCTGTATAATGTTCAACCTGTTTTACCAATAATTGACCTGCCAGCAGCTTTTCTTTTGGATAAAAGCTACCTGTATAAAAATTATAATAATTGAAGAAATGTATCGGGATTCCATATTGAGAAATGTAACTCAAAAATGTTGTATTAAATGACATCTCTGACATGACATAAATATCATCAATTCGTTCAATCGGAATATCTCTTTTTTCTCCACCTGAAGATATAAATTGAAGTGTATTATCTTTTCTTTTTAAATCTCCACTATTGTAAATATAAAAACTTTGTCCCATTATCCCTCCATGTTAGATAAAACACAAATCATGATATGCGCACTTCCCACATATTTTTTGTTTTTCAAATGCTGGTGGTTGTTCCTGCATTTTTAACTTTTCTATATCTGCAATTATCTTCTGCAACTGTACTTCATCATCCTCTGACAGTTCTACAACAATATTTTTTTTGATCATAGGATAATCAATCTTTGCCGTTAAGCCCTTAACTCCACGTTGTTTCAAATAATATAGATAATATTTTACCTGCCAGATTCCTGCCTCTTCTATTGCTTTACTCTTTTTTATCTCATGTAATTCCTGATGCTCTTTTATAAAATCAATATTTATTACATTATCGATATTAATGTGTTTATCATCACGCCGGTAACTGTTCTCATCAAGTAGTTTACCCAACATAACATTTTCATTATCGGATTCCATGTTTATTTCATTTATGAAATACCATAATTTTCTTTTACACACAAAATAATAATAAATCATTACACCAGTAACTCGATTTTCCACAATTCCTCCTTATATAAAATTCCACTCATCATCATACTTCGTTAACGATAAGCCCATACCCCGTCCTGTCATTTCATCAAAATCATATAATAAGCATGTCCTGTGAATATCTAATCTGTCATTTATACAATTCAAATCCACACCATCTAATTTTCTCCGATCCGAATACAGATTCAGATTAAGAGTTATATCTGCCAGTTTTGCTTTCAATATCCTTCGTATATTACTGTCAACATATGGTGTATCTAAAACACTCGTTATTGCCTCTATCAGATACTGATTTTCCTGATATATTCTATCTGGAATTACTGTAATACTTTTTATTCCACGAAAATCCTCATCGATATCTTTCTTAGATGTATAATCTAACGGCTGCAACGATTTAAATTTAGCCAGATTTCTTTTTATCATTTGGAAGTATGCCGTATTCTTTAATGCGTCTACATCATAAACTTCATTCATATACTGAACTTTATCTTTTTCGGAAAAAAGCTTTCCATTATATGCCTCTAATAATTGTACAGATCTATCATATATATCACTGTCATATATTCCTTTTCCATTCTTCATACATCCTGAATAATTAACATAAATTAATACATTTGCATCGGTTATATCCTTTTTCCCTGCTCTATTACACCGTCCCATTCTTTGCAATAAGCTATCAGCCGTACACATCTCCGTATAAAGAACATCAAAATCAATATCAAGACTTGCTTCTACGATCTGTGTTGTTACCCATATACCTGTCATCTCATCATTACTGGAAAAATCCATTATCATCTTTTCCAACTGATCCCGATGTTTTCGAATATATCTGGAATGAAGCAGGAATACCTCATCTGTTCTTTGGGATAATTCTTCATATACCTTCTGTGCCTTTGATACTGTATTGCATATAACGAGAACTTTTTTCTTGTATCCATCTTCCGCAATTCTGTCAAAATCAAATTCTTCATGAAATAATGCGATCTTATGTCTGTCTGTTCCCATTGTAGCGGAAAAATCTATAAAAATATAATCTCTATCCTTTATCAACCGATATTTTCGCATAAAAAATTCTAAAACCGGCGGAAATGTTGCTGTTATGATTGCGAATTTTCCTTCCATTTGTTTTAGTTCTGACAAGCCGTAAATTAATGCTGCTACTATCTTAGGAGAATATGACTGAATCTCATCTATAATTAATTTTGAATATTTCAGTGTCGCTGCAAAAATCTCAGTGCCCGGGGCTTTATAAACAAATTTAAATAATTGATCTACCGTGCAGACAGTAAGCGGATACGAGAACAATTTTGCCTGCTCATATCTGGTATTCCCATCTGTAAATTGCCCATCTGTTCCATCAAAATAACTGCTTAGGCTATCAGAATGAAGCAATGCTACATCCTTATACATATACCTGTCCTTTATTCTGCTATATATGGCATTAGAAGAAACTTTTAACGGTAATGTATAAAAACCTTTCTCGCCATTTGCCCATAATAAAGCTGCCTCTGTTTTTCCTGATCCAGTAGGTGCTATAACTACAACATTATCATCACTATGTTCCTGCATAAAAACCTGCAACTCACGCAATGAATTTGAAAAGTAATCGCGAATCGTGCTGCATAATTTTTTCTCAGCAATGTCACTGTGTAATTCTGCTTCTTCATATCCTGCACTTACCGTCCAGTCAAACTTATTCAACAAGCCCTTTATCAACATATATTCACACCATGTTTGCTCATCTACACTTCTCAATTTCATTGTAGGATTATTCGAATACAACAGTTGATTACGATTTGCGGCAGAAAATTTCACATCTTCCTTTCCCAAATATTCCTGCAAATATTTTTTATACCATTTATCGTAATAGTCATAAAAATCCTTATCAGAAAAACTATCCTTCCGATCATGATGATAATAGACTGCTGTCAATAACACAGAAAAGTCATCGCCTGTACATTCTGGTATTTCCTGCTTAACCTGTTTCTCTGATAAACTAAGTGCACTAAGAAAACCATGTGGTATCTGCCTTTCAGCCATCCTTGTAAGTTGAGGATTGACAATTGTCTGGAAAATATAATTAGCTTTTCCAAGGTCATGCACTCGGCATGCCTCTAAAACCAGATTCTTTTCCTTTTCTGTAAAATACATATCAAAAATCTCAAAGAATTTTCCTGCACAGTTAACAATATCCTTCTCATGTTCTCTTAAAGTTTTTTGCTCCTGAACAGTTTGCTGTTTCAAAGAATCCAAGTAAGAAATGATCATCTTCGACTCATTTTCATTCAATTTATCCATCTGGCTGCCCAAAAGATAAATCAATATGTTTCTGATGTCATTTACATTTTTAACTTCCTTCTTGGTGTCATTTGACTTTGCATAATATTCCATATCGTATTGTCAATCCCTCTCTTATCTTGTTATGCGAACGCAACAACATCCCCATAGGTATCGATATATGCATTCACTACTGAAGTATCCTTCGGCATATAATACGCTTTTACCTTTCCACCATCCGGTTTCCATCTGCGATATCCCTGCGGTGTTATCTCGTATTCCTTTGTTAACATGTAAGTCGTGCTTGTACGTCGTCCAATATCCAGTTCTGATTGAAATGGAATATAGATATTATTTCGAATCGTTGCTGATTCAACTTTCTGTAATTCAACAATTTCTACATTTTGAATATCCAGCAAATCTTCATACCGCCCTAATGATGGATAAATAATCGGACACTTCAGTGCCTGATAAATCTTATCAAAATCTTCCTCCTCAGGTATAATATGTAAAACCATCCGATTATCACAGATCAGTTCTACATGTGCAATCCCCTTAAACACACCATAATCTTTGTCTTCACCTTTGATACAGAGCTGATGTCTGCCTTCTTCATACTTTGTATCGAATTTGAATGAATATCTTGTATACAATTCTGATACAGAACCTGCGTTTTCTCCCTGGATACTTACCTGCATCTTGTGATAACTGTCAAATCCACTAATTGCGTGAATCATACCAATAACAGTTGAATATGGTGGCAACGGATAAGATTCTTTTATAATGAAACTACTTGGTTTTCTGTAGTTCGCAAGGTTTTGAAAACAATCAATTCTAATTGCTCGCTCCATAATATTCATCAACTTCCTTTTTCAACTGTTTAAATACATCTGCAACTGTCTTTGTGTTCAATGTATCTTTTAATTCTGCATCATTCTGGAAAATACCTGTCACAACTCCAACACTGGTATTGTTCTTTATATCCTCATCACTTTCAATAATCTCTCCAAGCATCTTCGTGTTTATGGCTCCATTTTCCAAAGATACTCTATTTTCAAAGAACGGATTTTTTCTTATATATCGACCACCGATTGCAAATACAGGACTAAGGTTCTCTCTTCTTCCCTTTATATCACGATATAAATACTGGATCGTATCAAGAAATTTTTTTACTCGATCTGCTTTTTCTTCTGCAGATATCTCAAGATCTCCATCCACACCAATACGATCAAGATCTATAGTGATCGTATATGAGTAGAATGACTTCTGTATCTCACTCTGTGCGATCGCATTATCAAGATCCTGGCGTCTTGCCAATCCAATATTGGTTAAAAATTCCAAATCGCTCTGATAAGGCTCTAATGATACCGCATTACTCAGTCGAACAACTGCACTTCTGGTATCAGCTCCGCCTTTTTTATCCTCTCCTTTTGCACTGGTCTTCATATAACCAAAAAAGTCAATTTCCGGATAATCTTTTATATTAGCAGTTGGTGCAAACTGAACGACTCCACTCTTTCCATCAACAGGTGTTGTATCCCATCCTAACTGCTGAATAATATTGTATCTCAATGCCTGTCTTGATATATAAGAATATTGCTCATATGTTCCTCGTGATAATTTTTTGAGTGTAGTAATATTACCTACGCCCTCTCCATAATTTGCACTTTCTGCAAGAAATACCATTGTAAGTGTTAAACCATTCCTAATCATTAACCTTTTCCTCCTTTTTTTCATAATGACTTCCTTCTAATCCCATAAGGAATGCATATCCATACTCTCTAAACTTCTCCCGATTATCCAGACACTCTATGAATGCATCCGGAACTGTCAGATTTACAGAACAATAGATACGCATTATAATTTCCATAAAATGGGAAACATCTCCAACTGCAACTGCATTCAGTAATCGATATACCGTACCTCTGATTCTTGAATCATCACTTGTGCCTTTCGCTGCTAACAGTTTATTTCTTAATTCATATCCACACTCTCTAACTTTGTATCGATTCACTATTGCACCTCCTATCTTATTCTTATCTTCATTATCTTTCTTCAATAAACTTACACGAATCTGAATATCATATACCCAATAAGCATCTACCAAATATGTCTTTACATCCATAGACTGCCTTAACAAGATATTTAATAATGGATATTGATTTCTATACCGAAGAATATTCAATATAACTGTTTCATGTATATTTATGTATTCAGTCCCCTTTTTTATATATGGGTATTTACTTAATACATCAAGTCCAGCCCTTACTTTCTCATCATTTAATATTGCAAGGATATTTTTATTGATAATATCAAATGTATAACGTTCGCTTTCATCCCTGCCTCTGGTTATGATCTGAATATTACCTAGTTCTTCCGTCTTCATCTTCAATAACAGATTCAATGTTCTGGAAATCCATGAAGTATATCGTTCTCCATCTTCTCTTTCCACATCCTGCATAATGCCATCCTTACGATTTACCTCTAATAATTCCTGAATGTTCTGATCCGTATTAATAAACAGGAATCGATTTCCCATCAGATAAAAACCAAGAGGAGATAATGCATATACAAATGCACACACCGGACATAAGAAAGCATCTACTTTACAATTCCAGAAAGCTGATTGTTTTCTTGCCAGATCATCTGCCTGATCCTTCATAAATGCAAGTGATACTTTCGTCTTCGAATCAATCATTGCACTACAATCAATGCATATCTCCTTTGCCTTCTTTTGATCAATTGCTATATAAGTCCGAAATGGTTCTGAAAAATCATTTTCAAAAACCTCTCGCATATTTTTCGCTGCATTTGCACGTAATAGAAAACATTTTCCATCCCAGAAACGATTGATGTAATTATATATGGCACTCTTCATGATCAAGGTTTCTGCACAAATGGGCTGAATAAGAAATTCATGTAACTGAACCAATCGATCCCGCAACAGTTCCGGTTCCATAGATTCTTTCAGTTTTACCGCCTTAAGCATCTCATATGCTTCTGTGGTATCAACCTCATCCTTTATACTGGCAATGCCCGATTTATAACTGTTAGACAAAAGTTTATCGTTAATGAATTTGATATCATCTTTCCACTTTTTACCATCCCATTCCGGCAAATCCAGTACAGCTAACAAATTCTTAATCTTATCCAATATTGTTTGATATACACTATGTGACCTGTAATATGTCGTGATCCCACGAAAGTATAAATCCGTCCAGTCCGTTTCCTGACAGAAATCTGTATCAAGCCATAATTGCTGATTATCTTCCGTATAGCCATAATCCAAATCTTCCGATGCAGCAGCAATTTCGTCCAGTATATAATGCATACCTACGATTCCCGCATTTTTCAGAAAATCACCCATTGGTATATAGATTCTACCCAACTTATAATCCTCCTTTCTTCTAACCTAATACTTCAAACTTTCCATTTCCTGTCGACCTGCGTACTCCAATTCCGGATCTCTGCAGAACATTTAATAAAGCAACAGAGCCTTTTAATTTGAAAATACCAAGCGAAGCATCTGTATTTCTTCCAAACACTGGTATTATAACCTTTTTTCCTTTGATCGCCTGAATAGAAAAATCATCTGTCTCAACCGGAATATTCATTCTTTGAATAAAGATCTTAACATTCTCTTTCACAACGTCTGAAAACTCATCCTTATCAAACGTATAATAACTGTCTGAATTGGTATCATTATCATGGTATCTTGCCAGTAATGGGCTCTGCATTTTTATGATGATTTCATCATCTGTGATATCATTTATATTCTGAATATACACAGATATTAATTGCATGGAATTCTTGTTCATCGAATAATGCCGAAATTTCATAGTCTGAAACGCATTAAACAAATATAAAAATTCCTTATCATCAGCATCTGTAAAAAATACCATGAATTCGTTCTTATCAAGAAGTATCTTATCGTCTGTAAACTTAGCACCGGGAAGATAATACGAATATGTAAACGCCTTCATGATTGATCTGCTCTTATCATATAAACGCTGATACAAATCTTCGGAAATATTCTTCGTCGCAGCCTTTAAAAAACTTGTAAACAAACGATCCATCTCCTTCGGAAGAAAAGGAAATTCCAATTTAAAACGCAGTTTAATCTGATACATTTTTTCACCTCCTTGTTAATTTATTTTTCTTTGTATTATCAAAATAGCATATATTTATTCTCATGTCAATACCAATAACTTAAAAATAATTTAGTTGGTATTGTTTTTATAAAAATCATCCTGTTGTAATTTTCTATCATTCCATATATAATTTTAAATACATTGTGGAATGTAAATACTAATTTATTATTAAGATATTTAGTAATAGCCACATATTGGAACGTGCCTTATATTCCACAATGTATTTTTTATTACAATCAATCATTAATATGAATATACTAATCTATGCCATGTACAAAAAATCGTCCATCATATCAATTTCACTTCATAATTATAGGGATTTCTTATTAGAGAAAATAGAAAACTAAAAAGCCTCTATCTCAGACCCGCCCCCTTTTATTATGGAAATATTATACCTTTATTTGTCATAATGTGCAATAATATACGCATATTTTGTCAAATTTTAGAAAATACACTTTCAAATACCAATAACCCAAATACAAACGCCCCCGCTTATACAAGCGAGGGCGTTTGTCAAACCATGTAATACATTTAAAACTTCACAACTTCCGGTTCGTGTGTAAATGATGAAAAAGTTGCTGTTGCATTCTTAAAATAAAATACCTCGGTGTTACCATCATCTGCGGAATACATCTTCTGTAATGAAGGGTATGCATCCAACATAGACTGTCTTGCTTCTCTGCGGTCATCTTCCACCAATTCTCCTGCTACACGAAGCCATTCTCCATTCATAAAAGCGCAAATCTCAACCTTCGGATTTGCATGGATCTGCTTTGATACTTCTTTTACTTTGCCTGTCTGTATGTATAACTTGCCTTCAAAAATATGGGCAGTTCCAAATGGTCTGACTCTTGGCTGGTCACCCTCTACAGTTGCTAAATAATAAGTTTCTGCGTCCTTTAAAAATTTTACTACTCGTTCCATAGCATTGTCCTCCTGTTTATAAGCTTTTTAATAGCTTACGCCTCATACACCGGCTCAAAATCCTCTACCCCATGTCCACATATCGGGCAGGTGAAGTCTGCCGGCAGCTCACTTCCTTCATATACATAATTACAGATACGACAGCGCCAGCCTACAATCTTCTTGTTCTGGGCTTTCGGTTCTGCTTTTGGTTTTACCTTTGTCTGATAATCCGCATAAGTCAGCGGTGCATTTTCATTGATCAGCTTGGCATCTACGACTTCTGCGATAAATAACGTATGTGTGCCAAGGTCGTGCTGTTCTACTACTTTTCCGCTGATCACGGCACAGGCATTCCATCCCATATACGGAATGTCATTGCAGTCCTTTGGCATTTGCAGATCTGCGAATTTATCCACATCTCTGCCGGACTGGAACCCGAAATGTTTTATCGTCGCAAATGAGCAGGTCTGATCCAGAATACTCAAAGCAAATATCCCACTCTCTTTCAACAGGTCGCATGTATAATTCGTGTTTAATACAGATATCGCAACCCGAACCGGATTGCCTGCCACCTGCATACATGTATTTGTGATGCAGCCGTTTACCTTCTCCCCTGATCTGGTGGATAACATGAATACACCATAGGATAAATTATAGATTGCTTTTTTGTCCATATGCTTGTACCTCCCTTTTACAAAATACGATTTGTTTTTTCATCCTTGCAAACAAATAATTTTATATTCATTATACCACAAACCGAATAAATTTATAATTCTTTTCAAGAATTATTCTCAATAATATACATTGTGAAAAAATCAGGCAGCTTGATATCCCCGATTCAGGATTGCTGCCTGATATTTTTTCTATCACTACTATATAATAAACAACCGGTAGCGACTATCTCTTACTTCCCACATTTCTCCACGCATGGAGCACTTGTATCAAATGCTGAGTTAAATGCATAGAAGTTCTTTGTATCCATCTTTTCGCGGACAATGCCAAGGCTTTCACCGAAGCGCTGGAAATGTGCGACCTCACGTTCGCGAAGGAATTTGATCGGCTCATATACATCCGGATAGTCCTTGCAGAGACGCAGGATATTGTCATAAGTCGACCGGGCTTTCTGCTCTGCTGCCATATCTTCGAAAAGATCCGTGATCGGATCACCCTTGCTCTGGAATTCGCAGGCGTTAAATGGAATGCCGCCTGCTGCCTGCGGCCAGATTCCTAAGGTGTGATCGATATAATATTTGTCAAATCCCGATGCCTTAATCTCCTCGATCGATAACCGGCAGGTAAGCTGGTAAATGATCGTGGCAACGATCTCCAGATGTCCCAACTCCTCTGTACCAATATCGGTAAGAATCGCTTTCACCTTATTGTCCGGCATTGCATAACGCTGGGACAGGTACCGCATGGATGCACCCATTTCACCATCCGGTCCGCCGTATTGTGAGATTATTGCCTGCGCAAGCTGTGCATTTGTCTCTTTGATATTTACCGGAAACTGTAATCTTTTTTCATAGATCCACATTTAACAACCACACTCCCTTTCCCATGGCCAAGGTTTGTCAACCCAGTCAAAATAATTGTCGTCATTTACCTGATATCGGTTCAATGGACCATAGGCGGTCGTGTATTCGCGGACTGCCTGCTGCCGCATTGCTTTATAATTGCTGTATGCTGCCAGTGCCTTCGGACATTCCGGGTGAGTGTCCAGATACAGGGAAATGTCATCCAACGCGAAGGACACTTCTGTTATAAAGGCAAAGAGCTGCTGTTTGTTCATATTATTCATTGCCTATTTCCCCCTTACACCACAAAAGATCAGATTCAGATCTGGGAACATGGTTCCTTCGCGCAGACCCTTTTTCGCATCATAGAGTTCCCCAAATTCCTGACTTGGCACATACGCCATACCAATCGGATGCGGACTGAATCTGCCACAGGTCTCTACATCCTTTCTTGTTGTTTCGCAATGATCCTGTCTGGAAGGACAGCCGCCTGTACCCTGACGGTTTCCATTGCAGGAAGAGGCATTGCGGTTATTTGCATATTGCATCATGAGATTTGGCTGAGCAGGATATCTGCCGCCATTTCTGTTGCAGTTTCTATACTGTTCCAAATGAATATACCTCCTGAATTTGCATATTATTCATCTCTCTATACTTTATGGGGAAAATGTGGAAATGTGACATATTACAGGATGATTGAGACGAATACATATAAAAAGAGCAGTAAACCTGATAATTTTACTGCTCTTTTTATATGTTATTAATTTAACAAATTTTCTATATTTCTTGCCCCATACAATAACCGTCGTACTTCCATAACATCATCAATTACCACATAATAAATCACATAATTTCTTACATAGATCCGGTAATATGGATATTCACGTTTTTTTCTGGAATGATATGGTTCAAACGCTACCGGATTGTTTAATCTGGCTAATATTTCTGTTTCAACATCATTTATCAGTCGCATTGCCGCTTCTTCATTTTTTAAAACCTTCGAAATATAATTCACTGTATCCAGCAAATCCTGTTCAAAAAGTGGCAAATATCTTAGCTTGTAGATTTTATCTTGCATCCATCACACTCCTTGCTTTGCTAAATACTTCTTCATGTGAAAGTCTTTTATCTGTCGCTTTTGCCTGTCTGTCAGCTTCATCAAGTTTCATTTCAACATTCTCTGTAAGATTAGCATACTCTTCCATACTTAAAACAACCATCGCCCCATATCCATTTTTCGTTAAATATACAGGCTTTCCACTATTCACAATTGTTTCAATTTCAGGGAACTTATTTCTAAGATCTGAAACCGGTCTAATCTGTATCATTTTTATCACTCCTTTTTGTTCGATGCTCCTTGGAGCTAATAACTTATCGTTATTTTATCTTAATTTTAATATTATTGCAATAATAAAATAGGCAAAATTTGTTTTATATAGATTTTAAACTAATAATACTATAGCATATCTTCCCCATCCCCCCGCATATATTCATTATGTAAAAGCAAAATCAAAGGGGCTTCTATGATTAATCTGATCTGGGCTGCCATGATCTTAGTCGGTATTATCACTGCACTTCTGACCGGGCATATGGAAGATGTGAATGCAGGTATCATTGATGCCGGGAGTGACGCCGTTTCACTCTGCATCACCATGCTTGGAATTGTTACGATGTGGTGTGGAATCATGAAGATCGCAGAACGCACCGGTCTGATGAAAAAATGGTCATCGAAAATGTCCCCTGTCATGAAGTTCTTATTTCCGAGACTTTCCCCCGAACATCCGGCATATGAATATATGTGTACGAACATCATTGCAAATATTGTAGGGCTTGGGTGGGCTGCAACACCGCCGGCACTAAAGGCGATGCAGGAACTGGCTAAGGACAACAAGGGAAGCAAATCTGCCAGTCGTGAGATGTGCGTCTTCCTGATCCTGAATATTTCTTCGCTGCAACTGATCCCGGTAAATATCATTGCCTATCGTGCAACCTATGGTTCTGAACATCCTACCGCCATTATCCTGCCCGGCATCATCGCAACGGTCTGCTCCACCGCCGTCGCCGTCCTGCTGACTGTCATTATAAACAAACGAGGAAAATGAAGCGGCGAGTTCGCGTAGAAAACTCATAATAGACAACGCAGTTGACTTTCATAATACAGAATATATCTGTATATATATTTCGTCTTGGCAGGTTATTTATCGCAGACGTATGTCTGATTTTGGAAAAGTCAACGAGCATCATTTGAGTTTTCGAAGCATGTTTGAGCCTGTTTACAGGCGAGTTCGCGTAGAAAACTCATAATTAACAGCGCAGTTGACTTTCAAAATCGACATATCTGCTAAATAACCTGCCAAGGCGAAATAAACATACACAGAATCTTAATGGAGGCTTGTCATGCTGACAACAATCTCAAACAGTATCATCCCGCTGGTCATATTTGCTGTTGTGTTATACGGCTGTATTAAAAAGACGAATGTCTATGAAGATTTTATTGACGGAGCATTTGACGGAATGAAGATCGTAGTCGAATTAGTTCCAACATTGATCGGCCTATTTGTGGCTGTACGAATCCTGAATGATTCCGGCGCCCTTGGCCTGATCACAACCGCTCTGAAGCCGATTGCTTCTCTCATACATACCCCGGATTGTGTGATCCCCGTCATTATAACGAAGCTGTTCTCCTCCGGGTCTGCCACCAGTCTGATGCTAAATATCTTTAACGACTATGGACCTGATTCCAGAGAAGGACTCACCGCTGCCATTATCCTTAGCTGTACGGAATCTTTATTCTATACGATGTCTGTATATCTGATGGCTGCCAAAGTCCGCAAATCCCGATATATCATCCCCTGCGCCCTGTTGTCTCTCGGTGCAGGGATCGTCGTAAGTATCCTGCTGGCAAATATGTTAGTATCCTAGGGCACCTGTTTTTCAAGTGCCCTTTTTCTTTTTATTCTAACATCCGCATCGCTTCTTCCATCACCTGAAGCTTATAGATCGTCTGCGCCACAAGATCTTCTCTGGCATTCACATCCGACTGGATCTCCCGCCGCTTCATGTCCTGTAACTGATATCCGGTTCTGACTTCGTGAAGCTGCTCGCCTTTCGCAGCCAGCTCGCGTTCAAGCCGTTCTGCATCTGCACGTTCTTTTCGTATTCCGTCTGCCTTATTCTGATCGATCAGTCGTGCAAATACGTAACCGATCACAAAGCAGAGCACGATCGCAAGTATTGATGTAACCAGAAAACGAACCACATCTGTACCATTCATACGCTCTGACATTTGAATGTACGCCCGTGGCATCAGGAACAATGCCATGATACAGAATATGACAAATGGCACAATGGCGGCACGGATACCGGTTCGTATCCATCTGCTTCTGTGTCTTGGTACGATCTGTGCCTGATTGTTCCGGGCAGTCAGGAGCTCCAGTTTGTTCTTCCGTTCCATCGCCCATGCCTCGTTTAAGCGATCCAGTACATCCGGACTTTCTGCCAGTCGTTCCTTTGCCTGTTCATATGCCTGAATATCCTTTGAGGTACGGAGTTTATCCATATCATGTTTCAGATTCTCAAGCACTACCCGGATCGTTTCCTCATAAAGCCGGTCATTCAATTTGCGGCTGCTTCTGGTGTATATCTTTGATCGTTCTATAACAAGGTCAACTGCCAGCTTCGCTCCATCCTCCCGGATTGGAGAGTCGGCATCCAGTTTATCAAGCAATCGTCCAAATGCATTTCCTCGGTTTGCTTTTCTGTATTCATCATAATCCTCACGCTGATACACTTCTCCGCTCAGCGCGGCAATCCGGTAAGTGGCCAGTGCCTCCTGCAAATGAAAGGTCTTCTCACATTTTTCCGGTCGTACCAGATAGATTGAATAAATATTTTTTTCTCCCTCTCTTGCAATTATACGATGCAATTCATCTGCCAGTTCTTCATCTGACATATAATTACTGACCGGATAGCGTATCGTCTTATATTCTTTTTGTGATGCAGGCACAAGCCGTACCGATACCACGCCATCTGATAACTTTCCCTGCACATAGCCATGCGGTCCGGTCTCCCTGTTATTGTCCGGTTCCAATACACCCGGATAACAAATCCTGCCATTGTACATATTCTTATAGGAAGCTTCATGTCCTAATCCGATATAATCAAATCCTGCTTTCCGGATTGTCGGATAATCGATCGGTATCGCGCCATGATTTCCGGCATGAGCCAGCAGGATATTTGTCATCTCATCATCCGCCGGTGTCAGTTCATCTAAAACTGCCATCTGCGCTCCGGCACTATAATAGCCGGCACAATAAAGTACCGCATTTTTTTTCGGGAACCGAATAACATCGATCATGGCAGTTGCGTTTTCATGCTTTACTCCATATATTGCAGAGCCTGCCGGAACCGGATTCCGATACTCGCTGCAGCCTGCCACATAAATATTTGACCGGAAAGAATAGTTTGCAAGCATCCCATCTGATTTCATGTAATCATGATCTCCCTGACAATAAATGATCGCCGTCTTATCAAGCGGCAGAAATATCTCATCAATCCACGCAAGATCTTCTTCTGTTGCCGGATGGTCAAAGAGATCCCCTGTGATAAATACAAAATCAGCCTGTAATTTTCCTGCATCAGAAACAACCTGTTTCAAGGTCGTTATCCCGTCCTTTTCACCGGTCTGTCCGAACAGTAATTTGTCTGATTTTCGTCCGATATTCACATCACTGATATGGATAAACTGAATTGCTCCCATCGAGATCTCCCGTCTTCTCACTTCATTTTCCTGTCAAATGTATATTTTTCGCTTTATTTTCTAAAGTTTATGAATATTTTTCCATAATTTTATTAAGTTTGACTTCTTATATACTATCATACCATATTTTTATGCCGGATACATCCTGTTTTTCGATACGGCTGATTGACTTTTGAAAAATGCTCTCGTATAATAATGAGTGTTTTTTTAATGAGAGCGTATGTCTATGCGTTTTTAGAATATATCAGGAGGAAATTATTATGCCTATTAAGTACGTGTTTGTCACAGGCGGTGTCGTATCCGGTCTTGGTAAAGGTATCACTGCTGCCTCCCTTGGTCGTCTGCTCAAAATGAGAGGCTACAAGGTTACCAGCCAGAAATTCGATCCATACATCAACATGGATCCGGGTACTATGAACCCGATCCAGCATGGTGAAGTATTCGTAACCGATGATGGTGCGGAGACTGATCTGGATCTTGGTCATTATGAGCGTTTTATCGATGAAAGTCTGAATAAGAATTCGAATGTTACGACCGGTAAGATCTACTGGAGTATCTTACAGAAAGAACGCCACGGCGACTTCGGCGGACACACCGTACAGGTAGTTCCACATATAACAAATGAAATCAAAGATCGCTTCTATCGGAATCCGGATGCAAAGGATACCGAAGTAGCGATCATCGAAATTGGCGGTACAGTCGGCGATATCGAGAGCCAGCCTTTCTTAGAGGCGATCCGTCAGTTCACACATGACGTCGGACATGAGAATTGCATTATGATCCACGTTACTCTGATTCCTTATCTGAAAGCTTCCGGCGAATTAAAGACAAAGCCGACTCAGGCGAGTGTTAAGAACCTGCAGGGAATGGGTATCCAGCCGGATATTCTGGTCTGCCGTTCTGATTATCCACTGGATCAGGGCTTAAAGGATAAGATCGCATTATTCTGTAATGTACCTAGCCAGAATGTTATCCAGAATCTGGATGTAGATGTATTATACGAAGTTCCTCTCGCTATGGAGAAAGAGCATCTCGCTGATGTTGTGTGCAAATGCTTACACATGGATTGTCCTGCTCCGGAACCACATGCATGGAAGGAATGGAATGATATGATCACTGCATGGAAGAATCCGGAAAAAAAGGTTCGTGTTGCTCTCGTCGGCAAATATGTCTCACTGCATGATGCATACATTTCCGTTGTTGAATCCTTAAAGCATGCAGGTGTTGCAAACGATGCCGAGGTCGAGATCAAATGGGTAGATTCCGAACTTGTAACTCCTGAAAATGTGGAAGAAACACTGGGTGACGTCGATGGAATCCTCGTTCCGGGCGGTTTTGGTGACAGAGGTATCGAAGGCATGATCACCGCAATCCAGTATGCAAGAGAGAAAAAGGTTCCTTACCTTGGTCTGTGTCTCGGTATGCAGCTCACGATTGTTGAATTTGCAAGACATGTCCTTGGTTATGCAGATGCACACAGCTCAGAATTCAATCCAAACTCTTTCCATCAGGTTATTCATATCATGCCGAATCAGCATGATGTAACAGACCTCGGCGGAACATTAAGACTTGGTTCTTACCCATGTGTACTCAGCAAAGATTCCAAATCCTATGAGCTCTATGGCACAGAATACATCCACGAGCGTCACAGACATAGATATGAAGTCAACAATGACTACCGTAAGGCTTTAACAGATAATGGCATGGAACTGGTTGGTCTCTCTCCTGACGGTCATATCGTTGAGATGATCGAGATTCCGGATCATCCTTGGTTCATCGGAACTCAGGCACATCCGGAATTCAAGTCCAGACCAAATAAAGCACATCCGCTTTTCAAAGGCTTTGTTGCTGCGGCACTTGCCCACGAAGAGCAGTAGTTTATGCGAACACTTTACAACTGGTGTGTTTGCATAAATCTATGAAAAAAAGAAGATCGTCTTACCTATTATTGCGCAAGTCGTTTGCACTCTATTTCAACGCAACGGTTCTAAGTTCCTCGCCTTTGGCGACTCACTAAGAACCGGCGTTGAAACAGGCTTGCTTCATAATAGTAAGACGATCTTCTCTTTTTATTCAAATTCTCAATATGCAAACACACCAGTTATAAAGTATTCGCTTTCGAATCATCTTGATTTATTCATAGATCTATAGTTTGAAACGCTCTCGTCACAAACAACAAATTAAAAATACCATATAAAAGAAATGAGACATCTATATTTTATGTAGCAGACCTATTCGAACGCCGGTTCTTAGTGAACTGCCATAGGCAGTGAGGTTAGAACCGCTGCGTGAAAATAGAACGAAAGTGTTCTGCGTAATAAAGATATAGATGTCTCATGCTTATATGGTATTTTTATTTATACATCATGGCTTCAGTGCACGGGTTGCATTGATGATCGCGAGGAAGGCAACACCGACATCGGCGAATACCGCTGCCCACATATTTGCAAAACCAAGGGCACCGAGTACCATAACAATGATCTTGACAGCAAGTGCAAACACAATGTTCTGCTGCACGATACGAACCGTCTTTCTGGCAATTGCATATGCTACGGCAATCTTGCCCGGATCATCATCGATCAGAACGATGTCTGCTGCTTCGATCGCAGCATCCTGACCCATAGCTCCCATTGCGATACCGACATCGGCACGCATTAAAACAGGCGCATCATTGATTCCGTCACCGGTGAAGATCAATGTACTGTCTTCATCCTTCTCGCGGAGAAGCTGTTCTACTTTATCTACCTTATCACCCGGCATCAGTTCTGCACATACAGTATCAATGCCAAGCTCTTTTGCTACACTGTCAGCAACCTCTTTTTTATCACCGGTCAGCATAACAACATTATCAATACCACATTTCTTGATTGATGCAATCGCATCCTTAACACCATCCTTGATCTCATCAGCGATCGTGATACATCCCTTATATGCACCATTTTCCGCTACGAAAAGGACTGTTCCAACCTTGGATGGCTGTTTTGCTCCTGCCATGGATATCTTTCTGGAATCCAGAAGCTTCTTATTTCCGACTAACACTTCTTTTCCATCTTTTAAGACCTTGATACCCATTCCGGAGATTTCCTCATATCCATCGAGGTGGTCGATCTGTACCGTTCCCTTATATGCAGCCTTGATCGATGCTGCGATCGGATGGTTGGAGTAATACTCGCCATATGCTGCAAGCTCCAGAAGATCATCTTCACTGATTCCATCTGCGCATGTCTCTACAACCTTGAATACACCCTTTGTCAGAGTTCCGGTCTTATCAAATACGGCAATCTTTGCTTTACCCAGAAGCTCCAGATAGTTACTTCCTTTTACAAGGATACCTGCCTTGGATGCTCCGCCGATTCCACTGAAGAAACTAAGTGGAATGGAGATGACCAATGCACATGGACAGGATACTACCAGAAAGATCAATGCACGGTGGAACCATTTTCCAAATTCACCTACAAAGATCGGCGGAATGATCGCTACTGCAAGTGCAAGGAAACACACGATCGGTGTATAGTATTTTGCAAATCTGGTAATGAACTGCTCGTACTGTGCTTTTCTCGTACTTGCATTTTCCACCAGTTCCAAAATCTTCGATACGGTTGAATCGTCAAATTCCTTTGATACCTTGACACGGATCACACCATTCTGGTTAATCACGCCACTTAACACTTCGTCACCAACAGACAGCTTTCTAGGTACGGATTCACCGGTAAGCGCTGCTGTATCTACAAATGTTTCCCCTTCGATGACAGTACCATCGAGAGGAACTTTTTCACCCGGCTGCACGATAATGATATCACCGATCGCAACTGTCTCCGGTTCTACCTGAACGATCTGTCCGTCTTTCTCAATATTTGCATATTCCGGCATAATGTTCATCAAATCTGTGATACTGGCTCTTGATCTGTTGACTGCATATTTCTGGAACCATTCTCCGACCTGATAGAACAGCATAACGGCTGCCGCCTCGCCAAATTCTCCGGTTCCGTATGCACCTACAGTTGCAACTGCCATCAGGAAGTTTTCGTCAAATACATGACCTTTGCTGATATTCTTGATCGCCTTTAAAAGGACATCATATCCTGCCATCAGATATGGTACTGCGAACATCGCAGCCTTTACAACTGTATCCCACACTCCATTCAAATGGATGAGCTTCTCTACAATCTCGCATGCAATAAATACCACCAGTGCAACGATGATTCGAATTAACATCTTTTTCTGCTTCTTACTCATAATCCATCACCTTTTTTCTGCTATCTGCGATAATTTTCTTATTTTATCTTCTCTTTCAGCTTATGTAAATCTGTAACGTCTTAATGTTCAGATCTGCATTATTTCTAATATTCGATCGTAGCTTCCTCATCAATGCTCTTGATGATCTTTTCTGCCTGCTTTAAAATCTCGTCTAATTTATCTTCGTCTGCGTCTAATGTAAGTTTCTGTGCCATAAAGCTGATAGATGCGCTGTTAACTCCCGGTAACTTGCTGATCTGCTCCTCCATCTTTGCTGCACAATTTGCGCAATCTACATCACTTAAATTATATCTCTTCTTCATAATATCCACCTTTAACCTTTCTTATTATTCAAATATATGCTCAAGTCCCATTCGCATGATCACTGCTACATGGTCGTCGGCAAGCTCATAAAATATATTCTTTCCTGCTCTGCGGTTCTTGATCAGCTTCGCCTGTTTTAACACTCTTAATTGATGAGAAATGGCAGATGCATTCATTCCAAGCTCTTCTGCAATGTCACCAACACTTTTTTCGTGATCCAGCAGTGTGTATAAGATCTGGATTCTGGTAGAATCGCCAAATACTTTAAACAACTCGGCCAGATCATACAGATTCTCTTCGTCCGGCATCATCTCATTAATCTCAGCGGTGATCTCAGCAATATCGTTCTCTTTGCATTCACATGCTTCCCTGCTGTCCGTATTCATTCTGTTCCTCCTCTCGCTGTTTTTATTGAACATTTGAATATCTGTTCATATGTTGTTTTTAATATAACATTATGTTTGCACCCTGTCAACTGATTTTTATATTTGCTTCAAATAAATTTCTGCCGCCAGATCCACTATATTATATTTTTCATTTTATACCTTCATCCTGTTTATACATTTTTCCTTATAATGGCAGTATATTTTTTCCATGTTCGCACAAACTAGAGATATGGAACCATTAATTTTGCGACACCTTGCCAAAAACTAATGTCCAAATAACTAGAAATCAGAGAGGAATGCCATGAAAGTATTTAATGTTATTTGTCTTACTCTTGTGATCGTTGGGGCGATCGTTTGGGGTATCATCGGAATCTTTAATTTTAATCTTGTAGATGCTTTATTCGGAACCGGCTCCGCCTTTTCCAGAATCATCTACACACTCGTTGGTATCGCCGGACTGTACCTGATCTCCTTCTACGGTCTGATCTGCAACGAGGACTAGCCGAACACGCAAAAAATCCCCCTTATGGTTGTGTGCCCTCTTCATATGCTGGTTCTTCCACTAACAATGACCTGCTGCGTTTTCTGTATGTTGCACATGCCTGACCCGTAAATACTCCTGTGCCAACTCGCCTTCGGCTCAGACAGGCACCCGTATTTACTGGCAATGTGCACCATACAACGAAAGCCTCGCATATGTCATATTTTAGTGAAAGAACCAGCATACAAAGAGGGATTTACGATCCACAATGGGAGATTTTTTCTGCTATTGATATTTCCACTATGATAAACTCGCGAATGTTTTTTCATAGTGAAAACACCAACACTCGAAACTGGATAAATCCCTGTATATCGAATGGTGTATTTTTCTGTTTATCTTTTTATTACTCATTTACATATAGCAACAAAACGCCCACCAAACAAATCTGATCTGGTACCTGCTCTATTATAATATGACATTAGCGAGGATTTCTTGATGAATTGCACATTGTCAGCGAATGTGGGTGCTTGTCTGAGTCCGAAGGACGAGTTAGCACAAGAGCATGAGCGGATAAGACATGTGCAATGAATAGAAACCGCAGCAAGTCATTTATAATAGGGTAGGTACCAGATCAGATTCATTTGGTTGGCATTTTGCCATCGTTAAAATAAAAATTCTTCGACAACGCAGCGGATCAGGCAGTAGATGATGACCACGATCATAAGCGGGGTAAGCAGGCGAAGCTTTTTGCCATTTTCATCGTACCGATTAAAAGGTTCCGTGAATACAGAGGTGAAACTCTCCATTCTGCCATTTATAGTCGCAAGCAGATAAATAATTCCTGCTGATATTACAGTGCCAACCAGCGCCATAGGTATATATGCCCGGATGGTGCTGAGCAGCATCGTCTGTGTTACTTCTGTATTTTCCGCCTGATCTTTTAACATCGGAATGATATTTGCAATATGCTTTATAACAACAGAAAAACCATTGATCAGAAAATGCATGATCATCGTTGGAATAATGCTTCCGGTTGCTTCTACGACAAAACCGAAGACCAAACCGATCATGATCGCATATGCCATCTGATTAAAATTCATATGCATCAGTCCAAATAAAAAGCCTGACATCAATATTGCCTTTAATCTGCCGGCTTCATGAAAGCTTCCGAACATGACGCCACGATACGCCAGTTCCTCTATCACACACGGCAAAAATGCCATGAAAAAAAGCGAAGTTCCAAGTGTATTATGATCAACCAGTGCTGAAGCTGCATGGCTGATCTCATTTCGCACAAATAACATTGAGATTGCATTTAACAATGTAATAAGTGGCTCCATAAACAGAACCAACGGTGGAAGCAGCAGGAGTGTCAACGGATGAAATCTCCGAAACCAGATGATATCCTTTACGTGCTTTCTCATGATGAACAAATATAACACTGTTGGTACAAATATCAAACTCTGACTGAATAATATGTTTTGTTTTATCGTGATGCCGGAAAACAGATCTGTAAATAACGCCAGCACCGTTACGATCTCATACACTACGATCAATGCTGTAAACAAACATTCAGCTCCAAAAATTTTCTTTCTTGTCTCCATATACCCTCTTATAATAATGCGGCAGATATCATTCATATATCTGCCACACCATCATTTTAAAATCTTTATTTACACAACTGCTACTGCTTCGATCTCAATCAGTACGTCTTTTGGAAGTCTTGCAACTTCTACACAGGAACGTGCAGGGAAATCTTTGTTGAAATATTCTTTGTAAATATCGTTGATAATTGAGAACTGGTTCATATCCTTAATAAATACTGTAGTCTTTACAACCTTGTCACAGGATGAACCGGATGCCTCGATCAGATTCTTCAGATTTGAGATTGCCTGTTTTGCCTGAACTGTGATATCTCCTTCTACTAACTGATTCGTTGCAGGATCGATTGGAACCATTCCTGACGTAAATAAAAATCCGTTAGCAACGATTGCCTGTGAATATGGTCCGATTGCCTGTGGTGCTTTCTCTGTGCTGATTATCTTCTTATCCATTTTTATATCCTCCTGAAATCTTATATATTGAATATTCTATCGTGTAATTCTACTTCGCATATTCTATGAATTGTGAAAAATCATCCCTTGTAAGCAAATGCCTACATCTCCATAATGATCTCTCTTGCCAGACTCTCCGGTATGGCCTTTGCATACTGGTCACCATCAAATACCTCGATCGCGCCGATTCCATGCTGTAAAACGAAACGCAAATGTCCGTCTCTGACCTTCTTATCGGTATACAGCTTCTTAACCAGAGCGTCACGGTCAATATAATCCGGAATCTCCGTTGGAAGATCTGCCTGCTTCAACATGGCAATCATAGCTGCTTCATCCTCTGCTGTACAGTAGCCAAAATGTTCTGCCATCTTCACCTCTGCAACCAGACCGATCGCAACGGCCTCTCCATGCAACAGCTTATAATCACTGACTGTCTCGATGGCTCTTCCAACCGTATGTCCAAGGTTCAAGACCTCACGCAAGCCGCTTTCCCGCTCGTCCTTCATAACGACCTGATATTTGATCTCGCAGTTCTTCTCTGCAATATGTCTGCATACCTCATCCTTTACTGCAAGCACATCTTCGATATGCTCTGACAGATAATCGAAGAATTCCCTGTCTGCAAGGCAGGCATGCTTGATCGTCTCTGCAAGACCTGAAGATAACTGCCGTTGTGGAAGTGTCTTCCATGTTGCGATATCCAGATATACCTTCTGCGGCTGATTAAACAGTCCGATCAGATTGGTTGCAAGCGGTGTATCGACCGCTGTCTTTCCTCCCACAGATGCATCCGCTGCCGCAAGTAATGTCGTTGCATAATTGATAAATGGAATTCCTCTGCCATAGGTTCCGGCTACAAATCCTGCAAGGTCTGTCACCACGCCACCGCCAACGGCGATAATGCAGCAATCTCTCCGATATCCCTTTGCAAGCATGGTATCTTCTACATACTCCTTTGTCGCTCTGGTCTTACTCAGTTCTCCTGCCGGAAAACTGATAAGATCTGTCTTGTATCCTGCTTCTTCAAGCATCTTATAAATCTTGTCCGCATATAGCTCTTTTACATTACTGTCTGTGACTACTACGAATTTGGATATTTTTCCAACCAGACCGGCTTTCAGATCATCGATCAGCTTCTGTTCCAGCTCATATCCGATCTCGATCTCATAGCTGTCGTCTACTACTTTTTTTAATTCAACCTTGAAATTACTCATATTCATCCTTTCATTTCCTGGTACTTTTCAGCCATATAACATGCATAGCTATCTTTTTGGTTCTGCTGAACATTCCTGCTCATTTATGAATCCGTTATTTGATGATAATGTTTTTCTCTGTGATCTGAATCTTACCCTCTTTTAACAAATGTCCGACCGCACGCTTAAATGCATTCTTGCTGAGTCCGAACTCTTTCTCGATCACTTCTTTATCTGCCTTGTCATTAAATGGTAAAGTTCCTCCATAGCTTTCGATAATATTGTATACCATCTCGCTGTCATTGTTGATCTGTTCACGGATCGGCTTCTGTAAACTCAGATTGAGTTTGCCATCTTCTCTGACATTTGCCACACGGGCTTCTACTGTCTCACCCACATTGATCCGGGAATGGATCTCCTTCATCGGAATCAGGGCTGAATAACGATTATCAACCGCAACAAAGGCTCCAAGATTCTGATTAAATTCAAATACCGTTCCGCTTACCGCATCTCCTGCCTTATATGGGGACTGTGTCTCCAGATAGGCATATACTTTCATGCTGACGCACAAACGCTTGGAACGATCCTCATACATCCGGACCAGATACGACTGACCTTCCCTTACCTTGCTTGTCTGCTCTTTAAAAGGAAGCAGGATATCTTTTTCCAGTCCCCAGTCCATAAATGCACCGATGCCTGTCACATTGACACATTTTAATACTGCAAGTTCTCCCATCGTTATGATCGGATGATTTGTTGTTGCGATCAGACGATCTGCGGAATCACGATAAATAAATACATCTAACTGATCTCCCATTCTTGTTCCCGCAGGTACCTGTTTCTTCGGAAGCAGAACTTCCTCATCATCGTATTTTTTCTCGGCAAGGTAAATGCCGAAATCTTTCTCTTTTACAACCTCTAAATGGTTCCATTCGCCAATCTTGATCATGCTGTCTGTCTCCCCGTTCTCTTTGTTTTAAATTCTACTATACATCTGGTCTGATCTTCTTCATCTGCAAATACAAACTGTATCAGATCATCTCTTTCTGCTTTCTTTATTACGATACATTCATCTTTTACAAACTGCCGCTTATACTCGCTTCTGATCTGACAGATCATGTCATCCGAATCGATATATTCCAACGCCAGCGCAATATATGCTTCATTATTCATGTGGTTATTCGAATCAATCTGATAAGGCAGAACAACCCTTCTGTCTGTCTCTTCCATGCCTTCGATCAGCCGGATCTTTCTCGGAGCATATTCCATCGGAAGCTTTTCTGCAAGAGGATATGCTGCTCCTACTTCAGGCTCAATTCTTACAGGACGAAGCGTATCAGTATCAATATAACTCCACTGGGAAGCTGCCTGTACAATATTCGCTCCATTCTCATCCCGAATAACTATATTACGATATCCCATGGAACCTTTAAAATCATATGCCCAGGTTCCAACCCTGATCTTCTCCTGTAACACCGGATACCGCTCCACATCGATCTGCCATGAGATCAGAAACCATGCCCGGTTATGGTCCTTCAGATATTCAATTCCAATTCCTGCCTGTTCTGAATCGAAGATCGCACAATCCTGAAAGTAATTTGCTATCGTTGCCGCATTTGCTTCCGGTCTTCCATGCGTTTCGCTGTATCTTACGATCGCATCAAAACTGTACATATGTATTCTCCATTTCCTATTATAATGTCATCTCCACAAGTGCTCCCATTATACAACAGCCGGGCTATTATTTCTACCTGGATTTTCTATTTCCATTGATTTTTATTCTCAAATTTTTCGTGTTCATTGCGTATAAATAACTTTTTGTAATTTTTTTAAAAAAGTGCTTGCTTTTTTCAAACTGTTATAATATAATATCATATGTTGACAGCAATGGGCTATCGCCAAATGGTAAGGCACTGGACTCTGACTCCAGCATTTCAAGGTTCGAATCCTTGTAGCCCAGCTCTTAAGAACCAGATGTGATCTGGTTCTTTTTCTTTGTGCAAAAATAATACTAAAGGGAAAGGGGAAAGGGACCGCCGTCTTACAGGCAGTCCCTTGTATTTATGAATATTTTTTTGTGAAAAAAACAACAACTTAAATTTCGGATGTCTTAGGAGCTATCTTCTCTCCCTTTCTTATTGTAACAAAATTGTAACATATTTTTAATTTTTGTGCAATGTCTATTTTTACTAATTTATCGGGAATTTATTTTACTTTTATGTATGAATCCTCTAATGCTTTCAAATATATTGTATATTTCATTTTATATTTTCTATTCTGCATCCGGCAGTCCCAAAAGCTGCAATGCATTTTCTCCAAGGATCTTTTTCTTGTCTTCATCTGATAACGGAAGTGCCTGTATGTCCTTTATGGCTCGCTTCTGATCTGTCCACGGACTGTCTGTTCCAAATACGATCCGGTCTGCTCCATGTGCTCTGATCAGTTTCAGGAACATCTCCTCCGATGCCAGCTTCCAACGATGTTCAGCACCCGAAAGCCATGCAATCTCTCCATAAGAAAATGCTGTATCCATATATACATTTCTTCCGCACAGCTTCGCAAGTACCTCGTCCCAGAGATTCCAGCCACCCATATGTGCAAGAACGAGCCGCTCCGGCTGAACCTCATCTAATACTTCACACACCATGTCCGGTGTACAATGTGTTACAGAGGGAAGTCCGATATCTACTCCGGCATGAACCACAACGACCAAACCAAGCTCTGTTGCATAACTGATGATCCGTTTATAACGGATATCATTGAACATGGTATTCTGATAATCCGGATGCAGCTTAATTCCCTTTAATCCGGCAGACTTGATACCATTTAAAATCTCTTTATAGTTATCATTTCCCGGATGGATTCCGCCAAATGACCAGACGCCACTACCCGTAAACTGGGCTGTTACTGTCTTTGCCACGGCATTGATCCGCTCCACCTGATGTGGTGCAGTTACAACAGGAAGGACAACAGAGATATCAACACCGCTTTGCGTCATTGAATGCTGCAAGCCTGCAAGTGTACCATCTGATGCCGGCTTTGTCTTTGATCTACTTACTAACAGTTCAAGTGTCTTTGAAGCTATTTTATCCGGATATGTGTGAGTATGAAAATCTACGATCATCTTTTATTCCTTTTCTTATCTTCTCCCTGCCACCCTATATTTAGGGTAACACCCACGTTTTCATTTGACAATATTAAATTTTTCAGAAAATTATTAATTTCTTTCGCACTTTTCTATATAAAATGCCAAATTATATCGCCTGCCGGTTCCATGTTACACCGCATTTCACCGATATATGTAAATATTAAATCTTTTCTATCGTATTGAAAATCCGATCATTTTAGAGTATCTTAGTTGAGAATAAACTAGAAACAGAAAGGGCTGCTCCGGCAGTTTTATACATTATGGCTGGAAAAACAAAAAAGAAACTGACCGTTACACAGATGCGGTCTGTCATAAAATTCCTGATCGGTGTCAACATCGTCCTGCTCATCACCGTTATCGTTCTGTCCGTCCTGTTGGCGGTCAGCCGGTCAAAAAGCGGCAAGGATGCTGTCTCGATCATAAAACCGGACGGAAAATACACAGTCTGTTTGGATCCGGGACATGGCGGTTCCGACATCGGGGCAACCGGAATTAATAATATTCATGAAAAAGACGGAAACCTGAAGCTTTCCTTAAAGGTTGCAAAACTATTAAAGAAAAACGGAGTAAAAGTTGTCATGACGCGTGATGATGATTCTACCGTTTCTTCCGAAGAACGTGCTACGATTGCAAATGACTGCGACGCTGATCTCTATCTGGCACTCCACAGGAACTACGCAGCAAATCCTGAGGCCTGTGGTGTAGAAGCATGGATCTACAGCTCCGGCTCCGAAAAGAACCATGCGATCGCAGAAACCATCCTGTCCAATCTGGAAAAGGTCGGAATCTCCGATAACCGTGGTGTCCGTACCGGAACACAGTTTGACAGTGACAACGATTACATCGTTATAAAACAGACAAATATGACAAGTCTGATCATCGAGATGGGCTTTATCAGCAACGAAAAAGACGTAGAGCTTTACGATGATAACATGGACGATTACGCCGCCGCGATCGCAAACGGCATAATAGAATGGCTCAACGAATATCAATAAAACAATATGTATATAAAAGCCGGTATGAACGATCTATCAGCCGGTACTATGAAACATCCATAGAGAAGCCGACTGATTTTCATACAATTTTGTGCTATGTCGGAGCTGCAAACGACTTTATCGCAGCGGAGACATATGCATATAAAATTGTATGAAAGAAGGTAGGCAAACGTGATGTTCATAGTACCGGCAGACAGACCGTTCATACCGGCATTTTATCTATTAATTATTTTATTGTTATGGTTGTTACCGATCGAATATCAGAAACAGAACTTCCGATATAGATCGTATAACTTCCTGCTATGACCTTCCACGCATCCGTCTTCTCATCAAAATGACGGAATGCATCGGCTGTCAATTCAAATTCCGCATACTTTGTTTCTCCCGGTGCAAGTGATAACTTGCAGAAGCCCTTCAACTCCTTTACAGGATTCTCCGGACTTACTTCCGTTTCTCCGACATACAGCTCTACCGTCTCTTTTCCGGCAAGCTTTCCGGTATTTGTTACCGGGATCTGTACCTTGAATGTCTGACCATCCGACTCTTTTACCTGCATATCCCCATAGGAAAATGCCGTATAAGATAATCCATGGCCAAATGGGAACTGTACCGGGATCTGATATTTGTCATAATACCGATATCCGACAAATACACCTTCTCTGTATGTCTCCGTCAATTTCGCATTCATTCTTTCATGTTCTTCTTCCGTTAAGGTTCTTCCGGGGAAATCTCCAAAAACCATCGCCGGTATCTGATCAAGAGATTTTGGCATGGTCATCACAAGTTTACCGGATGGATTAACTTCACCAAACAGGATTTCACCGAGTGCTCTGCCACCTTCCATTCCTGCATAACTCATCCATACAATCGACTTTGCATCATCAATCCATGCACTCATATCGACCGGATTTCCCGCCATCATGACAATGACCATATTCGGATTCACTTTTAAAAGTTCCGTGATCAATTCATCCTGATGATATGGAAGCTTCAGATCCGGTCTGTCGTATCCTTCTTCATCTGTATCATGATTTAAACCGCCAACAAAGATCACATCATCATATTCAGAAGCAAGTGCAACCGCCTCTTCACGAAGTGCCTTCTGGATCTTCTGTCCTTCCGGATCATTTCCTTCATAAGCCCCCTGCTCCGATGCCAGTTCATCCAGACTTACCTCCTGCCAGTTCAGTACCTGCTGTCTGTTCTTATCCGGTACATAATAACCTTCTGCATAGGTCACTTCGCAGTTACCGCCAAGCTCCATCTTAATGCCAAGCAGTGGATTGATCTCATAAAGTGCCGCAATCTCCGCACTTCCGCCACCATTTGAATGAAGCTTTGCTGCATTATGTCCGATCACCAGAAGCCGATGTGTCTTCTCAGGTGCAAGCGGCAGTCTCTGTTCTTCATTCTTTAACAGTACAATTGATTCTCTGGCTGTCTCTAACACTGCATCCTGATGTGCTGAAGTATCATAACTTCCTTTCTTCCGGCTCCGGTCACGAACCGCATAGACAGCCGGCTTCTGTTCCGTGCAGCCAGCGGATATAGCCGTCTGTTCATTGTCCCCACTTTCGACTTCTACAATATCTATCATCTTGACACGAAGCATGAATCGGAGAATACTCTTTACTTTTTCATCAACTCTTTCCTCTTCGATCTCACCATTTCTTACCGCATTTAACAATGGATCTGCCATGCAGTATTCATCGAAGTTTGCATAGATTGACATCTCTACATCGATTGGGCTTTCTGCTGCGGCCTTTGTATCGTGGATGCCACCCCAATCCGAAACGATCAGGCCGTCATAATTCCATTCTTTCCGCAGTATCTCACCGAGCAGTTCATTATTTTCACAGCAATGAACCCCACGGAACAGATTATAAGCACCCATAATAGATCTTACCTTTGCTTTCTTTACTGCTGCTTCAAATGCAGGCAAGTATATCTCACGGAGCGTTCGTTCATCGATCTCGACATTCACCCAGTTCCGCTCTGTTTCCTGATTATTAACAGCAAAATGTTTCACACAGGCACCCACGTCAGAACTCTCGATCCCTTCGATCACCGGAACCGCCATCTCTGATATCAGATAAGGATCTTCGCTGAAATATTCAAAATTTCTTCCGCAAAGCGGCGTCCGCATGACATTGACACCCGGCGCAAGTATGATATCCTTGCCACGTCCTCTGGCTTCCTCTCCAAGTACCGTTCCTGATTTTCCTGCCAGTTCCCGGTTCCAGGTTGCGGCGATCGCACTGTTACTCGGACAATATGTAACTCCATCATCATTATGTCCGGCTCTGCCCCAGTTATCATTAAAGAATTCGAACCGCACCCCTGTCGGGCCGTCCGACATCACGATTGGGGGGATTCCAAGTCTTTCTACTGCCCCGGTGCGGAACAGACCCGCACCATGGATCATCTTTATTTTCTCTTCTAATGTCAGTTCATTTACTAACTGATCGATCTTTCTTTCATAACCTTTGTGAAACATCGTATTTTTCCTTTCTGTCCAGATATTTACAACCCTTATCTGCAAACGATACGGTTGCTGCAGGCTGTAAGAACCATTGTGCCGGCTTTCACTTCAAGTTTCGTCCCCTGTGCTCCTCTAGATTCTACTTTTTATCCTCTATTCTCTGCTCCACACATAGCAGTATGCCTGTGTTCTCGCTGCAAATTTCGCTTTCTTAAGAAGTTCTCTGACTTCTGCCTTTGTATACCAGCCGGCTTCGATCTCTTCTAATGTAGAGGTACTCTTATGGAACTCTCCCCGTGCCTTTCCAACAACGCAGACATTTGTTTCATTTGAAAAACCGACCGCACTGTAGCTGGTTCCGATGAAATCATCGATCTCATATAATTCCAGCCCTGTCTCCTCACGAAGCTCACGCTTCGCACTCTCCTGCGGTGTCTCACCCGGATCGATCAGACCTGCCGGGAAGTTATATACCCATTCTCCCGGAGCAAGACGGAATTCCTTATCGATCAGTATCTTCTCGCCGGTCTCATCCGTAGCAATGATCACAACTGCATCTGCCATTTTGCCATGCAGTCCTTCAAAATCCGTAATGTCACCATTCCGGCTGATCATCTCATATATCTTCTTCTGATGATCGACAGTCTCATATGTTATATCATAGCGGGTAATAAATTTACCTTCGCATTTCTTTTCTACTTTTTTGAATTGCATTTTCAAATAACACCTTTCAAGTACTAATATTATAAACCGAAGCCGGCATAACAAGATCCATATGATCCGTAACAGAAACGCTTATGTCTTTCCTTTAAGAAACCTCAACATCAAATCGGAATTTTGTATAAGCAGGATTCAGATAACTCATGGTAAACTCTACAATATTATAATCTGCATCCGCACCCTGATAATCGATCTTATAAATCGCAGTTCCACGTTCCACCTGCAGCAGCTCTGCGAGCCGTTCATTTGCCTCACATATGACCAGCTTCTGTCCAAAATGGCATGGCATATGTCCTTTTGCTTCCATATAATCATATAAAGATACTTTGGCGAAATCAAATTCATCCAGATCATCAAAATATTTTTTCGGTACATATGTATACTCCACTGCAAATGGTATATCACCCTCTGATCGTACCCGGTAAATTCCATATATCATCTCATCATCCGAAATTCCAAGCTTATATCCCAGATATTTACTTCCTGTGATCTCACCGGTCCCGAGAAGGCGGTTTTTTACCTCCATTCCACCCTTACGGAGCGTCGCTGTGATGCCGGTATTTCCTGCTTCATTTGAATTATCCAGATCGATCTTTTTCTTATCTCTTTGTGCAACATACGTTCCGGAACCCGGTTTACAAACCAGATATCCTTCTTCTACAAGCTTACTGATCGCACGTTTTACGGTCATACGGTTCACACCATAGGCTTCCGCCATTTTTCTCTCACTTGGTATTGCTTCACCCGGCAGATATTTTTTTTCATCTATTTTCTTGATAATAGAATCCTGTAATTGAATATATAATGGCATTCTATAATCCATGGAGCACCTCCTCCATCTTTTGCTTAATGACAGGATCTTCTTTTTCAAATGCGACCCATTCTTTATTGATCACCGATTGCAGATATTCCATAACCTCACCTTTCTCGTCATATGTGATTCCCTCTTTTTTTACAAGAGCAGTCAGCTTGTCAACATTCAAGGCTTTGGCTTCATTTTCATCAGCATATACAATTCCGACTGTTAATTCCTGTTTTTTGGGAATATGATGATATTCCTGAATCAAAATATCAAATAACGAATTATCTTCCAGATCAAACCGCATCAGCTTAGGAGCCTTGCTTTCCGGTATATATGAATATTCTATGGTGATCGGAACAGCCCTGTCTTCTTCTACGACCATACGGATACGGGTAATTTTGAATAACGGAGTTCCTAACGGAAGCTTAATACTTTTATTCAGTTCCTTATCTACTTCCACACGCTCAAACGCCAACAGTCTGCTTCTTGTTTGTGCCCCCATCTTTTCCAGCTTTTCACTGAATGATCGAATTCGGTCAAGATTGGATATCATTCTTCTGTGGGCTATGTAGTTGCCGCTCCGTTCCCTGCATTCTATGATCCCTTCATCCTCTAATAATTTATATGCAGATCTGACGGTAGCTCTCTGTACCCCAAACTGTTCAGCCAGATCCCGTTCAGATGGGAGTTTTTCTCCTTCTTTCAGTTTATTTTTCATAAAGTAAAATTTTAATTCATACGCAATAAACTCATCTTTATTCATCAATTTCATGGCAAACTCCCTCCTGTACTCTATTAAGTATAGCAACTTTTCCAAACGCAAACAAGCAGGAAATGTCAGTTTATAAGACCAAAAACAGACCCGTACATGTGCGGATCTGTTTCTGTATACTTTTTATAACTCTCTTATTTTTTTCCTTAACGGAAGTATCATACCCGGTGCAACTGATAACTCATCAATGTTCATCTGTAAAAACCTTTCTGTCAGACTTAGATCGGCTGCAAGTTCACCGCATATTCCAATCCACTTTCCTTCTGCATGAGCATTCTCTGCTGCCATTTGGATCATAGATAACACCGCCGGATGGTGTGAATCATAGAAGGAATCCAGATTCCGGTTCTGGCGATCAATTGCCAGAGTGTACTGCGTCAGATCATTTGTTCCGACACTAAAGAAATCCACTTCCTTTGCCAGCTCTCTGCTGATCATAACCGCAGCCGGAGTCTCAATCATTATACCGGTTTCAATCTGATCGGAAAATGCTATTCCATCTGCACGAAGTCCGGTCTTCACCTCGTCCATTATCTCTTTAATACGACGAACCTCTGATACCGAAATGATCATCGGAAACATGATCGCAATCTGGCCATACGCGGATGCTCTGAAAATAGCTCTAAGCTGGGTCTTAAATAATTCGGGTCTGGTCAGACATATCCTGATCGCACGTAACCCCATTGCCGGATTATCCTCTTTTTCCAGATTAAAATATCCAACCTGTTTATCTGCTCCGATATCCAACGTACGGATGATCACCCTTTTTCCGGCCATCATTTCCGCTACCTGTCTATAAGCTGCAAACTGCTGTTCCTCTGTTGGATAAGTTTCATTTTCCAGATATAAGAATTCGCTTCTGAATAACCCGATACCACCGGCATCATTTCGGAGTGCCGCTCCTACATCTGATACATTGGCAATATTGGCATAAAGGTTAATCTTCTGCCCGGATCTGGTTACATTTTCTTTGCCCTTCAATGTCTCCAGAAGCTCACGCTGTTCCTGTTCGACAGCTTGCTTTTTTCTCATGGCAACAAGGATTTCTTCATCCGGATCAATATAGATCTTTCCTTCCTGACCGTCTACGATTGCAAGTCTTCCGTCATATTTCGGTGTTAATGTATCACCGATTCCTATAACAGCCGGAATATTCATGGTTCTGGCAAGAATCGCTGTATGGGAATTTGCCGAGCCTTCCACTGTAATAAATGCCAGCACCTTATCTTTATCAAGCTGAACAGTCTCGCTTGGTGCCAGATCATCTGCCGCGATGATTACCTGCTCCGTCATTTCAAATGAAGCATTCTGTTTTTTTGCAAACTGGGAAAGGAGCCTGTTCGATACATCCTTTACATCTGCTGCCCTTCCCTGCATATAGGCATCATCCATCGCTTCAAAGATTGCTGCATAATTATCAGATGTGACACCTATTGCATATTCAGCATTTACCTTTTGTGTATTTATAATATTCTCTACAGAATCATTATAATCCGGATCCTCAAGCATTAACTGATGTGCTTCAAAGATCATGGCATTTGCTTCTCCCACATCAGTAAGTGCCTTGTCATATAACTGCTGCAATTCAGAAAGTGCTTTTTCCTTTGCAGTCCGGAAGCGGCGTATTTCCGCCTCCGGATCATCGACATGACGTCGTTTTATCTGGATTTCGTTTCTTTTAAAGAATTGTATCTTCCCGATAGCAACTCCGCCAAATACACTTTTACCCTGTAATATTACCATATTGTCACCTCTTTAAAATCCGATCCTTTTACAGATGTTCCTGAACGAACGCTTTCAGGTTTGCTGCATCTTCTGCCTCGTTTTCACCTTCTACTTTTATCAGGATCTCCTGACCTTTTTTTGCTCCCAGACTCATAACTGCCATAACTCCTTTTGCGTTTACGGTTCTGGATCCAAATGTTACGGATACTGTGCTCTTACATTTTGCAGCAGCCATAACAAACTGTGAAGCCGGTCTGGCATGAAGTCCCTGCTCATCTGTAATTACATATGTGAATTCAACCATAATAACCGCCTGACCTTTTTAATATTCAAACTGACGATAGTAACGTCTGAATTCCAGACTATGTCCTGTATTCTGCTCATAATGAATAGCAAGTCGTTCTGTTAATATCGCGGTAATGATCATCGGAGAGCAGATTACACGGAACTCATCATCGATACCATCCAGAATGTAATCCTTGGTATCAATAATAACAGCTTTCTTTGTATGTTCTTTTACAAATCGTTCTACTCTTTCATCTAATGGTCGATATTCGTCCTCACCTTTTATTACAAATACCGGAACTCTGTCATCAACTAACTCCAATGGTCCATGGAAGAAATCAGCAGATGAAACAGTCTTTGTACGAACCCACTGCATCTCCTCTAAGATACACATTGTAAAGAGATAGGTCTCACCCCAAAGGACACCGGAGCCTGTAAACATTGTATATGGTTCATGTGCATATGTCTTTGCGATCTCGATCGCTCTTGGCTCAAATTTTTCTCTTACCGCAAGGAGATCCTTAAACAGATTTTCCATCTGATCTGCCCATCTGTCATAATGTGGAAATTCTCCTCTGTTCTTTAAGATACGGAGCATTACAAAATAGTATAATAAGTAAGAATGCTCACAGTCACCACATGCATTATAAATCGGGTCTGTCAGCAGATTTGCTAAAGGAGTTGTCTCATCCTTTGTAAATCCATATACATTGATTCCCTGATCCTTACAATATTTTACTGCCTTCAAGATCTCCATAGTATTGCCTGATGCAGAAGAGGTAAATACAAGAGTCTTATCTGTAATATGTTTTTTATTTTTTACCAGAAACTCACCTGCATTTTCAAGATAGATTGGAAGATCTGTATATTTCTTGGCTACTTCTACAACCGGATACCATTCTGCCCATGTTCCACCGATACCAATCATACATACGCTGTCATATTCCTTTGCCGTGATCCGGTCAATCAATGCCTCAACCTCTCCTCTTAATGAGTATGTCTTTGCTCCGTCCTTTAAATATTTCTCTGCGTCAAATTTTTTTAATGCCATAGTTCTTTCCTCCTGTTATTTTTTATTCTCCTATGATTGTTATATAAATTGTTCTATATTGCGGTCCATCATATTCACACAGATATATGTCCTGTGCACTTCCACTTTTCAGCTTTCCATCTATAACCGGGAATACACAATGATTTCCGGTCAGATGGGCCTTTAAATGTCCGGTCGGATTGCCTGCCATCGCACCGTAGGTATCTAACAGCCTTCCATGGGCATATTCTCCGTCCTCAGGAACAAGTCTTTCCATCAGATGCCCAATATCATATTCCAGGCACTCCAGTCCTTCATTAACTGCAATTCCTGTTGTCGTATGTGCTGTTATAACATATACAACACCATTTTTGATTTTGCTTTTTTCTACAACCTGCCTGATATCATCTGTAATTTTCACCAGACAGTTATATTCTTTTGTCAGCACCTCTATACTGCTATGTGTTACCATCATACCTCCAATCCCAGAAACTCAATCGCGTTCTGTCCAAATATCAGATCCTTGGTAGATTCTCTTATATCCATAGCTTCTATAGCCTTTTTCATTCTCCGCATCTCTAACCGCGGATCATCAGAGCCAAACATGATCTGATGTCTGAAGCTTCGATCGATCCAGTGTGGTCCCATATCCACTTCGAATACCTTGTGATAAAACTCCGGGGCTGTATCAAAATACAGGAATGCTGTATCCGCATAAACATTTCTGTATTTGAGCATCAGCATACAAGTTTCCTGCACCCATGGCCATCCGCAATGTGCAAGACAGATTCGAAGCTTCGGATGTCTGTATGCTGTTTCTTCAAACTCAACCGGCCTCGCATATTTAGATAAGGTATCCGGCTCTACCGACATTCCGCAATGAAACACGATCGGTTTATTATACTTCTCGCATATCTGATATATCGGCTCCATGTATTCATCTCCCGGATAGAACTTCTGCTTTGACGGATGAAGCTTCAGGCCTGCCAGATGATACTCTGCAAATGCTGTTTCAAGTATCTCTGTCGCATCCGGCCTGTGAGGATCTACACTGGCAAATCCGATAAAACGATCCGGATATGTTGCTGTCAATTCCTTTATCTGGTCATTTGTTCCTAGTATGCCTCCATATTCCGTAGTCAGATCCAGTGGAAGCAAAACCGCTTTATCCACTCCGGAACAATCCATCAAGGTTAACAGTGCATCAACCGGGATCTGATCCGTCTTGTATAAGCCATACATCTTTTTTGCAAATTCATTCTGATATTCCGTTTTGCATACCGGCTCTAAAAATGCAGGATGTACATGCATATCAATTACTATTTTTTTCACCTTACTACTACCTCCTTTTTAACCAAGGAAGCCAAAGAATGCTCCTGCTATTCCAAGTACAAGCATGATCAACATAATAAGCAACGGATTAACCTTCTTCTTCAATAACCAGTAAGTAACTCCAAATAGCAACAGCACCGGAAGGCCCGGGACAATGCCATTTAACAGATCCTGAATTGTACTTGCTTCTTCGCCGCTTCCGATCTGCGTTATAAAATTAATCGACGTCATATCCATCGTCATGCCGCCAACTACCATAATACCCATGATAGAGGCTACTTCCATAACTACCTTCATCAAACCGGATTCAACAATCTTTGCCATGGATTCACGACCCATTTTATATCCAAGGAATACTCCAAACCATCTGCAGAGATATGCCGGAATGTTAAAGATCAAAAGGAAGAGAATAGGTCCGAGAATGTTCCCCTGCAAGGCAAGTGAACATCCGATTCCTGTTGCGATTACCTTGATCGTGCCCCAGAACAGAGAATCGCCGATTCCTGCTATAGGTCCCATTAATGCTGTTTTTACTGCGCCAATCGAATCTGTATCAAAATCTGCATCCTGTGCATTTTCCTCTTCCATTGCGGCTGTGATACCCATCTGAAATGTTGCAAGATAATGGCTGGTCTGATATAACGTCAGATGACGCTTCATAGCAGCTGCCAGATCCTTCTTATCCGGATACAGTTTCTTTAAAACCGGATACATGGAAAAACAAAATCCTACATTTCCCATTCGTTCATAATTCCATGTATGTTCATATGTGATCTCTCTTAAAAACACCTTTGTGAGATCTTTTTTCGTAACTACCTTATCGTAGTCTGCATGTATCTTAGAACTCATCAAAATCACCTCCGTTATCTGCGGTTTCAACTACCGGTGCTGCCCCCTGTTGCTTGTCTCCGAATATGCCGAATGTTACTCCGATTATCACAATAAGTACGGCAAAAATCGCAACTCCTGTTGTGGATATTCCAAGGTATGATACCAGGAAAAAGCCAAGGAAGAAAAATGGTGCAACCTTGCGATTCATCATCTGCTGTGCAAGCATTGCAAAACCAAGTGCAGGAAGCAGTGCTGCTGTTATATCCATACCGGACTGAACAAATTCAGGTATTTTACCAAGAAGTGCTGTTACTGCATCACTGCCAAAATAAAATGCAAGTGGGATGCAGACAATACCAAAAAGATTCTGAAGATATCCTGCGATCAGATAATCTCTGTTAAATGCCCGTATATTACCTTTTTCAGCATCACGGTCACATTTGTGGATCATAACAAGCATCAACGGCTGGCAGATACCGGTATTTGCCGCAAGCATTACGGTTGCGATCGGAATACCAAGTACTAAAGCTGTTTCCGCTCCGGCTCCTGACTGAATCGCAAGTGAAACACCGAGCACAGTGCCTGCGATCAGATCCGGCGGATTATATGCACCGATCGATACGGCTCCTACAAGTGCAAGTTCCATAGTTGCACCCATAATAATACCGGCCGGAAGGTTTCCCATTACCAGACCTACTAACGGTCCAAGAACGATCGGTCGCTGCAGGCAGCTTGTACCAAGCAGCCATTCTGAATAACCAAGCAGGCCGATCAGAAAAATAAGTATTGTTTTTAATATCATAATCTGTCCCTCCATTCATCCGTTAAAACAGCGATTTGCATTTAATTACTTTATCAGCCGGGATCATCTGAATAAATACATCAACGCCATCATCAACCATCTCTTTTACCAGAGCCAGCTCGGCTGCATCCATATATGCGCTTCTACCATATAATTTTGCATTTTCATGGTATGCAATGTTGCCGATATTTAATGTCTTTTCTCCTGTAGCTTCAATGATTGCTTTGGCTATTTCTACCGTTTCACAGATGATAAATAATTTATATTTATCAGTTACCCCGCTTTTCAATGCCTCTACAGCTTCCGCTGTATTTTTTACTACAACCTTTGTTCCGGATGGTTTCGCCATCTTTAGTGCGTTTAATCTCAGCGGATCATTTTTAACCGTGTCACTTACCAGCAGCAGGCAATCTGCCCCTAATGATGCTGTCCATGATACTGCTACCTGTCCATGTAAGAGACGATAATCAACGCGAATTGATTTAATCATATAAACCTTCTCCTTTCTTTTCTGTCAATACACAGATTAAAAATCTTCATCATCATACGTTGCATTTACTGTATTACAATAAACCATCATATCTTTAGCCTCTGCAACCGCACTTTCAATTACAGATGCCGTATCCTGATCCTCTGCACTCAGCAGGATACCGATCACTGCAGCCAGATTCACACCGGCAACAACATGTATCCTTGGATCAGACAATAATGCGGATGCATTATTATTCACACTTCCGCCTAAGAGATCTGTCATTATCACAATCTCTGCCTCTGAATTCGCTTCAACAATTCTCTTTAATTCCGGAAGCGGATCCGGGCATTCATCTGTATAAGCATTGATACAGGTCAGATTTTCCTGTGTACCTGCCAGCATTTCAATCGTTGTCAACATTCCTTCGGCCATCTTTCCGTGTGTTGCTAAGACATATTTTCTCATCCGTTCTCCTCCCTTCTGCTCCTTTCAAGCTTTTCTTTCATAATCCTGTCATAGTCTTCTGTTTTTGGCGAAACAGCCTGTTCCATCCGGGAAAACAGCGGATGACAAGTAAAATTATTTTTTTCTTTTGTTACATGAGCCGCTATATATTGAAACAATGCAGCTGTATATAACGGTGTGATCTCTGCCGGAAGCCGGCATGGTATCCGAATCTGTCCATTTCGTTTATCGTGAACCTGATCCGTAATCATATAGCAATGTTCCGTGATCAACGATGTTGCTTTATAAATATCATACAGTCGATCAGAGGTTTTACCACAGTCTATAAAGAAAACCGAATAATCCGGAGTTAGCTGCATATCCGGTCCATGTATAAATTCTTCGCTCTCATAATATACCGTCGAGACTTTCAGAGTTTCCTGAAATTTCAACGCTCCCTCTCTGACCGTTGCCAGATTGGCTCCATCGCCGACCAGTATTGCTTTTTCCATACACAAAAGATCCTGATATCGTTTTTGTACCAATTCTTTCGCCTGTATCAGGCAAAGCTCCTGCATTTCACAAGCTTTCCGGATCTGGCTTACTGCAGTTTCATATTCCTGATCACTGATTTCTTTTTTTTGAAAACCTATCTCCAGTATCATAAGCATCAGAAACTCGACCAAAGTAGAATATCCAAGAGTTACATAATCAATCGTTTCATTCCCAACTCCATACTCCACAAGACGATCCGTGTATCTGCTTGCACTGCCATTCTCATTCCCTGTTAACAAAACAAATGGTTGATGCTCTTTATCCAGCTCCTTCATAATTTCAATTATGTTTGTACTGCATCCACTCTGGGATATTAAAATCGTAAACTGGTTCTTTTCTCTCTCCCGGTAAACATCCAGATATTCCACTGTACTTAATACACTGATATCAAATTTACTGTATTTTAAAAGAAATGGTCGAGCTGCATATGCTGCATTCAGGGACGATCCGGATGCGATCAGACATATATCTTCTTTGTCCTGATCCAGATACCAGTCGCATATCTTTTGGGTAAGAGACTTTCTTTTATCAAGATTATCTTTCATGATACGACCGGAAACCTGAATATAATATTCCATATCCTTCTCCATTTTCATCTCCTTTTGTGGTTCTTTTTGTGAACCACTTTGTAAACATAATATACCACCTATCAACTGGTTTTGCAATACCAATTTTATATTTTTTTATACCAATTTGAAAACATGTAAAAAAACAGAGAAACTGGCATACTTGTAGTACCAATTTCTCTGTTTTTTAGATATCACTGTTTTTAAATTACTGATTTCTTTTTTTTATTATCTTATTCGCTCACAACGGTTCGGTTACGTCCGGCTTCCTTCGCCTGATACAGCGAATTATCTGCCCGATTGAACCATGCCTTTGCACTCTCTCCTTTGGAATATTCCGCAACACCACAGCTACAGGTGATTCCACTGTTATTCATGAACTGGAAGTAGTAGCATCGGAATTCTGTTCTTACATCCTCTACTACATTGATAACCTTCGGCAGTTCAATATTATTGAACAGTATAACAAATTCCTCGCCACCGTAACGAAATGCAAGACCATAGTCTTTGGATTTCTCCTTTAGCATCTTACAAAGTGCCTTGATAACCACATCACCATTGCTATGTCCGTATGTATCATTTACATTCTTGAAATGATCGATATCAAAAATCGCAATATATGCTTTCTCTCCGGTTTCTTCTGTACGCTGGATTTCTTTCTCCAGGCTCTCCTCAAAGGAACGTCTGTTATATAATCCTGTCAACGGATCTTTACGAAGCTCTGTCATAAGATTCATCTGACGAACTGTGAAGTTACCGATGGATTCCATCAGCTCTTTCGTATGCATATTCAACAAGAAGGTTACCACGCTCAAAACTAAAACCAACCCAAATGAAGCTGTTACATACGCCCCAAAGCTAATCTCCTTCCACTCAAACAGGCTATACAGACGGATATCATTAATGATCAGACTGCAGAATGTCAGAAGCGTCATCACCAGTGTAATATTCTGATTCGCAAATACGGCTGTGATCACGATTGAAACCATAGGCAACAGCGCCAGTACGATCGCATTATAATGCTCAAATGCCGGAACAATAAAGATCACAAACATCATCATGGATACCAGCCAGTCAGCTCCGTTCTCGGTCAGCTTGTTTTTTTTCAAAACATATACGGTTCCGGACAACACCCCTGCATATATGACAAGAGGAATTGCTACATATAACCCCATATACGCTCCTCGCGTCATTCCCAAATCTTTTTTTACCAGACATATGACTACTTCCACAACCATGAACATGATCGCAGCTGACAAAAATACCTTCCACAACAACAACTGCCATTTTTTACTGATATCAACATTTATTGTATCATTATTCATTACGAATTCTCCTTGTACGTTTCCACCAATTTTCTTTTCGCATGAAAGCACCCACATTTTTGATTTTACACTATATAAGCCATATCGTCCACTGTTTTTTGTCAAAAGTACCTAAAAATCGACATTTTTTGCTTCAATTATTATACATAATGTAAAAATACCTCCTGTACATATCTGCATGAACTGTTTCTTATGTACAAAAGGTATTTTCCCTGACGGTTTTCACAGATGCTTCTGTAATAAACCATTTATTTAATTTTAATCTTTATAATGCATATCCGACTTCAAATGCCTTCAGGTTCATCTCAACTGTCTTTGGAGGAACCGTTGCTTTGATAACCTCTACCCATTTGTCATGGTCAAAATCCATATGTTTTGCAGCAACACCGATAATGATCGTATTAAATACCTTTGGATTGCCAAGCTTCTTTGCCTCTGCCATCGCATCGATGGAGATCACCTTATGCTTCTCTGACAATGTCTCTAAGATGTGTTCCGGATATTCTGCCTGACCGGTTACAACCGTGATCGGATCGATTCTCTGATCATTTGCAATAATCACGCCGTCCTTCTTCAGAAAATGAGCATAACGCATAGCCTCAAGCTTCTCAAATGCGATCAGAACATCTGCATGACCTTCTTCTACGATCGGTTCCGCAACCTTCTCACCATATCTTACATATGTAACAACACTACCGCCTCTCTGGCTCATACCATGAACCTCGGAGAGCTTTACATCATAACCTGCTGCTGTCGTGATACCACCGAGGATACGGCTTGTAAGAAGAGTTCCCTGTCCACCGACACCAACTATCATAATATTCTTTACAGCCATTAGAATTCCTCCTTTTCGATCGCATCAAACTTACAACGCTTCATACACAGTCCGCAACCATTACACATGGTCTCATCGATCTGGATCGTTCCATCCGGCTGCTTGATAACTGCCGGACATCCCGGCTTTAAGCACATACCACACTTCTTACATTTCTCCGGGATAGCTCTGCATACACCTGTTACCTTGGTTGTCTTTAAAAGAACACAAGGAGACTTGGTGATAATAACAGAGATCTCATCCTTTGCAACTTCCTCTTTGATCAGCTTCTTTAAACCGTCAATGTCAAATGCATTGATCTCATGTACACTGTCAATACCGATCGCCTTACACAATTTATAAATATTGATCGCATATGTAAGTTCACCCTGCAAGGTCTTACCGGTCGCTGCATGATCCTGATGTCCTGTCATACCGGTTGTTGAGTTATCAAGGATGATAACGGTTCCTGTACCCTTGTTGTAAACCATGTTCATCAGAGAGTTTACACCTGTATGCATAAATGTGGAATCACCGATAACCGCAACCCAGTTCTTGATGTAATCTTTTCCTTTTGCTTTTTCCATACCATGTAATGTAGAAATGGAAGATCCCATACATACGGTTGTATCAATTACGCTAAGCGGCGCAACTGCTCCCAGTGTATAGCATCCGATATCTCCTGCTGCATGGATCTTCAGTTCGTTTAATACTGAAAATACACTTCTATGCGGGCATCCCGGACAAAGGATAGGTGGTCTAGGTGCAACCTTTGCAGGTTCTTCCTGCTCAACCTTCTCGCCGAGGATCTTCTCTCTTAACATATTTGCACTGTATTCACCCTGAACGGTCAAAAGCTCCTTACCTACTGCATCGATGCCCCAGGCTCTTACCTGTGTCTCGATATGAGGCTCTAACTCCTCAATAACATACAGCTTATCAACCTTTGCCGCAAAGTCTTCGATCAACTTTCTAGGAAGCGGATTTACCATACCGAGCTTTAATACGGAGGCATTTGGCATTGCTTCCTTTACGTACTGATATGGAATACCGCTGGTGATAACACCAACGCTGGTATCATTCATCTCTACACGATTGATCGGCATATCCGCACCGTCTGCTGCCATGTCCTTTAATCTCTGTTCTACAAATACATGACGAGGGATCGCATTACCCGGCATCATAACCATCTTCTTAATGTCTCTCTCGTATGGCTTGTCTTCTACTTCTACTCTGTCATTTAATTCAACAACGCCCTGTGAATGTGCCAGTCTGGTTGTTGTACGGAGCATGATCGGAGTATCGTACTTCTCGCTGCATTCAAATGCATACTTTGTGAACTCCTTTGCTTCCATACTGTCAGATGGCTCAAACACCGGAATCATCGCTGTCCTTGCTACCAGTCTGGAATCCTGTTCATTCTGTGATGAATACATACCCGGATCATCGGCTGCTACCAAAACCATACCACCCTTTACACCGGTATATGCTGCTGTAAATAATGGATCTGAAGCTACGTTCACACCTACATGCTTCATTGATACGATTGAACGGACACCGGCAAATGATGCTCCGATCGCAACCTCTGTTGCAACTTTTTCATTTGGAGACCATTCTGCATATATCTCAGGATATTTTACAATATTCTCACTGATCTCTGTACTTGGAGTACCCGGATATGCTGCTGATACCTTTACACCGGCCTCATATGCGCCTCTGGCGATCGCTGCATTACCGAGCATTATCTTTTTTTCACCCATTAATTTATCCTTCCTGTCATTTCTTATATTTGCCTTTTGGCAACTCTAATGCTTTATTATACAAGAATTATCAATAAAAGGGAAGTGCTTCTATACGTTTAAAAATAAAAAAGCATATATCAGAGAAAAAAACACCTTTTACGGCTTATATTTATTATGAATTTCGAGTATAAACAACCGGCCGTCTGTTAATCGCACTGCCACATCTGTGCTGCCGGTTCACGTTGAGGTATTTTCTCCGTCTTCCGCACCAGTTCAAGGAACTGATTCCGGTATAACTGGTCGTTGCTTGCCTGAGCCATGCTTCTTTCATCCGTCTGAACCGTGATTCCTGCTTCCGCAAGTTCTTCCACCATCTTATACGTCGCTGTTCCTTTATATGCGCTGTCCGTAAGCAGCATTCCATATACCGCAACCGCCGATGCAAAGCTCAGGTCATGAGACATTCCCTTTTGACCGCTTTCTGCCTTTATAACGGCTGTTTCCAGTGTGCTCTTATCTCCATCCGGTTCTTTGTAACGGATATTCACGGTTGCCAGTTCGCCGGAATAATCTGTACTCTGCTTTTTCGATGTATATTTTGTCTCTGCCTCCGGCACGTCAAATTCCGAATCGACCGGAACCACCTCATAGAGTGCAGTCACCACATGACCGGCTCCGATCTCGCCGCCATCCACCGTATCATCTGCAAAATCTTCTGCGGAAAGCGTACGGTTCTCATATCCGATCTGCCGATAACCTTTCACCTGCTCCGGATTGAATTCAATCTGCATTTTGACATCCTTTGCAACCGTATATAAGGTTCCACCCATTTCGTCAACCAGAACCTTCTTTGCTTCATAGACTGAATCCAGATACGAATAATTACCGTTTCCGCGATCTGCCAATGCTTCTAACTTGTTATCCTTCAGATTATCAGAGCCAAATCCCAGAACGCTCAAGAATATACCGCTGTCCTTCTCCTCAGTGATCAATCCTACCAGATCACTCTCGCTTGTCAGCCCGACATTCAGATCCCCATCCGTCGCAAGGATCACCCGATTATTTCCGTCTTTTATAAACTGCTGCTCTGCGATCTCATATGCCGTGATCAGTCCCGCGCTTCCATTTGTGCTGCCGGATGCTTCCAGCGAATCCAGTGCCTCGCATATCGTATAGGCCTCCGAACCTGCCACGCCATTTAGAACAACCGTATCCGAACCCGCATATGTAACAATACTGATCCTGTCGTTCTCATCCAGATTCTCTGCCAGCATTTTAAATGCTTTCTGTGCCAGCGGCAGTTTATTTTCCTCATACATAGAACCGGATGTATCGATCAGGAATACCAGATTGGATGCTTTCTTCTCACTCATATCGATCGCGGCCGTATTCAGTCCTACCATCATCAGCTTTGTATCTTTATTCCATGGACAATCCGCATATTCCGTATATACTGCAAACTTCTTCCCAGCCTCCGGGCCTGATACATAGTCATAATCAAAATAATTGATCATTTCTTCGACCCGGACTGCTCCTGCAGGCGGCAGCATTCCTTCTTCGATATAACTTCTGATATTGCTGTAGGAAGCTGTATCACAGTCTGCCGCAAATGTTGAAAGCGGGAAATCTTTAGCAGACACAAAACGGTGTTCTTCCTGATAGTCATACTCTCTGGTATCATAACCGGATTCTCCATATCCGATTTTTACATATTCAGAATTTGATGCACTGTCCGTTACGGAATTATATGTATCGGCAGCCGAAACCACACTATCACAAGCCTCTTCTTCTATGCATTCCGGCACAGCCATATTTTGCTGTGACTGTCCGGATTCCGCTATATTTTCTTCAAATTCCTCTTTTACGGCTTCCTGTCTGTATCTTTCTGCGATGCTCTCCCGCTCCGTACCTGACCGGCTTTCCGTTCCCTGTCGTTCTCCATGCGTGCCTCCTGTTTCTTTCCAGCTTCCGCAGCCTGCAAGACAGCCCGCCATCATGCAGGAGATCATAACCACACTTACCATCCGTCTGATTTTTCTCATAAAAAATACCCTCCTTATCTTAGTCACTATCCGATATCTGCATAATTTCTGCTCTGATCACCTCCGACGTTATCAATCGTCGAATGTGAAAACAAAATTTTACAGCTATCTATTCTCTTTATGACTAAGATACGGATGGGTATCCTCTTTTTATGGAATTTTTTCTTACAGATCAACTACTGTCTGCTTAAGATCCATGCCTGTTGTTCAGAATCATATCGGAGAAGTGTACCTGTTACTTCTTCCCCTACCGAAAATGTCTCTGCTTCTTCCGGCTGCAATACGATGTCCTGACCGGTTATTAATTCCCCGGATGCATCAGATACCTGCAAGAGTTTTGCGGCATATTTTTGTACCGCATCCGGCTCTGCTGTTACAATCTCTGTGATCTGAAGTGTAACTGCTATATTACTCATTTCCTGCCATGCATCCATATCAGCTGATTCCGGCACCTGAAGATCTGTACATCCCGCATTTTCCTGTGCATCTGTCTGACTCTTTGTATGGCCTGCTTCCGCCTGAACATCGGACGAATCTCCACCGGCTCCATTCATCTGTATAGCTTCTGTTGTATTCTGTGTCGGTCTGTTGGCAGTTTCATTCTGTACTGTCTCCGGTATGGAATCCGCTGTTTCATCCACATAATCTTCCGCCCGATCGGATATATTTGAATTCTCTGCTGCATCCAGCCCATCATTTGAAACATCCGTTGTCCTGCCTGCATTTATTTCTTTCGAATGTCGCTTAGAATCAGACAGCAACGGTGTCGCGATCACTGCGGCCAGAAGAACCGCTGCGATCGCAAGAACCGGAATTACATATTTTACCTTAGAGGTTTTCTTTTGTTTTTCTTCTACATCCTTTGCTTCACGGTCAAGCCCTGCTTCGATCCGATCCCACAGATCCGGTGCTTCTGCATCGATCCGATTCAGATAAGCTTCTATGAATCTGTCTTCTTCCGTCTGTCTGTTCTTATTCTGTTCATCTCTCACAGCCTGCACCTCCTTAATTTTTGTATTGCCTGATTATAGATCCATGTGATCGTTCCGATCGGTCGCCCTTTCATTTCCGCGATCTCTTTAAATGTAAATCCTCCGACTACCTTCAGATCCAGAATCTCCTGCTCCTCCGGCTTTAACGTGGCAACTGCCTGCTTCAATGTCAGGCTCTCCACTACCTGACTCTCCATCGTCTTTCCTTCGTTTCGCTCCGGCATTTCATCCACCAGCATTTCACGATCGATCTTTCGTATCCGGTCGATCGCCATATTCTTTGCGATCGTCACAAGCCATCTCTTATGACCGGTTCCCTTCTTATAACTGTCTGCGATCCGATAAAGCTTGATGAAGAACTCCGATGTCACATCCTCCGCTTCCTCTCTCTGCCGGATCGTATCATAAACCACCGCAAAGATCAGCTTCAGATATTCGTCATATACTGCCCGGAGGCTCTCCCGGTCTCCCTGTGCGATCGCAGACATATATTTTCCAAATTCTCTGTCTGTCATTTGTCTCTCCCTATAACCGCTATACGTTTTTACCCCTGTTTTTTATGGAATTTTTCCGATTTTCTATTACTGTTCATTTCACTTCAATTTGCTAATATTCTGTCCGGCTTCGTATAGACCCAATTCTCTATTATTCAAGAGGCTGTACTGCCAGCAATTCCATCACATACCCCTTCTTTCGCTCCTTCCATGCAAATGGCCAGAACAACCGCCGTTCCGCTTCAATCCGGATATCAAAATCCTTATGCATTCCGATGTCATGACGAAGCTGCAATGCTCCTTCAATTTCTTCAGGGACAAGATTCTCCCACTGATCCATAGCGGATTCATTTACAACTGCCCATTCTAACCCGAACACCATTAATTTCTCCGTCAGCATATAGATCACATCATTTGTCCGGGTAACCGCAGCTTCGTTTAATGCCCGGATCGCATTCTCGATCATCTGCAATTCTTCCTCGTCATAATTCTCCCGATACATATATAACAGGCCTGCAAATCTCGCATTCAACTGACTATGAAGTCCTACGCAGACGCTGTAGTCAAACCTTCGTCCGATCTCCGGCAATCCCCTGTGGCTGTTGTCAAATGCAACCTGTTTCAAATGCTCGATCACGATCTCTGCTTCTTCACCCTCTGCAAGCAATGCTTCAAACATTTCATAAGTCTCAAGCTCTACATTCCAGAAAGGAAGATCCACACAAATAGCATCTGTTTCCTCCAATCCATAGGTCTTACACGCCTGTGCAAGTCCCTCTGCATCCCGGTCGATCAAAACCAGCTTAAATCTCTCTGCAAGTCTTGCCAGATCGATGTCATTTGACCGTCCTGCTCCCCATATAGCAAGAACAGGCTTACACCCTCCTTCGGCCACACAATTTTCTTCTATAAAGTCTGTCAGCTTCTGTCGGTATCCCCGCCACTCTTTATAAGCATTCGGAAGAACCTCTGATGCAATCAGCCGATCCAAATATCTCATATAATTCACTTCTTTCTCGCATTATGCCGGTATGTGCAAGCACATCCGTCGCAATGCTCATTTTATCATATCGCCTGTCGGCTCTATGTTTTTTTCGCATTATGCCGGTATGTGCAAGCACATCCGTCGCAATGCTCATTTTATCATGTCACCTGTCGGTTCCATGTTTTTTTCGCATTATGCCGGCTTGTGCAAGCACATTCCGTCGCAATGCTCATTTTATCACGTTTTTATAGTATACTCTACCTTTAAAATGTAGTAGAATGATAGGGACAATGATTTTTTGTCTATTCATGCAAATTGATAAAATAAAGATTGCCTAAAACAGAAACGGAGATTATGAATATGTCTGCTAAAGATAATAATACAAATACAAATATATACAGAAGCTATATTGACGCTCTTCTATATCCGGAGCAGAATCCTTTTATAGAAGACATGAAACGATTCGAGGAGCTTATGATGATGTACTCCTGTGCGATCAAGGAAGTTCAGACCAAGCTGGATGTATTAAATACAGATTTCAGCGTTCGCTACAACCGAAATCCGATTGAATTTATCCAATCACGCATCAAGAAACCGGTCAGCATCGCAACAAAGCTGTCTTCAAGAGGATGTCAGGTATCCGTAGAAAATATCGTATATAATTTGAATGATGTTGCGGGACTCCGTGTTATCTGTTCCTTTATCGATGACATCTACGCCGTTGCAGAGAAGCTCATCAGTCAGAATGACATTACTCTGATTGAGGCAAAAGACTATATCAGCCATCCAAAGCCAAATGGTTACCGTAGTCTTCATCTGATCATAGAAGTTCCTGTCTTCTTTGCCGACCATACAAGAAATATGCGGGTAGAAGTTCAGATCCGTACCATCGCGATGGACTTCTGGGCAAGTCTTGACCACCAGCTCCGTTATAAAAAGGATGTCGCCGATCCCGAACTTATCTCCGGTCGCTTAAAACATTGTGCTGATGTTATCTCTCAAACAGACCTCGAAATGCAGGAGATTAAAAATATGATCTATGGAGATGGTGCTCAGCCACAGATCAAATTGTGTCTTGAAAAAAATACAGAAATTTTTTAAGAAAATCTTAGATTTTGTTTGACAAATTTATAGAACTGGTATAGAATACTATCTGTTGTTGAACAACGTGTGTATGTAGCTCAGCTGGATAGAGCACTTGGCTACGGACCAAGGTGTCGGGGGTTCGAATCCTCTCATGCACGTAGAAAAAGACAAAACCATTTCGGTTTTGTCTTTTTTATTTACTACATATGCTCATCGGGTAGAAACGGAATGTGTCATTGTTTATTATATGCACAATCAATCTGTAGGGGTGTATTTTTTACAGCCCTCGCTTTTTGGCTGTGTATATCCTCTTATAACCTTGCCGCAAGAATCTGACGTTTGACCTCCTGTCCATTCAGGATAAACTCTGCACGACCGTTCTCCAGTTGTATATTCTTTTCAAGTGCTCCGATATCTGAATTGAACTCTGTAACGGCATTCGTTCCAATATCAGCATTGGAACAGTACAGCTTGGCAGACATGACCGAATTACCAAAGGCAACCGCCGCCTTGCCCTGTACCACGCTTTTAACTGCCGCATACCCGATATAGATATCCGTTCTTCCTGCACGGCATCCGATGCCATAACATTCCTTTGCACGGATATTCGACGAGATATTTACATTTTCCAGACGAACCATACAACTGTTACCGGCAATCGTTCCGATACCGGTTATAATATTACCTGCCCCCTGAAGCTTTGCCGATATATTCTCAAGCTTAATATCTGCATCACCATTTACAGATCCAATGATCGTACCGTTTGATATACCGGAATAAATATCCATGTCGCAGTATTCTATAAGCAATTCGGAATCACCGTTTACAGATCCGATACAGGCTCCTTCCTGACCTTTCATATCAAACTCATAATGTCCGCGTTTGATGTTGATAAAACCGCCAAGTCCGGAACCAATACCAATGCCCTTCATACCATTTGCATTAATGATGATTCCACCATCCTGATAGAAGTTGAGTTCGCCATGATACTCATCCAATGAATTACCAATGCCAAAGTATTTTCCCGAATTCAGATTGATCGTCAAATTACCGTCTCCTACAACCGTAAGCACTGAACTGTCCGGAACTCTGATACCTCCTGTACGTAGTTCGTTTTCTCCGGCAATCTGAAGATTTACATTACATTTCTTACCGATATCAATACACGGAATTCCGCGTTCTCCCGCAAGACTGACATTCTCAAGTATGATGGTGCCACGGAATCCATCTTCTACAGACATCAGTATATTCGGCTGGAAACCAACAGAACCTTTGATTATGATCTTTTTATTGATTCCCCGCGCTTTCTTAACCTTAATGCTTGTATATTTATTAGCGGCAAGCTGTACCAAGGAAACCGTATCATTATAATCCGTCTCATATTCTTTCTTATACAGTCTGGCATTCAGGCTCTGATTATATTGAACAATTTCATTCATCACACGTTCATCGATTGAACGCACAACATACGGCTGCGGCCTTGATGTATAATAACCCTGAATCAGATCAACGCCCAGCTTAATAACCTCCCGCAGCTCCTGTGTCAATTCAATTCCCTCTGCCAGCGTCAGAATATCATTATCATGCGCAAATTCTATAATATCCTTTACAAAATGCTGTTTCTGGATATCTTTGTGTATATCTGTCATAAGCATACGATCGATTTTTACAAACCGAGGCATGTATCGAAGCAGATTATTTACATTGGAATAACCGGAACCATAATCATCAATGGCAGTCTCAATGTTCATCTTTGCAAAGGAGTTCTTCAGCTCCTTTAACTGAACATCCCCCATCTCTGTTTCTTCTGTAAATTCAACAACAAGCTCTCCTGCATGCTGTTCCATAATCTCAGTTAATTTCTTCTTATCCTTACCTGTCAGCTGATACCCCGGAATACTGTTAATAAATACTTTCTTACCCTCAAAATCCTGAGGATGTTCCTCTATGTAATCAACCACATTAAAAAATGTCGCTTTTTCTATATCATATAAACGGTTCAGACGATCTGCACTTTCCAGCATATCAAGCGGCGAAATCTTACGCTCTGTGTCCGCACGCATTAGAGCCTCATATGCATAAACATCTCCTGTTCTGGCATTGATAATTGGCTGGAAATGATAAACAAACCGGTTATTATCCAGAATAAATTCCATCAAATGGTCATCCGCTTTCTGTTTATCCGTCAGAACACCTGCCCTTTCCTCTTTTCCTTGCTCTATGGCCTTCTTATTGTTCTTCACATTGATAGTTTCATTGATCAGATGATCCAGGGCTTCCGAACCGGAGATCATATCACAACGGATACCCGTGCAGATTTCAATCTCATATGCCTCTTTGCGCAATTCATTATACTGCTTTATCTTATCCGACAGACGTTTGATAAACGCCTCTCCGCATGTTTCATCAGATGCTTCAACCGGGAATGCAACAACGAATTCATCATTACTGATACGGGCACATATAGCATCATCATCCTGACTTTCCGATATCAGCTGCGCCAATTTTAAAATAGCGGCATCCCCTGCTTTTCTTCCATAGCTTGCATTGATATCCTTTAATTTATTAATATCAATCGCGATCACCGCTATTGATTTACCATCAAATGTCGCATTTTCACAAAGCTCATTTCCCTTCTGTAAGAAGCCCTTATAATTATACAAGCCGGTCATTGCATCACGAATCTGTGTTGCTTCCATCTGGCGCAACAACTCCCGCAGACCATTCTGACGATAAAACGCTTCCATACTCTGCATAATACTCTTTAACCAGTTTATGTAAACTTCTGTAAACTGTGCTTCTGTATCTGTAAAACCAATAACTGCATAACCAAAGCTTCGGTTATCAAAATACAATGGTGTAAAGAAAAATGTCTCCGGACACTCTCTTTGCTCAGATAGTTCCGGTATCATCTCTTTCATTTCAAATATGTCATCAAAGCTGATACGATTGTCTGTGTGTTCACTCGGTCCACATTTTATGATACGATATATCTTGTCCGTATAGCCGTTAGAACGCATTGCGTCCTCACTGATCATAACCTCCGATGAATTCCAGTAATCATTCATGCATATACTAAGCGAATGGAATGGCCGCACCTGATATACATGCTGAAATATCGTATTGAAAAAACTTCTGTGATCCCGTTCAGATAACAAATCCTCCATAAACTTGTTATAATAAGAAGAGTATCCCATCTTCGCATGATCCGTATTCCAGAAATTCTCTTTTTCATCAAAATATTTTTCTGGCTGCATTTTCCTTTCGCATCCGCAGCTTGTCCCCTGAAAGATCACGGATTCTGATTCAAATTCCGGTATCGGTTCTTTCTCAAAGGATGCATGGATATATTTCGCACAATATCTGCCGCATTCTCTGGCCGGAATATCAGCGGATGTTAACTTGCATTTCAGGTTTTTCCCTTCTTCGGTAGAATCGTAACCAATCACTGCTACCTGCTCCGGTACATGAATATGATTACTGAATAATTCTGCCGCTACCCCGATCGCCATACAGTCATTTGCACATGCGATCGCCTCCGGAAGTTTCTCTCTGGAATCCAGAATCAGCTTCACAACCTCTTTGCCGGAATCATACCAGTAATTTCCATAATAAATATTATTCGGATCAACCGGAATTCCATGCTCCGTCAGACTGTCTCTATATGCCTGTTCTCTCTGTATGGAATGAACATGATTCTTCCACCCGTCTAAAAACATAATATCGGAATAATGATGAACCTCGATCAAATGATCGATCAATTTCTTATATGGTTTATAATGATTTATCTTTACAGTCGGAAAATAACGACTGTCCTTATCTACGAAAAGAACAACTCCTGAGAATACCTCGTGAATTTTGTCTTCTAACCGGGTTGCTATATCGGTTGCCTGAATGGTATCCGGAAGAACAATGATCGCATCAAATGCATCCCATTGAATCAGATTATAAATATTCGAATCCCCAATCTGCCTATACAGCGTATCCTGAAATCTTAAGTACATGGAAAATACACATATATCGTATCCATAGACATATGCCTCCTCCATTAATCCTTTCATAAACAGGCTCTGTGAATTCTCTTCCGCCTGCGCGATAATAACTCCAATTTTTCTGCGCTCCATACATGCTCCCCTCTAAAATACAAAATCCTTTTTTCAGTTTAGCATAATTAGGCAGAAAAGTATATAAAAATGACTAAAAAAAGTTTACACCGCGTTATTTTCTGTACATTTTATACAATTTCGACATATTGTCATACAAAAAAACATTTTTATCATATTATAAACAACAGTCCTGCAAAGTAAAAACAGTCCTGTTCTTATCCGAATAAAAGAAGTTCTTATAATCAGATAAGAAAAGCAAGACTGTTCTGTACTTGTTCATATTTTGTTGTTATATCTTATATACTACACTAAGATACCTGTTCAAACTGTGAATTATATAGCTCTGCATAAAATCCGTTCTGTGCCATCAATTCCTCATGATTACCCTGTTCAATGATATCGCCATCCTTCATGACCAGAATAATATCTGCATTCTTAATCGTAGATAACCGGTGCGCAATAACAAAGCTTGTTCTGCCCTTCATCAGATTATCCATCGCGCGCTGAATGCTGTGTTCTGTTCTGGTATCAACGGAAGAGGTCGCTTCATCCAGGATCAGAACCGGATTATTTGCAAGGATTGCTCTTGCAATCGTAAGAAGCTGTTTCTGTCCCTGTGAAATATTCGTCACTTCTTCATTTAACTCCATCTGATAACCACCCGGAAGTGCCGAGATAAATCGATGTGCATGAGCTGCCTTTGCTGCCGCAATTACTTCCTCATCCGTCGCATCCAGTCTTCCATAACGGATATTCTCCATGATCGTCCCCTTAAACAGCCATGTTTCCTGAAGAACCATACCGAGAGCATCACGAAGCTCTCTTCGATTATATTCTTTAACATTGTGACCATCTAACAGGATGGCTCCTTCATTTACATCATAGAACCGCATCAGCAGCTTAACCATAGTGGTCTTACCTGCTCCGGTCGGACCAACGATCGCTACCTGTTTGCCCGGATCAACATGAACACTGAAATCATGTATAATGATCTTCTCAGGATCGTATCCGAACTTTACATGACGGAAATCTACTTCACCCTTTATATCCTCGACAGAAGCAGGATGCTCAACAACCTGAACCTCCTCTTCTTCCTCTAACAGTTCAAATACACGTTCCGCCGCTGCTGCCATCTGCTGCATCATATTTGTAACCTGTGCTACCTGCTGGATCGGCTGTGTAAAATTCTTCACATACTGGATAAATGCCTGAATATCACCGATCGTGATCGTACCACGAATGGCAAGAGCCGCACCAGAAATAGCTACGCCTACATATCCGAGATTGCCGACAAACATCATAACCGGCTGCATCAGACCGGAAAAGAACTGGGCTTTCCATGCGGATTTGTATAAGACTTCATTTGTCTCATGGAATTCCTTTAAGGTTGTTTCCTCTTTGTTAAATGCTTTGATTACCGTATGTCCGCCATAAACTTCTTCAACCTGTCCGTTGATATGTCCGACATACTCCTGCTGCTGTTTGAAGAAACGCTGTGACTTCTTAATGATGATACCCATTAATGCCACACTGATCGGCAGGATGATAATTGCGATCATCGTCATAAGCGGGCTGATCGTAAGCATCATGATAAATACACCGATAACAGTCGATACCGAAGTAATAAGCTGTGTGATACTCTGATTTAATCCGTTTCCCATTGTATCAATATCATTTGTAATACGAGATAATACCTCACCATAGGTTCTGGATTCAAAATACTTAAGTGGCATACGGTTGATCTTCTCAGATACATCCTTACGCATCTTGTAACATAGCTTCTGGGTTACACCTGTCATGATGATACCCTGTGTAAAGTTAAATAATACACTTAACAGATACAGACCCAGACAAAACAGGAGAATCTTACCGATATAGGTGAAATCGATTCCACCGATTCCGTTTATCTTCCGCATAATGCCTTCTGATAATGCTGTCGTTGCCTTACCGAGTACCTTCGGGCAGACAACATTGAATACTGTACTAAACACCGCAATGACCATGACCACGATCACTGCCGGCAGATATTTTCTTGAATAACGAACCAACTTCGATATGGTTCCTTTAAAATTCTTTGCTTTCTCGCCGCCTCCCATTCCAGGAGGTCCCATATGTCGTCCACCACGTCTTGGTCTGTTTTCTTCCATGTCTGTTACCTTCCTTTCCTGAGTTCTTACGCTATGCTCGCCGCAATCTCTTTTTCAGATAATTGCGAACGGGCGATCTGTTCATATACCGGACAATTCTCCATCAGCTCTTTGTGTGTACCCTTGCCTACGATCTTTCCTTCATCCAGTACCAAGATCTGGTCTGCATGTAAGATCGTACTGACACGCTGGGCAACGATGAATACCGTACTGTCTGTCATATCTTCACGAAGTGCTTTTCTGACTGCTACATCCGTCTTGAAATCAAGAGCGGAGAAGCTGTCGTCAAATATATATATCTTTGCATTCCGGGCTACTGCTCTGGCGATCGCAAGTCTCTGCTTCTGACCGCCGGAAACATTTGTACCACCCTGTGAAATGCTGCTGTCATACTGTTTATCCTTTTTCTCGATGAAATCTGTTGCCTGTGCGATCGCTGCCGCTTTCTTCATCTGTTCATCGCTTGCATCCTCTGCACCAAACCGAATATTAGATGCGATCGTGCCGGAGAACAGCACACCCTTCTGCGGCACATAACCGATATTCTCCCGAAGGCTCTCAATTGATACATCCCGGATATCCGTTCCGTCGATCGTGATCTTACCACCTGTGACATCATAGAATCTTGGCATAAGCTGCACCAGGGAAGATTTACCGCAGCCGGTACTTCCTATGATTGCTGTCGTCTCGCCCGGTCTTGCTTCAAAATCAAGATCTGTCAGAACATCTTCATCCGCTCCCGGATATGCGAAGCTTACATGTTCGTAACGGACAACACCCTTTACAGCTTCTAACTTCTTACAATCCGGCTTGTCACAGATCGTACTCTCTGTATCAATAACTTCCTTGATTCGGTCTGCTGCCACACCTGCCCTTGGAAGCATAACGGATAACATACCGATCATTAAGAAGGACATAATGATCATCATCGTATAAGTAATAAACGCTGTCATGGATCCAACCTGAAGCTCACCCGAATCGATTCTGTGAGCCGCAACCCACTCGATCAGGATCGTAACCGCATACATAATAAACATCAGAACCGGCATCATAAATGTCATTACGCGGTTTACAAATAATGATGTCTTTGTCAGATCCTTATTCGCCTTATCAAAACGTTCTTCTTCGAACTTCTCTCTGCCAAATGCCCGGATAACCGGAATACCGGTCAGGATCTCTCTGGACACAAGATTAACACGGTCAACCAGATCCTGCATGATCTTGAACTTTGGAAGTGCAATTGCCATTAACACTCCGAGAACAACCAGGATGCCTGCTACCGCAACTACGATCACCCATCCCATGCTGGCGCCGCTCTCTACAACCTTTATGATACCGCCAACTGCCAGAACCGGTGCATATAAGACCATGCGGAGCAACATAACCGTAACCATCTGAATCTGTTGAACGTCATTTGTCGAACGCGTGATCAGGGATGCAGTCGAGAACCGATTGATCTCTGCATCTGAGAATGAAATAACCCGTTTAAAAATGCTTTCTCGCAGATCACAGCCCACACCTGCAGCTACTCTTGCGGCTACCAGACCGGTAAGTATCGCCGATGCAACCATCAACAATGTCATAAGGATCATCTCTACACCAACACGTTTCAGATAGGACATCTGGATATCCTTATAATTATAATCCATACTGTCATAACAGGTTCTTGTACAGGTAATGGCAGATGACATCATCATATCATCCCCCATACTGTCACGCATGGAATCGATCATCTGCTTCATCTGCGTTCCCATCTGACTCCACATCTCAGGCGGCAGCTCGTCCAATGTCATACCGCTTGCTGCAAGCATCTGCTTTAACTGATTATCTTCATCTGAATCCACCATCGTATATGGATAATAATACATCATCATCGGCTCCATACACGCCTGATCGATCTCATCTATATGATCCTTGCCGTCATCTGTCATATGGTATATGCCATCATCCGACTGCTCATAATACTTTTCCCACACCGTCACATCATCTTCATCCATAAACCCTTTAATAATGGTATACGCTTTTTCCGGAATCTGCAACGGACTACAATGTTCAATGCCGTAATTCTGGATACCGGTATCGATCAGCTTCGACGTATAATCCGGTAATGCCAGATCACAATATGCCTGAACGATCAATAACAGAACAATGATCAGAACCGATTTCCAATATGGCTTCAAATTCTTAATTATCTGCATAGTTTCACCTCTCTATAATTTTCGCATGTAGAGGTATTCTATCACTACCTATATAAAAGTCAATTAAATTCCCATAAAAAATGAATGAAAAAAGACCCGCCTGCCGATTGACAAACGGGTCTTCCTGTATATTAATACTTTGTATATTGGGAGGCTTTATTTTACTGTAACCTTTAAGACCTTACGCGCACCATTCTGTGCTATGGCATATACATAGCATTTTCCTTTCTTCTTGCCCTTGATCCTACCGGCCTGAGTAACTGTAGCTATCTTCTTATTTGTTGAAAACCAGCGAATCTTCTCGCAATGTCTCTTTAATTTTTTGCCCTTTGGCATTTTTACAGTTGCTTCAAGCAGTACAGATTTCTTCTTTTTCACTGTTACCTTTGAAACAGTCTTTTTCTTAGTTGTTTTAACTACAACAGCTGTCGGATTGCTGTATTTGTACTTTTTGGTAGCAGTAATTGTATGAAGCTGGTATGATTTACCAATTGCCTTCTTTACAGTCTTTCCTGTTTTGGCATCCTTCACATTCTTGTATGCTATTACCTTAAACTTATAGAATGTATTTTTCTTTAATTTCTTACCACCTGCAATTTTGGTAACCTTACAGCTGACATTCTTTTTGTTCTTAAATTTCTTAGCACTTACAGTTTTAATCTTGTTGTATTTGTATACTTTCTTTTTGGTATTACAGTAATTACCATAAATTATATATCCATCTGCTCCCTTTACATTTTCCCAACGTAAAGTAACTGTCTTTGTTGTGGCAGATGCTCTACCGGTTAACTGTCCCATTGTATACTTATCAACAGCATCGCTCTTAACCCAGTTATCAAATTTCTTTGTTCCCGGTACATAAGAGCTTACCGAAGTTGTCTCCTGCTTCTGAGCAGGTGTATCAGGCTTGGATTCACCCGGCTTCGGATCTTCAACAACTGTAATCTGTGTAATCTTGCCTGCAACCTTCAGAACAATAACCTGAACGATCTTACTGTTGTTCATTCCGTCTTTTCCAGCTATTGCCGTAATTGTAGTACTGTCTTTTGTTAATTTAATCGGTCCGTTATATACTGTTCCGTTTGAGGCTGATGGTGTTGTTCCATCTATTGTATATATAATTGTAGCACCTGCCGTCTTACTTGACAGAATCAACGAGGTACCATCTGCTGATTTTTCTGCAACCGGCATCTCAACCTGCTGCTGTTTGCTATCATCTGCCGATACCGGATTTGATAAGATCACCGGCATACTTGCATAATCTGTAAATAAGGATTCATCGATTCCCATAGTCGCCGGATCATCCGCACTAATATCTTCTGCAACAATATATACTTTATAACTCTGGAACAGATTATCTGCTGTACATCCATTTCCAATCTTTGCGGCAACTGATGCAAGATCCATCTGCAGGCTTCCTGTCAGGTTAGATGATACATCTGTTAGCTTACCGTATGCCTTAATCTTTGCTCCGTCGGCATTATATACCTTATCGGTAACAAAATACGAAAGCTGTGAAACATTATCTTTTTTCTTTCCTGTTATCTCGTATGGAATAGTAATCGTATTACCTGTCTTTGTAATTACACTGTCGGTAATTTGTACATTCATGCCGGAATCCAGTAATGTAAATTTGTAAGAAGCGCCGGTCTTACCTGCTGTTCCGTCTACAAGGGTTGTAAATAAAATATCTTTCTTATCTATATTGAAAGCAGGTGACGGATAAAATGGTGACGACGTTACACTCATGCTTACAGCACCTGTATTTGAATATCCAAAAGCATATGGGAATGAATTTGTAGAACTGGCACTTATCCAACGATAAGTTGTACGACATCCCCAGCCATTTCCCGGTTTACTTCTCTGAGCAGTATTTTTATAAGTATTTGGATAACCGTAGCTTGTGTTTGCTGCTTCCGTAAGGTCAAGAGCAAATACCTTTTCGTTTGTAATCGGCATATAGCTGATCTCATCTTTATTCCAGAAATATGTATCTCCATCCTTAGCATTTTTGCCGGTTTTTGTAGATGCAACAATCGTCTCCTTCTCTGTATCCGAGAAGCCATACAGGAATCCGTCTATCTTATCCGAGATACAGTTAACCGGTGCATTCGCATCATTTTTGGATGATTCGTTATTTAACCATTTATACATATTACTGTCTTCCCATGAAACAGTACCTGATGAGAACAGAATCGGAACTTTAATGAGCTGTTCGTCACAGTCAAGAAGCATACTATCTGTTCCTGTCTTAAAATCTTCTCCTGATGCTGTATCAAGTACACGATATTTTACAGGTTCTCCATTATACTGACCATAGTATACATAACTGCCCTTCCATTCCTCATTCACATCAAGCGTCTCTCCCGGATGTGAACCATATGGTGTATCGATACCTGAAGTACCATTCTCTATTACAGTCTTATCATCATCTGCTACCATACCTTCATTTGCCGGTTTTGACAATAATACCGGTGTACTGGCCAGATCAGTAAATAAACCTTCGTTTATATCTGTTGTACGATCCCTATCTGTCTGTACACTCTCTGCAACAAGATAAACCATATAATTATCAAAGAGTGTATCAGCTGTACATCCACCGCCAACCTGTTCTGCAATAGCTGCAAGATTCAACTTTGCATTACCGGCTTTACCGCCACTGACAGAAGCAATCTTGCCATATGCTCTTATCTTTGCACCCTCAGCATCAAACTGCTTATTTGTGACAAGATAAGACAACTGATTTACACTTGTGCCATTTGATCCATAGATATTATATGGAACAGCCACAATATTGCCTGATTTCGTTGTACTGCTTGATGTAACAGCAAGCTTAATGTTATTATCCAGCATTGTTAACTTATAGGCTGCACCATATTTTCCGGCAGTTCCTTCTACAAGTGAATTGAATAACACCTTATTGGTGTCAATATTAAATGCCGGATTTGCATAACCATAAGCTTTATCGTCTGCTGCGCCTGTTAAGGTTACATCACAAAAAGCTCCCTCACTATCTACACAATTTACCTGATCATAAAAATGATACCTTGTTGATGTGCTTCCGTATCCTGATCGAAGAAAATACCAACCGACATTGTTTTTGCCTCGTTGTTTCATGGTTGAAAGTGAATTCGGATATCCATACGATTTATTTGTTATCTCTGCTTCATCTAATGCAAATACTTTTTCGCCTGTCAATGGTACAAATTTATAGTATTTGATCGCACCGGGAGCAAACTCACCCTTTCCGTCTTCACCGGAACGTATCTGCTTGTTACTGCTTACAATCGCAGCTTGCTCTGCATCTGAAAAGTATCTTAAAAATCCACTCATATTTCCCTGAGTATATGCATTATATATCGCTGGGTCTGTGCTGTTCATCCACTTATAAACATCACTGTTTTTCCAGTCATTCGCAGACGCATCTACATCATAATAGAGAACCTCAACTCCGGATTCGCAGTCAAGAAGCATACTGTCTGTTCCTGTCTGGAAGTCTTTTTTCGAATCTGTATCTAATACACGATAACGGATAGGACTTTCCTTGTATTTTCCGTAGTATACATAGTTGCCCTTCCAGTCGTCAGAACTTGTATCTGAACCATATGGATTGATGATGCCATCAATTCCAAGACCCGAAACCGTTTTTGTCTTCTGTACAGCGGCTTCTACCTTTGGTATCGAAGCAAGCGGCGGTAAGATGCTGATAGTCATAACAGCTCCCAGCACAAGCGCTGCACCTCGCTTAAATATTTCTTTTTTCATAATTTCCTCCATGTGAATTTAATCATTTCTACTTAACTGTAACTTTGATCTTCTTTCTTGCCCCATTCTGCGCAAGCGCATATACGTAACACTTACCCTTCTTTTTAGCTTTGATCCTTCCGGCCTGTGTTACGGTTGCAATCTTCTTATTTGTTGAAATCCAACGGATTTCCTCACAATGTTTTTTCAGCTTCTTTCTCTTCGGCATACTTGCACGGGCATCTAAAAGAACAGATTTCTTTTTCTTTAATGTGACAGCTGATATCTTCTTATTCTTTGTGGTTGTCACAATAACGCCCTTTGGATTTCCGTATTTACCGGACTTAGTCTCAATAATTGTATGAAGCTGATATGATTTTCCTATTGCTTTTTTTACTGTTTTTCCGCTCTTGGAATCTTTAACATTCTTATATGCAACTACCTTAAATTTGTAAAATGTATTCTTTTTAAGCTTCTGTTTGCCAACTACTTTTGTAAGCTTACAGCTGGCAGTGCTCTTATTCTTAAATTTTTTTGCACTAATTGTTTTAATCTTTTTGTATTTGTATTTCTTAGCCTTTGTATTGCAGTAATTACCATAAATAATATAACCGTCTGCATCCTTCAGATTCTCCCAACGAAGCGTAACTGCCTTTGTTGTTGCAGATGCTCTACCGGTCAACTGCCCCTTTGTCAGAGAATCTACCTTATCACTGGTCAGCCATTTTTCATATTCGACTGTTCCTGGCTTATACTGTTCTTCTGTTTTTTTCTGATCAGTAGATGGTGTCGGATTTGGTGTTGGTGTCGGATCTGATGTTCCATCAGTCTTAATTACAATAGTACCATCTGCTCCCTTGATAACGATCAACTGTATAACCATACTGTTATCCATACCATCCTTTGCAGCAATGGCTGTTATAGTGCTGGTTCCGGTCGGAAAAGATATTGGCCCTGTATATTTGGTTCCGTTTTTCTGATCAGGAATGCTTCCATCCAAAGTATAATAAATATCTGCGCCCTCTGTTCCTGATGAGATTATCAAAGAGGTCTTATCATCCGAAACTTTAGCAACCGGCTGTTTTACGGTCTCGCGCACCCCTGTCTCCTTACTAACAGAAGTCAGACAATATGGCAGGCTTGCATAATCAGAATAATTTCCATCTGTTACACACTCAGCAAGAAGATATACCTGATAATCTGTTCCCCAAGTACCTGTCAATGTCTGTGGTAAAGTAAATGTACCGGTGCCTATTGACTGTGTTGTATTTCCGGATAATGCTCCATAATATAACACCTTGGCATCCTTATCGGTATATGCCTTATCCGTTATTAATACAGATACCTGATTAACCGGATTTTGTGAATTTCTACTATCTGAATATGTGTATGGAATCGTTACTGTTCCATCAGCAGCAAGAACCGCTTCTTTTCCTGATGTTAACTGTATTGTTTTATTTGTATCTTTCAAAGTCAAAGTCCAATCATTTACCGCACTCTCTTTTATCTGTGCGGAAGATGCTGTTATTGCTTTCTTCTTATCAAATCCGACTGCAGTTGAAAACAGGGCTCCACTTGTATTCATATTAAATGCCGGACAAACACCAATGTTACCATCCATACATTCGGCATCTATCTGAAAATTACCCACTGAATCCAACCATACCACTTTCATTGAATTAGCCCTAGAAGACCGTAACCACCAATAATCTCCCGATACATTCTTATTGGTAGACTGCTTGTCTGCATATAGATTCCGAATCTCCTTTGCCGAAAGAATAAAGATATAATCTTCAGCTGCCTCATCCTTTACAGATTCAGTTCCTGATTCACCTTCCAGATAAGTTCGTATCGTATATGTATTTTCTTTTAATGTCGTAGGCATAAGCAGATTCGCTTCTACTTTTGAAAACATCGCACCCTGCTCTGCATTTCTTGAATCAACATATTTGCTGTTCAATAATCTCTCCAGATAACTACCATTCCATCCACCCGATGATTCATCAAAATAACTACGGTATAAAATAGAATCTGAATCAAGCAATACATAATCCTGTGCAGCACCTACACTCTGTGTCTCAGTACTTTTTCCAAGCACACGATATGCAACAGGACTTTTACCGGTCGCATCAGTAAGATTTCCATAATATACCTTTGCTCCTGTTGATTTACTCCATGATGTTGAATCCGTATACAAAGATGACATACCGAGATTCACTTCATTCTTCACCGGGCTTGCATCCGAAGCAGCTCTTGCTGTTGATCCTGTTCCCAATGGCGGCACAATGCTGACTGCAACTGCAGTACTTAATGCAAATGCCATTCCTCTCCTGAAAACATTTTTTTTCATAATTAAATTCATTTTTCTGCTCCTTTATTGTAATTTTAAAGATATCAATCTACATATTTGAAGTATATATTGTCATATTTTAAATATCAAGTGTTATCAAGCATATATTTTCATTTTTGTATATATGCACAGAAAATATATGCTTTCTACAAAAAACTGAGACACTTTTATGTAAGTCAACTAACCATATGGTTAGATTAAGCCCTTTCTATAATTATCGTTTTTATCTTTGTATTTTAAATGTCATATTTTTAATATCGGTTGTTATATCATGTGCTTCGCACATTCTATGCATTCCGCAAAATCAGCACCCTTGCAAGCAAATAATTTTGCGTTCATTATATCATGTCTAATTTATATTTTATAGAAATATACATAAAATATATGGTTGAGGTGATTAAAAGAGCTTGCAGAAAAACTGGACATTTCAAGACAACATCCGGGAGCCGTCGAAGCCCCTAACATCGTTCGATCCGTTTCGCTGGATCCGCTGTTTAATATTACAGATGCACTTGAGGTAGACGTTCGTGAGCTTCTGGATTTTCATGGAAATGCCTAAAAAAAGATATGACGTAGATTCCGAATGGAACTTACGCCATATCTTTTTATTTATAAGAACTCTTTATAATTAGTCTACTTTGATCTCTTTGATCCATCCTTCTGGAGCTTCGATCCTGCCCATCTGGATACCTGTTAATGTATCATAGAGCTTCTGAATAACCGGTCCCATCTTCTCCATTCCACTTGGGAAGCAGATCTCTTTGCCATGATCAACAATCTTACCTACCGGCGAAATAACGGCTGCTGTACCACACAGACCACACTCTGCAAAATCTTTTACCTCATCGAAGTATACTTCTCTGTGCTCAACCTTCAGTCCGAGGTACTTCTCAGCAACTACCATAAGAGAACGTCTTGTAATAGATGGAAGGATACTGTTTGATTTAGGTGTTACAACTGTGCCATCCTTTGTTACGAAGATGAAGTTTGCTCCACCTGTCTCCTCTACCTTTGTTCTGGTTGCTGCATCCAAGTACATATTCTCATCATAACCTTCCTGATGAGCTGTAACGATTGCATGAAGGCTCATTGCATAGTTCAGACCGGCCTTGATATGACCTGTTCCATGAGGTGCTGCACGATCGAAATCAGAAACCTTAATTGTAATCGGCTTTGCACCACCCTTAAAGTAAGGACCTACAGGTGTACAGAACATTCTGAACTGATACTCGTCTGCCGGCTTAACACCGATTACAGGATTTGTACCAAACATATATGGTCTGATATAAAGTGTTGCTCCTGAACCATATGGTGGAACAAAACCAGCATTTGCTCTTACTGTCTCTTCTACTGCCTTTACAAATCTATCTTCCGGGAATGCAGGCATCTCAAGTCTCTTTGCTGAATCTGCCATTCTGCTTGCATTCAGGTCAGGACGGAAACATACGATCCTGCCATCCTCTGTTGTATATGCCTTTAATCCCTCAAATACTGTCTGGGCATACTGGAGAACACCTGCGCATTCGCTTAATACGATATTGGCATCATCTGTTAATGTTCCTTCATCCCATGCACCATTCTTAAAGTTTGATACATATCTCTTATCTGTCTTGATATACCCAAAACCGATATTAGACCAGTCAATGTTTTTCTTTTCCATAACTACTCATCCTTTCAGTTTCTGTTTCGTAAAAAATAATATTCATAGCTTCTGTTATAGCACATTCTTTTCTCAATTTCTATAGTATTGATAATTTTTTTACTGTTCAAATATATATTTTACCATATCTGATACGGCATTGCTATCCTTATGCTTTAAGGTTCGTTTTGCAAGAGGCACGCGATCCGTAATAATATTATCCACACCGATCGCCATCATACGACGCATCTCACTGCTGGTATTTACCGTCCATGCACACACCATAATACCTTTCTTATGCGCTCCGGCTACCACCTGCCTGGTCAGATATCTGGCATCAATACTTAATACATCCATGGCCTCATAATTCGTCCGATTGCTGTATCCGAAGCTGTATATATAGCCGGTTACAATATCAGGATCATCCTTCTTGATCCGCACAAGAGATCGTTGCTTAAAAGATGTAACAATACATTGCTCTTCCATATGATTCTCCCGGAGCAGTTCAGCAACTTTTTTCTCCAGTTCACCATCATTCCGAACTGTTTTCAGTTCTATATTCATCATTACTTTACCTTTGCAGGTGTCGATTGCATCCTTCAAAGTCGGAATCTTGGTTCCGGCATATTCTTCCGGATATTCTGCTCCGGCATCTAACTGCTGCAGTTCCTCATATGTACTGTCACAGACTAACTTATCAACGCCTGTCGTCCGTTCCGTTGACGGATCATGCATTAGCACCAATTCTCCATCCGAAGTCAACCGGACATCCATCTCCACATAGTCTGCCCCTTCTTCGATCGCCTTCTCAAATGCCGGGATCGTATTTTCAGGAGCTTCACTGCTGGAACCTCTGTGTGCGGTGATCAACGTTGCCCCAAGGGAAGCATATGTCGGTGTAGCACCGGCAGACAAAAAACGAACATTCAGATATACTGCAAGCATACAGGCTACAGCAACCAGACTTACAAGTACATAATGAGTCTGCTTTTTCAGATCTGCATCATCCACATGGTACATAAGCATCTTCGGTCGAGCAAGCTGCAATACCGCCGATATATTGAACATACCGCAGATAAAAAGCAGCAAAGCACCTACCACGATATTGATATTATTATATACCTCATAGAACAGAATAAGCACATTATCTCCATCGGATTTTGCTTTTATCACCAATACACTTACAACGATAAAGATCGCATATAACAATACGCAGAACAATCCGACAAATATCTCCCATAACGCCTGGAATATAAAATGATGCACCGATTCCCGACAGGTCAGTCTGGTCTGTCCCGCTGCCTTTGCAGTCTCCTCATTCCCCAGTATCAACAAACGGATATATGGAATTTTTACCGACATAATCCAGATACTGATCAGATAGATTACTATAAATCCTATCCAAAATGCCTTCTTGCCTGTTTCTCTGATACAAAGCTTCAGCAGATATTTGGTAACTGTGTTATTATTCAACGCCATCAAAAACGGCGGCATATATACCGCAAATGCAAATGGAAGCATATAAAAGATACGACCAATCTTCTTTTTACCGAAGAAACGAAAGAAATACTTCTCAACCTGTACCAGATATCCGAACAGTCCTTGTCTGCTGTGCCTGAGTGCCGCATCAAACAGCACAACATACATCGTAAGGTTCAATAACATAAATACCATGAGCAATACGATCAAAAGCAGCATATATATGATCGTTCCCGGTTTTACCAGAACATCTAAAAAGTTCTCCTTCGTGACAGAACTGTAACCGGATAATTTAATTGCAAGATAAAATCCTCGAAATACAACAGGAATCAGGATAAATGACGAAACGACCAGAAACGCAAGCTGACACAGCACCACCCTTATTTTATTATGTGCCAGAAAATATCTGACTCGGAGTATATATCCCGCTTTCATATCTGTCTGCCTCCCGGTTGTTTGTTCAAAACAGGCATTGCAGAATATTCAATGCTCTATTTACAATACGTTTCTGCAATTGCCTGTTTAATCTCATAGTCTATATTATAGGCACAACCAAAGCTATCTGCAAGCACTCTCTGCCACAATAATCTGACAACCGAACACATACGGTTTTTAGCAGTATATAAAAACCAGGGGAAATATTCTACACAGTTAATCGTACTCACCATAACGCACTATAAAAACTGCATGCTGTACATATAGAGGCAGGGGCTTACTCTTGGTTATTAGTCCTGCCTTCATAACATGACATCTGTGAGGATTTCGTTATTCGCTGCATATTGTACATTAGAGTAAGCTACACTAACCTCAAACTACGCTAACGCTTGTTTTCGCTAAGTGTACTTACATGGCACGCACTAACCTCAGACTTCGCGCTAACGCTCGTCTTCACTAAGTGCTCCGCTCAGCCGAAGGCGAGTTGGCACAGGAGTATTTACGAATCAGACATATGCAGTGAATAGAAACCGCAACAAGTCATTTATGATGGCAGAACTAAAAAACAAGAAGTAAGCCCCTATCGTATATCCAGGTTTAGAAGCCGGTGTTTCGGTTATCGATGATACGCTTTGCCTTACCCTCGGAACGAGCGATAGACTTCGGCGGAAGCAGTTCTACCTTAGCACTGATCAGCAGAGTCTGCTTGATCTGTGTCTTGATATATGCAGCCAGCTTTTCAAGCTTATCTGCATCGTTTATATCAACATCATCCTTTAATTCCACCTGAACAGTAAGCTTATCCTGTGAATTCACACGATCAACTACCAACATATAATGTGCAGATGCTTCTTTCACACCCATCAGTACAGCTTCAATCTGACTTGGGAATACATTGACGCCACGAACAACAAGCATATCATCGGTACGTCCTGTGATACGGCTCATCTTAACTGTTGTTCTTCCACAAGCACATGTTCCGTGATGTAAAGTACAGATATCATGTGTTCTGTAACGGATCATAGGCGCACCTGTCTTGGTCAGTGTAGTAAATACCAGTTCACCCGGTGTATCATCCGGAAGCGGTTCTTCTGTTACCGGATCGATAATCTCTGCAAGCACATGATCTTCATTGATATGCATACCATGCTTTTCCATGCATTCAAATGCAACACCGGGACCACCGATCTCCGTAAGTCCATAGATATCGAGTGCATCAAAATCAAGCAGATCTTCCAGATGCTGTCTCATTTCCTCTGTCCATGGCTCTGCACCAAAACAACCGGATTTCAGTTTTAATTCTTCCGGCTTGATTCCCATTTCATGAATGGTTTCTGCCAGATATGTTGCATAAGATGGTGTACAGCAGAGCATCGTAGCACCAAGCTCTTTCATCATTATAATCTGTCTCTGTGTATTACCGGATGACATTGGAATTACTGTAGCCCCAATCTCTGTTGCACCCTGATGTGCCCCCAGTCCGCCAGTAAATAAACCATAACCATAAGCAATCTGAATGATATCATCCTTTGTACCGCCTGCAGCAGTCAGTGCTCTGGCAACCATCTCTGTCCATACCTTAATATCATTTTCCGTATATCCTGATACGATCGGCTTTCCGGTTGTTCCTGAAGAACCCTGAATACGTACAATATCTTTAAGATCTGCAGCAAATAGTCCATATGGGAAATTATCTCTCAAATCGGTTTTCTGCGTAAATGGAAGCTTTACGATATCTTCAATTCCATTAATATCTTCCGGTTTTACTCCGGCTTCGTCCATTCTCTTTCTGTAAGCCGGAACATTATTATATTCCAACTCTACGGTAGCTCTCAGTCTCTCTCCCTGAAGCTTTTTTCTTTCATCAAAATCCATACATTCCATTGCATCGTTATAGATGTAATGAATCTTCTTCTGTCTCATATGTGACTATCCTCCATGTCTGATCTTGGCTTTACTTTTTCGCTTTTATGTTTTTCCACACTAAAGCGTTTACCCATAAAAATTTTAGCTGAGCAGCCTGTATATGTCAAGGAAGTTTTTACCTTCCCTTAAAGATTTTCCATATAGTACAAAACGACCACCACACAGGCGCGTCCTGCATGATGGTCGTTCTATCAATATATTGGTATATAAGATTTACGCAAATCTTGTTGTGTTAATCTTTACACCAGGACCCATTGTTGAAGCAATTACAACGCTCTTAAGGTACTGTCCCTTAGCAGCTGATGGCTTTGCTTTTACAATAGCATCCATTAAGGTCTGGAAGTTTTCGTCTAACTGTTCCTCTGTAAAGGAAGCTTTTCCCACTGGCACATGGATAATATTGGCTTTGTCAAGTCTGTACTCTATCTTACCGGCTTTGATATCGTTAACAGCTTTTGTTACGTCCATTGTAACTGTACCAGCCTTAGGGTTTGGCATTAAGCCCTTAGGTCCAAGTACACGACCAAGACGTCCAACAACACCCATCATATCAGGTGTAGCTACAACAACATCGAAATCTAACCATCCGTCTTTCTGGATCTTTGGAACTAATTCCTCACCACCTGCGTAATCAGCACCGGCAGCAAGAGCTTCGTCTACCTTAGCTCCCTTAGCGAATACGAGAACCTTAACTGTCTTACCTGTTCCATGAGGTAATACAACTGCACCACGTACCTGCTGATCTGCGTGACGTCCATCAACGCCCAGTCTTAAGTGAGCTTCGATTGTCTCATCAAATTTAGCTGTAGCCATCTTCTTTACCAAAGCAACTGCCTCTTCGAATTCGTAAACGGCTGTTTTGTCATAGAGCTTGCTTGCATCTATATATTTCTTACTCTTCTTCATTATAAACCTCCTGTGGTCTTATCGGGAGCGACCCTCCCACCAAAATGTTTTTATTCTTAATTACTCTTCAACTGTAACGCCCATTGAACGAGCTGTTCCAGCGATCATGCTCATAGCAGTTTCAAGGCTTGCAGCATTTAAATCTTTCATCTTAAGTTCGGCAATTTCCTGAACCTTAGCCTTTGAGATAGTTGCAACCTTTGTCTTCTTTGAGTTAGCTGAACCGGATTTGATATTACAAGCCTTCTTGATCAGAAGTGCTGCAGGAGGAGTCTTAGTGATAAAGCTAAAGCTCTTATCCTGATAAACTGTAATAACAACAGGAATGATCATATCTCCTTCGTTAGCAGTTCTAGCATTGAATTCTTTTGTAAATGCAACGATATTAACACCATGCTGACCAAGAGCCGGTCCAACAGGTGGTGCAGGTGTTGCCTTTCCTGCAGGAATCTGTAATTTGATATATCCTTCTACTTTCTTCGCCATCTTAGCGCACCTCCAAAAATATTGTGGTAATAACGGGGGATACCCTTCCACTCACTCTTACAATTTCTTGATATCAGCGAATGCAATCTCTACAGATGTTGCACGGCCAAATATTTCTACATCGATGGTAATGGTCTGTTTACTTGGGTTAATTGCCTTAATACTACCCACGGTACCTTCCCAGGCACCTGCTGTAACCTCAACCATATCGCCTACTTCCGCATCGATCACGATTGTCTCCTTGTTGATTCCAAGGTACTTCATCTCATCATCTGATAACGGAACCGGTTTTGATCCCGGTCCTACGAATCCTGTAACACCTCTTGTATTACGAACTACATACCATGTAGCATCGTTCATAATCATATTGAGCAGGACATAGCCGGGAAACAGTTTTCTGGTAACAGCTTTCTGTACACCGTTCTTAACCTCAATGGATTCTTCTACGGGTACAGATACTTCTAATATCTGGTCCTGTAATTTTCTGTTTTCAATTGTTTTCTCAATATCAGCTTTAACCTTATTTTCATAACCTGAGTAGGTATGGACTACATACCATTTTGCGCTTTCTGCATCTGCCATATAATTCACCAACCTTTACTCATTATATTATGAAATTCAAGCCTATTTGTATAAGCCAGTCAACGACTGCAATAATAGCTCCGAGGATTACCGTTGAAACGATTACTACGGCCGACTGCTTAAACAGGGTTGTTCTGTCAAGCCATGTGATTTTCTTGAATTCACCCTTTAGTTCCTGGGTCCAGCTTTTCTTGAGAGCTGTTGATTTTTCTTCACTTTTTGCCATTAAACCAATCCTCCTTCACTGGTCCGGAACTATTTTGTTTCCTTGTGTACTGTATGCTTCTTGCAGAATCTGCAGTACTTCTTTGTTTCCATTCTGTCTGGATGCGTTTTCTTATCCTTTGTCATATTGTAATTACGCTGTTTACAATCCTGACATGCCAATGTTATTTTAACGCGCACTTCCATCTACCTCCATTACTTATTTTAAGGCATAAAAAAAAAGACCTCTTTCATCGCACGTTTAACAATAACACAAGTATACAGTGCAAGTCAAGAAATCTTTTTCTGTTTTTAGACATATTCTCTATTTTTTAATTTTATAAAGAAATATGCCGCATTTATTGGATTGTCTGCATTTACCCCTTCAGATCCTTTAAGGTATGGAATAATTCCATATCCGATTCTGTCAGTTTTACATTTGTACAGATCTGCTTTCCCTCCGGATCCGTGATCTTTACTTCTATAATATAGTCTTCTTTGATCCCGCTTGCCATCGCAGCCTGTAAAAACATCGGAAACTTCGGATGATTGGATGCAAATTTCTCCCATGCGGATTTTATCTTAAAAATTGATGCCGGATTTACCATATCTATCTCCTTATCTACCTGTAGTTTCCCCGGATTCACTCACCCTGCAGGCATATCTTCTGTCCATTTATTCTATATTATTTGCAGCATCAGAATAATGCTGCGATCGCGCCAAGCAGTCCATAACTTACAACTCCCACGATCAGGCCTGCAAGTACAACACCACCCATAACGGCAAGTGCGCTCTTCTTCCAGTCAAGATCTAAGAAACTGGCTGCCAGAGTACCCGTCCAGGCTCCTGTACCCGGAAGTGGGATTCCTACAAACAGCATCAGTGCGATATAGACTCCACCGCCTGTCTTCTCAAGCAGCTTCTGTCCGCCTTTTTCACCCTTCTGAATACACCATGTAAAAAATTTTCCGATATATTTTTTGTCTTTTCCCCACATCAAAACCCGTCTGGCAAACCAGAAGATCACCGGAACCGGAAGTATGTTTCCGAGCATACAGATGATCAATGCCCGCAATGTCGGTATTCCGAATACCGCTGCATATGGAATTGCTCCCCGCAGCTCTACGATCGGAACCATAGATATCAGGAACATGATAAGATATTTTTTAACCATTATTGTCTCCTAATTTTCTTTTTTATAGAACGGCTCTGCATTTTCCAGAACTTTTTTTCCAAGTCCGTTATCTGTCCCGGTAAGTGCGATCGGAATACCGAACGCAAGCGGTTTTATCTTCGGAAGAAGTGAATCAAATAAATCTTCTTCATCACCTTCAAAATCAATTGTGATCAGATATTCTTCATCTGAATTTTCTTTTTCCATCATCTGAATATAAGCCGCCTTTATATTTGGGCGTTCCACAAAGAATTTCTTTGCTTCCTCTAACATATCAACCGGCATATATTTCGGGCTCCTCAAACGGATCTTTGTATTTGCAGGAATAGTGTGTTTCTTGATATTTGTATTCTTTTGTTCTTCAAGAACACTCTTTCTGCTCTCATCAACTGTCTTAATCAGAGCATCCGGCACCTGCATTCCAACTGTATACGGATCGATCACGATACCCTGAATCTGTCCCTTTGAATTCAGAACCAGCGGAGCAACCTCTTTATAAGTGAGTGCCATCTTCTCAACTTCCACTTCTTTGATCGCATGCTCGAATTCTTCATCATTTGTAAAGCATGGGAAGAAATTCTTTCCTGTATTATCTGTGATAACCCGGAAGTTCACTTTGAATTTTCCGTCTCCCATGATCCTGCCCTGATCGTCTTTCACCGGTTTGGGATCCAGTGTCGCCGGCAGGATAAATCTTGCCTGTAATAACTTCTCAATAAAATTCTTTAGATTCTGCTGATTATTTTCGGCCTTAAAAATCTCAATTGCCTCCAACAATGCTTCATTCTTTATCTTGCCGCTTTCCATACTTAATTTTCACCTTTCTCTTTTATACTGTCCTTATAGGCTCTGTATTCAACTTCTGCCTTCTTGCCTTCTTCACTTCTCTTGGATGCCACCATCTCAGGCATAATATCCACCATTGGCTCGTTAATATATTCTGTCAGCTTCTGAAGGAATTCCTTTCCACCTTTATAAGTAGCTACCGGAATGGCCACGACACCCTGATTGGTCATCATAACATACCCTCTTACCACATGGTAAAACGGCTTATGCAGCTTTGCCTGTTCCTTTATATCAGAAATATCATAACATTTCCATCTTCCGGGGATCTTACTGTAATACAGATGTTCTTTATCAAGCTTCGCAGCTGACCCTACGATACATCTGCACATCATACCGATCAAAAATCCAAGCGCCAGTGCCGCAAGAATCAGGATCCGTCCGGTTCCTTTAAATACACTGTCAAATCCCAGAAGTGCTACAACGATAAATAATACGATTGCTGTACCAACAATAAATGCCAGATACCCAACTGTAGTATATGCCTGATACTGTCCATTCTTATTTTTTTTGCATTTTGAATAATAACTGAACGGTGAATCAATAAGACCAAGGTCAGCCCCGCATAACGGACAATATTTCTGATTCAGTGTCGCATTTGCAGGAATTGACTTTCCACAGTGCGGGCAACGGAAAAATAACTGATTGATAATACCCGATAATAACAGCATGATAACAAACAGTCCCCATCCGTATATGATCTTTCCGACAAATGTAAATATAAACAGTCCCAGCGTACCGATCACAGGCATAATTACAATACAGCCCTTGGCAATTCTTAACTTCATCTCTTCCTCCATCCGCAACAGAGTATTCCATCTGTTATTCTGTATAACAGCTCTGCTGTGGCTTTCTTCTTTCTATTTTCAGACCGGATCAGATCCTAGATCTGTGCAAATGCCTGTTCCAGATCCGCAATCAGATCTTCCGCATCTTCCAGTCCACATGAATAACGAACAAGATCCGGATATACACCACATGCTGTCAGTTCCTCATCATTCATCTGCCTGTGTGTTGCACTTGCCGGATGCAGACAACAGGTTCTTGCATCAGCTACATGTGTCTCGATTGAGCCAAGTTTTAAGTGCTTCATGAATTCTTCCGCTGCTTTTCTTCCGCCCTTTACACCGAAGCTTACAACACCGCAGGAGCCGTTTGGCAGATATTTTTCTGCAAGTGCGTGATATTTGTCATTTTCCAGTCCGCAGTAATTCACATAAGCAACCTTATCATTCTGTTCCAGATATTTTGCAACTGCGAGTGCATTCTCACAATGACGCTTTACTCTGACATGCAGACTCTCCAGTCCGAGATTCAGGATAAATGCACTCTGCGGAGACTGTACAGAACCGAAATCACGCATCAGCTGTGCAGTTGCCTTTGTGATAAATGCGCCTTCTTTTCCGAACTTCTCTGCATATGTAATTCCATGATAACTGTCATCCGGTGTGGTAAGTCCCGGGAATTTGTCTGCGTATTTCATCCAGTCGAACTTTCCAGCATCTACGATGCATCCACCGACAGCTGCTCCATGTCCGTCCATGTATTTGGTTGTGGAATGAGTTACGATATCTGCTCCCCATTCGATCGGACGACAGTTGATCGGAGTCGGGAATGTATTATCTACGATAAGCGGTACTCCCTGCTCGTGAGCTACCTTTGCGAACTTCTCAATATCTAATACAGTCAGAGCCGGATTTGCTATGATCTCACCAAATAACGCCTTGGTATTCGGGCGGAAGGCTGCACGGATCTCATCTTCGGATGCATCCGGATCAACAAATGTGAAATCGATTCCCATCTTCTTCATGGTTACAGCAAATAAGTTGTAAGTTCCACCATAGATAGAATTCGATGCAACAACATGATCGCCGCAATTTGCAATATTGAATACTGCATAGAAGTTTGCAGCCTGACCGGAACCGGTAAGCATTGCAGCTGCACCACCCTCTAACTGACAGATCTTCTTTGCAACCAGATCATTTGTAGGATTCTGAAGTCGGGAATAAAAATATCCGTCTGCCTCCAGATCGAATAATTTACCCATATCCTCACTTGTTGCATATTTGAATGTCGTGCTCTGGTAGATCGGAACCTGTCGTGGTTCTCCATTTCCCGGTTCATAACCTCCCTGTACACATGTTGTATTAATCTTGTATTTACTCATTACGTCCTCCTAATAACCATATATCTTCTGTGTTTTATAATCTGTTTCAGGCTTCTGTATCCATATCTTTTCTCAATATTTCCGGTCATATGAATATTACCTTTTCCTGTAACATTCAGCACATCATCTCATTATATATAATTTATCCCATTCCTGCAAGCACATGAACTACGGCAATAATTAAAAATCGGTTAAGATTTTCTTATATTTATGACAGTTCAAAAATCTCCCTGCAAAGCTTTCTTCCCGACCGTGTCCGGAAAATCTTCTCATAGGCAGACCAGACTGCCTTAATATGTTCTTTATCCTCATACAGATTAACAAGAAAATCTGCTTCTACCAGTATCTGATAATCCGTTCCGTCAATATTCGAATAAGTATGGTGATGACCGACCAGATAGCATACTCTTTCAATAAATGCAGTATCATCCGTCAAAGACAAAAGCAGCTTTTCTGCTTCCGGCGGTCCTTCCTTCTCCTGCGTTTTCCCTGTATTGTATCCATATTTCTTTTCTGAATTCTTTATTCCTATATCATGCACAAGTGCGGCTACTTCCAGTATTTCCATCTCTTTTCCTGCAATGCCTTCCATCTCACCGATCAGCTTGGCAAAAGAATGAACCTTCAGAAAATGATGGATCCGTCTGGCGTCTCCTGTATAATATTCGATCATTTTTTCTTTAACCCGAGATTCCAAATCCCGGCTTATAGGGATTATGTGTTCTGCTTCCATTCTTTTCCTCCTGACTGTCTGCCGACTGTTTTGAATTATATGATCCGACCGTTTACTGTCTTTTTATTTATTTTATATCTCTGTTCACTCCCCGATTATATATGGCAACTGCAGAATACGCAACTTTTTTTCCGGTTTCTTCCGATTCTGAAGATTTTCACCTTATTCTTTTGCCTTATTAAAATGTTTTATATCGTTTTTTACTTATAGGTTGTCTTTTCTTTTCATATAGTAGTATAATTTTCAAATGCAGGTATTTTTAGGAGGTTTTACAAATGAAAGATAATTCCCGCCCAATCGGTATATTTGATTCCGGCATTGGCGGTATCAGCGTCTTAAAAGAAATCGTTGCACTGATGCCGGAGGAAAATTATATATATTATGGTGATTCTGCACATGCTCCATATGGTACACGTTCAGTCACCGACATTCAGAACCTAAGTCGGAGCTGTGTAGAATTTCTGCTTGAACATGATGCAAAAGCGATCGTGATTGCCTGCAATACAGCAACCAGTGCCGCTGCCACCATGCTCCGTACCGACCATCCCGATATCCCGGTAATCGGTATTGAACCGGCATTAAAACCAGCCGTTCTCTGGAAGGAACATGACCGGATCGCGGTTATGGCTACCCCTATGACATTAAAACAGGATAAGTTTCTGTCACTGATGCATACATACGAAGACCGATCCGTAATCTACCGTGTACCATGTCCAAAGCTGGTTGGCTTTGTGGAAAACGGAGATCTGGACAGTCCGAAGCTTCATGATTATCTGCAAGAGGTTCTCTCGCCTTATCTGGAAAAGGGAATTGATGCGATCGTGCTTGGCTGTACACACTATCCGTTTGTGGAAAAAATGATCCGAACCGTTGTCGGTCCGGACATCAAGATTTTTGTCGGGAGCCACGGAACTGCCGTAGAACTGCGTCGCCGCCTGATCGCAGCAGGCTTAAAATCAGATTCTACCGGAGATGGAACAGTCGAGATCTATAACAGCTGTACGACTGACGGGGACGCGCATGTTGCCCTTTGCAGGAAGCTGCTGGCATTATAATGTACCGTACGGAAGAAGTTAGCTGCTATCATTCATTTCGCAAATCACTCTCGTTCTATTTCGCAAAAGATTAACAGGTATCCGGTTTTATATACCCTTTATTTCACAGAACGCTCGCGCTCTATTTTTCACGTAACGGTACTAACCTCACTGCTTTTAGCAGTTCGCTAAGGACCGACGTGAAAAAAGGTCTGTTACATAAAGGTATATAAAACCGGATACCTGTTAATCTTTTTCTATGATCCTGTTAGAGATTGCTGAATTTTTATGAGCATACACATTTAATATAACTCTTCATCGTAGTATCGTAATAACAGTCCGGTCACGCGGTCATAGGCTGCGAAACCGTCTGAGACACCGTTCAGGTTCAGACTTGTTTCAGTGAAGGTATTGGATGCCTGATTGACGGTATCCGTCGATAGAATGGCCTTATCCTCCACCTTTTCCCATGTCTCCGGAAGTAGAAAGATATCATCTGACAGCACCTGTTCGGATATCCTCTCATTTGCCAGATATAGCTCCGCGTTCTTCCCGATAGCCTCATAATAGGCATTATCTACATAAGATAATACACTCAGATACCCGGAATAAATAAAGAATGGATCTTCGCTGCCGATACAGGCAAGATAAGATATAAAGTTTGCCTCATCCTCATAGATATACCCATGCAGATGCGCCAGCTCATGGCAATAGGTTGCCGGATAATTTGTGATATACATATTTGCATTACAGTTTGCTTCCATCGAAAATGGGAAATAATATCCCGCCATATAGCTCTGGCTCATCAGCCCGGAGAACATCATATGCTTGACATTCGGATAGTACCCGGATAACCGTGGATACCGGCCGGACAGTTTCCGAAGTGCATTTCGTGCCTGTTCCTGCATATCTCCGTCATATGTTATGTGTCCGTTTTCATCCCGCTCTACTTTTGTACTGTATTCGTTACACTGCTTTACGATATAATTGCGAAGCGCCTGCAATTCTTCTACCTTATACTGCCGTTCCTCTGTTTCCCCGTTTACAGAAATCGCTGAACAGTGATAGTAGATCGTACAGTTTCCGGTCATAATAAGACAGACCACAACCGTTATATATGCAACAACAAGGTCATAGATCCTGCAAAATCTCCGATATTTCTTATGTTTTCTTAAAAAGATCAACAGAATATTCAAAATCAGGAATGCAAGGATCAGCAGAATCGCCGTAACGATCATAACCTCTCCGAGCGAAAAGGAAAACAGATTGCCAAATCTTGCAAATATTGCAACGATAACCGGATTCACATATTCGGCATACCAGTCACACCAGTTTCCCCATCCCGCCTTTTCACTGATCCACGGAGCAGCCCACGCTGCTGCATTTATCACTATGACCGGAAGCACTCCTGTAAGAAGAAGGATTCTGTGAATATGCCTTTTTTTCTTGTTCTTTTCTACCTTATTCATAATCTTATTCTTTCTGCCAGATAATGTATTTTCTGATATGCGTCCTGTCGGCTTCTCATACATAGAGGCAAATAGCATCTGTAATTTACCTGTTCAGTATAACATCCTGCTTTACTTTTTACGACGCACTTCACAGATTTATAACAAAAACTCCCTCAAAGTTTGACATCTTCTCTGCCTGCTGGCAGACCTGTCATTCTTTGAGGGCATTCTATTTCCTGTTATACTTTTTACTATCAGCACATATTTACGATAAAATTATTTCAGATCTTCTACCAGCTCATACAAGGCTTCTGCAGAATTGAAATTATCAGATGTGATCTCATCACTTGGGATGATAACATCGTATTTGTCTGCAATCTCCGCAATGATCGTTATAATATCCAGAGATTCCAGTATCCCATCATCTACCAATGCATCTTCATTTTCAAAGTCAACATTTGGCTTGATCTTTTTTAACATTGCAATAAAATCATTCATAATCTTATTCTCCTTTGTTCTTTGATTCTGCTATCTTTTTTATTTCTTTTCGAAGAAGCGAGCCTTTAAATGTCTTCGGTACTTCTTCAATATAAAATATCTTCTGTGGTAGCTTATAGCTTTCTACCTGTTGCTGCATATAGATCAAGAATGCAGCTTCGTCAAAACCATCCTCTTGTACAATCAGCATAACCGGTAATTCTCCGGTAATCGGATCATGAACGGAACTGTAGGCACAATCTGCCACACCCGGATACCGGATCGCAACAGCTTCTACCTCTGCCGGCGAGATCTTGCTTCCGCCATAGTTGATAACATCATCTGCCCGTCCAACCAGAATAATACTGCCATCTTCATCCATATAGCCAAGATCATTTGTCATAACATATCCATCCACTACCGTTTTCGCAGTAAGCTCCGGATCATTGTAATAGCCCTCCATAACAATCGAACCACCCCAACCCAGTAAAGCAGGCTGTTCCTCGGATCCATTCTCTATAACATTTCCTTCTCCATCTATAAACCGCACCAGAGAATTGACAGTCGGATATCCGATACAACCATTCTTATTCTGTCGGCTAAATTCCAGAATACATGAACAGCCGGCTTCCGATGATCCATAAAAATTATAGAGTCTTGTATTCGGAAGATACCGGAGTAGTTTTTCCTTATCTGTTTCCGGAAGTGGTGCTGACCCCACCTGTATATAATCAATCTGATCCGCATATTCGGAGATTCTGTCACCTGACAGGTGAAAGATCATTCCGAGCGTTGCCGGAGAAATCGCCATAGATGTTGCATGATACTGCTCAAGCATCTTCCAGAGATTGCCGATCAGCGCCATGCCATTCATCAGACAAACGGTTCCGCCATTAATCATATCCGACTGATACCGTCTTATGCCAAAGGAATGATTAAGCGGCATCGGTATGATCTCCACATTTCCCGGTTTCATCTGTGTTCCTTCCATGACATTTCCGGCGATAGCAACATCATTCTTATGATACATGACAACACCTTTTGAGTTCCCAGTCGTACCAGTCGTGAATAACAACATTGACCATGTATCTGAATTCGGAAGTGGATATTCCAGTTCTTCTGCACTTTTCATCTGCTCCACCAGCTTCTTTGTGGATAACCAGCACATTCCCTCTGATTCTCTATTTGAGATCAGCCATTCTGCATCCACCTTATCCCGAATCTCCTGTATACGCTCCGGTGAAGTGGATCGCTCTACAGGAATCACAAGTGCCTGTATATATTGCAAAGCCGAAAACAAAACCATATAATTAATATCCTGAGTACATCGCAAAATAACATGTGCGTCCTTTTTTATACCATTTCGAACCAGCACATTTGCCATCTTTCTGATCGCTGTCCAATACTCCGAATATGTCAGATATTTTTTTAACTCACAGACAGCCGGTGTATCCGGCTGTGTCTCCGAATATTTTTTTATATAATGAAGCACTGTTTCCATTTCTGTATTATTTCTCCTTTACAATATTATCTTCCCATTTCTGCATAAGTGTAGTTCTCTCTTCGTGCCATAGTTCACAGGCATGCTGCCATTCAGCTTTTTGTTTTTTATCCAAATCAGCACTCAATCCATATTGTTGTTTCATGTATTCTGCCAGATATGTTGTCACTTTCTGCGAACCTGCAACATTGGTATGTTTGCCATTGTATAAATCCGTTGAAAAGTCAAGCCCTATGTCATCCACATAAAGATTCATATCCAGATAATCATATCCCTGTTTCTTACAGTATTCACCGATCTGCTTTTGTTCAACGATCTGATCTTTGCGTGGTTTATATGGGGTAAATATTAAAAGCACCTTTTTATCCAGCTCTTTTGCCTTGTCCTCAATTGCATCTATATAAGTTTTAGATTTCTCCGATAATATCGTATCATCATCTGACTCATATACCAGTTTTTTCTTTGCTTTTACATCTGCTCTTACATTTACATATTTGTCTGAAACCGGTTCATTTTTTAATCGCTCGATCAAATAGTCTCTGTCGTATTCCATTAAATTATTATGATACTTTAATACCGAGAACATCATTTCCATCTTACTTATCAAATCTTCATCATATAAATCATTGATCATTTTTAAACGTGTAATTGACGGATTCATTCCGGATGTTACAACCTCAAATCGATATTTCTGTTCTTCCGGACTAATCGCATCATACTGATCTCTCGCTACTATATTTCTAAGCTCTACCACGATCAAATCTGCATCCTGACTTTTGACTGCTTCCTCCATAATATATGGTATCTGACAGATATCCTGACTGGCACTTCCTATAACCGTGGACGTAAACCCCTGTTCTTCATATGCCTGCGGAGCTATCCAATAACGATACAAGGCACTTGAACCAATCATGATCACATCAATAGTATTTTTATCTTCCGCATAATATGTTGCCCACATATCTGTATCATTATCATCCGGTCTTGCAAACTGACCAGTCTTAGAAACCAAATATACTAATATAACGAAAAATATTATAACAGATATTATTTTCTTTATAATCTGAAATCCTTTTGTGTTTATTAATTTCATTTTAGCTCCTTTTAGAATTGCTCATATATAAATACAATCTGGCTGCCGGTTCCATATACTCCAAATATCAGCACGCATAAAATACCGGCAATAAGAACCGTCCATCGCAGCCAAAGATTCTGACGCAGCAGCCAGTCTCTGATATCTTCCTTTATTCCTATTTGCTCCCGAATCTCCTGTGCAATTGATACACATAACAAAATCAGTACACCGATAAAGATTACTCCCCACTCCCGCTGAGATATAGAAAAATCATTTACCAGATCATAAATTTTTCTGTAATCTACTATACAGGATGTAATCATTTGAAAACTCGCACGGATTCCCTTTCCCATAAAAATGATACGTCCGATCACACATAATAAAAATGTCCGAAGCATCCGGAATATATTCCAGCTTATACAGTTTGTCCGTATATTCAGTTTCTCTGTTAATTTAGCGACCGGCTGCTCAAATAATGTCGATAAGCAGATCAGGATTCCGTGAAACAATCCCCAGCCGATATAATTCCACTTTGCCCCATGCCAGAGTCCGGTCAGGATCCATACGCACAGGATCGGTACACAAGAGGCAAATCCGGTTCCTATGGTATTTCCCAGATATTTCCGCACCTTGGTATTCCATTTCAACAGGATCTTTGAAGTCGATACCGGATAGAATACATATTCTCTGAAGAACGCTCCGAGTGAAATATGCCATCTTCTCCAGAACTCCGGCAACGTCTGGGAAAAATATGGCCGCCTGAAATTTTCTCCAAGCGTAATGCCAAAGCACTCCGATGCGCCACGTACGATATCCATGCATCCGGAGAAATCACAGTAAATCTGGATGGAGTACATAACCGCCGCCAGAAAGAAGATCATACCTTCATACTGATCAGAATGTTTAAATACTTCTGTCACAAATGGACTGATACGGTCTGCCATCACCATTTTCTTAAGTGCTCCCCACAGAATCAACCATGTACCTTTTATCACCGTATCATAATCAAACTTATGCTTTTCCCATAGTTGATGCGCAACCAGTTCATATCGCGCAATCGGTCCCTGCGTAATATGTGGAAAATATAATACATACGACAGATATTTCAGAAAATTCTTCTGTGCATGGATCCTTCCGTTATAGACATCAACCAGATAAGAGATCATCATAAAGGAATAAAAAGAAACTCCAAGCGGTGCAGGGAAATGCCAGTCCGGAATCCGCTGTATCGCTTCGTATGGAAGAAAACGTTTGATGTTCTCGATGGCAAATCCTGTCACCTTGAATACAATAAGCGCACCTATTACGATCAGCAATGCTAGCACTAGATATTTCTTTCGTTTCTTTTTCTGTGCTGTTTTTATCTTTCTTGCAGTTCTCTTATCTGCATCCAGAAGCAGCCGGTCCTGTTCCTCCAGATTTTTCTCCATCAACATTGTCAACGGATATACCAGAAATGCGGTTCCAACTACGATCAGGAGATCATCAATCCCACTATAAGCATAGAAAACCACACTTGCGGCAAGGAGCACCCACCACTGGATTTTCTTTGGTACTATATAATATATCAAAACTGTAACTGCTAAGAATACTATAAATATGTATGATACGACAGACATGCCTTCTCTCCATTTCTTTCTCTTTGTTTCACGCCCGTTTCTGTATGGCTTTTTTTACACCGTACTGAATGTGTTCCAGTATTTTAACAGCAATGTGCAAATGATCGACATTACAAGAATAATGATAAGGGAAATCTTCCAGCCTTCCCGGAACATATACTTTGGTTCCAGTCCATATCCCACCGGAATCGCACGAATCGACGTTGGCAGCATATAAGACAGGTTCACACCAATGGATGCTACGTATATATACGGAATCGGATTCAGCCCACATCCCTGTGTGATTGAGATCACAAGTGGAATCGCAACCGCTGCCGTAGCTGTATTTGAGGTCACATCCGACAACAGTAGTGTTGCAGTCAGAATGATCAGGATCGTTACAAAACCACCCTTCATATCAAGGGAAGAAATCACTTCTCCAAGTGCTTTTGCAACACCTGTTGCATTGATCAGGCTTCCAAGTGCCAGACCTCCGGCAAATATATACATCAGATCCCAGACGATCTTTCCCTGCACCTGTTTCCAGACCATGATCCGTTTTCCCTCTTTATTTGTAAAAAGAAAGGCGATGATCGCACAGATGATAAATACATATGCAGGCTTTAATCCCGGCAATATATCCTGATAAAGCTGTCTGGTAAATGCCAGACCTGTCGCCACTACAAACAGCACAAGTGCGGATTTTTCTTCAAAGCTCATCTTTGGAAGCTTCCGGTACTGTTCCGCAAAATATTCACTGGAACCACCTAACAGATCTGTCTTCTTTACATCACGAAGAATAAATACTACATTGATCAGCATTAAAATCAGCATAACCGGAAGGAACCGGATAACCCAGGAGGAATACATATATTCTTTTCCGGTCAACTGCTGGATATATTCCACCGTTACCAGATTCATAGCCCCACCAAGTGGAGATGCCAGACCACCAAGTCCTGTCGCATAAGCGATCGTCAGCAGGATCTTCGATGCCGTCTTGCTGTTTTTCACGTCATCCATTCCAATATATTTCAGCATAGAAACTGCGATCGGCGTGATCGTTGCGCATACTACTGCATTCGGAAGCACCGCAGATAATACCATTGACAACGCAAACCAGAACACAAGCTGCATTCTAAGACTGTTTCCGATCAGACGCAGAAACGTGATCGCAATTCGTTTGTCCAGTCCTGTATTTTCCCATAATACTGTTATGATCGAAGCTCCAAGCAGCAGCAGAATCGTTTCGTCCGCATAATTCGATATTATGACCTTCATCTCCGCCATAGGAACTACTGCATTGATCGCAATCGGCAAAAACGCCGTTACTGCATAATCTACCGGACCTGTTACCCACCAGTATGCCATCCAGAATACCGTTCCAACTGCTGCCCGTTCTGCAAATGTCGGCAGAACTGAATGCGGTAAAAGAAAGCATGCCAACAGGAATAGAACCGGTCCAAGTAACAAATGAATCAATCGTTTATAATTTCTCATATAATCCTCCAAGCAAGTCCTACTCGATATATTGTTCTTTCTACATAAAAAAAAGAACCCTAATATCGGATTATAAAAATCCAATATTAAAGCTCTATTAAAAATTCGACATTCTTCTATTTATTTTTAAGGTTTTGGAATAAAAAATGTGAAAATACTTCCTTTATTCTTTGTACTTTCAACATAAATCCCTCCCCCATATAACTCAGCAATCTTCATTGCCTGTGAAAGTCCCAGACCAAAGCCTTCCGCATTACGATCTTTTTTTTCTCGATAAAAGCTTTCAAATATTTTGGATATATTTTCTTTCTCTATTCCACAGCCTTCATCCTGAATACGAATATACGACTTTCCGTCTTTCTCTCCACAGGACACATAGATTTTAGCTCCTTCATTGCTATACTTTACAGCATTTGAAAGCAAGTTATTTATAACAATATAGATAAGATTCATATTTGCCTGTATGATAGTCGGCTGAAGGGAATATTCAAATGTAATGTGTTTCGTATCAATATATGCTATATCATCACATGCAGATTCAATTACATCCCGAACATCAATATCTTCTATACTGAATGTTGTCCCCTTTCTATCTATTGCAGTCATCTGAAGCAATTGATCAACCAGATTCTTCATACGGTTTGTCTGTCGCTCAAATACCTCTATACTTTTTATTGCTTCTTTATCCTGCTTCTTTTCTGCCACCTCTCTCGACACCTGGCATTGTGCATGCATAACAGCAATAGGCGTACGAAGTTCATGGGATACATTCGCATTAAATTCTTCCTGACGTTCCAACTCCTGCTGCACTCTCTGGTACAAATGATTATTTGCATCTGTTAACATCTGAAGTTCTTTAAAACATCCTTTATATTCCAGACTATCCGTAAAATCCAGATTCTCCCCGCTCTTTTTTATCGATTCATTCAACTGTCTCATTGGTACAGCGATCAGATATCTTAATAAAAGGGCAAATAAAATAAAAAATGCGCCAACAACTCCTATCACCAAATATGACTGATGCCACAGTTCGCGATAATTGTCTTTCACCGCCTGTTCCGATATCATAGCACATACCAGATAAAAACTGTCATCCTCCGTTCCATTCTTCATTTTTCTACGTCTGGTTGCTACGTAATAACGCTCTCCCTGAAAGGTTACTTTTGTAAGACTCTGTAATCCGATATCAAGCCCGGTTCTGAAATCATCCGGCATTCTGCCATCAAGAAAACTTCCGTCTCTTGACTGTAAAAACACATATACATTTTCGTTATAAGTATCTTTCTCTTCCAGATCGTAAAAATCGCTTTTTATATACGGATTCTCACTCTCATCAAATCCTATATTTTTTTTTGCACGTTTCACTTCCTGCGCCAGTTCTGTATAAGCCAGATATTTAGTATCCTCTGTGATCAGATTCTTCTGCATCAATAAAAGACATATCGTTCCTGCTGCAATGATAAGTCCACAAACAATAACAGTAAAATTAATAAATGAGATTTTCCTTTTTAACATTCCAGTCTATAACCTACTCCCCGGATCGTATGTATCAGTTTTTCCTCAAATGGATCATCGATTTTTCTGCGAAGATATCGAATATATACATCAACTACATTTGAATTGATATCATCATCAATGCTCCATATATTTGCACGAATCTGTTCTCTTGTGACAACAATGTTCTTGTTTCGCACCAGATATTCCAGGATTGCATATTCCCGGACTGTAAGATCGACAGTCACACCATCCCGGACAACCCGGTGATTATTTGTATCAATCTGTAATGACCCATAATTCAAAATGCTGTCATTACTTATATGTACAGTACGAAGCATTACCCTTAACCTTGCGAGCAATTCCGAAAACTCAAACGGTTTTGTCATATAGTCACTGGCTCCTGCATCCAGTCCCCTGACAATATCCTGCGTTTCGGACTTTGCAGTCAAAAAAAGCACCGGAACCTGTATCCCTTCTGCCCGGATTGTTTTTAAAACCGACATACCATCTTTCTTCGGAATCATAATATCCATTATAACTCCATCGTAACTTGCTGTCTCCAGATAATCAAGTGCTGCCTGTCCGTCAAAACAGGCATCTACATTGTAGCCTTCTTTTGTCAGTTTATTACATATTATATGATTCAGATCCAATTCATCTTCAACAACCAAAATGCGCATGGACACAACCTCCCTATCCTAATATACAATGGCATACCATCATTAAAATAAGATTAAAGGGACTGACACCGAAAAATATTTTCAATGCCAATCCCTTTTATCATGCTTATTTTAGTTGTTACCAGGCATTTACTACCTGTTTATATTACTACTTCTCATTTCTCGCTGTCAATTTCTGACCGTCATAGTCAATGATGATCGCTGACTGGGTGGACACTTCACCTGCAAGGATCATACGGGCAACCAGCGTCTCGACATTCTTCTGAATAAAACGCTTCAATGGTCTTGCACCATAGACCGGATCATAGCCCTGATCGATGATCGCACTCTTGGCCTCATCTGTAAGCTTGATCGTAATCTCCTGTCCGGCCAGACGTTTGTTCAGATCCTTGACCATAAGATCAACGATACTGCCGATGTTCTCTTTGCTTAATGACTTAAAGATGATCGTCTCATCGATACGGTTCAGGAACTCCGGACGGAAGTGCTGTTTCAGTTTATTCATAACTGTCTCCCGTATCTCATCAGTAATCTCGCCACCGCCTTCTGCGATATCCACACCACCGATATTCGATGTCATAATGATGATCGTATTCTTAAAGTCTACCGTTCTACCCTGTGAGTCCGTGATACGTCCATCATCCAATACCTGTAATAATACATTGAATACATCCGGATGTGCCTTCTCAACTTCATCGAATAAGACAACCGAATATGGTTTCCTACGAACTGCCTCGGTAAGCTGTCCGCCTTCATCGTAGCCTACATATCCAGGAGGCGCTCCGATCAGTCTGGATACACTGTATTTCTCCATATATTCACTCATATCGATACGAACCATGTTCTGTTCATTATCAAATAAAGCTTCTGCCAGTGTCTTTGCAAGCTCTGTCTTACCTACACCGGTTGGTCCAAGGAACAGGAATGAGCCGATTGGCTTGCTTGGATCCTTGATTCCTGCTTTGGAACGGATGATCGCATCGCTGACATATTCAACAGCTTCATCCTGACCGACAACCCTCTTATGAAGTTCATCTGCAAGATTCAGTGTCTTACTCTTTTCACTCGCCGTCAGTTTGGCTACCGGAATACCGGTCCACTTGGATACAATCTCCGAAATTTCTTCTTCTGATACGACCTCATGTACCAGCTTTCGTTCTTTCTCCGATGCGGACTGCTCTGCCAGTTCCAGCTCTTTCTGAGCTGCCGGAAGTTTGCCATACTGCAATTCGGCTGCTTTGTTCAGATCGTAATTTCTCTGGGCAACCTGAATATCATTCTTGATCTTCTCGATCTCCTCTTTCAGGTTACGAATCTTCTCAACGCCTGCCTTTTCATTCTCCCATTTGGCTTTCAGATTATTTGCTTTATCCTTTAACTCTGCAAGCTCTAACTGTATATCCGCCAGTCTCTGCTTGCTCAGGTGGTCTTCCTCTTTCTTCAGTGCGGCTTCCTCGATCTCAAGCTGCATGATCTTTCTTGTGATCTCATCGACTTCGGCCGGCATGGAATCCAACTCCGTCTTGATCATCGCACAGGCTTCATCGACAAGGTCGATCGCTTTATCCGGAAGGAAACGATCTGTAATGTACCGATTGGAAAGTACCGCTGCACTTACCAATGCACCATCCGAGATCTTAACTCCATGGAACACCTCATATCTTTCCTTGATACCACGAAGAATGGAGATCGTATCTTCTACCGTCGGCTCATCGATCTGTACCGGTTGGAAACGACGTTCCAGAGCGGCATCCTTTTCAATGTACTGTCTGTATTCGTCAAGTGTCGTTGCACCGATACAATGCAGTTCGCCACGGGCAAGCATAGGCTTTAACATATTGCCTGCATCCATTGCGCCATCTGTCTTACCGGCTCCAACGATCGTATGCAGCTCATCAATAAAGAGGATTATCTCACCTTCTGATTTCTTTACTTCATCCAGAACTGTCTTCAGACGTTCCTCAAATTCACCACGATACTTGGCGCCGGCAACCAGCGCACCCATATCCAGTGCGAATATCTTCTTATTCTTCAAGCCTTCCGGCACATCACCTCTGACAATACGCTGTGCCAGACCTTCTGCAACCGCTGTCTTACCTACACCAGGTTCACCGATCAGAACCGGGTTATTCTTGGTCTTACGGGAAAGGATCCGGATCACGTTTCGTATCTCAGCATCTCGTCCGATAACCGGATCGATCTTCTGCTCTCTTGCCCGTTCCACCAGATCGTATCCGAACTTCTCCATTGCTTCATAGGAATCTTCCGGATTCTCACTGTCTACCTTTTTATTTCCTCTGATATCTGCCAGAGCCTTTAAAAATGTGTTCCGATCGATCGCCCATGTTTTAAGCAATGGCTTCACATCGGAATCGGCTTTTTCAATCAGTCCAAGGAACAAATGCTCAACCGATACAAAGCTGTCTCCCATCTGCTTTGCTTCCTTTTCAGCCTGAATGAGCGCCTTTGAAAAATTATTTCCGGCGTACAGATTTCCGCCACTTACTTTTGGCAGTGATGCAAGCTTATCTTCCACCCTATTTACCGCTGCTGTTACATCTATATCGAGTTTTTCAAAAATCTTCGAAATAAGGCTTTCGTCTATCTCAAGCAATCCTGCAAGTAAATGAATCTGTGCAAGCTCCTGATTATCATATTCCAGGGCTTTATCTTTCGCTTTTTCTATTACTTCAAGCGACTTTCTTGTATATTTGTCCATATCCATAATCATTTACCTCCTGACATATAAAAACTACTGTAATCCAAGATACACTTTCATTACAGTAGTTAACATAACACTTTTTGTTAGCACTGTCAAGAGGTGAGTGCTAATTATTTTTTTTATTTTTTCACACACATTTCAGGAATAATCACTGGGTAAAACTCACATCAAAAATCGTACCTCCGGAGGGATTAGACCGGACTGTAATTGTCCCATCATGCGCACTTACGATTTCATGAACAAGCGCAAGTCCAAGTCCGACACCACCAAGTTCCCGGCTTCTGGATTTATCCACACGAAAGAACGGTTCAAACACACGCTGCCTGAGTTCCTCCGGGATTCCATTTCCGGTATCCTCTATTGACAGGTAAATATGTTTTTCCTTTTGATATGCGGTCACTGTAACCCGTCCCCCTGAATGATTATATTTTATAGCATTCTCAACAAGATTGTATACCATCCTGTAAATAAGGATATCACTTCCGATCATCCTTATATCCGTGCATTTTCCAATAAGTTTTATATTTTTTTCCTGTGCAAGCGGTTCCAGATCCGCCAATACTTCATCAACAAGAGCATTGACCATTATTACATCATCTCTCCCCACAGTTTGAAGCTCGCTCATATCCAGAAGGGTTTTTACCATTTTACCGAGTCTGTCATTCTGTTCCGTAACCATCTTTATCGTTTGCTCGGTATCTGCATCATTGCCCGGATGCGGATTGGAATTATATGAATCAAGCTGTATCTGCATTAAAGATAATGGGGTTCGAAGCTCATGTGCCGCATTTGCGGTAAATTGTCTCTGTATATCAAATGCATCCGAGAGACGTTCAAGCATCTTGTTATACGAAACACTCAGTTGGTTCAGTTCTTTAACATTGTTTTCTTCTATTCGTGAATCTGCCAGATTTTGTGCCTGTACCTCTTCAATCTTATCAGAAAACTTACCAATCGGCTTTAGGGCATGTCCACTGATAAAATACGTGGCTACACCACCCAGAAGCGCCAGCAAGGCTGAAATTATCAGGCTGTTTTTTTTGTAGTCTGCCTTGTTATTGTACACCTGAACGGAAAAATCATTTGCAAAATCATCCCAGTTATCCTCCGGAATGCTGATATATATTTCATCCGAAGAGCTTCCGTTATCATCTCCCCTGGCATCAACAGTCTCTTGCAGAGAATCAATATAGTACACACCATTTTTATAAATAAGCATAGTCAGACATCCACATATAAGCGCAATATATAATGTAATTATACATGTAAGCCTCCACTGTAGCGACATTCTTTTCATCTGTCGGCCTCCTCCCGTATTTTATACCCTTCTCCCACCTTGTTCAAAATCGGATCATATCCGAGCACTGCCTTAAGCTTTCTTCTAAGCGAAGACATATGTACTCTGATTGCTCCACTAAAGCTGTCCACGGATGCATCCCAGACATGCTCCATCAATTCTTCCTGACTTACCGGTCTTCCCAGATTGAGAAGCAGATATTCTAAAATACCATTTTCTTTTCTTGTAAGGGAAACCTTTTTCCCTTTTGCATATGCCTCACGTTTTATCGTATCAAAGCTTATCCCGCCGCTTTCCAGACATACATCCTTCTGCACAAATTTTCTTCTTGTCAGACTTCTGATACGTGCTTCAAGTTCCTTTATATGAAATGGTTTTTCCATATAATCATTTGCACCTGCATCCAGTCCCTCAACCTTATCCGCGATCTGTCCTCTTGCAGATAATATAATAACCTTTGTCTCCTCATTTTCCCGTCTGAGTTCTCTTAAGATTTCCATTCCATCCATACCGGGCAGATTCAGATCCAAAACGATCAGATCATAATCCTCCGTAAGGATACATTCAAGAGCTTCTTCCCCATCATAACAGGTATCCACTTCATACCCAACACCATACAGGCTTTTCGCAACCATATCACATATTTGTTTCTCATCTTCAACTATTAATAATCTCAAAAATCTTTCACCTGTTTCTTAACAAAAATTTTACATCAGTTATTGTATAATACCCAGGTCAGTTGGTCAACAAACACAACAAATGAAAGGAACTACAATATCTTGAAATGCAGAAAAATATCTCAGATCATTTTGCTCATCACAGGAATAGCCATGATCAGCTATGGCGCTGTCAGAGGTGAAGCAGCCACCGTGCTCGGAAAAGCAGTAAAATTATGTCTGGAGTGTGTCGGAATTGGATAAAATTAAGAGATCATTATCAAAAAAAACAGCCAGAATGCGCGGGTGGATACAGGCAGCCGCCACCCTGCTTACCAATATTCATATTTCCAATTTATTTAAAGGTAAAATCTATCAGGGCAAAGCGAAAACAATATGCGTGCCGGGATTAAACTGTTATTCCTGTCCTGCTGCTACCGGAGCCTGTCCTATCGGGGCATTCCAAGCGGTTGTCGGCTCATTCAAATTTAAGTTTTCGTACTACATAACTGGTTTTTTCATTTTACTCGGTGTGATCCTCGGAAGATTTATATGTGGTTTTTTGTGCCCATTTGGATGGTTTCAGGATCTGCTTCATAAAATACCGGGGAAAAAATTTTCCACAGCCAGACTGAAACCGTTAAGATACCTGAAATATATCATCCTGATCGTTTTCGTTATACTTCTGCCGATGCTTGTAACGAACTCCATAGGAATGGGTGATCCGTTCTTCTGTAAGTATATTTGCCCACAGGGTGTTTTAGAGGGAGCTATACCACTTTCACTTGGAAATACCGCTATACGGTCTGCTCTCGGAAAGCTTTTTTCTTTTAAGTGCCTTATTTTAATTACGGTTATTATACTGAGTATTTTGTTCTACAGACCTTTCTGCAAATGGATTTGTCCTCTTGGAGCAATCTATTCATTATTTAACAAGGTCAGCCTTATGAATATCAAGGTTGAAAGCAGCAAATGTGTCGGATGTAACCAATGTTCAAAGGTATGCAAAATGGACGTCGATGTCTGTAAGACTCCGAATCATCCTGAATGCATACGATGCGGAGCCTGTATAAAGGCCTGTCCAAAAGGCGCAATCCACTACCAGTTTATGGGAAAGCCATGTTCCCCAAAGGACATCTGCAATCATCCAAAATCAACAAGTAACAATTAGCCACACTACTATTATTTAAAGGAGCAATTATTTATGAAAACAAAAAGAACATTACTATCTATTATCACTCTCTGTGCAGCATTATCTCTCACAGCATGTAACGGATCAGGAGCTTCCACCACTGAAAATTCACAAAAAGTCCGGACAGAATCCACCACTGAAGCTGTGGACAATTCCAACACAAAGCTGGATGATCTATATCAGCAGGAGAACCAGATCTTTGCAGATCATGCAGATGTATGGAACAAGGCATTCGGCATGATGAATAAAAGCAACGCTGATCCGAGCGGCGATTATGCAGATTATCTGGCCGGCACCGTAGAATCAAACAAGGAAGCCTTTACGGATGATGAACTGAAAACGCTTACCGATGATATTGAAACTATCAGACAGATTGAAGAACAGATATCCGAAATCGAAAATAAAAATACAGGATCAGAAAGCACTGACCAGAAAGACAGTTCCGAAGAAACCTCCCCTTTCAAGAGTTTCTCCGGTAAGGATTTTGATGGTAATTCTGTTGATGAAAGCCTGTTTTCCAATAATGCGGTAACCGTCGTTAATTTCTGGTTTACCGGCTGCAAGCCTTGTGTCGCCGAATTGTCCAAGCTTAATGAATTAAACGATGCCATCAAATCGATGGGAGGCGAAGTAGTAGGTATCAACACAGAGACCTTTGACGGAAACGAAGATGCTATCAAAGAAGCTGCAGCCATTCTTGACAGTCAGGGTGCCAAATACCGCAATATTTCCATTGACTCTGATTCAAACGCAGGTAAATATGCCTCCGACATCATGGCATTTCCTACAACCATACTTGTCGACAGAAATGGTAATATTGTCGGAGATCCTATGCTCGGCGGTATAGATGACCAGAATAACTATGACACTCTTATGAAACAGATTCAAACAGTAATCGATGCTGACAAATAGAATGAATAATCAGATTCAGGGGCAGGATAAAAAGCAAACTTTTTATCCTGCCCCTGATTGCATTCTTAATCATGCTCCTTTACAATCAATTGACCATACAATAAATATATCCGGGAATATACCTGCTGCTGCAATTAACTCTGCCTTGTCTAACAAAACAACCATTTCACTTCGCAATATATTATTTTGTTATCTTGATCTTCTTTACTGTGCTGTACTTACCATATACCTTCCTGCCTGTGGAATCCTTCTTATATGCACGAACCCGTACATAATAGGTCTTTCCTTTTTTCAGCTTCTGTATGGTCTTCGTTCTCTTCGTTGTATTGACAACCTTTTTACCCTTGGTGAACTTAGAATTGGTCGCATATGTGATCTGATATCCCTTTGCCCCGGATACCTTTGAATACCTCACAACCAGATTCTTGCCCTTCGTATTCATAACCTTAAGTCCGGTTGTCTTCTTCACCTTTACCTTCGACCACTTCGCATATATGGTATAATTTTTCTTTGAACCTTTCTTGATCGAAGTGATTTTCTTCGTGCATTTACGATCTGTATACCAGCCCTTGAATGCATATCCCTTCCGGGTCGGTTTCTTTAATACAACCTTCTTCGCTGATGTATAGGTCTTCGGATTCTTCTTGTTATTCTTACCCTTATTTAACTTATATGTAATCTTATACTTCTTCTGGCTTAACTTACTAACCTGATGTTTCTCTGTCTGTTTACATACGGAACAGGTTCTGCTTTCTTCCCCTGCCTTTGAGGTAGTCGGCTTCACTGTCACTGTCCATGCAGTCCAGATATGACCCTTTGCTGCTATACTGACATTCTCCTGCACCGTCTTTCCACAGGTATCACAAACATAATGTCCGCTTCCTGCCATCGTACAGGTTGCTTCCTTATCTGTTATCAGACGTTTTGCCTCATGATCACAGATAAGCTGCGCCAGCTCTCTTATCTCAACCGCTCCACATACAGAACAGGTTCTTGTTTCTTCTCCTGCCGCATCATAGGTAGCAGGTGTAACAACCTTCCATTCTCCACAGGTATGTTGATCCGCAAATTCAACCACGATCTTCTGTGGTTTTGTCACATTTTTGATCGTATACTTTCCATCTGCAAATTCTATCCTTGTGCCATTTGCAGATACAAGAACACATCGACCGGCTGCAGCCTTAACTGTAAAGGAATAATCCTCGCCATAACTGATCGTTTCTCCCTCTTTCTCCGGAAGGATCGTATAATCATCCCCACCGGATGGGATTGTAACCTCATACCGGTTCGGGATCACATCTTCTGCTTTCACATCTATGATGTAGTCTTTTTCAATGTTCTTAATGGTATAGCATCTGCCATCTGTCTTAAGTGCCTCTGCCACTTCATCAGACAGTTTATAATAGTTGCCATCAAATCCCCTCACCGCTTCGTACACATAGACAACCGCATGGGCATTGCTGTATCGATCTCTTGCCGATAATGTATAGTCTGAGTCTTCAACTACGTCGCCACCTGTCTCTTCCAGATAGTCCCGCGCATTCTCTGTAAGTGTAACTCTGTAATACTCGATGATTCCGTCAGGTTTCGTATTTGTCGCTCTGTTCATCGAAAGCTTAAGATCCCGACCGGTTACATCCGATTCCTCTAATCTGACACCGACTGTTTCACTCTCTGCCTTCCAGTTATTCTCATAGTACTTTATGGCTGCTAACTGATATTCTGCCTCTTCTAATTTCTCGAACCGATAAGAGCCATCTTCTGCTGATGTCGTCTTTTTTGTATCATCGTTTCCTTTTAATTTAACTGTTACACCCGGCACAGGATTGCCTTCCGGATCGCGAACAGTTCCGGAGATCGCATAGGTCTCTATATTCTTTTCAAAGATTGCTGTGTAGGTCTCGCCCTCAAAAACACCGTTTACCGCAGTTGGATAGAGTCCGGTTATGGAATAGGACGGACTACCCTCCTTGCTGTCAACCCACTTCACGAAATGCCAACCAAGATCTGCTACCGGAAGAACTCCCTTTGGCGTTCCACTTACTGCCTTGATCGTCTCTGTCAATTCACCGGAACCGGTCTCGTCACCTACCCATTTTACTGTTCCATGCTCGCCGGCCTTGTAGGTAAATGTAACTTCTGTTTCCTTTGTTGTAATCTCTACCGTATGATTTGCCGAGATATCGGATATCGTATAATTGCCATCCTCATCCGGCGTCAATGTCTTGCCTTCTAAGCTTACCCCTTCTAATATGCATCCTGTATCCGGTGTTACTGTAAATACAACAGTCTCACCGGTCTCGGTGATAAGCTCTTTCACTTTCTTCTTATCAACGCTTGCCGATGCATAACTACCTTCCGTCAATTTAAATTCCAGAGTGTACAGGTCATATGCTTCTGCATATACATCCTTATCTGTAGTTAATACATGCGTGAAATCATACAAGGTCGTAAGTTCCTTATCTTCATACCAGTCGAATGTATGAATCGTATCATTCTTTCCTGTTACAGTCGGTGCCTGGGTCTCGGTAACTGCATGGTTGTAATTCGTATATCCATATCCTGCAAGATCTTTACCACCGGTCGTATAATGGAAGGTCATCTGCATAACGCTTCTACTTGTTTCTTCCTCTGTTAAATCAAGATACGGATATCGTTCGATTTCTGCTCCGCTTATTATCTGTTTCCATACAAATAACTGCTTTCCTCCGGAAGCCTTCAGATCTTCATTGATACCATTCTGCAGTTTCCAGGCAGCCTTACCGGATTCAAAATCTTTCACTGTCATAGCTTCATTATCAGTAAATGTCACCTTATGTCCCTTCAAATCCATGGAATATCCGTAAGCTTCCACATCAATATCTCCCACATAACAGCAGGCAGATACCACTGCATTTCCCAAATAAGATGAAACACAACCTGCAATAGGCGCTGCAAATGCATGCGGTTCATTATTCTGGAAGCTGGTTGCAACATTTGTTGTCTTTATATTCGTGGAATAATTATAGCAGTCTCTTATCAGAGCATTCTCTACCCCTCCTACAATTCCTCCGGTATGGGAACCACCTTCAACGTCTCCTGTATTATAACAGCCGTAGATCGTACCCTTACTACATATTGCATAAGCAGCAATACCTCCGGCGCAACTGTCCGAAGCTGTAACAGCTCCTGTATTATAACAATAATAGATTCCATACTGTGACAGAGAAACCGGAACCAATTCCTCCGCTTCCGCAGAACCGCTTCCCGAATCATCTGAAGATCCGCCGGATGTATCTTCCCACCCCCCAATGGATGGATTTACGATTATTACATCACCGCCTTCTGCCACACCGGTTCCTGCTGCAATACCTCCGACATATGTTCCTGTAAGTGCTCCTTTATTATAGCAGTTAGCAACATATCCCTTGTTATCTCTTACAATACCGGCTGCCTGACCGGTTGATGTAATTGGCGCTTCATTATAACAGTTCAGGATCTTGCCATTATTCCAATCACAAATTCCTCCCACATCTCCGCTAATGCGTCCTCCGGTATTATTGATTGCTCCACGATTGACACAGTTTTTTACAATGCCATAATTCATATCTACTATGCCAAAGCAATTTTCACGCTGTTTATCGATCCATTCTACATCTGCTGTATTCACACAGGCATCCATAATTCCATAATTCTTATATACAAAAACAGCACCGCCATGCCCACAATATTTTGTGCGCAGTCTTCCGGCTGTACAGTTCGTAACGGATCCATTATTGAACCCTGCAAATACTGCACATGCAGTTACATAAGACTTCTCTATCGTCAGATTCTTTAAAGCTCCCAATCTGCCGATATATCCGATCAGTCCGCCCTGATTATCATATCCCGGATTTTTCCGATACAAGCCCCGGATCGTCTTATGATTTCCGTCAAAAACTCCCTGATATATAATGTTATATTTCGTAAAATTAACATTATAAGATCCGAGAGATGGCCAGTTGATCACATTTGTCGTTTCATCTGTCCATACATCCCATTCACTTGTATCATTCATCTCAATATCATTGCAAAGAACGACATTCTCCGACAGATGTGCCGTAGCATCATCTCCGTTTCCATTTACATAATCAGCAAACCAGTATAACTGTCCAGCATTGCTTACTGCATAGTATCCTATGTAATTTTCGTCTAATCCAAATGCCTTACAATTCTCCGCCGTGACCTGCTCAGCCGGCTGATAGGAACCATCCACCGTTGCAAATCCATTTTCATCATAGGTCAGGCTCTTGCTGACTTCTCCACATGTACTACATTCTGCCGTATAGGTATATATGCCATCCTTTACACCGGTCAACTTCCAGCCCACCTTTTCCTCATGGAAAGTGATGTGATCTCTTGGCACACCAAAGGTCTCCGTCAGGCATCTGTAAATCTCAAATGAATGTACCATATAGTACATGCTCTTTAAACTATTCGCTATCGTCTCTTTTGATTTATCTCCATAATCTGTTAAAGTTAACTGTAAAGAATCGTTATCTTTGTGCGGAATCTCTACCATCGTTCGGTTCCATGAACCACAAAATACATTCATATTTAACTCTTTTAAAGAAAGAGGCAGCTTAATCTCACGTTGTTCTTTCAGATTTGTATTATTTTCTTTATATGTAGAAAATAAGCCTTCCGGCAAGGTATTCAAGGCACATCCGTCTTCAAATGTTATGTACCTGATTTTTGCATTTCCGCCACCATCCAATGAAGTCGCTGTAAAATCCGTCAAGCATTTTGGATATTCAAGGCTTCGCAGATTACTGATGCTAAATGCCCGGGTTCCAATGGTAGTCACGTTCTGCATATACGGCAGCTCGGTTATATATATATAACGGAACGCTTCATCTTTAATTGTCTTAACACTGTCCGGAATCCGAAGTGATGATACCTTTGAGCATCCCATGAAAGCCTGCTCTTCAATCGTCTCTAACTGATCAGGAAGTTTTATATCGGTAACATTACCGCAATATGCAAATGCTGCTTTTCCAATTGATGTCACGGAATCCGGAATTACGATCTCCTGCAATCCGTCACAATCATAAAATGCACATATACCGATCGTTGTGACTGTACCAGGAATCACAAGCTTCTCCATCTGATCCAGATTTCGGAATGCTGATTCTCCGATCGTTGTAAGTCCTTCCGCTAATTCAACATCTTTCAAAGCGTAACAGGCATAAAAAGCTTCCTTTCCTATGCTTTCAACCTTTGAGCCTTTTTCGAACCGGATCGTCTCAAGATACTGTGAATTATAAAAGCACCTCTCCGGTATCGTTTCAATGGAAGCCGGAACCGTAAATTCTTTTAAAGACTTACAACCGTAAAGTAAATATTGAACATTCTTTCCAAATGAAGTAAGCTTGCATCCTTCCTCAAATGTAATCTTCTCCAGTGACTCATCCATATAGAACATGCCATGATTGAACGAACCTGAATTGAATTCTGTAACAGATGCCGGAATCGTGATCTCCTTCAGCTTCTTCTGTTGCTGCACCAGTGCTGTTGTTAATTTCTGCATCGTACTTGGAAGATAGATATATTCATACTGGAGATTTTCTGGTGGACTATATACATTAAAATATGTCAGTCCTTCTCCAACTTCTACCTGCACGATATTGTACTTGGCAAATACGTCTGCATAACCTGAGAATACACTAAACTTCACCAGCCCTGCTGCTGTTTGTATCTACGCCTCCATATGTGATCGTAGCAATATATTTTTTCACTGATGTATCTTCTGTATCCACTGCATCTGCTGTGTCTGCCGTAGCTTCCGTATCTGCTGTATTTTCTGCAGCTGCATAGATCCGCCATATATTTCCGTTGTTATCTTTTTCCTCCACCAATGGTTCACCAGTCTTCTGATAGTGATATCCGGTTTCTTCATTGGTTACTTCACCAGTATCTTCACCAGATTCTGCCCCGGCCGCGTCATCCGTCTGTGCATACGTTGTCACAGACCCATAAAGCGTTATCGGCGTCGCAACCGCAAGCATGGCAAGCATGGCGGCTGCCAGATAATGCTTTTTTCTCTTTGTTTTTAATTTACTCATATTTACCTCCCTTTCATTCATGCACGTATCCCTTATATCCCTAGTACCCCTGCATCCTGTTATACGGATGCTGTCGCATAGTTTATGATCATTTCCTTTAAACGTATCAACTCCGGCATATAATCCCTGTTATCCTCTGCGCCCCATATAAAGCCTCCCGCGTAGTAGGTACATGCTGCCATCATCGTATGTACGGTCACACGGATAAATTCATCCTCCGGTATATCCGTGCGAAAGGTATGATCTTCCTTTGCTTTCTCATACATCATATGCAATCGGGTATCAGCCGAATACACCGACGTATGAATATTCTCAAACTGTTCCGGATCTATGCCCTCATGTGTGACGTAGTGATTAAAGTTATCATTGTACTGAAGCAGTTCCTTATGGTTCAGATACATTTCAATATAACTGTCCAGCGTGAATATGAATCGATCGATCGCCGGAATATCCTGAACCGATGAAATCGGTCTGTTTCTATCGAGCTCATCCAGATATGATTTCCACTGTGCCATACAGACTGCGATCGCCAGTTCTGTCTTATTCGAATAACACCGGAATAAGGTCGCCCTGCCGATACCGACCGCCTCTGCGATCTCGCCCATACTTACCGCTTCAATCTTCTTTTCTACAAAGATTCGAAATGCAGTATCCAGGATCCGCTGTCGTCGTTCATTTTCTTTTGCTTTTTGTTTCTCTGATTTGTTCATTACCATGTTCCTTTTTGATACGTACTGTATCATTAATTTTATAGGAAATAAAATGTGATGTCAATACGCACAAACACCTCTTATATATAAGTCAAGGATTTTTTCTGACCTCAAAAAAATTAGGCAGCCCTGCTTTGTAGGCTGCCTGTCTCTATTTAAGCTCCAGATATTTCTTAAGCTTTGGCTTTTTCTTTTTATAGTATTCCTGCAGCTTCTCCACCAACAGGGTGAGGTAGCGGAACAGGGATTCTGCCGCGAATCCGAATACCACCATAAGCAGTACGCAGATATTTGACAGATCGGTCAATGCAAATAACTTCTTCAGGAAAAATCCTGAGAATATAAATCCAACGATGTTCAGTCCGATCACACCATATTTCATCTTGTTTAACGGCTCACTGATCTTAAACAGGATCATAAAGCCAACAACGCAAAGCACCATTGTTGCGATCGTACCGATGCTTTCTCCCGGCAGGGCAAATACCTCACCGCAGATTACCAACGCGCCAACCGCAATTACATCAGTAAGACCACCCGGAAATGCTTTGAACATAACATTTGTAAGGAAATGTCCTTTGATCCTGTCTCTGTTCGGTTCGAGTGCCAGCAGAAATCCGGGCGCACCGATCGTAAACATACTGACCAATGAGATCTGCGCCGGTTCCAGCGGATAGGTGATCATAAAGATAACCGAGAACAGCGACATCAACAGTGAGAATATATTCTTAACAAGGAACAGACTGGCAGAACGCTGTACATTATTTACAACCCGTCGTCCTTCGTATACCACATCCGGCATATGTGCAAAATCTGAATCTAGCAAAACGACCTGTGCTGCCTGTGTTGCAGCTTCACTACCGGATGCCATCGCCACGCTGCAATCCGCATCCTTCATTGCAAGGATATCATTGACACCATCACCTGTCATGGCCACGGTATGCCCCTGCTTTTTAAGTGCCTGCACAAGCTTCTGCTTCTGCTTCGGCGTCACACGGCCAAATACCGTATATTCTCGTACGGCTTTCTTAATCTTCGTATCCGTATCAAGTGTCGTTGCATCCACATAACTTTCTGCGTTGTCAATACCCGCCTGAACTGCGATCTGTGATACCGTCTTTGGATTATCACCGGATATAACCTTGATCGCTACATCCTGACTCTTAAAGTATGCAAAAGTCTTTACCGCATTTTCACGGATCGGATTTGCCAGTGCCACAAAGCCAAGCGGTGTTACTCTGTCAGATAATCCATTTGCAATACTGCTTCCTTCATATCTTCCAAATAACAGCACACGATCTCCCTTTTCGGCATAAGGAAGAATCTCTTTCTCGATTGACGCATAATCATCTCGCATGATGAATTCCGGTGCGCCAAGCAGATAGATGCCATCCGAAAATGTAATACTACCGTATTTCAAACTGGATGAAAATGCCAGACGATCAAGCGGTACTCTGTGTTTTCCGACACTACCGTCTGCCTCATCGGCATATTTCTTCAATGCCTCCATCGTAGCGTTATTATCCTGTGACGCTGCTGTATAATCGATCAGCAGCCCCTTTAATTCGTCTATCGTCTTTAACGGATTCCGGCTGTCCTTACTTAAGAATACATCCTTGATACTCATAACCGGTTCTGTGATCGTTCCGGTCTTATCCACGCACAGCACATCGACACGCGCCAACGTCTCGATACTTTTCATATCATGCAGCAGGACTTTTCGTTTTGCCAGATTCATCGTACTGAGTGCCAGTGCGATCGTAGTAAGAAGATATAACCCCTCCGGGATCATACCAAGGATAGCTGCAACCGTCGAGGTTACACTCTTCCGGATCGAGTCATCATTTACGAAATGGCTCTGCCAGAACAGAATGATACCGATCGGTATAATGATGATACCAACCCATTTTACGATCAGGTTGATTGACCGGATCATCTCGGACTGTTCACCGCTTCCCATGGTCTTTGCTTCCATGCTGAGTTTTGAGATATAGGATTCATTTCCGACCTTTTCCAGTCTGGCATAACATTCACCGGACACCACAAAGCTGCCGGATAACAGAGAACTGCCGCTCGTCTTTTCTACCTCGTCCGCTTCACCGGTAAGGAGGGATTCATTTACCTGAATGCTGCCATCGATAACAACCGCATCTGCACAGATCTGCTTTCCGGCTGTCAGTAAAATGACATCATCCTTTACCAGTTCTTCCGAACGGATCTGCTGTAAAACCCCATCTCTGACTACATCTGCATGAGGTGCATTTAAGAAATTCATTTTTTCCAGTGTCTTCTTCGCACGCAGCTCCTGTATGATACCGATCAATGTATTACCTATGATGATCGGCAGAAAAGTCAGGTTCCGAAAGGAACCAACAAGGATCAATAATACTGTGATAATAAGAAATATTAAGTTAAAGTATGTAAGTGTATTCGACAGAATGATCTCTTTCGTTGTTTTATCCGTCGATATATCGGTCTGATTCGTCAGCCCTTTTTCGATTCGTTTCTTTACTTCGTTTTCTGTCAGTCCCCGGATCGAAGGATTGATCTGATTTGCATTTGTATCGTCCATAAGATTTCCTCTCTGGTCTGTGTTATCAAAACTTTTACACCATTCTACTACATTCCTATGAAAAGAAAACGAAAATAACTGTTAAATTTTGTTAATTCTTTATTCGTCTTTATTCAGGCGATAGCCTGTCCCCATTTCCTTTCTATTCATTCAATGAATTAAACTTCAGTTTCTTTTTTGTGATCAGATATGCTATTACGCCACACAGAATTCCAACCAGAATACCACCTAAGATATCGGTCGGGTAATGCACATACAGGTATAGTCTGGAAAATGCGATCAGCACCGCAAGCACCAGTGCCGGATACCGGTATTTCTCTTTTGCAAAAAACAATGCAGTTACTGCTGCAAAGGACGCTGCCGTATGACCGGATGGGAATGAATAATCTGTCGGCTTCTTCACTAACAGGGAAATCGCTGTATTTACATCAAAGGGTCTTGTCCTTGCTACCGCATTCTTCAATATGCCATTACAAAGTATAACATCAAATACCAGTGCAAGTGCCATCAGGATTCCTGTCTTTCTGTGTTTCTTACTGATCAACAGCACGATCGTAAGTGCGATCCAGATGACCCCTGCATTTCCAAGTGTCGATACAAATGGCATCACTACATCAAGAAATGCATTTCTCATATGCTCCTGTATAAAATCCAAAATCGTTAACTCCATCTGATTCACCTTTTGTCCTCCTGCCTGTATGTAAATCGCACACTGTTTCTACCGATCTGCTCTGTCGCTTCACTTATGCAAGTGATTTTGTATGTCTTTCAGATAAGTATCATTTATTTATTTTTCCCGGAGGATCTTCACACCACGAACAATCATGAATACCCCTACGATCAACAATGCTGCTGACATTACCGTTGGAAACAAAGAACCCATAACAATCGTGAGGCTGGCCGTCTGAATGAGCATAAAAATAAAGCTAAGCACACTAATGCCATTTACTAATATAAAGCCGGCTCCGACTACAATACATATGACTCCGGCATAAATATTCGCGCCTTTCCGAACTGCGGAACCAACCTTTCTTGCCTGCTCCCGCTGTGCAGGATCCATACCCATGCCATTCATCATCTGATCAAATTCAGGCGACATACCGCTTCCATATACTGTACCACCACTATTCACCTGACTGGTATAGACCTTGTTTCCAGCATCTCCTGAAAATGGTGTGCCCGGAGTTCCCTGCTGCCATTGTGAATTCTGCCCGGTATCTGTAGCCCCTGGTGATGTTTTCTCGCTATTTTCTATTATTATGTCTGCCGGCTGACTGCCATACACACCATACGGGCTGTTGTATCCGGACTGACTATTGTATCCGGACTGGTCGTTATATTCGCCGTCATAACTTCCATATTCCGGCGTCTGATATGGCTGATATCCACCGTCCATTTCCTGTCCATTAATTCTATCACCGACACCGCCGCTCCATTGAACCCTGCCGGATTTCTGGTCTGCATCACCGCTGTCTCCTTTTAAAAAGTTACGAATTCCCTGGATCAGAAGCAGCACTCCTATGCCCCCGAAAAACAGAAGGAAAAGTCTCATGACACCTAGTCCTTTTGCAAAAAGGCCCACAAAGCCAAAACTCATGAATACCAAAGTTCCCAGAATGCAACCCAGTAATTGTTTGACCCGATTGGATACACTTTCCATCGAATTAATAAATAATACAACACCTGTCAATGCAAATATTAATCCGAATCCAAGTACGATCCCCCATGTTAAGATTCCACCCTGATCATACAGGGTTGTTATGCCCCATACTCCGAGTGCAAGCATCATCACGCCAAAGCAAAAGAAAACAAATGCTCCTATTTTTGCTCCTTTTTGTTTCTGCATAAAACCACCTCCGTTTATAGAGTATCACATAACTGTGGTTTTTTACACTTCTCCATGTATATTTTTTTGATTTTGTCACCAAAGCCCTTCGATGGAAATTCTTCCGATGATACTTCTGTTCCTATAAAGCAAAAAAATCCCCCGCACTTGTCTCCTGTAGTTCTTCGGGCTACAGGCAAATGCGGGGAACCTTTTCTTTGTTTGTTGATTTATTCACTCTAATAAGTATGTTTCTTTGACTTTGGTACTGCAGCTTCAACCTCCTGTGCATTATGATTAGCTGTTGCACATACCTTCTGAACTGCTTTCTTTTTCTTCAATGGATGCTTTGGATTCTTATCCATAATCTACACTCCCTTTCTTATATCTGTATACATATACATAAGGGGTCATGTTTTTATTCGCACGGCTCGATATCAACACATTTTATTCGATGGCAATGAAGTTCTCCTTTTCGATTGCTTCCGGTGCTTTCTTTGGAAGGGTCAGACGAAGAATACCACTTTCATATTTTGCATGTATATCCTTCTGACTGATACCGTCACCAACATAGAAACTTCTGCTCATGCTGCCGGCATAACGTTCACGTCTGATATACTTACCGGTCTTCTTATCTTTCTCATCCTTATCCAGACCTTTTTCAGCGGAAATAGTGATGTAGCCATCTTCCAGTTTGACATTTACTTCATCCTTCTTAAATCCAGGAAGGTCAATGTCTACTTCATAGCTGTCATCTGTTTCACGGACATCCGTCTTCATCATGTTCTTAGCATGTTTGCCATACAACGGGCTTTTCTCTGGAAACATTTCCTTTTCAAATTCCTTACCGAATGGGAAATCATCCATCCAATCATCAAATAAACTTTCTCCAAAAATACTAGGTCTTAACATAAGTCATTACTCCTTTCAATTTCAAACCAGTGTCGGAAATCTCAGCTCCTTATGGAACCTTGAGGCACTTAGACTTTTGTATGTTTAGCACTGTCAGAGAAACTGAAGTGTCGAATTTGTATGTTATAAGTTCCGGGATTCTTTCTTTTATCTTCTTTCTTAATCCCTTTCCTTATCTTTATCTATGTTATAGCACCGTTTATTAGCACTGTCAAGATGTGAGTGCTAATTTTGTGTGAAGATTTTGTGAACTATCTGATTTCCATTTCTACACTTAAAAGAAAAAGCCAGACCGGTGCTCACCGGCCTGGCTCTTTCTTCTATATAATTATAGGTTATTTGTAATTTACTCTACATCCTGTAAAGCTGCAAAGTCTTCCTCACCGGTACGAACCTTAACAACCTTGTCAACGCTGTATACGAAGATCTTACCATCACCGATATGTCCGGTATACAGAGCCTTCTTAGCAGCTTCAATAACTGCACTGACAGGAATCTTGCTGACTACGACTTCTACCTTAACCTTTGGAAGAAGGGTTGCATCTAATTCAACACCACGGTACATCTCGCCGGCACCCTTCTGGATACCACAGCCCATAACCTGATTCATTGTCATACCTGTAACACCGAGGTCATTTAAAGCTTTCTTTAAGATCTCAAACCGTGCAAGCTTTGCAATGATAACTACCTTGTAGATACCGCTTGGGGATGCTGTAACAGGAGCTTCCGCAACCTTGACTGCTGCATTCTTTAATGTGTCAGAAGCCTTATCATAATCAGCTACACCAAGATCTGTATTTTCATTTACATCCATTGTCATTGTATTTGATACATCAACAATACTGAAGCCGGCATATGCAGATGGAAGACCATGCTCGCATGAATCCAGACCAACAATTTCCTCTTCCTCTGATACACGAAGGCCGAAGATCTTCTTAATAAGAAGGAATGCAATTGTAATCGTAACTGCTGTCCAGAGGATGGTTGCGCCCATACCTACGAACTGAATACCGAGCTGCTTGAAACCACCGCCATAGAATAAACCTTTGGCTGCGATCTGGTTTGCACCATATGTTACACCATCACCGATACCTCTTGCAAATGCAGGAGCTGTATCTGTAGCGAAAAGACCAACTGCGATTGTTCCCCAGATACCATTTAAGCAGTGAACTGCAACAGCACCTACAGGATCATCAACATGTAATTTGTAATCTAAGAGCCATACACCGAATACAACCAATACACCGGCAACAGCACCGATCACGATAGCACCGAAAGCATCACAGACATCACAAGGAGCTGTAATTGCGACCAGACCTGCAAGAGATGCATTCAGACACATTGAAACATCAGGCTTACCATATTTTACCCAGGTAATGATCATTGCTACAACTGTTGCAACAGCAGGAGCAATTGTTGTTGTTACGAATATGGAACCAAGTTCTGAAACGGTTGTTGCTGCTGCACCATTGAATCCATACCAGCCAAGCCAGAGGATAAATACACCGAGACAACCGATCGGAAGGTTATGTCCAGGGAATGCATTTACTTTTTCAACCTTACCATCCTTGCCCTTTACAAACTTACCGATACGAGGTCCAAGGATTGCTGCACCGATCAATGCACAGATACCACCAACCATATGAATACAGTTAGAACCGGCAAAATCATGGAAGCCCATCTGAGCTAACCAGCCGCCGCCCCATGTCCAGTGTGCCTCAATCGGATAAATAACTGCTGAGATAACTGCTGAATATACACAATAAGAAATGAATTTTGTACGTTCTGCCATCGCGCCGGATACAATTGTCGCTGTTGTTGCACAGAACACTAAGTTAAATACGAAGTTGGACCAGTCAAAATTTGCATAATCAGTAAATATGTCAAATCCCGGTTTACCGATCAAACCAACCATGTCTTCACCAAGTAAGAGTCCAAAACCAAGAAGGATAAATACAACTGTACCAATACAGAAGTCCATCAGGTTTTTCATCAGAATGTTTCCGGCATTCTTTGCTCTGGTAAATCCTGTTTCTACCATCGCAAATCCTGCCTGCATCCAGAATACCAATGCCGCTCCGATCAGGAACCAGACACCGTACACTTCACCAGAAATTGCATCTAAAATTTCACTTGTCATAGTTCTTACCTCCTAAAACTCAAAAATGCGATACACGGAGACTTATCCATAACAGACGCCCCATTGCATCGCATTTTACTTCATTTTTCCCCTCATCCGGTCCGCGCGTATAGCCGGATATCAGGTTTTTCTTTGTCCTGTACCGGGGAACTTATACCTCCCGATAAAAGAAAAAGGCACTACGAATATTTCGTAGCGCCTTTGCTATGTCCATGAGTATAGCACCGGGGATTACTCATGTCAACGATAAATTTATATTTTTTTTAGAGATTATTAACCATGCCTTTTCCAACTGATCATCACAGTTTATAGTTTCGCATTCTATACAAGTATTTATCTACTTTCTCTTCATCTGTGGGATCAGTATAAAGCTGCAATACAGGATTGCTATAACTGCCATGATCCCCCCTGCAAATCCGATATACCCCATCGATGCATGTGTACATACCAGACCACCGATCCAGGTTCCGCATCCGATTCCCAGATTATAGATTCCTGAGAACATTGACATGGCCACAGCGGAGGCTTCCTCCGGAACCGCTTTGATCGTCTCTGACTGGAAAGTAACGCTAAATGCCGTTACAGCCATACCCCACAGCATACAGATCAATATCATTGTCCATGTAAATTTCGATGCCGGTTTCAGGCAAAGCATGACAACAGCGATCAATGTGATCGATGCACGGATAAAATGATATCTGTGTTTGTCATATACACAGGAGAACAGAAAACTTCCAAGAATTCCGGCAGCTCCAAACAACATTAAAGTTATAGTAACAAGATTATCCTTAAACATTGCTACCTGCTTCAAAAACGGCTCAATATAGCTGTAGCCTGTATAGTATGCACCCGCAACTAAGAACGACATTAATATGATCCCAAGCATAACCGGGTTCTTCAATATCACCGGCAGTTCTTTCATTTTAAAGGATGTACCGCCTTCAACCTTCGGAAATACAAATGCCATATAGATAAGGGCAAGAAATGCAACAACTGCAACACAGAAAAATGTCATTCTCCATCCTACATATAATCCAACGATCCTTCCAAGCGGAAGTCCAAATATCATCGCAATGGATGTACCGGTTACTACCATACTCATCGCAAACGACCTGAACTTCTCCGGCACGATCTTAACTGCTGCCGGTGATGCGATCGACCAGAAGACCGCATGTGCACAGGCAACTATGATCCTTGCCGCCATCAGCATCGCATATCCGGCTGCAACCGCTGATAATACCTGACCGATTCCAAATAATGCAATCGTTCCCAACAGCAGCTTTCGGAAGCTGATCCTTGATGCAAGCAGCATAAGTGGCAGTGATAACAGCATAACCGCCCACGAATATGCTGAGATCAGCATCCCCGCTTTTGCCTCCGTGATCTGAAAATCATCCGCGATATCGGTCAGAAGACCGATTGGCATGAATTCCGATGTATTAAATATAAATGCCGCTACCGTCATTCCGATGAGCGGCAGCCATTCCCTGATAGTTAATTTCTGATTCATTCTGTGATTATATCCTTTCCTGTAAAATTCCTGTATTTTCTATTTAAACATTTACCATTTTGCAACGCAGTCCGTTAATATATATTCTTTACCATGTAATGCAGTATGTTAATATGACTCCGTATTTTGCAACGCATTTATATGAAACCTATCTTGTATTATATGGTATTTTTTCCTATGAACCGCATCTGATATTATCCGGCATTTTTATTTCCATAGTAATTTTATTATCGGATTCCCAACTCCGCAAGTCAAAAAATAGTCTTCTTTTTGTAATTTTTGCTGTGTTTACCGCTGTTTTTTCACGAAATTAAACGAATTCTGTTGCATTAGCGTAGAAAAGTATGTATTATATTAAAATATTGTGTTATTTTTATAAATATTTGATTTTTCTGTAATATAATTCTTTACTTTATTCATATAATTTATGAGAATAACACATCACCACAATACAAAAAATGAAAAGGAGAAAATCATGTGGGCAACTGTAAATGAAATCTTAACAAAAATCGATGATTTTGTGTGGGGTCCTCCACTTATGGTCCTTATTATGGTCGGTGGAATTCTTCTCACAATCCGGATGGGCGTTCTTCAGATCCGCAAACTGCCATTAGCACTCAAATGGATGATCAAAAACGAAGAAGAAGGCGAAGGCGAAGTTACTTCCTTTGGTGCACTGTGTACTGCTCTTTCCGCTACGATCGGAACCGGTAATATCGTTGGTGTAGCAACTGCGATCGGAGCCGGTGGACCGGGAGCATTATTCTGGATGGTACTTGCTGCATTCTTCGGAATGGCAACCAAATATGCAGAAGGTCTTCTGGCTGTCAAATATCGTGTCGTTGACAAGGACAACCATGCACTTGGCGGACCATTCTACTATATCGAAAGAGGTATGGGATCAAAATGGAAATGGCTTGCAAAAATATTTGCTTTCTTTGGTATCTGTGTAGGTCTGTTCGGTATCGGAACCTTCTCTCAGGTAAATGGTATTTCTTCCGCTGTTAATTCATTCTTTGATCCTGACATGCAGTGGACGATTAATATTCCAGGGATCGGTACTTATTCATGGACCGTTGTTATCGCTTCCCTGATCTTAAGTGTATGTGTTGCACTCGTTCTGATCGGCGGACTGAAGCGTATCGCAAGCGTATCCCAGATCATCGTTCCATTTATGGCTGTTATCTATATTGTTATATGTGTGATGTTACTGATCTGTAACATCACTAAGATTCCTGAGGCTGTTGTTATCATTGTAAAGAGCGCATTCAAGCCTTCTGCTGTTGCAGGTGGTATCGCCGGTTCATTTATCGTTGCTATGCAAAAAGGTGTAGCGCGTGGTATCTTCTCAAATGAAGCCGGTCTTGGTTCTGCTCCTATCGCAGCAGCCGCTGCCCAGACAAAGGAACCGGTTCGTCAGGGTCTTGTATCCATGACAGGTACTTTCATCGATACCATCATTATCTGTACAATGACAGGTCTTTCCATCGTTCTTACCGGTGCATGGAAAGTAGAAGGTTTACAGGGTGTTCAGGTTACCACATATGCTTTTAACGAGGGACTTCCGATTCCTGCAACGATATCAAGCTTCCTGTTAATGCTCTGTCTGGTATTCTTTGCATTTACAACTATCCTTGGATGGGATTATTATTCTGAGCGTTGTCTGGAATACTTATCCGGCGGCAAAAAGAAATCCATCATGATCTACAGATGGTTATACATTCTTGCTGTATTTATCGGACCTTACATGACAGTTTCTGCTGTATGGACGATCGCCGATATCTTCAACGGACTAATGGCTATTCCTAATATGATCGCCATCTTTGCTTTAAGCGGTGTGGTTGTAAGGGAAACGCGTGATTTCTTCAGCCGTCATAATAAGCAGCCTTTTGAATAAATTGTTAAAATAAAATAGAGGACCCTGAGATCTAATTCACATATTATTACGCAAGACACTTTCGTTCTATCTTCATGTAGCGGTACTAAGCTCCTGCTTTCGCAGATCGCTAAGGACCGACATTCAGATAGGCTTGCTTCATAATAGTGAATATATATCTCAGGGTCCTCTATTTTATTTTTCTGCACTATACTAATTCTTTTCTCCTGCTTTATATAGTTAATGGGTACCAAACCACTTTATAACACTTCATACCACATCAAATTTTATTTTTAGGGTATATGCTTTTATTTTGATAATCTATACCCTTATCTCCATCTTGCTTCCGGGTATTATAGCCCATAGCAATCTTCCATACCCAAAAATCATTTTATTTATGGGTATAAAATTCATTTATTTTACACTATACCCATCTTCTTAATTATTTCCGGGTATCAATCCGCCCACGCACTCTTTATACCCATTTTATCTCTTCTCAGCAAAACCTTTTACATGGTCAAAGACAATCTGCATCAGGCGGGTGCGAGCTTCGGTGCTTGCCCAGGCGATATGTGGCGTGATGAGTAGCTTATGGCTGTCCTTTATAGCAAGCAAAGGATTGTCCGGCTGTATCGGTTCCGTCCGAAGGACATCTACGCCTGCGGCTGCGATCGTGCCCTGCTTCAAGGCTTCCGCAAGATCTTCTTCTACTACGATCGGTCCACGTCCAAGGTTCAGGAAGATCGCGGATCGTTTCATCTTTGCAAATGCCGCTTTATCCATCAGGTTCTCGGTATATTCATTTAATGGCGCATGAACCGATATAACATCAGATGTCCGAAGAAGTGTATTCAGGTCAACCTGCTCATAGCCCTCCTGTACCGGTCTGCCGGATGCTGAATAATAGATTACATGTGCGCCAAATGCCTTTGCTATATCCGCTACCTTCCTTCCGATCGCTCCAAGTCCGATGATGCCCCATGTCTTTCCGGCAAGCTCTGTAAACGGCTCGCCAAACCAGGTAAATACATCATTTTTCTGATATGATCCATTCTTTACATAATCATCATAATACCGAAGCTTTTCGAGCAGATAAAAGAGCATGGCAAATGTGTGCTGTGCAACGATCGTGGTGGAATATCCGGCTGCATTTCTCCATTCAATTCCCCGTTTATCCAGATAATCTTTATCCAGATTATTTGTTCCGGTTGCTGCTACGCAGACCAGCTTCAGATTCTGAGCAGTTCCGATCGTCTGCTCGTTTACCGGTACCTTATTCACGATGATAACATCTGCATCTACTACCCGCTCCGGAACTTCTTCCGGCTGTGACATTTCATATGTTACAACCTCACCCAAAGTCTCAAAGTCTGTCAAGTCAATATCTTCTCCTATCGTCTTACGATCCAAAAACACTATCTTCATAATCATATTTCCTTCCCTGTTTTATCTTTGTTATTCGATATTCCATTTACCTGTACCTGCGGTCAGCCGTGCTTGGTAAAAACAAGCTATCAACATATGCCGTATTCCATCCACCTGTGCCTGCGGTCAGCCGCGCTTGGTAAAAACAAACTATCAACATATGCCGCATTCCATCCGCCTGTGCCTGCTGTCAGGGTGGAGAGAAAACGCGTTTCATTTCCTATTCTGCCCGCACGCCTATTTGCCGTCAGTCGCCCTAACTCACCCTTATGGGTTCAGACAAGGGCTTTGTGCCGGCAGCTAGTGCCGGCATCATAACGGAAATTACACTTTATGTTTTCCTCTCCACCCTGACAGCAGACACAGGCGGATAGAACATCGGAAAACCTAGAAAATATGGGAGAATCACCCAAGATCCTCCCATATAGCTACCATCACTAATTTCATGTTTCGTTTTACCTTCCAGACAGGAATGACCGCCTCATCTGCAAATATGTAAGGTATGACATCCTTTGTCTCATCGAAATCCTTCTTGATATGATACAATCCATCTTTACAATACCAGAATGTATTTCCATCTAAGGTTACGCGAAGCTTCCAACCAACGAAACGTTTTCCCGGAACCGAAAATTCACATTTACGAAGTGTTCCTGTTCCGTCATTCTCCCAAACCGTTTTGTCCTTGTACTCCAGATTTCCCTTCTTCGTCTGTAAAAACTGATCTTGAACATCTTCTGAATAATGATTTTCTACATCAGCTCGATCACTGTTATAGCATATATAGAATGGAAAATATCCAAACCCATCCGCCTCATCCAACAGCTCCTCTGTAACAAAATCCGTACAGATTGTATCAACACCGGAATCCAACAGGTGTTTTGCATAATCTGCATCTTTCTTAATCGTATAGCAAAATACATACAATCCTGCATTATGAACTTTATGAATCATTTTCTCATTCACATAATTCATCCGAATAGCTATGCTGCATATTCCATGATCCAGACAATACGTAATAATGGAATCAAGCCTTTCCGTCCGCCGTCCAATCAGATACATATAATTTTTAAAAAGATATACAGAATCTATCTGTTCATACATTGTCTTATTGTATACCTGTACCAGCAGTCGATCCAGGAATGCCTCATCATGCTGAAAATCATCCAACAAAATTTCTGTGATTTCTTTAATTTCATTTCCATCTTTCTTACTATGAAAATCCACCTCAAACCTGTAGTCCGGTTCGTCCTTTACTCTTTCATAAAATTGTCTCGCATCCATGATCGGATTCCCATGAATCGGCATATTCATCACACGTTCATATGTCATGTTATCAAAATCCGGTTTATATGTAATTCCGAGACACTTGCAGTTACTCGGCGACCAACCATGACTAAGTACCAACCGACCATCAGTGGTATAGGAAAAATCGATCTCAAAATCCTTATAACCTGTTCCTATCCCATGCTCCAGTGCTGCCATCGTATTATGATAAGTCTTGTCATCCATGCCACCAAATGCATGTCCCATCAAAGGCTTTGAGAATATATCTGATCCGCAGTTCACGCGAATTCCATGCTTATCTTCCCACTGTGTGACAAAATAAATACTATTCTCTTCCTTATACAGCTCTTTCACTGATGATCCAACCGGAAGCAGCATTTTTTCCGGCATATCCGCCTCTGTTCTGTGCCAGCTTCCATCCGTACAGTACCATTCCCATACAGCAGGAGTCCGTCTTCTGGCATAAAAACCGATACAGTCTGCATCTTCTCTTACAAAAGGGTTCTGTAGTTTCGGATATGAGAATCCGCTCCATATAGTACTGACAAAGCGTCGGTCACAATCTGCCGATCCTGTCTTATTATATTCTTTGTCTACTGATGTTGCACCATTTCCTACATATACAAGTCTTCTTGTCTTATGCTCTAACTTCAAATGTGGCACATGAACCTTCATGCTGATTAACCGCCTTTTATTTTCCTAAATCATCTTTGATCTGTGTCGTTGAGATATCCGGTGTTCTTGGCAGATATACAACCTCACACTGCTCTTTTAAGAAGTCAAATTTTCCTTCCCAATCATTTCCCATAACAAAGGTATCTACTTTGAATTCCTTGATATCTTCTTTCTTCTGCTCCCAGCTTTCCTCCGGAATAACCAGATCTACATAGCGGATTGCTTCCAGAAGCTGTTTTCTTTCTTCATATGAAAAATAACATTTCTTCTTCTTCTGATTCCAGTTAAATTCATCTGTTGATAATGCAACGATCAGATAATCGCCCATCTCTTTTGCTCTGCGGAGCAGGTTAATATGTCCATAATGGAGCAGATCAAATGTTCCATACGTAATTACCTTCTTCATATCATTCTCCTTCATCCCTGACAGCTAACGCAATCAGATTCTTTAAATCTTTTTCATTTGTAATAAGCTGAACTGCATATGCATCACCGTATATGGCTTTGAAAATCATCCGCTGTTCTTCTGTCTTTACAAATACTCCCCTCATGTATGGCAGGCACACCTTCAGGGCATCCTTAAGAAACTGATCTTTTTCTACCACCAGTTTCCTGAACATGTCATCACTGATACATAATATTTTATTTGGTGTTTCCATAAATGTCAATGACAGAAGCTTTTGTGCATCTACGACATCATATAATAGGATCAGATCAAATGGCGCCTGTCCAAAGAAACGTCTACCGGCGGCCGCATAGTCGTATTTCCATACTCCCATTGCCTGTTCGATCGTGATCTTTTTATTGTCATAGAGCTTCTGTGCTGCAATACCTGCTCCACTCAAATGATATTCATCATGAGTTCCAATAACCGGTATTTTATTCAGCATCGGATAAGCTGTATCCTTATTGTCATTTGTCAGATATCGGTTACATGAAATGAATACATCCATATCATCATGTCCGTCAGATTCTATATAGGTTCGAAGACGTCTGGTATCTTCCGAATCTCCACAGGAATCCGAATAGATCAGCACCTGTTTCTTCGCATGATCCGAAATTGGCTCTACATCTACATATTCCTCTGTACCTGTAAACAGACTACAGAGCTTCTTCGCATTATCCACAGAATCATAAGCGCAGAATTCCTTATATGCAGCTTCATCGTCATATGTCTTTCCGCGGTTAATTGCTTCCAGCACTTCTTCTTTCGTACGCACTTTGTCAAATGGAAGCTCCATCAGATCCATGTATGTTCCACGTTTCTTGCGATATAATTCATAATCATTGCAATACAGAATGATCTGTCTGCGCAGCACCAGATAATCATAAAATACACTGGAGTAATCCGTGAGCAATGCATCTGTGAGCGCAAGCAACTGGTAACTGTCTACCGTCGGCGGGAATTTCTTAATTCTCTTATATACACTGTAATCAAGAGAATCACTGACTTTATGATGCAGATTTACATATAAGATCTGATCATCTCTGAGATTTGCATCCAGATAATCTAATAATTCTTTCGACTCATCTATAACCTGTTCTACGTCCAGATAATCTTTCCAGGTAGGCATATATGCATACAGATGTTCACCGTTCGGCGCAAGCTCGGCACGAAGCTCATGCAGATCTGCTTTTGATGCTGCAAGCATTCCGCCGGTTCTTGGATAACCAAGGTTCAAAGCTTTTCCCTGCATCAGTGTTGCTACCTTATATGACTCCAGCATATGCACCTTTGTGTATTCATTTGGATATAACAGATAATCTGCATCTATAAAATTCTTCTGTGTGTTTCCATCTTTATGCTTTCCGTTTGCATTCTTGGCAAGTCCCAGCTTCTTTAATGGTGTGCCATGCCAGATATTGATATAGGTCTGGCCATCCTTTTTCACCCAGCCAACCGGGAAATATACCTCAGTGAGCAGATACTGTGCAGACTCTATTATCTCCATATATTGTGCATCTTTTATAATGGTCTGTGTCCGCGTCCAGTTATTATTCTTAATATAGGTCTGAACTGTTGCATCCGTTTCCTCATCCGTCCGCACATAGATCTTAAAATCCCTGAAGCAGTCATTTGAATTCAGTTCATTCAGGATATACTGCATGGAACCACGCACGCCTTTTCCAAGTCCTACCAGAGCAACCGTATTTGGAACGATCTTACGACCGTAATAAGCATCTGTTACATTTTTCCTACCGGGTTTTACCTTGTTCTCTTTTGCAAGCTCTACCATCTCCTGAACCTGAGATTCCCATTCCTTATGTTCTGTAGTATCCGGTTCTGTGGTCTTCTTACAGTCAACAAGTCCTTCTGACTGATTCGGAAGCAAATGTATCTTTTCCGGTTTCTTTTCCTCGCTCAGTTCCAGTTTAATGCTGCTATATATTTCAGATATGTCTTCTTTATAACGCAGAATATCCCTTCCATAGAATCCGAATCCCGGTTTCTGTATATGAAGCAACTGTTCTTCGGATGTACAGAAATAAAGCCGGATCGGAGTCTCCCAGTGATATCTGTCCGTAACGATATCTGTTCCTTGCGCACGCTCTCCTATACAAACTACATTGAAATGCAACAGATCCCTGACATAATCCATCTGTTCTCTGTCAAATGGAATATAGCCTCTGATATCTGTAACAGATACGATCAATCTGTCTGCTAACAGCATTAACAGTTTATGCTGCATACTGTTCTTTTCTACCATTCTGCCCCCGGCAGCTTCCAGGTTTTTCCATACTGTGCTTCCAGGTTCTGAAACAAAATAATATTCATTTCCATCTTTTTCAGATACTGCATATTGATATAATTCCGTGATACGACTCTCTGTCTGATCCGTATCAGCCATGAATAACACTACTGCATTATTCTTATTTGCAGTCTCTTTATAGAACATTTTTCTGAGCCTGCAATTTTCTTTTGCAGCCTGTGTACGAGCTTTTCCCAGTTTCTTCTCAAATAATTTTTCTTTCTGGCATTTATCCTGATTAGAACATTTGAAAAAATAAATACCATCATTTTCTGATCTGGCACTGTATCCGCCAAGATTCCATTCAATTCCAACATTTGGATCACTTATCGGAACATATGCCGAATCAAATCCCAAAGGAATCCTGATAGATTCATCACCGAAATTAGCAAAACATAAGAGATAACAATCTTTTCGATCCTCAAATGGCATATCTACATGTATCATCGCTTCCTGATACATCGTCTGCCCCATAATCTCTTTTCCTGTATAACTGCCGCTGTAAACAAATACTTTCTTCTTGCCACCAAACATAAAATAAACCTGATCAGCCATAGCAGCAAGGATCGGATGAACATGTCCATCCACACACAAATTTCCATCCCTGTATTTGATCTGATCGATCTGAAGCTTCAGATTACTTATCTTATCCAGGATCGTATTTGCCGATCCATAATATGCTTCTGCATCAAAATACTTCTTCTCAAAGACATATTCTTCGTCATACTTTAATTTTCCATAAAACATCTTTACAATATCCGGAACCTGTGTTTCCTTCAATTTGTAGCAGTTCAGCATAACATCATCTTCTACATATGAAAGCAGCTGTTTAATCTCGGAAAACACCACTTCGCGATCAGGATCAGTTTCTCCAAATCCGCAATCCGTCATATTCTGCTCTATAAAGCCTTTTAACACATGCATCAAATGATATTGAATAAATACCGGAACTGTCTCATACTGAGTCTGCAGCTCTGCAAGAAATGGCAGCCAGAATGTCCGGAACAGATCCGTCTGATTCTTTGCATATGGCTGATTTTCATCCATATCACGCAAATATGTGATATAGCTGATATATAATACATTCTTTTCTTTTGCACAGATATCCAGCATACTGGCCTGTTCCATTGCCTGCTTATATTCATTTTTGAATTCCAGTTTATTCATTTTATCTGTACGTAGAATTGTTCCACCAAAATAAAACGGATGGCAGTGGAATTTCTTACGAAGCACCTGATCGATCACCTTTTTCCCTGTCGTATCCCCTGCAAATGCATCAACAGACCCATCTGGGCCGCATTTTTTCAGCATAATAACCGTACTTTTATTATGCATCTCAAGTTCTGCTACAAGACGTACAAATGCTCCGTCTGACCACCGGTCACCGCTATCCGTAAATGTAACATAATCACCTGTTACATGACTTTTGGCGTCTTCAAATATATTACTGTTCTCTGGGATTTTATTTATATCATATATAGAAATATCAAGATTTTTACCTGTCAAAGTCTCCTCAAATGTCTGTCCGTTTCCCTTGTAGATCAAAAGCTGAATATCACCTGTATAATCCTCCAGCTGCTTCTGCAGGCTGTTCCCTGTAATGAGGTTCTTTTCCTCCCTGTCAGATAATCTCCATATAATTGAAAGCTTCATGCTGCTGTTAAAACTCCTTACTCATTTTTATCAGTGACAGGTTTGTTGCCTAAAATAATTCTCTAAAAATCTACCTGTTTCGACTACTTTATTATATCTATTTAACCCGCTATTTTCAACCTAATAATACAAAATACAGCAATAAAACAGCTATAGAAATTATGCGCGTTCTACAGCTGTTTTATTCTTATCGCTTATTCGCTTATATTATCTGCCATTTATTTTCCTGTTCCGTATCCTGCCTGCGCAGCAACTGATGAAAGGCATCACCTGCTTCTTTGTATGCTTCCTCATAGAAATATTCCTGAGAATTCAACACAGGTCCGACCATCGGAAGCTTTTTATAGCTGCCGTCCGGCTGCTGCTCTCTCGCTTTCACATTATCCCGAAGCATCGTTGCAAATATCTTACGAACTTTATTCTTTACCGTCTCATCATAAAGCGGTGCTGCTACTTCTACACGTCGAAGTGTATTTCTGGTCATATAATCAGCCGATGCGATATAGACCTTATCTCTGTCATGCGTTCCGAATATATAGATTCTGGAATGTTCCAGAAAACGCCCCACGATACTTACAATATGAATATTATCGGTATCCCCCGGTATTCCGCTTCTCAAACAGTTAATACCACGGATCACCATATCGATCTTTACTCCGGCTCTGGATGCATCGATCAGCTTATCTATGATCTTCTTATCTGTCAGCGAATTGATCTTGATTCCGATATAAGCCGGCTTTCCTTCCTTTGCGATCTGAATCTCATTCTCGATCATAGCAATTACTTTATTCTGAAGACATTTTGGTGCAACCAGCAGATGCTCCATATCTTCTACCACGGAACCAAGCAGGATTGCCTGGAATACCTTTGCTGCCTCCTCACCGATCCTTTTATCTGCCGTGATCAGTGACAGATCCGTATATAATCTGGAAGTCTTTTCGTTATAATTTCCGGTTCCCACCTGTGTAATATACTGAATCTCATCTCCAACCTTTCTGGTGATCAGGCATAGCTTTGAATGAACCTTTAAGCCATCTATACCATATACAACATGGCAGCCCGCATCCTCTAATGTCCGACTCCACTCGATATTATTTGCCTCGTCAAATCTGGCCTTTAATTCAACCAGCACATCAACCTGCTTGCCATTTTCGGCAGCTTCGGTCAAAGCCTCTACCACCTTGCTGTTTCTTGCCAGACGGTAAAGTGTCATACGAATAGAGATAACCTCCGGATCGCGGGCAGCCTCCTGAAGCATCTGCAAAAACGGTTTGATGCTCTCATACGGATAGGATAACAATACGTCATGATCCAATATCTGTGGTATGATATGCTCATTGCTCTTTAGCATCGGAGATGCCTGTGGTACACGTCTCTGATAGACAAGCGTTGCATCCTTTCTCAGGATATCCTCAATCTGGAACAAGAAGGAGAGGTCAAGCGGTGCCTGATTTAAGAACACATGCGGTTCCTCCATCTCTGCATACTCGCATACCTGCTTTATCATATCTCCATTAATATCTCGGGATAATTCCAGTCGTACAGGTGCCAGCTTCTTTCTGAGCTTTACGATCTGTGCCATCTTATCTCTGTAATCAAGGTCTTCATCATAGACTGCATTAAAATCAATATCCGCATTTCTCGTTACACGGATCACGGATTTTTCAAGAACCTTATAGCCTTTATAAACCTTTGGCAGAAAATGCAGGATCAGTTCTTCGACCAGCATATAAGTATCATCCTTCGTCGGAATCCGGATCAGTCTTGGGAATACAGAACTGCTGCACGGAATGATTCCGATCTTTTTCTTGTCACTTCGTGTTCCAAGAACCGCAAGCGCATAAATCTCCTGTCCCTTCAAAAATGGAAACGGCTGCTTTCTTCCCACGATCATAACAGATAACAGTGGCACAATCTCTTTCATAAAATATTCTTCCAGATATTTGCTCTCCGATTTTGTAAGTGCTTTGAAATCAGTCAGATGAACGCCTTTCTCTCCAACCTCTTTCATAATAGACGTATAGATGGCATCCTTCCTGTCATTCAACTCGGATACACGCTTTAAGATTGCATCGATCTGCTCTCCCGCTGTCATATTCGTCTTATTCTCCCGAAGCTTCTGGCTTAACAGCTTCTGATCCTCCAAAGAACCGACACGCACCATAAAGAATTCATCCAGATTACTCTGAAAAATAGACAGAAATGTCATCCGCTCACACAATGGAACACAGGTATCTTCTGCCTCCTCCAGCACACGCTCATTGAACTTCAACCATGATAATTCACGATTTTCATACAGTCCGACATGGTTCACCTTTTTTACCGGCTTCTCTTCCTGTATTTTCTCATTTTCTTCCTTCTGCTTATTTTTTCTTCCAAACCGAATACCCTTTACTTTGTTTTTTGATTCATCCTTTCGTATGTCATCATTTGACCAATCCTCAGATACATCCGTATTACCTGTTATGATCGTTACTTTCTCTGTTCCATCTGTAGTTACAGACTCCTGATTTTTCAGATTCTTTTCTTCGTTATTCATTCTTTGAATCGCTCCTGTTATTTTCTCTTTTATGTAATGAAATATTCTTTGAATCGCCATACACCCCCTGTCAGATTACCCGTTGTTTATTGATCGTAAGCCAGAATTCCAGTCCAAGCACCTCTGCCGACTTCCTGCACAGGATCATCCGCTGTAAAAAGATCTCGAAATAATCCATAACGGCACACATGGATTTATCGATCTTTAATTTCAGCTCAATATGTGAATCCTTGATAATCTTCAGTTTGTTTTCTTTTACGGCATAGTTCACTCTGTCATGAATATCAAAAGATGAAATATCCGTATTCCTGACTCTCGAATTTCTCACATCACTTTTATCCGCGATCAGCAATGCTGCTGCGATCGGATTTACCGGAAATGCCGCTGACTCATCATGATTTCCAATTGCTGTTATAATTACAGCTGTGTCCTCCGGATCTGCTCCCATATCGTCCAATATTCGAAATGCCATAACTGCTCCGGACTGTGCATGTCCTTCCCGATTCACAACGTTTCCGATATCATGAAGATACCCTGCGATACTCGCAAGCTCCGCTTCACGTTCTGAATAGCCAAGCGTCAACAATATCTCCCTTGCTGTCTCTGCCACGCGTTCTACATGTGCAAATCCATGCTCCGTATATCCCATTGCGCGCAGAGATTCATCTGCCATCCTTATATATGTCTGAACTGCTTTGTTCTTCTTTACATCTTCAAGTGTTACTTTCATATACCATCTATCTCTCTTCTGCTTCACTGTTCTTCAATTTACACCATCCCGATTTTTGTCGCTATCAAGCATTTGAAAATTCTTTGTAAAATCATGGTAAAATCATTTATTTTCAATGTATTACCGGCATCCCCCAAATAATTTCCCTTATTTCCGGTTCTTTCTGATAACCCCTGAAAAGCATCGGGAAATTTTACATTTCTTTCTAAGTATATGTGATCCGTTGCTTTTCTATTTATGTAAAATATATGTTTATGCGGATTCCTTCTGTATATTTCCTTCTGTATATTTTCTACTGTATATTTTATACTGTATTATCTGATCTATTTTATAGCTGACACAGTAATCCATACATAAAAACAGACAGTCTGTAAGAACCTCAACGGGCCTTATAAACTGTCTGTTTTCATGTTATAAACTATGCTTTGTTTTTGGCTATTGTTTATATCTGTGGATTTTTCTCCATGATACTCATATATGCCGGACGCATGATCCGGTTATTCGTGATCAGCTCCTCGATCCTGTGTGCGCTCCATCCAACGATACGTGCGACTGCAAACATCGCTGTGTAAAGCTCCATCGGGATTCCCAGCATATCATATACAAATCCGCTGTAGAAATCCACATTTGGACTTACACCTTTGAAGATCTTACGCTGCTTTGCGATCAGCTCCGGGGCAAGCTCCTCTATGTTCTCGTACAACCTGAGATCTTTTTCCCTGCCCTTTTCATGAGCCAGCTTAACGACATAATCCTTGAACACCCGCTCTCTCGGATCTGACAGGGAGTATACGGCATGTCCCATACCATAGATCAGTCCCTTATTGTCAAATGCTTCCTTGTTCAGGATCTTGCTTAAGTATGCTTCTATCTCATCTTTATCTTCATAGTCTTTTATATGTTCGCGAATATTATCCATCATTTCCATAACCTTGATATTGGCACCACCATGCTTTGGTCCCTTTAAGGATGACATGGCAGCCGCCATTGTGGAATAGGTATCAGAACCGGAGGACGTAACAACTCTTGTTGTAAAGGTTGAATTATTACCGCCACCATGCTCCATATGAAGGATCAGTGCCGTATCAAGTACCTTCGCCTCTACCTTGGAATATTTCTTATCCGGACGAAGCAGCATGAGAATATTCTCAGCCGTTGACAGATTCTTTGCCGGACGATGGATGAACATACTGTCATTCTTTACATAGTGATTATATGCATTATATCCATATACAGCCAGCATCGGGAATTCGCTGATCAGCTGAATACACTGACGCAGAGAATTATTCACACTGGTGTCCTTTGCATTCTTATCATACGATGCAAGCGTCAGGATACTACGTGTCATGGAATTCATGATATCCTCTGTCGGCGCTTTCATGATAACATCTCTTGTAAAATTCGATGGCAGCGTACGAAGCCCACCGATGATCTTCTCAAATTCATGCTGTTCCTCTGCATTTGGCAGCTCACCCATCAGCAAGAGATATGCCACCTTTTCAAATCCCAGTTCATCTTCTCCCAAGCTTCCGATCAGATTCTCCACCCGATAACCCCTGTACCAAAGTTCTCCGTCACAAGGTACTTTCTTGCCATCCTGCACCTTAGAGGATACAATCTTTGAAATGTTCGTCAGACCGGTCAATACACCAACTCCGCGGTCATCGCGAAGTCCGCGGTTTACTCCATATTCATCATATAATCTTGGTGCGATATAATCATTTTTTTCGCATATCTTTTCCTGTATTGCCACATACTCATTCATTTTCATCAGACTCATCATCATTCTTCACCACCTGCATTTCTTCAATCTCACTCTCCATAACCGTATCCAGCTCCTTCATCAGGATCAACAGATTGATCATATTCTCTTTGCCGAATTTGTTAATTACATTTCCGTAAAAGTCCTTAATGATCGTTTCCTGCTCATGAAGCTGTTTCGCACCGGCATCCGTGATCGTTACATAAGTTCCGTCCGTACCATTTCCATCATGTGACCATTTGACATAACCGCGATCTCTGAGATCCCGGACTGCCTTTGATGTCTTACGGATACTCATCTGCATACGCACCGATAGATCGGTCAGATATGCCTTTCCTCCATAAATAGCGGAATCTCCGCTGATCGCCTCTATACTTTGCAGCGCGACATATTCCGCAACACTTAATTTAGAAAATAAATGCCGTACGGAGTCCCTGCTCATCATGTATTTTCTGTAGGTAAATTCATTCGATAATTTCGTGATATCAATTTCCTGTTCGACTTTCTGTTCCTGCATAAACAACCTCCCTTTCCGGTACACATATAAAAGCCCCTGTTATCGCTCCAACGCATATTGTTTCACTGGATTGTACACGACAATAAGTATAAGTGTCCCTTTGATCTGTCAATTCTCTGTCCCTATGTAGTTTTATTTCCTGATCTTTTTATAGATTTTTCGTATCTGTTCCAAACATGAACGGAACAATGAATGAAAAGATTTTATTGAAATAATAGATTTAGATATACTCTACTTGATATGATAAATGAAACTTCCGGCTTCTGTCAACCGACTTTATCCTTATTTAAGAACTGCGCCGAAGATTTTAGAATTATGATAGAGAGGGATGGCGGCAGACAGGAATCCATGTAAGATACACATATATAGTTTTATTTGCACGTAGCTGCCCTTAATGAATTAAAAATGAATAAGAATATACATATTATTCCGTAAGACGCTTCCGCTCGTATCCTCGTGCAGCAAGCACGTTCGGACACGAATACTTAAAGTACAAATGGAAAATAGCATTACTATTATGTAGCAAGCCTTTAGGGGCGCCGGTCCTTAGTGAGTCGCCATAGGCGAGGAACTTAGTACCGTTGCGTTGGAATAGAGTGCAAACGACTTGCGTAATAATATGTGATGTATTTCCCATTTTTTGCCCTAGACATTGATGCTCGAAAGTTCTTGCTCCATAACGATAATGTACCGTGCATTTTTATGTCATAGTCAGCAACTTCTAAACAGGTTGTTTCACAATAGAAAAAGCAGCGTTATAAAAATTTTACAAGTTAAATCTGCCATCGGTACTTTAAGCAAAATGAAAGACAGTATTAATATTATGAAGCAAGCCTGTCCGAATGTCGGTCCTTAGCGATCCGCTGGCAGGCGGGAGCTTAGTACCGTTACATGAGGATAGAACGAAAGTGTCTTGCGGAATAATATATAATACTGTCTTTTATTTTGTTTCAAAGACTCCCGGAAGAATCTTATGAAATTTTATAATGCTGCTTTAATCTGCTTATAGATGCCCTCTGCGTCGAGTTCATACTTATGAAGCAGGTCTTTTGCCGGGCCGGACTCACCGAAGGTATCGCGAACACCGATTCTTGTTACCTTAACCGGATTCTTCTCTGCCAGACATTCCATAACCGCTGAGCCGAGTCCACCGATGATCGAATGCTCCTCTACCGTGAACACTCTGCCGGTTGCCTGTGCTGCCTTTACGACAAGTTCCTCGTCAAGCGGTTTGATGGTGTGGATATTGATCACCTGTGCATCGATACCGTCCTCTGCCAGCAGCTTCGCAGCTTCTAAGCTCTCAGATACCGGAAGTCCGGTTGCTATGATCGTGATATCCTTTCCAGGACGTAATTCTACGCCCTTGCCGATCTCAAACTTGTAGGTTGTCTCATCATTGATGACCGGTACTGCCAGTCTTCCAAATCTCATATAGACAGGTCCTACATATTCATATGCTGCCTTTACGGCTGCTCTTGCTTCTACATCATCACATGGATTGATAACCACCATGCCAGGGATCTCTCTCATCAGGGCAAGATCTTCATTACACTGGTGGGTCGCTCCGTCTTCTCCTACGGAGATACCTGCATGGGTTGCTCCGATCTTTACATTTAGATGTGGGTATCCGATACTGTTTCTCACCTGTTCAAAGGCTCTGCCTGCCGCAAACATCGCAAAGGAGCTCATAAACGGCACATATCCACAGGTTGACATTCCGGCTGCGATGCCTGCCATGTTACATTCTGCGATACCACAGTCTACGTGACGTTCCGGAAATGCTTTCTTGAAGATTCCGGTCTTTGTTGCTGCTGCAAGGTCTGCATCCAGTACGATCAGGTTCTCATGTTCTTTTCCAAGCTCAACCAATGCATTACCATAGCTGTCTCTTGTTGCGATCTTCTTTACTTCTGACATAACACGTCACCTGCCTTTTCCAGTTCTTCCATTGCAATCGCATACTCCTCGTCATTCGGAGCTTTACCATGCCATCCCACATTGTTCTCCATGAAGGATACTCCCTTACCTTTTACGGTATGGGCGATGATCGCTGTCGGCATTCCCTTGGTTGCCTTTGCTTCCTTGAATGCTGCATCGATCTGATCAAAATCATTTCCGTCGATATTAATTACATGGAAATTAAATGCTTCAAACTTCTTATCGATCGGATATGGGGAACATACATCCTCAACGGTTCCGTCGATCTGAAGGTTATTATTATCTACGATCACTAAAAGGTTATCCAGCTTTCTGTGACCTGCAAACATAGCAGCCTCCCAGATCTGTCCCTCCTGGATCTCTCCGTCTCCACACAGACAGTAGGTTCTGTATTCCTTACCGGACATCTTCGCTGCCAGTGCCATACCGACTGCTGCGGAAAGTCCCTGTCCGAGAGAACCGGATGACATGTCCACACCAGGAATATGCTTCATATCCGGGTGTCCCTGTAAATAAGAACCGATATGACGCAGAGTCAGAAGATCCTCAACCGGAAAAAATCCTCTCTCAGCAAGGGCTGAATAGTAACCCGGTGCTGTATGTCCTTTGGATAATACAAAACGATCTCTGTTCTCATCCTTTGGATTCTTCGGATCTACATGTAATTCCTCAAAATAAAGATAAGTAAAAATGTCTGCTGCCGAAAGTGATCCGCCCGGATGTCCTGCTTTTGCAGAATGTACGGAGGAAATAATTCCTTTACGGATGTCAACAGCCTTTTTTTGAAGGTCTAGTTTGTTCATGTCTTTCTCCATTTCGTTTTATTTTCATTTTTATAATTGTCCCAGCACTTTTCCGATCTTGTCAGCGATCAGAAGATCTGCCTGACCGTCCGTCTGTGTCGGTGACATATTAATAACTACCAGATGTTTTCCCCTGAAATACCGAACCAATCCGGCGGCAGGATAAACAACCAATGAAGTTCCGCCAATGATCAATGTATCTGCTTCCGAAATATACCGGATTGCATTCTCGATATCGTCATTGTTCAGACCCTCTTCATATAATACTACATCCGGCTTAATTATTCCACCACAACTGCATTTTGGCACACCATCTGATTGAATAATATAATCCAGATCGTAGAATTTGTGACATTTTGTACAATAATTTCTGTGAATAGAGCCATGCAACTCGATCACATTCTTACTTCCTGCCATCTGATGCAGACCATCAATATTCTGTGTTACGATCGCTGCAAGCTTGCCCTGTGCTTCCAGTTCGGCAAGTTTTTTATGTGCCGTATTCGGTTTTGCATCCCGATAAATCATTTTATCTTTATAAAACCGGTAAAACTCTTCAGGATCACGCATATAGAAGCTATGGCTGATGATCGTTTCCGGCGGATATTTGTATTTCTGGTTGTAGAGTCCGTCTACACTTCGAAAATCCGGAATTCCACTCTCTGTAGAAACACCTGCCCCACCAAAGAAAACCATACGTTCGGATTCTTCAACAATTTTTTTTAACCTTGCTATTTTCTCATTCACCTGTTCCATATATCAATCTCCCTTCTGCATAATATATAAACAGGCAATAGCGAAACTGCCTGATCCAGCGTTTTACTATTGCCTGTTATTACCGTATCATGGCATAGCCGTAACCTCAATCGTTACCTTACAGGTACTCTCGATCGTATATGTATCGCTGTCTTCTATCGACAGCTCAACAGTATTTGTTCCCACGGACAATGTCTCTGCATCAACTATAATCTTTAAGTCCTTCGCAGTAAGCTTGGACACTTCATCTGACAGACCGGATATCACAACCGTATTCCCCTCCGGGAACTGAATCGAGTAATCATAATCGGTCATTTTATTATTGATCGTAATGTCTTCTGCCGATACCGTCATCGTTCTGCTGATATTCCGCTCAATCGTGACACGCACACTGATACTTGTATTCTCATCAGCAAGTACAACGCCTTCAGGCAGATATTTTGCAACCTCAATCGTACTTTCAAGATCCTCATTACATCCGGCTACATCAATGTCATCTATCTTTATCTCTGTCAGATTCTGTAACACATCTGCAGGACCGCCGACCGTAATCTCACTTGGAACATATTCTACATTGACAACTTTGTAGTTCTCCGCCGGGACACCTGTTGTCTCAATCTTGACAGCTACCTTTTTCGTCTTATACACCGGTACAGTTACCAAGATTCCCGTGGCCTTGCTTTCCAACTTCTTACCGGATATCTCTTCACCATTCGCATCATAGAAGATCGGTGTGCATGTTGCTGTTACATCAGATGATCGTCCTGATACATCCACCTGCACCTCTGCTTTTTCTATCCGTTCGATCACACTTGCCGCACCTTTAACCGTTATCAGATTTGGTGTAGATACCGGAACACCTGTTGTGTATCCCTTTGCAGTCTCTCCTTTTGTAGTTACCGTTACAGGAAGGGATGCTGTCTGTTCTTCCTCCAGTTCAACCTGAAGCACATTATCTACGATCGTAATACTGATGTTATTATTAACGGACGGAGAATTTGCTGTTACTGTAATGTTGACAGCATTTGTGATCGATAATTTTGACATGTCTGCAACTGCAGTAAAATCAGATGCCCCAAGCGAATTCACAACAGATCGTCTGCCCTTTATAATTATGTCTACCGTTTCACCGGATACAATATCGTACAACTGATTCTTATCCGTGATCGCATCTGTATTTATCAAAGTAACCGGTATATCTTTGATCTGCCGTGTAGTTGAATAGTCATCTACATTCAAAACAGTCACCCATACGATAAATCCAAGGATCAATGACAGAAGTTTCAGTCCCCAATTACTGAATAATTTATCTTTCATCACTGTCAGCCTCCTTTCTGTTGTCAGAAGACCTTCCGTTTTTTATATTATTCGAGTCCGTCTTTTTCCCGGTACTTTTCTTTGTACTCTTACGTCTACGTTTACTGTCTTTCAGGCGACGTTCATCTTTCTTCTTTACATCATCCTGACTCAAAAGCTCCAGATGCTTACGAACACTCTCTGTATCCAGATTCCGATACAGTTCTCCGCCCTTTGCGATCGATATCGAACCGGTCTCCTCAGATACGATAAGCGTCACGCTGTCTGATACCTCACTGATACCAACCCCTGCACGATGTCTTGTTCCCAGTTCCTTATTAATAGAAAGATTTGCAGATAACGGAAGATAACAGGTTGCCGCAATAACTCTGTTATTTCTAAGAATAACCGCACCGTCATGGAGCGGTGTATTATGCTCAAATATGTTAAGCAGCAACTGGTTGGTAACCACCGCATCAATCGGAATTCCTGTATCAATATACTCGCCAAGAGCAACCTTATCTTCAATTACGATCAAGGCTCCTGTCCGATTTGCAGAAAGAACCGTCACGGTCTTGATCAATTCGTATATCGTTTTATCAGACAGTCCTCTTTCTTCTGTATCCTCGTGCATGATGTAGTCAAAAAACTTCTTTCGTCCCAATGTTTCAAGTCCACGACGGAACTCCGGCTGAAACAGAATGATCACCGCCAGAATACCGATGCTGAACACATTTTTTAAAATATACAGAATCGTATTGAACTGCAATAAAGATGCAAGCATGGTAAATAAAAATATCAATACAATACCTTTTAACAACGTCCAAGCACGACTGCTCTTAAACCAAAGCAGTATTTTATAGATGACATACGAGAGTATCAGGATCTCAATAATATCACTAACATCCGGTCTGGTAATATAAAACCAGTCAAAATAGGTCTTTAAAAAAGCCATAAGCTTATCCATTTGATATCTCTCCTTTCCACAAGCTGTTATAAGTCAGGCAAGGCCTGAGCCGTGATCTGTTGTCATATACAGTTATGACCTGACAATATAGTCAGGTCATATGCAGGAATTTCTATTATCTGGTAACACCACTGATCGTATCGTCCTCCATAGAGTCCTGTGATGAGGCGTTGATCTTTCTTACACTTTTCTGTTGTTTTGCCATAACGATCTTCGGAACAGCTTTAACATAGTAGTAATATTCGTCGTCTTCAAACTGTGTATTCTCAACTCTTGAATAATCCACAACTGTTTTAAAGAACTGTACGATCACTCCGATGATCACTGCACATACGGAACCAAGCAAAATCTGTCCAACCGAAATACTTGCCTCTAAAACGACATTTCCAATCAGGAAAAGAATAATTTCAAATAAACCACCGACAATGATAGCCGCATACCATGAATATTCTACAGACATCCGGTAGATAACATATACGATCACCAACACAACTGCAAATACTGCAACTGTGAGCAATAAATTCTTATTATCAATCAAATGCTGGAATATATATTTGTAACTTTCAAGCATATTTTCCGGATCTGTTGATTTCTCCAGTTCCTTCAGATAATCTGCCGCATCCATTGAGAAATAATAAAATATTGCACCGAATGCCATCGGTACGATCGCTGTAGGTCCAACGATCATGCCTGCCAGAACAGGAAGCAGATACTGCAGCTTCAGTACAAAGAACAGCGGAGCATACATCATGATCCATGTTGTTTTCGGGAAGAAACGGATATACAGACAATACATCACAATAAATATGATGATAAATGATATTCCGATCTCCTTGCTTGCGGAAAAATAATTCATAAATGCAATTACTCCGCCAAATACATATCCAAGTCCATCCGGAACAAACGCACATACTACCGATAACAGGAAAATGATCAATCCGCTGGATGCTGTCTCATTATGTCCCCCTGTTATATGTACGATCGACCAAAACATCAGCAGTGCAAGCACAAATCTGATCACCGGTACCACAATCTTATCATATTTACTGCAGAAATTTTTTATACCATCTCGAAAACTCAGCAATGATGCCATGATTACTTCCTCCTTTTCTTTCCTTTGGTCTTATCCTCATTATCATAAAATGCGATCAGTTTTTTAAGATCCTGATTGTATCTTATAATATGAGGTTTTGCCTTGGCGTATCTATGGGAGTATAGAAACCATGCAAGAACCATAAATAATATACATACAAGTGCATATACGATCAATAGCTTATAGGCCATACCAAGCAGATCAAGATCTACCAGCTCTGTAATCAGCTTACCCATGTTATAATAAATATATGCCGCTACAACTATCACAAACAGGATCGTTGTAGACACTAAGGTTTTCAGGCAATTATATTTTACATAATCTGATTTGAAGTATCTGCCTTTTTCCAGATCTTCTTTTCCCGTTGATTGTTCATACATGGCAAGTCTGGTCATTAATCTGACCTTTTCTTCGTTTACCATCTTGTTTTCTCCTACTTCTTTTCTAACTATAAAAATCAGCTTTTGTTATTATAATCCATACGAAAAGAATAAGCAAGCATACGCCGGAAAAAGTTTCTTAAATAGAATTAACGCCTTGATTAAAAGAATGCCATGCCCAGGTAAGGCAGACAGAGATGGTGGGTTGGTTGAGACTTGCTTCATTTCCGAAAAAGGTACACATGCTCGATCCGTTCATGCTCTTGTGCAAACTCGCCCTCCGGGCTCAGACATGCACCCGCATTCGCTGGCAATGTGACCTTTCTATTCGGAAATTATGCAAATGTTACAACCAACCCACCATCTCTATCTGTTTTACCCGGGTATATGGATAAACAGCCTTAAAAATATTTCTTGAGTTCAGCAAATACCGGTTTCAGGCGGTCAGCGCGAAGGTCGAAGTCCATCTCCTTGTATGACCATGCCGCACGACCGATACCGTATTTTACAAATACTTCATGGATAGCTTTATACCATAATACAGTGTTTGCCGGGTCTGCGTTTTCGATCACGCCATATTCTCCGCAATAAAGTGCTACGTTTCGTTCCTTTGCAACAGCGATCGCATCGGCAAACAGATCTTCAAAATATGCTGAATCAAGATTTCCCTTATAATCAAGGATCGACAGCGTTCCGGCAAGCTTTGCAGGCAGGTGTGCTTTTGCATATGCACAAAAATCTTCCATGCTGCCTTTGAATTCCATATGATAATCCGCCGGCATGTCATCTACCCACTGTGCGCCCTGATGTGTAAAAAGAAGAGGGTCATAGCTGTGGAAATTATATATGATATGTTCATCCATCGGCATCGGAATATCTCTGACTGCCTGCACGCTGTTATGCCAGTAACCACCGATCAGAATATCAGTTGTCGGTGCATATGCACGGATGCGTTCTACACACTTTGGTGCGATCTCTGCCCATACGGCACCATCTTCTTTATCTACTACTTCATTTAATAATTCAAATGCAACTTTATCTCCATATCCGCCAAAGCGCTTTGCAAATTCTTCCCATAATCTGTAGAAGCGTTCCTGAAGAGCTTCGTTTCCAAAAAATCCACTCTGTTTTTCTCCCGGATCAAAGGAATAACCGGCGGTCTTATGCAGATCAAGGATCATATTGAAACCATATTTATGTCCCAATTCCAGCGCGCGTTTGATCCGTGCAAAACCTTCTTCCTTATACTGTCCGTCTTCTGTCTCTACCAGATTATAATCCACCGGCAGCCTGAGATGATCCAGTCCCCAGCTTGAAAGCTCTTTAAAATCATCTTCCGTAATAAAATTATTGAATCTGTCCTCGGAATAATCACACTGGGAAAACCAGCCTCCCAGATTAACACCCTTCTGATACCCTTTCCATGTCTTCATATGCATGATCTCCTTTTCATTTAGCAAATAATAAATTGTAATTGTTATTTTCTGAATTTATGATACTATAAATGCATATGTATGGAATATAACATATCCGATTTTTATATCAAATAGCTGACCTTCATTGTTCTGATTGTATTTTGGGTGATGTACAATCCGTTCATTTGAAAAAGTACTGCTTGTATGCAAATATTTTTTATAGCTGTATATTATATGAAAGGAGTATTTCCATGAATAAAGAATTACAGAAACTGTTATTAACGCAGCAGGAGGAACAGTCTTATCACCTGCCGATGGAGGCAGAGTATTCATTTTACCGGCGGATCGCAAATGGGGATATGGAGCTACTGAAACTAAATATGAATGCAGATACCATGGAAGGCATGGGAAAGCTGTCTTCATCCCCACTGCAGAACAAAAAATACCACCTGGTCATTCTGACTGCCATGATCACACGTTTCTGTATCGAAGCCGGGTTGGATCCGGAACAGGCCTATACTTTAAGTGATATGCATATCCGAAAGATCGATGCATGTCTGACACCGGAACAACTGGATCCGCGAAAAGGGGCTGTTGTGAAGGATTTTGTACTTGCCATGCACGAGCTTCATAACAGTCCCGGACTGTCTTATCATGTCATGCAGGTCGTCTCCTACATTAACAGCCATATCACAGAACCGATCCGGGTATCGGATGTCGCCGATGCAGTGAAGCTCCACCCGGACTATCTGACCCGTCTGTTCAAAAAAGATATGAACTGCAGTCTCTCACAATATATCATAAAAGAAAAATGCAGGGCGGCCCGCTACATGCTGTTAAACAGCCAGGCAAGCTGTACAGAAATCAGTTCATTTCTGTATTTTGCGTCCTGCAGTCATTTTGTAAATTGTTTTAAAAAAGAATATGGTCTGACACCGAATGCTTACCGCAAGCAGATGGGCGGTCTGTCAAATGATCGAAGCGATGCGTTCTAATACAACAGCAACACCTCTCTCCATCTTTCTTGCCGGTCGCATTGCGTATTATGTAAATTAATTTTGGTCGCAGCCCCCACACAAGGCGGGAACTGCGACGGCCGGCCCAAATTTTTTCCTTTATTTCTTCTCCCACTTTTCTGGTTTTCCTGTTACACCTCGGTGAGAATTTACAGATTGAGTTTTAAATTACCATGAGGTTTTCTTTATTACTCCACTACACACTTTCCTGCCTATTCCGTATTTAATAAAGGTATTTATTTGGTTTGATGAATACAAAATTACTTTTTATCTATTTTCCCATAAAATATAATCAAGGTGAAGAATTCAAATTCTTCACCTTGGTTGTTATTATTATTTTCAGATTATTTTCCTTTTTTATTTCAGAGAACTAGGTTCGGTGCCGTAAAAAAATTATATAAAAAGGAATCAAAACTATATTAATTACAACATATTGATATAATAGTGTCAATAATTGAACCCGTGAAGTCTTAAAAGATCAAGGTAACTCGTATCCGTTTCATTCATATAAGCATAACTTCCAACGTAAACCCTCTTGTTGTAAGGCTTTCCACCTACAACAGACCGAACCTTGCTACCACTGGTCGTAATCAAATCACCGCTTTTATCCGGAATACACGCTCCAACGGCCGCTGTATTCTCGGATAATGCACCGTTTACCACATGGATTGTCATTTCTTCGCCGCACACCGTACATCTCCGGTGTTCATCCCACTCGGACCATTCTGGGGTGATTGTGGTTGGAACATAGTCGTATTCGGCAGGATGATGTTTTATACCGGTAACAACTTCAAATTTACCCGTTTTCGTATGTCCGGTTTCTTTTTTGTGTTTATCATAATCTTCAATAATACAATCTGGAAAATAAACCCATCCTTCTACCGGGGCTGTCCATACTCCATCACCATCAAGATCAGTCCATTCTTCTCCTTCTTTTGGTTTTTTATTCCACACACATGTTAAACAAACCGTTTTATACTCCCGAATTTTTTCATCCCAAGCCGGTTTAATTTCAGTGTATATATTTTCCACTATTGCATCATGCTTTACATAGTTCGTATCTTTTAACATAGTATGATCTTCTGCCAAAGGCGACCACTGGTGCGTGTGCGCCGGAATTGTATCATCTGTCTTACCGTTATTATTTTCACCTGTATTGTCTGATTTTCCACTATTGGAATTGTCAGGAGTTTTTGTTTCAATCTTTGTTTTTGTACATGTTCCATCCGCCTTGATCGTGAACTTGTAATTACCGGATTTTACTGTCTTGGCAGTCCTAATCATTGATCCGTTCTTATCTACATAGAAATATTTTCCATGAATCTTTACCCGGTCATTCTTGTATTTTGCAAGGCTCTGTACTTTCCAAGATCCTCTTGACACCTTATAATATTTCTTTCTCGTCAGCTTTACAGATGCCGTACCGGTTCCGGAAACATAATAAGTATAAACCCCTGACACTTTTTTCCAACCGGATTTCAGTACAATCTTTCCCTTTGAATTAACAAAAAAAATCTTCTTCCCGATTGTTTTGGTTTTATTCTTATAGGAAGAAAGTGATTTTTTTACGAATTTCTTGCCGGAAAAATGATACCAATATCCACCGGAAATCTTCTCGGTTACATATCCCTTTGAGCCGACATAATATACATACTGCCCGTTCTGATTTTTCTTCCACCCGGTCTTTTTATCTGTTTTTCCGGATGCATTTTTGTAATAATACTTATTGTCATTTTTTTTGATCGTACAAGTAGTTGCCAAAAGTTCTGCCGCTTTCTTATCCGTCTTTTCATATGCTGAAATTGTTGCTGTATCATCTGCGGCAGCATATACCACCCCTGACATTGTGAAAATCAATGTAAATGTAATCAGCAGACTTAATAATTCCTTTATTCTCTTCATTCGTTTAACCCCTTTCTCACTTTATGCGTATAATAATACCACTAATAAAAATGTAGCACAATAATTCTCAGAAAACAATGGCGGTGTTTAGTTATTCTGAAAATTTAAAGGGCAACATATTCGCTTGTAAATTGCGTATACATCCTGTTCTGTCGGACACCATTCGTCATTCTTGATCTGCCTAAATTTTTTATTAAATTCCAAGTTCTGGAATCCGCTCCCCCAGTGATGCGTTTTACGACTTATTAAGGTAAGAAAGTACCATGTGGATTTTACTTGTCATTCATTTTAACATCGTCCTTATCCGTTAGCTTCATCTAACAATTTTCCACATGTGGAAAATTTAACCACATGTTATTTCATTTCTCTTAATTGCCGATATTGTATTTATATTTCTTAACCAAATCCTAACCATTCTAGAATTGACAATCCAAAGCTCTATGAACTATAATAAACTAAGTCCTTTAATTACACCTTCTGGTTTACGTTTTATCTAACCAGAAGGGATTTTTAATTTATTCCTTTATAGTCGTTATAATCATCCACTTACCAAAAGTTACATCAAACAGTACCATTTATTACATTTATGAACTTTTCTCTTTTATTTCTGATATGGTGGTCTTGTCGACAAATCAGGTACCGGAAATTAAGAGGAATAATCAATGTATAATCCCAACGAAAATAGCAATAATATTACACCTACCACGGCACGCAAATCCGCGTCAGTAGATATCCGTCAAATTTTCCCAGCTCGGAAAAAAGATGACTTTTTAAAAAATTTACAAAAAGATGTCAATACCTTTAGCAAATATCTGGATTTGAACAATGAATGGCGAAATAGATTTGAAGAATTTATGGGAGGAAATAAATCTCTTCCTTTAACCTATGATCCATTCTTTAAAGCACTGTTTAACCCTGATTTCTATCCCGGACGACTATCTCATTTGCTTAGTAGCATCATAGGATTTAACGTTACCGTTCAAAGCGTTCTATCGCAGGAAAACCGTTTACTGCCAACTTCACCATTATTAATTATGGATATCATCGTACAGTTGGAGGATGGCTCTATTGCAAATGTAGAGATTCAGAAAATACATTATGCATTTTCAGGCGAGCGCATGTCTTGTTATTCGTCCGATCTTCTTCTCCGTCAATATACACGAGTCAAGGGAGAAAAAGGAGACCAATTCACCTATCACGATATCAAGACTGTATATACAATCGTCATGTTTGAAGACAGTCCACCTGAATGCAAATCTTCTGATATTTTTATACATCATGGAAAAACAATTTTTAACACAGGCATTGATCTTCATCTTTTGCAGGAATACTATGTTGTCGCCCTTGACGTATTTAAAAATAACAAGTATGCTAAAGAAAAGAATGCACTTAATGCATGGTTAGCTCTGCTAACAGCTGATTCTATAAATGACCTTGCTACACTAATATCCGACTATCCCTGGATGGAAAAGATCTGTCGGGATATGTCCGAATACTTATATCGTCCAAAGGAGGTTATCGGTATGTATTCACAAGCCTTAGCAAAAGCAGATGAAAATACTGTTAATTATATGATTGAACAGATGAAGAAAACATTGGAAGAAAAAGATGCCACAATATCTGAGAAGGACGCTGCTTTATCTGAAAAAGATGCTGCTTTGTCCGAGAAGGATGCTGAAATTGCTGCATTACAGGCAAAACTTGCTGCACTGGAGCACTAACGCATAAGTCGCGTTTTTTAAATTTTCTGTTTTAATAAATTTGTAATCATTGCATGGCTTAAAGTGTCAGATTAAATTGAAATTTTTATCTGACACTTTCATGCCAGCTTTTTATACAAATGTATGCATCAAATCCTATGCTTTTTCCAAAACAAGCAATCTTGAATCTCTCAATTTTAAAGCAAACGACCATTTTGTCTTTTCCAATATTCCGGCAAAACAAAGATAATATTTTGCTGCATCCCTTTTTTCTATCGGAACATCTGCCAAATCATTTCTCAAATAATTATATATGTATGGCGATATAATAACTTCACAAATTTGTTTTTTATTATTCGGACTAAGCACCTTTAGATAATACATTTTTACTTCATTTTCGTTTTGGGGGATGTATTTAACAATATACAAATAGCATCGGCCATAATAAATTTTCTGTTCATCCAAATCAATTTCCAAATTCCCACAATTAAAATTTTTGTGTGGTAAATATTTATTTTTTCCTTCTTTTCCTATTACATCACAAAAATTTCTTCTCGTTTCATTTCCTTTATAATCAACATTTTTTCTATTGTTTATTTTAGTTCTTTCCTTTTTTAACATTTTATTTATACAGCTCACTAAGCGATTATTTATGTCATTGTTATCTAAATCGCTATAAAAACTACATACCTCTTTTTTTGTTGCTTTATCATATCGATACGAACAATCGGCGGCATGCTTTTCCATATTTGATCCAGAAACCTTAAAATATCTCAATTTGTTGCCATGCGCAACTGTCAGTGGTGCTGATTTACACAATGGACAAAATATGTGCCCATCATATGTTCTCATCGCCACTTTCTTATTTTCATCATATAAGTTCCAATAGGTATCTGCGGGGTAATTTCTGTCATTTTCAAAGTAAAACTCATCGTATTTTGTTCTCATTTGTTCCTTCCTTTTCTCTTTTGTATAATATAGAAAGTTCTATATATATAATACTGGTAATTTACTAAAAATTATAAGTAACATTTTTAATTTTTTTGTTTTTTTGCAAAAATATTTGCATATCACCTTTTAAACATTTACTTACCAAAAGTTACATCAAACAGTACCATTTATTACATTTATGAACTTTTCTCTTTTATTTCTGATATGGTGGTCTTGTCGACAAATCAGGTACCGGAAATTAAGAGGAATTTTTATGTATAATAAGAACACAAACACCACTTCACAGAACTCAAATACCAAACATACAATGTTCAATATTTATCAGCTTTTTCCACAACGAACGGAAGATGAATGCCTTACAGAGTTAAAACAATACCCAGAACTTTATTGGACATATAAGAACTGGCCTGATGACTGGAAAAAACGTTTTATGGGATTTATGGAAGGCAAAAAAAGTCTGCCACTAACCTATGATCCATTTTTCAAAAAAATTTTCAACCCGGATATATACCCGGAACGATTATCACAACTGATCAGCAGTATTATCGGCACAAATGTAACCATTAAATATATTCTGTCAAATGAAAACAGCATGCTTCCATCAACCTCTCTCCTACTTCTGGATATTATCGTCCAGTTAAAAGATGGTTCTATCGCAAATGTAGAAATACAAAAAAATCCATACACATTTCCCGGTGAGCGAATGTCATGCTATTCCGCCGATCTACTACTTCGCCAATATACACGCGTAAAAAGCAAACTTGGGAAAGATTTCACATATAAGGATATGAGAACTGTTTATACAATTGTTATGTATGAAAAGAGTCCAAACGAATGTCTGAAAGACCGTTTCGCAAATATCTATCTGCATCATGGCAGAACCATTTTTGATACTGGTGTAAATCTGAATCTTTTACAGGAATACTATGTCGTTAACCTTGACGTATTTAAAAATAGCAAGTATGCTAAAGATATCAACGAACTAAATGCATGGTTGTCTCTGCTAACCGCGGGCTCTACAGACAACCTTGCCACACTGATATCCAACTATCCATGGATGGAATCTATATGCCAGGATATATCTGAATATCTGTATCGCCCTGAGGAGGTTATTAGTATGTTTTCAAAAGCATTAAAAAAGATGGATGAAAATACTGTTAATTATATGATCGAACAAATGAAGAAAGCGTTGGAAGAAAAAGATGTTGCTTTGTCTGAAAAAGATGCTGCTTTGTCCGAGAAGGATGCCGAAATTGCTGCATTACAGGCAAAACTTGCTGCGCTAGAACACTAATGCGCAGTTCATTAACATAATTATTTTTACATAATCCCTCGGCTATAATGCCTATTCATTGACATATTCTTAGAATAGATAGCCCCATCACAAAATAGAGGGGCTGTCAACAATGTGATCATATAAAACAAAGTAATTTCGTTACAACGGATACTACAAAAAAGGGCTGCCGCACTAAGTGATTGGTGCGACAGCCCTTTTTTTCGGTGTCATTGCTCATAATAACATATACACAATCGTACTGCCTATGATGCTGACAAATGTATTCTTTTTCCACACATGAAGAACGACACAAACTGCGGCTGCGATCAACTTCTTATAGCCGCCGCTTAAGAATTCGGTCGGTACTTCCCTCAGGCAGTACACGATCAGCACCGCCATGATGGCTGCCGGAAGGATTCGTCCGAGATACCGGATCTTCTCAGGGATTTGTTTTCTCTTTCCAAGAATGGTAAATGGGAGTGCCCGCATAAATAAAGTAGCTGCCGCCGACACAAGAATACAGATCAATACATATCGATCATTCATGAGCTTCCACCTTTCTTTCACAGATCAGCAACAGGCCTGATACCAGAATCAAAGTTGGAAGAAGGAAATAATCTTTTCCTATTAACAGAAGCAAAAGCACACCTCCGATAAACCCGGCAAGTGCCGGCAAATGCACTTTCACACTTCGCCATTGATCGATCGCGATCGTAATAAATAACGCCGTCATACAGAAATCGATTCCCTCTAATTTCACCGGAAGGATCTGACCGAGTATGCCGCCAAGCACAGCGCCCACCATCCAGGATATACGACTGAATAATGCCACATAAAACATAATATCAAATCTACGTTTCCGGTCATTTGCCTTTTCTGCGTTACGATCTCTTATCACCTCAGAAGACAGCATGGAACAGTTGACGGCATATGTCTCATCCGTCATTGTGTGTACCATATATGGATAACGCCTACCCATTTTCTTGAAATCTTCAACAAATGTCAGTCCATAAAAGAACTGCCTGCTATTCATAAACAACGCAGTAAGTGCGATTGTGAGAATCGATGCCCCACTGCTTAAGAATGTTACCAGCACAAACTGAAATGCGCCGGTATATACCATCAGGCTGGTAAACAGCGACCAGAGCCAAGACAGTCCTGCTTCCTGCATCGTGAGTCCGTATGCCATACTGACAAAGAGATAACTTCCGGTGATCGGCAGAGCATTCACAAATGCCTGTTTTAATACTTCTTTTCTGTCTACAGTCTCCCCAGTCATAATTTTTCTCTGTACTCCTAACTCACATTACAATATCTCTGAAATCTTTTCCAGTACCGCTTCCGCCAGCGCCTTGTGTCCTTCTTCATCCATGTGCTCCTGATCCCGTTCCGATGGTACGGCATAATCAGAAGCCGCCAGATAATATAGTCCTTCTTCTTCCGCAATCTGCCGGTAAATCTCCGGCAGCTCTTTGGACACCTGTACAGAATTCTTTCCAAATTCCGGATCAAATCCATCCCAGACCTTCTCGCCCAGTGCGATTGGTGACATCAGAAGGATCTTTGCTGCTGGCGCACCATCCCGGATCTGTCGCACCAGCTTACGAATACCCAGTCCGATGCTACCTGCCGTTGCACCATAAAATGTCTTACAGTCATTTGTTCCAAGCATTAAAATGATCAGATCTTCCGGCTTATGGGTTTCTAATATGATCGGAAGGAGTTCACTGCCACGTCTGCCCGGGCGAAGCGGATCGTCAAATACTGTAGTTCTGCCACACAGCCCTTCCTCCTGTACAATATATCCCTTTTCCATCAGTCCGGTTCCTACGATTCCGGTCCATCTGGTATCCCAGTCATAGCGTTCTGCCGTTCCCGGCACATAACCATATGTGTTTGAATCACCAAAGCATAATACCTGTCGCATGGCATTTCCTCCTTCTTATATTTTACTAATGCCGTAACGTAATATCATCATGTTTGAACACTTTCGGCATTACCAATCAGAGGACGCTTCCGCTCGTTTCGTCCTGCAACGGTACTAAGCTGCCGCTTACAGCGCCACCTAAGGACCGGCGGACTCAAATGCCTCTGTCTTGGTAATCCGAAGTGTTCAAACTTAATACAATTTTTGTTTCTGCGCATCATTATCTTACTATTCCTATTCGGAATGTATGAATTATATAACAAATTCCAACTAAAATACAATACATAAATATTAGAATTCGTTATAACTTTCTCTTATAGCAAACCTAGTCATGCTATAATCAATACGCTATCCACCATTTACCGCCTGCCTAAAAATAGCAAAAAACTCTACTGCTTCCTAGGGCTGGGTATTATGCTTATTATAAAATAATATTGCGAGATTTCGTTGTTGCCGGATCAGAGTAAGCTACACTAACCTCAAACTACGCTAACGCTCGTCTTCACTAAGTGCTCCGCTCAACCGAACGCGAGTTAGCACAGGAGTATTTACGAATCAGGCATATGCAGTGAACAGAAATCGCAGCACGTTATTTATAATAAGAGCAACTACCAGAGACAGGTAACAGTAGAGTTTTTACTATTTATCACTCCAATTCAAATGCTCCGGTATAAAGCTGGTAATAGGTTCCTTTCTTTGCGATCAGATCCTCATGTGTACCACGTTCAATGACTGCGCCATGATCCAGTACCATGATAACATCCGAATTCTTAACTGTAGACAAACGATGTGCAATGACAAATACGGTTCTGCCTTCCATCAGCCGGTCCATTCCCTGCTGAACCATCGCCTCCGTTCTTGTATCGATCGAGGAGGTTGCTTCATCCAATATCATAACCGGCGGATTGGATACGGCTGCTCTTGCGATCGAGATCAACTGCCGCTGTCCCTGTGACAATCCGCTTCCATCTCCGGCAAGCACCGTGTCATAACCATTTGGCAGCATCATAATGAAATTATGCGCATTCGCAAGCTTGGCGGCTGCAATACATTCCTCATCCGTGGCATTTGGATTTCCATATTTCAGGTTCTCCATAACCGTTCCGGTAAACAGATTGACCTCCTGTAATACGATACCGAGAGATGCCCGCAGATCCTTCTTGCGGATCTTATTAATATTGATTCCGTCATACCGGATCTTACCATCGTCTATATCATAGAAACGATTGATCAGATTGGTGATCGTCGTTTTTCCTGCTCCGGTAGCACCTACAAATGCGATCTTCTGACCCGGTTTCGCATAGAGCGTCACATCACGCAGAATCTGTTTGTCCGGATTGTAGCTGAAATCCACATGATCCAGAACGATATCGCCCTCTAATCTCTGGTAAGTAAGACTGCCATCCTCATGTGGATGCTTCCATGCCCAGATTCCGGTTCGTTCTTTCACTTCCACCAGCTCACCATTTTCCTCTTTGACATTTGCAAGTGTTACATAACCATTATCCACTTCCGGTTCTTCATCGATCAGCTTAAAGATACGTTCCGCGCCTGCAAGTGCCGTTACGATCGCATTAAACTGATTCGAAAGCTGTGAGATCGGATTGGTAAAGTTCTTCGACAACGTAAGGAAGGATGCGATCATACCAAGAGTGGCTGTATTCGTTCCGACCAGCGTCAGATTCGTTGCACCGGAGATCGCAAGCCATGCTCCAACAACCGCTACAACTACATACTGCACATAACCAAGTGCATTCATCATCGGCATCATTCCGCTTGCATAACCATTTGCACTGGCTGCTGCCTGCTGCCATTCCTGATTCTTTTTCTGGAAATCTTCTCTGGCTTTCTCTTCGTGGCAGAATACCTTAACAACCTTCTGGCCATTGACCATTTCCTCGATATAACCATCTAATGCACCAAGTGTCTGCTGCTGTTTTATAAAATAAAATCCACTCTTGCCACCGATGACCTTCACCAGCTTCATGATAAAGAACAGCATCACGACAACGATCAGTGTCAGATAAATGCTCTGATATAACATACAGCAGAATACCGCAACAACCGTACATATCGATGAGATCATCTGTGAAAGGGACTGTGCGATCATCTGGCGGAGCGTATCAGTATCGTTGGTATAGCAGCTCATGATATCTCCGTGTGTATGCGTATCAAAATAACGGATTGGCAGGCTCTGCATCTTCTCGAACATCTCATCTCGTATGGTTTTCAGAGTTCCCTGTGCGATCCCTACCATCAGGTAGTTATAAAACCATGTAGAAAATACACCGATCAGGTAAATAACGCCTACCATGCAAAGTGCCTTGATCAGCCCGGTATAGACCGGATGATCCATTGCAAGGATCGGGATGATATAATCATCGATCAGTATCTCGATAAACATTGCCGACGCTACACTTGCAAGTGCACTTAAGATAATACAGATAAATACAACAACCAGCGTCTTCTTATATGCTCCGATATAGGACAGCAGCCGTTTGGCTGTATTTTTATTGACCCTGCTGCCCTGCTCTCTGTCGGGTGCGTTCATCTGTTTCTTCTGTTTACTCATCCTGACCGCCTCCCTTCTGCTGTGATTCATATACTTCTCTGTAGATCGGACTCTTTACGATCAATTCTTCATGCGTACCTACATCCATGATCTTACCATCATCCAATACCACGATCTTATCTGCGTGCTGAACAGAGGAAATTCTCTGCGCAATGATGATCTTGGTCGTGTCCGGCAGGTATTCGGCAAATGCTTTCTGGATCATCGCATCGGTCTTTGTATCAACCGCACTGGTCGAATCATCGAGGATCAATATCTTCGGTTTCTTAAGAAGTGCCCGCGCAATACAAAGACGCTGCTTCTGTCCACCGGAGACATTTGTTCCACCCTGTTCAATATAGGTATCATATCCATCCGGCATCGCCTCAACGAATTCATCCGCGCAGGCAAGACGGCAGGCTTCTTTTACTTCTTCATCCGTCGCCTGTTCATTTCCCCAGCGGAGGTTCTCTTTTATCGTCCCTGAAAACAGTTCATTCTTCTGAAGAACCATTGCAACTGCATCACGAAGCACCTGCAGGTCATATTTGCGGACATCCACGCCACCGACCATAAGTGTTCCGCCTGTCACATCATACAGACGAGGGATCAACTGGACAAAGGAAGACTTCGATGAACCGGTTCCACCGATAATACCAACAGTCTCACCGGATCGGATCTTAAGATCTGCTCCGTCAATAACTTTCTTATCTGCCCGTTTGCTGTAAGAGAAATCCACATGATCATACACGATCGAACCATCTGCAACAGTCTGAACCGGGTTCTCCGGATTCTGTATCGTAGTTGTCTCCTCAAGCACCTCAACGATACGTTCCGTTGAAGATCTGGATATCATGATCATGACAAATACCATTGATAACATCATAAGTGCCATCAATATCTGCATCGCATATGTGATAAGTGCAGTCAACTTACCGGTCGTAAGTCCAAGTGCTTCGTTATTTCCGCTTGCCACAATGGCTTTTGCACCGATCCATGAAATTGCGATCATACATCCATACATGAAGAACTGCATCAAAGGAGAGTTAAATGCCAGGATTCTTTCTGCCTTTACAAAATCCTTATAGATATCACCTGATGCATGTTTGAATTTGCCGATCTCGGCTTCCTGCGAATTAAAGGATTTGACAACCCGCATTCCCTTTACATTTTCCTGAACGATATTATTTAAACCGTCATATTTGTGGAATACCCGTTCGAAGATCGGGTGTACCTTGGTTGCTATAAATATCAGACCGAATCCCATAAATGGAATAACGATCAGGAATATCCATGCCAGTTTTGCATTGATCGTAAAGGAAACGATCACGGAAAAGATCAGCATGATCGGTCCTCTGACTGCAATACGAATGATCATCTGATATGCGTTCTGAATATTCGTTACGTCTGTGGTCAGTCTTGTTACGATAGATGAAGTGGAAAACTTATCTATGTTAGAAAATGAAAATGTCTGGACATTATCATAGATATCCTGTCGCAGATTTGCGGAAAATCCTGCTGACGCTTTCGCACCGAGAACTGCTGCAAGCACACCTGTTAAAAGCTGTAAGGCTGCAAGCACAATCAGCCATGTTCCATCCTTTACGACAATACTCATCTTTCCACCTTCGATACCAAAATCCAACAGATCAGACATACAAAGTGGAATTAAAATCTCAAATACTACTTCAATTGCTGCACAGAATATCGTAAGCAGTGTCGGCTTCTTATATTCCCGCAAACTTTTTAATAATTTTCTGATCATACGTCCTCCTTCTTTCTTTATCTGATATTTTCATATAATTTTTCAAGCAGCTTTTTCGCCTGCGCCACCTCATTCTCTGAAAAAGAATGAAGCAGTCTCTGTTCCGCAGCTCTCCTGCCTTCATACATTTTATTGAGCAGTTTTTCAGCTTCACAGGTGCTGCATACCATCTTATTTCGTTTGTTATTCTCATCCAGATGACAGTTCAGATAACCTTTCTTTTCCAGACGGTTCACGATGCCGACAACTGTCGGATGCGCTACATCCAGAAATACCTCGATCTCCTTCTGTGTCACCATTCCACCATTCCAGTACACATATTCAATCACTCTTGCCTGTGAACTGGTCAGATCCACGTCACATAAATATGCGTCAAATCCGGCCTTCAGCTTATCATTGATCCGCTTAATATAATAACCGATGTCCTTCTCCGGACCACACGGCAGCTTTCGATCTGCATCCATATCCTTTTCCTGTTCCATTACGGTTCCTTTCTTTTATTTACAGCTATGTATAATTTCCGGAAAATGCTCTTACATTTAATGTTATATAGCTTGCATATCTTATACATACTATACATCTTTTTTCATGTGTAGCACGCTACATTTTAGTTCAAAAAAAAGAATGTGTCAACACCACTTCCTGTATTTTATATTAAAAAAACATAAAATCTTTCTCTTATAGTCAATTATCTAATTATACAAAAAACTCTACAGCACTCTGCCTCTGATGGCTGCTCTTGTTATAAAATAACACTGCGAGATTTCGTTGTGAACTGCACATTGCCGGTAAATACGAGTGCTCCGCTCAACCGAACGCGAGTTAGCACAGGAGTATTTACGAATCAGGCATATGCAGTGAACAGAAATCGCAGCACGTTATTTATAACAAGAGCCATCTCCGCGACAGAACGCTGTAGAGTTTCAAGGCCCTTTTCTATGAATCACACATCCGGTATCCGACCCCTAATTCATTCGTTATGTAATTCTCCTTACCGGGAACTGCACCGAACTTCTTTCGGATATTCGCCATATTCACCTGCAGCTTCTTCCGGCTTCCCGAATCATTATATCCCCAGATCTCGTTGATGATAAAACTGTAGGTCAGCATCTTACCTGCATGCTCGGATAACAACGCTACAATATTATATTCTGTCTGTGTCAGCTTCACTTCATTTCCAGCAATCGTAACCAGTCTTGCATCATAATTGATAACCAACTCTCCAACCTCGAACCTTCCACCCGGCCGCAATCCGTCCTCTGCCCGATGCGTAGCGATACGGAGTGCTGAACGTACCCTTGCTACCAGTTCATTTGAACTGAATGGCTTGGTTACATAATCATTTGCACCCTCATTGAGTGCCTCTACTTTATCCCTCTCATCAGAACGTGCCGATAAAACGATGATCGGTGTAAATGATGATTGCCGCACTTCCCTTAAAAATGTCATTCCATCCCGATCCGGCAATCCCAGATCCAGAATGACCAGATCAGGACGATGGGATGCAAACATCATCTGTCCCCCCCGACAGGAATATGCGGAAACAGCCTGATATCCATTTGCTTCCATCAGCGCACTGATCAGATTATTAATATGTTCTTCGTCTTCAATTATCAATATCTTATATCTGTTATTAATCATTCTCAGTTTCCTCCATATCCAATGTAAACCGCACAACAGCACCGCCATCCTGCAGATTCTCCGCAGAGATCTCACCACCATGGGCTTTTACGATCGTGGTACATACCGACAATCCGATCCCTGCATTTTTCTTACTGCTGTCAAGTCCTGATTCACCATAAACCAGCTTCCCTGCAAATATATCCTTTACCTTGTCAACCGGAATACCACATCCGTTGTCCCGGATCTCAAATACTGCAAAATGCCCACTCGTATATACACGAAGCCCAAGCTTACTCATTCCCTCTGCATGCTGAACTGCATTTTCTAATAGATTCAGGATCAACTGCTCGACTAAGATCGCATCCATCGGAATCATGATCAGTTCATCCGGAATGTCAATCTCAACATTCTGATCTTCATACCGTTTATTGAACTTAACCAGGACAGAATCTAACAGCTCATCCAGCGCGATCGGGATCTTAATGATCTTAACATTTTTTCCATCCAGTCTGGTAATCGATAACATATTCTCAACCATTCGTGACAGCCATTGCGCATCCTGTTTGATTCCGCGAAGCATACTTTTCTTCTGCTCCTCCGTAAATTCATTCTTGTCATCTAACATTGCAGAGCTTGCACCATAAATCGTTGTAAGCGGTGTCCGAAAATCATGGGATACGGATCGGAGCAGGTTTGCCCGCATCTTCTCCTGCTCACTCTCTGCCTTTAACTGTTCCTGACTCTTCAGCTTATTTGTAAATCCGCAGGTAATAACTGCAATAGCTATCATGATAACGGCAGAGATCATATTTTCCGGAATCGTAAAATTAATCTTAAAATAAGGAAATGTAAATGCATAATTTACCGCCAGAATGCTGATGACAGATGCGACCGCACCATATAAGAAACCATCTGTGACAACGGATACCAGAAATACATCCAACAGAAAAATAGAGGGTATCAAAGTCTGATTTCCCCACTCCTTCTGCATAAACAGGGACAACAAAAATCCACATACCAATATCGCTGCCGTAATTAAAAAATTCTTTGTAAAATTCAGGAATCTGTTCATCATTTTCTCCGCTGTATCTTTTTGTAATCTGTTATAACAATCGTATCCATTTCAATCAATTTTGACAAGCATTATTATATATGCATATTCTAAACTGTCACAATATATATTGTAGCACGTTTTACGGTTAAGGCATGGTAAAAGGCTAAAAAAAGAAGACCTGATACCTGCGTTTCTCGGTACAACTATCAGATCTTCCTTCATCCGTTCCAATGTATGCTTTTCATATTTTGCAACCATAATCTACTGCACTCATTCTGAGTTTCCACAATCTTGCAGCAAGGAGAGCTGATTGGGCTGAAAAATATATGTCCTCTCTGACATAAATGCATATATTATGAACTTTCCCACTCAATAATATATCGGTTTTCGATATATCTATGAAGTTATTATATCAAAACATTTATCAGATACAATAAACCTGTCGTAATCTGCAATGTTTCCGTCGTAATCGACATATTTCTACAAATTCCGGATACGGGTCTCTGCTCATGCGGTCAGATACAGATGAGATTCTTTCCTGTTATTCCACTGGAATCCCTCATGCCGCTCCATAATAAACTGGATGATCTGCTTATTATTCCGTATCTCCTTTCTGTTATCTGAATTCATCTCAATACCCTTCATGCGAAGTCCGATACCCTTAAGCACAACCTGAATATTTCCATCTGAGGATTCCGATGGTGCGATCTGAATCCGAAGTGTCCGGGGCAATGACTCTGATATGGAATCCTGCTTATTCTCTCCCTGATCTTCATTCAACAAAATAACATTATGTACCATCCGCTCGATCAGATATCCCATGTCGAGTTCTACATTTGTATCAATCTGAATTTCTTCTGCTGCAACTTCCGGATGAATACCTGCACCCTCACAGACAGATGTAACATTATTTAATGCCAGATTCAGGATTGAATGATCTGTGTATTTTATATACTCCTTCTGTTTTCCCGGTTTCAGATCCTCCTGTAACTGTCTGATCTGCTCCTGTTCCTTCCGGACATCTCCTGCCAGATCAAGTATATGCACATAATTATACAGATCATGCTTGATATCCCGCAGCCTGTTGTAATCAGCCAGAAGCTTCTCATAATCCTCTTTCTGCTGCTTCATCTTTGCTTCCAGAAAACGTATCATTTTTCTTTGATAGCTATTATATACGATCGTATACAGATGATACGTAACTATAAAAGCAGATGCCCAGATTCCCAGTGCTATAAACTGTGACATCAGATTAACCTCTTTTACCATAGTCACAAAATACACGACCAACATCATATATCCGGTTCCAACAGCCAGAATCCACACCATGCTTCTGGCAAATGATTGTCTCCGGAACTTCCCGTATGGCATAAATGTCCGCATAAACCAGACTTCAATGATCGTTCCTATGCCCTCACGCAAGGCTTCTACCCCAAGCCAGACAAGCAATGCCTTTGCACTGTATAATACCGGTGTATCATTATATGCATATCCAAACAGCTCCTCGATCACTGCTGACATCGTCACCGTAACAAGATCAAATGTCATAATACCCACCATAAATGATACCAAATTTATAACCATGCGCTCTTTACGGTATAATACGACACCTACAAGCATCATCGCAAATCCAAAAGTATAGACGATGGTGCGAAACCATACCGGTGCATCAAGCTGTATACTTGTATTTATTAAAACGCGGAGGAAAAACATATTTAAAATATTCAATCCCAGATAGATCCGGTCTCTTCTTCCACGATCCATTCCCATATAAGCACCCAGATAAATATTAAATTGTAATGCCGTGATCAGGGCTGCTCCGAGCACCTGCAGGAATGTCCATATGTTCATTTATTATCTCACCTTCTATGTTCCGGCCACTGTATCCCGCATCCATTTTCTGACTTTTTTCTTGTCTTATATTAACAAATTTACTATAATATTACCAGTTAATTAGAAATAATTCTTCTTGGGAATTACTATTTGCAGGGGGCAACAAATATGGACTTAAAACTTTTATTATGCGATGATTCGGATTTACAATTAAAAGAAACAACAACCTTCGTACATTCCTGTCTGAATACTTACACAGCATTTACATCCGTGATCAATCCTTACAAACCGGAAGAACTAAAGAAGTTGCTTGAAAATGATATGCTCGACTATGATATTGCCATTTTAGATATTGAGATGGGCGAATTAAATGGTATCGACCTCGCTTCTGCGATCAACCAACGATGCCCGCAATGTGCAGTTATTTTTCTTACCAGCCATACCGATTATATCTCTGACTCTTATGAAGTCCGTCATATATATTATGTTACGAAGGATTCCATACAAAGATATCTGCCAAAAGCCCTCGATAAAGCAGTCCGGCTTACTGTCGAACGCAAGACTCGATTTCTGGATATTACTTCCAATCGCAAACGCTATACACTCCCCTGCGATTCGATCACATATATCGAACGAATCGGGCGGGAGATCATTATCTATACAAATGAACAAAAATCGTACAAAGTATACGAATCCATTCAGGCTGTAAGTAAGCGTCTTCCTGCCTGTTTCTCACAATGCCACAGTTCTTTTGTGGTGAATCTTGAATATGTTAAAAATGCCGCCTCACAGGAGATTGAACTGACTGACGGTGTTAAACTGCCTGTCGGCAGGCGTTACGCCAAGCCGATCAAAGCCGCCTACCTGAAATACATTTCCGAGCACGCTATGTTGTAAACTAACGACAAGACAACTATATGACATGCGCTTGTATCCATTCATGCCGCAGAACACTCCCGTTCTATTCTCACTATCTAGTTGCTTTCATATGTTTCAGAAAATAAAATTCTGCAAATAACAATATTTCTGATAAAAAAGGGAATACTTGATTTTAACCGGAGCATATGATATATTGTGTTTAGGCAAAAACGATATTAACAGTCCGTAAGGGCAACAAAAAAGCCATGAGATGCCACTCATGGCTTTTTCTATTCCGTTTCGGCAAAGGTGGCTTAAACCTTAGGCTGGTTGCCGATTATTTGTCTCCGTCCAACCATTTGCATATGTAGTAGGCAACTACACTTGCCATAACAGAGATAATAAACGATACTAACACTTCCGTAAGTCACCCCCCCTTTCTGTGCCTATATAGGGGTGGCAACGGATTTAGTATATCACAGATGAAACTCTTTTACGAACAAAAAAGATGCCATTTACAACATAACCGCGACTTCGAAGGTATCGCCCTTGTCGGTAAACTCGACCGTGCCATCGTATTTGGCGACGATCTGACGGATAATCCGGACACCCCTGCCATGGTTTTCTGCATCGAGTTTTGTTGTATGGAATTGATTTTCTGTAACAGAAATCTCCGTTCTTTTGGAATTTTCAATGGTAACAAAGAAGTTGCTTCCACGATTCAATATCGATATATGTATGTATCTTTTATTTTTCCCATTTATATCCTGTGCCGGTACAGACTCGGCTGCTTCTATCGCATTGTCTAACAGATTGGCAAACAGACGGATCTTGTCGACATCTTCCATCTGAATCTCCGGTAAACCGGTCGGGATATTATAGGTAAATGCGATCTGTTTTTCTGTTGCAAGATCCCGCTTATCTGAGATCGTGCAGTCAAGGATCGTGTCATTTGTCACAATCATCTGTCTGATCTGTTCGATCTCCTTCTTCTTTTTTTCTATATATCCTTTGGTGTCTTTCTGTTCTCTGATCAGTTCATTGATCTCATTTGAAATCTCATATATCTTTTTATTGGTATCCTCGATCGTCTTCATATGCGTATACGAAGACTGAATACTTCTTGTAAACTGTTGTCTTTTCTTTTTCAGCTTTTTTGCTGAAATGATATTGTAGATCAGCGATCCTATAAGCGCAATTACTACTGCTATAATTATCCATGTTTTCTCGTTTATCTGCGGCATATTATCCTCTGATTATCCTATTTCTATATGTAACTCTGCAATACAGGTGATCCGGTATGCAATAAAATTTTATACTTAGCTATCCTATCTGTGCGTACAAATTTTAGTATATCTATTATTTTTTCTCTGTCAATAATATTTTTGCCTTTAGATTTTGTCCCAGATAACACCCTGACTGCGTTTTCCTCTTTCTATAAAAATTATATATATGGGTTGACTCTTTCATTTTTGAAGTTATAATAGTTCTAAAAAGAACTTTATGAAAATGAGGAATACATATGACTATTCAACCGCCATCCAATATTTTTGATATGACAAAAAGTCTGATGAAGCTTCAGGAAAAATATCTTGAAAGCATCCGGACAGACTATAAGCTTTCACGGATTGAAGTTATCATCATTACTTTTTTACACAATAATCCGGCACATGATACTGCCAGAGATATCGTAGAGTTTCGTATGCTACAGCGTGGAAATGTATCCACAGCCATTGATTCTCTCACCGACAAAGGCTATCTGACCAGACATCCGGACACAAATGATAAACGAATCATTCATCTGAAGCTCTCCGATAGATCAATTCCTGTTATACATGCGATCGAGAAAAAGCAGGACGAACTGATCTCCTGCATCTTTGAAGGTTTTTCAGATGACGAAAAGAAGAATTTTGCATCCTATAACAAGCGTTTGTATGACAACGTGTTATCACATTTAAAATAATATGATCACAACACTGCTGCCTGAATACCGGGCAGTTCGGACAATACTATATTCAGGCAAGCTCATATCGCAATTAACTTTTATACAATATAAAACATCAATCAAAGGAACGAGGAATATACATGAAGAAACAAACACAAACCTACAGCATAACCGATTCTCCAAACAACACATCAAAAGCTTCACCACCAACCGGCGGAGAATCCATATCGAAAAACGGAAGAAGCAACCAACCGAACCGGATTGCCCACAACGCAGGCTCATCCGACCGGGAATTTCTGGCAAAAGAACCGATCGGCAAATTACTGGCAAAGCTCGCACTTCCTACAGTCGCCGCACAGATGATCAATATGCTGTATAACATCGTTGATCGTATTTACATCGGTCATATCCCACAAAACGGTTCACTGGCACTTACCGGTGTCGGTGTCTGTATGCCCCTTATCATGATCATCTCCGCTTTCGCGGCTCTGGTCGGAAATGGCGGTGCTCCACGAGCTACCATCTATATGGGCAAAAATAAAAAAGACGATGCCGAGAAAATCCTCGGTAACTGTTTTACCATGCAGATCATCTTATCCGTTATACTGACTGCTGTTCTTCTGATCTGGAATCGCGACCTGCTTCTGGCATTCGGTGCAAGTAAGAATACCATTAACTATGCAACCTCATATATGAATATCTACGCCATCGGCACAATCTTTGTACAGCTCACTCTGGGTATGAATGCATTTATCACTGCACAGGGCTTCGCCAAAGAAGGTATGTTGTCCGTACTGATCGGTGCGATCGCGAATATCATCTTAGACCCGATCTTTATCTTTGCGCTTCATATGGGAGTAAAAGGCGCGGCCCTTGCAACGATCATTTCTCAGGGTTGTTCCTGCATCTGGGTCTTAAGCTTCCTCTTCGGCAAGCGGACAACTCTCCGCATCCGTGTGAAAAACCTCGGTTTGCAGGCCTCCTATATCCTGCCATGTCTGGCACTCGGTTCTGCCGTCTTTATCATGCAGGGAAGTGAAAGTATCATATCCGTGTGCTTCAACTCCTCCCTTCTGAAATATGGCGGAGATATGGCCGTCGGTGCTATGACGATCCTTACCAGCGTCATGCAGTTCGCCATGCTCCCACTTCAGGGACTTGGCCAGGGTGCTCAGCCGATCATCAGTTATAACTATGGTGCAAAAAATGCATCCAGAGTAAAGGATGCATTCAAACTTCTGCTGAAGGTCAGCCTGACATATTCTGTTTTATTATGGCTTTGCATTATATGTTTTCCTCAGGTTTTTGCATCCATCTTTACCCCGGATACAGCCCTGATCACATTTACCAAGGATGCACTTAGATACTACCTTGCGGTTATGTTCTTATTTGGAATCCAGATCTCCTGTCAGATGACATTCAATGCTCTCGGCAACGCTCCGGCATCCATCATCGTTGCGATCATGCGTAAATTCGTCCTGTTGATCCCATTGGTCTTCATTATGCCGCATATCTACACCGCAGATAAGACAATGGCTGTCTACATGGCAGAACCGATCGCAGACCTGATCGCCGTAACCTTCACCGCCATCCTGTTCTTCTTCCAGTTCAGAAAGGCACTACGAGAGATCGAGTAAATAATTCTATCAGATAAAATGACCGGATAATCATATCCTGTTCTTACAGGCATTTGACTATCCGGTCGTTTATATTTTTCATCGAGCTTTTTCATGCTTTAATTCAGGCAACACCGTGGCACACATTGTAAAGAAGCTGGCACATCCGCCGATCAGATTCGAGATTGGCTCTGCCCAGAATACACCATCCACTCCAAGATTTCCGATTTTCGGAAGCAGAATGGTAAGCGGCACTACGATAAACGCCTTCCGAAGCAGAGAAAAGAAGGTAGCCTTTTTCGCCTTTCCAAGCGCAAGGAACACACTCTGTCCGGTAAACTGCAATGCCATAAAACAAAATCCAAAGAAATATATATGTAATGCCGGAACCCCTTTTGCGATCAGTTCCGGTGAATGATTAAATATACGGATAAACGGCTCCGGGAACAATCTGAGAATGCCCCATGCCGCAAAAGTATAGGTTACGCATAATATAGTCAGGAAACGGATGGCTTTCCGTACCTTCTCATATGCCCCTTCTCCATAATTAAAGCTCATGACCGGAGATGCACCATTTGTAATACCCATAACCGGAAGTGTACAGATATCGCGCACGGAATTCAACACGGTCATAACGCCCACATAGATATCCCCACCATAGACCTGAAGTGTCGCATTACATACAACCTGTACCAGACTGTTTGTAAATGCCATGATAAAGCTGGATACTCCCAGACCGATGATCCGCAAAACCCGTTTCCACTGCAGCCACATACAGCTCCATTTCAAATGAAGCACTGCCCGTTTTCCGGTCAGGAATACAAGTACCCATACTGTCGAGCAAAACTGAGAAATGATCGTCGCAATAGCCGCTCCTCTTACTCCCAGATTTAAAACAAAGATAAATATAGGATCCAGTATTATATTTAAAACTGCTCCGATCAGAACCGATATCATCCCTGTATTTCCAAAGCCCTGACTGTTGATAAACGGATTCATTCCTACCGATACCATGACAAATACCGTTCCCAGCAGATAGATCTGAATATAGGAGCCTGCATATGGGAATGTATCATCACTTGCACCAAACAGATAAAGAATCGGCTTATAAAAGATCAGCCCGATAATCGTCAATACAATTCCTGTTCCGATCAATAACGTAAAAGCATTTCCCATCAGATGCTCTGCTTCTTCATCATTACCCTTACCGCGTTCCATGGAACAAAGCGGTGCACCTCCATTTCCATACAGATAGGTAAAGGCGGTGATCAGTGAAATGATCGGAAAGCACAGACCTACCCCTGTCAGTGCAGTTGTACCGACTTCCGGGATCCGTCCGATGTAGATCCTGTCAACCACGTTATATAAAAGATTAAGTAGCTGTGCCAGAATCATTGGTACAGCTACTTCTATAATATTTCTATATACATTTCCACTTGAGAAATCTGTCTGATGTGCCTGCAATACCGTCTTCCTCTTTCAAAATAACATACAATATGATCCGTTCTGTTCCGTCAATACTTTCAAAAGCATTCTCTGTCAGAAAATACTTTTCAGAACTGTCTTTTATATTATATTCTTTTTTGAAGTGAAGTCAAATAACACTTATCCTCTATGCGTGATAAAGGTTGACCGCCTTTTCGATCAGTGCCAGTTCCTCTGCTTCCATCTCGGTTGTTCTCTGCTTCTCAGCAGCCTTCAGATTACTGAGTATCTGTTCCGGCTTCGATGCACCGATCAAAACGGTTGTAACCTCCGGTTTGTTCAGCAGCCATGCAATCGCAAGCTCTGACAAGCTCATATTATAGCCTGCTGCAATATCATTTAACTCTGTCAGAAGCGGACGCATCGATACGACCTGATCCTCATGAAGGAACCGTCCGTCTCTTGCCACCCGGCTGTCCTTTGGAATATTCTGCAGATATTTATCGGTTAACATACCCTGTGCCAGTGGAGAAAAGCAGATCAGTCCTCTTCCGGATGCATATGTCTGCTTCAGTAGTCCGTTCTTCTCAACTGTCCGATCCAGAATATTGTAACGATTCTGATTGATGATAAACGGACAATGCAGTTCATCCAGAATCCGCTCTGCTTTCGCCATCGTCGGGCCGTCATAATTCGACAGACCTACGTATAAAGCCTTACCGCTTCTTACGATCTGTGCAAGTGCTTCCATCGTTTCTTCTAATGGTGTGTTCGGATCCATGCGATGATGATAGAAGATATCTACATATGGAAGTCCCATTCTCTTTAAGCTCTGATCCAGACTCGCGATCAGGTATTTGCGGCTGCCCCAGTTGCCATAAGGACCTTCCCACATATCAAATCCTGCTTTTGTACTGATCACCATCTCGTCTCTGTAAGCACTCATTTCTTCCCGGAGGATTCTGCCGAAGTTTTCCTCTGCGCTTCCATATACCGGACCGTAATTATTTGCCAGATCAAAATGTGTGATTCCGTGATCAAATGCGGTAAAGCACATCTGTTTCATATTCTCATAATTATCTACACTACCGAAATTATGCCAGAGACCAAGTGCGATCGGAGGAAGCATCAGACCACTTTTACCGCAATGACGGTAAAAATCCGTTCCTTCTGTCTCTGTATATCTGGTCTTTGAAGCTGTATATTCAGCCATATAAACTAACCCCTTTCTATCTTAAACAAACAGGCAATTGTATCTTCTCTATGCCCTGTATTCCGGCACGTTTACAATTGCCTGTCTGTTACTTATTTACTGAATATTTTCATTATGCACCATAGCCATCCGGATTCATGCTCTGCCATCTCCATGAATCTGCGCACATCTCATCAATTCCGTATTCTGCTTCCCAGCCAAGTTCTTTCTTAGCAAGAGTTGCATCAGAATAACAGGTTGCGATATCGCCTGCACGACGAGGCTTGATCTCATAAGGAATCTTCTTGCCGCATGCCTTCTCAAATGCCTTAACAACATCTAAAACGCTGTATCCTTTTCCTGTACCCAGATTGTAAATCTTTACACCCGGATTCTCTTTGATCTTATTGATCGCTTTTACATGACCCTTGGCAAGATCTACAACATGAATATAATCTCTGACACCTGTTCCGTCCGGTGTATCATAGTCATCACCGAATACACCAAGACAAGGAAGCTTTCCTACCGCTACCTGTGCTACATAAGGAAGCAGGTTGTTTGGAATACCCTTTGGATCTTCTCCGATCAGTCCGCTCTTATGTGCTCCGATTGGATTGAAGTAACGAAGCAGGATTACATTCCATTCCGGATCTGCTGTGTGGATATCTGTCAGGATCTGCTCAAGCATATGCTTGGTCCAGCCGTAAGGATTTGTGCAGACACCCTTTGGACATTCCTCTGTGATCGGAATAAATGCAGGATTGCCATATACGGTTGCAGATGATGAAAAGATAATGTTCTTGCATCCATTCTCGCGCATTGCCTTGCAAAGTGTTAATGTACCCGCAATGTTATTCTCATAATATTCGAGTGGCTTACGGACAGACTCACCAACTGCCTTTAAGCCTGCAAAATGAATTACTGTATCCGGCTTTTCTTTTGCAAAGATTTCATTCATTGCATCCAGATCACGGATATCCTTCTCATAAAATGTTACGTCTTTTCCTGTTATCTCTTTTATTCTTCCAATTACTTTCGGACTCGCATTATACAGATTGTCAACAACTACTACATCATATCCTGCTTCTAATAATTCAACGCAGGTATGACTTCCAATATAACCAGCACCACCTGTTACTAAGATCTTCATATCATAATCCTCCTGTAAAATAAATTCTTAACCTTCGGTTATCACAACATTTATCGGTACCGGATTCTCTGTTACGATAACCACTATCATCATTATACACGAGAATAAAAACTAATCAATAGTTTTTGCTAAATTTTTACTAAAAGTTAGTAAATTTTATTCTTTTTGTTTACTGCATGAATTCTACCGCATGCTTCCGCTTCCATATCGGCATCAGATTCCGCTGGCAGGTCGGATTCTTCCGCTGTTCAATCCCGATCGTATGAAAGAAGGTCTTCCAGAGTTCGGTATATTCATCCTTCAATAATTCCGTCTGTCGGAGCGTCTTCATTTCCTCATCGGACAACTCCCGCAAATACATCTTCTGAGCCTTTTCCTTCATATATCGGTTCTGTTCTGAAATCTCTCTTTCTCTATCTGCCTGCTGCCCTGAGTAATGTTTTCCCGGATGGATCACCGCATACTTCCGGTTATCATCAAGGATCATAAAATATTCATCCGGCATCCGGTCTGCAAAATGCTCTGCCACCTGATAGATCACATCATGCTTCGGTTCCAGATGACAGACATACAACTTATTATCAATCGAATTGAATCTGGCAAATTCCCGAAAATGATGAATTTCATTTCCAACTGCCCGCCGAATCTCCAGCATCCGGCTGACCGGAGGCTCTGCAAGCATCCCAATCACCCTTGGTCCTGCCTGAAATCCGATCCGCAAAAACCGGTAGATATCGTCCAGTACATCATCTTCCATCAGACAGGCATAATACACATCGATATATGCCTGCATCCCGATCTTATTTCGAACGGAACGCAGAACCTTTTCCGTCTTTTCTGCATCGGCATCCACATGGACATACTCGTCAAATAAAGTTGCCTGCACGATCGGCTCCGTCCGTAACTGCACCTTATCATGTCCGACCCGGAGTGCATAAACCCATGCATCATAGATGCAGGTCATCATATCTTCTAATTGATGTTTACAGGTAAATATCCTCATATTTACATTCTCCCATCTATATCCTCATCTATCTATAAAATCTATCCTGACAATATTTCTTCATACAATCGTCTATTCTTAAATAGAATTTTACATTTATCCACAAATCAATTCGGAACTCCAAATACTCCCTGAGCATCAAAAAAGGATAACTGCTTATATTCTTCTTCCTTATGCTCTACCTGCCAGTTTTCTTTTGCATGCTCGCCTATCAGTTGTCTGGTAATATACTGCTCTTCGATCGGTATCTTATACATCATCCGTCCTCCACAGGTAATAAAATAATGCGCCCGTTTCAACACCACGCCCATCTTCTTCAGATGGTCAAATTCCAGATGTCCGTACCGTCTCGCCTTTACGATCCTGCCTGCTGATTTCGGTCCTATCCCCGGCACCCGGAGCAGCGTATCATAAGAAGCTGTCTGCACTTCGATCGGGAACTGTTCCAGATGCCGGATCGCCCAGTCGCATTTCGGATCCATCCGGACATTAAAATTCGGTCGCTCCTCCGACAACAATTCATCTGCCTGAAATCCGTAAAACCGCAGCAGCCAGTCTGCCTGATACAGTCGGTGTTCTCTCAGAAGCGGAACCGGAGTCGCAAGAGACGGAAGTGCCGAGTCCTCATTTACCGGAATATAGGCGGAATAAAAGACACGTTTCAGATCATAGTTCTGGTATAACTTCTGTGTCGTCTGAACCAGCGTATAGTCGCTCTCATCGGATGCCCCAATGATCATCTGTGTACTCTGACCTGCCGGTGCAAATGCCCGTGGCTTCCATGTATCCTGAGTTGCCGGAGCAAAGGAAGCAGCTTTCTTCCAAAGAGAGCCGCCTCCATTACTCTGTGCTCCGGTCAGCCGTAACTGTTCTTTCCCGAATATACTTCCCAGCAGGTAACGATTCCCCAGACTGCGTTCCATTCTTGCATCTTTCCCTATCAGGGTTCTTGTCTCTGCGATCGTATCACGCACCTTCCCCATCGGAGTCATGATCGTCTGGAAACTCTTATTCGGAGCAAGCTTCTTTAGGCTCTCCGCAGTCGGCAGCTCCAGATTCACACTGATGCGGTCGGCCAGAAATCCGGCAGCCGCAAGTAGTTCATCCGGTGCACCCGGAATCGTCTTTACATGAATATATCCGTTGAACCTGTATTTTGTACGAAGGAGCTGTAAGGTTATACAGATCTGCTCCATCGTGTATGCCGGATCATGGATCACACCGGAGCTTAAGAACAGCCCTTCTATATAATTCCTTTTATAAAATTCGATCGTCAGTTCACAGATCTCCTCCGGCGTAAAAGTGGCACGCTTGACATCATTCGATACTCGGTTCACGCAATACTTGCAGTCATAAATACAATGATTCGTCATCAGAATCTTGAGCAGAGAGATACAGCGCCCATCTGATGCAAAGCTGTGACAGATTCCGCAGGATCTTGCATTTCCGAGCATTCCTTCCTTTCCTTTTCGATCCACACCGCTAGATGTACATGCCACATCATACTTCGCCGCATCCGCCAGTATATGTAATTTTTCCTGTATAGTTTTATTTGCTTGTATTTCGAACATATGTTTATTATAAGAACTTACGTTCGATTTTTCAAGTGGAAATTTTTGTTTTTTACATACGAAAAAGGCTTCCTGAAAGGATCCATGTAGCTAAATCAAACCTGTTCACTCAAATATTTATATCAAAATGAACAAGAGTATCATCTATTATTCCGCAAGACGCTTCCGCTCTACCTTCGACGTAATGGTACATAAGGCTGCAAAATACGCAGCCTAAGTACCAACGCGAATAAACTGAGACCTTAACGAGGGGACCGAGTTTAGTTCGAAGTTACACAGAGGGGGCAGGCTTGCTTCATAATAATAATACTCTCGTCCATTTTGCTCAAAACAATACTTTGCAAACAGGTTTGATATATCTGCAATATTAACAGGAAGCCTTTTTCTGTCTTTGTAATAAACTACATGCATATTTCCACATTTAAAAATCAAACTGGTAATCGTTTCATATTGCGAAAATGTTACAGAATTATTACAATTCCATTGTACTCGATCGATACATTTATAAATTACAACAGGAGGATCTTATTATGTGTATGAATTGTAACTGTTCAGATCTTTGGAATATGATCTGCAAATATCTGGGTTTAGGCTGTTAAATTAAAAAAAGGCTTCCCACTAATGTATGGGCTTATATCTTTATGGAACAGACCTTTTTTCACGTCGGTCCTTAGTGAACTGCGATAAGCAGTGAACTTAGTACCGTTACGTGAAAAATAGAACGCAAGTGTTCTGTGAAATAAAGGATATAGCCCATGCATCAGTGGGAAGCCTTTTTATTATTAAATATTTTAATTATTTCTTCTTATTCTTCAAGTCTGTCACCAGAATCATTGCTGCGCCGACTACCATAACGATCGCACCGATCAGCAGGAAGATGGTTCCATAGCCAAGGCTATAGACTATATCGCCATTGGTATTATTCTTAATCTGAACCATTGTATTGACCAGATCGATCATGATCACAGCCAGAGTCAGGATCGCTGTAAGTAACGTCCATTTTCTTGCATTTTTAAATACCATTATAATACTTGTGATCAATGCAAAAAATATAACAAGGATTCCGTCTCCACTCAGGAAATTGACGGATTCTGTTGTTCCATCCACAGTCGCCTGAACGAACGGCTGGAAGTTTGCCCATATCAGAAGCACCGCCATAAGTCCGATCAGAACTCTTCCGATCGCAACAGGTTTCGGTGTCTCCATCTTCTCATTTGCTACATTTGAAAACCGTTTGGAGATTCCTCCATAGGTCTTACTGTAATCCATAATGGATAAATCTTTCTCTCTGTGCTCTCCACTGCCGGAGGTTGTCTGCACAGAATCTTTCTCATTCTGTTCTGCCATAAAAAACTCCTTTAATTACTCCTCTGGGACAAGGCTACGATCGTGAAACGATTTACAACCTTTGTCATTGCTTCCTACTGCTCCCGGAAAATGATATTTCCTGTCGCTGCATCCATCTCGTCTACAATTGCAAGGGATTCCAGATGATATCCCAGATTCCGGATGATCTGTCCGCCGGTCTGGAAGCCTTTTTCGATTACGATACCGATTCCCGCAACATTTGCACCGGCTGATGTCACGATAGAGATCAGTCCCTGAAGGGCACAGCCATTTGCAAGGAAGTCATCAATGATCAGAACATTGTCGTCCGGATTCAAGAACTTCTTTGACACGATAACCTGATTCTTACATTTGTGGGTAAAGGATTCTACCTCTGCCACATACACTTCGCCTTCTATATTGATGCTTTTTGATTTCTTCGCAAAGATAACAGGCACATCAAACTGTCGCGCTGCCACACATGCGATCCCGATTCCGGATGCCTCGATCGTGAGGATCTTATTGATCGGCGTTCCTTCAAAACGCTTCTTAAATTCTTCACCGATCTGGTCAAATAACCGGATGTCCATCTGGTGATTCAAAAAGCTGTCAACCTTTAATACATTTCCTTCTTTGACAATTCCGTCTTTTACAATTCTTTCTTCTAAGAAATTCAACTGTAGTTCCTCCTTGAGATTGCTTTCGTCCTTAACAAACAATTAGTACAATCATACATCATTTCTCGACGAGATTCTACTGGAAATGTATTTTTTATGATTCGGATTATTTACGCCTACCAGTCTGATCCCATTTTGCTGAGTGCTGATGCAATACTATCAATTCCAAGCACGATCAGATACAGTCCGATCAGATAACCGAATGCGACAACTGCCATAATCGGTTCTATCAGAAGCATAACTCCGATCACGATACCGATGATATTCAACAACAGGGATACAAGTCCGAAGCTGTTACCTGCAAAATACCGTACTGTGCTGATATGGGACAGTCTGGATATACTGTGCATAATGATCCAGAGTGCAAAGAGCCAGATTACTAACCGTTGTGTGGCTCCCGGACAGAGGATCAGCATCATACCAAGCAGGGTACTTAAGATGCCAGAGGTCAGGGATACTGTCGGTACAACTCCCATATGCCGCTCCATCTTTACATAGAATATAATATCTGCTATACCGCTGACTGCTGCCACGATTCCGTAACAGATGACAATACTGTTCAACATACTTTCAGGACGGATCATCGTAAAGATACCAAGTATAGTGAGTATGATTCCCAGTATCAGCTCCATCCAGCCAAATTCTGTTCGTTTCCTCATAATTCTCACCTCTTATCCTGTAAAATGCTCATAAATTCGTCTCCTGTAATCGTCTCTTTCTCATATAAAAAGGCTGCCAGTTCATCCAGCTTTTCCCGGTTCTCCTCTAAAATCTTACGCGCTTTTTCATGCTGAACCTTCACCAGTTCTACAACCTTGCGGTCAATCTCCCGCTGGGTTTCCGGTGAACAGGTAAGGGATGTATCCCCACCAAGATACTGATTATTTCTCGTCTCCATCGCAACCATATCAAAGTCATTATTCATGCCATACTGGGTGATCATCGCCCGTGCGATCTTCGTTGCCTGCTCGATATCATTCGATGCTCCGGTCGTAACCTCACCGAATATCACTTCCTCTGCTGCACGTCCACCGGTAAAGGTTGCAATCTTATTTTCCAGTTCTTCTTTTGTCAGCAGATATTTGTCTCCCTGTTCCACCTGCATGGTGTAGCCGAGCGCACCTGAGGTTCTCGGAATGATCGTGATCTTCTGTACCGGTGCCGAGTGCGACTGCATGGCCGCTACGAGCGCATGGCCGATCTCATGATAGGCAACCACATGCTTTTCTTTATCTGATAAAACAGCATTCTTCTTCTGATATCCTGCGATAACTACTTCTACGCTTTCTTCAAGATCTGCTTCTGTAACGATCGTTCTGCCTGCCCGTACTGTCCGAAGAGCTGCTTCATTTACGATATTTGCCAGCTCTGCACCGGAAGCTCCTGCTGCCATTCTTGCAATCGTATGGAAATCCACATCATCCGAAACCTTAATCTTTCTGGCATGTACCTGAAGGATTGCTTCCCTTCCTTTCAGATCCGGAAGTTCAACCGGAACTCTACGGTCGAATCGACCCGGACGGGTAAGTGCAGGATCAAGCGATTCCGGTCGGTTTGTTGCCGCCAGGATGATAACGCCGTTGTTTCCTTCAAAACCATCCATCTCAGTCAGGAGCTGGTTCAAGGTCTGTTCTCTTTCATCATTTCCTCCAATCTGTCCGTCACGCTTCTTACCGATCGCATCAATCTCATCGATAAATACGATACATGGTGCTTTTTCCTTTGCCTGCTTGAACAGATCTCTGACCTTGGAGGCACCCATACCTACAAACATTTCTACGAATTCCGAACCGGACATCGAGAAGAACGGTACATTGGACTCTCCCGCAACTGCTTTTGCAAGCATTGTTTTACCGGTTCCCGGAGGACCTACTAACAGGACACCTTTTGGCATCAAAGCACCGACATCCGTATATTTCGCAGGGTTGTGCAAATAATCAACGATTTCTGCCAGATTTTCTTTTGCTTCATCCTCTCCTGCGACATCCGAGAAACGGATACCGTTTGTTGACTGCACATATACCTTGGCATTGCTCTTGCCCATTCCAAAGGACATCGCATTCTTACCGCCCGCCTGTTCGATCAGCTTCTTACTGAAATACTGACCCAGTCCGATGAATATAATGATCGGAAGAAGGAATGTCAACAGGAAATGCCAGACCGGTGATACCGTCTCATCGACATTCTTTGAAAATACCGCTCCGGCATCGTATAACCGTTCCGTCAGTCCCGGATCATCCATAGCTCCGGTCTTATAGTATGTGTTCTTATCCTTGTCTGTGAAGATGATCTCAGAATCATCCACCTCTACTTCACCAATATTTTTCTCATTGATCATCTTCATAAATGTTCCGTAATCTACTTCCTTGACCTGTATCTTCATCAGAAGCGGATAAATAAACATATTAAAAACCAGAAGAACGACCAGCACGATCCCATAATAGAAGATCAACGGCTTCTTGGGTGATTTTACTTCTTTCATATGTCTCCTCTCTTTCCGGCAGGTACCTGTAATTTCTACATATATGTACTGCCTTTTCCTGTATTATTTCCAAGTTTCGCAAATTATCGCAGCAATTGCCGCTGACCTGTGTTGACACAGCTTTTGGTATTGCTTATGCAGGAAAAGCTATTAGCACTCGTTATGCAAGAGTGCTAAGTTTCTTTTAGAACAATATAGCCAGAAAAAAAGGAAATGTCAATCTCTTTTATAAAGATTTCACACTTCCTTTACAGCTTTTTATTTTATATTATTTTGATACATCAATTATAAATTCCGGCGTTCCCATTGCTCCTGCACCCAGCTCATATTTATTAAAAAATACCACAACCTGATCCTTGTCATTGATATAAAACTGTGTATCTTCATTGATCAAATCTTCCAGATCTAAATCTTCCCAGAGATAGAATTTCTTTTCGTCGTCCCAGGTATTGATCTGCTTCTGAACCTCATCGGCTATGATCTTCTTATAATTGCTGCCAAACCATTCTTTTAATGTAATATCCTTTCCTGTATCCAGATCAATGTTATAATAGAACATCTGGTAATAACCGGTTGCCCGGGTCTCATTTTCACTGATCACAAAAGATACATAATGTTCATCCAGACATTTGACCTCATAGTCAATAACGATATCATATGGGATAAAGTTCTTCGGATCTCCCCCGGTTAATATATAAGCGTTATACTCTTCTTCCGCACGCTTCTTACTTGCTTCCACTTCCTGGTTGATCATCTTTGCTATCTCACGATTCACACGCTTTTCCAGTTCGGAATTTCCGGTATTATTCAACTGCGGAACTTTCACATTTACATATTTGGCTTCATCCGCATATTCATATTCCCGGAAGGTAAATACCTGACACACAGGACCGATAAACGGCGTATCTGCTGCTGCCTTTGCAAACGTCGGAGATACATTCAGCAGAACCACAAATATCAAAAACATTGCAGCTACGGCCTCTCCTGCATAACGCAGTATATGTTTCTTCCGTCTCGTATATATATTAACAGGCTTCTGATCCGACATCCCTGTGCTCTCTGTCGCCAGCCCTTCTTCTATCGCATCCTGAACTATGGAATTCAATTGTTCCGGAATTTTTATATTTTCATATTCCTCTTTATTAAACTTCATCATAAACCTCCAAATCCAGCTTTAAGAGTTTCAAAGCCTTATACAACCTTGATTTTACTGTGTTGATATTATCTCCTGTAACCTCTGCGATCTTGTCAAATTGCATATCTTCAAAAAAACGCAAAAGAACGACTGTTTTCAATTTTGCCGGAAGCCGATCCATAGAATGATACAGATCGACATATTCCTCCTGCTTTCCCGTCCTGTCTGTACTGTCTTCAAGTGAATCATCCTCCTGCAGATAGACAACCTTTTTTTGCCTTCGCAAAGCCATCAGACATTCATTGATCAGTATACGATACGCCCATGTTTCAAAGTATTCCGGACTTTTTACCTGGCTCCGGTTCTGCAGTATCTTAACGACCGCATCATGAACCGCATCTAAAGCATCCTGTTCATTCTTCATATAGCCAAATGCCATCCGATAAAACTTCTCCTGATTATCCTCAATAAATCGTATCACTATAGTTGACCGGATTCCCGTATCTTGTGATTCCTGCTTTTTATAACCGGCACGTTCATTCTGATATTTCGTTTTTCTTAAAATACTACGCTCATTCACGTTCTGTTCCCTCTGTTAATATTTTTATTTATCCAGTGTATGTTCCTCCAGATATGTGAGCCATTTTTCACAATATTTCTTATTCAGATGAATTCCATCTGTGGCCGCATCATCCGGCAGAACTCCATCTGTTGATACCGCTTCCTGCACATTCACAAATGTAGCACCTTCATCCGCTGCAAGCTGCTCTAATCGTTTATTATATTCCGCGATCTTATCATTTCTGACATATCCGCCGGAATCCGATACCGCTTTACTTACCGGAAGTACCGACTGAATAAATATCTTTGCAGATGGATTTTGTGCCTTAATATCATCAATGATCTGCTTGTAATCTGAGATAAATATATCATTACTGATCCAGCCTGTCTCATTGATTCCAAACATTAAATATACACGATTATATCTTGTTCTGGCAAGTGCCTCCATCACTGACCGGTCTTCATCGTCCTGATGGATTACTTTTGCGGTATATGCGCTTGCAACAGTTAATCCCTTGTGTACATATGCGGTTGTCTGTATACCGGTTTGTAACACGAAGCCTTCCGTTCTGGAATCTCCGACAAATACCGCATCCGAAAATTCATTTGATTTGTCATTGCTCTTTAAATCCATGTTTTTTACTGATTCTGTTGTAGTATCATCGCCCCGGCCTGTCAGCAATGTCTCTTTCACATTACCGGATCCGGAACTCTCTGTCGTACTTGTCTCTGTCGTACTTACCTCTGTTGTCACAGGCTCCTGCGTTGATCCTTCTACAATCGGTCTGTCTTTCGCCATATGTATGAACCGAATACTGATGCAGAACGCAAACAGAAGCATTGCTGCTGCCGTTCCACGCATAAATATCTGCTGTCTTCTTCTCCTTCTCTTTCTCTTTTGCTGCATTAAGAACATCTTTCTTCTTTTTTGTAATCTGACTCTATTCCTATTCTGACGCATTATCCGTTCCTCCTTATCTATCTCAAAAGTATTTCTTACTTTGTTTTCTATTATTTAGATGTTTAAGGATGAGAAAAAGTTGACACAAATTTATATTTTTTGAAAAAATTTTGATTTGACGAAATTTTAATCTGAAGTTCCTTGCTTTATACAATAAGACTTTCCATAAAGCAAAAAAACATCCGATCGGTTAACGACATATTCATATCTGTTATCCGATTAGATGTTTTTTGTTTATCTATTATTTTTATTTATCTGTTATTTTTATTATGCTTCTTCCCTTGCTTCCGGATCAAAATGCTCCCTGACAAGCTTCACAACTACACCGGAAAGCAAGAATACTGCGATCAGGTTTGGTATCGCCATCAGACCATTGAAGGTCTCTGCAATACTCCAGAGCAATCCAAGATCTAAGGTTGCACCAACGATAGCAACCAGTGAATAAACAAACATAAACGGCTTATTTACCTTTGTTCCGAACAGGAACTCGATACACCTCGCACCATATAATCCCCAACCAATAATAGTTGAAAATGCGAAACAGCACATCGCCACAGCTGTAAAAAGTGATACCCAGTTGCCATATGTAGCAGTAAACCCACTGATCGTAAGCTCAGCGCCCGCTGCCTGTCCATATGTGATCGGCACTTCGCTGCAAAGTATAACCAATGCAGTCAGGGTACAGATAACTATAGTATCTACGAATACTTCAAAGATTCCAAAGAATCCCTGTTTTACCGGCTTTCTTGTATCTGCACATGCATGTGCGATTGAACCTGTACCAAGCCCGGCCTCATTTGAAAAGATACCTCTTGATACACCCTTCTTCATGCTCATGAAAAAGCTTCCAACAACACCACCGGTTACTGACGCCGGTGAAAATGCGCCTTCCACAATCTCTTTAAATACTGCCGGCACATGATTGATATTTAAAATTACGACTCCAAGCGCAAGCACCACATAGAACAGCGCCATAAATGGTACCAGCTTCTCTGTTACCTGTCCGATTCTCTTAATCCCGCCAAGCAGGATCAATGCAAGCAGGACTGCGAGCACAATACCGATGACCAGATTTATGGTTGACGCGGAATCCTTTGAAATAATTCCATAATTAAATAATGCAGAATCGATCGCTGTCGTGATCGTGTTTACCTGTGTGGCATTTCCTGTACCGAATACTGTGATCACACCAAATGCTGCAAACAAATATGCAAGCCAGTGCCAGTGCTTCTTCAGACCATTCTTGATGTAATACATCGGTCCGCCGACAAATTCGCCCTTATCATTCTTCTCCCGGAAATGAACGGCGAGTGTTACTTCTGAAAACTTTGTACACATACCAAGAAGTGCGGATATCCACATCCAGAAGACGGCGCCCGGTCCACCGATAGCGATCGCTCCTGCAACACCTGCTATATTTCCTGTACCGACCGTAGCCGCAAGCGCGGTACACACCGCCTGAAACGGTGTCATGGCTCCATCGGCAGCCTGTTTCTTTCGAAACATTCGCCCGATCGTAACTTTCATCGCATATGGGAATTTCCTGATCTGCAGAAACCGGGTTCGGAAGCTTAACACCAGACCGACACCAATAATACAGATCATGGCAGGGACACCCCATATAAAGTTATTGACTACGTTGTTGATTGATTCAATTGTTTCTAACATATTTTACTACTAATTTCCTTTACTATAATCTGGCAAGTTTTTCGAATTCAGGTCGTACGCTCTTAAATATGTCCATACGTTTCGGTGAAAATATTCGAAACCTAAACCTCTTCACGTCCGGTTTTTGCACGAATAAGCATTAGAACTACAAATAACAGCACGATACAAACCGGAAGCGCAAGCCATGAAAGTGCGGCAAGCTTCGCAGCCTGAAGAATTCCGATCAGCAGATATCCAACCATACATACTGCAGCTACAACAATTGCATATGGAAGCTGTGTAGATACATGGTTTACATGCTCACAATGTCCTCCGGCAGATGCCATGATCGTTGTATCTGAGATTGGGGAGCAGTGGTCACCACATACCGCACCTGCAAGACAGGATGCGATAGAGATTACCATCATCTGTCCGGATGGGAATACGCCGATCACGATCGGGATCAGAATACTGAAGGTTCCCCATGACGTTCCGGTGGCAAATGCAAGTAAGGCTGCAACAATGAATATGATCATCGGCAGGAAGCCCTGCATGGAACCGGCAGAACTGGATACCAGATCAGCTACATATACCTTTGCGCCAAGGAGATTCGTCATACCGGAAAGTGTCCACGCCATTGTAAGGATCAGGATCGGTGCGATCATTGATTTGAAACCTTCCGGTATACATTCCGTAAATTCCCGGAAGGATAAGGTATCACGCAGCATGAAATAAATAAACGTAAATACCAGTGTAACAGCACCACCAAGCACCAGGCCAACCGATGCGGATGAATTTGCGAATGCATCTACAAATGATGTTCCGCTGAAGAAACCACCTGTATATACCATTGCAATGATACAGCTTATGATCAGCACAACAACCGGCAGAATCAGATCCAGCACATGTGCATTTTCTTTTAAAATTTCTTCTTCATTATCTTCATATGGTCTTCCCGGAGTTGTGAACAGATCCCCTGCGATCGCATTCATTTCATGTCTCTTCATCGGACCGAAATCAACACGAAGAATGGTTACTCCAAGTACCATGACTAACGTAAGAAGCGCATACAGATTATATGGAATTGTCTGGATAAATACTGCAAATCCGTTAATTCCAGCATCTTCCGGTACGGATGATGTAACAGCTGCAGCCCATGAACTGATCGGTGCTATGATACACACCGGTGCTGCTGTAGCATCAATAATATAAGATAATTTGGCTCTTGATACTTTATGACGATCTGTTACGGGACGAAGGACACTTCCTACAGTCAGACAATTAAAATAATCGTCTACAAAGATCAGGATTCCAAGAACCATAACGGATAATTGTGCACCAATCCTTGTCTTAATGTGTTTTGATGCCCATTTTCCAAATGCCGCAGAGCCTCCTGCTTTATTTAACAGGGATACCAGAATACCAAGCATAACAAGGAATACCAGAATACCCGTATTTCCTGAATCTGAAAGCTTCGCGATCATACCGCCGTTTTCATTAAACAGCATGGTATTGATACCTAACTCCAGATTGAAATTCGAATATAATAATCCACCTGTGATAATACCTGCAAGCAATGAGGTATAAACCTCCTTTGTGATCAGTGCCAGACCGATCGCAATAACCGGTGGAAGCAGAGATAATATCGTTGCATAGGTCTTACATTGATAATTCTCCGGATCTGCGATCTCCCCCGGTGTTTTACCGGTTACCACCATGAGTGCGATTATGATCGCAATGAATATAAGCATCGCAATCTGTTTTCTTTTGATCTTCAATTTCTCTCCTCCAAAATTTTCTTTTGTTTTTTATGCCCTATGATAAGCATTCTGCTACATTCGTTTCCATAAAGGCACACTACTTTTCCAGTATAAAGTGCTATCCCTGAGAAATCAAGTTTTACCTGACATTTTAAAAGGGTATTTTCGGAATTTGTTCCAAAAATACCCTGGTTTCTTATTTTATATCAGTATTGTACCTCTTATAAATCAATTACTTTTAGAAATCAACCTCTGAATCATAATAACAGCACTTTAAGAGTTTCTCCATCTCTTCCTGACTCGGCTGTCTTGGATTTGATCCTGTACATGCATCCAATATTGCATTTGCTGCGATCTCAGGCAACCGCTCTAAGAATACATTCTCAGGTACAAAGCCCTGCTCTGCCGGATAGCTGTCAGCACCATAATGTTTGATACAGTGTGGGATATTCAGATCATCGTTCATCTTACGCAGATAGTTGATCAGAAGTGTTACCTTCTCATCTAATGTATCACCGCCAAGTCCCATAAAGTCTGCGATCACTCCATATCTTTCTTTTGCAGTTTCATCCTTTGCATTAAATGCGATGACCTTCGGCAGATACATTGCATTTGCCGCACCGTGAATGATGTGTGCACCATAATCCGCAAATGCTGCACCTGTTTTATGTGCCATAGAATGAACAATACCCAAAAGCGCATTTGAGAATGCCATACCTGCAAGGCACTGAGCATTGTGCATTGCGTCACGTTTTTCCATATCTCCGTTATAAGAACCAACCAGATCATTCTGGATCATCTTTATAGCATGTAATGCAAGCGGATCTGTGAAATCACAGTTTGCGGTTGATACATATGCCTCGATCGCATGTGTCATTGCATCCATACCGGTATGAGCAACTAACTTCTGCGGCATCGTCTCTGCCAGCTCAGGATCAACGATCGCTACATCCGGTGTGATCTCAAAATCAGCGATCGGATATTTGATGCCCTTCTGATAATCCGTGATAATTGAAAAGGCCGTTACTTCAGTTGCAGTTCCTGAAGTAGATGAAATTGCACAGAAATGAGCTTTTTTACGAAGGGAAGGAATACCAAATACCTTACACATATCTTCAAATGTAATGTCCGGATATTCATATTTGATCCACATTGCCTTTGCCGCATCGATCGGAGAACCTCCGCCGATTGCTACAATCCAGTCCGGTTCAAACTCCAGCATGGCAGCAGCACCCTTCATAACTGTTTCAACAGACGGATCCGGTTCAATGCCTTCAAATAACTGAACTTCCATTCCTGCCTCTTTCAGATTCTTTTCTACTTTATCCAGAAATCCAAAGCGTTTCATAGAGCCACCGCCAACACAGATCATCGCCCTTTTTCCTTTAAAAGTTTTTAATGCATCTAATGCATCCTTTCCATGATAAATATCTCTAGGTAACGTAAATCTTGCCATCTTTCCATCCTCCTATTACTCTATCTTATTGGTACGACTAAGGAGCCGTAAACGGCTCTTGCCTATAAAAAACAAAAAGTAGTGTACTACTACACTACTTTCTGATTATATCACAATTCTTTTCATTTCTCATTATATTTTTGTGAAATTTAAACAACTGTTTTTGTGAAAAATTAATTTTTCTAAACTTTTTATACAAAAAATGGCATTTTTCTAATGTTGAGCTACTTTCCTGCAAGAATCAGCTGAAGCAGGCTCTTATCCAACATTAATGCACGGTTCCAGGGATTCAGAATAATGCCCTCTATATCGTCCGTCATTAAAGCTGCCTCAAAGAGATGGCTGATATCTGCCATAAAGGTCGACATTACGGTTTCACCGCCCTTTATCTCCTCATCAAAGCTGGTAAATGCCATCCACCAGTACCGCTCATCCTCGGTCTGGATCGCCTGGATCTGCAAACTGCTCTCTGCACCCACCGGTGGTATAACAGCAACAATGAACTGTCCATTTGCTCTCGCACGCCGTCTTATCACTGTAAGCGTATTCGCAAGTATTTCTTCTGTCGGTTCCTGCTGTAAAGCAAGGATTGCTTCTTCGATTGTCTCATTTCCCTGTAGACCTTCATCTACAGGCATCTGATCTTCATATTTTTTTGTATCCATATACCGTCTTATCTCCCAAATATCTTCTCATATTTTATCTTGAAAATCTTCTTTATAACAGTCCCTGAATCAGAATGATCAGGATCAGAACAGGAAGTACAAACTGGAAATATGGTTTTAATTTTCCAGACATTTTCAGTCCGGAACCGGTATTTACTTCCTCGATATAATTATCAAAGCCCCAGCCCCATTTCGTAACACAGAACAACAGATAGATCAGCGAACCGAGTGGGAGCAAAAGATTACTTACCAGGAAGTCCTCACTGTCTAATACATCTCTGCCACCGATCAGGTGCAGATCACTCCACACGTTGTATCCCAGAACACAAGGAAGACTTGCGATCAGAATAATAATGCAATTGATGATGGCTGTTTTATTCCTGCTCCATCCGAACATATCCATTGCAAAAGACATAATATTTTCAAATACCGCAATTACAGTCGAAAAACTTGCAAATGTCATAAACAGAAAGAACAGAGAACCCCAGATTCTTCCGCCTGCCATATTTACAAATACATTCGGCAGCGTTACAAATATCAGCTTTGGTCCTGAAGTAACCTCTACGCCATAACTGAAACATGCCGGAAAAATGATCAATCCTGACATAACAGCAACAAATGTATCCAGAGCACAGATTCGCACACCTTCGCCTGCCAGCGCATGATCCTTGCTCATATAACTTCCGAAGATCTCCATCGCAGCTACACCAAGACTCAGAGTGAAGAATGCCTGATTCATAGCCGCCGAGATCACATTTCCAATACCAACTTTCTCAACCGTTGACAGATTTGGGATCAGGTAGAACCGTAAACCTTCGCCGGCTCCTGATAAAGTAATACTGTGAACTGCCAGTACCACGATCAGCACCAACAGTGCTGTCATCATGATCTTACTGATCCTTTCCAGACCATTTTGAAGTCCGCGGCTACATACAATAAATCCGACAATAACCGTCAGGATCATCCAGAAGCCCATCTGCTTTGGATCGGCAAGCAGATCCGAGAATACAGATCCGGTCGCATCCACATCCATACCTGCCTTGAATTCGCCTGTTACGAATTTATAAAAATACGATACCATCCAACCGGATACGGTTGTATAGTACATCATCAGTACATAACATCCAAGGATGGCAAACCAGCCATGGATATGCCATTTGCTCTTTGGTTTCTCAAGCTCCTTATATGCAAGAACTGCACTCTTCCTGCTTCCTCGTCCGACTGCAAGCTCCATGGTCAGAACCGGAAGTCCCATTGCCACAAGGAACAGCAGATAGAACAGTACAAAGATACCACCGCCATTTTCTCCTACTACATATGGGAATCTCCATACATTTCCAATTCCGATTGCACATCCCGCACTTACTAATAAAAAGCCTAAACGGGATTTAAATGATTCTCGTTTCATATTTTCTACTTTTTCTCCTGTATTTCTTGCTTCTCTATGCCGATGCCTTAAGCATCCGATCTCGCATAAGAATTCTTCATCTGATTACTCAGTTCATATAAGACTTTGGAAAGCGTATTACCGGTCTCTTTCCGGAGGATATCTGCCATTTCCTGATTGGCCTGCTCTCGAAGCGCACTTCGTTTACCGGCATCCGGTTCTTTTTCTATCTGCTCATCGTATCGGTTGATCACCTCATGCCCTTTCGCAAGCATGGTTTCCTGATACCGTTCGATATGAAACAGCGACTTGCTGTAAGATGCATCTGCCATCGCTGCGATCATCCGGCTGCTCCAATAGAAATTATCGGTAGATACATCAGCGGTCGTGTTCGCCAGATATTCCGGTGTTGTGTCCACATTTGCATAAAATGGCACCATGACATTAAATGCATTTGAGGCAAATGCCACCCACTCGATCACACGGTTGTCCTCTGCTCCATATGGTCGCATCTGGATCGCAGACATGAAATCAGTCCGGTTAACGCCGATGGAACGATATGCACCTGCCATCTTCTTATCTCCATATGGAAGATATGGGTCGTATGGTGTTCCCTGATAATGCGAGGACAACACATATTTGACATCCTCCATCGTCACCTTATGCTCCGGAATCAAACTCCACGGAATGTCGTCCGATACCGGTGTGTAATCTGCATTTTCACCATCCCAGCGGTAGGTCTTCGGATTCAGGTACCGCTCCATAAACCATGCTCTTGGCGTATTGTAGACATGATCCGAATCATCATGGCTGCCAAATATCTCTCTTGGATTAATGAATCTGCCAAACGGCAGATCCGCATCTTCGGCCTTACGTTCTGTGCTTCTTCTAATAGTCAGATCCAGATGATTCTTCTCGATAAATTCCGCCAGATCTTTTGAGCACATATGTGCGTTCTGATCCGTTAATGCATCCTTCATATCAAATACATCCGTGCCGAACTGATTCGGCATCACAACATAGACATCATCCGGCACTTTCTTCGCGATCCAGTGATGTCCTCCGATCGTCTCCATCCACCAGATCTCATCCTGATCCTGGAATGCGATTCCATTCATCTCGTAGGTTCCGTACGTTTCAAGCAGATTTCCAAGACGTTCTACACCTGCTCTCGCACTTCTTATATATGGGAGTACCAGACAGACAATATCTTCTTCTCCGATTCCGCCCGGTATTTCTTCGTTTCCGTTCTCTGCCGGCTGATACTCGACCAGAGGATCTGCACCGAGCACTCTCGGATTCGATGTAATGGTTTCGGTCGCTGTCATTGCAACATGGGCTGCATTTACACCGCTTGCCGCCCAGATGCCCTCACCATCGACTGCATTTGGCATCGAGGTATAGCGCATCGCTTCTTCCGGAAGCGGGATTTCCAGATGCGCCAGAACCGAACGGTAGATCTTCGGCTGTTCTTCCGGTTCTACGACTACAAATTTCTTCGGCATATAATGACCGGATCCTGAATCATCGTTTCTGGCAATGATCGTTGATCCATCATAGGATGCCTTCTTTCCAACTAATATCGTTGTACATGCCATCAAGCTTCACTCCTTTTTCAATCACAACTACTGTCTGCGTTTATTTTAACAACTGCTCCTTTAACACCTTGATCACACCCTGATTGCGCATCGTATCTGCTACATGGGCTGCTGCCTGCTTTACCTCATCTCTGGCACTTCCGATCGCATAGCTTTCCTTTGCACAGGCAAGCATACCAAGGTCATTGATATTATCACCAAATACCATAACTTCATCCGGTTTGATCTCATATTTATCAAGCAGAAACTGTAATGCACTTCCCTTGTTGATCGATGGTTCCGAACAGTCTACCCAGTAAACTCCGGCAGGTGCCAGCAGAATGGTATCCTTCCATTTGTCATAAAACCAGTCTTTTACGATCCGCTCTGCATCCTCCGGGTGAAATATCGAGATCTTCACGATATCATCATCAATATCGGTAAGATCCGGCACTGCCTTGATCTCATAGCGATATGCTTCCCGCATCCAGTTATACAGTCGTCCATCCTCGCTTCCAACATATGCATAATCCCTTCCACAGAGCATCAGCTCTACATCCGGCAGCTTCTCTGCATCCTCCACGATCGCACGGATCAGGTCTTTCTCCATCGGACGTTTGAGCCATGTTTCGCCCTTACTTCCTCTGACAAATCCGCCATTATCCGGGATATACAATATCAGGTCTGCAACCGGCGCAAATAACTTCTTAAGGCTCGCATACTGTCTGCCGCTTGCTGCAGCAAAGGTAATACCCTTTTCTTTCAGTTTCTTTATTACATCATAGATCTCAGGATCGATCTCAAATGTTCCGTCAGGAACAAGAGTTCCATCCACGTCACTTGCAACTAATTTTATCATTTCTACTTATGCTCCATTTTCATTTAACTAAAAACAGCCGTCCGGTAACATTCCTACAGGAATAAATGTCTTACGCCTTCCGCATCAAATGTCACCTGTGGTACATGATCTACCTCGATCCGGTAAAGTGCATTTGCTGCCAGATGCTCGGCTGCCTGCTCCAGATCACGGATACCGGAGGTATTCTTGAATTCTTCAATGACCGCATCCAGACCATCCTCTGTGATGATACATTCATTCTCTTTCAGACCGATCCGCTTCAATACCTTTGGCAATGCAAATTTACTGAAAATGATCTTCTTTTCTTCAAAGGTATAATCCGGTATGTCGATAACCGCAAAACGTGACATCAATGGCGCACTGATATCTTCTTTATTATTTGCCGTTGCGATTGGATATACGCCAACGGTCGGGATCATACACTCCATATAGTTATCTGTAAATCCAAGGTTATCAAGCAAAGTCAGAAGTACATCCGCAGGATTTCCATTTCCCTTTCCTGATGCAGCCTTATCAAGCTCATTGATAATAAATACCAGATTGGATTCTCCTGCAATCGAGAATGCTTCCATGATGATACCCGGCTTTGCATTTGCATAGATTCTGGAACTTCCTGTAAGCTGCTCCGGATCATTGATCGAACTCATATCAAGGGTTGTCCATGGCAGTTTCAGAATACGGGCAACCGCATACGCGATCTGTGATTTTCCGGTACCGGCAGGTCCGACCAACAGAAGTCCATAAGCAGGAAGGGTATGAGTTCGGTTGATCTGGATAACCGTCTCCATGATCCTCTGCTTTACACGTTCCATTCCATATAATTCTTCATCCAGGATCCGTCTTGCTTCAACCGGATCAATTGCTTCAAAATAATTGCTCTTCCACTGAATATTCATCATGATCGAGAGTGCTCTCTGTGCATGACGGCGCTCCTCCGGTGACACCTCGTTGGATCTGGCAACAGCAAGATTTCGTCTCGCCCAGAGACGGATATTATCCGGCATCGTTCTGCCCGCACATGTCATAAAATCAGAAATGCTCTGAAGACTGGTCAGCTTCATATCGTCGCCTTCCTCATCCGCATCGTCATCCTCCTCGATTTCCTCTGACGCTGTACTTGCAAGCAGTCGTTCGATCATAAACTGTAAAAATCCATCTGCCGCAGATAACTTGGTTCCGCCACCAAATGCTGTCTCACGGATTCTGTATACTGCATATCCATCTTCCAGATTTTTACCGGACAGACGTACACTGATATGATTTTCTCCCAACCATTTGATCAGACTGACAAATCTGGAATCAATCTTTAAAATATCTGCTGAAAATGTCTCCCCATTTTCCTTGAATTCAAAAGCAGTACGCTTTGCCGGATTTGTAAAAACGCCCAGCGCATGATGGATCCACTGTCTCTCACTGTTATCTAACACCAGAATCGGCTCCTCCGGTGTCTTTTCCTTTGCATTTGACTGAAATGCCGTATAGGTACAAACCGTATCCTCATTCTTTACCGGTTTATCACTGAAATCAAAAACTGGCATATATAATTTCTCCTTTTATCATTTTTTCTATTCTTCTACACCCGCAAGTGCTGTAATCTTTGCTTTCGCCTGTTAGTATGCATTTATTCTTATAAATGGCACCATTACAGGTCAATATCAAGTTCTACCGGACAATGATCGGAACCCAACACCTCTGTATGGATCTTTGCATCCACAAGTCTGGATTCCAGAACCTTTGAGGTCAAAAAATAGTCGATCCGCCATCCGGCATTCTTCTCTCTTGCCTTAAAACGGTAAGACCACCAGGAATAAATGCCTTCTGCGTCCGGATTAAAAAAACGAAACGTATCAACAAATCCACTGTCAAGCAGGGTACTGAATTTTTCTCTTTCCTCATCTGTAAATCCGGCGTTCTTACGATTGGTCTTTGGATTTTTCAGATCGATCTCTGTATGTGCCACATTCATATCCCCACATACTACCACCGGCTTTGTCTGTTCCAACTGCTTCAGATACTCTCTGAAATCATCCTCCCATTTCATACGATAGTCCAGTCTGGCAAGCTCATTCTGTGAATTTGGCGTATATACAGTGACCATATAAAAATTATCATATTCGAGTGTGATGACTCGTCCCTCATGGTCGTGTTCTTCTATACCGATTCCATATGCCACTGACAACGGCTCTTTCTTTGCGAAAATAGCAGTTCCGGAATATCCCTTTTTCTCTGCATAATTCCAATATTGATAATAACCCGGAAGCTCCAGTTGAAGCTGTCCTTCCTGCATTTTTGATTCCTGAATACAAAAAATATCTGCATCTGCCTCTTTAAAGAAATCCATAAAATTCTTTCCAACACATGCGCGAATTCCGTTCACATTCCACGATATCATCTTCATTGTAGTGCTTCCTCCTGTCTGATCTATATACATAAAAAGACCATCCGCTACCTCCTGAAAGCTCCGCTCTGCCTACGCAATAGAAAAAAGAGTCATGGGTAATACGGCAAATGCCGCACTTATTTCTAAACGAATGGTCATGTTTATTATACTACATCTGGTTTATCCGTCAAATAAATTCATTGCATTGTCGGTATTTCAGATTACTATATCTATAACCGGTATCAGAATTTATCTGTTCATCGGAATCTCAATATCGAACTTTTCTATATCGATTATCGCATTTCCATCACAGAAAAACGAAATGCCATCTGCTGTCTGCGGCGTATAAATTGTTGTACTCATTGACAACGCTCCGTCATTCACAAATAGTTCTACCGAATTGCGGTCAAGAATAAACCGTAATGTTATCCGTTCTGCTTCCGATTCTACCTCTGCCCGCCTGATGCAGACTACATCCCGGTTCATTCCGGCAAAGGTCCGGTCAACTTCGATCTCCCGTTTTCTTCTGTTATATGTAATTCTGGTATAATGCTCTGCATCTTTTGCTACATCAATATAAAACTCCTGAAATTCACCGGATTTTATTGTTACTGTCATATCCAGCGTTCTTCCCTTTATCCCATCAAAGTTCTGCCCGCCTTCTACCTTTTCATTCGAATAGGAAACCGGCCGAACCCGATATTGCTCCAGTTCTTTCACAGGTTTCTGGATGATCCTGCCATCTGACAGATATAATTCTCTTGGGATTGTCATCATGCCCTGCCACTCCTGTCCATCCGGGATAAATGAATTATGCCATGACTGCATCCATGCGATCAGGATTCTCCTTCCATCCGGAAGTTCTGTCGTCTGTGATGCATAAAAATCCAGACCTTTATCAAGTGTATGTGGCTGCCCCATTTGAAACTGCTTTTTTGCATGATCATATGTTCCAACTACATAGACCGCATTATTACCATTATGCAGTTCATTTCCCTGCGCCTGTACATCAGGTGGTGAAAACAACAGCACATCTTTTCCGTCCAACCTAAAATAATCCGGACATTCCCATACGCTTCCTAACCGTTCCATGTGCTCTGCAAATATACCCTCATATTTCCAACAACCTGCTGCTTTCTCAAAGGCTTCTGTCTCCTGTTCGGTAAGCTCTGTTTTTTCCAGATATTGATGTATTTCAGAATTTGAAAATAACGCGATCATTCCTTTATTCTGAGCATCCAGACTGCAGGTCAGCATATAATAAATGCCATCTTCTTCCCATACCTTCGGATCTCTGAAATCAATATGGCTGAATCCCTCCGGCATCACCGCTCCTGTGAGAACAGGATTGTTCTTCAGCTTCTTATAACCTACACCATCTCCAACTGCCATACACTGATTCTGAAGATTGCAGCCACCATTCTTATCTTTACTGACTCCTGTATAAAACAACACATGTCCAAGATTTGTCATAACTGCCGAACCGGAAAAGCATCCTTCCTCATCGTATTCCATATCCGGTGCAAGTGCCGTCGGATACTGCTTCCAACTTATCATATCTTCACTTACCTGATGCCCCCAATGCATCGGTCCCCATACATTGCTATATGGATGATATTGATAAAACAAATGGATTTGTCCCTTATATACGGAAAATCCATTGGGATCATTCATCCAGCCGATCGGTGGTGTCACATGAAATAACGGTCTTTTATCAGCATCAACTTCATATTCTTTTTCATATTTTCTGGCTGCTTCTAATGTATGCATATTCTTTCTCCTTATCCAAGCTCCAACGCTGTCTTTGCAATTGCCTCCGGGATACCCTTTCCCATTTTACACGTCATCTCGTGCCACTGTTCGCCGCCCCACGAAGAAACCGACATGCCGTTATCCTCGTATCCCATCTTCTGGTACATGGCAACCTTGGATTCCAGACAGGTAAGGATCAGTCGCTTTCGTCCATTCTGTCTTTCCCTGTTCTTATAACATTCCATCATCTCGGAAGCCAGCCCAATCCTGCGATATTCCGGCAAAACATCAACACCAAGGATCATTACATTTTCTCCGGCAGGATCATACAGATCTGCATTCTGAAAAAATTCATCACGCAAAACCGTTTCATTTGTAGACAGACCATTAATAAATCCGGCAATCTTACCTGTCGCTTTATCTACCGCAACCAGAAACATTTCCGGCACTTTCTCCACACGCAAATGCATCATCTCCGGAGTACAGGCCTCATTCGGAGGAAAACAGATCCGTTCGATCTCTGCTGTTTGCTCTGCTTCATTCTTTTTAATATTTCGGAACTCAAATCTTACTAAATTTTCCTGTGTCACTGTTAAACTCCTTTTTGCTATTTGTTATGAACTCTGTATTATAGATAATATAGGAACTATTTTTTCAGGAGGAACTATTATGGGTATTAAAGGCATCGATATAAACAAAGACGGGGTTACACTCGGCGATCATATTGAAAATATGAAAGAAAATCAATATATCTTTGGAATCTCCGTATCCTGCGGAATTCCATATTTTTTCCGGAAGACTTTCAGATCTTCTTTTCCACGGATCAACATGACATCTTCAAATGTCCCGTTATGGATATCCTGAAAACCTGCGACCTGTTCACCGGTGCAGATGCTGCATTTGATGACCGGTCGTTTACTCTGACTGTCATATGATGCCTGCTCTTTCTTTTTTCGAAATAATCCCATATTAAACTTCCTTTACATTTCAGGTTTTAATTCGCCAGTTGATATTCTTTTAACTGCTTCCGTCTCGCTCTATAGTCCGGGCAATACCGCGCTACCTCTGACCAGAATTCTTTGGAATGATTCATATGTCGTCTATGTGCCAGCTCATGCACTACCACATAGTCAAGTAATTCATCCGGCAGATAATATAACTGATAATTAAAATTCACATTTCCGGCACTGCTGCAGCTTCCCCATCTGGTCTTCTGGTTGCGGATCGTGATGCGCCCAACTGTCACCTGCATAACCGCACAATAATACTTTACCCGATCTGCTATCTTATCCTTGATCTTCTGAATCTCTGCATCTGATAACGCATCCACAGATGGAACCTTAATTTTCGTTCGTGCATCCGCACGCTTTTTTACCTGATCCACCTTCTTTAAGATCCAATCCTGTTGTTTCTCTATAAATGCTTTTAATTCCCTGTCAGATAATCTCGCCGGAATCCTTGCAAGTACCGTTCCATCCGGTCGCACCTCCAGGCCAAGACTTTTTCTCCCGGATCTTATAACCTGTACCCGGATATTTTCATTTGTCACTTTGTCATTCAGTATTATCTCTGTCAGCATATTCATAGCCGTCTATATTCCCATCCGATTATAGACAGTCTTCACCTCATGATTATAAATTTATTTCTTTATTACAGTGTCAACACACTGTACTCTTCCAGATTCCACACCTTTGTCACGATATCTGAATAGAACTCCGGCTCATGGCAGACTAACAAAACCGAACCGTGATAGTCTTTCAATGCCCGCTTCAATTCGTCCTTTGCATCCACATCCAGATGGTTTGTCGGCTCATCGAGGATCAACAGATTCGTCTCTTGATTGATCAGTTTACACAGGCGTACCTTTGCCTGCTCACCACCGCTTAATACCTTTACCTTACTCTCGATATGCTTGGTTGTCAGTCCGCATTTGGCAAGTGCCGATCGCACCTCATACTGTGAAAATCCCGGAAATTCCTGCCAGATTTCTTCCAGACAGGTATTCTCTGTCCCAGCCATTTCCTGTTCAAAATAGCCTTTATACAGGTAATCACCCAGATGCACCGTACCGGATATCGGCTTGATGATTCCAAGCAAACTCTTAAGCAGCGTACTTTTTCCTATACCATTTGTACCAACGATCGCGATCTTTTCTCCACGCTCCATCCGAAGATTGATCGGTTTGGAAAGCGGCGCCTGTTTGTCATATCCGATCACCAGATCCTCAGTTTCAAATAACATCTTGCCCGGTGTTCTCGCTTCCTTGAAGTAAAATTCCGGCTTTGGGCGTTCCCTGGCAAGTTCTATCACATCCATCTTGTCCAGCTTCTTCTGTCTGGACATCGCCATATTTCTTGTGGCAACACGCGCTTTATTTCTGGCAACGAAATCCTTCAGCTCGCTGATCTCCTGCTGCTGTTTCCGGTAAGCAGCCTCCTGCTGTGCCTTTCTCGCCTCATATACTTCCAAGAATTTGTCATAGTTGCCGACATAGCGGTTCAATTCCTGATTCTCCATATGATAGATGATATTTACGACATCATTTAAAAATGGAATATCATGACTGATCAGGATGAATGCGTTCTCATACTCCTGCAGATACCGCTTCAACCATTCGATATGTTCTGCATCCAGATAATTTGTCGGCTCATCAAGCAACAGAATCTCCGGCTTCTCAAGTAACAGCTTTGCAAGCAAAACCTTGGTACGCTGACCACCGCTCAGATCTGTTACATCATGATCCAGTCCAAGTTCCAGAAGCCCCAGCGCTCTCGCTACCTGTTCCGTCTTGGCATCGATCATATAGAAATCATGATTTGTCAGAAGATCCTGCAGCGTGCCGACTTCCTCCATCATTTCCATGATCTCATCATCCGTTGCATCCGCCATGCTGTCATAAATCTGGTTGATCTTCTCCTCCATCTCAAACAGATAAGAAAATGCTGACTTCAGCACAGATTCGATCGTCATTCCCTTTTCCAGCACCGCATGCTGATCCAGATAGCCAACACGCACATGCTTGCTCCATTCCACCTTACCTTCATCCGGCGCAAGTGTTCCTGTCACAATATTCATAAAGGTACTTTTACCTTCACCATTTGCTCCAACCAGTCCGATATGTTCACCGGCAAGCAGCCGGAAAGATACATTATTGAAAATGGCTCTGTCTCCAAAACCATGTGTCAAATTTTCTACATTTAAAATCATTCGTCTTACCCTTTTCCGTTTATTTCGTGATAAAGTTACTATACCTTATGGACGGGATTCAGACAAGATAACTTTTTCCCATTCCTTCGATTTTCTTTTTCCCCCGCCTATGCTAGAATGTGATTGCAGATGGTATTCGTGTGAATATCATCTGCAAATACAGCAAGAGGTGATTTTTATGATTCAGATAGATTTGATCACCGGATTCTTAGGCTCCGGTAAAACTACATTTATAAGGAAATATGCCAGATACCTGATCGATCAGGGCTTAAACATCGGTATTCTTGAAAACGATTTTGGTGCAGTCAATGTCGATGCCATGCTGTTACAGGATATTCTCGGTGATAACTGTACACTAGAAATGGTTGCCGGCGGTTGTGATGCTGACTGTCACCGCAGACGATTTAAAACCAAGCTGATCGCAATGGGAATGTGTGGTTATGACCGCGTTCTGGTAGAGCCATCCGGCATCTTCGATATGGATGAATTCTTCGATGCCCTGCACGAAGATCCGCTTGACCGCTGGTACACGATTGGAAATGTTATCACGATCATTGACGCCACACTGGAGCAAAATCTCTCCGAGGCTTCTCGTTATCTTCTGGCTTCTCAGGTGGCACAGGCCGGCACTGTCTTATACAGTCATTCACAGGAAGCCACACCGAAACAGTTAGCCTCTACCAAAGATTATGTAAAACAGTCATTTGACATTTTACACTCTAAGTCCACACCAAAGCAGGTCGTTCTGGAAAAAGACTGGAAAGATCTGACCGATGAGGACTATAAAGCAATCCTCTCATCCGGCTATCAAGATGCCAATTATACGAAACTCTGGTTTGACGACAAACAGACCTACGACAGTCTGTACTTCATGAATATGGATTTTACAGAGGATTTCTTAAAAGAAAGTTGCCAGAAAATCCTGCACGATCCAGCCTGTGGTAAGGTCTTCCGGATTAAAGGGTTCCAGAAGCTCGCTGATGGAAGCTGGATATCCATCAACGTCACCCACCAGAAGACCGAGATCAAACCGATCCCAAATGGACAAGCCATCCTGATCGTCATCGGCGAAGGATTAAATCAGGAAGCTATAGAAGGATATTGGGGAAAATCGAAACCTTGAGTAAATTTTCTCTATATTTTCTCCCCTCTCTGTGGTATTCTCTTATAGGGCACTTCATTTTCTTAAGTGTCCACCGTATATTGATTAATTTACGAAGGAGAATTTCAAAAAATGAAACGCATTGGCTTCGACAATGACAAGTACCTGTCCATGCAGTCTGCGCATATCAGGGAACGTATCGAACAATTTGGAGATAAACTGTATCTGGAATTTGGCGGCAAATTATTTGACGACTATCATGCCTCCCGCGTACTTCCGGGATTTGCACCGGACAGCAAATTACAGATGCTCTTACAGCTTGCAGATCAGGCAGAAATGATCATCTCGATCAACGCCGCTGATATCGAGCGCAATAAGATCCGTCACGATCTGGGAATCACATACGATCAGGATGTTATCCGTCTGATCGATGTATATAAAAAGAAAGGGCTATATGTCAGCAGCGTGGTCATCACACGATATGCCGGACAGCCATCTGCCGATATTTTCCAGAAGAAACTGGAAGCGATCGGCATCAAGGTCTACCATCACTATTCCATCGAGGGTTATCCGAATAACATTGACTATATCGTAAGTGATGAGGGCTATGGAAAAAATGAGTATGTAGAGACAACCCGTCCGCTTGTCATTGTTACCGCACCGGGTCCGGGAAGCGGCAAGATGGCGACCTGTCTGTCACAGCTCTACCATGAGAACAAGCGTGGCATCAAGGCCGGCTATGCCAAATTTGAGACTTTCCCGATTTGGAATATCCCACTTAAGCATCCGGTCAATCTGGCTTATGAAGCTGCTACCGCAGACTTAAACGATGTTAATATGATTGATCCATTCCACCTGGAAGCTTATGGGGAAACAACCGTCAACTACAATCGTGATATCGAGATCTATCCGGTTCTGGCTTCCATGTTCGAAGGGATCTATGGTTACTGTCCATACAAATCCCCGACCGATATGGGTGTAAATATGGCGGGAAACTGCATCATTGACGATGAAGCCTGCAGAGAAGCGTCCAAGCAGGAAATTATCAGACGATATTATCAGTCTCTGAACCGTTTCGTTAAAGACGAAGCGACCAAAGACGAAGTATACAAACAGGAACTTATCATGAAGCAGGCGAAGATCACAGTCAATGATCGTGCTGTTGTTCCGGTTGCAAATAACCTTGCACAGGAAAATGGTTCCGCCGCCGCAGCCTTAGAACTGCCGGACGGAACGATCGTTACCGGTTCTACTTCCGATCTGCTCGGTCCTGCATCTGCTGTATTGTTAAATGCAATTAAGGTACTTGGAAACATTGATAAAAATACACATCTGATCTCACGTACCTTTATAGAACCGATTCAGCACTTAAAGACCGGATACCTTGGCAGCAAGAATCCGCGTCTTCATACCGACGAAGTTCTGATCGCATTATCCATGTGTGCTGTATCCGATCCAAATGCAAAGCATGCATTAGAACAGCTTCCAAAGCTGTCCGGCTGTCAGCTCCATGTATCATCGATCCTGTCCGCAGTCGACATGACAACCTTTAAGAAGCTCGGCATCGAACTTACAAATGAAGCCGTATACGAAGGTGCTACAACACAGGAGAATGCATAAAGAATCATAAAAAAGCCAGATAAACACAATAATTAATGTTTGTTTATCTGGCTTTTTGTCCTATAGCTCATATCCTGCTCCGCCAATGGCAAAATCATTACCTTATACATCCGAAATGTGATACCTGCTTTCTAATTCTGAAAAAAATTCTTTGTAATCTCGTCCTTTTCCATCCTGCATGTCCTGATAACTATCCAACACCATATCACGGACATCCTCCTGATTTTTTTTCATATTCCTTATATATTCCGACTGATTTACTGTTGCATAAGCTCCCATAATAATCACTCCTTCAAAATATTCCGTACTATATTTACAAATCAATTTTGTATCTAATATAAACATATTCTTATAAATCATGCACGAAAAAGAAATACTTTATTCTGATAAATTAATGCTCATCTTTTTCCTAAATTGAGCATACCGCAAAAAACTTGTTTGTTCAAGCTAAACAAACAAGTTTTTATAATGCAGCAAACTATTCTTCACCCCTACTTCTTCAGAAAATGCTCCCGGTTCGGAAATTCCTGTCGAAAGGCCTCAAGTGCAGCCTGCCGGAATACCGCAAATTCCTTATCCATATGAAGCATGTGCGGTGTGGCAAATGCGATCGTGCTGATCTGATCTGCGATCTTCTTTGCTACACTTTCATCAGATAACTGCCCCATGCCAAATACGACAGAAGTAAATCCACGTCCATTCTTGCTGACACCGATCAGCTTCAGGAAAGCATTTTTTATCTCATAGAATACCATCTCCTGCTTCTCGATATCCAGATTGTCATAGCTTCCGAGGAATAAACCTGTCAGAACTTCCGCAGCCTGCTTTCTTTTCTGTGCGCCAAGGCTCATGCCACCACCTTCTGCGATATATTTCATCTGCATCAGATAGCCCACAAATGCATCATTCTTTGGTTTTCGTTTGCCATACCGGGCAATCCAGAGTTTCTCTCGGAATTCATCCAATTCATCCTTCGGATCTCCTGTATGTTCCTTTAGAAATGCCTGTCGTTTCTCAGCATCAATTTCATTATAAAAAGATTCAATCCATATATCCTGCATACCTGCAAACCTCCTGCTACATAGCTATTTTTGCAAAAACTCATCCACATTATTGACATCGACCTTACGGTACTGTGCCATATAATACCGTTCATCCTCAAGTCCTAATACGCTCACATCATTTCCGCGGAACAAGGCTACTGCAATCAGTGCAATCTTTCTCGCCTGAGTTTCTCTGTCATTATAGACAGTTCCTTGCATAGTGCCAAGCCGGACAGCTTCCAGCGCATCATCTAATCCATCGATACCGAAGATAACCGGATAATCACTCTGCATATATCCGGCATTCTTATAAGCCTCGACTGCACCGAGTGCCATCTCATCATTATTGGAAATAACCATCTCTATCTGATCCCCATATTGACTGATCAACCGGCTCATTCGGTTCTCTGCCTGCGCGCGGTTCCAGTCTGCAAACTGATAGGTCAGTTTCTCAAGCTTCACACCATTTTCAAGAATGGTCTTTACCGAACAGTCTGTCCGGCTGATCGCATCCTGATGTCCGGCTTCACCTTCTAAGAGTACATACTGGATCTTACCATCCTGATTGCGATCCACCTCCGGATGATTCTTTATATATTCCGCAGCAATCTCACCCTGCATCTCGCCGGACTGTGCTGCATCACATCCAACATAATACAGCCTATCCCATTGCAGCAGATCCTCTCTTACCGGCTCTCTGTTAAAGAAAATCACCGGAATATTATTCTGTCTTGCGAGTCTTATAATATTTGACGGAGCAGTCCGATCGACAAGATTTACACAAAGTACATCGCATCCGGCATCGATCATTTCCTCCACCACTTCATCCTGTTCCTGCTGACTGTTATCTCCGCTTCTGACTGATACGATAACCTTCATATCACTTGCTTCTAATGCTTTCAGATCCTCCTTCAATATATCTGTCATTGCGTTGATAAACGGATCATCCGGCGTATATGTAACAACGCCGACCCGCAGAGTTCTGTCTTTCTGATTTTTCCTGCTGTCGCAGGATACCAGAGACATCATAACTGACAATATGCATATACAGGCTATTATTTTTCTTGTTTTCTTTCTATTCATACGAATATAAAAACCTTTCTGTCTCTTCCGAAAACAGGTCATCCTTATAGATTACCCGTATCGCTTCTTCATGACTTTTTAATGTATATAATGGTCGTCCAAGTTCCTTTGCGATCTCATTTACACTCTCATAACCGATGCTGTACCCATCCGGTACAACAAGGCATTTAATCTTGTTGTAATCAAGCAGGGCAACGGATTTCATGCTTGTACCTACCCCATATATCTCTGCCCCTTTATAATACCCATTTTCAGCATTTTCACCGAGTGTATCAAGAGCTTCTGTATCCATAGCTGCTATATAATCCACCGCTTCCAGGGAATCCACCGCCTTACAGGTATCTTTACCGCTATTCTGATTATACGTCCAGACAATCTCACAGTTATATCCTGCAAGTGCATCGGTAAGTCCTTTTACACGGCTGACACTTGCTTCAGTCTCTTCCCGTCCGACAATCACTCCGACCTTCTTGCCTGCCTGCTTATCTGTATCATTTTTTATGATCTGCCTGCCGAGAGTATAGCCGATCTGATAGTTATCCGGCTTTATCGTTACAAATCCGGTCGATTCTGTGTCATCTGCCATATACGCATCCTCCGTTATCAGAACAAAGGTCTCTTTCTCCGCCTGCAAAGACGCAAGCATATCTTTTGTATCTGTTCCGGGAGCAGGACAGATGATAAATGCATCCACATCATTTTCAAGCTGTTCATCGATCAGCTCTTTTTCATCATCTGCACTTACGATCTCATCTGTATTACAGATGATCAAATGAATGTTATTTACCTGTGCAGACTGCTTCAGTCCATTAACCAGGCCTTCCCATCTGGTATTACCGGAATCCGGAAGAATAACCGCCACGCGTTTCTGCGGATTATCTTCCCGAAAGATCCGGTTGATAAATATACCGGCAATGGCAACCAGGATCAGCTCTGCTATGAGGAAAGTAATTCTATTTCTCTTCATCTGTCGCTCTCCCCTTTCCATAATTTTGTGTTTCAAGCTGTTCCCGATTCTCCTCTGTATATGGAATAGCCGGTATGTGGATCACAATCCTTGTACCCTCGTCCGGCTCACTGTAAACCTCCAGACCATATTCATTTCCAAACATCAACTGGATTCTGGAATGAACATTGATCAGGCCGACACCGGAACCATGTTTTGGTACTTTGTTATTATCTTTTAATATATTCTCTACGATGTCCTCATTCATTCCCATACCATTATCTTCTACGGAAATATAAATATCATCGCCTTTTTTCTCACCACGGATCGTGATCTTGCCTCCATCATCCTCATCCATATTTCCTACACCATAATAAATGGCATTTTCAAGAATCGGCTGAACGATCAGCTTTACTGTGCAATACTCATTAATCTCTTCATCAATATCAAATTCGATCTGAAAACGCTCCTTGTATCGAACTTTTTGAATATTCATATAACTTCTGCTATGTTGGATCTCATCCGATATTCTGATCACCGTTCTGCCCTTTGACAGACTGATACGAAGCAGCTTTGCAAGCTCTGAGATCATAAACACCGCATCCAGGTTCTTCTTTGCTTCTACCATCCATGTGATGGATTCCAGGGTATTGTAAAGGAAATGCGGATTGATCTGGCTCTGCAGCGCATCCATCTCACTCTTTCTTCGTTCCGTCTGTTCCCGTATGATCTCCTGCATCAAAGCTTCGATCTGTTCATAGGATTTCTGAACGGAATATCCCAGATGACGGATCTCGGACGATCCACCGATGTAGATATCTGTCGGACCACCTGCCTCATATGCTTTGACTGATTCATTTAACTTCAGAATCGGCCTGGATATCTTCTTCGAAATAATACGGTTCACCCCTAAAAGCATCATCATAAGAATGATAACCGTTGTAATGATATAATACCGGAACCGGTTGATGCTCGCGATCTGTACACTTTCCGGAACTACACCGACCACCTTCCATCCGGTATAAGCAACACTGTTTACGATCACATTGCTTGTCCTGCCATTGACCGTAAGTTCATATGTCCCATCCTCATAGGTTGCTGCATCCCTATATTCTTCTTTGAAATATCCTCTGTCCATATCGGTTCCGCGCGGATGATAGATCATCTGACCATCACGGTTGCACAGATAATAATAGATGCCATTTGACGCATCGTTAATCCGTGCCAATGTATCCTCTATCACCGAATATTTCATATCGACCAGAAGGACACCACTTCCCGGCTGCTCACCATCGTTGATATCAACTGAACGGCTGAGAGATACAACCCAGTAATATCGATATGTGCCATCGACAAACAGATTCTGGATATGCGGTATAGAGAAATGAATATTCTCGATATCTGCCTCTGCATCCTGATACCAGTCCTGCTCCGACGGTTCCACAGCATCCTTCTGTACCGTGACCGGTTCTGCAGTAAGAAGATTCCCTTTATCATCATATAGCGCCATACTCTGGATCTTATCGGCATTGATCTCATATAACAGACTGAACTGCCGGTTAAAATCCCGGCTGGAAATATCATATTCCTGAATAATATTATAATTCACCGCATTCGTGATCTGACGCACATTTAACAGATCTGCATCCAGCTTTTCAACAGTATTTTCCACCATATTTTCCGTATTCGTGACCGCAGTCTGCTTAATCGCCATCTTAAAACGATTATACAACAGCAGACCCATGATAACTGTTGTGATGATCGTCAGGGCAGTAAGCACTGTCATAATGATCGACTGAATATCAAAACCTATAAATCTGCCGTGATAAAACCACCCCCGAAGACGTCCGATAATAGAACTTTCATTTTTCTTCTTTTTATTCTTTCTTATATTCTTCAACACGCTTCCCCTTATTTATCCTTTATTTTTTCAGATGCTCCGTTCTGTATTTGGATGGCGAAACCCCAAAACGCTTCTTAAATACATAACTGAAATAATTTGCATCAAGATAACCGACCCGCTCTGCAATCTGATAACTTTTCTCATTCGTTTCGAGAATCAGTTCTGCCGCATGATCCATCCGGTAATCGGTCAGATATGTTACAAATGCTTTTCCTGTCTCTTTTTTAAATACACTGGAAAAATAAGAATTCGATACTCCAAGTGCCGAGCACACTGTATCCAAGGAGAGATTCGGCTCCATATACCTGTCATGCACCAGATTCTGCGCATCTGTAACCATACGTCTCGATGTACTGTTTCTGGCATTTTTCAGCTCCTCACTGATGGCTTTTGCCGAATCGATCATCCACGCGGTTAATGTGCTTTCATCCATCTCCGGTACACGTTCGTATGGATTTCCGACATTACCGCAAAACTCATTAAAATCTATAAAATTATTAGCACAGAATCGATAAAATGCTCCCACCATCTCCATGATCGCAAGGTTATACTGGTTCACGGTCTGCGCATTATTATGAAGCTTCTCCACTTCCTTCCGCACCGACTGTTCAAGTGTCTCCGGTACTCCCAGATGAATAGCCTTGAACAGATCATGCATCTTTGTATCCTCCGGCTGGATCAGGATCTCCTGCTCCTTCGGTGCGATCTCACCAATATTGATCGCACGGCTCGTTCCATATAACACACGATAAGAAACTGCTTCTCTTGCTCCATCATAAGAAGAATTAACGCTGATCAGATTATCACAGACTCTTCCGATTCCTGCAGTCACAACAGCTCCCATAACACGATATGCCCATTTACAGAATCGGTCACAGGCATCTGTAAATGCAACTACCATTTCTTCCGTTTCCAGTTCTATGATCATAAGTGCATTTCCCAGATATGTGAACATATGATTCTTCCATTCCGGTGCTAAACGATCCTTGATCTCATGCTCGACTGACATGGCAAGCAGCAATGGATTCATACCATCCGGAACATGATGCTCCGAGGTATGAAAGATCGCGCAGCAATAATACGGTCCTTTCATATCAATCTGATACGCATTCAAAAACTTCTCGCAATATTCTTCATTTACACGACCCTCGATCAACGAAACAAACAGATTCGTCTGAAGCACCGGAAGGGAATCCTTCAGATAATTCTCAAGCTTTGTTACATTCAGACGCTCTTCTCTCTCCTTATCCAGAGTCTTTTTCAATCGTTTCATACATTCCGTAAGCTCCAGAGCATTGATTGGCTTCAGCATGTATTCCTCTACTTCCAGATGAACAGCTTCCTTCGCATATTCAAACTCATCAAATCCTGTAAAAATGATGATATGGATATTCTGATATTCTTTATTCAATCTCCTGGCAAGCTCCAGTCCATCCATATATGGCATCTTGATATCGGTTATCACGACATCCGGCTGCTGCTTCTCCACGAGCTCCAGTGCTTTCACACCGTTTGTCGCACTTCCAACAACTTCAAATCCTAATATATCCCAATGAATTCTCTGTTCGATCGCATCGATTACTTCCACCTCGTCATCGACGAGTACCACTTTATAATTATCCATATCTCATTCCTCTTCTATTCTTTCTATCTGTTCCTTATTATAACAAATCTACGTTCAGAATGAACCCCAAAATCCCGTTTTACTATATATATCCAAATAAAATAACAGCGTACTCCTGATATTTTAAAAGCCGCTCCGTTCAGTCTGGAGCTTGCATCTGTCAGCCTGACAGAAAGCACATCAAAGACGAACGGAGCGGCTTTTGATTTATATCATTTTTTTGTGAGCGATTATTACATTTCCTTACTTCTTCTGTACATACTTGAGACAGTCAAGAGTTACAGCCGCAAGGATGATGATACCTTCGAAAATGAACTGAAGGTTTGTATCAATACCAAGGATTGTCAGTGAGTATGTTAGTGATGTGAAGATAAGTACACCAGTTACAACACCGGAGATCTTACCGATACCACCTGTAAATGATACACCACCAACTACACAGGCTGCAATGGCATCCATATCCCAGCCCTGTCCATAAGCGGCACTACCGGAACCTACCATTCTGTTACATTCAAGCCATGAACCGAATCCGTAAAGGATACCTGCAAGGATGAATGCGCCAAGTGTTACTTTGAATACTGAGATACCTGAAACTGCTGCTGCTTCCGGGTTTCCACCTACAGCGTACAGATTCTTACCAAATGTTGTCTTGTTCCAGATGAACCATACAACAATGATTGCTACGATCGCCCAAAGAATAATCGATGGGAAGCTGCCAAATGTAGGGATGAACATGCTAGGGATTGAAGAATCAATCGCACCGAATGATACACCCTTTGTTGCGTATGTTACTAAACCAAAGATAATCAACATGTTCGCCATGGTTGAGATGAATGGATGCATCTTGTACTTCGCCATGAAGAAACCTGCGATACTTGCAAATACTGTTGTAAGAATTATACAGGCTACCAGTGCAAGAATTGCTCTAGGAGCGGCCGAAATATTTGAGAAATCAAAGATATGTCCGAATACGCCACCTGTGTTAGGGCCGTTATGCATGATGATAGTTGCTGTAACCATACCCATACCTACCATACGTCCGATGGAAAGGTCAGTACCTGTAAGTAAGATCAGACCGGCAACACCGAGTGCAAGGAACATTCGAGGAGATGCCTGCTGTAAGATATTCAGGATATTGGTAACGGTTAATAACTGTGTATTCTTAACGATTGGTGTGATAATACAAAGTGCAATGAAGATCAGGATGATTACGATATACAGACCGTTCTTATAAAGGAACTGGGATGTATTAAATGTGTATTTGTAATTCTCGATCTTCTGAGCCTGCTTCTGACCAAATGTGTATTTGGACATCCGTAAGAGGTCGATCAGATGGAACTTATGTGCAAATGCATCATGCTTTTTGTCTTTGATCTCCTGTAATCTGGATTCATGAGACATCTGTGCATCAAATAATCTGTTCTTATATACATATTTTTCATCTTTGATCTCGTCTGCAGCGGACAGCTTGGCAAGTGTCTGTTCGTGTTCTGTCTTGATCGTTGCACGAACCTTCTCATAAGCTTCGTTTTCTGCTGCTTTTTCTGCCTCGCAACTTGCAACTACTTTATCATAATATTTGCTGTTATAATTCTCTGAAAGGTACTTTTCTGCTTCTGCGATCAACTTGGATACCTTATCCTTGTTTGCTGCTTCCACGCTCTTTGCCTTTTCAAGTCCAGTCTTTGCTGCTGCAACTGCTTTTGCTCTCTCATCCTTTGATAAGTTCTTGTCTTCCTTCGCAATTGCGATCTGGTTCTTATAGCTCTGAACCTTGTCAGATCCGTCTACACGGAGTGCATCGATCTGTGACTGTATTTTTCCTACATATTCATCAATCGGCTTCAAAAGCGCTGCTTCTGCATCGGCCGAAAGGATCTTACTTTTATCTGCCATAACCAAAACTCCTCTCTATTACAAATATTTCGCACTAAGTCTTAATAATTCTTCCTGGTTGGTCTCTTTTGTATTTACGATTCCTGCAAGATGACCGTTCGACATAACACCGATACGGTTTGTGATACCAAGGATCTCAGGCATCTCTGAGGATACAACGATGATCGTTTTCCCCTGCTTTGCCATATTGATGATCAGTTCATAGATCTCGTACTTGGCACCTACATCGATACCTCTTGTAGGATCATCCATCATAAATACATTAGGAGAACGCTCCAGCCATTTACCGAAGATAACCTTCTGCTGGTTACCACCGGAGAGGTTTGCGATCATATCATCCGGTCCCATACATTTTGTATGCATGACCTTGATCTCCTCTGCGGTTGCACGAACCATATCGTCATGGCTAAGTGCGATTCCGCTCTTATAGTGATTCATATTTGCAATTGTTGTATTAAATGTGATATCTGCTTTCAGGAAAAGTCCGTTTGCTTTTCTTTCCTCTGTGATCAGGGCAAAACCATGATCCATGGCATCCTTTGGTGATGAGAAGTTCATCATCTTGCCGTTATAAAGTACATTTCCTGCTGCTCTTGTACGCATACCAAATATGGTTTCAAGGAGCTCTGTACGACCTGCACCTACCAGACCATACAGTCCGAAAATCTCACCCTTCTTAACATCAAATGTGATGTTCTGGAGCTTTGGTGCATACTTTGTTGACAGGTTCTGTACGGAGAGAACTGTCTCACCGGGCTCATTGTCTACAGGTGGAAATCTATTGTCAAGAGAACGACCAACCATTGCGGAGATCAGTTCGTTCATGTTTGTGTCCTTACTGTCTTTTGTCATTACCAGACTACCATCTCGAAGAACGGATATCTGGTCACAGATCTCGAAGATCTCATCCATTTTATGTGATATATAAATCAGGGAAATTCCCTGCTCTTTTAACTGTCTCATCATCTTGAACAGCTTTGCAACCTCAGGTGCTGTCAGTGAGGATGTAGGCTCATCAAGTACAATTACTTTTGAGTTGTAAGAAATAGCCTTTGCGATCTCACACATCTGACGCTGTGATACTGACATTTTCTTCATCGGCTGTGTCAGATTTACGGTAATACCGAGCTTTCTGAACAGATCTGAAGCTTCTTTTTTCATTCTTCCCTCATCGATCACACCGAGGGAATTCTTTGGGTAACGTCCCAGGAACAGGTTGTCCACAACGCTTCTTTCAAGACACTGGTTAAGCTCCTGATGAACCATTGCAACTCCGTTTTCAAGGGCATCCTTTGGACCTGAGAAGTTTACTTCTTTACCATCTAATATTATAGTTCCTTCGTCCTTCTGATAGGTTCCGAAGAGACATTTCATCATTGTCGATTTTCCGGCACCGTTCTCACCCATAAGACCCATGATCGAGCCCGGTTTCACATTCAGGTTGATGTGATCCAGAACCTTGTTTCTACCGAATGACTTGCTCATGCCCTGAATCGATAAGATGTATTTATTCTTATCTTCTGCCATATCTCTACTTCCCTTTCTTAGTAAAAGAAGGGTATCAAATCTTGTATCTGACACCCCTCTGAGTTAAATCATTATTGCCTGCCGATCCGTTATCTTATTTGTTAAGAAGTGTTGTGTATGATGCTGCATTATCTGTCTTAACCATGTTGATCGCAAATGCGTCATATTCGCCCGGGTTACCAAGACGGTTTGTAATGTTAGACTCTGTCTGACCATCACCACCGATGTAATCTACTTTCAGGTTGAGCAGATCATCGTAATTCTCAAGAAGTGGCTGGTATGTTGAGCTTAAGAAGTTATCTGAAGCGTTGTAGATATCAAGCCATACTTTCTTTGTTGGGCTCTTGCTTGAATCAAGCTGTTTTGAAACCTTGTCATAAACCTTTGTTGAATCTGTGAAATCCTGATAGTTTTCAGCAGTTACTGCTACGTTTAATGCGTAGTATGATCTTTCTTCTTCGCTGTATCTGTAATCTTCACCTTCTGTTAAGCAGTTGCCAGCTTCATCTGCTGTGCCAATACCTGTATCAACGTCTACACCATCAAGTGCGTTACGAAGAACTCTGAGTGTTAAGTAAGCCTGAACATCTGCATGCTGTGAAATTGTTCCGCCGTAACCTTCTGCAATAGCTGCTACTGCATCGCTGTTAGCATCGTATCCAAATGTAGGAACCTTGTTATCCTTTGCCCATGCATTGAACATTGACATTCCCATACCATCGTTATTTGAAACAACTACATCAATCTGATCACCGAATGAAGCTGTCCATGTTCCGATAGCGTTTCCTGCTGTTGCTGCATCCCATGTAGCACCTGCTGAGTTCTTCATTTCCTGTGAAGCAAGCTCACGGATTGTATATGTCTTACCATCTACATCAAGCTTTGCATCCTGAACAACTTTTGCTGATCCGTCTACGTTTGTACCTGCAGGTGTTGAATCAACTGCACCATTTGCATCAACTCCTGTGCCAAGTGCTGAACGAACACCACGAGTACGAGCGATTGAGTCATTGTGTCCGATATCACCGATTGCTAAAACGTATCCGATAACGCCATCACCGTTACGGTCGATTGTTGCTGCATTTGCTTTGATATAATCAAGTACCATCTGACCCTGAAGTTCAGCACCCTGATTAGCATCGAAGCCTACATAATAAGTATCTTTGTTGAAGCTTAATGCTTCCTTATCAAGTTCTCCTGTTGAGCTGTTGGATGGCTGACGGTTGAACCAGCAAAGTGGCTTATCCTTATTTGCAACTCCGCTTGAGCTGCTTCCGCCTGATCCGCCTGATCCACATCCTACCATTGATAATGCAAGTGTTGCTGCTGCAACGACAGCTATAATTTTTTTCTTTCTCATATTTCATTCCTCCTGTTTGTACATTTTGTTTATTTTTCGCTCTGTCTCATTGACTAAATTTATTATAATGTGACAAGCAGGAAGAAAGAATAGAATATTTTTGGATTTATTAGCAATTTTTTTGGATTTATTAATATTTTTATGTTTATTTTGACGAACCGGTCTATCTGTTCTGATAATAATTCATATATTATTTTACTTTTCTTTGTAATATAACTGACAATGGCAGTATCCCTCAAACTCCGGATCATTGATCTGATCCCGGAATTCTTTACAGATACATTTATTCTCCGGTATCTTTTCAAGCCTGCACGGACAATATCCATCCTTCCTTTTTAGTCCTTCTTTTACAGCTACAACTATTTCTGTATTATCATTGAATCGTACTTTTCCCATTATTAATCCTCCATTGATCTGAATTCTCTTGATATTTTCAGTCTATCATGAAGCAGCTCCGCATTCTACAACAGATTTCAATTTTTGCATCCGCTACATGAATTGTCACTATATGTGCATGAAATGTCCGTCGATTTGATCAGAACTATGCTATAATGAACTCAGGTCAATGAGTACGCCTGTACAAATGACGATCAACGACCGGCTTATCATATATTTGATAAGCCATGATAAGGAGTAGATTTTTTGATACATATAGCGATTTGTGACGACAGCAAACAGGAGCGGCAGATACTGGCAGCGCTTTTCAAACGATATCAGGAGCTTCATGCCACACCGCTTCAGATTCATATATTTCAAAATGGCTTCTCATTACTGGATGCCATCGATCAGGGAAAACGATTTGATATTACGATCCTGGACATTTTAATGCCAGGAGAAAACGGAATTGAGATTGCGAGAAATATCAGAGCTTCCGGAACAGATACCGAGATCATCTTCCTGACAAGTTCTCCGGAATATGCGGTAGACAGCTACGAAGTAAAAGCCCAGAACTATCTGTTAAAACCGGTAACCGAAGAAAAATTTTTTGCCTCCATAGATTCCATTCTTGCCGAACTGGATGAGAAAGATACCGCAAGCTTCATCATTTATACGACAGAGAAGCAGTACAGCCGGATCCGGGTATCCTCTCTGGTCTATGGCGAGGTCACACACAGAACCATTACCTTACATCTGGCAGATCAGACCATGATCTCTGCCGTAATGACCTTTACGGAATTTCAGGATATTCTGAAAGCCTATCCGGACTTTATATATCCACATCGTTCTTATGCGGTAAATATGAATTACATTCAATATGTTACGAAAAGCGATATCATCCTGACAGACGGTCAGAAGATTCCGCTTTCCAGAAATAACTACACGAAGATTTCGGAACAGTTTTTAAATTTTGCCTATACAAACTCTTTTGGGAAATAATAAGGAGGCAATGATATGAGTTTTCTCTGCGACAGTATTTATTTTATTACCGTATTCCTCTTTGGTACAGTAGCAAGCGTATGTTTTACCGGTGTTCCTTTTAACCGGAAAAACATACTCACTCTGTCTGTTTTCTGTGCCCTCGACGGAATACTTCAGATCATTTCTTTCGCCGTCTTCGGACAGGAGATTTCCCGAGGGCTGTATCCGGTCGTTGTACATCTTCCGTTGGTGCTTTTTCTCTGGCTGATATACAAATGCTCATGGATCACTTCGATTGTCAGTGTCTTGACTGCCTATATGTGCTGTCAGATCCCTCTCTGGTGCGGACTGGCGGTTCGCTTATTTTCTGACAATAAGATCATCTATACGATCGTTTATGTAGGATGTGCCTTTGTAACCTTTTATTTCCTATACCACTATGAATCAAATCTGGCGCAGCATTTTATGCCAAAAGCAAATAAATCCGTCTATATTCTTGGCATCCTTCCTCTCTGCTACTATCTTTTCGATTATGCCTCTACGATTTATACCGATATGCTTTATACCAGCAACGAATTTGTAGTTCAGTTTATGCCGTCCATTTGCTGCATTTTCTATTTTGTTTTTATCTTTTATTATTATCATAAACTGGAAGAACAGGAACAGGCAGAACGCCTGGCAGAATCTCTTCATATGCAGCTTACACATGCTGCCATTGATCTGAATCATATGCGCACCATGCAGACACAGGCAGCCTCCTACCGTCATGATATGCGCCATCATTTTACTTATTTGCAGGCACTTGCAGGAACCGGGAATCTGGATAAGATTCAGGAATATATACAAACCGCCCAATCCGACTTAGATGCGATCACTCCAAAACGCTTCTGTTCAAACGAGCTGATCAATCTGCTTCTGTCCGCCTATGATACCAAAGCGGAATCAGAGGGCATCTCCCTGCTAGTTCAGGCTTCTATCCCTGCGGAACTTCCTCTGTCCGACACAAAGCTATGTGCGATTCTGTCAAATGCTCTGGAAAATGCGCTCCATGCATCGATCGAAACAGAGGAAAAATTCATACAGGTTCAGCTCGCCGAACGGAATCAGACGCTTCTGATCCAGATCAGCAATCCGTTTATCGGAACGGTTGCTTTTGAAAATGGATTGCCTGTCTCCACGCAGACAGGACATGGTTTCGGAACTAAGAATATTGCTGCGATCGCGGACTCCTATCATGGACAGTTCCAGTTCTTTGCAAAAGACGAGATCTTCACCGTCAGAGTATTACTGCCACTGGTAGAAACCTGATACTTCTTACTCTGTCCGTCCAAAAAGCTCATATATGATCACATCACGCTATGATCAGCAACCAGCCATCATTCTCAGCTTCATTTTTCCATTTTACAAACAAATGTACAATATAGAGATAGCCATGCAACTATTTTCTTTGTTCATCATTTTCCTTCGAACTGCCTTCATTTGCCTTTGCCATCCGTATGAGTTTTTCAAAGGATTGAGCAAAACGTAAATCATCATCTTCTGTACGTTTTCTCGGTCCTTTCATATGATGCTTATGAGAACTTCGCCTTGCTTTCTTGTTAAGATGCCGTTCCATCAGCATCTGGTCAATATTTTCATTTGTATACCACTTACCGGATTGATGAATGGCATATGCCCCTTTACCAAGTGCCATGGCAGCAACGCCATAATCCTGTGACACTACGATATCCCCTTTATGGCATATGCTGATCAGCTTATAATCTACTGCATCCGCACCGGCACCAACCACTATAACTTCACTGTAATCAGAATACAGCACATGGTTCGTGTCACACAAAAGTGTAGTTGGTATATTATATTTTTCTGCGATCGTCTCAACAATGTCCACTACCGGACACGCATCTGCATCAACAAATATCTGCATTATTATTTCTCCATCTAAATCATCCTTATCAGCCTTCACCCACTTAAGAAAAGCCTTATTCGCAAAATCAAATAAGCCTAATGAAATTTCATAAAGATTACACTATATTTTTAATCCAATTTTTTTACAAATGCCTTAATCATAAATGCACAGAAATACGGAAACGTATATATATTGTTTACATATCCAACATTAAAATCACCAAACTTAATTCCGTTTTTTATATCACTGTAATTTTCATTTTTTATCAGCGAAGACAAAGATTTTGATCTGGCGTTGTTTGATTTAACTTCTACCGGCAGCAACTCACTTTTTGATCTGACAAAAAAATCTTCCTCTAAAGTTGAGTTTTCTTTTTTATAGTAAAATAACCCCAATTTCTGTTTAATAAAGGCTTCAGCTACAAAATTTTCATATAACGCGCCCTTATAAACACCAAGGTTCTTATTTACACGTAAATCCTCCTGCGCTTCTTCATCAAGTGCAGAAATCAGTAATCCCGTATCCGGATAATACAACTTAAATTTTCCTTCATCTACATTTCCTTTAAGTGGCAGCTCAGGATACCCAAGGCACTGACACTCTATAATAACTCCTGCATCAATTAACCATTCAATGCAACCGGTATATTCCCTTGATCTGGCATTTTTATCTATTTTATTAAACTGAAACTTCTTATTTTCTTTCGCTAACTGAGAGGGCACACTTCTATATACACTTATGATTTTTGCCTGATCCAGCCCTTCTGCATATTTACGAACATCCTCCTCATAATCAAGCCTGATCTGTTCTTGCACAGCAGTCGATCCGGAAAATGTACCTGTTTCTATATACCCTCTGATTACATCCGGCATTCCACCTAATACACAGTAATCCAGAAACAACGCCTTATACACATTTAACTCCGTTTCGTTAAATGGTTTGAGTTCAGTCATATGCCTTAAAATGTCACCAATGTGTTTCTGCGTATATCCTTTTGCCCACAAAAATTCTTCAAAGTCCATAGAATACATTTCATAATCTGTTTTGTTTCCAACGCTATTACTATGAATCTTTTTATAATTAATCCCAAGCATAGAACCACTGCAAATAATATCAAACCTTCTGTCTATATTAAATGATTTCAAACATGTGGCTACATCCGGATATTCCTGTATTTCATCAAAAATTATAACTGTCTCCCCAGGAACAAATTTCAAATTTGGATCAACCAAAGAAATATTCTTTATTACCGTGTCTACATCATAGCCATCACTTACAATTGCACGAAATCTTTTATCCAACACAAAATTTATATATACAACATTTGCATAGACATTACCTGCAAAATGTAATATAGACTCTGTTTTTCCAATCTGTCTTGCACCTTTTATGATTAATGGTTTATGCGATATATCTTCTTTCCAATTCAATAAAAAGTCATCTATTTTTCTCTTAAAATACATACTTCCACCTCCTCACAGAATACTATATCACATAATTATAGCTTTTACTAACTTCTTTTTCACATTTTATGAGCGTATATAATTATTAAAATCACATTTTATTATTGTATTCTGCCTGTATCACAAATGGGACCCATTTACTGCTGCGTTCCTGCTTGCTTATTTATTTTTCTCCCTATCCTTTTTTCTTTGATTTTCTGCAATATTTCTAAATATCTTTCTTGAGATAAGATAGGTTTATCATCCATTAATTTTATTATTTCCTTAAGAACACACGCAAAATCATTAATCTCTGTTGTTTTCCCTTCAAATACCCGTACAAAAACGCCTTCATTCTTTGAAAAGCACACCACTTCTCCATCACCATTAATTTCCCCAATTATAACCAATCCTTCTGGTACATATTCAGAATGGAATTCATTCGGTCCCCAAAATGTTGCTGTATTACCTGCTATACGACATTTTCCTGAAAATCTAAGCCACTCCTTATATGATCCTGGTATTTTCGCTCTGTTTCTCTCCTCCCAATTTATCATCTCTTCTTCCTAATAATATGTGGTATATATGATTATTTTTTTGTTCACCAGCCACATATTATAGGAAATGGAATTATGAGTTAATGCACTTTTGAATGATTATATTGTCCAAATGTTAGATTGTACAAAAAAGAAGGCCGGAAACTCTCCGGCCTTCAGGGTTAAGGGAAAATTTTATGTGAAAAATTGTAGTACACTTACTTTACTGCGAGTCTCTCAAATGTCTCGCTCTCTTCAGGAATCGATCTGAGTCCTCCGCGCTTCTCGACACACAGGCTCGCCACCGCATTTCCATATCTTGCAAATTCTTCAAGCTCGTCTATACTGAATTCCTCCAGGCTCTTGTCCGCCCTTATAAGCTGCGATACAAATGCCCCCCAGAACGAATCTCCAGCTCCGGTTGTGTCGACCACATGGCTGACAAATCCAGAAACTTTTCTGCTGCCATCCCTGCTGCATATCAGCACACCCTCACTTCCCAGGGTGACCGCAACAAGTCTGACGCCTGTTCCAAGGAGATACTCCGCAGCCTCCTTCGGATCTTCAAATGGTGTGAGGAGTGCCGTCTCCTCATCCGAAAGCTTCATTATATCTACAAGCGGGAGAATACTCTTCATTCTCTCCATCGCATTTTCTCTGTTGTCCCACAGCGGCTCTCTGTAATTTGGATCATAGGATATCACCGCTCCGTATTTTCTCGCCTCTCTCACCGCCTGGAATGTGGTGGTTCTGGCCGGTTCATCCGTGAGAGACAGCGAACCTATATGGAACACCTTTGTGTCTCTTAGCAGGTCGGCATCCACTTCCTTGTAACAGAGCATTGTGTCCGCTCCCGGCTTTCTGGCAAATGAGAATTCACGCTCTCCGTTCTCATCCAGAGTGACAAATGCCAAAGTGGTAAATACCGTGTCATCGACAACTATACCTCTGGTATCTATTCCTGCCTGCTTTGCCGTCTCAATAAGGAAATTGCCATGCATGTCATCCCCGACCTTTCCTATAAACGCGGTCTTAAGTCCGGCCTTGCTGACTGCCGTGAGCATATTTACCGGAGCGCCTCCGGGATTCTGCTCGAAGAGCTTCATCCCGGAATCACTGCTTCCGGCAGGGGTAAAGTCTATCAGGAATTCACCAAGAGCCACAACATCATATTTCTTTTCCATGTTGGATCCTCCTTGTGAATTTTACTTTCCTGTGATTTCTATGTCATAGAATTCTACTCTTGCATCCTGTGCCAGAAGTCCTGTCTCAAACTCAGGCTTTGCATATATCCTGTATGTAAATGCCACCTGTTCTCCGACAAATACCTCCACCATATCATGGTCAACGATGATCTTCACATCTATCTCGCTGCCCTCTGTTATGTCAAATGTCTTCTCGCACACTCTAACTCCATCAGGGCCCGGCTCCGTTGCAGGAGGCACAGCCTGACAGGACTGAACCCAGAACGGGTCAACTCCCATAGGAAGATTTACCAATGACACTCTCTGCATGGCCACATCGAACTCAAGGAGAAGGCATCCGCTTGCTTCCTTGTCTGACTTGAGCAGTATACCGAAATGGTCATACACCTCTCTAGGCATGATCTTGCACTTCAGCATGTAGCTCTCCTCGTTGTGTCCAAGGAATCCGTATGTACATGTGCTTACTGAATCCATCTCAACCAGTCTGTCTCCGTGAAGCTCTGCATTTCCAAGTACAGGGATGTAATCCCATGCCACAGGCTTCTCAAATACATGCTCATATTCCTTTGGAAGCTTTACGTCAAGTCCTCCATCCGCTGTGGCAACTACCTCGTGCGGCACGCAGAATGTTCCGCCCCAGTACCATTCACCTCTGTCGCTTCTGTCTGCTCTGTCGTGAGCCCAACCGAAGTAGAAGCGTCTGCCGTCATCATCCTGCATGGACTTGGCTGCGTAGAATCTTCTTCCGCCTATGCCATCCTTCTTTGGCTTTCTCCATGGGCCAAATGGTGACTTTGCAACTCTGTATATTGTATTTACATATTCTGAGAATCTTGAGTATGAGAGATACCAATTGTCTCCCATCTTGTACATCTCAGGGCACTCAGGACAGTTGGTGTGTCCCGGTGAATATATCGGTCCGTAATATTCCCAGTTGACCAGATCCTTTGATCTGTAGAGAACTATACATCCTCTTCTGGTTATCGGCATATCCAACCTTCTCGCTGATATGAGGATCCAGTAACATTTGTCCTCCTCATTGTAGAATACATATGGATCTCTCCAGTCAAGCTTCTCGTAAAGCTCTATCATAGGTGTGATGACCGGATTGGCTGCATCCTTCACCCACGTGATTCCATCGTCGCTTGTAGCGTGGCATATGGTCTGCTGATACTCTGCGGTGAGGCAGTAGCCTGTATAGAATGCATGGTATTTGCCCTCGCCGTATATGACTGATCCAGTCCATACTCCCGATGCATCCGGCTCGTCGCCCTCGCCCGGATAGAGCGCTGTAGGAAGCTCCTCCCAGTGCACCAGATCATCTGATACACTGTGGCTCCATGTTGTTCTGAGTCTTGCCGGGTACACTGTTGTTCCCGGAGGGGAAGTCAGTGAGAATATATGATATTTGCCCTCGTGGTAGAAAGGTATTGCATCTCCCGTGGAATCCGCGAAGGACATCTTTCTAAAAATCTCCATATTATCAATCCTCTCTTTCTACTAGTTTGCTGCAAGTTTCTTCTTTTTGAGGAGCTCAAGCTTGCCCTTCTGTCCATCAAGGAGTACCGCACATGCGATGATGAGACCCTTGATGATGAGCTGCCAGTATGATGACACTCCGATAAGGTTAAGACCATTTGAGATGATTCCGATGACCATGGCACCAAATACTGTTCCACTGATCCGTCCTTTACCACCTGTCATAGAGGTTCCGCCAAGTACACAGGCTGCGATGGCATCAAGCTCGTATCCACTTCCAACTGAAGGCTGGCCTGAGTACATTCTTGAACAGAGTACAAGTCCTGCGAATGCTGAGAGAAGTCCTGATATTGTAAACACTATGATCTCTATCTTCTTGATAGGTACACCTGAAAGTCTTGCGGCCTCGCGGTTACCACCTATCGCGTATACGTATGTTCCGAACTTTGTCTTACTGAGGATGAAGCTGAACAGTATGATGAGCACTACCATGTACACTACCGGAAGTGGAATCACATTGAACAGATATCCTGTACCGATCTCGATGAAGAGCTTGTTTGTGATACGTGTTGACTGTCCACCTGTGTAGACATAAGCTATACCACTTGCTATGTTCATCATGGCCATTGTAATGATGAATGCAGGCACCTTGAAATTGGCTACTATGAAACCACTTACAAAGCCAGCCGCTGTGCCGACCAGAAGGCCTGCTGCTATTGCTACGCCGAGAGGAAGTCCCTGATTAACTATAAAACCTACAGTCAGAGTTCCCGACATAGCTACTATCGATCCAACTGACAGGTCAATGTGACCAAGTATGATTATGAGTGTCATTCCAAGTGCTATGTATGTGTTGATCGATATCTGTCTAAGCACTGATATGATGTTGTTGGTCGTTAAAAACTTGTCTGTGGCAAGTGCTACGGCCACACACATGATTATCAGAACCACTATGATTCCTATGTTGCCCTTGACTATGGATGTCAGGGGATTGTTTTTTAATATAGAAGTTGCTTTTGAATTCTTCTTTGTCTCGCCCATATTATTCGATACCTCCTGCAGCGTATTTCATTATCTCTTCCTGTGAGAGCTCGTCCTTTGACAGCTTCTTCACGAGTTTTCCGGCTCTGACCACACATACGTTGTCGCACATGTTGATGATCTCAGGAAGCTCACTGGATACCATGATTATCGCTATGCCTTCCTTTGCCAGTTCATTGATTACTGTGTATATCTCAAATTTTGCATTTACATCAACGCCTCTGGTCGGCTCATCCAGAATGAGCACATCCGGCTTGGTTGCAAGCCATTTGCCCAGAACTACCTTCTGCTGATTTCCACCTGACAGGCTGCCCGCCTCGATCTCAGGTGACGCCGCCTTGATCCGCAACCGCTTTGAATAATGGTCTATGACCTCACCGCGCTTTTTCTCGCTTATGGCGATTCCATTCATATAGAATCTGAGGGATGAGAGTGTTAGGTTGAACGCCACGCTGTTGCCGAGCACCAGTCCCTGCTTCTTTCTGTCCTCAGGAACCAGGGCTACGCCTGACTTGATCGCCTGCATCGGATTCTTGAAGTGTACCAGCTTTCCGCCGAGTATCACCTCGCCTGATGTAGGCTGTGTGGCACCAAATACCGCCTCCATGATCTCGCTTCGTCCGGCACCGACCAGACCTGAGAATCCCAGGATCTCACCCTTGTGTACCGAAAAACTTATATCTTCAAAGACACCTGTCTGTGAAAGGTTCTTTACCTCCAGAGCAACCTCTGCCTTGTCCATGTCACAGTAATCCCTGGCATAGAAGCTCTCCAGATCTCTTCCTACCATCATCGCAACCAGCTCATTCGGGTTGGTCTCAGATGTCTTTTTTGTTCCTACGTATGCACCATCCCTGATGACGGTAACTCTGTCAGATATCCTGAAGAGCTCCTCCATTCTGTGGGAGATGTAGATTATACTTACCTGTTTCTTTCTGAGATTCTCAATGATCTCAAATAACTGCTCCACCTCTTCATTTGAGAGTGATGAGGTAGGCTCATCCATAACTATGATCTTACCGTTGAATGAGACCGCCTTGACGATCTCCACCATCTGCTGCTGTGCGATGGTCAGATTCTCTACTATCGTGTCTGCTTTTATATTCACACCGAGGGACGATATCATCTCCTCTGCTCTTCTGTTCATCTCTGCAAAGTCCAGCGTTCCAAGCTTTGTCCTTATCTCTCTGCCGAGAAACAAATTCTGTGCCACCGAAAGATATGGAACAAGTACGATTTCCTGATGTATTATTCCTATACCATTTTCTCTGGCAGCCGGAACTCCGTTGATCTTGACCTCCTTGCCATTTACCTTGATGATTCCGCTGTCGGGCTGGTAAATTCCGCCGAGGACCTTGATCAGTGTGGACTTTCCTGCACCATTCTCACCGAGCAGTGCATGTACCTCTCCCAGCTCAAGGGAAAAGTCGATGCCACTTAAAGCATATATTCCGGAGAAGCTTTTCTTTATCCCTATCATTTCCAGAACTGTCTGTCCCATATTAAACCTCCAAGTTTCTAAAATAAATCTTTTGTTATCCTGCTTTTTCGGGATCTCGGCCGGAGATCTAAGATCCCCGGTCTCTCCCGTGTTATATACACCTACGTTGTGTCATGTATGTCCAGCCGGGGGCAGCCCCGTGCTGTTACTGCCAATCGTTAACTGTCTTCTCAGCCTCATCCTTAAGTACGAGGTGTGAGTCAAGATATACCTTCTTCTCGTCGATCGTTGTATCTCCGCCCACATACTTCTGTGCTGCGTTGAATGCGTACTCAGCAATCTGTACAGGAACCTGACATGCAACTGCTGTGAACTCGCCGTCGAGGAGTGCCTGCTTGCCATCTGGTGAAGCATCGATACTGTATACACCAATCTGACCTGTCTTGTTGGCTGCCTTAACTGCTGCTGCTGCGCCAAGTGCTGAAGGATCATTGATACAGAAGAATGCCTGAAGATCTGTGTTTGCTGTGATGATATCCTCTGCAAGGCTCATTGATGCATCAAGTGCTGCCTCGCCATCCTGCTGTGCTACGATGTTGAACTTATCCTTGTTATCACCGAGTCCGTCAAGGAAACCATTTACACGGTCTACACAACTCTCATTTGATGGGAAGTCAAGGATCGCAATGTCTGCTCCGTCCGGATAATCCTTAGCCATCTGCTCACCGACAAGCTGTCCTGCCATGTAAGCATTTGTTCCAACGAACTGTGTTACGAAGTTCTCTATGTCATCCTCGATAACTGCTGTATCTACATTGAAGATTGGGATTCCTGCATCCTTGATCTCTGCAAGACCTGATGTGATACCTGCTGAATCAACCGGGATGATGAACACTGCGTCGTATCCACTATTTGCCACGTCTGATAACTGGCTGAGCTGTGTGTTCAGATCGTAGTCAGGATCAAGACATGTATATGATATTCCGTTCGCATCGCAGAGCTCCTTGAGCTTGGCATCAATTGAACTCTGGAATGTATTGTTGAGTGTGTTTGTACAAAATGCAAATGACAGGTCAGATGACTTTGTGCTCTCCTGCTTTGTACCTGAATCAGATGAACCGTTGCCCGAAGTGTTTCCTGATCCACAACCTGCCAGTAAACTGAGTGACATGCACAGGCATGCTCCAACTGCTAATAATTTTTTAAATTTTCTCATAATTTTTACCTCCACTATCATGTATTTTCTTTGCTAACTCGTTGTCGAAAAACTGTTCTTAACCGGTTTATTTACGTAAAATTTTAGACTGTTTTCGTCCCTTGCATGTTTTGATGATATAACTTTTGTCGGTTATTGTCAATATCAAGTGTTTTATTTATTGTTTATTCGTCGTTTTGCACAAATAAGACTCTATTGTATTATAGGGTTCGCGGGTCTTTTGTCGTTTTTTACGTAAATATTTTACCAGATGTCATGCTTATGGGATTTGTAGTGTATGATTGACACCCGTTACTTGTCACCTTGTCTCTTGTGTATAAACGCAAAAAATCCGCCAGAAAGATACAATTTTCTCTCTAACGGATTCTTTTTTAGATAAAAGATACAGTTTCTAACTCTGTCCGACACAGAAAGATGTCATATCACCTCACCCTGTCCGGCACGGACTAACTAAAGATGTCATATCACCTCAATCTGTCCGGCATGGACTCATGGAAGATTTCCTTCCATGCAAGCCTGAGCTGTTTTGGCTCAACCTGATATGGCTGAACTCCCACATACTTTGGAAGCTGTTCTTCACTTACCAGGGACTTGGCAACAACTGCCGCGGCCGCTCTTCCCTGCTCGTATGGTCTCTGCGTGCTGAGTCCCTTGACGATTCCTTCCTCCATGCACCTGGCAATTCCATGATCAAGGTCCGTGGTAAACACCGCCACATCCTCCCTGCCAAGCTCCTTGAGTGCCTTTATAACCAGAAGTGCCGGGCGATCCCAGCTCACATACATTGCCTCAATTTCAGGATTGGCAGTTATCACGTCCCGGGCTACCTGATATGCATTGGATATCTCTCCAAAACTCCTGATCGTAACTATGTCAATATCAGGATAACTGTCCTTGATTATCCTCTCAGCGGCGTTATCCCTGACTCTTGTTCCATAGAATGCCGCACCATGAATAATGAAACCTGCCTTTTTTTTCTTGTTCTCCTTGCAGTATTCCCCCAGCATTCTTCCCGTGTTCGTTCCATTCTCCGACTCATTTACTGATACACAGGACACATAGCTGTTCTTGGACATGCCATCCGGAACATTGCTTATGAACACCAGCTTTGACACTTTGGAAAGTTCCTGAAACTTCTCTCTGGTGCGGCTGTCATCCGCCGGAATAGCTATAACTGCGTCCGGCTTCTGAAGTCTTATTCCATCAAGCTGCGCATTCTGCAGTTCCGAGTCAAAGTGCGCATCCATAACCGACACCACATCTATCCCGAACTGCTCAAGCTCCTCACAGATACCCTTCTCATGAAGCTCAGCCCATGACGTACCTGTGTAATGGAATGATATGGCAACTCTGAAATGTCCTGCCTTCAGCCTCTGTTTTTCCTCCTTCGTCAGCACCACGGAATCAGGGGCAGCTGCCTTATCTCCAAATGGTCCATTATCCAGCATCTTGGTGGATTTCCTGACAACCAGTTCCACATCGGCATAGCAGTCATGGGATATGACCGAACCTGTGTTGATCTTCTCAAATAGCATTCCAACTGCCTTGGTGCTTAACCCCTTCACATCTCTTCTGATTATGGTAAGCGGAGGATATGTAAGTTCTGACCAGCTCTCATCACCAAACCCAACCACAGATATCTCTCCCGGACAGTCGATTCCCATATCTCTCAGTGTCTTCATGAGGTAGAGCGTTATTCTGTTGCCCCCCGCAAGAACTGCGGTCGGCCTGTATCTGCGGAGCGCCTTCTGGATGACGAGCATACAGTCATCCTCGCCATTTTCCAGTGTCACATCCACTATATTCGCATCGTTTGTATTTATATTGTATTTCTGCAGAGCACTCAGGAAACCTTTTGTTCTCTCATCCCTGGTGGTACTGTCCGTACTCTCTCTGAAAAACAAAACATTCTTGTGTCCACTCGCAAGCAGATAATCTGCGCCCTTAAATATAGCCTCCCTGTCTCGGAACTCAACTGAGTCTATCCCTGATCCAAGTATATTTCTCTCCACGCAGACAAATGGAACGCCTGACTGTATAAGCTTTGTGTAGTTGGTTGCCACATCGCTCACCGGCGCATGTATGATACCGGCAACCTTCTTGTTGACCAGAAGTCCGGCAAGCACCTGTGTCTCCTCCTTAAAATCATTGTCTGTTATCGCCACAAGGAACTGATATCCCTGTACACTGACAAGTTGCTCCACATAAGCTACCATATCTCTGTATATCGTACTTTCAATGTTCGGAATGACTGCAACGATCGTAGACTCTCGGCCAACCAGCAGTTTTCTCTCCTTATCTGCTATCTTATTCTGATATCCCGTCTCTACAATAATCTTCTCTATCTTATCCACAAGCTCAGGTCTTACATACCTTGTCCTGTTGATAACATGGGAAACTGTAGCTATGGACACCCCTGCCTTATCCGCAATCTCTTTTATTGTAACCTTTGACTTGCCCATATCTCGTTCTTTCTCCTTTATCACAGATATAACTCTGGCTTCCGTACATTGCCACTGGCAACGCCCTTTTCCGATATTATAATCTACTTTTCTATGTTTGTGCAACCACTGTCATCATCCAGACTACTGGCTCTGCGATGGCTACTGACACCATGCAGTTGCCGGCTCCACCATTACATAAAACAGCACAAATTTTTCGCAAAATGCAGAAATGCAGATAAAAACGCCAAGTTATTTCCTGGTATTTCCCGGGTCCCGGGGCAGCAGATACTTAGTTCTGCCAGTTGATGTTCTCCCCCTGCAGCAACGGATATCTGGCAAGTTCTGTGCCGTCCTGCCCATATATCTGAATTCAAACGGATAATTTCTCGGAGTCACGGTGATCTCATCGCCGTACGAGAATTCATAATCCAGCGTTCTTCCAAAATAGGAATCCTTTGTCTTATATGTCGCCGCTGTACACATATTTTGTCTTCTTTCCAATCTCCTCAGATAATTTATATCATCAGTTCAAAGCCATAACAGCTCTTTTCAAATCCATAGTGTTCGTAGAAGCCATGTGCCCCTGTCCGTGGAAGACCGGAATCAAGGGTGACGGCCTTGCACCCCCTCTGCTTTGCAAGCTTCTTTGCATGATCCAGGAGTGCCACACCATAGCCATTTCCGCGGTCCTCCTCTCTTGTTATAAGGCTTGACACATAGCATGTGAGTCCCGACATCCAGAATGTATTGAAATAGTCTCCATGGCACATGCCCCTGCAAACGCCTTCATCCCATAATAAAAACGCAAAGCTGCGTTCGTCATTTATGACGTCCATATATACTTTGCGTATTTCTTCCCTGTCATATGTATTATATGTCCATAATTTCTCTATAAAATCAAATACAATATCAAAATCCTCTGCTGCCGCTTTTCTGATCTCCATAATTATATTCTCCTTTCCCGCTGAGTTTCAGGCCACTTAAACTGACTTTGCACCATCAACTAAATTACAACCAATGCTTACATTATAAAATATCAAAGTGATTATTAACAGACCGCCACCCATAAATTTATTATAAAACATCCCGGAAAATACTTGGGCAATCCTTACATGACTTTTTGTCACATTTTCCTAATTTATTTAGTATAATGTAAATGTTTCGGGCTGACTTTGGTCACATTTATGACGCACAGCATATATCAAATAATATCGGGTGCTTTGCATTTGCCGGCACCTAAAATATGGAGAGAATCTTGACAGTGTTTCCACATCGTCCATATTTATCTCACTATTATTTACAAAGTCAGCCGACATAACCTCCTTGCCCTATCGGTTAAATCCCTTTAATGAGCCATGTGTTTCCTTATAATTCGACATTACCTTATCGACAACCTTGCCGAGCAATGTCTCCTTCTGTTCCTCGCTCATACCAGGATTCTGCTGTTCAGACCGCTTGCACGCATCTGCAATGGCAGTAATCAGATCTACGCTGACAGTCACAATCGCCTTTCCTGTCTAGAACGACTCCTGCGTCAATTCATCGACCATTGTTCTGTCCTCCTGTTATATATTTTCCTGCTGCTTCTGTCTGTGGGTGCTCTCACCCATAAGATACACATTTTAATGCACATCTCGTGTTCCTCCTTAATTTCCTTTATCTGAACTTCTGGACAAAATGTCCTAAAGTTACATTCATATACATTGCCCAAAGGGCACAAAAAAAGAGCATCTATGTTTCTGTCACATAAATGCTCTAACGCTGTTATTTTTATTTAATTGTTATTGTTTATCAGTTCGACAAACTTGAATTTGACGCTCTATTAATGCTATTAAACCCAATCAATAGCATTCTTTACAAGT
>ERZ857775.15-NODE-15-length-219852-cov-95.388923_pt1 | contig 219852 bp, 181 predicted proteins | sample MGYA00519698_ERZ857775 | MGnify/ENA primary metagenome ERZ857775 (study PRJEB31778, sample SAMEA3449363) | human gut metagenome | biome: human gut; feature: human-associated habitat; material: faeces | place: United Kingdom | collected 2010/2012 ...
CTCCCCCAAGAGTCCACATCGACGGGGAGGTTTGGCACCTCGATGTCGGCTCATCACATCCTGGGGCTGTATTCGGTCCCAAGGGTTCGGCTGTTCGCCGATTAAAGTGGTACGCGAGCTGGGTTCAGAACGTCGCGAGACAGTTCGGTCCCTATCTGTCGTGGGCGCAGGATATTTGAGGAGCTCTGTCCTTAGTACGAGAGGACCGGGATGGACGTACCTCTGGTGCACCAGTTGTCATGCCAATGGCACGGCTGGGCAGCTATGTACGGAACGGATAAACGCTGAAAGCATCTAAGCGTGAAGCCGACTCCAAGATTAGATATCCCATCGTATAACGAGTAAGACCCCTTGAAGACTACGAGGTTGATAGGCTGCGTGTGTAAGTGCCGTGAGGCATTCAGCTTGGCAGTACTAATAGGTCGAGGGCTTGACCACAAGATTTCTTTGGTCAGCTGTGTAGTATATACTTTAACCCGATTGGTCATTCCAATATGAATTTAACTAATCTTTCTTCTTAATCTTCTTTCCTTTATTCAGTTTTCAGGGTGTTTGAAAGAACACAGAGATGCACCATTAGCTCAGTTGGTAGAGCACCTGACTCTTAATCAGGGTGTCCCGGGTTCGAGCCCCTGATGGTGCACCAAGAGAAGTTGCAGGGGCTAATGAGAGCAAAGACCATTAGCCTTTGTGACGAAAGACAAGGCTCGTTGGTCAAGCGGTTAAGACTCCGGCCTCTCACGCCGGCAACGCGGGTTCGATTCCCGCACGAGTCACCAAGAGGTAAAAAAGCTGGAAGGCTTATAAATACAAAAGAATAGTTGGTGTTGATGACGCTGAGGGTCCACCTGTTCCCATACCGAACACAGAAGTTAAGCTCAGTGGTGCCGAAAATACTTGGCTGGTGACGGCCCGGGAAGATAGGGAGATGCCAACACAAAGCATACACCCAAACGGGTGTTTTGCTCTATATTCCTCCATAGCTCAGTCGGTAGAGCGCATGACTGTTAATCATGATGTCACTGGTTCGAGCCCAGTTGGGGGAGCCACAACAGAGTAGTCTTTTGACTACTCTGTTTTTTTAGGCTCAATTTCAATAGTTGGGGTAACCCGAAAAATAGAATATATGATAATTACAAGCGGCAGAGAATTATTCTGTCGCTTGTTTTGTTTTATTTCAGATTGTTCAATCTTAACCAAAAATACAAAGTGTAGAATTTGTATTGCTACATAATTTCATTTTAAATTGGCAATAATTACAAATTATTATATTATATGATTATGCACAAAGCACAAAAATTCGATAAAATATTTACTTCTTATAAGTGCTGTGCTATAATGAATGTAAAATGTATTGAGATATTGATGCTTTCAATGTTTGTAATGTAAGGAGTTGTAGTGTATGAAGAAATTCTTATCTATTGTTACCTCGGGAACATTGGCTTTGTTAATGGCGACAACAAGTGTTGTTACAAGCTTTGCTTATGACGGAAACGATGAATCTGCCAAAGCTACAGACGCAGTTAGCTTGGAAGTTGTTTCGGACAATACTATTCCTGCCGAAGAGCCTACAGGTCCTAATGAAACAGTTCCGACTGTTCCTTGTGAGCCGACAATTAACTATCCGCAAATCAGCGGATTTTCAAATACTTCCACAGGCACTAAAATTAGCTGGAATTCTTATTCCGGTGCAGTTAAGTACAGAGTATATGTTTTTAACGGAAAGTCATGGAGCCGTGTGGGCGAGAGTACAACCACTAACTTTACGCATAACTCATTAAGAGACGGTGTTACTTATCGCTACACTGTCAGAGCTATGGACAAAAACAATAAATTTGTAAGTGACTACAACAAAGACGGATATTCAAATACATTTTTTGCACCGCCTGTAATCAGTTCACTTCAGAATGTTTTTGGTGGTGTTACTGTTAAATGGAGCAAGAATTCTGCAATAAACAGCTATCGTATTTACAGAAAGACAAAAAATACGGGTTGGAAACGAATCGGAAATTCTGATAACGGTTCTTTTACTGACACAACAGCAGAATCGGGTATTAGCTATACATATACCCTTAGAGCACTTGACGCTGAAAATAACTTAGTAAGTTATTGCAATGGCGGAAAATCCGTAACATATGTAAAAGCTCCGACAATCTATAAAATTGAGAATACTGCAACAGGTTCAAAAATCAGCTGGGGAAAGTGCAGCGGTGCTTCAAAATACAGAGTTTATTATCTTCAAAACAGGAGTTGGAAAGCTCTCGGCAACACTACTGCAACAAGCTTCACTCATAATAAACTCAAGTCGGAAACCAAATACACTTATACCGTAAGATGTCTTGACAGCAAAGGCAATTTTGCAAGTGGTTATGACAAAAATGGTACAAGCAATATTTTTCTGAATCCTCCTAAAATTTCGTCACTTGCTAATATTAACGGCGGTGTTGAAATCAAGTGGAATAGCCTTAAAGATGCTGACAGTTACCGTGTTTACAGAAAGACTAAAAATACAAGTTGGACTCGTATCGGCAATACTGAAAGCAATACATTTAAGGATACAAATGTTCACTCAGGTGTCGCATACACATACACAATCAGATGTATTGATAAAGATGGTAATTTTGCAAGTTATTTCAATAACGGCAAGAGTATCACTTTTGTAAAAACTCCCTCAATCGTCAAAGTTGAAAACACTGCAACAGGTTCAAAAATCAGTTGGGAAAAGTGCAATGGTGCTGCAAAATATAAGGTGTATTATCTTGACAGCAAAAAAGGTTGGAAAACATTTGGCACAACAACATCAACAAGTTATACACATGATAAGCTGGTGAACGGTACAACATACACTTACACTGTAAGATGTCTTGACAGCAAAGGCAATTTTGCAAGCGGTTACGATAAAAACGGCACACGCAATACATTTATCGCACCACCTGCAATTTCAAAGGTTTCAAAAGCCGGAAAAGGAAATCTTGTTAAGTGGAAGAGTGTACCGAACGCTGCAGGCTACAGATTGTACAGAAAGACCGTAAACACATCATGGAGCAGACTTGCCGATGTATGCGAAGGAACATCATATACAGACACTTCTGCTAAAAAGGGTAATGTCTATTCATACACATTGCGTTGCCTTGACAAGAACGGTAATCTTATCAGTTCATACATTTCAAATACAAAGTACTATCACAACGGTGCGCTTGCTAACGGAAAAATTACAGTAAACGGTCAAACTTATAATTTTGACAAAGGATTGTTTCGTTCGGGTTATCAGAAAATCAACGGCAAGAGGTACTACTACAACTCAAAGGGCATGGTTGTTAAAAATACAATTGTCGGTTCAAAGAGAGAAGGTTGGTACTATGCCGACAAGAACGGTGTTTGTTGTGAAAGCGAAGAAATGCGTCTTGCCGCAGAATATATGATGACTTATTGCAAGGGTGATACTCTTGATCAAAAGATGAAGTCAGGATTCTTATATATGGCAAAGAACTTCCCGTACCACCGTACCTATGACCACCCGAAGAAAGCCTCTGATTTGCCTGCACTTGCAATTGATTTATTTAAGAATAAAAAAGGCAATTGCTTTAGATATGCTGCTGCTTTTGCCTGCACGGCGAGAATCGCAGGTTATCGCTCAAGAGTTGTAATCGGTGATGTACTCGGCAGTCCTCACGGTTGGGTAGAGGTGCTTGTTAACGGAGAGTGGCTTATCTGCGATCCCGATGCACAGCTTCCGGGTTATAAAGTTCCCGATTACAAGCCGTATATGATGAAAAAGCATTACTGGACTCTTAATCCTCATGTGAAATGTGAGGTAACAATTGAGAACGGTAAGGCTGTATGGAAATAATGGTGTGAATATATAAAATTTATTTAGTCAAAGCTAATGAATTTTTGTAAATTCTTGACATATATGGAATAAATTTGTATAATTATTACATCATTGTGAGAGGCAAAATAAATAATTGTAATCCTCGATTTGCAATGTAAATCGGGGATTATTTTTTAATTTTTTAAATGGAGAGGATTTTATGAAAGGAAAGTTTTTCAAATCAGCCGCTGCAGTACTTGCAGTAACAATGGCTTTTTCAGGACTCCCTGTAGGTGCATATGCACTTGATACAAGCGAGAGCGTTCCTGAAACATCGGTTACGGCAGACGTAACAATTCCTGTTGAACCTACAACATCAATTTATCCGACAGATCCGATTGAGCCGACAATTCCAATTTATCCGACTCAGCCTGTAGAACCGACAGAGCCTGTAATCGTAAATTATCCCGAAATTACAAGCTTTTCAAACACTGCAAAAGGTACAAAGATAAGCTGGAGTAAGTACGATTCAGCGACTAAATACAGAGTATATATTCGTAACGGAAGCTCTTGGAGTCGCGTCGGAGAAACAACGACTACAAGCTTTACACACAATTCTCTTAAAAATAACACAACATATGTTTATACCGTAAGAGCATTGGATAAAAAGAATAATTTTGTAAGCGACTTCAATCGGGACGGCTATTCAAATGTTTTTATTGCTCCTCCTGCTATCAGTTCAATTGAAAATGTTGACGGCGGTGTAAAAATTAAGTGGAGCAAAAACAGCTATGTCCCAAACTACCGTGTCTACAGAAAAACAAAGAAAACAAGTTGGACACGCATAGGCAGTACTAAGAACGGTTCATTTACCGACGCAACTGCCACATCAGGTGCAAGCTACACATATACAATCAGAGCACTTGATAAGAAAGATAATTTCATTAGCTATTTCAACAGCGGAAAAGGTATTACATATGTAAAAGCTCCGACAATCACAAAGATTGAGAATACTGCCACAGGTTCAAAAATCACTTGGTCAAAGTGCAGTGGTGCGGCAAAGTACAGAGTGTATTACCTTAAAAACAACAGTTGGAAACGACTTACCACAACTACATCAACAAGCTATACACACGGTAAGCTTACCAACGGGAAAAAGTATACTTACACTGTAAGATGTCTTGATAAAAAAGACAAGTTTGTAAGCGGATTTTCAAAAACAGGAAAGACAAATCTTTTCCTCGCTCCGCCTGCAATTTCAAGCGTATCAAAGGCTGAAAACGGAAATCTTATCAGCTGGAAGAGTGTTTCGGGTGCTGACGGTTACAGACTTTACAGAAAATCGTACGGCTCTTCATGGAGCAGAATTGTCAGTACAACCGACAATTCATTTGTTGACACAACAGCGGGAAAAAATACAGTTATAGCCTACACATTGCGTTGTCTTGACGAAAAGGGCAATCTCATAAGCTCGTATATTGACAAAACAAAGTATTATCGCAACGGAGAGCTTGCCAACGGTACGGTTACAGTGAACGGCAAAAAACTGACCTTTGTCAAGGGTGTTCTGCGCACAGGTATGCAGACAATTAACGGAAATAAATATTACTACAATACATCCGGTGTCCTTCAGAAAAACGGTATAGTAGGTTCTGATAAGGACGGTTGGTACTATGCCGATAAGAACGGCAAAATTGACTTTTCATACAGTAACGGAATTACTCAGAACGGTAAAGACTGGAATGTAATGAGTGGCAAGGCAACAAGGGTTAAAACAAAATCCGATAAAACTCTTTTCAGAGCCTTGAAGGTAGTTGCAAAAGTTACCAACAAAAGTATGAGTAAATCGCAGAAGCTTAAGGCTTGCTTTAACTATACAAAGAATGCTTACAAGGAACTCAATCCGAGAATCCCTCATTATCACGGAAGTGATTGGCCGATAATCTACGCAAACGATATGTTTGTTGACGGTGCAGGTAACTGCTTCAGCTACGGTGCTGCATTTGCTTATATGGCAAAAGCTATCGGCTACAAAAATGTGTATTGCTGCAACAGCGGCGGTCACGGCTGGGCAGAGGTTGACGGCTTGGTTTATGATCCTGAGTGGAGCAGACATCACGCCAGAGATTACTATGCGCTTAGTTATAACACGAAATTAGACCAGAATTACAAGGCAGCCATTGCAGCCGGATATTCATGGATGCATGTAAAAATATAGTTATTTGGTTATCGGAGACAGTAAATGGTATTTAGCTCATTAGTATTTTTATGTATTTTTCTTCCGACGGTATTTTTGCTTTACACATTAGTGCCGTCGCTGAAATTCAGAAACGGACTTCTCATTGTTGCAAGCTTAATTTTCTATGCTTACGGCGAGCCTGTTTATGTTTTGCTGATGATATTCAGTTCACTTTTGAACTATATTTGTGCAAGGCTTGTAGCAAATGAAAACGCAAAGAGAAAATTGGTGCTTGTCCTTGCTGTTGTTATCAACCTCGGAATACTTGCCGTGTTCAAATATTCGGGATTCTTTGTAGAATCACTCAACTCGGTTACAGGACTTGCAATTCCTGTTCCGCAGATTGATTTGCCGATTGGTATTTCATTCTTTACATTTCAGGCCTTGTCCTATGTGATTGATGTTTACCGCAAAACGGTTGACGCACAGAAAAATTACCTCTATGTTCTTCTTTACATAACATTTTTCCCGCAGCTTATTGCCGGTCCTATTGTTAAATATCGGGACATCAGTGAGCAGATTGTTGACAGAGAGCAGACTGCCGAAAAGATTGCAGATGGTATGCGCCGTTTTATCTGCGGACTTGCAAAGAAAGTTCTCATTGCAAACACAATGGGACAGACAGCGGACATTATTTTCAATGCAGGTAACGATTATCTTTCCGTTGTAACGGCTTGGCTCGGTGCTTTGGCATATCTTTTCCAAATCTATTACGATTTTTCGGGTTATTCCGATATGGCAATCGGTCTTGGCAAAATGTTTGGCTTTGACTTTAAGGAAAACTTCAATTATCCTTACGGTGCGGTAAGCGTTAAGGATTTCTGGAGAAAGTGGCATATTTCGCTTTCAACGTGGTTTAAGGAATATCTTTATATTCCTCTCGGCGGCAACCGCAAGGGCAGAATGAGAGCAGTGCTCAACAGACTCATTGTTTTCTTCTGCACAGGTCTTTGGCACGGTGCAAGCTGGACATTTGTAATTTGGGGTCTGTATCATGGTGTTTTCCTTCTTCTCGAAGAGTTTATACCGATTCTCGGCAGACTTCCGAAAGTTATAAATCACATCTACGCATTGCTTGCGGTAACAGTAGGTTTCGTAATATTCAGAGCCGACACTATCGGTCAGGGCTTTGATTTTATAGGCAATATGTTTGCCGGCTTTAATATCACAGATAAGTCGCTTTCGCTTGCACTCACTCAGCTCACACCGTGGTTTATAGTTATGCTTGTTGCTGCGATTATAGGTTGTGCCCCAATCAAACCGATTGCGGATAAGTTCAGAATCAACGGTTCTGCAACCGCACTTGTCGGCAAAAAGCAGAGTGTGGCTCAAACAGTGCTGTATGTGCTTGCATTTGCCATGCTCATATGGTGCATAATCAGATTGTCGGGAACTTCCTACAATCCGTTCATCTATTTCAGATTTTAAGGAGGCGGCAATATGAAGAAAAAAGTATTTTCGGTTATTTTTACAACCGCCTGTCTTTTGTGTTGTGTTATTCCGTTTGCAGGAATGATTGTTGCTCCGAGCAACGAGGCAATCGGTAATGAACAGCAGACAAAGCTTCCGTCAGTCAAAACCGAAAACGGCAGCTTTAATGAAGAGTATCTTCAACAGCTTGGCGATTACTTTTCAACCCATTACGCATTAAGACCGCAGATAATGTCGGCTGATGCGGAAATTCAGTCAAAGGTTTTCGGTGTATCGAATGTTGACACGGTTACTGCCGGAAATGACAACTGGCTTTTCTATTCTGCAACGCTTGATAACTATCTCGGCAGAAATTTGATGTCAGATCGTGCTTTGTTCAATACAAGACACAACCTTGAGATTACTCAGAATTATCTCACAGAAATGAATGTTAAGTTTCTGTTTACGGTTGCACCGAACAAAAATACACTCTATTCCGAAAATATGCCTTACTATTACGGTAAAAAGGAAAGTTCCGATAGCAATCTTAAAAACTTTACTTCTTCACTCAAGGACAGCAAGCTGAATTATTGTGACTTGCTTACAAAACTTAAAAGCTACGATGAAACGCTTTACCTTGAACAGGATTCACACTGGAACAATAAGGGCGCATTAATTGCATACAACGAGATTCTTGACAAGCTCGGCAAAACCCATGAAACCTATGAGAATGCAGCGGCAAGCAGGTCAAAGAACTTTTACGGTGACCTTGGCAATATGCTTTATCCGTCAACACAACAGCCGGAGTACAATTTTGATTTTGATATCAATCAAACCTATTCATATGTCACTCCGACAAAGAGTGTTGAGGAGGCTATGATTGCAACTCAGAATGATAAGGCAACGGGCAATTTGTTTATGTATCGTGACTCATTCGGCAACGCACTTTTGCCTTACTTTGCAAATGCCTACAACTCGGCATATTTTACAAAGGCATTCCCGATTAACCTCTCGCTTGAGGTTATGTCGAGAAACAGTGATACTGTTGTTTTTGAAATTGCAGAGAGAAATCTCATTTGGTTTGCACAGAATCCGCCGGTTCTTCCTGCAAGAGAGTTTACGATTCCGAAAAATTCAAAGACCGTAGACAATAAGTTTACGGTTGATGCAAAAATTTCGGAAGTCAATATGCAGTATGTCAATGTTTCGGGCAGTGTTGATAAAGAGCTTTGCAAGGATAACAGTGAAATTATTGTTCTTGTAAAAGATAACAACGGTGGTCAAAGAGCATTTGAGGCATTTACAATATCAAATGACGATACGGATTACGGTTATCAGGCATATATCCCTACGGAATATATGAACCCCGATTCGGTTGATGTCAGCATAGTAATAAAAAACGGCAGTGAATATCTTAAAACTGCAACAAAAACAGCAGATATTCAGCAAGCCGATATTTAATATGATATTATACAGGAGAGATTAAAATGAAAAGAAAGCCAATATCAGTTTTAGGTGTAATTGCTTTGGTTCTTGCAATTTGTGCAACGATGTTTTGCGTGTCAGGCTGCGGGTCTGATGTAAAGGTTAAAATTAACGATTCAGGCGTTACAACCGAGGCAGACGGTAACACGGATATGACTGTAAAAGAAATACTCGAAAAGGCTGAAATCAAGCTTGGCGATAAGGACGAAACAGAGCCAAAGGCTGATGAAAAGCTTGGTGACAAGACAGAAATCACAGTAAAGCGTTATGCAAAGGTAACCGTTAAAAACGGCAGTGATGAAAAGACAGTTGAGCTTGTAGGCGGTACTGTTGAGGATGCTGTTAAGAAGGCAGGCTTTAAGCTTGATGACAGCGTATCATGCGATGCTGACAAGGCATCATACCTCAAAGACGGTATGACAATTACTCTTACAAACAGCATTGAAGTGAGTCTTACAGTTGACGGAAAAACAACCAAGTGCAAAACTCAGGCTGAAACAGTAAAGGCATTCCTTGAGGAGCAGAAAGTAAATCTCGGCAAGGATGATGAAGTTTCACCAAAGCTTGATGAGAAAATCAAGGACGGTTCCAAGGTTGTTGTTAAGCGTATTGAGTACAAGACAAAAACCGAAAAGGTAAGCGTTGACTACAAGACGGAAGAGCAGGAAAGCAGTTCGCTTGCGTCGGGAGAAACTCAGGTTACACAGGAAGGCGTAAAGGGCGAAAAGACTGTAACATACAAGGTTAAGTATGTTGACGGCAAGGAAAAGTCAAAAGAAAAGGTAAGCGAAAAGGTTACGAAAGAGCCTGTAAATAAGATTGTAACCGTAGGCACAGCGGTACAGAGCAGTGCTGTTGAAGCTCCTCATCAGTCACAGCAGACACAGCAGTCGCAGAAACCACAGCAGAGCAGCAGTGCTCAGTCAAGTCAGGCTTCACAGGGCAAGACTGTTGTTTCAAAGCAGGCAGTGTACGATTGTGACGGTTCAGGTCACGGTTACTATGTAATCAAATGGTCTGACGGCACAGAAACATACGAAGTATTTTAATAAATTACAAATACAAGCAGCTCCCAAAAGGGGGCTGCTTTGTATATTCGTTATTGATATTTAATATGCATTGCTATATAATTGAATTACAAGTCAGTTTTTATATTGGGAGGTGATTATTATGCCGTTGCAGATTGTTCGGAATGATATAACTAAGATGAAATGTGACGCAATTGTTAATGCGGCAAACAATTCGTTGCTTGGCGGAGGCGGTGTTGACGGTGCGATTCACCGTGCGGCGGGGAATGAATTGCTTAATGAATGCAGAAAACTTGGCGGTTGCAGAACGGGTGAGGCGAAAATTACGGGTGCGTACAAACTGCCCTGCAAGTATGTTATTCACACGGTCGGCCCTGTATGGCAAGGCGGAAATTATCATGAGGAAGAACTGCTTTCGTCATGTTATCGTAACTCGTTGCAGCTTGCAAAGGCTTATGAATGCGAATCGGTTGCCTTTCCTTTGATTTCATCGGGGGTTTACGGCTATCCGAAAGAACAGGCATTACAGGTGGCAATCAACGAAATCTGTAAATTTCTTGCAGACAACGATATGCTTGTTTATATTGTTGTGTTTGACAAAGACGGATTCCGTGTCAGCAAAAAGCTTGTCCGTGATATTGCCGAATACATTGACGAACACTATGTTGAAACGCACTATTCCGAAAACCGCAGTCGTGGATTATCCCGTCTTTTAAGACAGCCGGAGACTTATCCAATGCAAACCGCAGCTTTGAATTTAGCTGATGTTGTAAATCAGCTTGATGAAAGCTTTTCTCAGATGCTTTTGCGTAAAATTGACGAAAAAGGTCTTACGGATTCTCAGTGTTATAAAAAGGCGAATGTTGACCGTAAGCTGTTTTCTAAAATAAGAAACAATGTCAACTATAAACCTAAGAAAACTACCGCAATTGCCTTTGCCGTTGCACTTGAACTGTCGCTTGATGAAACTAAAGAAATGCTTCAAAAGGCCGGCTATGCACTTTCGCACTCGAACAAGTTTGATGTTATCATTGAATATTTTATTCAAAAGGGCGAGTATGATATTTTTACTGTAAACGAGGCTTTATTTGAATTTGACCAAGTTTTGTTGGGTCAGTAAATGTCGCATTTCAGGCGACCATATGTTATCCCGAAAGTTATATGATTAAGTCAAGATAAAAAACTTAATTACTTTTGGAGGTAACAACTATGAAAAACAACATTACAGAATTGGTATTCATTCTTGACAGAAGCGGTTCAATGTCAGGTCTTGAACAGGACACAATCGGCGGATTTAATTCGCTCATTGAAAAGCAACGCAGACAGAACGGCAAGTGTTATGTTTCAACCGTATTGTTTGATCACGAAACCGAGGTTCTTCACGACAGGGTTGAATTGTCTGAAATTTCAAAAATGACTGAAAACGATTATACGGTTCGTGGCTCAACTGCACTCATTGACGCTATCGGCGGTGCAATTCATCACATTGGCAACATTCATAAGTATGCAAGAGAAGAAGATATTCCCGAACACACCTTGTTTGTGATTATGACCGACGGAATGGAGAACGCAAGCCGTATCTATTCAAGCAATAAGGTCAAGAAAATGATTGAGCGTCAGAAAAATCGCTACGGCTGGGAATTTCTTTTCATCGGTGCAAACATTGATTCCGTTGAAACCGCTAAGCATTTTGGAATCAATTCCGACCGCTCCGTTAATTATCACGCTGACGGTCAGGGTACGGCTGTTGTTTTTGACGCAGTATCGAAAACCGTGTGCAATTTCAGAAAAAGCAGACCGCTTTCATCGTCTTGGAGCGATGAGATAGACAAGGACTACGAAAGCAGAAAATAAGAGGCAAATTAGTTTTAATTTCTGCATTTATACCATAAACAAAAGACCTATATTTACTTTAGAATAAGTAAATATAGGTCAAATTTATTGAAGTCACATTGGAAAGAATCAATCTTTTTGTACTTGAAATTACTTTTAATGCATTTTGGCATTTTTGTGAGTTCATTTTTTACAAACCAAATTTTATGATTTGTGTCAACTTTGTCTGCAATTTCATTTTTGTTTATACATTCAACATTTTCAAATGCCTCAAACCAGTTTTCTTTGTAGGTGCAAAGGTGGGTGTTGTTCGGATAATAATACGACATAATTCCGAATGCACTGTCGCAGTAAACAAAAGTGTCTGATTCTGACTGTTGAGAACTGAATCTTTCACGAAAATTTGTCATTGACGGATTATATTCAAACAATCCTGTTGCAACAAGACAGCCGATATTTACAACGCAAAGCAGGGTGCATATTACTTTGCTCGGCTTTGGTTTTATATCTTTTACGCCGAAAGCAACGAGAATTGCAAAGATACCGAGAATTACAACGCCGTATCTTGCAATGTAAAACGGGCGTATAAAAACGGTTACGAACAACCCGATTATTTGAATCCCCATAACGCAGACATCTGCGAAAATTATACACAATTTTCGGTTGCTCTTTTTCATAAGAACAAGTGCAGATACTGCTATGCCCGATATGAATACAATTACAGACAACGGTTCAACTCCGCTGAGCCAAAAATTACTTGAGGCTGATTTTGTTTGATTTAAAAGAGGAATTATCCAAAATGAATATCCTGCCACCATAATAAGGTCTGCAATAATAACACGCTTGAACAAATTTCTGCCTTTAATGAGCAGATATATATTTGCAAAAGCAAAGATAATTGCAACTGCAAGAAGTGCGTAGGTGTGATTGTATGCAGCCCCAAGTCCTGCTATAGCAGATAAAATGCAGTGATGAAACTTTTTGTTTGCTATAAAAAGCAGGGACTCAATAAAGCATAATGTAACAAAAAATATGCTCCATGAGTATGACCTTTGCTGAACGCTGAAATAGAGCATCATTGGCACAGCTCCGACAGTCAGCATATAAATTATTGATGTTTTACTGCCGTAGTGCTTTTTTATGATTGTGCATCCCAAAAACAGCGTTGCAATGTAACCGATTGCCGAAAATATTTTTGTTGCTGTTATTGAGTATCCAAAGATGCAACAAAATGTTTTCAGCGACAAAAAATACAGCGGTGGGTGCATATCGGATTTCAGAATATTGATTATGTCTGAATAATTGTGCTGAATCAGCGACAGCGTGTACGCCTCGTCAAACCATATATTGTCATTAAATATAAGTGTCAGGGAAAACAATGACAAAACGGCAAATATGATATATACCGTATGATTTGCTCTGACTTTTAATTTGTGCATCATAATATCTCCGTTTCTGAGTTTATAGGATAATTTTACCATTACAGGGCTATAAATTCAAGATTAACGGAAAACGGTCTGTCTGTGATAAGTGTTTTACACACCTGAAAAGCTGAGAACTTTTTCGACTGATTTTGAATACACTTTCCATTCCTCCTGCTTTTCTTTAAGGCGTTTTGTGCCTTTGCGGGTTAGGTGGTAGTATTTACGCTTTCTGCCGTCAAATTCTTCCCAGTAGCTTTCAAGCAGATTTTCTTCTTCAAGTGCGTGAAGAATGGGGTAGAGAGTACCCTCTTTAAGCTCAAACACGCTCTCACTTTGCAACTCAAGCTCTTTAATAATTTTGTATCCGTACATATCGCTTTTCTTTAAAACGCTCATAACAAGCATTGCTGTACTGCCTTTGATAAGTTCTTTACTGATTTTCATTTTATTTGCTCCTTTCCGATTAGCTCCGACACTTTGTCGATAAAACGGTTTGTCATACTATCCCTCCTTTTCGATTTTAATCGCTGTAACAATCAACCACTACTCCCTCTTTAATAGTCAGAATTTTATAGTTTCGATTGTCGCTTTCTTCGAGATAGTCTGTACCGTTATTTAGATATATGGTAAGACAAAGTTCAATTTCTGTTTCTTTTTTATCTTCATAGAATGTTTTGGATACACAATCTGTATATTTCAAAAGTCCTGATTTTTTTATGCTTTCAAGGGTTGTTCCTTTTGAAATCTTCTGAATAGCATCCAAATCAGCTAAAATCTTCGGCGACTCATTATAAATAGAATTTTTGTTTAGAGTGTCAAAATTGAAATGCTCATCGTAAGAATTTAAATAATCTTCCGAATTATACTGTAGACATATCGAGGAATCATCATTCTTACCACAGATTAATGACAATTCACCGCCTTTATCGTAATATACAGCCTCGCTGTAAAGCATTTCGCTTTCTTGATAATAGCCTTGTGACGCCAAGTCGCTGAATACTTCCGATTTGTCTTTGGATAAGTCGGAAGTAAGAACATAATCCACCATTTCTTGCTTGTTTGCAGAATAATTGTTGTCTGTTTTACAATTCTCTACCGCCTTGTAGGTTGTTGTTGCTGTCATATAGACCAAATTTACCGATAAGAAGATGCACATACATATTTCAAAAAAACCTATCGGAATTTGTAAGCCCTTATTACTTAAAAGCATTTCCCTGCGGCATATTTTTATCAACAATAATATTGACCATAAAATAAATATAGCACCGATAATATACGGAAGAATTTCAAAACAGAAAACTGCAAAGCTACTGTATTGTGCAGGAACCTTTGTGAAAATGCATTGCATATATGCCGAAAAACCTTCCGTAACAGTTTTTACAACGGCAAAAACAGCAGGTTGATAAAAATATAATAAATTCGGATGTCCTGCAGAACAGATTTCATAATTATCGTTTTCAAAAAATATTGATACAAATTGCAAAATGAAAGAAATCAATATTATTATCGGAATCACATAATTATTCTTTTTTCGTGATAATATCAGAAAGACAACATATGTAATTATAAATGCAAGTGAAATGAAATCCAAGAGTACATCGTGCCTGTAAAATACTGTATCGTATCGGTATATGAACTTGTCTTTTAAAAAAACTGTGCATAGAAACATAGCTGTAACAAGGCAAGCACAAATAATTGTAAACGGCGATAGGAAAATGTTTGTATGCAAAAAATTCAACGGCACGGCGGTGTCATCGGGATTGCCCATTTCATCGGTGGCACGCTTTTCGGCTTCTTCTTTTGAATAGCCAATGTCAACATAGTAGTCGATTTTATCAAGCAAGTGCGATTCAAGCTCGGCTGTAATTAGCTTTCGGGAGTGCTTGTCGCTAATCTGCTCCGACACTTTGTCGATAAAATTGTTAGCCATACTTTCCCTCCTTTCAGAGTTTTCGTTTAATCACAATAATCAGTAACTTTTCCGTCCTCTATGGTCAGATTCTTAAAGAAAAAGTTTGAGCCGTCATCAGAAGTATCATCGTATCCTTTAAAATAAATTGTAAAGTTTATTTTATATACTGTTTTCTTCTTATCTCGATAATATGTTTTGCATATTCCATTGGCCCATTTTAAAAGTCCCGATTCTTTTATACTTTCAAAGTCATCTGCCTTGTCAATCTTTTTGATTGCATCTACATCGGACAAAATTTCGGGAGTTTTATCGTATATATCCCTCTCATTAATGAAAGCTCCTACGCTTTCATCGTATGTAATAAATCCATCACCCAAATTGTATGAAAGGGTTGTGTATCTTCCGTTGTTATCCATACCAGTTCCAACTGATATGGTGCCGCCTTTGCCGTAAAATTCGGCAGGGATTTCTGTATCCGCATAGTATCCCTCAAGCGTCAGGTCACTTATAATTTCAGACTTATTCTGTGTTAAATCTGCATTAAGTACATATTCCGACATTTTTTCACGGCTTGAAGAATAGCTGTTTCCTGTTGCAAAATCATTGACAGTTCTGTATGCTGTGGCGGTGACCGTTATAATAAGATTTACGGACAAAAATACGCTTGCACATATTTCTATAAGGCGGATAGGTATGTTGTATTTTTTACGATTGTCAACTCTTTCTGCTTTCAATATTTTAATGAAAAGTATGATTGACCATATTATAAATAATAACCCTAAAATATAGGGCAAAACATTAAAACAGAAAGAATCGGTTTCGGCAGGAACTTCAATGAAAATACATTCTGAATACGCAACAAATCCCTCTGTGACTATTTTTACAAGTGCGTACATTGCAGGCTGGTAAAAATAAAACATATTCGGCGGTGCTGTTGATGTGAGTGCAGCCTCGTTGTAATCGTAAATAATAACGGAGAAAAATTGCAGGATAAAAGAAATCGCCACAAATAACGGAATGATTTTAATGTGCTTTTTTCTTGCCAATATTAACATTACAACATATGCAATCAGAAAAGCGAGCGAAACAAAATCGCATAGTATGCTGTGTCTGTATGATTGGTTATCGTAGCTGTATATAAAAGCGTCACGAAACCATATTGTGCAGAAGAACATCAGTATTATAACACCGCAACAGATAAATGACAGTAGGTCACGAAAGTTATTGTTGTGCAGAGCATTTAATGGAACAGCGGTGTCTTCAGGATTGCCCATTTCTTCGGTGGCACGCTTTTCAGCTTCTTCTTTTGAATAGCCAATATCAACATAGTAGTCGATTTTGTCAAGCAAGTGCGATTCAAGCTCGGCTGTAATTAGCTTTCGGGAGCGTTCGTCTGCAATTTGCTCTGCAACTTTTTCAAGAAATTTATTCTTCATATTATCCCCCCCATTTCTATAATACCTCGCAGTTCTATATACATAGACTGTCTATGTATATAGAATAATACATTTTTAAAGCATAGTCAAGGGGGGAGGTAAAAATTTTTGAGTGGAATTTTATAATAAATCAAATTATATAAAAGCCGCAAAGCTATTGTCATACATTAGCTGCGAACCTTGTTTGCCATTTGTTTTGTGTGTAAACACAAAACAATAAATATCTGTATTGAATTTGTTGTTAAATGATCATTTTGCCCCAAGCTTACGCTTGTGACGATTGGCGAACACGGTTCGCCGCTACAAATGAATACATAATTTCCATAATATCAAAACATTTTTGTAAAACATAAAATTTCATCAAGGCGGGCGTCCAATGAACGCCCCTACAGAATTGATACAGAAAAACACGGCTTGTTCATTTTCCGAACAAGCCGTGTTTTTACTTTGTAGTTATATTGTCTTTGAAAAATTCCTCAATAAAATTCTTCATTTTCTTATATTGTCGATTAAGCTTTGTGAATATTAAAATCCACACACCTGCAAACAGTAATATCGGAACAATTGAGAACATCAGCGATGCCAAGTTTTCATTACAAAAATAATCGTAAATTAAAAGACCTGCCAAAAACAGCACGAAAATCATAAAAGGTATCGGTAAAAGCAGATATTTCAATGATTTCATTTTTAATGTCAGAACCGAGCCGTTTGCTGAGTTTTCAACAGTTCCGTCAAAATCGGGAGATTGGTTGTCAGGTCCGCCAAATGGGTGATTTTTTGAAAGATGAATTGTGAATTTGTTCGCAAAAAAATTGCCTGCAATTTTTGGTGTATCGGGTTTTGTATTGTCCAAAGCCTTCATTCTTAAAGCGTTAGAAACCTGATTGGCAGAAATGTTCATTTTGTAGGAAAATGATTTAATGCAGTTGAACATAACAATTCTCCTTTAAATTACTGTTCTTTCAGAACACCGTTGCGGTAGGCGCAGAGGAGCATTGAAAGTCCTTCAATGCGGTTACGGATTGTCTGACCGTCATCGGTTTGTGCAACACGGATTCGGTTTTCCGAGGTGTCAAAAACTTTTGTTGTTGAGAGAATGTCCTTGTTTGATTTGATTGCGTTGTCAATTCCCGCAAAGGGTTCGTGGGTGACAATTCGCATACCGTAGGAATTATAGACAAGCGTGTAGCCCGCCGTACCTGTTTTGTCCTGATATGCTCTGCAAAATCCGCCGTCAATCACAATCAGCTTGCCGTTAGCCTTTATCGGACTTTCGCCCTTTTTGCGGATAACGGGAACATGACCGTTGATTATGTGACCGTGATTTTCCGAAAGACCGAATTCTTTCAAAATCCTTACGCAAGCGTCTTCATCGTGATAGAGCGTGTAGTAATGGTTGCGTGTTTCCGTGTGGGTTTCGGAATCGTCAATAAAGAAACGCTCAAACGAACACATTTTTTCTCTGCCGAAAAGCGGTGAATGTTTTCCGCACCAGAGATACCACATATAGTCGTTGCCTTTTTGCCTTTCGGGAGAATTTTCGGGGGCAGAGTGTCCCTGACGAACAATCTTTTCAAGCTCATCAAGCAATGCTTTTCCCGAAAGCACACAGTTGCCCGTGTCAAATTCCATAAAACTGCCGTCCTTGTTCATCGGAATACAGCCATGGAGCAAAAGATTGTTGTTGCAACACTTGTACATTCCGCCCTTGGCAAACAGAAAATCAATGTGTCTTTTCAGCTTTTCACTTGCCATAAAGGCATTTTTAAGCTGTTCCATAACTCGTTTTTCCGTCTTTGTCAGTTCATATGGATAGTCATGGTCAACTGTGGGGAAGAAGGTGTCGGAAATCGGATACTTCTTTTCGCCGACAGTTACGGTCGCATTTTCAAAATCAATCTTGTCAAGCAATCGCCTGTCGCTCATATTAAAGTTAGGATTGCGGCTGACAAGCTGACCTTCAAGCTTAAAGAGAATAACGGCAATCGCCTTGTGCATATCGGCAACAAGCAACGGATCGTTTGAGGTGTAGGGCGAATCCGCAAAAGGACCTTTCGGCATAAAGCGTTCAACATTTCCGCCACCGTAAACATCCTTTGCAAAAAGCGAGAGGTCACGCAGACTTATTCCGTAGCCGACCTCGATTGTGTCAAGATTGCCGTATGAAAATGCGTTGTTAAGCGCAGCGGCAATGCAAGCCATACTGCCCGATGCCGCACCCATCCAAAGAATATCGTGATTGCCCCACTGAATGTCAACACCGTGGTGCATCATGAGGTCGTCAAGCACAATGTCAGGTCTTGCACCTCTGTCGAAAATGTCGCCGACAATGTGGAGCTTGTCAACAATAAGTCTTTTTATCGTGTCACAAAGCGAGAGTATGAAAACATCGGCTTGTCCTGCCTCAATAATTGTGTGCAGAATATTTTCGTGGTAGGTTTCACGGTCTTTTTTGCCTGAATCACCGAACATAAGCTCCTCAATGATGTAGGCATAATGCTTTGGCAGAGTTTTACGAACCTTGCTTCGTGTGTATTTTGAAGAAATGTGTCGGCAGATTGCAAGCAATCTTATGAGTGTTAATCTGTACCATTCTTCAATGTCGGTTATTTCGCTTTTGTAAACACTGAGTTTTTCCTTTGGATAATAAATCAGCGTTGCAAGCTCGGCACGCTGTTCGGATGTAAGAGTATTTGAAAAAAGGTCGTCAATCTTTTCTCTGATTGAACCCGATGCGTTGTTGAGAATATGTCTAAATGCCTCGTGCTCACCGTGAATATCGGAAAGAAAATGTTCGGTACCTTTCGGCAAATCAAGGATTGCGTGAAGATTAATCATCTCTGCCGCTGCCGACTGAATGTTCGGATACTGCTCCGAAAGTGCCTCAAGATAGAGAATATTTTCCTGCATTTGCTTTTCATCGTAATGTTTCATCAAGTCCGCCTCCGAAAAAACTTTTACTGAAATCAGTGTATCACAACGCAAAAATTATATCAATATTATTACAAAAGATTTTGCGGAATTTTCTGCAAAAACAAAACACCCGATTTCCGTTTTGGTCGGAAATCGGGCATGAAATGTGAGAATGTATGTGTGATTTATGTAAAGGAGCGTACAATGCTCCTGCGGGCGCCCAATGAGCGCCCTTACTGAATTGCGGGAAATCGGTAAATTTACATAATTGAGCAGACAAGGTCTGTGTATTCGGACGGATTTTCAAGCGGAAGTCCTGCGATTAGAAGCGCCTGGCTGTAGAGAACCTCGGCATACTTCTTTGCTCTGTCAACATCGCTCTTGATAAATTCTTCCATCTTCTTAACGGCAGGGTGTGAAAGGTTAAGCTCAAGCACACGCTGAGCCTTCATATTTGCGTCAGGCTGAACTGAGTTGAAATACTTTTCCATTTCAAATGAAATGCCGCCCTTTGCCGTAAGGCAAACAGGATGTGAAACAAGTTTCTTTGATGCGGTAACCTCTGCAACCTTGTCACCGAGTGTTTCCTTAACAAATGTAAGAAGTGCGTCCTTGTTTTCTTCATCTTCTTTATTTTCCTCGGTTTCAATGCCGAGGTCATCGTTCATTGCCGAACAGAATTTCTTTTCCTTATATGTCATGAGTGACTGTAGAGTAAACTCGTCAATCTCCTCTGTACAATAAAGAATTTCGTAACCCTTTGAGCGGATAAGCTCTGTCTGCGGAAGTGTGTCGATTGCAGCGGCATTTTCGCCTGTTGCAAAGTAGATGAACTTCTGGTCTTCTTTCATTCTGTCAACATATTCCGAAAGCGTAACAAGCTTTTTCTCGCTTGAAGAATAGAACATAATAAGGTCCTGAAGTTCTTCCTTGTGCATACCGTAATCCGAAACAACACCGTATTTAAGCTGTCTGCCGAATGCGGTGAAGAATTTTTCGTAATTCTCACGGTCATTCTGAAGCATTGAAGTAAGCTCGTTTTTAATCTTCTTTTCAATGTTCTGAGCAATTGTAATGAGGTGACGGTCATGCTGGAGCATTTCTCTTGAAATGTTGAGCGAAAGGTCTGCGCTGTCAACAATACCCTTTACAAAACGGAAGTACTCGGGCAAAAGCTCTTCGCAGTTATCCATAATAAGCACACCGCTTGAATAAAGCTGAAGTCCCTTTTTGTATTCCTTTGTGTAGTAGTCATAAGGAGCAACAGACGGAATAAAAAGCAATGCCTTGTAGGTTACAACACCTTCAACAGAAGTTACGATAGTTTTAAGTGGCTTGTCCATAGCCATAAATTTTTCGCTGTAGAACTTGTCGTATTCTTCCTGAGTAACATCTTTCTTTCTTCTCTGCCAAAGAGGAATCATGCTGTTGAGTGTTACGGTTTCCGTATAATCCTCATATTCGGGCTTGTCGCTGTCCTTGGTTTCTTCCTTAACTCTGCTCTTTGTCATATCCATAACAATCGGATAGCGGATGTAGTCGGAATACTTCTTGACAAGTCCCTGTATTCTGTACTGCTCAAGGAATTCGTCATAGTTTTCATCGTCTGTGTTATCCTTGATTTCAAGAATAATCTCTGTGCCGGCATTTTCCTTTTCAATCTCGCTGATTGTGTAGCCGTCTGCACCGCTTGACTGCCAGCAATATGCCGTGTCCTCGCCGTATTTCTTTGTGTTTACGGTAATCTTCTTTGCAACCATAAATGCCGAGTAGAAACCAACACCGAACTGACCGATAATGTCAATGTCGTCCTGCTTTTCTTCCATGCTCTGCTTGAATTTGAGTGAGCCTGAGGATGCGATTGTGCCGAGGTTGTTTTCAAGGTCATCCTTGTTCATGCCGATACCGTTATCCGTGATTGTAAGAGTACGGCTTTCTTTGTCGGGCTTTAAAACGATTTTGAAATCGCCTCTGTCAAGACCGACCTTGTCATCGGTAAGAGAAATGAAGCAAAGCTTGTCGATAGCGTCGCTTGCATTTGAAATAATCTCACGAAGAAAAATTTCTTTGTGAGTGTAAATTGAGTTAATCATAAGGTCGAGAAGTCTTTTTGACTCTGATTTAAACTGTTTCTTTGCCATAAAAATCTTCCTTTTCATAATAATACATAAATTAAGAAGCCTTGTTCAAAACCGCAATTTGCATAGCTTTTCACACAAGCCTCTCATTAAATTATAATTATACTACAAAAGGTCAACTGTTTCAATATATAAAAAGTCCGAATGTGTCATATGGGGCGAATTTTGGTGAAATTTGTCATTGCAATGGCGGCGTTTTCGTTTTATAATCTACTTAATAACTGCATTGAAAAAGAAAGGAGAATTAAATGACATATTCAGACGGTACAAACAGCGGATTTTCAAGAAGAAATCACTATGTGGGACAGCCTGCCGTAAAAGTCGGAAGTTCAAATTTTGACTACTACAGAAGGCCTGAAAAAAGTCATGGCTTTGCAAAGAGAGTCGCATTTTTTGCGTACTTTCCGCTTTTGATTCTATGGCTTGAAACCGACCTTAAAATTGCGTCGGGGTTTGATGTGCTCGGCGGTTTTGCTTTCACATTCCTGTTCACAATCGTGCTTTCGGCGGTACTTGTTTTGTTGTGTTCTTTTTCAAAACGCAGAGGGGTAAACAGAGGGATTGCAACCGTACTCACGGCTGTGCTGACGATATGGTACGGTGTGCAGATGATATACTATAATGTTTTTGGCACAATGGTTGTTGTAAGCAGCGTTACAAACGGCGGTGCAGGGCAGGCATTCAATTCAATTGATATGATCATGACTGCGATAACAAGCAGAATTGTGTTTGTTGTTTTACTTTTTGTTCCGCTTGCTTTCTTTATAATTTTCGGCGGAAAGCTGTTTGACTTTTCAAAAGTAAAGTTAAAGGGTAAGCTGATTGTACTTTTGATTGCGGTGGTTTTTCAGATCGGAACTGTCCTTGCGGTAGGCATTGACCGTGATTCTTCCGACACAAAGAGCAACTACAATCTTTATTACGGTGAATTGCAACAGGTTGCCGTGTGTGAACGCTACGGACTTTACACAATGCAAAGGCTTGACATCAGCCGCCTTATGTTCGGTTACAAAGCAAATATACGCACAAACAGCAAGCCGAAAAATAAAGAATCGACTGCCGATGAAATTACAAAAACAGAGCAGAAAGCTCAGATTATGAGTGCTGATTTTTCAAAGCTTGCAAAGAGTACAAATAATGATGAGTTAAAGTCGCTTTATGAATATTTTGACAGCGAAGAACCGAGCTATACCAACGAATACACGGGTATGTTCAAGGGCTACAACATAATTTTCATTACAGCCGAAAGCTTTTCGCAGTATGCAATTGACAAGGATCTGACTCCGACGCTCTACAAAATGTATAACGAGGGATTTCAATTTGAAAATTACTATTCGCCTGCGTGGGGTGTAAGCACAACTGACGGTGAATATGCAAATCTTACAGGCTTGATTCCAAAATCCGGTGTGTGGAGCTTTTCAAAGTCAGCCGAAAATAATGTCAGCTTCCCGTTCACTCTCGGTGAGCAGAGCAGAAAACTCGGCTGCAAAACAGTTAACGCTTACCACAATCACACCTATGATTACTACGACAGGGACAAGTACCTTACAAATATCGGCTATGACTATTCTGCAATCGGAAAAGGTCTTGACCTCGGTGAAAATGTGTGGCCGAATTCCGACCTCAAGATGATGCAGAAAACGGTTGACGATTACATAAATTCCGACAGCTTCAGCGTTTATTATATGACGGTCAGCGGTCACGGCGGATATTCATACAACACCATGAGCGAACGCAATGCAGACCTTGTAAAAGACCTGAAATACAGCGATGAGGTCAAGGGCTATCTTGCCGCAAACATTGAGCTTGACAAGGCAATGGAATATCTTCTTGCAAGACTTGAAAAAGCAGGCAAGCTTGACAACACCCTTATTTGCCTTACGGACGACCATTATCCGTATTCGCTTGATGAATTTGACGGTGTGTCCGAACTTGCGGGACACAAGGTTGACACAACCTTTGAACAGTACAAAAATGCATGGCTGTTGTGGAGCGGTTCAATGAAAAAGCCCGTCAAGGTTAACACATACTGTTCAAGCCTTGATATTCTGCCCACGCTTTCAAATATGCTCAGTCTTGAATATGACAGCAGAATGTTGGCAGGTACGGATGTTTTCGGAAACAAAGAACCGTTCGTTGTGTTTGCCGACAGAAGCTGGATTTCCCAGAACGGAAAATATAATGCGTCAACAGGCGAATACACCGCTTTCAAGGGTGCAAAGGGCAAGGATGATATTGACGAACTCAATAACAGATGCAACAACCTCTTTACCGTTTCAAGAATGATTCTCGACAACAATGTTTATGCCGAGGCTTTCGGTGATACCCATGTTACGGGAAAGTAGTTTAATGCTCAAATTTGCATTGACTGCAAGGCGAAAATAAAGTAAAATAGAACATGACAAATCCATACGGCGACAGTCAGTTTTGACTGCTGCCGTATTCTGTATATGAAATAAATAACCCAAAACAAAAATTGAGATGATTTTTTGAAAATATATAAAACTGCCTTAGTTTGTTTAATGACTTGTGCGGTTGCATTTTTCGGCTGTTCGTGTTCGTTGACGGATGATTCCGAAAGCAGTGAACCAAAGAGAAGCTCTGTCATAGAAAAATCCGTTACAACTCCGAGTGCACAAGATGTTGAAAACGACAAGGATTATGCAGATGTAAAAACCGATTATGCCTACGAGACGCTTACCGATGATTATGTAAAAGAACTGTATATGAGAATCGCAAAGAGTGTTGATACCGTGTATGCACCAAACATTACAACAACAGGCTCGCTTTCCGATTATCAGATTACACAGGCTGTTGAAGCATACAAAAACGACCACCCTGAAACTTTTTGGCTCAAGGGGTCAAGTCTTTTTGTTCCGTATGGTGACACAACAAGCGTAAAGCTTGATTATACTGTTCAAAATGATGAGCTTATAGCCGCCAAGAAAAAATTCAATATTGTCGTTGCTTCTGCTTTGAAAAAACTACCTTCGGGAAATGATTTTGAAAGAGAAGAATACATTAACAACTATATAATTGAAAACTGCAAATATGATGATGCAGCGGCACAGACAGAGAATATTGAGGGCAACGAGAACGATGCCTACGGCGCCTTGGTTGACGGTACAGCCGTGTGTGAGGGTTACGCAAGAGCCTTTCAGCTTTTGTGCAACAAGGCGAATATTGACTGCGTATTACTTTCGGGAACAACCGATTCAGCCAATCACGCATGGAACGGTGTAAAAATCGGCGGCGATTGGTACCAAATTGATGTTACATGGAATGATACCGACGGCGAAAATAATTATGCGGAAAACGATTATTTTAACCTAACCGATGACCTTATGTTCAAGGATCATAAGCTGTCATATAAGTATTCCGAGCTTAATTCACAAACTTATTTGAGCGTTGGTACATGGTGTAATTTTTTTGTTCCAAAGTGTACGGCTGAAAAGTACAACTATTTTAACTATAAGTACCCGACTGTTTCGGATCCAGATAATGCCGATGATGTGAGCCAAGCTGTTGCAAACGCTGCAAAAAACGGAGATGAATATTTCAGCATTGTTGTTGATAAGAACACCGATTTCGATTATATGTATGACAGGATTATGAATGACGGTTATCTTTATAACTGGGTTTCAGAGGCTAATGAGATTAACGGTTATTCACCAAGGCTTGCGGAACGCTGTTATGTTTATCGCAAGGATGAGTTAGGTGTGCTGACTGTTGAACTTGAATATGTTGATTAACGGCGATGTGATGAGATGTTCACTTTTGTCCGCAGTGCAGGGACACTCCGATTGGAAATTGATTTGTTATGAATTGATTTTATATAAATAAAGCTAACCAAAGGAATGATATTATGAAAAAGTATGATGTTCAGAAGTTTGAACTTTTGTCAAACGAACAGATTGCAGACGGCATTTTTGATATGAGGGTAAAAAATGACGAGCTTGCTCCGCTTGCAAAGTGCGGACAGTTTGCCCATGTTTATGTGCCTTCAAAAACTCTGCGCAGACCTATTTCGGTTTGTGACAGCGAAAACGGTGTTCTCCGCCTTGTTTATCAGGTAAAGGGTGAGGGAACAAAAATTATGTCCGAGATGAAAAAGGGCGAAAGCGTTGATATTCTCGCTCCTCTCGGCAACGGCTTTAAAATTGAAAAGGGCAAGCGTTACTGCCTTATCGGCGGCGGTATAGGCGTTCCTCCGATGCTCTACACAGCAAAGCAGTGTGAAAATCCGCTTGTTATCACAGGCTTCAGAAACAAAGACCTTATTATTCTTCAGGATGATTTCAAGAAAGCCGGTGCAGAACTTGTGCTGACAACAGATGACGGAAGTGCGGGAATCCACGGCTTTGTAACAGATGTTCTCAAAGAAAAAATCTCAGAGGTTGACGAGGTTTGTGCATGCGGTCCTACCCCGATGCTCAAGGCTATTGCCGATGTTTGCAAAGAGGCAGGAAAGCCGTGTCAGATTTCTCTTGAGGAGAGAATGGCCTGCGGAATGGGCGCATGCCTTGTGTGCGCAGTAAAGGTAAGAAAAAACGGTGAAGAAATTATGCAGCATGTCTGCAAAAACGGCCCCGTATTTAATGCTGAGGAGGTAGTTTTCAATGGCTGATTTATCTGTAAAAGTTTGCGGAGTGGAATTTAACAATCCTCTCATTGCCGCATCGGGAACATTCGGTTTCGGTATGGAATATTCAGAGCTTTATCCCCTTGAAAAGCTCGGCGGTATTTCATGCAAGGGTATCACACTTACCCGCCGTGACGGCAACCCTGTTCCGAGAGTAGCCGAAACTCCTTCCGGCATTTTGAATGCAGTAGGACTTCAAAACCCCGGCGTTGATGTCTTTATCAATGAGGATTTGCCGTGGCTCAAAAAGCAAAATACGGTTATCATTGCAAACATTGCCGGCAACACTCCCGAAGATTATTGTGCAATGGCTGAAAAACTCAGCGAAACCGATGTTGATATGATTGAGCTCAACATCTCATGCCCTAATGTCAAGAGCGGCGGAGTGCAGTTCGGCACAAGCTGTGAATCCGTAGGTGCAATTACTGCGGCTGTCAAAAAGTATTGCAAAAAACCGCTTATCGTAAAGCTCAGCCCAAATGTTACCGACATTGCATCAATCGCACAGTCGGCAGAGGCAAACGGCGCAGACGCAATTTCAATGATTAACACGCTCACAGGTATGCGTATCGACATCAACTCACGCAGACCGATTATCCGCAACAACACAGGCGGAATGAGCGGCCCTGCAATTTTCCCTGTTGCAGTAAGAATGGTTTGGCAGGTTGCAAACGCAGTTAAAATTCCGATTATCGGTATGGGCGGTATCTCAAGCTGGCAGGATGCAATCGAGATGATGATGGCAGGCGCAACCGCACTTCAAATCGGTACAGTCCTTTTTACGGATCCGTATGCGCCGATTAAGATTGCCGACGGTATGAACGAATGGCTCGACAAAAACGGAATCAAGAGCGTTTCGGAAATCACAGGCACAGTTAAGCCTTGGTGATTTTGCGGAATAAAAAATAATTTAAAGTCCATAATAACCCTATCGGAGGGATATTATGGACTTTTTGCGTGCATTAATAACGGCGCCCGTTTCAATTACAGTATTGTTCTTGCTGTCAAAGTTCATCGGCAACAAGCAAATGTCAAGCCTTAATCTTTTTGACTACATCAACGGAATCACAATCGGTTCAATCGCAGCGGAGATGGCGACAACCGAAATGTCAGACTTTTGGGCGTGCTTTGCAGCACTCATTGTTTATGTAATAATTGTTATGCTTTGTTCGTGGCTTTCGCAAAAATCAACAATGTTACGAAGATTTTTAACAGGCAAGTCTATTGTGATTTTCGACAGAGGAAAGTTGTACAAAAAGAATTTTTCGGTTGCAAAAATTGATATAAACGAATTTCTTACACGAATGCGTGAAAAGGGATATTTCAGTCTTGATGATGTCGAAACGGTTTTTCTTGAACAGAACGGCGATTTGTCGGTTCTGCCAAAGGACAAAAAGCGCCCTGCAACTCCGGATGATTTAAAAATCATTGTTCACCAAACCAGACCCGAGTCCGTGGTTATTACGGACGGAAAAATTCTCGAGAAAAATCTTGCCGAATCGGGCTATAATCTTGAATGGCTCAAAAAACAGCTTGACAACAACCGCAAACGGCTCAAAGATGTTTTTCTCGGTGTGTGTGATGATACGGGAAACCTCAAGATTTACCAAGACGGAAAGTCTGAAAGCAAGAATGATATTTTTGACTGATAAAGCGTAAAAGAATAAAATTTGCACCTTTACAGGCTCGTAAAGGTGCTTTTTTAATGTGCAAAAATAAATTTTACCATTGCAATAATCAAAATTAATGTTATACTAAAATCGTAAGTGCGTGTCGGCAAGATTTTGCAGAACGCTTTGAAAAAATCGGAAAATTTTAATAAAGAAGGAAGTGCTTTAATGATTAAAAAGTTTACATCGGGCAACCCGATTGATACGCAGGCTGTTGTTGAAAAATTTAACGCTCTGCCGATTGCGGAATTTCCGCTCGGCGGCAAGTTTGAAAACGGAAATTTTGTCTTTGAATTTGATATGGCAGACAGCGACATCGTCTACGGTCTCGGCGAAGCTCCGAGAGGAATCAACAAGCGTGGTTGGGTGTATAACAGCTTTTGCAGTGATGACCCGTTCCACACCGAAACAAAGTCATCCCTCTATGCCGCTCACAATTTCCTTATGCTCAGCGGTTCAAAAACTTTTGGTATTTTTATCGACTTCCCGTCAAAAATCCGTTGGGACATCGGCTACACAACCGCAAACAAAACCGTTATCACAATTGACGGCACGGATTTTGATATTTATTATATTGACGGCACAAAGCCGCTTGAAATCGTAAAAGAGTTCAGAAAATCAATCGGCACAAGCTATGTTCCGCCGTTTTGGGCATTCGGCTATCAGCAGAGCCGTTGGAGCTATCACAATGCCGAAGCTGTTGACGCTGTTGTTGACGGTTACAACAAGGCAGGGATTCCGCTTGACTGCGTATATCTCGACATCGACTATATGGAGCGTTACAAGGACTTTACTGTTGATGATGAAAAATTTCCGAATTTCAAGGACTATGTTTCAAAGAAAAGGGAAGAAGGAATCCACCTCATTCCGATTATTGACGCAGGCGTTAAAAAGGAGAACGGCTACGATATCTATGAAGAGGGCAGAAAGAACGGATACTTCTGCAAAAACGAGGATGGCACGGATTTTGAGGGTGGTGTATGGCCCGGTATCGTTGGCTTTCCCGATTTTCTCCGACCGGATGTAAGAAAGTGGTTCGGCTCAAAATATAAAATTCTCACAGATATGGGAATTGACGGCTTCTGGAACGATATGAACGAGCCTGCAATTTTCTATTCGGTAAAAGGACTTAACAAAGCACTTGATAAGGCGGCTTCTCTCAAAGGGAAGAACCTTGACCTTTCAAAATTCTTTGAGCTCAAGGACACATTCACAGGTCTTTCAAACAGTCCCGAGGATTATTCAAGCATTTACCATACAGTTGACGGCAAACAGGTTTGCCATGATCAGGTTCACAACATTTACGGTGCTAATATGACAAAGGCCGCCGGCGAATATTTTGCGGAGGAGTTCGGTAAAGAAAAAATTCTTATGTTCTCCCGTGCGTCATATGTAGGCGCTCACCGTTCAAGCGGTATCTGGTTCGGCGATAACCACTCTTGGTGGTCACACATTCTTCTTGACCTCAAAATGCTCCCGTCGGCAAATATGTGCGGCTTTCTTTACTGCGGTGCAGATCTCGGAGGCTTTAACGAAAACGCAACCCGTGACCTTGTTCTTCGTTTTCTTGCACTCGGTGTGTTTACTCCGCTTATGCGTAACCATGCCGCTCTCGGCACAAGAAATCAGGAGTGCTACAGCTTTGAAAACAGCGATGATTTCAAGGATATTGTTGAGGTTCGTTACAGACTTATTCCGTACCTTTACAGAACATTCAAAAAGGCAAGCGAAGAGAATGATATGATTTTCAGACCGCTCTCGTTCGATTATCCCGATGATAAAATTGCCCGTGAATGTGAAACACAGCTTATGCTCAGTGACGAGTGCATGATTTGCCCTGTATATGAGCAGAATGTAGGCGGAAGATATGTTTATCTCCCCGAGAACATGACTTTTTTAAAACTCAGCGGTACAAGCATTACGACAGAAAAAATGAGCAAGGGTACTCATTATATTGAGGTTGCTCTCAATGAAGTTCCGCTCTTTATCAAAGACGGCAGACAGATTGAACTCTGCAAGCCCGCAATGAGAACTTCACAGCTCGACACAACAGACACAGTTATGATTCCTTAATATACCGTAATGATAAAAACACGGCAGTTGATAAAAACTGCCGTGTTTTTGTATGTGTTAAATCAATTTTAATCGTTTGAATCTTTTCTTTCGCTTTTGAAAAGCTTGCAGATTTCATAATAAATTGGAATTGTTAAAAATGCAATCCAACCAAATGACCAACCGCCGCAGATGTCGAGAAATCCGAAAAACATATACACAATAACGACAAGCAGGGGATAAGCAAAATGACTCGGCTTGCGTTTGTAGATTGCGTCAACAAGTGTGTAATAGAGAGGAATTGTCAGAAAGCATACCCAGTTGAGTACCCAACCGAGCAATACTCCGCTGAATCCCCAAACGAGAAATCCGATAATGGCAATCAACCAAAACGGAAAGTGCTTCCAAAAGCGGTGCGACTTTGAATGTTTATGCTCTTCAATGCTTTCATCATACATAACATTTCCGTTTTCGTCTGTATAGACTTTTGTTTTGCCGTTTTCTTCGACATGAATTCCGTTCCAGCCGACATCAACCTTTGTACCGTCTTTATCTTTAACATGGATTCCGTCCCTAAAATTAAGGTGAACAGAATCACCGTCCTTTGAGTCAACATGGATTCCGTGTTTGAACGAAACCTTGTCTGATTTTTTGTATGTTGTGTCGCTGTCGGGATTATTTTCGGTATTATTTTCGGGTTCTTCCGACTGTGTTTCGCTTTCGGTTTCTTTTTCGCCTTTAAGCAATTCATCAAGCGAAACACCGTAGATATCGGCAAGAAGAATAAGATTATCCGTGTCGGGCGATGCCTCTGCACGCTCCCATTTTGACACAGCCTGACGGCTTACACCTAATTTTGCGGCAAGCTCCTCCTGGCTTAGATTCATCTTTTTTCTGTACTGCAAAAGTCTGTTGGCAGTTTCAATGTTCATAAAATTTCCTCCTCAAATATTGCTTTAGGGTTTTACCTTGTGAGAAAATTATATCGGTTGCCTGCCCCCAAAAACAATACATTTCGGGTTCCATTGTCGCAACTCTCGGTTGCAACCTGTAGTTGCGACAATAAAAATCAACAAAAACGCAAAATATTCCAATATCAGAGGTCAAGACCTGTTGTAGTCTTTAAAAATTCACCAAGCTTGTCGCAGATGATTTTTACACCGCCCTCGCTGTCACTTTCAACATTGAGGGGCATAATCGGATCGTGTACCGAAAGTCTGAGCAAAAACCAGCCGTCACCGTTATCCCTGTCAAACGAAACTCTGACGCCCTCACGGTTATCATCGGCAACACACCAGCCGTCCTGCTCCTCGGCATACTTTGTAAGGTCGGCAATAATTTTTTCACCGCAGGCTCTGAAATCTTTTTCAAGAATTTTGTATCTGATTTCTGTGCTTTCAAGCGGTTCTTTGAGTGAGGCGGTAAGCTCGTCAAGCTCCTTGCCCTCTTTTCTCATCTGAGCAGCCTTGATAATAATTTTTGTGCAGAGATATGCACCGTCATCAAGAAAGTAGTTTTCACGCATTGCGGCATGACCCGATGTTTCGATTGCAAGAGGACAGTTGATGCCCTGAGCGTTGAGCTCAAGAGCCTTGTCGATAACATTCTTATAGCCTCTGCGATAGCGGTAATGCTTTCCGCCGAGGTCATTTTCAATAAATTGTTTAAGACCGCTTGATGTGATTGAGTCTGTAACAATCATACCGCCGTCATTGCCCTCAAGAGCAATTGCCGCCGCAACGGCTACAAGTCTGTTTCGATTGATTTCATTGCCCTTGCTGTCAACAGCACCGCCACGGTCAACATCCGTATCAAAGATTACGCCAAGGTCTGCGCCCGATTCTCTGACAGCCTCACAGATTGAATCCATTGCCTCTTTAGCCTCGGGATTCGGCACATGATTCGGGAACATTCCGTCAGGTTCAAGATAACGGCTGCCTGTTGTGTCTGCTCCGAGAACAGAAAGCACCTTGTCGGCATAAAATCCGCCTGCACCGTTGCCTGCGTCAACAACAATCTTAAAGCCCTTGAGCGGATGCTCGTAATCTTCTGCATTAACTTCCTTTTTAATCTTCTCGCAAAGTCCCTTTGCGTAGTCGCTCATATAGTCAACATCCGTAATATTTCCGCCGTTGCTTTCTTCGGGATGTTCACCGTTTTGTGCGTAGAGAAGAATTTCCTCAATGTCACTGCCCTCAAGACCACCCTCACGGGTGAAAAATTTAAGACCGTTTCTGTTGAACGGGTGGTGACTTGCGGTAATCTGAAGAGCACCGTCACATCCGAGGTCAACGGTTGTCATAAACATTGACGGAGTTGACGCAAGCTGACAGCAGAGAACTTCTGCACCGCAACGCTTAAAACGCTCGGTTGTTATTTTCATTATATGCGGTCCCGAAATACGGCTGTCACGACCGACAGAAATTTTGAGCTCGCTCGGCTTTTTTGAAACTTTTTTAGAAAGCCAAAGCACAAAGCCGTCTGCCATATCGGCAACAACATCATCGGTAAGGTTTACGCTTTGTCCCTCAACACCCTCGCTTGCAACTCCTCGTATGTCTGTTCCGCTTTTGAACTGTTTGTAAAAATCGTTAAGCATTTCATGATTCCTTTCTTATTTGTATGATTGCTTTTATTGAAAATTTAATTCGGAGCAATCCTTCATCCTTTTTGATATCAGCCTTCATAACATAGATTATAACTTAAAATGAGCAAAATCTCAATATGCCTGTTAAATTAAGTTTGTAAAAAACAGCAGTTATATAATGCTGAAAAAGAAATAAGTTGTTGAATTTACACAATCGAATGTTATGCTTGTGTTAAAACTATATTTCTATATAAGCAAATACAAAGCATATTGTACAAAAAACACAACAATTTATTGTGCATAACTGACATCTAAATGTATTTGTGAACAAAAATTAATCGCTAAAATTGTTGACTTTTCTGAATGTTTGACTATAATAATAATTGTCAAGTAAATAGTCCGCTTGACTATCGGCTGATTTCCAATTAGCCTTACTCGAGTAAAATTGAATTATCACATAGTCGATAAATTGATCATGATTTTGCCAAATGGTAAATGGCGCACGAAAACAAAACTTTATATTTTTAAAGAATTGAATGGAGGAAATTTTATGACACCAATTCTTAGCTTACACAATGTTGATGTAACCAAATTCCTCGCCGTGCTCGATACCTGCGAGGGCAATGTATATCTCGTTACAAGCGAAGGCGACAGACTCAATCTTCGCAGCAAGCTTTGCCAGCTTGTCGGTCTTACAAGACTTATCGAAGGTGGCAAGATTGCAGAAGCAAGTATTATTTGCGAAAACAAAAATGACGAGTGCAAGCTTTTCAGACTTAATATGTTCGGCGACATAGGTAATGCCAAAATAGGTTAATTCTGAAAACACTGACTTAAATATCTACGGTTTTCACGTTAATTTCAAAACTTCTAAACCCAAGGACAGCTGCGAGCAATCGCAGCTGTTTTTGGCTTTTACCTTTTAAATGTAAAATATCAATAAAGTGTTGATTTTGCCGATGTTTTGGGTTATACTAAACTTAATTTATTTTATGAGGCGTTAAACGCATTCGGAAAGGAATACGCTATGGCAGATACAAAAAACGAGATCATGAACGAAGAAGATCAGGGTATGCTCATCACTCTTGAGGACGAAAACGGTCAGGAAGTTGAATTTGAATTTCTTGATGTAATCGAGTTTGAGGGTACGGAGTACATTGTTCTCATCGAAAATGACGAAGATGCAGATGAGGTTGTTATTCTTCAGATTAATCAGATTGACGAAGAAACAGAGGAGTATGTCAGCATTGACGATGAAGATACTCTTAACAAGGTATTTGAGCTTTTCAAAAAGAAATATGAGGGCGACATTAACTTTGAATAATTCGTTTCAAATTGAGCTTCCGAGGGGAGGCTCTTTTCTTTTGTGTGAATATAACATTCTCAGCGGGAAAAAATACCGTTGAGGTGTTGTGTATGACAGAAAAAATCGGACTTGAAAAAACTGTTGTGTTTAATTTGAAATCGGCAAATGAATCTGATGTCAATAATATCGTCAATGAAAAAGGTCACGAAAGCCGTTCGTTTTATTACAAACTCGGCTTACTCTATTTTCTCAATATTGTTGACTGGATTTGTACAGAGGCGCTCATCGGCAGCGGACATTTTGTTGAGGCAAATCCCGTTATGCAGCCTGTGCTTGAAAACTTTTGGCTGACATTGTTAATCAAGGGAATTTTGCCGCTTGTGCTTATTCTTGGTTGTGCATTGATTTATAAGCTTGCCGAAATCGGCAGGAGCAAAACGGCTGAAATGCTTTTAACGGTCGGAATTGTGTCTTATGCCCTTGTAAACCTATGGCATATTTTCAATTTTGTATTGCTCTTTTGTCGATTTTAATGTACAATAGTGGGTAGCGAATTTGAAAGGGAGTGTATGTTTTGCCGGCATTATCAGTAAGAAATCTTACAATGACTTTTATCGAAAGAAACCTTTTTACCGATGTTTCGTTTGATGTTGAAGAAAGAGATAAGGTGGGCTTTATCGGAGCTAACGGAGTCGGTAAAACAACTCTCTTTAAGATACTCAACGGCGAAATCAGCCCTGTTTCGGGAACTGTTACCTTTTCAAAAAATGTCCGTCCGGGATATATGGAACAGCATGCCTGCAACAATCCGAGGGCAGATGTGTATCACGAGCTGCTTTCCGTATTCGATTATCTTTCGGATATGGAAACCGAAATTTCCGCACTTGCACATCAGATTGACAACAAGTCGGGAAATCTTGACGAGCTTGTTGAAAGGCAGACCATGCTTATTGAACAGTTTGAAAGAGCAGGCGGTCTGACCTATAAAAGCAGAACCCGTTCCGCACTTTTAGGACTCGGATTTTCCGAAAATGACTTTACAATGCCTGTCGGCAATTTAAGCGGCGGTCAGCGTTCAAAGCTCTGCCTTGCAAAGCTGTTGCTGTCGCAGAGCAATATGCTCCTCCTTGACGAGCCGACAAACCACCTTGACATTGATGCAATCGCATGGCTTGAAGGCTTTTTGAGAGATTTCAAGGGCGCAATGATTATCATCAGCCATGACCGTTATTTTCTTGATAATGTAACCAACAAGACGATTGAACTTGAACACAACCGTGCTATGGTTTATAAGGGCTCATATTCTGAATTTGTCAAGAAAAAGGAATCGGTGAACGAGTCGCTTAAAAATAAATATGAACACGATTTAAAGGAGATAAAGCGTATTGAGGGCATTGTTGAACAGCAAAAACGCTGGGGACAGGCTCACAACTTTATCACAGCCGCAAGTAAGCAGAAAGAGGCCGACAGAATCAAAGACGGGCTTGTTGCCCCCGAAAGCGAGCTTGAAACAATGCGTATGCATTTTGAGCCGAGATGTGAAAGCGGCAACGATGTTTTAATCTGTAAAAACCTTGCCAAGTCGTTTGACAACAAACAGCTTTTCAAAAATGTTGATATACATATCAGAAAAGGCGAGAGAGTGTTCATCATCGGCGGCAACGGTTGCGGTAAAACAACGCTGTTCAGAATTTTAACGGGCAAAACTCCTATGAACAGCGGTGAATATGACTACGGTGCAAATGTTGAAATCGGTTATTTTGATCAGATGCAGCAGAATCTTGACCTGTCAAAAACCGCACTAGATGAGGTGTGGGACACCTTCCCGAATATGACGCAGTCCGAAGTCAGAAGTGCGCTTGCTTCATTCCTGTTCAAAGGTGACGAAGTGTTTAAACCGCTTTCAAAAATGAGCGGTGGCGAGAGGGCGAGAGTTTCTCTCTTGAAACTAATGCTAAAAGGCAGTAACTTTTTGCTCCTCGATGAGCCGACAAACCACCTTGACGCATCATCACGGGAAGAACTTGAAAAAACTTTGCTTGACTACAGCGGTACAATGCTGATTGTCAGCCATGACCGTTATTTTATAAATAAAATTGCCGACAGAATTTTACTCCTTACAAATAACGGAGTAAAGGAATATCTCGGTAATTACGATTATTATCTTGAACGCACAACAGCCGAAAAATCGGGTGCTGTTCCGACTGAGAATAAGAGAGATAAAAAAGAAAAAACGCAGAATGATTACTTTGTGCAAAAGCAAAAGCAGAGTGAAGAACGCAAAAGACAGACTAAGCTCAAAAAGGCAGAGGCTGAAATTGAGCGACTTGACGAAGAAATCGCCAAAACACAGGAGCTTCTCTCAAGCGAGGAAGTTGCCGCAGATTACGAAAAACTTATGGATCTTTCAAAACTGCTCGAGGATTTGCAAAAACAGCAGGAGGAGCAGTACGAAATCTGGGAAGAACTCGAAAGTATGGCAGAATGATCGCCTTACAGTCGGGAGGAGTGACAAATTTCCCTTGCTTAAAGTAAAAAATTGTTGTATAATAACCGCATAATATAAGCTAAAGACTGTTGCACAGCAGTTTTTGCAGTTGATTTTCAGATGAAAGATTATGCGAATTAAAAATGAAAAACGGCAGGCAAAATACCCTGCCGCGTACATCTGCCCGTGGCGCAATTGGATAACGCAACGGATTCCGATTCCGGAGAATGGGGGTTCAAATCCCTTCGGGCAGGCCAAAACTAAAAGCACCCTTCATGGGTGCTTTTAGTTTTGACCTGCCAAGAATCCGAAGGGATTTGAAGCCGACCGTAAAGAAAATGCCCCTGTGGGGCATTTTTAGGGAGGAACGTTTATGGAGGCATAGCTGTGCACAGGACGCAACAAGCGAGGCGGAAAGTTTAAATCCGCACAAAGTACTTCGGGCAGAAGTAGTGATAAGATGAAAGTGTGACACCCTACGGGGGCGTGCTTTTTTCAGCTAAATTATCCTGTAGATAGCTAAATTGTCCTGGCGGACAGCAAAAGTGAATTTAATTTAGCTGTAAACCGAAAGGTTTGCAATTTAGCAACGGAGCGACAAAAAATTCATAGGATATTTTGTTGAAAAATACAATGAAAAATTTTTTTGCAAAAACCCTTGACGAATAGGATTGAGGATGATATAATAGTCAAGCTGACTCATTCGAGGACATCTTCAAAAAATGAAAATGCTTCAAAAAAATTAAAAAAATTTGAAAAAAGTGTTGACAAATGATGAAGAATGTGATATATTATATGAGCACTCGAAATTAGAGAGTGAATGCGAGAGCGAAAGCTAAATTCGCTGGTGTAGCTCAGTTGGTAGAGCAGCTGATTTGTAATCAGCAGGTCGGGGGTTCAAGTCCGTCCACCAGCTCCATTGAAGCCTACTGTTTAGGCAGTAGGCTTTGATTTTTGAAAAACTTGATAGGGGAGAATTCCCGAGTGGCCAAAGGGTGCAGACTGTAAATCTGTTGCGTTTTGCTTCGATGGTTCGAATCCATCTTCTCCCACCAAGCTTAAAAAACGCCTTAAACGCTAAAGTTTAGGGCGTTTTTCTTTTGCGTTCAGCAGAGATAAAACCCCTCTGAAAATCTGTTTGTCTAACAGTTATCTAACATAACGCTAACTAAGCAGGCTCAATGTCAATAGTTGGGGTAACCCGAAAAAACGAAATATATGAAAATTAGGCTCAATGTCAATAAATAGGGGTACCCCGATAAAAACAGAGCCACTGCATCTAATTCGAATTATTTTGTGCTGTTTAGATACCTAACATTAGCGGATATGTTTCCGCAAAATACAGCCAAGCATTTGCAGCAGTTGTGCGTATAATTTAAACTGCTGCAAAAGTCAGTAAACAAGCCGTTTTTTAAGCCGTTCGCTTATTCCCTTGACATCAAGACTACGGTCTCAATGTGGCACGAGAGGCCCTGATTGATAACAACATAATCGGAATAGTCCGTTTGTCTACGGAAACATATCAACTAATATCTGTAGTAGAAATATCTCCACTTCTGTCGTTATCTATATCGCAACCTAAACCTCGCCAGTATACGGGAACTGGTCTGCAATTCCCTTTATATTTTCTATTATAATGCCAAAGTCAATAGTTTCAGACTTCCCATTGTCTCGACCCTGCCTGTTCGCAGTACAAGGGATAGTTCAACGACTATTTTCCAGTCCATCTGGAACCACAATTCCCATGCACTCGACCTTAATAGTCAAAAATTCACACGATAAATCCACCAGTACTGTTTGCCTAGTCTATAAAGACGCTGTCTTTGATACAAACAGAAAAAGCCTTCTCCGGCACATAAGTGCTGAAAAAGGCTTGAAATAAAGGACTTTCGAGGTTCCGCTGTGTTGTACAGCAGAGCTTCGGAAGCCCTTTTTCTGTTTATTCGATTGTTGCTTGCCGCTGCTCCGGCCTTTGAAACTTACCCCTCAAAAACGGCTGCCGGAGGAATAATTAAATAGTGTGGAATAATTAAAATGTTTGCCGCTCCACTTATTCACGTACAATAGCACGTTTCACATCTTTGTATTTTTCACGCAGATCCGGTATGTCTACTTTTCTTCCGAGAAGTTCTTGAACCACTCCCCATAAGCCGTTCTTCTCATCTGGGAATCCGTCCATGTAATCTACAAACGGAAGGCTATTAACGACCAGCGTTTCTCCTTCAATACCACGTCCGGGAACCCCGTACTTTATCATAGGCTCCTTACCACTTCGGATATTCTTTCCGAACACAATCGGCTCAGAGACTGGTGCGCCTCCCAAAAGAGTCATGCTGATTGCGATATCGAGGATTTGGCCATCAAGTTCTATCCATGAGTGATCGAAATAGAGACCTTGCCCGAGCATTTCTCCTATGCATAGCTTGGGAGAATACCCCAGTTCAGAAAGCGCAACATATAAGGCAGAACAGCTTGCATGGCAAGCACCCCACCATTGTTTCCGCTTCATATATTCACTCAAATTGCAAAGGACATTTGCGATGTCCTCTTTGTAACCGGCATTCTGAACAGCAGCCCTAATCAGATCACCGGTACTCATGGATTCCTTCAAAAGACAGCAATGCTTATATTTCTTTCCGCTACCACATGGGCATGGGTCATTTCGTCCGATTTTCATTCGTGATCACTCAACATTCTTCTTCAGCTGTTCAAATGCAGCTTTAATTTTTGCCGCCATCAGCTTTCTGCGCTCAATCAGGAAGTCCTCATAGGGCATATTCTCCCAACCGTGCGGAAGTGCATTTTCTTCTTCCATACGCTGGATTTCTTCAGGGCTGCGACCCTCACAAACAACAGGATAATAAATCGAGGGAGTCTCATCGAGTATCTCCATATTATCCTTCCAATCGATGAAGGCGTAGTTAGCCATCTGGTTGATCTTAGCGTCGTTATATCCCAGCGTCTTCAGATAAGCCTTCGGGAACAGGTGATGCTTCTCCAGTGACTTTCTCTTACCGTCGGTACCGGGCTCGAATAGTTTGCTGACGAGCAGATTACTCTTCGAGAACAGGATTTTAGCATTCAGAATGTTTAAGGCGGCTACATAGGCGTTCCAAGCATTATTGCCTCGGCCCGATACTGCCAAGCCCTCGGAACCGATAAGAGTAATATCGAAGTAGTCGTTTGTAAGCCGCTCCTCAACCCTCGACAAAATGAATCGCTTGTATTCTTCCAGTGATGTTAGTTCCTTGATAGAGTTCAGGTGATTTTCGACTGTGGATTCAAATGATCCAGTATAGAGCGAGACAAGAGACGCATAGAAAAACCACAGCGATGTCAAATGCAAATTCTCGTTGTACGACGCATTAAACCTATACTTTGCGATGAGGTAGAATGCATAGGTGTAGTAGATTGCGTTTCCCGAAAGAATCAGATCACCGGACAGATAACCGGCATTCATGATAGATTTCAAGAACTCGTGCCAGTTGTGGACGTTTAGAACGTCTGGGAGCTTTGCCTTAAGCACATCGAAACGCTGATCACGTAGAGTTTCATCTACAGCACCTTTTTTGTCGAAGTCAGCTCCACGAAGCAGTTTATACCCATATTTCAAACGAGCTCGGTCAAAAGCATACGCCATAACCACACGAATGACATCCTGAGCTGTGACCTCGGTAAGCTGGTTGTACGATGTGATTTTGTCCTTGGAAGGGTATGTTGACTCCATGCTGAACTGTTCGATCTCTTTTCGCCCCTCATCCCAATAGAGTGAAAGAAGGGTCAGAATAAAGTCGTTCTGCTTCAATGCCACACCGCCGGAATTAACACGAACAAAGATTTCAGAGACATCCTCTTCCTCAGCGTTGGCCTTGATATCAAATACCGGAAGCGTGTGTTGTTTCAAATTTGAAAGCGCAGTGATGTTTTCGGAAATCAGATCTTGTTCCTCGTCGCTCAGCGTTTCACCTTTGGAGGACCGATATTCATCCAGCCTCTTGGTAAAGTTGATGATCAGCTTTGTAATATTCGATGTAGTGAACACTTCGCTGATGTTGTAAATCCATTCAGGGTCTTTTTTCGTCGCCTGATAACCAACCTCGAACTTATTCTTCACCGGGCAGTAGGAAATCACGATAGACTTCTCGTCGTATTTTGAATTGATGACCTTTTTCCCTTTCATAACGGCATAAAGGGAGGTCAGTCTCTGCTGGCCATCAATGATTACCTGCTTCGGAGATTCATAGTTGTGGGTGTCTGTTCCGATGGTTTTCTTCTTTTCAAGCGTAGGACACTCCCACAGCATCAAATAACCGATGGGGTACCCGCACATCATGGAATCGAACAAATCACGCACCTTTGAATCCTTCCAGATAAACGGCCTCTGAAGTTCCGGAAGGCCAAGTTCTCCTGTATCGATCTTTTCGATCAACTGATTAACTGTTAAAGTCGTGTTGCTAAATATCTGTTGCATTCACCGTTCCTCCTGCTTAATCTACGAATAAGTTCGGGATATCGTGTAGTCTATCTTGCTTTTACACATTACCGCTTTCAGCTATAAACAGCTCCGGCATGTTGTATAGTACACTCGACGCCTCTGTTCGAGCGTTAGTATTTGAGCATTCAAGCAATGCCGTGCTCAGATGCCATTTTCCATCCGGCCCTTCGATAATAAACTCATCCTTGTTGTTCCGGATATATGTGGATACCTCACGAGAGAATCCGTTCCGCTGAAGAAGGATTGTTATTGGATTCGTCGTTCCGTATTCTACAAATTCGTACCAGTTGTTATCAAACTCCTTCAGCTGATGGACCGTCTTATACTCATTCGAGAAGCGAAGGAAGTAGTTTGAAATACTGAACAGCACAATGTTATCAATGACCTCCAAGGTGTCGGAAAACACGATATTGCGGTGCCGGAGTCCATCGTCATAGTATTCTTTCTGGCCTCGGTTCACCCAGAAGTTATCCCGGTGCTGCTGCCGGTACTCCAGTGCCTTTTTCATGATATTGCTAAGGCCAGTACCTTCCATCCATTGAATAAGAACAACCGCATACCAGCGCAGGAGCGTCGGCTTTCCGAGTGTGGAGGCTTCATACTTTCCCCATTTGAAGATCCGACTCAGCTTTTCAAGGAAAGCCAAAACGTCGTCATAGTTGAACCTGCCATTTACACGGTCAGGGTATTTCAAGCCCATTGCGATAGCGGCACGTAGGTTTTTCGTCTGATCCACCGAGGTGTTGATATCATCATCCGGTTCTGTGAACGGATCAGTAAAGGCTTCTCGTATTTTCGCTTCGTCCTTGGGTGTCAGCAGATTAGAGAACTCACGCCTTACAAGGCTGTCGTTGTCCTGCATAATATCCCGTAAAAGAATGAGGGCAAACTTACGCATCATTACATAGGCTTCCTCTGACTGTGCGTCATTTCTTTTTACGAGTTCAATATTGCCCTGCAGTAGTGCCTCGACGACATATTTCTTTTCGGCGTTTGTTAGGCTCTTCGGTCCGGCCTCGATAGAAAGCGTTTGCTTCGGGACCTCTTTCTTCAAAAGGTCCACATAGTCTTCCTGTTTCAGCTTTTCACCCTGCGAGACGAAGAATACATTCCCGTAAAGGTTGAAACGGATGCGTCCGACACGTCCTATCAGGTTTCGGAAGTCAACCGGCGTCATCACCTTTCGGAAAATCTTGTTATCGGTAATGAACAGATTATCCGCTGGGAGGTTGACACCCTCAAGTAAGGTGCTGGTACAGAATATAGTCGTGATTTTGCCACGACGGAACATGTCCTCGATACGCATTCTGATGGCAGCTGGTAGGTATCCAATGTGATATGCGACGCCCTTTTTTATAATCTGGGCCAAATAGTAGTCGCCGTGAACTTCATTCGTGATATCCCTTGCCAGTGCATTCAGGTCATTATCCTGAATTTCCGAAAGCTGATCTGCAAAAGCAAGCGCATTTTCAATCGCCTTACTTCTACCGTTGCAATAAACGATGGTCTGCTGCTTTCGCTCAAAGGGGAGATCCCGGTTTATTCTTTCAAACATCAGAAGGAACGAAACCAGAGAAGCGTTTCTGTCTTTGATTTCCGCAAGGTAATCCAACTCACCGGTATGGTCGTTATATACGCTGACTGTGAAATTATTGAGGTCGATGCTGAACTTAATCTGGGCCACCGGTGAAAAAGTGGAACGTAGGTGGCTATCATCACCGTCGGTTTCGATGTCTGTCAGCAACTTTAGATATACCTCTGGATTTGGAATATTAGGTGAGGCAAAGACGAAGTGCGGCTTCTTCTTCCTTTTGAGAAGCATATCCACGGTTTTATAGTAGAACGGCCCACGGCTATTTTTTCCGGACAGCTTGTGCGCTTCATCGATGAATAGATAGTCGATTTGCAAATCCGGTTTGCTGATGAGCAGATATAACAGTCGTTCCGGAGTCAGCACAAGTATGAAGTTATGCTTGCCCTCCAAAGCGATATCCCCGGCGGCGGTGACCACCTTATAATTGTGCTCCGACAAAAGGTTCTTAAGGTCCTCGTCAATGACCTGCTTGTAGATCTCATTGATCAGTGCCTTTGTTGGGACAATCAGGGCGAAGTTCATTTTTACCCCATGCTGTATCTGGTCCTTGATGTACATTCTCATGAGGAAGGACTTACCCATAGATGTCGGACCGGAATAGCTGAAGTGATCATCCGAGAGATGATCGTAAGCATTTTTCTGTGCGCCGAAGAACCGAAGTTCCGGTGCTGCAGGAATTGTCAAATAATCATTCTGGTATTCAGCGAAGAAACGCTCTAATGCGGTCGTGCCGTAAAAGTCGCTATCGATTATCCTTCTTGCCTGATAGTTCCCGGTGTTTGCGAACACTGATCCGGCATAGAACTTTACATCAGGATTGTCCGGGTACAGAGAATACAGCAGGATGATTATCTCCTGCGCCCACATTTTATGCTTGTCCCGGTTCATCGCATGTGTCGACTTGGACAGCAAGTCGGCAAACCGCAAGGCCGACACCACATCAATTTCCCGCATCTGCCGTTTATCAGTGAGGTTAAATTTGGTGATGGCATAGTTATAAAGGGTGTCGTCGTAGAGTTCATTCAGGAAGGGATTGTTGTCAATGTCCCCGAAAATGGCATCGCCAAGGTTATGCAGTATTTGATTGCTCAAGGTCTGCCACCCCCATTCATCACACGGTCCATGATTTGTGTTTTTTCAGCATCTGCATCGTTGAGTGGCAGAATGTAGAAATAAAACGAGTGGTTTCCGAGGCCAAGGGCATTAATCTTGCTGGCTATATATGCCGCATGATTGCGAATATCTGTATCCATTTTCTGAGTCAGTGCACGTCGGAAGTCTACCGCACTGTAATTAGCAGGATTGAGACCGAGATTATACGCAAGGAAAACGCCATAGGCTGTATCATACGGGACCGACTGTCCTTTACTCGGAATAAGCAGGTCTTTGATTTTCTGAACCGTGTCTTTATCAAAGGACTTGCTGAATACCGTGTTTTCAGCAAGGATGCGCTCCTGTGTGCTTTGCTTTTCGATCTCAACAATGGCGTCGAAGGCAGTGTCAACAGCTTTTTTCATATCACCCACAATGCTGGAGGTGCCAAACACCATATGGTAATACGGCATACCAAAGGTCTGCTCCAATGAAAGGAGATGGATTCCGTCGCACTTGCTATTATATTGCTTTGCGCCGGTTTGAAGCTCGACCTTGCTCATGATTTTGGGAGCTCCCAGAACCTGCTCTAAAAACACATATAGCATGATTTCACCAAGGTCATTTCCGGTGCCTTTCTGCCCCGTTGCCCCGTTGCGTTTCATGATGTCGATGGCATCCATTCCTACGCTGTACACATTGCCCTCAACATGATAGTTCTCGATCTGAGCACGAGAAAAAACATATTGACCGATGTTCTTCCTAAGAAACACTTCCAGCTTATCGGATGAGAATGCATTGTTGTTGACGTTGAGGTGAAATAGGCGCAGTTGTTCCGGGTTTTTTAAGCCAAGGGTCTCAGCGTGAGACACCTCAGTAAAAACCTCGTCAAATTTACCTCCGCTTATAGTCTTGTCAAAAGAATCATTCATTGCATTCTCCACCTTGATACAGTTTACTCTTCATCCTTTTTATTGCCATGCATAGCCGGATCTTCCGCTACCATAAGCGTCTCCTGTGAAGGCATAATATACTCCTTGCCTTCGGGATTGTAGGTAAGGTTAAACACCAGATCAGACAGCCACTTCTTAAACGATGGATTATCTTGGAATTGTTTGAAAAGTTCCATGTTGTCTGCCATGATAGAGAAGATGACTTGCTGCAGTGCTCTTTCGCTCTCGGTCCGGGCCTCTTGCGCATCAGAGTTTCTCATTGCATTCTGATATTTCTTATCTTTGGAAACCATCTCAGGAATAGCCAGAATCTGTCGTTGCACATTGTCCGCATCGTTCCAGTTTATGTTTCCGAACATGTCGTTGAAGTCCATGATGATCTTGGAAAGCAGATCCATTTCCGGCTCAACGATATGGCCTACCTTGCCTGCTGGTACCGGTGCAATTTCTGCATCAGCATCCTCCAGCTTAATAGCAATAGCCTCCTGCGCTTCATTCCTGTAGCTGCTCAGATCTATCGTCTGAAGGATACCTTCCGAAAGATCATCGTCACGAGGCGACGGAAGTTTCGGTATCAGCAAGTTCAGGAAGATCGACAGCTTCTCCCAGTCAACATTTCCATAAGGAAGAATTGCTCCAAGGAAGCCATATGTACGCACGAACGATTTAGCTGCGCTCTTAAACTTAATCTGATCGTCAAGTTCGAGCTGTTTATATACAGCTGTGCAGGCATCCAGAATAGGATCGAGGCGATCACGCTCCGCTCCACTCAGGAATAGGTCTACCAGCTTTTCAACATCGCTGTCATCATAGACCTGATATTCCTCCATAATGGTAATCAAGTCGTACAGCTTATTAGGATCAGTCTCTCCGGAAAGAATCGTTGTTCTGTAGAACTTCGAGAACGCCTCCTCAATCACAGAGGTCTTGTTGGCAAAGTCCAAAACATATACTTCATCCTTGCCGGGATACGCTCTGTTCAAGCGGGAAAGTGTCTGTACTGCAGCAATATCATAGAGTGGCTTGTCCACATACATTGTCTGCAGCAGCGGCTCGTCGAAACCGGTCTGGAACATGTCAGCAACGATAAGTATCCTATACGGATCTTTTTTGAACTGCTTTGGAATCTTGGTATCCGGGAATCCGTTCATGGCAGCTGATGTCAATGCCGGTTCCTGCCCGTTATATTTATGTTCGCCGGAGAAGGCCACAATTGTATTATAAGGACTATGCCTGTCTGCGAGGCACTTGTTAATAGCGTAGTAGTATTCGATGCATCTCGGAATGCTGGCGGTGACCACCATTGCACGCGCTTTGCCGCCGATCTTCTTCTTAGCGACTACCTGCTCATGGAAATGCTCCACCATCATAGCTGCCTTTTTAGCAATAACGTCCGGATTACCCTCGACAAAGGCACGCAGCTTCTTCTGCGCACGCTTCTTGTCAAACATCGGATCATCCTCGACTGTTTTCATGATCTTGTACCAGCTGTCGATGGTCGTATAGTTCCGAAGCACATCAAGAATGAAGCCCTCCTGAATGGCCTGCTTCATCGTATAGACATGGAACGGGCGATGCTTGATTTCACCATCCTCCTCATAGACAACACCAAACATCTCCTCGGTCTTATTCTTCGGAGTAGCTGTGAAAGCAAAGTAGCTGGCGGAGGAGACGAGCTTGCGTCCCTCCATCATGGCATTGATCTTATCCTCGTTGTCTGCATCGTCATCTGTGGCAAGACCAGAAAGTGCCAGATTCATATTCGCGGAATTACGTCCACTCTGGCCGGAATGCGCCTCGTCGATGATGATGGCAAACTTGTTATTCTTATGTTCCTGCCCGATCTCAGATATGATGTATGGGAACTTTTCTATTGTCGATATAATGATGCGCTTGCCATCCTGTATGGCCTTGCGCAAATCACCGGAATGTTCTGCCCATGTTACGGTGTTTTTGACCTGCATGAACTGCTTGATCGTATTGCGGATCTGTTTATCCAGAATACGGCGGTCAGTAACCACAAGGACGGAATTAATCATCGGGTGTCCGTCTTTTTCAAGTCCAATCAGCTGATGCGCCAGCCATGCGATAGAGTTTGACTTTCCGCTTCCGGCGCTGTGTTGGATCAGATAACGTTTACCGACACCGTTCTCCTGCACATCGTCCAGTAGCTTCTCCACGCAGTCGAGCTGATGGTAACGAGGCCAAATCTGTTTGATGGACTTCTTCTTGGTATCCTCGTCCACCTCTTCGATGACCTGCGCGTAGTTTTCTATAATACGAGACAGTTTTCTCTTTGTCAGAATGTCCTTCCAGAGGTAATCCGTCATAAGGCCGTCCGGATTCGGCGGATTTCCTGCACCGTCGTTATAGCCTTTATTGAACGGGAGGAACCAGCTGTCTTTTCCGGCGAGCTTTGTGCAGAACTGGATCGTAGCATCGTCCACAGCGAAATGAACCATACAGCGCTTGAAGGAGAACAGAAGATCATGGAAATCGCGATCTTCTTTGTACTGACGTACCGCATTTTCCGTGTTCTGTTTTGTGAGCTGGTTTTTCAGCTCCATCGTGATAACAGGGAGGCCGTTAATAAACAGGCAGACATCCAGTGCCAGCTTCCCGGCATCCTGTGAATAGCGCAGCTGCCGTGTCACGCTGAAGATGTTCTTCTCATACATGATTCTGGCCTGCTCGTTATTTTCGGTCGGTGTCAGATAGAACATGATGAGGTCTGCCGGATAAACCTTCACACCATTGCGCAGTACATCAATGATGCCGCGCTTGGCAATCTCGCCGGACAGGCGGTTCAGGAACTGTCGTTTCTTTGTGTCAGAAGTGAACACACCCAGCTTTTCCATTTCCCTCGGCTGCGTATCCTGCAGGAACCGGAACAGGCGCGTCTCGTCGACAGCATATTCTTTGTTATAGTCGGCGTTTGATCCTTCCTCGTACCCGTTCTGCTCAACCAGCCACTTCACGATTAAGGATTCAAGGCCGTTTTCCTTTGTGTTGGTAAAAGCCATTGTCAATCCTCCTGTTCTTCGGTTTCTATATCCTCTTCATCAGCCTCTTCATCGGACTGATCCTCAATATATTCATACTCAGGAATATCTACTGAGCGAACATCTATTTTCCCAGTAACGGCGTCTGAAATGATCCTCGCTTTTAATTCCTGAAGATTTTTTATGTTCCCTCGTTCTATCTCGATAGCCTTGTCGATCTGAACAAGCCTCCGCTCAATCTCGGCAAGAATACTTTTCTGTTCTTCAACGCTCGGTATTCCAAGCGTAAAGTTCTTTATGTAATTAACGGATACTCGCTTCTGGCCAGCCGAACCTGTCATAACCTCTTCGCCAAGTTTTCTGAACGGTCTTGTCATAGTAATCATATACAGATATTTTGACAAAACTATTTCAAAGGGACGCAAGTTGATAAACTCTGTTGTTCCAAATCCGATATCAGTATCAAGGTCATCTAAGCATGCGCCCTTTCCGTTCTCAAAACACGGTGTAATTTTTGCCACAACTACATCGCCTTTTGCAAATGATGAAAAGCCTGTTCGAACATCAGCTACTTTTTTCTTTATTGAACAGTCGATTTCTCCTGTTTCAGTGACATTTTCCATTGGAAGGAACGTTACCAACTCTGAATTTTCCTTAGTCTTAACAATATCTGCAATCGAGGCATTTGCTCTACAGATACGTTTTAGCGGTAAAACCTCCCACGATTCAGGAATCTCACCAAGCCAGTAAATACCACTATCTTTTGTATCAGTACTTTTAAACCCATGCAGTATGCCTTGGTCTATTACAGCTTTACGAAGCTCTTTATAGGCAGTAACACGATTTTTCTTAACTGAAATAAGTTTGTTGATAGCGGAAACCTTCCAATCTAAGAACTTCACAATCTGGTTTTGTTCTTCAATTGGCGGAATGATAACCCTTGTTCTTTTTAATGCAGACCAGTAGATGTTTCTCTGTATAGACCCCACGCTTTTCGAATTAATAAGATACTGATCTACCATTATGCGTGACCGAAACAAATAATTTGCATATCTGCTGTTGAGTCGATCATTCATAGATAGGACAATATAAGCAGGGCTCACAATACCTGTATCAAATGATACGCCAACAGAACCACGCCAAGCTTGCTGATTGTTCAACACAAAATCCCCAATATCGACACGCTGATACTTTGAAAGATCTGTACTTGTAACATTAGTCCTCTTTTCAGCTTTGGCCGAAAAGGGAATTACCCCTACATCCAGATATACCGATAGCAGCGGCAATTCCGTACAGTTACATATTGATTTCTCTTGAGCAACAGCATACATTGGCAGCACTTCCCAATGGCTTGGAATGCTTTTATTCCACAGGTCTCGGTATTGTGAATAATTATCGTACATCCTCATTGAATGCCCTCCATTATTTCAGCCAAGACACCATCTGCCTCTTCTTCAAGAGAGCTCAACCGAGCAATAATCTCACTCATACTACGTATGTCTTCAGGTTTATAAAAATATTTATTGAAACTAATTTCATATCCTATTTGCGTTTTCTTCATATCGACAAAGGCATCCGGAGCATATGTCAATACTTCATTTTGCATAAAAGCCTTGATGCCTCCTTCATATGTGTAAGGTACGTTTTCTGCATCACGTAGATCGGTATCTGCCTCACCTTCAACAGGTTGAGCTGTCGGATCTTTCTCTGTGATAAACTGGCGGATTTTATTGAGCTGACCCTTCTTAAGTTTTGTTGCAGCAGCAAAGGCCGTCCAGTCATCGAGTGGTGTACCAGTCGGTACAGATGCAATTGCCTTTTTGACCGTTGCGAGTTCATCAGCCTTTTTAAATGTATCAGCAGGAATCTCTCTTTCAGGATAAACACGCAGTCTAAGAGGCCTCTCCACTGTAATTGTCCAATAAGCAAACTCATCATTGTCAAAGATCATGCTAACATCGCTCTCTTCCATTTCAAGGAAAAGGCGAATGATCTCTTTGCGTATTTCAGGTGTAAACTCGCAGTTCTTTTTACCCATGTTCTTGCGAAGCGGTGATTTCATAGCCGTAGCATCAATCAGTTGGATTTTTCCCTTGCGTCGGTCTTCCTTCTTGTTTGAAAGGATCCAAATGAATGTACCTATACCTGTGTTGTAGAACATATTCTCCGGTACAGCAATTATCGCTTCTACCAGATCATTTTCAATCAGATAGCGGCGTGCATTGCTTTCACCACTTCCAGCATCACCGGTAAAAATTGACGAACCGTTATGTACTTCAGCGATACGGCTGCCAAGCTCGGTGTCCTTTTTCATCTTTGCCACGTTATTCAGGAGGAACAGAAGCTGACCGTCACTGGTACGCGGGATCATCGGCATGACATCCCCACCCTCAAGATAAGTATTGAAACGAGTATCGAGGATTTCCTTCTTGCCGCCCATCTTCTCTGCATCGGTCTTCCAGCTCTTACCGTAAGGCGGATTCGAGAGCATGAAGTCAAACTGACGGGATGCGTGTTGATCGTCGGAAAGCGTAGAGCCGTACATGATATGCTCGGCCTCTTTGCCATCACCCTTCAGTAACATATCCGCAGTACAGATCGCATAAGTTTCCGGATTGATTTCCTGACCGAACAGATGGATAGAGACTTCCTTGCCGCGTCTATGCGCAAGCGTAAGTAAACGATCCTGTGCAACAGTAAGCATGCCTCCGGTTCCGCAGGCTCCGTCATAGCAAGAGTATGATGCGTCTTTTATCTTGTCGGCAATAGGCATGAATACAAGGTCAGCCATAAGCTCGACAACATCACGAGGTGTCCAGTGTTCTCCGGCTTCCTCGTTGTTTTCTTCATTAAACTTGCGGATTAGTTCCTCGAAGATGGTACCCATGCCGTGGTTATCAAGGCTGGGATGCTTGAGGATGGTCTGTGCCGCGTCTTTATAAATCGGATTCGGGCTCAGGTTAATATCCGAAGATGTGAACTTCTCAATCACCGCGCCAAGAATATCTGCATCCACCATCGTGTCGATCTGGTTACGGAATTTGAACTTATCAAGAATCACCTGAACATTTGGAGAAAAGCCATCAAGATATGCGATAAAGTCTGCCTTCAAGGTCTGTGCCTTTGAGCGGCTTGTCAGATCTTTCAGAAGGAAGGGAGACGCATTGCAAAAAGCCTGTCCCGCTTCATTACACAGCGCAGGCCACTGGTTATCGATTTTTGCAGCGTCGAGCTGTTTTTTCATTGCGAGCACTGCCGGTTTTGTTTCTTCCAGCATAGCGTCCAGACGACGGATAACCGTCATCGGGAGAATGACATCACGATACTTACCGCGCACATAAACATCGCGCAGGCAGTCATCTGCAATTCCCCATATAAAACTTACTATCTGATTGTGAACCTGATTGTCCATACAGTTTTTTCCTCTCTTGACTCTAAATTCGGCATTAAGTCATTATGACTGTACCAAATGTGCTGTCCCATAAAAAGGCTCATTCGGCCTTATCTTCCTTATCATCAACTTTGTCATCGGCGGCACCGCCAGAACGAATCCAATCGTCCACCTCAGACAGTTTGAACTTCCATAGCTTGCCCACTTTATAGGCTGGCATATTTCTTTTAGCGATCCACTGCAAAATGGTTTCTCTGCCAACGCCAAGGTATGCTTGGACTTCTTTCAATGTTGACCATTTTTCAATGTTCTCGTTACCCAATTTAGTTACCTCCAGATCTCTTAAATGTCTTGTTCTCTACTACAATTGTTACATTGAATGGGCTTGAATAGTTCGGGTAGCAATCTTTACTGTTTTTATCAACCATAACCCATTGACTTTCAAAAGTGTCCTCGTTGCCACGGGCATCGAATTCAACCGACACAACAGCTCGTCCATTTGGAGCCGTATCTGGTATGTCAATTGACAGCTGCACGGCGCAGGGAGTGATAGAATCCTCATTTATACAGATAAGCCTTCGGCCCGTCCATGCGACCTTACCAGAGTTAAGTAGTTTCCATGTGTGGGTGAAGTGCTCGTAAAAATCAACGACATGTCGCCGGTCGGCAGATGCCGTTCCAATCCAGAAAGCATCTCCATCATAGAGTGGCTTATGGAATGACGGCTCGTCCGTTTCCGGCTGGGACAAATACTGCTGATAGTTCGTCGCTACGATATCAGCATCGGAATCCGGCTCGTGTATGATTATCTGAAGCTGGTCAGCGAGGGCTTTTGTCAAAGCCGAAGCATTTATATCTGCGTCCGTTGGGATCGTGAAGTAGTTCATCACGGTTCTGACGGACGCTTTTTTTATATGCTCCGACAGGTACTTCGCAAGACCGGTAGTATTTATCGGATTTGGAAAAGAGCTTCTGTGGTTCCTCGAAAGGAGCTTGCCGCCATTGAACAGTTTTGCCCCGTAATTTGAGTTGCTATAGGTACCTTTCTTTGTAAAGGAGTAGCTACTGCCTGCAGCTTTAAAGACGTCAATTACAAACGCATCTTGATTTGGTACGCCTTCTGTAGAGTTGTATATACCCCTGCAAAAATGAGCGAAATCTATGCAAATCACCCCTTTCAGAAAAAGTCCTATCAAAAGTCCTGAAAGTCCTTTTTTCATGGTCCTTGCGCTTATAGGAAGTCCTTTTTCATCTCGGTATCTTATTAGTGGATGGCAGAGATGCGAGAGCTTGAGCCGTCGGACCATGGACCTTAATATCTAATTATATCACACTCGAGCCCAAAAATCAATAGCATTGTGCAATAACAGGCACAAACCGACACAAACTCACTTTCAAGCAATCGTCATTCAACAGAAGCCGCCTCTCAGCTCGTTCACCGGCCATGAACGATCCGGAGCTGAGTGGTCGGCAGCATCAACAGCCTACTATCCGGATTAGGAAGCTGAACCTGACAAGGAGGGACAAGCAGTGACAAAGCGTGAACGTAACAACTGGATCGTGAACATTGAAAACACCGCTGCTGCCATCGAGTCTCAGTTGGGCTCAGCAGTAGTTGAATCTGTTTTCAAACGCTACGGCGCACACGGCACTTGGGACCTTAGCCCAAGCGACCTGCCTGAAGTCTTCAGCGAACTGTACGCCATTGAAGCGGATCTCGACTAACAGACCGTCCTGAGAATGACAGAAAACTGCTCACCGCCAGGCACCGCACCGACTGATCACCGGTGGCTCAACGGTGCTTGACGGCACAAGTAAATATCAACAGCTGCCTTTTGAGCGGGAAGCTGCAGACCGGAACGGAGAAATCTCCGTCGGGACTGTGGTTGGATTTCTATACCCATTTTGCAGCTGACCATGAAGGTTTCCTCCGTTCCAAGCAAATCAAACGGAGGAAATTTTCATGCAAAACAACGACAAGAAGTACTTTATCCCGGTCGACGGGACCCCTATCGAGGTCAGCGAGGAAGTTTACAGGGCATACTACCAGCCCATCTGGAACACCCGCTACCATGCCCAGAAGAATGGCGAGTGCCGCTGCACCAAGGCCCAGCTTTGGAAGTGTGACGGTGTTTGCCCCGGCTGCCCGTTCTACGCTGCCGGTAAGAAGGTTTCCATCGACACGCCTATCGGCGGCGAGGAAGACGAGCTTACCCTTGGCGATACGCTGGCCGATGACGCACCGTCTGTGGAGTCCATCCTTATGGACAAGGAACTGCTCGACGCTCTATACGACGAGCTTAACCGTCTTGATCCGGACGGCAGACGCATCTGCGAGCTTATCATGCAGGGCAAGACGGAGCGTGAAATCGCTGCCGACATGGGCAAACGCCAGTCGACCATCAACTACCAGAAGAACAAGGTGTTCTCCATCCTGCGTGAAGCCCTGAAGGACTTCATCTAATACCCAACAAAGGCCGCCGTGGAAGCAATTCTGCGGCGGTCAAAAATTTTTTCAGATTTTTTCGTTCAAAACACCGGTTTCCCTCCAGTGGGTACTGAGGACAGCAAAACAACACAGGTCCTTAGGAAGGAGGAACCGCCAATGAGTGAGTCCAGACCCAACAAGGCCGTCACTGATGAAGAGCTCATCGGAGTGCTTACGGCAATCAGCGTAGTGTCAAGACGTCTGGCGAGGAAGCTGATCCAGCTTAACCAGACAAGCCAATCTCAGAAAGGAGGAAAACGTGATGAGCAAAATGAGCGAAATGGAAGCGACCATCAGGGAGTTGCGGGATATTGCATCTTCTATTAACGACATCGCAAACTGGCTGACCGGCGCATTCAGCGGTACCGAGGAAGCGGCCCCTGCTCCGGAACCGGAAAAGGCACTCACCCTCGAAGAGGTCAGAGCGATTCTGGCAGAAAAGTCTCGTGATGGCTTCACCGCTCAGATTCGTGGCCTTCTTCAGAAGTATGGAGCAACCAAGCTCTCCGAGGTAGACCCCACCCGGTACGGGGGTCTTGTGGCGGATGCGGAGGTGCTGGGCAATGGGTAATCATGCTCTGCTTTCCGCATCCTCCTCCCACAGGTGGCTCAACTGCCCGCCTTCGGCAAGGCTCTGTGAAAGCTACGACGATAAGGGTAGCGATTTTGCCGCCGAAGGAACCGACGCCCATGCACTCTGCGAGTATAAGCTCCGAAATGCACTCTGTATGGCAGCAGAGGACCCGACCGAAAGTCTTACCTGGTACAGCACCGAAATGGAGGACAGCGCCAACGGCTATGTTGCCTTTGTAATGGAACTGGTCGCGGAAGCAAAGAAGGTCTGCGCTGACCCTGTTGTGCTGATCGAACAGCGGCTTGATTACTCCAAATACGTAAAAGAGGGCTTCGGCACCGGCGACTGCGTCATCATCGCAGACGGGACGCTACACATTGTGGATTACAAGCATGGGCGCGGAGTCCTGGTGGAAGCCGACGATAATCCGCAGATGAAGCTATATGCCCTCGGTGCGCTGGAGCTGTTCGACTGCATCTACGATATCGACACTGTCAGCATGACGATCTACCAGCCAAGGCGCTCCAATGTCAGCACTTTCACCATTCCGAAGCAGGAGCTTTGCGAATGGGCGGACAAGGTTTTGACGCCGACCGCAGAGCTGGCCTTCCAAGGCAGCGGTGAATATCACTGCGGCGAATGGTGCCAGTTCTGCAAGGCAAAAGCGGATTGCCGTGAAAGAGCCAACGCCAACATGGAGCTTGCCAAGTTCGAGTTCAGGCAGCCGCCTCTGCTGACAGATGAAGAGGTCGAAGAAATCCTCGGTCGCATTGACGAGCTGATCGCTTGGGCCTCCGACATCAAGGACTATGCGCTTCAGGCAGCCATCAGCGGTAAACAGTGGTCCGGCTACAAGCTGGTCGAGGGGCTCCAACCGCAAGTACACAGACGAGAATGCCGTCATCGCAGCCGTAACAGCTGCCGGGTACGACCCCTACGAACACAAGATTCTCGGCATCACCGCCATGACCTCGCTTCTCGGAAAGAAACAGTTCAACGACATTCTTGGAGGCCTGATCACCAAGCCCCAAGGAAAACCCACGCTGGTGCCGGACAGCGATAAGAGACCGGCAATGACAACCATTATCGATGATTTCAAGGAGGACAACTAATATGTCAAACTCTACTAAACTAGCAAACCCCATGAAGGTTATCACCGGCAAGGACACCCGTTGGTCCTACGCCAATGTCTGGGAAGCCAAGTCCATCAACGGCGGCACCCCGAAGTTCAGCGTCAGTCTCATCATTCCGAAGACTGACACCGTGACCGTTCAGAAGATCAAGGCAGCGATTCAGGCGGCCTATGAGGAAGGTCAGGCCAAGCTCAAAGGCAACGGTCGCACCGTACCGCCCCTCACTGCTATCAAGATGCCTCTTCGTGACGGCGACACCGAGCGTCCGGATGATCCGGCTTACGCTGGCAGCTACTTCATCAACGCCAACTCCGCCACGGCTCCCGGCATTGTGGACGCTGACTGCAATCCGATCCTGACCCGCTCCGAGGTTTACTCCGGCGTGTACGGTCGTGCCAGCATCAACTTCTACGCTTTCAACTCCAACGGCAACAAGGGCATCGCCTGTGGGCTGAATAACCTGCAGAAGATCCGTGACGGCGAACCCCTCGGCGGTAAGTCCAGCGCAGCGTCTGACTTCTCCACCGATGCGGATGAAGATTTCCTGTCTTAAGGAGGTACGCACCATGAACGCTACTACGATTCTTTGCATTCTGCTTCTGTCCCTCTATCTGGTTCTGGCCGTGTTTTGGATCGTCAGGTCCATCATCGACACCATCGACGACCGCAAGCGTGAAAAGCGTAATGCTGCTCTTGAGGCTGAGCGTGAAGCTCGTAACGCCAAATGGGAAGCTGAGCGTCAGCAGCTTGAACGAGAACGTGCCATTCGTGAAGTCGAGTTCCACGAAGCTCGAATGAAGGAGCTCGAACAGAAGTAATCTCCGGCCTGCGGGTGGTGGGAGCAATCCTGCCACCCTTTCAGGCTATGGAAAGGACCGATGTATATGAAAACACTCAGTATTGATATTGAAACCTACAGCAGTGTGGACCTTGCCAAGTGTGGCGTCTACAAATACACCGAGGCGACAGATTTCGACATTCTTCTCTTTGGGTATTCCACGGACGGCGGCCCCGTACAGGTGGTCGACCTTGCCTGTGGCGAGACGATCCCTCCGGAGGTCATCGCTGCGCTGACAAATGATGATGTGACGAAGTGGGCCTTCAATGCTCAGTTCGAGAGGATATGCCTTTCCCGCTGGCTCCGAGATCGCGGCGGTTTTGATAATGCCTACTACAGCATCCCGGAAGACACCGTCGGCAACTACCTCGATCCAGCCTCATGGAAATGCACCATGATCTGGTCCGCTTACATGGGCTTGCCACTGTCGCTGGAAGGTGTCGGTGCTGTTCTGGGCCTCGGAAAGCAGAAGCTGACCGAAGGCAAAGAGCTCATCAAGTATTTCTGCCAGCCCTGTGCGCCGACAAAAACCAACAGCGGTCGCACCCGCAACCTGCCGGAAAACGCTCCGGACAAGTGGGCTGCCTTCAAACGGTACAACATCCGTGATGTCGAGGTCGAGATGTCCATTCAAGAAAAGCTCGCCAAGTTTCCGGTGCCGGAAATGGTCTGGGAGCAGTATCACCTCGATCAGGAAATCAACGACAGAGGTGTCGCCCTCGATATGGAGCTGGTGCATCAAGCCATAGCTATGGACACCCGCTCCCGTGCAGAGCTCACTGCTGCCATGAAGAAGCTGACTGCTTTGGATAACCCCAACTCCGTGCAGCAGATGAAGCAGTGGCTTTCAGACAACGGGCTGGAGGTCGATTCCCTCGGAAAGAAGGAAGTTGCTGAAATGCTCAAAACCGCTCCGGCAGAGCTCCAGAAGGTTCTCCTTCTCCGGCAGCAGCTGGCCAAGTCGTCCGTCAAGAAGTATCAGGCGATGGAAAAGGCAGTCTGCGCCGATGGTCGTGCTCGTGGAATGTTTCAGTTCTACGGTGCCAACAGGACCGGTCGTTGGGCTGGACGCATTATACAGATGCAGAACCTGCCCCAGAACCATCTTCCGGATCTGGCAGAGGCTCGTGGGCTTGTCCGCTGCGGCGACTTTGAAGGCGTGGAACTTCTCTACGAAGATGTGCCGGATACGCTCTCCCAACTGATCCGCACCGCCTTTGTGCCGAAGCCGGGATACAAGTTCATCGTCTCCGACTTCTCGGCAATCGAGGCCAGAGTGCTGGCGTGGTTTGCCGGTGAAATCTGGCGTCAGGAGGTCTTTGAAAAAGGCGGCGACATCTACTGCGCCTCCGCATCGCAGATGTTCAAGGTTCCCGTTGAAAAGCACGGCGTGAACGGCCACCTGCGGCAAAAAGGCAAAATTGCTGAACTCGCCCTCGGCTATGGCGGCTCTGTAGGAGCTCTCAAAGCGATGGGAGCCTTGGAGATGGGCCTTTCAGAAGACGAGCTTCAGCCGCTGGTCACCGCTTGGCGCAACTCTAACCAGAACATTGTGAGGTTCTGGTGGGATATCGACCGAGCAGCTATGAATGCCGTGAAGTATCACATGGACGGCGATGTCTGCGGCATCAAGTTCTGCTACCAGAGCGGGATGCTCTTCATTACGCTCCCGTCCGGCAGACGCCTTTCCTATGTAAAGCCTAAGCTCGGTACAAATCAGTTCGGCAGCGAGTGTATCACCTACGAGGGTATCGGCGGCACAAAGAAGTGGGAGCGGCTGGAGACCTACGGGCCGAAGCTCGTGGAGAACATCGTCCAAGCTACCTCCCGTGACATTCTCTGCTACGCAATGCGGACCTTGTCGCACTGCTTCATTACCATGCACATTCACGACGAGCTGGTCATCGAAGCCAGCCCCGGCGTTGACCTGAAGGTCCTCTGCGAACAGATGGGTCGGACCCCACCGTGGGCAGACGGCCTCAAGCTCCGTGCTGATGGCTACGAGACCATGTTTTATAAAAAAGACTGATTTTGATTCGTTCAAATACCACTAAACCCTCCAGTGGGTAGTGAGAACTTTAGATTGGAGGTGCCTATCATGGCCGAATACAAAAACGCAGAAGGTTATGCCGATCCCACAGCATTCGGAGCCTTCTGTGCCATTGAAAAAGAAGAAAAAGCTCTCCGGGCATTCAGGCCCATCGTGTATATCTGCAGTCCGTATGCCGGAGATGTCGAACGCAACACCGCTGCCGCCAGACGCTACAGCCATTTTGCGGTAGAGGCCGGATACATTCCCATCGCACCGCACCTGCTGTTTCCGCAGTTCCTTGACGACAACAAGCCCAAGGAGCGTGAGCTGGGTCTGCTTTTTGGGAATGCCATCCTGAGTAAATGCGCCGAAATGTGGGTCTTTGGTGACCGGATCTCCGAGGGCATGGAGGCCGAGATCAAGAGAGCGACTTGGAAGGGACACCGAATCCGCTACTTCAGCGAGACCTGCGAGGAGGTAACAAGATGAGATTCACTTTATACCGCTCCAACTGTCTGGAGGTGCCTGAAAACTGTACCTACCCTCATAAGGTCGAGGTCACCGGGAAGGACAGCCTCATCGAAGCTGTAAAGCACGATTATGTTTGTGCTGAGTATCAGGGCAACTACCGCAGCAACGACAATTTCATCGGCTCCGACTGCTTGCCGGTCGATTGTGATAACGACCACAGCGACGATCCGGACAAATGGGTCTATCCCTCAGACGTTGCTACTGCTTTTCCCGGTGTTGCCTTTGCGGTTCACTACAGCCGCAATCACATGAAAGCCAAAGGTGGCAAAGCTGCAAGGCCGAAGTTCCACGTCTTCTTCGCTATTGATCGAGTCATCGAACCCGGCCAGTACAGCGAGATGAAAAAGCTGGTCAACAGCATCTTCCCGTACTTCGACACCAAGGCACTCGATGCCGCTCGGTTCTTCTTCGGGACAAAGAAGCCGGAGGTCGAGATCTTCGACGGACCGATGACGCTTACTACCTTCCTTGCTGACGACGATTTTGACGCCAACATGGACTCCGGCAGCTATGGCGACATCGTCATTCCCGAAGGCAGCCGCAACGCCACGCTGTCCCATTATGCTGGACGCATCCTGAAACGCTTCGGCAATACCGATGAGGCACATAAGCATTTTGCGGAAGTGGCCACTTGCTGTCAGCCGCCTTTGGAGCAGTCAGAGCTCGACAGCATCTGGCGCAGCTCACAGCGGTTCTATGGGAAGGTCGCTGCACAGGAAGGATACATTCCTCCGGAGCAATACAATCAGGACCTTCAGCTCAAGCCCTCCGACTATTCCGACGTCGGACAGGCCACGGTGTTGGCAAGAGAATATGAGGGAAAGCTCCGCTATTCACCCTCGACTGATTTTCTGGTCTACAACGGTCGGTTCTGGGAGGAATCCAAGCCCAAGGCTCAGGCCGTAGCGCAGGAACTCACCACTCGCCAGCTTGAGGAGGCCGAAACCGAGATCAAGAAGGCAACCGACGAAATGATGAAAAACGGCGCATGGGAGCTGCTGGCATCGATGGGTCCAAAGAAAGCGGCTATGGCTTTCAGCTCGGAACAGGCTCGTTCTTTCCAAAAGTACGAGAACGCCACGACCTACCGAAACTATGCCATCAAGCGCAGAGATTCCAAATACATCACCGCTGCCTTAAAGGAAGCACATCCGATGGTTGAGATTGACCAGCGGCAGCTTGACGCAGACGAATTTCTGCTCAACACCCCGTCAGCTACTTACGACCTTCGTATTGGCCTTCCTTCCGCTCATGAGCACACTCCTGCGGATTTCATTACCAAGCAGACCACGGTTGACCCGTCCGGTGGTGGTATGGATATCTGGCAGGACGCTTTGGAGACCTTCTTCTGCGGTGACAACGAGCTCATCGATTATGTTCAGGAGATCGCTGGCCTTTCCGCTATCGGGAAGGTCTGTGTCGAAGGCCTGATCATTGCCTACGGTGAAGGTCGTAACGGAAAATCCACCTTCTGGAATACGCTTTCCCGTGTGATGGGTACCTATAGTGGCAACATGTCCGCAGACACTCTGACTGTCGGATGCAAGCGGAATGTAAAGCCGGAGCTGGCTGAAGCCAAAGGTAAACGGATAATCATTGCCGCCGAACTGGAGGAAGGTATGCGCCTGAACACATCAAACGTCAAACAGCTCTGTTCAACGGACGAGATCTATGCGGAGAAAAAGTACAAGGACCCGTTCAGTTTCGTACCGAGCCACACCCTTGTGCTTTACACGAACCACCTGCCGAAGGTCGGTGCGATTGATGCCGGAACATGGCGTAGGCTGATTGTCATTCCGTTTAACGCCAAGATTGAAGGTTCCTCTGACATCAAAAACTATGCCGATTACCTTTTCAACAAAGCTGGCGGTGCAATCCTGAAATGGATCATGACCGGTGCCAAGCGTGTGATCGAAAAGGATTATCACATCGTAAAGCCAGCCGTGGTGGAGGCTGCGATCCAGAAGTACAAGGACAATAACGACTGGCTCTCGCAGTTCCTCGATGAATGCTGTGAGATTGACAGCTCCTATTCCGCTAAATCCGGAGATGTCTACAACGCATACCGCAGCTATTGCATGCAGGTGGGTGACTATATCCGCAGCACGACTGATTTCTACACTGCGCTGGAATGCGCCGGTTTTGAAAGGAAAAGAAGCAAATCTGCACGGCTGCTTTTTGGCCTGCAGCTTAAGTCGGACTTTCTTGATTGAACCAAGGGTGACGGTCGATGACGGGTAATTCCGTAACTTTTCTTAGGTCTTGTTTTTTAGTGTTTTAAGAATAGTTTCTGTAAAGACTGTCATCGACCGTCACCACCCACTCTGAATCCTGATGGAGGAACATTATGCGAGAGAAAATCATAGAACAACACTTAGTCAAAGCCGTGAAAAACAGCGGCGGCATTGCACCGAAACTGGTGAGTCCCGGATTTGATGGGATGCCGGATCGACTGGTGCTGCTGCCCGGAGGCAAGATCGGATTCGTGGAGGTCAAGGCACCGGGTAAGGAACCGAGACCTTTGCAGGTAGCCAGACACGGATTACTGCGGCGGCTGGGCTTCAAGGTATATGTCCTTGATGACCCTGAGCAGATTGGAGGGATACTTGATGAAATACGAACCGCATGAATACCAGAGATACGCAATCAACTATATCGAGGACCATCCCTTCGCTGCCGTGCTGCTGGACATGGGTCTTGGCAAAACGAGCATCACACTGACCGCTATTGCGGACCTGCTGTTCGACAGATTCGAGGTTCACAAGGTGCTGGTCATCGCTCCGCTTCGAGTAGCCCGTGAAACTTGGAGCGCAGAGCTTCAAAAGTGGGACCAGCTTCACCACCTGACCTATTCGGTGGCGGTCGGAAGCGAGGCTGATCGAAAAGCGGCCCTGACGAAGAAAGCCGATATCTACATCATCAACCGTGAGAACGTCCAGTGGCTCATCGAGAAAAGCAAGCTCCCGTTTGACTACGACATGATCGTAGTGGACGAGCTTTCTTCCTTCAAAAATCACCAGTCAAAACGCTTCAAAGCTCTGATGCGGGTACGGCCCAGAATCAAGCGTGTCGTTGGGCTCACCGGCACTCCGGCCAGCAACGGACTGATGGATCTGTGGGCAGAGTTCAAGGTCATCGACATGGGAAAACGCCTCGGTCGGTTCATTACCTATTATCGGCAGGAGTATTTCGTGCCGGACGCCATGAACGGCCAGATCGTTTACAGCTACCTTCCGAAACCCGGTGCCGAGCAAGCCATATACCGGAAAATCTCGGATATCACCATTTCGATGAAATCCACGGACCACCTGAAGATGCCGGAACTCATATCCAGCGAATACAAGGTCTATCTCAGTCCCAATGAACAGGACGCCTACGACGAGATGAAAAAACAGTTCATTCTGGACCTGCCCGATGGTGAAATATCCGCTGCTAATGCCGCAGCCCTCTCCGGCAAGCTCTCCCAGATGGCCAATGGTGCCATTTACGACGATGCCGGGAATACGGTCCCCATTCACGAGCAGAAGCTGGACGCTCTGGAGGACATTATCGAGTCGGCAAACGGCAAGCCTCTTCTGGTGGCCTATTGGTACCAGCATGATCTGGAGCGGATCATGAAACGGCTGCATGATCGGCATATCCCGTTTTCCAAGCTGGACAAAGCCGACAGTATCCGCAGATGGAACAACGGCGAAATCCCGGTAGCTCTGATTCACCCGGCTTCTGCCGGGCATGGCCTCAATCTTCAGACCGGCGGCAACACCATCGTCTGGTTCGGCCTCACATGGTCCTTGGAGCTCTATTCCCAGACCATAGCAAGGCTCTGGCGGCAAGGTCAAACCGAAGAAACCGTGGTCGTACAGCATATCGTGACGGACGGTACCATCGACGAGCAAATCCTCCGGGCTCTGAAGGCCAAAGACAAAACGCAGTCGGCTCTGATCGCTGCGGTCAAGGCAAATCTGAAAATCTAACGACAATATTCGACAATCTACGCCAATCCGAGTGATCACAAATTTGGAGGTGCGACTTTGAACCCATACAAGAATCTGGCAAACGCCATCATTCTGCAGGCGGCCAAGGATTATCGGCTGACCGACGATGAACAGCAGCTTCAGGTAATTGAGTGTTTCTTCCGTTCCGGCTGGTTCGGTGTCCTGTCAAAAGTCGATACGGAATTCCTCATTAAAGAGCTACGGAAGGAGAAGCAAAATGACCGCTAAAGAATACCTGTCACAGGCCCGGACGCTGGATATGCGAATTAAATCCAAGCTCCAGCAGATCGAGTCTTTAAATGAACTGGCCACATCCTGCACTTTCGTTTACAGCGACATGCCCAGAAACCCGAATCGTGGCGGCTCCAAAATAGAACGAGCCGTTTTGAAAATTATCAAGGTTGAGGAAAGCCTGAAACACGACGTCGAGAATCTGGTGGAACTGAAGAAGGAAATCATGGCAACAATCCGGGCCGTTTCGGATGTTGAACTGCAAACCCTGCTGGAGAAGCGGTATCTGTGCTTCCTCTCGTGGGAGAAGATTGCGGTTGAGATGCATTACAGCATCCAGCACATATATCGGATGCACGATACGGCACTTGCTTGTGTGGCCGCCATCATGAGAGTAAATGAGAGAGATTGAGAGTCGCCTCTTATGATAGTATTATGATGGACAAAGTAAAACCTACGGAAGCCTTGTGGGAGCCCCTTTCCCGCAGGGCTTTTGTTATGCCCGGAAAGCGAGGTGATTATGTGCCAAGGAGCCCAAAGAAGCCCTGCGCTCACCCCGGCTGTCCAAGGCTTACTGATAGACGCTTCTGTCCGGAGCATGAGAAGCTGGACCGGGACCGTTACAACAAGTACGAGCGCAGCCCGGACGTCAACCGCAAATACGGTAGGGCTTGGAAGCGCATCCGTGACAGGTACGCAGCGGCGCACCCCCTGTGTGAGCAGTGCCTCAAGGAAGGCCGGTTGACACCGGTCGAGGAAGTTCATCATATTCTTCCTATTTCTCAAGGCGGCACACACGAGGCCAGCAACCTGATGAGCCTGTGCCAGTCGTGCCACACGAAGATCCATCACGAGCTCGGTGATCGGTGACCGTGGGGCGGGTCAAATCTCTACGACCTTTCTACCCGGACAGCGGCGTGGGGTGTCACGCACAAAAACGGCAGTTCAAACGGGGTATTAAAAATTGTGAAAGAAGGTGATTTTATATGGCAAAGGACGGTACAAACAGAGGTGGCAGACGAGTTCGGGCCGGTGACAAGCCAATGTCCGTGGCAGAAAAATTGCAAAAAGGTCAGGCTGTTCGGCTAATGGAAAACGATATACCCGTGCTTACGAGTGCGGAACTTGAGGCGGTTGACCTGCCTGAGGGTGCAGTTGTTGAAGGCACGGATATGCCAAAACCGGCTGATTATCTTTCGGCAAAACAGAAGAACGGAGTGCCTCTCGGAGCAGATGAGATATACAAAGAAACCTGGCTATGGCTCAAAGAGCGTGGTTGTGAACGGCTTGTCAATCCGAGATTGATTGAAGCGTATGCTCAGGCATTTGCAAGATACATTCAGTGTGAGGAGGCAACGAGCACCTACGGTTTGCTTGGAAAGCACCCGACCACGGGCGGAGTAATCTCATCGCCATTCGTACAGATGAGTCAGCAGTATCAGAAAAGTGCAAACCTCATATGGTATGAGATTTACGATATTGTAAAGCAAAACTGCACGGTTCCGTTTGAGGATAACCCGAACGATACTATGGAGCTTTTGCTCAGAAGGAAGATAAAATGATGAACAAACAGAACGAATTGGCACAATTTTTAAAAACACTTAAAAGATATAAACACAGGCTGAAAAGGCAGGAACTTTTAATATTGAGAGGACAGGCACTTCACGGTGACATAGCAGGAGCAAAGAAAGGCTTTTGTGTTTTGATGGAGGAAAGGAAAATACAATATGAATAGAGTATCGGAGATGAACCTTGTTGACATAGACAAGCTGATTCCGTATGTGAATAACGCAAGGACACATTCAAAGGAGCAAATCAACAAGCTGAGAGCATCAATCAGAGAATTTGGCTTTATCAACCCCGTAATAATTGACAGAGATTATAATGTCATTGCCGGTCACGGCAGAATTATGGCATCCAAAGATGAGGGCATTGATAAAGTGCCTTGTGTATTTGTAGACTACCTTACCGATGCACAAAAGAAAGCATACATACTTGCCGACAACAGAATGGCCCTTGATGCCGACTGGGACGAGGAGCTTTTGCGAGTGGAAATTGAATCACTGCAAGGTGCTGATTTTGATTTGAACCTGACCGGATTTGACGAAGCTGAGCTAATGGATATATTCGGCGATGATAACCAAAGCCGTGCAAAAGATGATGACTTTGATCTAACCGCAGCACTTGAAAAGGCCTCATTTGTTGAGAAAGGTGATGTCTGGACTGTTGGCAGGCATAGACTAATGTGTGGTGATGCAACATCAAGTGAAGATGTATCAACTCTTATGGGCAATACAAAGGCAAATCTTATACTGACTGATCCGCCGTATGGTGTATCTTTTAAGAGCTCATCAGGCCTGACAATTCAGAATGACAGTATGAAAAACGAGGAGTTCTACAATTTTCTGCTTGCGTCATTTAAGTGTATGGCTGAACATCTTGAGAATGGAGGTTCAGCATATGTGTTCCATGCTGATACAGAGGGACTTAATTTCAGAAAGGCGTTTATTGATGCAGGCTTTCATCTTGCCGGTTGTTGCATCTGGGTGAAGGATAGTCTTGTTCTTGGTCGCTCTGATTATCAGTGGCAGCACGAGCCTGTACTTTATGGTTTTGTGCAGAACGGAAAGCATAAGTGGTACTCGGACAGAAAGCAAACTACAATCTGGAATTTTGACAAGCCAAAAAGAAATGCAAACCACCCGACATCAAAACCACTTGATTTGCTCAGCTATCCTATTGGAAATTCAACTCAGGAAAACGGTGTTGTAATCGACACTTTTGGCGGTAGCGGTTCAACTATGATGGCGTGTGAACAGATGAACAGAATTTGCTATATGATGGAACTCGACGAAAAATACGCCTCAGTAATTTTAAGAAGATATGTTGAAAATACAAACAATGCAGAAGGTGTGTTTGTTGAAAGAAACGGTAGAAAAATCCCGTATACCGAGCTTGTGAAAGAGGTTGAAAGGGAATAGATATACACAATAATCTTGCAAAATGATTGTGCAGTAATCGTATTGATATATCCTTCAAAAAGAGCGAATATGTGTACAACAAAAGGAAATACACAATTACAAAAACGGAGGACATTATGAATACAAAGACATTAAGACAAATCGAGGAAATGAAAAAGCAGACAATCGGCGTTGAGGTTGAGATGAACAACATCACAAGGAACAAAGCCGCAAAAATCGCAGCCGAGTTCTTCGACACAGGCAGATTTGAAAACACAGCCGACAGAAACGGCTACTGCACTTGGTCAGCATATGACGAGCAAGGCAGAGAGTGGAAATTCCAAAAAGATGTCAGCATTGCAGGAATTGACAGTGAGAAATGCGAAATGGTCACACCAATTTTAAACTATTCAGACATTGAAACCTTGCAGGAGCTTGTAAGGATATTAAGAAAAGCGGGTGCAAAGAGCGACTCAACAAGAGGTTGCGGAGTACACATTCACATCGGTGCAAAAGGCCACACGGCAAAGACACTCAGAAATCTTGCAAACATTATGGCAAGCCACGAACAGCTTTTGATTGATGCCTTAAACCTTGACGAGGTGAGAATAAGAAGATACTGCAAAACGGTAGATCCACGCTTTTGGGAACAGGTCAACAGAACTAAGCCTGAAACGATGTCACAACTTGCCGATGTATGGTACAAGAGCCACGATGAAAACTACGGCAGAAGTCACCATTACAATGGAAGTAGATACCATATGCTCAACCTCCACGCAACCTTTACAAAGGGAACGGTTGAATTCAGACTTTTCCAATTTGACAAGCCCGCAAACGGCAAGCAGAACGGACTTCACGCCGGACAGCTTAAAAGCTACATTCAGCTTTGTTTGGCACTCAGCCAAATGGCAAAGGAAGTTAAGTCGGCAAGTGCAAAACCTCAGCAAACAGAAAATCCAAAATACGCAATGAGAACTTGGCTTTTGCGACTTGGCTTTATCGGTGACGAGTTCAAGACAGCGAGAGATGTGTTCACAAACAGACTTTCGGGCGACACGGCTTTTAGGAACGGCAGAGTTGCTTGAAGGAATTAGGTTAAATGCCCCATCGACCGCTTCGGCGGTCTTAAGGTGGTAGAAGAACATATCTTCGGAAAGGATTGATTTTATGAAAAGGTTATACATAGCCTACGGAAGTAACCTGAATGTAAGACAGATGAAAACGAGATGTCCGAACGCAAAAATTCTCGGTACGGCAAAGCTAAAAGGCTGGGAGTTGCTTTTCAAAGGGAGCAAGTCTGGTTCGTACCTTACCATTGAGAAAAAAGAAAACGCCATTGTGCCTGTGATAATTTGGGAGGTCGATAAGACCGATGAAAAAGCACTTGACCGCTATGAGGGATATCCGACCTTCTACTACAAGAAGGATATCAAGGTGCAATACAAGGGCATCAGAACAGGCAATCGCAGAACGGTTACCGCCTTCGCCTACATTATGCACGAGGAAAGGCAAATCGGTGTACCAAGCCTTTTCTACCTCAACACCTGCCTTGACGGTTACGATACCTTTTGTTTTGACAAGCAGATACTTCTCAATGCCTATCACAAGTCAAAGGAGTTGTACGAAAATGACCGATAACCTTGTTCAGTTACGCACCTGTCCCCGTTGTGGCGGGGTTTATTCCGGACACGGTGCAGTTTCAAGGGCAGACAACCTAACCATCATCTGCCCCGACTGTGGCACACGAGAGGCCCTCGAAAGCATTGGTGTTGATGAAAAGGAGCAGGAGAAAATTCTTGATACTATTCATAATTCCGTAATGTAAATTATTAAAAATTTTTTTGCTATCAATTGATTTTTAACAATGAATTTGATAGGATAAGTTGTGTAAGGATAAAAGTCGAATTTCTTTTGATACAGGGTATGGAGTATGACAAGAAGAATTTTGATAATAAAATCTTTAGATTTATTTATACTGAAGCCATGAAAGGCACTGTTATTTCGTTATCCTATAAGGGTAAGAAAACGGACTTATGAAATCAGATTTACTGGATTTTTCATAAGGTGAAATTTAATCTCTAATTATAAAGTACTAAATAACTAGAAAGCAAATTATTCAAGCATAACGGGGTGATGATATGATTCGAGCTGACCGAAACGCGGAGATAAATGAGATACTACGAAATGAGTATTATAGTTTTACTGTTCCGTTTCTTACGGAATGGTCTGCTGCGTTTGATAAAGAAGTCCCTCCTTCCAGGATAAATGAGTTCGGTATAATCGACGAAAAACGCTACGATACTGACAAAGGAGTCCTCTTTGTTGGCAAAGAAACAAATAATTGGGATAACGAGGACTATGAAAAAGGGATACTCTTTCGTAGTTGGATGGAGGGCATTACTCAGCATGGGCTTGCCGGTGGAGATCATATCAGCCAGCATCCGAATATGTGGTACAACATAGGCAGATGGGCAACACTGATTTGTGGTCCATCCACTTCTATTGATGAGATAGCTGATATGAAGGCTTCTGCTATTTCTGCTATTGGTATGATAGCATTTACAAACATAAACAAAGTTCGTGGGAAAAAAAGCAGCAGAAACGAATACCATCAACTTGCAAAGTCCCGTATTGCAGGAGAACTGCTGCGACGAGAAGTTGAAATAATAAAGCCTCAACTGATTGTCTGCTGCGGTACATATAACACAGTTGTTAAGTCACTCCATGATTACGAGGGGCAGATCATTAAAATGCCCCATCCGGGAGCAAGAAAGAAAAAAACCAAGATGCTGTATGAATTGCTAAGGCAGATAACACCCAAAAAGGAGGACTACTGTAATGATTGAGAGTTTCCCTTACATATACAAAGGAAAGTCAAAAGATGCAATTAAACAATTTATAAAATCTGAAACTGGAATAGAAATATCAAATCTGCTAAATAAATATATTGCTAACCCCACTTTAGTTCATACAGCTAATAAGCAAACCTTATTGCTATTGGCAGAAGAATTCGAACCGATATATCAAAAATACATAGGAATATTAGATGGTCCTAATGAGATTGGAACGATTAAAATATTTGGATTTTTTCTAAAATCTCGAATTGAAAGAATACCCGAACTACAACAATATCTTATGTAAGAATTATAAAGTGCACTTTATTAGCTTGCCAATATAGGCAGGCTATTTTTATGCCATTCGGAGGTGAGATTTTGAGAAAACTTAAAAATTACAAGCCTACAAAATTCAAAGCGAAAGGTAGCTATTACGATAAAGAATATGCCGACTTCGCTGTTGCCTTTATTGAAAGCCTTTGTCACACCAAAGGCACTTGGGCGGGAAAACCCTTTGAGCTTATGGATTGGCAGGAGCAAATTATTCGTGACCTGTTCGGCATTTTAAAGCCAAACGGATACAGGCAGTTTAATACTGCATATATAGAGATTCCGAAAAAGAACGGTAAATCTGAATTAGCTGCGGCTGTTGCACTTCTGCTCACCTGTGGTGACGGTGAACAGCGAGCCGAGGTTTACGGTGCGGCTGCCGACAGACAACAGGCGTCAATCGTTTTTGATGTTGCCGCCGATATGGTGCGAATGTGTACGGCTCTGAACAAAAGAGTAAAGATACTTGCATCACAGAAAAGGCTGATTTACGAACCGACAAACAGCTTTTATCAGGTGCTATCCGCCGAGGCATACAGCAAGCACGGCTTTAATGTTCACGGTGTTGTGTTTGATGAGTTGCACAGTCAGCCGAACAGAAAACTCTATGATGTCCTTACAAAGGGTAGCGGTGATGCACGAATGCAGCCGCTCTTTTTTCTGATCACAACAGCCGGCACAGATACACATTCAATCTGCTATGAGGTTCATCAAAAGGCACAGGATATTATTGACGGGCGAAAAATCGACCCTACATTCTATCCTGTCATTTTCGGTGCTGATGATAACGAGGACTGGACAAGTCCGAAGGTCTGGAAAAAATGCAATCCATCTCTGGGTGAAACTATCGGAATGGATAAAGTTAAAACCGCTTGCGAATCAGCAAAGCAAAATCCGAGTGAAGAGAACTCGTTTCGACAGCTAAGACTTAATCAGTGGGTTAAGCAGGCTGTTCGTTGGATGCCGATGGACAAATGGGATAAATGTTCCTTTGCAGTCGATGAAAATGACCTCTGCGGACGGGTTTGTTACGGTGGACTTGACCTTTCAAGCACAACGGATATTACCGCATTTGTGCTTGTATTTCCTCCGCTTGATGAAGAGGATAAGTATGTTATTCTTCCGTATTTTTGGATACCCGAGGATACGCTTGATTTGCGTGTAAAGCGTGACCATGTTCCGTATGATGTGTGGGAGCGACAGGGATATTTGCAGACCACGGAGGGTAATGTTATTCACTACGGCTACATAGAAAAATTCATTGAAAAGCTCGGTGAGAGATTTAACATTCGAGAGATTGCATTTGACCGTTGGGGTGCGGTTCAGATGGTACAGAACCTTGAGGGTATGGGATTTACCGTTGTTCCATTTGGGCAGGGATTCAAGGATATGTCTCCTCCGACCAAGGAACTTATGAAACTGACGCTTGAACAGCGAATCGCACACGGCGGTCACCCTGTACTTCGATGGAATATGGACAATATCTTTGTCAGAACAGACCCTGCCGGCAACATAAAGGCAGACAAAGAAAAATCCACGGAGAAAATTGACGGTGCAATTGCTACAATTATGGCACTTGACAGAGCAATTCGCTGTGGAAACAATAACTGTGCATCGGTTTATGATGACAGAGGATTGTTGTTTATATGACATCAGTAAATTTTTATGCAGATATATATGAACATAAAAAGTAAATATATTTTTCAAAGCATCTCAAAAGAGGTGTTTTTCTTTTGCCCATTTTACGAAAGAGTGGTGGTTTTATGGGTATTTTAAGCGGTTTGTTTCGTTCACGAGATAAGCCGAAAAACAGTACATCGGGCAGCAGCTACCGATTTTTCTACGGTCAGAGCAGTGCCGGCAAATGTGTAACAGAAAGAAGTGCAATGCAGATGACTGCGGTATATGCCTGCGTCAGAATTTTATCCGAGGCGGTTGCAGGACTTCCGCTCCATCTTTACAAATACAACTCAAACGGCAGTAAGGAAAAGGCACTTGAACATCCGTTGTATTTTCTTTTGCACGATGAGCCTAATCCCGAAATGACTTCATTTGCTTTTAGAGAAACCTTGATGACTCATCTGCTTTTGTGGGGCAATGCCTATGCACAAATCATAAGAAATGGCAAGGGCGATGTTGTTGCCCTCTATCCTCTTATGCCGAACAGAATGACAGTTGACAGAGATAAAAGCGGTAATCTTTACTATCAGTACAACACAAGCTCCGATGACGCAAGAACAATGAAAGGTGCAACGGTAAGGCTTTCACCGTATGAGGTTTTGCATATTGCCGGACTTGGATTTGACGGACTTGTCGGATACTCGCCTATTGCAATGGCAAAGAACGCAATCGGTCTTGCCATTGCCGCCGAGGAATACGGTAGTAAGTTTTATGCAAACGGTGCGTCACCCAGCGGTGTACTTGAACATCCGGGTACGATTAAAGACCCGTCAAAGGTTCGTGATTCGTGGAATGCCGCCTTTGCAGGAAGTGGCAACAGTCATAGAGTTGCCGTGCTTGAGGAGGGACTGAAATACACACCGATTTCAATTTCACCGAACGAGGCGCAGTTCCTCGAAACAAGAAAATTTCAGATAGATGAGATAGCTCGAATTTTCAGAGTACCGCCACATATGGTGGGTGACCTTGAAAAGTCGAGCTTTTCTAATATTGAACAGCAGTCACTTGAATTTGTGAAGTACACACTTGAACCGTGGATAGTGCGTTGGGAGCAGTCGATTTCTCGCTCCTTGCTTTCAAGAAGTGAAAAAAGTTCGTACTTTGTGAAGTTTAATGTTGACGGACTTCTGCGTGGTGACTATGCAAGCAGAATGAGTGGCTATGCAACGGCAAGGCAGAACGGCTGGATGTCGGCAAACGATATACGAGAGCTTGAAAATCTTGACCGTATTTCTGACGAGGAGGGTGGAAATCTGTATCTCGTGAATGGCAGCATGACAAAGCTGAGCGATGCAGGGGCTTTTACTGAAAAGAATAATGAAAAGGAGGAAAATACAAATGGCGAAAAGGTTCTGGAATTGGAAAAATCATACAGAAGAAAATGAAACTGTACAAAGAGTTCTTGAACTTAACGGAACTATTGCAGAAGAAAGTTGGTTTGACGATGATGTGACACCGCAGATGTTTAAAAATGAGCTTTTTACAGGAAGTGGTCCCGTTACAATTTGGCTTAATTCTCCGGGTGGAGATTGCGTTGCGGCAAGTCAGATTTATTCAATGCTTATGGATTATCCACATGATGTGACGGTTAAAATTGATGGTATTGCTGCAAGTGCGGCCTCGGTTATTGCAATGGCTGGTACAAGGGTGTGTATGGCACCTACCGCCCTTATGATGATTCACAATCCGGCAACAACCGCCTTTGGTGACCATAGAGATATGTCAAAGGCGATTGAGATGCTTGATGAGGTCAAGGAGCGCATTATAAATGCTTATGAATTACGCACGGGGCTTTCACATACGCAGCTTTCGCATATGATGGATGAATGCACATGGATGAATGCAAAGAAGGCTGTTGAACTTGGTTTTGCCGACGACATTCTTAAGGACGATAAGAATACCGCTGAAACGGAAGGGTATTCTTTTTCCGAAGATGCGGTTGAGAGGGCACTCATTAACAAAATCAAGAATAAGCATTCTGTTGGCAAGACAGGACGAAAAGTTGATGAGTTAAAGATGCAACTTTACAAAAAGTTACTTTAATAAGGAGAATTTAACTATGACTATTACAGAATTAAGAGAAAAAAGAGCAAGACTTTGGAACACGATGGAGGGCTTTCTTGATACACACAGAAATGATATGGGTGTATTGAAGGCGGAGGACGATGCGACGTACTCGAATATGGAGGGTGAACTTGATAGCCTTACAAATGAAATTCACAGAATGGAACGCAGAGAGGTGCATGAAAAGGAACTTAACAAAGCGGTAAATACGCCGATTGTCACCACACCGGTTGACAATAAGCCTGAAAGGACAGGCAGGGCAAGTGATGAATACAGAGAGGATTTTCAGAATCATCTTCGTGGCAGAGCACAGGTTCACAATGTACTCTCTGAGGGTACAGACGCTGACGGTGGTTTTCTTGTTCCCACGGAATTTGAAACAAGCATTGTTTCGGCACTTGAGGAGGAGAATATTATACGCTCTCTTGCGAAGGTAATCACAACCCAGCATGAACGCAAAATTCCGATTGCCACGGGTCATTCTGTTGCTCAGTGGACGGCCGAGAATGCAGCGTACACGGAAAGTAATCCAACCTTTGGACAGAAGCAGCTTGACGCATTTAAACTTACAGACCTTTGTAGGGTAAGTACAGAGCTTTTACAGGATTCAGCCTTTGATATTGAGGATTACCTTATGAAAGAATTTGCAAGAGCCTTCGGTATTGCTGAAGAGGAGGCATTCTGCGTTGGCACAGGTACAAATCAGCCAACAGGTATTTTTACGGCCAAAGGTGGTGAAGTTGGTGTTACGGCCGCTGGTGCAACTGCAATTACTGCTGATGAAGTTATCAGCCTTGTGTATTCACTCAAATCACCGTACAGAAGAAATGCAAAGTTTCTTATGAATGACTCTACCGTTGCAATTCTCAGAAAACTCAAGGATAACAACGGTGCGTATCTCTGGCAACCGTCAGTACAGGCTGGTCAGCCGGATAAGCTTCTTGGCTATGACCTTTACACAACACCGTATGCACCTGTTGCAACAACAAATTCACTCCCTATTGCCTTTGGCGATTTTTCAAATTACTGGATTGGCGACAGAGGTTCAAGAACGGTACAGCGACTTAATGAATTGTATGCTACTAATGGCCAGATTGGTTATGTATCTACTGAGAGAGTTGACGGTAAGGTAATTCTTACAGAGGGTATCAAACTCTTACAGATGAAAAAATCCTGAGGTGATGAAATTAGTGAATGAACTGCTTGAAAAAGTAAAGCAAAATCTCATACTTGAACATTCTGAGGACGATGCACTTCTTGAGCAGTACATCACTGCATCGGTTTCCTATGCCGAAAGCTATCAACACATTGATGAGGGTTACTACTCCACACACACAATGCCTGCAACTACCGAACAGGCAGTTATTATGCTTGCGAGCCATTTCTACGAAAGCAGAGATGGCTCAACGGGCGGTTTCTTTGCTGACAGCACAAATGCATCGGCTCAGGTGTGGAACACGGTCAATTTACTTTTAAGGCTTGACAGGAACTGGAAGGTGTAGCTATGAGTTTTGGAAAGATGAACACACCTGTTGAATTTATGAAAAAGGTGATTGAAACCGATGATGAGGGCTTTAAGAAGGAAATACTGAAAACGGTTGCACGAGTTAGAGCGTATCGTGAGGGCAGACATGGCAGTGAACGGTGGGCAAATATGGCGACATTTTCCGTTGCGACTGACCTGTTTCGCCTAAGGTGTATTCCGCACATAGAGGTTACAACCGATATGCTCATTCTTTGTGACGGAAAGCGGTTTGAAATCACATCCGTTGAGAATGTAAAAGGCAGAGGAATGTATCTTGAAATTCTTGCAAAGGAGGTTGACGCAAGTGGCTAGATGCACAATGAAAATGCCGGAGGAGTTTTTACTCAAAATTTCAAGACTTGGGAACAAAACCGATGAAGTGTGTGGAAGGGTACTCAATGCCGGTGCTAAAGTTGTACTTAAAAAGGTGAGAACAAATCTCAGAAATGTCATCGGCAAGGATACAAAAACGCAGTCACGCTCCACGGGTGAGCTTGAACGCTCGCTCGGTGTGTCACCTGTTTTATCGGACAAGAACGGCAATATGAATATCAAGATAGGCTTTTCAGAGCCGAGAACAAATGGCGAGAGCAATGCGAAAATTGCGAGTGTAATTGAATACGGCAAAAGCGGTCAGCCACCAAAACCGTTTATGAAGCCTGCAAAATCAGCGTCACGCAAGGAGTGTATGACGGTTATGATTAACACGCTTGATGAGGAGGTAAAGAGCATATGAGTTTGCTTGCTGAAATCAAGAGTATTGCAGAGGAATTGAACATCAAGGTTGAAACAGGTGCTTTTTCAAACAAAGTACCTGACGAATACATTGTTCTCACTCCGCTTTCGGACGGCTTCGATATGCACTGCGACAATATGCCGACCTTTGACAGACAGGAAGTGAGAATTTCTATATTTTCAAAGGGTAATTATTCTGCACTTAAATACAAGCTTGTGACCGCTCTTTTTCAAAGTGATATTTCAATTACCGATAGACTGTATATCGGTTATGAGAGCGACACGGGCTATCATCACTATGCTATTGACGCATTAAAAACTTATGAATTGGAGGAGATAGATTATGGCAACAATCGGACTTGATAAGCTGTATTACGCAAAAATCACAGAGGACTCTGACGGAAACGAAACCTATGACACACCTATTCCGCTTGCAAAGGCGATGAGTGCGGAACTTTCGGTAGAGCTTGCCGAGGCAACACTTTATGCCGATGACGGTGCATCTGAGGTTGTAAAGGAATTTCAGAGCGGTACGCTCACACTCGGTATTGACAACATCGGAACAGCCGTTGCAGAGGATTTGACCGGTGCGACAATCGACAAAAACAAGGTGTTGGTTTCCGCATCTGAGGACGGAGCACCGCCCGTTGCAATCGGTTTTCGTGCAAAGAAATCGAACGGCAAGTATCGTTACTTCTGGCTTTACAGAGTGAAGTTTGGCATTCCTGCAACTAATCTTACCACAAAGGGCGAAAGCATCGAGTTTTCCACTCCGTCAATCGAGGGTACGGTTATCCGCAGAAACAAGGCTGACAAGCTCGGCAAGCACCCATGGAAGGCTGAAATTTCAGAGGACGATACAGGGGTCGCAAGCGATACAATCAGCGGTTGGTACACTCAAGTGTATGAGCCGACCTATGCTGAATAAATACGGAGGTGCAGTATGACTGACAGAGGAAGTATTATTAAAATCGGTGAAAACGAATATGAGCTTATTCTCACAACAAGGGCAACAAAGGAAATTGCCAAAAGATACGGCGGACTTGAAAACCTCGGTGACAGGCTTATGAAAAGTGAAAATTTTGAAATGGCACTTGATGAAATCATCTGGCTTATCACCTTGCTTGCAAACCAGAGTGTTATGATTTACAATCTGAAAAATCCGAACAGCAAAAAGCCTTTGCTTTGTGAGGACGAGGTTGAGCTTTTGACCTCTCCGTTTGACCTTGCAGAATACAAGAATGCAATTATGGACTCAATGCACAAGGGTACAAAGAGAAATATTGAAAGCGAGTTTGACTCAAAAAATACGAAAGTCGGGTAACAGACGATGAGCTGTTTACCCGACTTCTTTATTACGGACTTGCACATTTGAACCTTTCGCAAGATGAGGTGTGGCTCATGCCATTTGGACTTTTGCTTGACTTGTGGGAATGTCATCGACAATACAACGGCATTGCAAAGCCGAAAAGAGATTTGACGATTGATGATGTTATACCGTTAGGGGTTTGAATATATTTCCATTGAAAATCAAATAATCAATATGCTATAATGTGTACCAAGAGTTAACTCAAAACTAAATATAAGAGGTGAATTATATGTTTATTGATACTCGTTCAAAAAATAGTATGACACAATCAATTTGCAATTTATTTAATATTTCCGAAGAAGATTTGATGAATAAATTAGACAGAATAGGAGATGTAACGGCAATTGACGACAACTATATAGAAAGATTAGATGATTTCATAGGGCAAAATGTTAAAAATTATCCTAATGAAATATTACTGTTTCATTTTTCAAGACGTCTTCATGGAACAGAAGATGAAACTGAAGGTCGAAATCTCTTAAATTTACTCACAACTGAAAATCCATTTAGTAACTTTATGAAAAGAGCTAATATAGAATTTTCACAAGGTAAAGAGCATATCGAAACTTTCTACAAAGGAAAAGAAGTTGATTGGGATAGGTGTTGGCATGGCAATTCAAGTTATATGAAAGTTAGACTTGGATACATTAAAGGAAGAGAAGATTTCTGTTTCAACGGTTTTGCATTTAAAGACTTATTGTATAAAAACGAATACGCAAGAATGCTTTACTCTATGCCTGAATTTTTAAACCAATTAATACAGTGCATAGAATGCAATTCTCTTGGCAAAGATTACACAGAACATAGTGATTATTATTGCTATGAATATAGATTGCCTATGGAAATTGTTGTATTCGATACAAACGATAAATACTCCCTACATCAAAAGCAAAAATACTTGATTAGGTGTATTCTTCAGCGATTAGCCGAATACAACTCATTAGACACTAAATATATGTTTGATAACGATAATCCTATCGTTAGATTACCTGACAATTATATAATCCCATCAAAGTATTGTATTGGAAAAGAAAAAATAACCTACGATATGATAAGAAATTAACTGATATTTATTTGACTATAAAAACAAAAAGAGTGACCTTATGGTTGCTCCTTTTTTAATACACTTTTGAGCCAATAGGCTCTTTTTTTATGCCATAAGGAGGTGAATATATGGCTGATAATATGGGAATAAAGCTAGGTGTTGAGGGTGAAAAGGAATTTAAAAAGTCGCTTGCTGAAATCAATCAGAGCTTTAAGGTGCTTGGCTCTGAGATGAAGCTTGTGTCCTCGCAGTTTGATAAGAATGACAATTCCGTTCAGGCTTTATCGGCAAGAAATACGGTTCTCAACAAGGAGATTGACGCACAAAAGCAGAAGATTGAAACCTTGCGACAGGCACTTGCAAATGCATCGGAGTCATTTGGTAAAACCGACAGAAGAACACAAAGCTGGCAAATTCAGCTTAACAATGCCGAGGCATCACTCAACGGTATGGAGCGTGAACTGAACAGTAATAATTCTGCACTTGAACAGGCAAAGACGGATATTGAGGGTACAGAAAAATCTCTTGAAAAGGTTGACGGTCGGCTTGATGATACTGCCGAAAGTGCCGATGATATGGGCGATGAAATCAAGGACGCAGGCGGCAAGGCAGATAAGTCGAAGGAGAGGTTTTCAAAGCTTGGTTCGGTACTCAAGGGTGTGGGTGTTGCGATGGGTGCGGTTGTTACTGCGGCTGCCGCAACTGCCGTTAAGCTCGGCAAGGAGGTAGTTAATGCCTATGCCGACTATGAACAGCTTGTCGGCGGTGTTGATACACTTTTCAAGGGCTCATCGCAGAAGCTGCAAAGCTACGCATCTAATGCCTATAAAACGGCAGGTCTTTCTGCAAATGACTACATGGAAACCGTTACAGGCTTTTCCGCAAGCCTCATTCAATCGCTTGGCGGTGATACGGACAAGTCGGTAAAGTATGCCAATATGGCAATCACGGATATGGCAGATAACGCAAACAAGATGGGTACAGATATGTCGCTCATTCAGAATGCATATCAAGGCTTTGCAAAGCAGAACTACACCATGCTCGATAACCTTAAACTCGGCTACGGCGGTACTAAAGAGGAAATGCAAAGACTTCTCTCTGACGCAGAGAAAATATCGGGCATTAAGTACGATATTTCGTCATATGCCGATGTGGTCGATGCAATCCATGTTATGCAGGAGAGTATGGATATTGCCGGCATTACTGCAAAAGAGTCCGAGGGTACAATTTCGGGTTCGGTTAATGCGTTGAAGTCATCGGTCACAAACCTTGTGGTAGGCTTTGGTGACGCAAACGCTGACCTCGGTGAGTTGTGTGAAAATGTTGTAACGGCATTTCAGACCGTGCTTGAAAATATTTCGCCTATTGTGGAAAATCTCATCTCTGTTTTGCCGACAGTCATTACCACACTGCTTGAATCGGCAGGTGAAATGCTACCCACGGTTCTGGAAACTCTTGCAGAATTGTTTGCACAGGTGCTTGAGGGATTGCTTCAGCTTTTGCCACAGCTGATTCCCGTTGCGGTGTCAGCCTTATTAACAATTACAAATGCAATTGTTGAAAATCTGCCCTTGCTGATTGAGTCGGCAACCTTGCTCGTAGCAACTCTCGTACAAGGCCTTGTAGATGCGCTGCCTACACTAATTCCTACTGCGGTCAATGCGGTTATGACGATTGTACAGGGACTTCTGGACAGCCTGCCGTCAATTCTTGACGCAGGACTTGAACTTGTGTCAGCACTTGCACAGGGTATTCTTGATGCACTTCCCAACCTAATATCTAAACTGCCTCAGATTATCATGGGCATAGTTACATTTCTTTTAAATTCAATACCGCAAATCATACAGACAGGCATTAAGCTGTTGACCTCTCTTGTGAGTGCTTTGCCCGATATTATCACATCAATAGTCAAGGCTCTGCCCACCATTATCGTCACAATCGTGAATGCAATACCTGACATCATTTCAGGCATTGTTAATGCTCTCAGCGACAATATTCCGGCAATAATTCAGGCGGGTATTGATTTGTTGATTTCGCTTGTTAAGAATCTGCCGACTATCATTAAGGGAATTGTAAAGGCAGTACCTAAGATTATTGAAGGCATTGTAAAGGCCTTTGGTTCACTTATGTACAAGATTGTTGAAATTGGCGGTAACATTGTAAAAGGCTTGTGGGACGGTATCTGCGGTCTTGCATCGTGGCTCTGGGATTCAGTCAGCGGTTGGATTTCGGGTATCTGGGACGGCATCTGCGACTTTTTTGGCATTCACTCACCGTCAAAGGAAATGGCATGGGTTGGCGAAATGCTCGTCAAGGGTCTTGCCGGCTCTATTGACAAGAACGGTGATATGGCTGTTCGTGCCGCCGAGGGTATGAGCAGTGATGTTTCAAGTGTTATGAATTCACTTGCTGACGATATGAAAACTGCTTTGCCGACTGATTTCAGCATTGACGGAAATGTAAAAAACTCCGTCAACACACAAGGCTTAAACAGCGGTGTCGGCGGACTTTCGCTTGTTCTTAATATTGCAAATTTCAACAACTACTCAAATGACGATATTTCTCAGCTTACAAATGAAATTATGGAAACTGCAGGTCAGTTTGCCAAAAGGAAAGGACTGGTGTTTGCTTGAACTATTTTGAATACAACGGCATCAGGTCATCTGATATGGGGCTTCATATACAGAGAAAGAATGTGTACTCCTCGCCAAAGTATGACTCTTCCTTTGTATCAATCCCCGGTCGCAATGGTGATTTGATTGTACCGAATCGCAGGTACGAAAACACACAGGTGAGTTATTCTGTATATCTGTCTGCAAAGAACAGTCAACAGCTTGCAGACAGCATTACAAAAATCAAGGCTTGGCTGTACACTCAGCCCGACAGGTATCACATACTAAAGGACAGCTACGACAAAAGATTTTTCAGATACGCTCTCTTTAACTCCTCGCTTGACATTGAAGATGAGCTTAACAAAATCGGTGTGCTTACCGTAAGCTTTAACTGTAAGCCGTTTAGATATGACATTGACGGTGAGCTACCGCACAGCATTGATGTGGTGCTGAATTTTCCGTATATGATTTTTTGCAGAATGGACGGTTCAAAGCCGGAAAACGACTGGAGCAACCGTTGGAATCAGACGGCAGACCTTGTTGTGCCGAGTGGTAAAAATATGTTTGTGCTGAATACAAATTCGTGGACAGACGGCTACTGGGACAGCTATTCAGATGCTGACAAGAGCAGAATATATCTCAAGGTGAACGAAAACTGGAAGAAGGAGAATGCAAGGTTTGCCCTCTACACATTTCTCGGTGACGAAACCGCATGGCATTCTCTCGAGAAGGTCAGCGAGGATATTTACAGAGTGACCTTGCCGTCAAAGGGTGAAACCGTACTTGTGAATCCGTACAGCTTTGAGAGCAGACCGCTTATTCATCTTAACGGCAACGGTACGGGTACGCTTACCATTGATAACGAAAACGGCAGACACGAATGGACATTCAGCAATATTGACGAGTTCATTGAGATTGACAGCGAAAAGATGTGCTTTTACAAGGACAACACGCTGAAAAATGATACGGTTACAGGCACGGGTTTTCCTTTGCTTGTAAGGGGTGAAAACAGGTTTATTCTCGGCGGTGGCATAACAGACGGTTCAGTATTTCCAAGGTGGTGTTCGTTATGATGCCGATTTTATACAGAGCAGATGAAACTGAGTTTGACACCTACGGAATCGGTGTGCTGTCGGACTGCACCTTTTGCGAAGTTACAGAGGAGAGAAACGGTGCGTTTGAATGTGTGATGAAATATCCTCTGCACGGTGCATTGTTTGATGAGATTAAAAACGACAGGGTTATACTCGTTAAGCCGAATGACACATCAAGGTCACAGCCGTTTCGTATATACAGAATTACAACACCGATGAACGGCATCATCACAGTGTATGCACAGCATATGTCATATGATTTGTCGGGCATTGGTGTGTTGTGCTTTGAGAGCAAATCGGTTTCACCACAGCTTGCACTCGAGAGGATTTTTTCAAGCACCTCATCACAGCACAGCTTTAATTGCAAAACCGACCTTTCTGCACCTAGGGCATTTTCAGTCGACAGGCCGATGAGCGTTCGTGCTGTTCTGGGCGGTAAGGAAGGTTCAGTCCTTGATGTGTGGGGCGGTGAATACGAATGGGATATGTTTGATGTCATTCTCCACTCAAAGCGTGGTAAGGACAACGGTGTGGTGATTGAATACGGCAAGAACCTCACCTCACTTGAGCAGGACAATGATTTTTCATCGGTATATACACACCTTTTGCCCTATGCCGTAATTAAAAACGGAGATACCGAAAGTGTGGTTACTCTGTCGGAAATCACAATTCCTATTGTGGAAACATATGCAAGGGAGAAAACACTCATCAAGGATTTTTCGTCCTTCTTTAAGGACGGAGAAACCGTTACCGAGGACACACTTCGAGCAAAGGCGAAGTCATACATCAAACAGAATCCGTTCGGTGACGAAACTCCCACGGTGAAGGTGTCGTTTGAACCGCTATGGCAACAGCCCGAATATTCGCAGTTCCTCGAAAAGGTGAACCTCTGCGACACAGTGACCGTCAGACACGCAGATATGAATATTGAGGTAAAGACGAAGGTTATTGAAACCGTATATGACGCACTGGCCGAGAAATATTCATCAATCACACTCGGAACGGCAAAATCAAACTTTGTGAATACGGTTGCAGAAATCAAAAGTACAACCGATAAAATCAAAAAGGAAACCGACAGCTTTCCGTTACTTATGAATACTGCTATTAAAAATGCCACTTCGCTGATTTCAGGTCAGCAAGGTGGCTTTGTTGTTATGCACACGGATTCTGTTACAGGCAAGCCTTATGAACTTTTGATTCTTGACAACGAAAATCTGTACGATGCAAGGAATGTGTGGCGGTGGAATGTCGGTGGCTTAGGTTTTTCAAAGAGTGGATACAACGGCCCGTACGAAACTGCGATTACTGCTGACGGAAAAATCGTGGCTGACTTTATTACAAGCGGAACGCTTATGGCAAATATCATCAAGGCGGGAGTAATCAGTTCGGCTGATAATTCTTCATGGTGGGATTTGGAAAGCGGAGAGGTACACCTAAGTGCATATACAAAAACAGAGGATACCGACAAACTCAGCGACAGTATTGCTGAAATTACGGAAAGGACATCAACACTTGAACAGACCGCAGAGGACATTTCCTTTAAAATCAACGAGCAGTCCACGGGCGGAAAGAACTATCTTTTAAACTCATCGGCTCTCAACGGACTTTCGGATGATTGGGAGTATTCGGGATTGGTCACTGTACTTTCCGATACAGATGTAATCAGTCACACCTCTTCGGGTTCTGCCTTTGTACTCGGTGAGGAAAGCACCTTGTCGCAAAGTGTGTATAACTCGGTTGCCGACAGAGCATTTGTGCTGTCACTTAGGGCAAAGAAAAGCTACTCACAGCTTAGTGCATATATGTATGTGCAGTACAACGGTGCAAAAAGAGCATATCTTTTTGATACCAAGGACAGCTTTGACTGGACGGATTTTTCGGTTGTACTTCCAGATGTATCAGACGGTGAGATTACAGTATTTATTTACAGCCGTGGTTCTTCCCTTAAGGTAAGCGACCTTATGCTTACTGACGGAAGTATTATCCAACACTGGTCGCCTGCACCGAACGAGATATACACAAACGAGGTAAAGATTGACCGCAAAGGCATTGAGGTTTCAAACAGCAAGTCCTCGCAGAAAACAGTAATTACAAACACTGAATTTTCCGGCTACTACAACGGTGAAAAGATATTCACCCTAAACAAGGACGAAACTCAGACGAAGAAAACCACAGTTGACGGTGAGCTTACAATCGGCAGAACAAAGCTGATTCCGATGTCAAACAGTTCACAGGGACTCAACATTGTAATTCTTGATTAGGAGGCAATATGGCAAAGACAACGGTTGTCAATAGAATTGACACGATTTACATAGATACGGAAAATCCGACCGTATCAGTAAACACAACGGTAAATGACGCAGGTCTTAAACACAGCATTACGATTACCATACGAGGTATTCCGATAACTGGCATATCGGGACTTGCGTGGAACAAGGGGACGGCAAACAGGATTATTCCCATTCCTATGGACAGCAGAACGGGCATTTTAAAGGCTATGTATGAAGACAAGAGCGTTACGGCAAAGCTAACGGTCACCACATACAAGGGTTCAACCTATGTAGGCATTTCTGAAAGGAATTGTCATATTACTACCACCTCGCACAGCTCAAGGCCTGTAATTAACGGGTTTATCTATCTTGACACCAATTTAAAGACCACTGCCGTTACGGGCAACTCAAAGCTGTTTATTCAGAACTATTCAAATCTCAAGGTTACTCCGCTTACGGCAAAACCGAGAAATGAATCGAAGATTACAGGCTACACGGTAAGCTGTAACGGTGTGAGCAAGTCAAGCACTACGGCAAAGGAGCTGAACCTCGGCACTGTTGCAAAAAGCGGTGATGTGGTGGTTATGGTCACGGTTACGGACTCAAGAGGTTACACAACGAGCATTAAAAAGGCGATTGCCGTTATTCCGTACAGCAGTCCGAATCTCAGTACGATTACACTAAGACGAACAAATGAGATTGAGTCGGAAATTCAGCTTGTCTTCAACGGCTCATATTCCCCGCTTACGATTGACGGAGAAAACCGCAACCGTCTTTTATCCTTTCGCTACCAATACAAGAGGACAAGTGATGCAAACTACGGAAATTTTGTTGACATTTTAAGCGAACTGAAAATGAACGGAACAAGCTATTCATACTCAAATCTTCAACTTATGAAGCTTGATGTGAATATGTCATACAGCTTTCATATTGAAATTCGGGATGTGATGGAAAAGTCTGTTGTTATGGACCTGTACTTTACCATTCCACAAGGCACTCCGCTTGTTGCATTACGCAAGCAGAGGGTAGGCATTAACAATCCAAACCCACAATCCGCACTTGATGTGACGGGTGAAATACATATGAACGGCTTTCCTGTTATGGGCATTATACAGACCTCTGTTGAGGACGATGTCAGCCTTAACAGTCTTACAACGCAGGGTATTTATTTCAGACGAAGAGTACCGCAGGAGAATATGAACTATCCGGCACTTGTATTCGGTATGCTTGAAGTATTTTCTTGCAGTACAAATCTTGTGACACAGAGATATACGGCAAGGGACAGTCCGTTTGATGTGTATATCCGTTCAAAGGTGAATTCAAGCTGGAGCAAGTGGGTTAAAAAATAGACACAGGAGGTATTTATGAAACAGATTTGGAACAGTATTCAGACCGTATTAATCGCACTTGGAGGAACACTCGGGTGGTTTCTCGGAGGTGCAGACGGCTTTCTGTATGTACTCATTGCATTTGTAGTTATCGACTACATTACAGGAATGATGTGTGCCTTTGCCGACAGAGAGCTTTCGAGCAAGATTGGTTTTAAAGGCATTTGCAGGAAGGTGATTATCTTTCTGCTTGTGGGAGTGGCGAATCTCCTTGATGTGTACATTATCGGCACGGGCAGTGTGCTGAGAACGGCAGTGATTTTCTTCTATCTCTCAAATGAGGGCTTGTCACTGCTTGAAAACGGAGCACATCTGGGACTTCCCATTCCTGAAAAGATAAAAAATGTGCTTGCACAATTACACCACAGAAGTGAAAAGGAGGACGACTGAATGTCATACACAAACAGCAAATTAGTTAGCTACACAAAAATTTCACCAAACAGAAACATCAATCGAAATCACAAGATTGATACAGTTTCAATCCACTGCGTAGTCGGGCAGTGCTCTGTTGAAACTCTCGGCTCAATCTTTGCATCAAGGGACAAGGAGGCAAGTTCAAACTATGGTATCGGCTATGACGGCAGAATCGGAATGTATGTTGAGGAAAAGGATCGCAGCTGGTGCACCTCATCTGCGTCAGATGACAACAGGGCGATTACCATTGAGGTTGCCTCAGATACCTACCACCCATACAGAGTAAATGATGCTGCGTACAAGTCTTTGATTAAACTGCTTGTTGACATCTGCAAGAGAAACGGCATCAAAAGGCTTGTGTGGTCAACAAACAAGTCAGAGAGAATGAATCACCTTAACGGCTGCAATATGACGGTTCACAGGGATTATGCGAACAAGTCCTGCCCGGGCGATTATCTCTACAATCTTCACGGACAGATTGCAAAGGAGGTAAACGCACCGCTTGGTTCAGGCACATCTTCTACAACAAAGAAAACTCTGTATCGTGTACGCAAAAGTTGGAAGGACGCAAAGTCGCAGAAGGGTGCTTTCTATGACCTTTCAAATGCCAAGAAATGTGCCAACAAAAACAGCGGTTACTCTGTTTTTAATGAAAGCGGAAAAGTTGTGTACACGCTAAAGTCATCGGGCAAAAAGTCAGTTGATGCCATTGCAAAAGAAGTAATTCAGGGCAAATGGGGCAACGGTGCCGACCGCAAAAACCGCCTCACCAAAGCCGGCTATAACTACAACACCGTTCAGAAAAGAGTAAACGAGATTTTATCTTAACAGACAATAGAACAGTATTCTAACAAAGCCAAATCCCCATCAAGGTGTTTTTTCTCCTTGATGGGGATTTTTTTCGTTCAAAACCTCTGTTTATCTCCAGTGGAAAGTGAATAACAAAAAACCGGAGGTAATATTATGCAAAATGAAATGAGAACAGTATTACAGACAACAGATGATGAGTCACATTTAAAAATGTCTGCAAAGTCGTTGACAGAGGTGGAGCTTTTACAGGACTATAACTATTTTATGGCGCAGAGGGTAGCTGAGGATATGCTTGAAAAAGGACTTATCTCGTTGGAAGAATTCAACAAATTAACAAAGAAAAATCGTGACACATTCTCTCCGTTTTTAGCCGAGATTATGCCAAAAACAACTTGACAATTGTGACATTTAGAGTGATGTATATACAAGTGAAATGGGAGGTGAGTTATCATGAAAAAGGTTACGAAAATTGACAAAATTCAACCTGCAAAAAATGCCGAGAATAAACTGCGTGTTGCAGCCTACTGCCGAGTTTCAACGGCGACTGATGCACAACTTGAAAGCTTGGAAGCACAAAAGAGCCATTATGAAAACTACATCAATTCACGAGATGACTGGTGCTTTGCGGGTGTGTACTATGATGAGGGCATAACAGGCACAAAGGCAAGTAAAAGGCCGGAACTTATGCGCCTTTTAGCTGATTGCAAGGCAAAGAAAATTGATTTTGTAATTACAAAGTCAATCAGCCGCTTTTCAAGAAACACTATGGATTGTCTGGAAATTGTGAGAACACTTCTCAACCTGAATATTCCGGTATATTTTGAAAAGGAAAATATAAATACCGGCTCTATGGAAAGCGAGCTCTTTCTGTCAGTTCTCAGCACAATGGCTGAGGGCGAATCCGCTTCTATTTCATCAAACAACAAATGGTCAATTAAAAAGCGTTTTGAAAACGGAACTTACAGATTAAGCAGTGCACCTTATGGTTATAAGCTTGAATCAGGTGGACTGCAAGTTGTTCCTGAACAGGCAGATATTGTAAAGCGAATATTCAGAGAACTGCTTTCAGGTAAAGGAATGTACTCAATTGCTAAGAAGTTGAACGCTGAACAGGTACCAACGCAAAAGGGTGGAAGGTGGACATCGACAAGTGTGCACAATATTCTTACGAATGAAAAATATACAGGTGATTGCATTTTTCAGAAGACCTATGCCGACAGTAATTTTAATCGTCATATAAATAACGGAGAGCTTAACAGGTACTTAATACAGAATCATCATGAGGCAATTATCAGTCACGAGGATTTTAAGGCTGCCGCTGCACTTATTGAACAAAGAGCTGCCGAAAAGGGAATAGAAAGCGGTAGTGATAAATATCAGAAGAGATATGCTTTTTCCGAAAAGCTTATTTGTGGTGAGTGCGGAAATACCTTTCGCAGAAGAATTCATAAGGGCAAGTACAATAGCTATGTTGCGTGGGTGTGCAATACTCACCTGTCTGATACTAACAGGTGCTCAATGCTGTTTGTAAGAGATGATGCGTTAAAGCTTGCGTTTGTAACTATGCTTAATAAGCTGATTTTCAGTTACAGACTGCTTCTCAAGCCATATCTTGCAGCAATGCAAAGCAATACAGCTGATGAAGCCTTGCTCCGTATTCAATATCTTGAAAAACAGCTTGACCAGAATGCCGAGCAGCGCAGTACATTGCATAAACTGATGGCGCAAGGCTATATTGACCAAATACTTTACACGCAGGAAAGCAACGAATTACTTTTACAGGCTCGTGATTTTAGAAGTGAAATCGAGGCGTTGAATAATACGGTGGCGGGTGATACTACAAAGGTTTATGAAACCGAGCGCCTGATAAATTACTGCAAACGCGGTGAAATGCTGACGGATTTTAATGAGAGTTTATTTGAGTTATTTGTTGACCATATTTTGATTTATTCACGACAAAAAATAGGATTTGTTCTGAGATGTGGCCTTACATTTGAGGAGATGATTTAATGGGACACACGCCATTTGGATATATAATCGTTGACGGAAAGGCTGTTGTTGACGAAGGCACTGCCGAACAGGTTTGCAATGTCTATTTGAATTACCTTAGCGGACTTTCTCTTGTCAATGCGGCAAAGAGGGCAGGACTTAATATGCGACATTGCGGAGTGAAGAATATGCTGCAAAACAAGCACTATCTTGGCGATGACTTCTACCCGCAAATAATAGACAATGAAATTTTTAATGCTGCCAAAATGGAATTGAGTGAACGCTCCTCAAGGTTAGGTGGAAACAATCGCTACAAGCCTGAAAAAATAAAAAAGCCACCAATAGCATTTAGGCTTGGCAGCATAACTGAAAATTTTGATAATCCAATCAGACAGGCAGAGTACATATATAGTCTGATAGAAAGTGGGGACATTTGATGGGAAATGTTATGATTATTCCTGCAAAACGACAGGTTGGAAATATCTCCCGACAGCAGGAGGATAAACCAAAGCTTAGAGTTGCCGCTTATTGTCGAGTCAGTACTGACAGCGATGAACAGGCATCAAGCTATGAAACTCAGGTTGAGCACTATACCGAGTATATCAAGAAAAATCCTGAATGGGAGTTTGCCGGCATTTATGCAGATGACGGTATTTCAGGTACCAACACTAAAAAGAGAGAAGAATTTAATCGTATGATTGAGGCCTGCAAGACGGGTGAAATTGATATGATAATCACCAAATCAATCAGCCGTTTTGCAAGAAATACCCTTGATTGCTTAAAGTATATACGAATGCTTAAGGATAAAAACATACCGGTATTCTTTGAAAAGGAATCCATCAATACAATGGACGCAAAGGGAGAGGTTTTGCTTACAATTATGGCGTCACTTGCTCAGCAGGAGTCACAATCACTCAGTCAGAATGTGAAAATGGGTCTGCAGTTTCGCTATCAGAATGGTCAGGTGCAGGTAAACCACAATCACTTTCTCGGATATACAAAGGATAGGGAAGGCAACCTTGTGATTGATCCGGAGCAGGCTGAGGTGGTAAAGCGTATTTACAGAGAATACCTTGAGGGCAGTTCTATGGACAAAATTGCAAAAGGACTTGAGAAGGACGGTATTCTGACAGGTGCCGGGAAAAAGAAATGGTGGACGAGCACTATCAATAAGATTCTCCGCAATGAGAAGTACATCGGTGATGCACTTTTGCAAAAGACCTATACTACAGATTTCTTGAATAAAACCAGAGTCAAGAACAACGGCATTGTTCCGCAATATTATGTTGAGAATAATCACGAGGCGATTATTCCGAAGGATATTTTTCTGAGAGTGCAAGAAGAACTTGTACGCAGGCGAGTGGTCAAAACCAGTGCAAACGGTAAAAAACGCAGTTACAGCTGTAATCACTGTTTTGCACAGCTTGTTATTTGTGGCGAGTGCGGTGAAATGTTCCGCAGAATTCATTGGAATAATCGAGGCTGCAAATCTATTGTATGGCGGTGTCTGAGCAGACTTGAGGCGACAGGAATGGAATGTCATGCAAGGACAGTCAATGAAACGGTATTAGAAAATGTGGTGGTTCAGGCAATAAACACGCTCCTTGGCGACAAATCTACCTATCAGGCACAGTTGCAGCAGAACATTGCTAAAGTTATCAGAGAAGCTCAGAAGAATAACACTGATGGCATTGACGAGCAACTGATGGAACTCCAGAAAGAGCTTCTCGAAAAGGCTAACAACAAGGAAGCCTATGATGAGATTGCAGACCAGATTTTCAAGCTCCGTGAACAGCGAGAAAATTGTACTGTTGACACCGCCGCCAGAGACACACAGATTGCAAGAATTACCGACCTTCAGGATTTCATCAAGCAGCAGCGTACCGACCTTGCTGAATTTGATGAAACCTTGGTTAAACGCTGGCTCAAACAGATAACCGTCTGGGAATACCACTTCACAGTGGAGCTCAAATCCGGACTCAGTATTGATATTGAAGGTTAACATATCAACAAAAGCAGAAAACCCTCCTATTTATCATTTAGTTGATGGCTAGGAGGGTTAATTATGTTAATTATTGATTTTTTATAGAAAAATGATAGGCGTTTCCTTATTTCATGATTAAATTTTGATTCGATTGTATTTCACTATTTCTTGAACTAGATGGTCGAAATGCACTTGCATATTTTTAGGTAAATGTTTATTTTTTACAAATTTCCCTGCAATATTTCGAGCATTTTTCAAGTGGTTTTTGTCATAGTTCAGAGCAAACAGATGTATCTCTGCAATACCAAATACTAAGAGTGCATCATAATAATCTGAGTTCTTAATTTGGAGCTGTTCATAATTCTTTACCGCATCATATGCATAAGATGACGCTGCTTCAAAAGAGTTAATGGATAAGAGAAACATAGAATAAATCCACAGAATTGACGGATATGTTCTTGTGTTCTTTATTTGAGCGAATGTTGGAGTATCAATCAGCATAAGACAACTATCATAATTTGATTTAATCAAATCATTATATTCATTCCCTATAATCTGTTCTTGACGCAATTCTTTAAGAATACGTGCTCGCTGATAGAAAACATATGGATGAGCACTGTACTTATGCTCTATTTGATCGAATTCACGATTTATATTTTCGATTTCATATGCAGCGTTTCCAGATGTAATACTTTTTTTTAACTCAAACAATGAAAACGCATGACAAATAGCAAGATTTTCGCTTTCTTCTGTGCCACACCATTCTGATAAAACTGTAGACACATTTGGATGATTCTGTTTGAATTTTTCTACAGTCATTTTTTGTTCCTCAACAAGATGCATTGCAGTGAGTAGTTTAGACTCCCATTTTGCCTTAGCTGTCGAAGAGAGAGGTAAACTTGTCACAATAAATTGATTAGCAAACTCATTTATAGAATACGAATCCCCAGTTTTTTCAACCACGAGATATTTAGTCAATAACTGCAAAATGTTATCAATTTCCTCAATAGAACTATTATAGTGAGCAAGCGCTAAAACATCAGCAGATAGTGCCTCAGAACGTAAAGAAAGACATATAAGAACGCTTTTTATTGTTTCGCTAAATTCTGGGTATACATTATATAACTCTTCTATTGTGTTTTGAAACATAAATTGACTGATAGAATTATCATCTGTATTCTTTGGAAGCTGTTTTAATTCATTGATAATCGCACGATATGAAGATTTTTTTGATGCTATTCTCTTTAGTGCAAGAACCAAAACTAGAGAATTACCGTATGAATACCTAATCAATTCGCTTTGCTGTTCGACACTTAAATCAATTCTGATTTGATTTTTTGTCTGATATTCGTTAATAAAGTCTAAACCAGCATCGCTTTGAAAGCCACGAAGTGATATCGTCTCATCTGCATGTTCTGGAATTCGAGTTGTAATGACAACCTGAATTGAAGAAGGTATCTCATAATTAATATAGTCAATAATTTTTGCACGTTCATCTCCATTTAGTGTTTCTAAATTATCAATAATAAGAATTCCTGATTTCTGCCAATTATCATCAAATCCTTCTATAGAAAGATCATTGTAGAACTTGGAAAGAAGGTCTTCACAACTAGAAATTTGTTTTCTGAATTTATGAATGTATAAATCACCAGATGCTTGATCGAATTCTATAGATTGCATTTTTGCAGAGTAAAACAGAATAAAAGCCGGACGTAATCCTTCATAACTATCTTCCTGCATCGCATTGAGCAATCGAGCTATAAACTCTGTGACAAGGGATGTTTTTCCGATACCACCATATCCTGATACACAGACCAAATGCTTTCGATTGCGTAGCTTTCTATTTCCATCCCAACCGCAAATATATTTAAAGAGACTTGAGAGTTCTGCCTCCCTACAAACAATCACATTGGAAGGAAATGGTATGCTGTCAAAATTATCTATAACAGGCTTCTTTGAGAAAAGAGAGGTCTCAAAAATGTCAATGTCTTTCTCTAATTCAAGGGAAGAACGAAACCAGAAATACTTGGCATCGATAACTTGGCATCCTTTTTTCATAAAATAGATACTTTCTTTGGCATCTTTATCTGTAATAACGGTGGAAGCTTGATGTGATAGTGCATTACGGACTTGATAATACTTATCAGCATGGTAAATGTACATTTCGGGACTATCAAAAGAACTAATAAAAACGCTGTGCAAATCTTGAAACAAATATGTCATAAGAATTGTTTGGCTTAAATAAACAACATCATGGCTTATGGTATGCTCTTTTTTCAAAAAACAATCACGTGAAAAAAGTGTATTTGACCAAAATGAAGCCCACACCTTTGTGGATAGTATATTAGAAGATGTAATTTTCCCTGATAAAATGATGTTCGTCCCTTTTATTGCATCAATGCGCTTTTGAATCTCATCTTTAAGTGATTGCTCGTCTGAATATTGTCTAAGCAGGTTATCAGCTATATAACACCTTAGCGCAACTTCAAAGGCTTTTGTTGGGGTATCCAACATTGATTGTAACGAAGAATTTAGATTCATAATTTATCTCCCTTTCTAAAACTAATTAATAAACGATATTTTATGAATTGTTGTTATCTATTCCACTGTCCGAAAATGCTTTTAGTATCGAGTTGCCGGATTTGTTGTCAAGAGTGAAAATCTGCTCAAAAATCGTGACACCTAATCCACTGCCTCAATTTTCGTTATCTAATCCGAGGCTACAACCCGACACACATTTTTGCAGTAGATATGTTTCCATATAAAACAATTCAGCTTTTTCAACAGTCAGGCATTTTGTCCCTACTACCAAAAAAGCCAGTAATCAAGCCATTTTTGGGGTGCTATTTCTCAACCCTCGACATCAAGACTACGGTCTCGATGTGTGCCGTGTGGGGGAACATATCTACGGGTTGGATTTTTTGGGCTTTGTAGGGGCTGTTTTGGGTTAGGTAGGCTAAATCTCTTGCCAATGTTTCGGGGTTGCAGGAAACATAGACAACCTTTTTCGGAGACATTTTGATTAGTGAGTCGAGAAATTTTCGGTCACTTCCGGCTCTTGGCGGATCCATAAACACAACATCGGGCTTTTCGTCCTCGTCTGCAGCTTCTCTCATGAACTCGCCCGCATCGGCTTTGTAGAAACGGATATTTTTCAGATTATTTGCTCTTGCATTTACGATTGCATCCCTCACGGCATCGCCGTTAAGTTCTGCACCGATAACATTGCCTGCACCGTTTTTGGCGGCAATTATGCCGATTGTGCCGATTCCGCAGTAGGTGTCAAGTACGGTTTCGTTGCCTTTGAGATTTGCAAATTCAATTGCTTTGCCGTACAAAACTTCGGTTTGAACGGGGTTAATTTGGTAAAAGCTTTTCGGCGAAATTCTGAACCTGCAACCGCAGAGAATATCCTCAATATAACCCTTGCCGTACAGCACTTTCTGATTGTCACCGAGTACAAGGTTGGTGCGGTAGGGGTTTATATTTTGCACAATGGTTGTGATTTCGGGAAACTGTTTCAGAATCGCTTTTACAAAATTGTTTTTTGACGGAAAAACAGGTGTACCTGTCACAAGCACAAGCATAATCTGATTTGTCGCAAAGCCTCTTTTCACAAGAATGTGACGGAGAAAACCTTTGCCTGTGTCCTCGTTATAGGTTGTCATTCTGAAAGAGGGGAGGAGCTTGCGTACTGCAACGATGATTTTGTCGGCAATAACATCCTCTGTCTGACAGCTGTCAATTCCGACAACATGATGACTGCCCGACTGATACACACCCGAAATGATTTTGCCTTTTTTGTCCGTATAAAAAGCCGCCTGAACCTTGTTGCGGTAGTGGTAGGGAGTTTTCATTCCGATAATTTTTTCAACGGTGCAAAAGCGTTTGAGAAGTTTTTCGACTTTCCTCTGCTTGAATTCAAGCTGTTCGGGATATGACAGATTTTGCAGTTGACAACCGCCGCATTTTTTGTAAACGGGACAGCTTTGTTTATTGGTTTCAGGTCTGTTACTCATAATATTTCCTCACATTTTATTGCATTGTACATATCCTTTATTTTATCATCAATCATATTGATATGCAACAGAAACAAACCCTAAATCACAAAGAAAAACGCAGGAGGGAAATCCGCTCCTGCGCTTTCTGATTATTAACCGGTATATCGAAAAATTGAGGATTATCAGGTTATTTGTAATCAATTAAAGATTTGTGTATCCCATAAGGCTTTCGTCAACCTCTTTGGCAACATCTCTGCCCTCACGAATCGCCCAGACAACAAGTGACTGTCCTCTGTGCATATCGCCTGTAACAAATACATTTTCAACATTTGTCTTGTGTGAGCCTTCTGCCGTTGCAACATTGGTTCTTGCGTTTGTTTCAACACCGAATGCCTTGGTTACATAGTTTTCGCTGCCGAGGAATCCTGCCGCAATGAGTACGAGTTCAACATCAACCTTGTATTTTGAGCCTTCAACCTCTTTCATCATAAGTCTGCCTGTTTTAGCATCCTTTTCGGGTTTAAGCTTAACAAGCTCCGCACCTACAAGATTACCGTTCTTGTCAGCAATGAACTGCTTAACGGTTGTCTGATAAACTCGTGGATCGTGACCGTAAACTTCAATAGCCTCTTCCTGACCGTAGTCTGTTTTGCAGACTCTCGGCCATTGCGGCCATGGGTTATCGGCACTTCTTGTGTCGGGAAGTTTAGGCATCATTTCAAGTTGGAGAACGGATTTTGCACCGTGTCTGATGCTTGTGCCGACGCAGTCGTTACCTGTGTCACCACCGCCGATTACCATTACATTCTTGCCTTTTGCGCTGATGAATGTACCCTCTCTGAGGTTGCAGTCAAGAAGTGATTTTGTTGTTGATTTGAGGAAGTCAACGGCAAAGTGAATGCCGTTAGCCTCTCTGCCGGGAACTTTGATATCTCTCGGATTTGATGCACCGCAAGCAAGGATTACACGGTCAAAGTCCTTGAGAATTTCGCTTGCCTTGATGTCTTTGCCGACATTTGAGCAGGTTTCAAAGGTTACGCCTTCTTCTTCCATAATGTTAATCTTGCGTTCGATAACATCTTTTTCAAGCTTCATATTCGGAATGCCGTACATAAGCAGACCGCCTACTCTGTCATTGCGTTCAAATACCGTTACAGAATGACCGCGCTGATTGAGCTGGTCGGCAGCGGCAAGTCCCGATGGACCCGAACCGATGATTGCAATTTTCTTGCCTGTTCTTACCTTTGGAATTTTTGCGTCTGCAAGACCTTCTTCATAGGCATTTTCAATGATTCCGTATTCGTTGGCTCTTACGCTGACAGCGTCACCGTTTGCACCGCAGGTGCATGCCTTTTCACAGAGAGCGGGACATACACGGGATGTGAATTCGGGGAAGTTGTTTGTAACTTTAAGACGGTTGTAAGCCTGTTCCCAGTTGCCCTTGTAGATGAGGTCATTCCATTCGGGAATGAGGTTGTTAAGCGGACAGCCTGAGAATGCAGAACCAATCTGCATTCCTGCCTGACAGAAAGGCACGCCGCAGTCCATGCATCTTGCACCCTGTTTTTGCTGATCCTCTTTGCTGAGGGGATCGTGAAATTCGTCAAAATTTTTGATTCTTTCTTTTACGGAGTATGCCGGGGCATCCTCACGCTTATATTCCATAAATCCTGTTGGCTTTCCCATAAATATCCCCTCCTTATTTATTATTCACAATTTCGTAGAAAGCTTCAATCTGTGCCTGCTCGTTTGTAAGACCTTTTTCTTCATAAGCGGCAATTGCAGCCATCATTCTCTTGTAGTCGTGCGGAATAATCTTCTTGAATTTCGGAAGATACTCGTCAAAGTTATCAAGGATTTTCTTGCCTCTCTGTGAACCTGTTGCTGCAACATGTTCTTCAATAAGTGTCTTGAGTTCGATTATATCGTACTTTTCGGATACTTCCGAGAAGTGAACCATTTCCTTGTTAAGCTTTGTGTAAAGATCTCTTTCTTCATCAAGAACATAGGCAACACCGCCGGACATACCTGCGGCAAAGTTTTTGCCTGTTTTGCCGATAACAACAACCCGACCACCTGTCATATATTCACAACCGTGGTCGCCGACACCCTCAACAACTGCTGTTGCGCCTGAGTTTCTTACGCAGAAACGCTCGCCTGCAACACCGTTGATGAATGCCTTGCCGCTTGTTGCACCGTAAAGTGCAACATTACCGATGATGATGTTGTTACCTGCGTCAAATGTTGAGTTCTTCGGAGGATAAACTACCAGCTTACCGCCTGAAAGTCCCTTGCCGAAGTAGTCGTTTGAGTCGCCCACAAGTTCAAGTGTGAGTCCCTTTGGAATGAATGCGCCAAAGCTCTGACCGCCCGAACCGTTGCAGACTACTGTAAATGTGTCGTCATCAAGGTTGTTGTAATGCTTTCTTGTAACCTCAGAACCGAAGATTGTACCGAATGAACGGTCAGTGTTCTTAACATTGACTTCAACCTTTTTCTTTGTGCCTTTTGCAAGAACCTTTGCAAATTCTTTGCAGAGGATTCTTTCGTCAAGTGTTGATTCAAGCTTGAAATCATAAAGGCTCTTTTTGTTGTATTCAACCTTTTCCGAAACAAAGTTTGTATCAAGAATGTTAGAAAGGTCAACCTCGGAAGCCTGTCCTGTGATGCCTTCTTTTCTCTTGATGAGGTCAATTCTTCCGACAAGCTCATCAACGGTTTTTACACCGAGCTTTGACATATATTCACGAAGTTCGCTTGCTACAAACTTCATAAAGTTTATTACATATTCGGGCTTGCCGCAGAATCTTTTTCTGAGCTCGGGGTTCTGTGTGGCAACACCGAACGGGCAGGTATCAAGGTTACATACTCTCATCATTGCACAACCGAGAGTTACAAGCGGCGCAGTTGCAAAACCAAATTCCTCTGCACCGAGCATTGCGGCAATTGCAACATCACGGCCGTTCATAAGCTTACCGTCGGTTTCAATAACAACCTTGTTACGAAGGTCGTTCATAATGAGCGTCTGATGAGCCTCGGCAAGACCGAGTTCCCACGGCAGACCTGCGTTGTAGATTGAGTTTCTCGGAGCAGCGCCTGTACCGCCGTCATAACCTGAAATAAGGATTACGCCTGCACCTGCTTTTGCAACGCCTGCGGCAACCGTACCTACACCGCATTCCGAAACGAGCTTAACAGAGATTCTTGCGTCTTTGTTAGAATTCTTGAGGTCGTAGATAAGCTGTGCAAGGTCCTCGATTGAGTAAATGTCGTGGTGCGGTGGGGGAGAGATGAGCGATACACCCGGTGTTGAATGACGGGTTTTTGCAATCCAGGGATAAACCTTTTTGCCCGGAAGATGTCCGCCTTCGCCCGGCTTTGCACCCTGAGCCATTTTAATCTGAATTTCGTTTGCAGATGTGAGGTATCTTGATGTAACACCGAAACGACCTGACGCAACCTGCTTGATTGCAGAACATCTGTCAACCTTCTGTCCTTTTGTGAGAAGTCGTTCAAGGCTTTCACCGCCCTCACCGGAGTTTGACTTGCCGTGAAGCTGATTCATTGCAATCGCAAGTGTTTCGTGAGCCTCCTGTGAGATTGAACCGTAGGACATAGCGCCTGTCTTGAAACGCTTTACGATTGAATCAACGCTTTCAACCTCATCAAGCGGAACAGGAGTTTCTGCAAAGTTGAAGTCGAAAAGACCTCTGATATTTACAGGATCCATTTCTTCGGAAATCATATGAGAATACTTTTTGTAAAGCTCATAGTCGCCTGTTCTTGTTGCCTGCTGGAGCATATATATAGTCTGCGGATTGTAGAGGTGTTCCTCTTTGCCGCTTCTGAACTTGTGTGAACCACGGGATTCAAGCTCATCGCTTACACCGAGGTCAAGCGGATCAAATGCCGCTGTGTGAAGTTTGTCAACATTCTTTTCGATATCCTTGATTGTGATACCGCCGATTCTGCTGACTGTGCCTGTGAAGTATTCGTCAATAACATCCTTGCCGATACCGATAGCCTCAAAAATCTGTGAGCCCTGATATGACTGGATTGTTGAAATACCCATTTTTGACGCAATCTTTACGATGCCGTGGAGAACTGCGCTGTTGTAATCGTCAACTGCTGCGTAGTAGTCCTTGTCAAGAAGGTCATCACCGATAAGCTCGTGAATTGTTTCCTGAGCAAGATACGGGTTGATTGCACTTGCACCGTAGCCGAGAAGTGTTGCAAAATGATGAACTTCTCTCGGCTCACCGCTTTCAAGTATCATTGCAAGTGAGGTTCTCTTCTTTGTTGCAACAAGGTGCTGATGAAGAGCGGATACTGCAAGAAGTGACGGAATTGCAAGATGGTTTTCGTCAACTCCTCTGTCGGAGAGGATAAGAATATTTGCACCGTCATTGTAAGCCTTGTCAGCTTCAATGAAAAGTCGCTTAACAGCCTTTGAAAGTCTTGTGTTCTTGTAGTAGAGAATCGGGATAACCGCAACCTTAAAGCCCGGAATGTGCATATTCTTGATTTTGAGAATATCGGTTGATGTAAGAATCGGGTTGTGAATCTTCATAACCTTGCAGTTTTCGGGACGCTCCTCAAGAATGTTGCCGTCCTCGCCGATATAAATTGTTGTTGATGTTACAACTTCCTCACGGATTGCGTCAATCGGCGGGTTTGTAACCTGTGCAAAGAGCTGTTTGAAGTAGTTGAAAAGCGGCTGCGGTTCTTTTGAAAGAACTGCAAGCGGACTGTCTGTACCCATTGCGGCAATTGACTCTGTGCCGTTCTTTGCCATAGGAAGGATTGATGTCATAACATCTTCGTAGGTATATCCGAAAGCCTTCTGGAGTTTTTGTCTTTCTTTATATGAATGCTCCTCAACCTTCATATTAGGAATTTTGAGGTCTTTAAGACAAACAAGATTACTGTCGAGCCATTCGCCGTAAGGCTGTTTTGACGCATAATACTCTTTGAGTTCATCGTCATCAATGAGTCTGCCCTGAACCGTATCGACAAGAAGCATTTTGCCCGGGCGAAGTCTTTCCTTTGTAACAATCTTTGCGGGATCAATAGGAAGTGCGCCGACTTCCGATGAAAGAATGAGGTTGCCGTCATCCGTGATGTAGTATCTTGACGGACGCAGACCGTTACGGTCAAGAACCGCACCCATAATGTCACCGTCAGAGAAAAGGATTGACGCAGGACCGTCCCACGGCTCCATCATTGTTGCATAATACTGATAGAAGTCCTTTTTCTTCTGGCTCATTGTGCCGTTATTATCCCACGGCTCCGGAATTGTAATCATAACGGCAAGAGGAAGCTCCATGCCGCTCATTACGAGAAATTCAAGTGTATTATCAAGCATTGCAGAGTCTGAACCCTCTGTGTTTACAACAGGGATAACCTTGTCAAGGTCGCCCTTGAGATGCTCCGAACGCATTGTTTCCTCACGGGCAAGCATCTTGTCAGCGTTGCCTCTGATTGTGTTGATTTCACCGTTGTGAACAATCATTCTGTTAGGATGAGCTCTCTGCCAGCTTGGATTTGTGTTGGTTGAAAAACGGGAGTGAACCATAGCGATTGCAGACTCGTAATCCTCGTCCTGAAGATCAAGGAAGAAGTTACGGAGATCGCCGACAAGGAACATACCTTTATATACAATAGTTCTGCTTGAAAGCGAAACTACATATGTGTCTTCATTACTCTGTTCAAAAACTCTTCTTGCAACATAGAGCTTTCTGTCGAACGGAAGACCTCTTTTTACACCGTGAGGTCTTTTGATAAAGCACTGCATGATTGCAGGCATACAATCAACCGCTCTGTGACCGAGGACCTCGGGCTTTGAAGGAACATTTCTCCAACCGAGAACTGTAAGACCTTCTTTTTCTGCAATGATTTCAAACATCTTCTTTGCCTGATTTCTTGCAAGCTCATTCTGAGGGAAGAAGAACATACCTACAGCGTAATCTCTTTCGGAACCGAGCTTAATGCCGATTTCAGCAGCTGCCTTCTTAAAAAATTTGTGTGAAATCTGGAGAAGAATACCTACGCCGTCACCTGTTTTGCCTTCGGCATCCTTACCTGCTCTGTGTTCGAGAGTTTCAACAATTGTCAGAGCGTTTGCCACGGTGTCGTGTGACTTGATACCCTTAATATTAACAACAGCTCCGATACCGCAGTTATCATGTTCAAACTTCGGAGAATACAGAGTCTTGTTGTTCTCTCTGACTGTCTGTTCCATTAATGATCACCCTTTCCTGTTAATCACAAAAATTATTCAGCGGACTTTTTATATACATATATATGTAAAAGGAAGTTTGCTTTCGTAAACTTATCGGTTCAAAGTGGCAATTAATGTTCTGCCGGTTAATAATCAATCATATATATGTAATTGTAAAATGCCCAATCTCTTCTCAGCGGTAAAACCGCTATGCTCAGCCTGTGCTATATCCTGCAAAGGTGAATGTGCAGGTCGGCTGATGTTCTGAAATGCCCTGTCATCGTTGATCAAGAAAAATCAGCACTTAGATTATATAACTATACATTGTGCTTTGTCAAGGGAAAATAGAGGAAAATTGCAACTTTTAAGGGTAAAACTTTCATTTTACTGTGATTGTTGTAGAAAATATGCAACTCTTATTGGTATTTCAGCTTAATTTTGCAGGAAATTTAATAAAACTTGCAATTTCAAAACTTTTTTCAAAAAATGTATTGACAAATTCGCAAAAGTGGAATATACTAACAACATCAAAGACAGCAAGGGCGCTGTGAGCTGAGGCTTACAGTGTCCTTTTCTGTTTTTATAAAGCAAAAATCAGACCATTAAAATTTATTTTCAAAATGGATAGGAGAGAATTAAAATGGCAAAAGTTCCCGAAATTTTTGGCAGCATGGTATTTAATGATCAGAAGATGCAGGAAAGACTTCCAAAGTCAACTTACAAGGCTTTGAAAAAGACAATCCAGAACGGTGAACCGCTTGACCTCAGCGTTGCAAATGTTGTTGCGGCTGCTATGAAGGACTGGGCAGTTGAAATGGGCTGTACCCACTACACACACTGGTTCCAGCCGATGACAGGTATCACAGCCGAAAAGCATGACAGCTTTATCGCACCGAACGGTGAAGGTCAGGTTATCATGGAGTTCTCAGGTAAAGAGCTTGTAAAGGGCGAGCCTGATGCTTCTTCTTTCCCAAGCGGCGGTATTCGTGCCACATTCGAGGCAAGAGGCTATACAACATGGGATCCGACATCATATGCATTCGTTAAGGACGGAACACTTTACATTCCTACAGCATTCTGTTCTTATACAGGCGAGGTTCTCGATAAGAAAACTCCTCTTCTTCGTTCAATGGAGAGAATAAATACAGAGGCTGTAAAGATTCTTCATCTTCTCGGCAAAGAAAATGTTACAAGAGTTACAACAACAGTAGGTCCGGAGCAGGAATACTTCCTTATTGATAAGGACGCTTACGATCAGAGAGAGGACCTTATTTATACAGGCAGAACACTTTTCGGTGCAAAAGCTCCTAAAGGACAGGAACTTGACGACCATTACTTCGGTGCAATCAAGACAAGAGTTGCTGCTTATATGAAAGACCTTGACGAGGAACTCTGGAAACTCGGTATCCTTGCAAAGACAAAGCATAACGAAGTTGCTCCTTCACAGCACGAGCTTGCTCCTATCTTCACAACAACAAACATTGCAACCGACCACAACGAGCTTACAATGGAAGTTATGAAGAAGGTTGCCGAAAGACACGGTCTTGTTTGTCTTCTTCATGAAAAGCCGTTTGCAGGTGTTAACGGTTCCGGTAAGCACAACAACTGGTCAATTTCAACCAACACAGGCGAAAACCTTCTTGATCCCGGCAAGACTCCTGAAAACAACCTTCAGTTCCAGCTTTTCCTTGCAGCAGTTGTAAAGGCTGTTCACGAGTATCAGGATCTTCTCAGAATCACGGTTGCATCGGCAGGTAACGACCACCGTCTCGGCGCTAACGAAGCACCGCCTGCAATCATTTCAATGTATCTCGGTGATGACCTCGGCGAACTCGTTGATTCAATCATCAATGACAGAGAATATGTAAGCAAGGGTAAGCAGAAGATGAGAACAGGCGTTGATGTTCTTCCTGACTTTATGAAGGACACATCAGACCGTAACCGTACATCACCTTTTGCATTCACAGGTAACAAGTTTGAATTCAGAGCACTTGGTTCTTCACTTAACATTGCCTGTCCTAACTATATGCTCAACACTATGGTAGCCGAAGAACTTTCAGAGTTCTACGATGAGCTTAAAGATGCGGATGATATGGACGCAGCTATCAAGGCTCTTGTTAAGAAAGTATTCATAGAGCATCAGAACATTATCTTCAACGGCAACAACTACGCTCCCGAGTGGGTTGAAGAGGCTGAAAGAAGAGGACTTCTTAACCTCAAGTCACTTCCCGACGCAATGGAACACTTCCTTGACAAGAAGAATGTTGACCTCTTTGTTAAGAATAAGATTTGTTCGGCAGACGAAATCCGTGCAAGATATGAAATTGAGCTTGAAAGCTATTCTAAGCAGATTAACATTGAGGCTCTCACAATGATTGATATGGCTAAGAAGAACATTCTTCCTGCCGTTACATCATATGTAAGAGATCTTACGGATACAGCACTTGCCAAGAAGGCACTTTCAGACGCTATTCCTACAAGTGTTGAGGAAGACCTTATTACAAGCCTTTCAAACAAACTTGTATGTTTCTCAAAGAAAACTGCAGAGCTTGAAGAGGCTGTTATCAAGGCAAGCGACTACAGCGATGACAACCTCAAGTATGCTAAGTACTACAGAGAAACAGTATTTGCACTTATGCAGGAACTCAGAGCTGTCGGTGACGCAATGGAAACAGAAACAGCTTCGGAATACTGGCCTTATCCTTCATACGGCGAACTTCTTTTCGGTGTGTGATTGATAGAACCTCTATTTATACTAAATAACATTATTTATATTGTATAACAGGTAACACAACGGCGTGTGATTGACAGAATTAAACTGTCAATCACACGCCGTTTTTGTTATTTTGATAAAAGGAGAGATTTATATGGCAGAACTAATTTACGGAGGCACAGGCGTCTGGTTTATGATCGGCGCATTACTCGTGTTCTTTATGCAGTGCGGATTTGCAATGGTTGAAACCGGTTTTACAAGAGCTAAAAACGCAGGCAACATCATTATGAAAAACCTGATGGACTTTTGTATCGGTACGGTTGTATTCAGCCTGTTAGGCTTCGGACTTATGATGTCTGAGGACTATGTTGCAGGATTCATCGGTGTTCCCAACCTCAATATGTTCACAGACTGGATGAACTTTAATTGGAACTCATTCGTATTCCAGCTTGTATTCTGTGCTACAGCAGCTACTATCGTTTCAGGTGCTATGGCAGAGCGTACAAAATTCTCGGCATACTGTGTTTACAGCGCAATTATTTCACTCGTTGTTTACCCGATTGAAGCAGGTTGGGTTTGGAACGGTCAGGGTTGGCTTGCAAAGCTCGGCTGTATCGACTTTGCAGGTTCAATAGTAATTCATATGGTCGGCGGTATCTCGGCACTTGTCGGCGCAATCATTCTCGGACCCCGTATCGGTAAATACGGCAAGAACGGCAAGGTAAACGCTATCCCCGGTCACAGCATCACACTCGGTGCTCTCGGTGTATTCATTCTTTGGTTTGCATGGTACGGCTTTAACGGTGCCGCTGCTGAAGACGGCGCTCGTCTCGGTCAGATTCTTCTTACAACAACAATTGCTCCGGCAGTTGCAACAGTAACAACCATGCTCTTTACATGGATCAAGAACGGCAAGCCTGATGTTTCAATGTGTCTTAACGCATCACTCGCAGGTCTTGTAGCAATCACGGCAGGTTGTGCAGATGTTGACGCAATCGGCGCAGCAGTTATCGGTATCGTTTCAGGTATCCTCATCGTAGTAGCAGTTGAATTCGTTGATATCAAGCTTAAAATAGATGATCCTGTCGGCGCATTCTCGGTACACGGCGTAAACGGTATGTGGGGCGGCCTTGCAGTAGGTCTTTTCGCAACAGGTAACGGTCAGAACGGCATCACAGGTCTTTTCTACGGCGGTGGCTTTGCTCAGCTTGGTAAGCAGGCTCTCGGTATTGTTACAATCGTAGCTTGGACAGTTGTTTGCATGATTATCGTATTCACAATCATCAAAAAGACAGTAGGTCTTCGTGTTACAAAGGACGAAGAAATGAAGGGCCTCGATATCTGCGAGCACGGTCTTATCAGCGCATATGCAGACTTTATGCCAATCGGTGTCGGTACAGCTTCACTTGATGAAACATTTGATGTTGACAGCAATGTTCCTGTAACTCAGGCAGTTCCCGTTCAGCTTGCCGGCAAGTATGATATGGCTACCGACGGCACAAAGATTACTAAGATTGACATTCTTCTCAAGCAGTCAAAGCTTGAAGCTCTTAAAGAAGAAATGGATAAGCTCGGCATCACAGGTATGACAGTATCTCAGGTACTCGGTTGCGGTGCTCAGAAGGGTAAAGCAGAGTATTACCGTGGTGTTGCTATTGAAAGTAACCTCCTTCCTAAGATGAAGGTTGAAATCGTAGTTTGCAAGGTTCCTGTAAAGGCAGTTGTTGATGCGGCTGTTAAGGCACTTTACACAGGTCACATCGGTGACGGCAAAATCTTTATCTATGATGTTGAAGATGTTGTTAAGGTTAGAACAGGCGAAACAGGCTACGACGCTATGCAGGATATTGAATAATCCATGGTAGCTTAATTAACCTATCCTTTTTAATTCACATAAACCGAGACGCCCCGAACGGCAATAGCTGTTCGGGGTGTTTTGGCATATAAATGTTTAGCAAAGATAATTGACTTTGTTTTGTATATGCTATATAATGATAGTGTAAAGAATGATATTTGACACTATTAAGGCGGTGGAGCGTATGACTGATTACAGAAAGCTTTGTATAGATTTGTTCGGAACAGATAACGAAACCGAGTTAAAGGATATTGCAGGCAGGCTTAAAGGCGGAAGAAAAAATAAGTTGACCGAAACGGATGTTAAAAATGCAATTGAAATGCAGAAAAACGGTAAAACTACTGCTGAAATAGCACAAACTTTTAATGTAAGCCGTCAGACAATTTCAAAATATCTTAACAAGCCCTTGAACGGCAATTATGTTATGCGGCTTGATTTTATGTTCCGTCAGAAGGTGTGTACGGAAATATATGTCAACTTTGCCGATAAGAAAATAAAAATTGTGAATCGCACCAATGATATAATGAAAAGAGCTTTCGGTATAAATGAAAATCCGGATTGGAACGATTTTGAACAGTTTCTTGAAGAAAGATGTTTTCCGAAATCAAGGGCATTCCGAAAAACTATTTTGAAAAAAATCGGAGCGGATGGCTACGATACTTTGCAGATACTTGAAAAAACAGACGGAAGAACGGCTGAGGATAACCAATATGTAAGATTTACACGAAAGGAGCTGTACGCTTTTTGATTAAGGAAATCAATCTTGACAATTACTCACTTATAGATACAAAATCTGCTTCTTCAAAAGGCAATCAGCAAAAGTGGCTTGTAAACGACTTGTGGTACAAAGCAGACCATATGGGATATGAGGGCTTGTGTGAGGTTATTGTATCTGAATTGTTAAAGAAATCTAATGTAACCGATTTTGCGGAATATTTTCCTATAAAAATAGAATTTGCAGGTCGAAAGCTTAACGGTTGTTATTCAAAAAACTTTCGCCAAAAAAATGAAAGCATTGTCACGCTTGAGCATTTGTCAAAGCAATGGCTTGCGTCATCAATGGCGAAAAATCTTTTGAAGTACGATGATGTGAAGGATAAAATTTCCCACACCGTTGATTTTATCGAGAATAAAACAGGTTTGAAAAATGTCGGAAAATATATAACAGCAATGCTTGAGCTTGACGCATTTTTTCTGAATGAGGACAGGCATACCAATAATATTGCGTTTATACTGAATGATGATACAGGCGAATACAGATTTTGTCCGTATTTTGATTTCGGACTTTCGCTGCTTGCCGACACAACCGAGGATTACCCTCTCGGAGAGGATATTTACAACTTAATCCCACAAATTCACGCAAAACCTTTTGATATAGATTTTGATGTACAGCTTGATGCTGCTCAGGAACTGTATGGTGAACAGGTAAAATTTTCGTTTATGAGTTCTGATATAGAAAAATCTTTTGAAAAAGTCAGCGGATATTATCCCGATGAAGTTGTGCTAAGAGTGAAAAATTTAATCTATAATCAAAAACAAAAATACGGTAATATGTTTGGGTAATGTTCAAATGGAAAATTGCCCGAAAAATGTTGAAAAGTGTAAAACAAATTTGCAATGAAAATGTTTTTACAAAATTGTAAAAAATATTGTCATAATTCCTTTAAGTAAATAACAATAGGGGTTAATCTTGTAAAATAATAAGATGAATGAAACAATATGCGGTGGTGAGGTTCTTGAAAAATGCTTTGTTGATTTCACACTCTGAACAGAGTGCCGCTTCTTTGTCACAATTGCTCGGAAGCGAAGGCTATACGGAGATTTCCGTCTGCCAAACCTCACAGGAGGCTAAGGAGCTTGCAAATGGTGAGGTTTTTGACCTTATCTGCGTCAATGCACCGCTTGAAAAGGAAAACGGCATTGAGCTTTCAAAGTACTTTGCCGGAACAACCCGTTCAAGTGTTGTGATTATCGTTCCGCAGAGAAATGCGGATTATGTGAATGACGCACTTACGGAGCACGGTGTTCTTGTTATTGCAAAGCCCGTAAACAAGCACCTGTTTCACCACTTTTTGCAGTTTACGGAATGTTTTAAGATGCGTATGTTCCGTGTGATTGAGGAAAATGAAAAGCTCAAGCATATGGTTGCGGATATGAAGATAATAAACAGAGCAAAGTTCCTGCTTATTACCTGCCTTAATATGTCCGAAGATCAGGCACATCGCTATCTTGAAAAACAGGCTATGGATCTCAGAACAAGCAAGCTTGAGGTTGCAAAGCAGGTTATCAGAACATATGAGAACTGACTGCAATTTTTTAGTTTATTGAAAGGAATGTGTTTTTATGAGCCGTGCGGCATACTTAATCCTTGAAAACGGAACAGTTTTTGAGGGCAAGGCGTTTGGTGCCGAAAAAGAAACTACGGGAGAACTTGTTTTTACTACAGCAATGACAGGTTATCTTGAAACACTCACCGACCCCAGCTATTACGGTCAGGTGGTTATTCAGACATTCCCTTTAATCGGCAACTATGGTGTTATCCCTGCCGATTTTGAGAGTGACTCTCCGTCGCTGAAAGGTTATATTGTACGAGAATGGTGCCAAGTTCCTTCAAACTTCCGTTGTGAGGGTGATCTTGACACCTTTTTAAAAGAGTCGGGAATTCCCGGCATTTACGGAATTGACACCCGTGCGCTCACAAGAATTGTGCGTGAATACGGTGTTTTGAACTGCAAAATCTCCTATTCTCCCGATGTAACAAAGGAAGAACTTGACGAGATTAAGAACTATGTTATTACAGAGGCTGTTGAAAGCACTACTATAAAAGAAAAAGAGCATTTTGACGCTGAAAACGGTGACCTCAATGTTGTACTTATGGATTTTGGCGCAAAGCATAACATCGGCAGAGAGCTTGTTAAGAGAGGTTGTAACCTTACAGTTGTTCCCGCCCACACAACAGCGGATGAAATTAAGGCTATGAATCCCGACGGCGTAATGCTTTCAAACGGACCGGGAGATCCTTCGGACAACACAGAGATTATTGCAGAGCTCAAAAAGCTTTGTGACTTCGGGATTCCGACCTTCGGTATATGTCTCGGTCATCAGCTCCTTGCACTTTCACAGGGTGCAAAAACAGAAAAGCTCAAGTACGGTCACAGAGGTGCAAACCAGCCTGCAAAAGAGGTTGAAACAGGCAGAGTTTACATTACATCACAGAACCACGGCTACGCTGTTGTAAGCGACAGTATGCCCGAAAACGGCAAAGTAAGCTTTGTAAACGGTAATGATAACACCTGCGAGGGCGTAAACTACACAAATATGCCTGCTTTCTCGGTTCAGTTCCATCCGGAAGCTTGCGGCGGTCCTCATGATACAGCATTTTTGTTTGACCGTTTTATTGAATTGATGAAGAACAACAGAAAATAAGAGTCCGAAATTCGGATTACTATTCAGCATAAGAACAGATACAATAATTACTTGAACGAGGAATGATTATATGCCACTCAAAAAGAATATCAAACGAGTTATGGTAATCGGTTCGGGCCCTATCGTAATCGGTCAGGCTGCCGAATTTGACTATGCAGGCACACAGGCTTGCCGTGCGCTTAAAGAAGAAGGACTTGAGGTTATTCTCGTAAACTCAAACCCTGCTACAATTATGACTGATAACGCAATGGCTGATAAAATCTACATTGAGCCGTTGACGCTTGAAACAGTTAAGAGAATCATCAAAAAGGAACGCCCTGACAGCCTTCTTTCAACCCTCGGCGGTCAGACGGGTCTTACCCTTTCAATGCAGCTTGCAAAAGAGGGCTTCCTTGATAAATACAATGTTCAGCTTCTCGGTGCAAACCCCGAAACAATTGACAAGGCAGAGGACAGACAGCTTTTTAAGGACACAATGATTGAAATCGGTCAGCCTGTTATTCCGTCACTTGTTGTTACAGATGTTGAATCAGCTGTTAAGTTTGCCGATGAAATTGGTTATCCTGTAATTATCCGTCCTGCATTCACACTCGGCGGTACAGGCGGCGGTATTGTCGATAACGAGGAAGAGCTTCGTGAAATCACATCAAACGGTCTTGAACTTTCTCCTATCACACAGGTGCTTGTTGAAAAATGTATCTCAGGTTGGAAGGAAATCGAGTTTGAGGTTATGCGTGACAGCGACGGAAATGTTATTACTGTCTGCTCAATGGAAAACTTCGATCCTGTAGGCGTTCACACAGGCGACTCAATCGTTATCGCTCCTACGGTAACACTTGCCGACAAGGAATATCAGATGCTCAGAAGTGCGGCTCTCAACATTATCTCTGCACTTAAGGTAGAGGGCGGTTGTAACTGCCAGTTCGCACTCAACCCCGAAACATTTGAATATGCGGTTATCGAGGTTAATCCCCGTGTATCCCGTTCATCGGCACTTGCGTCAAAGGCAACAGGTTATCCTATTGCAAAGGTTGCCGCTAAAATTGCTATCGGTTACACACTTAATGAAATCAAAAATGCCGTTACAGGTACAACATACGCTTGCTTTGAGCCGGCGCTTGACTATGTTGTTGTAAAATTCCCGAAATGGCCTTTCGATAAATTTGTATATGCAAAGAGAACACTCGGTACTCAGATGAAGGCAACAGGCGAGGTTATGGCTATTGCTCCGACATTTGAGCAGGCTATTATGAAAGCCGTAAGAGGTGCCGAGATTTCTCACGATACTCTCAACGACAAGGAATTTGCAGAGCTTTCAAACGCATCGGTTTATGACAGACTCAGCGTTTGCGATGACAGAAGAATCTTCTGCGTATATGAGGCTCTCAAGAGAGGCATTACAGTAGAACAGATTCACAACATCACTCTCATTGACGAGTGGTTCCTTGAAAAGCTCAAAAATCTTATTGCCGTTGAAAACGAACTCAAGAACGGCGAGCTTACGGAGGATCTCTATGTTCGTGCCAAGAACAAGGGATTTCTTGACAGAACAATTGAAAAAATCACAGGCAGGAAGGTTGAAAATCCACTTGTTCCTGTTTATAAAATGGTTGATACCTGCGCCGCAGAATTTGAGGCTGAAACTCCTTACTTCTATTCAACATTTGATAAGGAAAATGAAGCTGAGGAATTCATCAGGGAGCAGAAGAGCGATAAGAAAACAGTTATCGTATTCGGTTCGGGTCCTATCAGAATCGGTCAGGGTATCGAATTTGACTATGCGTCTGTTCACTGCGTATGGGCGCTCAAAAAGGCAGGCTACGATGTTGTTATCGTAAACAACAACCCTGAAACAGTATCAACAGACTTTGACACAGCCGACAGACTTTATTTTGAACCGCTCACAACCGAAGATGTTATGGGCATAATAAAGACAGAGAATCCGTTCGGTGTAGTTGTTGCATTCGGCGGACAGACAGCAATTAAGCTTACAAAGTTCCTCAGCGACAACGGTGTAAATATTCTCGGCACATCATACGATGCCATTGATATGGCAGAGGACAGAGAGCGTTTTGACGAGCTTCTTGAAAAGTATCACATCAAGCGTCCCCGTGGCGTAACGGTTATGACAACAGACGAGGCTCTCGATGTTGCAGACAAAATCGGTTATCCTGTTCTTCTCCGTCCGTCATATGTTCTCGGCGGTCAGAATATGATTATTGCATTCAACGAAGATGATGTCAAAGAGTATATGGCAATCATTCTTGCACAGAATATTGAAAATCCGATTCTTATTGATAAGTACCTTCAGGGTACAGAGCTTGAAGTTGACGCCATTTGTGACGGTGAAGATATTCTTATTCCGGGTATTATGGAGCATATCGAGCGTGCCGGTGTTCACTCGGGCGACTCAATTGCGGTTTATCCGGCATGGAATCTCTCAGACAGAATGACTCAGATTATTATTGAAAGCTCAAAGAACCTTGCAATCGAACTCCGTACAAAGGGACTTGTAAACATTCAGTACCTTATCTATAAAGACGAACTCTATGTTATCGAGGTAAATCCCCGTTCTTCAAGAACAATCCCTTACATCAGTAAGGTAACAGGCGTTCCTATGGTTGACCTTGCAACAAGAGCAATGCTCGGTGAAAAGCTCAAAGATATGGGCTACGGCACAGGTCTTTACAGAAAGAGTCCTTACATTGCGGTTAAGGTTCCCGTATTCAGCTTTGAAAAGCTTATCAATGTTGATAACCACCTCGGCCCCGAGATGAAGTCAACAGGTGAAGTTCTCGGTGTTGCAGGCACACTTGAGGAGGCTCTCTATAAGGGACTCATCGGTGCAGGCTACAAGATGAAGAAAAAGGGCGGTGTGTTCATCACAGTCCGTAATTCGGATAAGGCTGAAATCGGTGAAATTGCTAAGAAATACTACGACCTCGGATTCAGAATCTACGCAACAGAGGGTACAGCGGATGTACTCAAGAAGTACGGTATTGACGCCGTAAGCGTAAAGAAAATTCACGAGTCCAAGACAAACAATACTCTTACACTCATTGAATCGGGCAAGATTCAGTATGTTATTTCAACATCAGCAAAGGGCAGAATTCCTTCAAGAGATTCTGTTAAAATCCGTCGTAAGACTGTTGAAAGAAATATTCCGTGTCTTACATCTCTTGACACGGCAAATGCACTTGCAGATTGCCTCAAGAGCCACTATTCACAGCACAGCACGGAGCTTATCGACATTAACCACATGAGAGAGGAAAAGCTTATGTTAAAATTCACAAAGATGCAGGGTATAGGCAATGACTATATCTATTGCAGCACTTTTGATCAGGAAATCAGCAACCCCGAGGCGCTTGCCGTAAGACTTTCCGACAGACATTTCGGTATCGGCGGCGACGGTATTATTCTTGTTTGCCCTTCAAAGGTTGCAGATGCAAAGATGAAAATGTACAACCTTGACGGTTCAGAGGGTAAGATGTGCGGTAACGGTATCCGTTGCGTAGGTAAGTTCCTCTATGACCACGGTATGGTCGATATCAACGAAAAAGACGAAATTACAATTGAAACACTCAGCGGTATCAAGAAACTCAAGGCTTATACTTCAGGCGGAAAGGTTAACCGCCTCAGAGTTGATATGGGCAAGGCTATTCTTGAACCGAAGGAAATTCCTGTTGTTCTTGACGGTGACAAGGTTGTTGACAGACCTGTTGAAATTGCAGGCAAGAACTATAACATCACCTGCGTATCAATGGGCAACCCACACTGCGTAGTATTTATGGACGATATTGATAATCTTGATATTGAAACCGTAGGACCGGAGTTTGAAAACGATAAGCTCTTCCCTGAAAGAGTGAATACAGAATTTGTAACAGTTCTCGATGACCATACAATCAAGATGAGAGTGTGGGAGCGTGGCTCAGGCGAAACATGGGCTTGCGGTACAGGTGCTTGTGCCGTTGCGGTTGCCGCTTGTGAAAACGGTTTCTGCAAAAAGGGCGAAGACATCAAGATTAAGCTCAAGGGCGGCGATCTTATTATCAACTATACTGATGAAACGGTATATATGACAGGTAATGCGGAAAAAGTATTTGAAGGCGAAGTTGAGGTGTAATCGTGGAGATAACCGAACATAAGAAAAATAAAAAATATATATTTGTAACAGGCGGTGTCGTATCCGGTCTTGGCAAGGGTATCACAGCCGCATCTCTCGGCAGACTTTTAAAGGCAAGAGGGCTCAAGATTGTTGCTCAAAAGCTTGACCCGTATATCAATGTCGATCCGGGTACAATGAGCCCGTATCAGCACGGCGAGGTATATGTAACGGAGGACGGTGCAGAAACCGACCTCGACCTCGGCCATTATGAGCGTTTTATTGATGAGGACCTTAACAAGTATTCAAACCTCACAACAGGTAAGGTTTACTCAAATGTTCTTGAAAAGGAGCGTCACGGCGACTACCTCGGTAAGACAGTTCAGGTAATTCCTCACATCACAAATGAAATTAAGTCTTTTATCTACAATGTAGGTGAAAAGACCAATGCCGATGTTGTAATTACGGAAATCGGCGGTACGGTGGGCGATATCGAAAGCCAGCCGTTCCTTGAGGCTATCCGTCAGGTATCTCTTGAAGTCGGCAGAGAGAACAGCATCTTTATTCATGTAACTCTCGTTCCCTATATCAAGGGCAGTGAGGAACACAAATCGAAGCCGACACAGCATTCTGTAAAAGAGCTTCGTTCACTCGGTATCAATCCCGATATCATCGTTCTTCGTTGTGACGAACCTCTTGAGGAGAGCATTTTCAACAAGATTGCACTTTTCTGCAATGTAAAGCCGGATTGTGTAATCGAAAATATTACTCTCCCAACGCTTTATCAGGCACCTCTTATGCTTGAAAAGAGCAATTTCTCAAATGTTGTATGTCGTGAGCTCAATATTGTAACGGACAAAGAGCCTGACCTTTCCGAGTGGGAAGAAATGCTTAGCCGTATCAACAACCGCACAAAGAAATGTACGATTGCTCTTTGCGGTAAGTATGTTGCTCTCCATGACGCATATCTTTCTGTTGCAGAGGCACTTCGTCACGGTGGCTATGAAAATTCCGCTGATGTTGAAATCAAGTGGGTTGACTGCGAACTTCTTACAAAGTACAAGGTTGACGAGCTTCTCGGCGATGTTGACGGTATCCTCGTTCCGGGCGGCTTCGGTAACAGAGGTATCGAAGGTAAGATTATGGCTGCAAAATATGCCCGTGAGCATGATATTCCGTATCTCGGAATCTGCCTCGGTATGCAGACTGCAGTAATCGAATACGCAAGAGATGTTCTCGGCTATGCTGATGCCAACAGCGGTGAGTTTACACCCGAGGGCAAGCATAATGTTATTGACCTTATGCCTGAACAGGAGGGCATTGAGGATATGGGCGGTACAATGCGTCTTGGCGCATATCCGTGTGTTATCAAGCCCGATTCGCTTATGGCTAAGGCTTACGGTCAGCATGAAATTTCAGAGCGTCACCGTCATCGTTATGAGTTCAATAACGATTTCAGAGAGGAAATTGAAAATGCAGGCATGAAGATTACAGGTACTTCACCTAACGGACTTCTTGTTGAGGCTGTTGAAGTTCCCGACAACCGTTTCTTCGTTGCTGTTCAGTATCATCCCGAATTCAAGTCACGCCCGAACCGTGCTCATCCGCTTTTCAGAGAATTTATTAAGGCATCACTTGAAAAGTAATTGATTTTTCCACTTAACTTTCAGATTTAAAGGACTGATTTTAATGAAGATTAACAGAAATTTTGACAATCTCGTTCCTAACTATCTTTTTGCAGATGTTGCAAAAAAGACAAATGCATATATTGCGGCTCATCCCGATAAAAAGGTTATCAAGCTTGGTATCGGTGATGTAACCCTTCCGCTTGCTCCTGTTGTTGTTGAGGCAATGAAAAAGGGCGCAGAGGATCTTGCTCACAAGGAAACCTTCAAGGGTTATCCCGATTATGAGGGCTACGAGTTCCTCAGACAGGCTATTTCAGATTATTACAAGAGCTTTGGTGTTGCAGTAGGCGCTGACGAAATCTTTGTATCAGACGGTGCAAAGTCGGACTGCGGTAACATAGGCGACATCTTCTCAAAGGATAATGTTGTTCTTGTAACCGATCCTGTTTACCCCGTATATGTTGACTCAAACATTATGGCAGGCAGAGAAATCGTTTATGCTACATCAAATGAGGCAAACGGCTTTGCCGCTCTCCCTGATGAAAATGTAAAGGCAGACATCATCTACCTTTGCTCACCTAACAACCCGACAGGCTCTGCATACAACGCTGAACAGCTCAAAGCATGGGTTGACTACGCTCTCAAAAACGATGCAATAATCCTCTACGATTCAGCGTATGAGGCATTCATCACAGAGGATCTCCCTCGTTCAATTTTTGCAATCGAAGGTGCAAGAAAGTGTGCAATTGAAATGTGCTCACTTTCAAAGACAGCAGGCTTCACAGGCACAAGATGCGGTTACACAGTAATTCCTAAGGAGCTTGAGCGTGACGGTCACAATATCTATGCAACATGGTACCGCCGTCAGGCAACAAAGTTCAACGGTGTTTCATGGCCTGTTCAGTGTGCTGCTGCCGCTGTATTCAGCGAAGAAGGTCAGAAGCAGATCAAGGAGAACATTTCTTACTATCAGGAAAATGCAAGAATTATCGCATCTGCTCTTGATGAACTCGGCATCTACTACACAGGCGGTAAGAACTCACCTTACATCTGGCTCAAGTGTCCGAACAATATGGGCAGTTGGGAATTCTTTGACCTCCTCCTTAACGAGGCAAATGTTGTAGGTACTCCGGGTGAGGGCTTTGGCGAAAACGGTGCCGGCTACTTCCGTCTTACATCATTCGGTGACAGAGAAAACACGATTGAGGCTGTTGAGAGAATCAAAAAGGTTCTCACAAACCTCTCAAAGTAATTTGATTGAATTCAGATTATTATATTGAATAAAACTCACAGCGGATAACCCGAAATTTGAGGTTATCCGCTGTTTTTATACGGCGAGCCGCACCTACGCAAAAAAAGGACATTCCATTTGGAATGTCCTTTTGATATCATATTATAATCAGAACTTAATCTTTTCAGCGATATAATCGTTGAGCTTGTCAATTGCAACTCTTTCCTGCTGCATTGTGTCACGGTCACGAACCGTTACACAACCGTCGTCAACAGACTCAAAGTCATATGTGATACAGAACGGAGTACCGATTTCGTCCTGTCTTCTGTAACGCTTGCCGATTGAACCGGCATCATCATAATCAGTCATAAAGTCGGCTGAAAGCTGTTCATAAACCTTGCCGGCCTGCTCGTTGAGCTTCTTTGAAAGCGGAAGAACGCAAGCTTTGTACGGAGCAAGTGTCGGATGAAGTCTTAACACAACTCGTGTATCCTTTTCGTCAATAACTTCTTCATCATAAGCCTCAACAACAAGAGCAAGGAAAAGACGCTCAACACCGAGTGACGGCTCAATAACATACGGAATGTACTTCTCGTTTGTTGTCGGATCAAAATACTCAAGTGTCTTACCGCTTGTTTTGCTGTGCTGTGTAAGGTCATAGTCTGTTCTGTCGGCAACGCCCCAAAGCTCGCCCCAACCGAACGGGAAGAGATATTCAAAGTCTGTTGTGGCTTTTGAATAGAAACAAAGCTCCTCTTTTGAATGGTCACGAAGACGGAGATTTTCTTCCTTAATATTGAGAGAATAGAGCCAGTCACGGCAGAAACCTCTCCAGTATTCAAACCATTCAAGGTCAGTGCCCGGCTTGCAGAAGAATTCAAGCTCCATCTGCTCAAACTCACGAACACGGAAAATAAAGTTACCGGGTGTGATTTCGTTTCTGAAAGATTTACCGATTTGTGCAACACCGAAAGGAACTTTCTTACGGCTTGTTCTCTGAATGTTAGAAAAGTTCACGAAAATGCCCTGAGCAGTTTCGGGACGAAGATAAATTTCATTCTTGCTGTCCTCTGTAACGCCCTGGAATGTTTTGAACATAAGGTTGAACTGACGAATGTCGGTAAAGTTGTGCTTGCCGCAGTTAGGACACGGAATCTCTTTTTCCTTGATGTAATTCATCATTTCTTCATTTGTCCAGCCTGCAACATTTGTACCGTCAAAATCTTCAATAAGGTTGTCGGCACGGTGACGGGTTTTACATTCCTTACAATCCATAAGCGGATCAGAGAAACCGCCGAGATGACCCGATGCAACCCATGTCTGCGGGTTCATAAGAATTGCAGAGTCAAGACCTACATTATATTTGTTCTGCTGAACAAACTTTTTGAGCCATGCGTTTTTGATATTGTTTTTAAGTGCAACACCGAGCGGACCGTAATCCCATGTGTTTGCAAGACCGCCGTAAATTTCGGAGCCTGGGTAAACAAAGCCTCTGTTTTTACACAGGGCAACGATTTTATCCATGGTTTTTTTGCTGTTTTCCATAACTTAACCTCTCTTAACAGATAGATAGATAAAAATAACCATTAAAATAATACAATTATTTGCAACTGTTGTCAAGTAAAAACACCAAATGTTAGCGCATAACAATAGGTTTAAAACAAGAACTAGAAAAAATTTACAAACTTGCCAAAAACCACTTGTAAATCTGAACATTTTGATATATAATGTAATTACTCGAAAATTGAGTAAAAAAAAGGAGGAATTAGCGATGAAAAAATCATCCAAGGTTCTCAGTTTGGTGCTTGCAGTTCTTATGGCTGTATCCTGTTTTTCAGGCTTGACCATATTCTCTGCATCAGCTGAAGAAACCGACACAAAAATCTATTTTGACGCATCTAATCTCCCTGCAGAGTGGGGAACAACAAAGACAGTATACTGTCACCTTTACGCTGTAGCAGGCGATGATTTACCTGAAACATCTTGGCAGGGTAAGGCAGAGAAATGTAAGAAGGATACTGCTACAGGTCTTTACTACTTCGATACTGCAAAATTGAAGTCAGCTGACGGCACAAATCACGGCGGTCTTAAAGACAACGCTGACTATGCTGTAATTTTCTCAACAATTGATACTAAATCACAGAGTCACCAGACCTGTAATGTAACACTCGGCAAGCCTTGTCTCGGCGACACAATTTACCTCACAGGCGGTACAGTTGAGAATACCGAAGATTCATCAAAGCGTGACTTTGCTGCAACATGGAAGAATAACAGTGATAACTACGGTCCAAAGGCTGCAATCACATCACTCGGTCATGTAACTGAGGGCAGATTCCCGGTTTACTTTTCAAGAGCAGAAATGGTTGCACAGGCTATTTTCAACTGGGCTGTTAAGAATCCTAAAAACTACACTCCCGAAACTGTAGCTGACATTTGTGCACAGGTTGAGGCTGAGCCAATGGATGTTTACAACGCTTATGCTGAAATGTATGCAACAGAGCTTGCTGATCCCGTAGCTTATCCCGACTGTGCTCCGCTTACAACAGTAGCTACACTTCTCGGTGTTGATCCTTCAGGTACAACAGCTCCTGCAACAGAAGAACCTACAACTGTTGAACCCACAACAGAACCCACAACAGAACCTGCAACAGAGCCTGTTGACGCAACACAGTATGTTGTAGCAGGCGTTGAGTCACTCACAGGTTATGAATGGCAGGGTTCTCCTGCACTCGCTCCCGAAAATGTAATGACAAAGAGCGGCGATGTTTATACAAAGACATTTACAGCTGTTCCGGTGGGCAAAAGCTATCAGCTCAAGGTCGTTGCAAACACAGGCGACGAGCAGAAGTGGATCGGTCTTGACGGTACAGACAACAATGTAACTTTCGATGTAGAAAGTGCTTGTGATGTAACTGTAACTTTCAATCCTGCTACAAACGAGATTGCTGTAACAGGTGACGGCGTTAAAATGGTTACAGACCTTGAAATCAACAGCATCACAGTTGTTGGTAACGGCGAAAACAGCTGGCTTAACGGTGTAGCATGGGGCGTTGACGCTGAAGTTAACCACATGACTCAGATTGCTGACAAGGTTTATCAGATTACATACACAGGTGTTGAATCTGCTGATGCTGCATACCAGTTCAAGTTTGCAGTTAACGACGATTGGGCTGCTAACTGGGGTCTTCCTGAGCAGAGCGCAGCTACTATAGGCGAAGATTTTGACCTTACATTCAATGGTGAAAATATGCTCCTTAACACAGTTTCTGCCGGTTATCCGGAAGATTCACTCGTTGATGTAACAATCACACTTGATCTTACTAAGTTTGATTATCCGTCACGCTCAGGTGCTAAGGCTAATATTAAGATTGACGGTAACCGTGTTCCGCTTCTCGGCGATGCTGACGGTGACTACTCAATTACAGTTGTAGATGCTACAACAATTCAGAAGATTGCTATCAACCTTATGAGTATTGCTGCTGATGATGCAAACGCATTCAAGACATGTGATGCTAATGAGGATGGCAGAATCTCAATCAAGGATGCTACTATCGTTCAGAAGTACATCGTTGGCGGTTACGAGACAGGCAATGTCGGTTCACCGATTTCTGTTGAATAATTAATCGCTGTTGATTAAATTCACAATTGCAATTTACCCCACAGGGTTTTCCTGTGGGGTTATTTTTTGCCGTAAAACAAGGAAATTTTGCCGATAAAGGTGCAAAGTGCAGTAATATGTGGTATAATCATAGTGCAGATGTTCCGCTTTACTCATACGGTGGGTTCGTTCTGAATTTAAGCAGAGTTATATTTTACTTAGACTCTGAGGAGCTGACGCTCTGCGTTAATTAAAAATGTTCAAAAAGAAAAGAGGCGAAGGATGTATGTATATTCATGATATTTCGAGAGACACTCTTACAACCGAAACATATCCGGGTGATCCCGAAACCGTTGTGACTCCGCTGAGAAGTATTGATGAAGATGACGAGTGCAATCTTTCGCAGATTTCTATGTGTGTTCATGCAGGCACGCATATTGACGCTCCTCTCCACTTTTGCCCTGACGGTAAAGGGATAACCGATTTAAGGCTTAACACTTTCTACGGAAAATGCACCGTAATAACGGTCAAGGGTGTGCTGACGGGCGAAGATATGGACAAGCTGTTGCCGTATTGCCGAAAACGCATACTCTTTCGTGGGAACGGCAAAACATACCTTTCACATTCTGCCGCAATTGTGCTTGCACAAAGCAGGGTGGTGCTTGTCGGTACGGATGCCGAGTCAATCGCACCTCCGTTTGATGAAGTTAAAACACATCTTGAACTCGGCAGAGCTGATATTGCCGTTCTCGAAAATCTCAATCTTTCGGGAGTGGCTGACGGCGAATATGATTTGTGTGCGTTTCCGATAAAGCTCGGCGGAGTTGAGGCGGCACCATGCAGAGCAATACTCTTTGAACAGGAAAAAGGATTAAACTAAGGTGATATTTATGGTAAAAATGGTAGTATTTGATCTTGATGGCACGCTTATGAATTCGCTTACCGATCTTGCTATAAGTGTGAACTACGGTCTGAAGCTTAACGGTCTTGAAGAAAAGCCGGTTGAAAATTATAAAACATATGTCGGAAACGGCAGAGAAATGCTCATCAGAAGGGCGATGGGAGATGCGTGGACCGACCACGAGCTTTTTGAAAAGGTCAAGGCTGATTACGACAGACACTATGCCGTTCATTGCAACGACCACACTTCCGCATATGACGGTTGTGCCGAAATGCTTGAAAAGCTTGCAAAAAAAGGTTTAAAAACAGGTGTGCTTTCAAACAAGCCGGATGAATTTGTTGATAAAATGCTAAAAAAAGCATTCCCAAATCACAGGTTTACTCAGGCATGGGGACAGAAACCACAGTACAAGACAAAGCCCGAGCCTGATGCTCTGCTTGCACTCCTCAATATGAGCGGCGTAACTCCCGAAGAATGTTTCTATGTTGGTGACAGCGATGTCGATGTCTTTACGGCAAACAATGCGGGTGTAAAAATGGCTGGTGTTTCATGGGGATTCAGGGGGAAAAACGAGCTTATGAACGCAGGTGCGCCCTTTGTTGCAGACACAGCCGAAGAGCTTTTTGACTACATTTGCAAATTTATATAATAGTATGAACAAGATAAACTATCAGAAAGAACTCGACAGGGTAATTGACAAAATAACGGGGGAGGGAAAAGTCCCGAAGCTGCTTTTGCATGTGTGTTGCGCCCCGTGTTCGTCCTACTGCCTTGAGTATCTTTCAAAATATTTTGATATCACGGTCTATTTTTACAATCCGAATATTTCGATTTCGGATGAGTATAATTACCGCCTGAGCGAAGAAAAGCGTCTTGTGTCGCTTATGCCGTTTGAACATCCTGTAAAGGTGGTCGAGGGCGAATATTTGCCTAAGGATTACTTTGAGTATGTCAAAGGCCTTGAAAATGAACCCGAGGGCGGAAAGCGGTGTGAAAAATGTTTCAGACTGCGACTTGAATTCTCTGCACGCTACGCAAAGGAACACGGCTTTGATTATTTCACAACCACGCTGACAATCAGTCCGCTGAAAAATGCGCAGTTGCTCAATTCAATCGGTGCGGAGCTTGCCGAGAAGTACGGCATTCCGTGGCTGTACAGCGACTTCAAAAAGCGTGAAGGCTACAAGCGTTCAATCATCCTTTCAAAAGAATATGACCTTTACCGTCAAAACTACTGCGGCTGCGTCTTTTCAAAAAGGGATAGTGTTACCGCTGAAAACTAAACTGAAAAAACCGATGCGTCATTTTGATGCATCGGTTTTTATGAATAAAAACAAAATTACAAAAAGATAAATCGTCATCTTGCCAAAGGAAATTATCATCATCTTCTTCATTTTGATATTCGCTGTTATCCCAGTTAAAAACAAATTCGCCACTACTGAAACTGAAACCATTACGGTCGATATATTCGTATTCGCCTGAATCGTAGTTAAAACACCATTTTGCCATAGTAAAACATCCTTCCTTTTTGTTGTAGCATTTTACGATTTTAGTATGCAAAATATTTTATTGCAATGTTCGCTTAAGTAGCAGTTATCACATACGATTCTGGATATTTCCTGCAAAAACAATTCTTTATCGGATGGCAGTTCGTATGGCTCGATTCTTTTAATATTCTCAGGATTTCTGAGTGCAAAGTCAATTTGCTTACCGTTGCTTGTTTTGATATAACGGTAAACTTCTGCGAAGAATGATACGCAATCGCCAATTTCGTATTCTTCAAATTGGGCATTGCTCATCCAAACATGTTCTTCTTTACCGTCAAAACAAACTCCGTCAGGGAACATTCCTTTAACAAATATACGCTTAAAGCAGATATCGTTCTTTGTTCTTCTTTCAATACGACCTTTGAAACCTAAAGGAATGTTGTAATAACAAATTTTAAAGTATGCTCTAACTTCATGAGATGATTTCATTTGTATATCCAGATATTCATCGTAGGTTAATTTTTCTGCCCCTACAGTTTTATGAAATTCTTCAGGATCAAAATCTATCACGTAATCATGATCTATCAGTATTACCTTTTGCCCATAGTATTCGGGAAAAAGTTTTTGCATTTTTGTTTGATTTTCTTTTTTGATGTTGCTTTTCATTTTTGTAACCTCCGTTAATAAGTGCTGTTAAAAACAGCCTGACATGCCAACAAAGGTTAGAATCTTATAGGTTCATTATAGAGTATTCAAATGCTTTTTGCAAGAGGATAGCTATAATTTTATGAAAGACAAATCCCCGTCAGAATTTCTGACGGGGATTAATCGTGTTTGCAAATTATTTAACTGAGATTAACGCATATTAACTGGGTTGTTTTACACAACCGATTTGAGGTATTCGACAATTTCCTGCTGTGTACTCATTTCAAGCACCTTTGCGGTAACTTTGTCTGCCTCTTCTTTTGTCCATGTGGAAATTATTTTTCTCACATTGAGAACTGACGGAGCGGAAACGCTGAATTCTGTGAGTCCGAATGAAATAAGCAACGGAATCATCAGCTTGTTTGCGGCAGCCTCACCGCACATTCCGACTGAAATGCCGTTCTGAACACCGCACTCAATTGTGCGTTTAATCATTCTGAGAACGCTTGGCTGAAGGGGAGAGTAGAGGTAAGACACATCGTTGTTGCCTCTGTCACAAGCCATTGTGTAGCCTGTGAGGTCATTTGTGCCGATGCTGAAGAAGTCTGCCTCTTTTGCAAGCATATCTGCGATAACTGCCGCAGATGCTGTTTCAACCATAACACCAACCTGAATGTTTTCGTTGAAATTTATGCCCATATTGCGTAAATCGGCTTTGCATTCTGCAACAAGCTTTTTGCCCTCACGAAGTTCATCCATAGTTGTGATGAGTGGGAACATAATCTTGATGTCACCGAATGCGCTTGCACGCAAAATGGCTTTAATCTGTGATTTGAAAAGTTCACGGTTTTTAAGGCAATATCTGATTGCACGGAATCCCATGAACGGATTTTCTTCTTTTTCAAGTCCAAGGTACGGAATGTCCTTGTCACCGCCGATATCAAGTGTTCTGATAATCAGCGACTTGCCCTTTAAGATAAGAGCCGCCTTTTTGTAGGCCTCAAACTGTTCGTCCTCTGTCGGAATTGAAGTTCTGTCCATAAACAGAAACTCTGTTCTGAAAAGTCCGACACCCTCGCCGTCTGCATCAACTGCCTTGACAGCGTCTTCGGGTTTTCCTATGTTGCAGAAAAGTTCATAAACTTCTCCGCTTGCGGATTTTGTTTCTCGTCCCCTGTAATTTTCAAGCTCTTTGCGTTCTGCAAGAAAAGCGTCACGCTTTTTGGAGTATTCTGAAACTGTGTTATCATCCGGATTAACAATTACAGCACCCTCACTGCCGTCAACTACAACTGTGTCGCCGTTTTTCAGGCTTGATGCGACACCCTCAACACTGAGTACAGCGGGAATCTCAAGCGCTCTTGCAAGAATTGCAGAGTGGGAAGTTGTTCCGCCTGTTTCAGTAATAATGCCTGCTATGTTTTCTTTTACAATACCTGCCGTAACAGAAGGAGTAAGCTCCCTTGCAACAAGCACAGTGCCTTTTGGCGCATCGCTTACTTTAATTTCGTTTACTCCGAGAAGAATGCCAAGAACACCGCTCTTGATATCTCTGACATCAGCCGCACGCTGTTTTGTAAGCTCATCGTCAGCTGCCGAGAACATTGCAATAAACATATCGCACATATGCTCAAGAGCAGATTCCGCACATTGACCGTCTGCAATCAGCTTTTCAATTTCACCGCTGAGATACGGATCTTTGATAATCTGAATGTGACCTGCAAGAATTTCTGCCTCTTTTTCACCGGCTGAACTGCGAAGATTTTCTGCCTGTTTTTCAGTATTGTAGCAAAAAGCATCTACTGCTGCCTTAAAACGCTGTGACTCTGCCTCAGTATCTGTTACTGTTCGTGGAGTGTATTCAAGCGAATGTTCTTCAATAAGCATTACCTTACCGATTCCGATACCCTCGGATGCGGCTGTTCCGTGTAGCATAATCTTCACCTCTTGTAACTGGTCTGTTGGTGCCATTATTCGCCAAGACCGCTCTCAATGAGCTGTACTGCCTCTGCAAGTGCCTCGTTTTCGTCAGCACCGTCGCAAACGACTTCAATTTCACTGCCGCACTTGATGCAAGCCGCAATAATGTTGAGGAGGCTCTTTGCGTTGTACTGATTGCCGTTGAATTTGATTGTTACATCACAGCTGTATTTGCCCATAGCTGTTGCAAAAACCGATGCCGGACGCATATGGAATCCCTGCGCATTTGTGAGTACGAGTTCTTTTGATACCATAATAAAATCTCCTTTATAAAATAAATTTGTGCTTTGAAGTTTTGAATCTAATGTCGTGAAAGTTTTTTGAGTTTTGAGGGGTGGCACCGGCTTTTACACCGGTGCCGAGGAACAAAACATTTCAAAAAACGGGTAATAGCAAATTAATTATTTTTTAATCGGTCTTTTGAGAAGTGCAAGCATAAGCATTGTAACTACTGCACCGATTGCAAGAGCAAGGAGGTAGAAATACCATGTACCCTGCATTGTTGCGAATACGAAGATACCGCCGTGAGGAGCCATAAGCTTACAGCCAAAGAGAGCTGAAAGTGCGCCTGCTACTGCAGAACCAACGATACATGAAGGGATAACCTGAAGCGGATGACCTGCTGCGTAAGGAATTGCACCTTCTGTGATGAATGAAAGTCCCATTACATAGTTTACGGGAGCATTCTTTCTTTCTTCGTCTGTCCAACGATTCTTGAAGAATGTGTTTGAAAGAGCGATTGCGATTGGAGGAACCATACCGCCGATCATAACTGCTGCCATAATGATGTATGCCTGATCGTCTGCGTTTGCAAGGTTAAGTGTTGCGAATGCATAAGCTGCCTTGTTGAAAGGACCGCCCATGTCGATAGACATCATACCTGCGAGGAGCGCACAGAGCGGAACCATCATTGCAGGGTTAGAGGCAATAGCGTTAAGGCCGTTTGACATACCTGAGTTAATCATACCCATGAATGGGTTGACTGCGCACATTACAACGAGAATACCGCCGAGTCCGAGAAGCGGATAGATGAGAACGGGCTTGATACCCTCAAGAGCCTTAGGCATCTTATCGCACATTTTTTCAATACCGAGCATTAAGTAACCGCCTACGAAACCTGCAAGCAAGCCACCGAGGAAGCCTGACGGAACTGTTTCTGCAGCGGCAGGATCCATAAAGGTTGCGCCTGATGTTGCAAGGAAACCGCCTACAAGACCAACGAGAAGACCGGGACGGTCTGCAATTGACATTGCGATAAAGCCTGAAAGGATAGGAACCATAAGGTTAAATGCCACACCGCCGAGTGTCTTAAACCATGCGGCTGCAGGAGTTACCGTACCGAATGCACTGCCAACCTCCTGTGCGTTAACACCGCATGCAATATCAATGAGGAATGCGATTGCAATGAAGATACCGCCTGCTACAACGAACGGGAGCATATGTGATACACCGTTCATAAGGTGACCGTAAGCGCCGCCTCTCTTCCTTGGAGCATCTGCAGAACCGCCTTTGTGATGATATACGGGAACTTCTTTGTTTACAATCTTGTTGATAAGCTCTTCCGGCTTATGAATACCGTCTGAAACGGCACACTGTAAAACGGGCTTGCCGTCAAAACGGGCAAGATTTATTGTGATGTCAGCGGCAATGATGATACCGTCACAATTTGCAATTTCTTCTTCGGTAAGCACATTCTTTGCACCGCCCGAACCGTTTGTTTCAACCTTAATCGGAATGTTAAGGCTGTCGCCGGCTTTCTGGAGTGATTCAGCCGCCATATAAGTATGAGCAATACCTGTTGGACAAGCTGTGATAGCAAGAACTCTGTAACCCTTCTTTGCAGGAACTTCTGCCTTTGGTTCATCGGGGAACTTTTCTGTTTCTCTTGCGTCAATAATCGAGATGAATTCTTCCGGAGTTTTTGCGGCTTTAAGCTTTGCGGTAAAATCTTCATGCATCAAAAGCTGCATAAGTCTTGCAAGTACTTCAAGATGAACATCACCGTCTGTTGTTGCGGCAATCATAAAGAGCAACTTACAGGGCTTACCGTCGGGCGAGTCATAATCTACACCGTCTGGAACTGTGATAGCCGTGAGGGCGGGAGCTTTTACAGCTTCGCTCTTGGCATGGGGAATTGCAACCTCCATACCTACGGCTGTTGTGCCGAGTTCTTCACGTTTGAGGATTCCCTCTTTGTAGGCTTTAACATCCTTGAGGTTTCCGCATTTTTCATGTAATGAAACAAGTTTGTCAATTGCTTCGCTCTTGTCGGCAACTTTAACGCCGAGAGCAATACCCGATTTTTTTAATAAATCTGTGATACGCATATTTTTCTCTCCTTTTTAATTGAATTTTGCAAGCAATTCATTTATTTTTTCTTTTGTGGCAAGTCCGTCAAGAAATGCCGTTGCATTTCCGCACACACTGCCCAATTTCAGCGCATAGGGGTAGCTTTTTGTCTTTTCATATCCTGCCACAAAGCCTGCTACCATTGAGTCTCCCGAACCGACTGTGTTAATTACCTTTTCTTTGAGGACTCCTGCTTTGTGTCTTTTTCCAAATTCGTCAATGAGCATTGCTCCGTCACCGCCGAGTGAAATCAGAACATTTTTTGCACCGAGTTTCTGCAACTCTTTTGCATACTTTTCAATATCATCCTCGGTGTTGATTTCAACTCCGAACATTTCGGAAAGTTCCTGTCTGTTCGGCTTGATGAGGAACGGCTTGTACTTAAGTGCGTTGAGTAAAAGTTTTTTTGTTGCGTCAACTACAATTCGTACATCCTTGCCCTTGATTCTTTCAAGGATTCTTTCATAAACATCATCAGGCATCGTATTCGGAATGTTTCCTGCAATTACGATTGTGTCGCCGTCGGATATTCTGTCAATTTTTGAAAACAGCCTTTCAAGTTCGCCTTCACCTATGTGAGGTCCCTGACAATTGATTTCTGTTTCAACGCCGGCTTTGATTTTTATGTTGATTCTTGAAATTCCACTTTCAAGCTTAATAAAGTCGGTGATAATCCTGTCGTTGCGAATACCCTTTTCAATGGCGTCACCCGTAAAGCCTGCAACAAATCCGAATGCCGTACTTTCAAGGTCAAGCTCTGCAAGTACGCATGAAACATTGATTCCCTTACCTCCGTAGTAATATTCTTCGGCGGTTGTTCGGTTTGTTATTCCCGGAACAAGCGAATCAAGTCTGACAATGTAGTCAATTGACGGATTAAGCGTTACGGTGTAAATCATTTTTTACCTCCTTTATCACCGTTGCCTGCGAAAAGTCCGGCGTAGGCAGTTTGTCGGTGATTATACAACATTTTCGCAGAGGGGCAAATGTTACGGAATACACCCTGCGAAATTTTGAATGGTCTGCAAGAACAAATGCCATATAAGATTTGTTGATTGCCGTTTCCTTTATAAGACCTTCTTCAATGTCGGGGGTTGTGAATCCCGAACCGATGTCAATTCCGTTTGCTCCCATAAAAGCTTTTGTAAAGTTAAAGCAGTTTATGCTTTTTATTGCTTCGGCACCCACAACAGCCTCGGTAAGCGGTTTTATTTTTCCGCCTACTATATATGTCTGCATACCCTTGTGGATAAGCATTCTGGCGTGTGTTATGCCGTTTGTAACATATGTTGCGTTTGTATTTGTAATGTGGTCAACAAGCTTTAATGTTGTTGTTCCTGCGTCAATATAAACAAAGTCAGAGTCATGGATAAGCTTTGCACAGTATTCTGCAACCGCATCTTTTTCATCACTCATAACGGTTTCACGATTGCTTACCGCATCTTCAAAAACGCCCTCGTTTCTGGTGATTGAAGTTGCACCGCCGAAAACCTTTGTGAGCTTTCCCATCTCATCAAGAGCGGAAAGGTCTCTTCTTATTGTTGACTCGGATGAGTCAAGCAACTTTGTTAATTCCGACACCGTGACCGAATTTTTTTCTTCGAGCAAATCAAGTATTGCACGATATCTGTCCTGTGTAAGCATTATCCTCACCTCTTGACTTATATTATAACACCCGTTTTTTAAAAGTCAAGCAAAATCGGTCAAAAAAATTCAAAAAAATTTAAAGACAGCAAAATTAGCTAACAAAAAAAGTGTCGAGCGTTATTTAAAAACAGTATAATTTTACCGTTTTTGCAATTAAAATTGGTATTTTTGTTTTTCTTCATTCAAAATCAGTCAAATTAATTATTTTGACTATAATTCTTTTAGCGTGTTGACTGCAAGGTGTTTTTATACTACAATATTAATCGTTGTGTACAAAAAAAGCCTGCAAGTTTTTTGCAGGCTCAAAACGGCGAAATCACGCATTTATATTTTTTGTTTTTTATGTTTTTTTATACATATATATGTTATATGTCATTCTGACAAATCTTCAATGACTGTGATTTTTCGTTTTTCGGAGATTATAATATTTTCCTCATTCATCTTTTTTATTTCACGCATCATTGCACTTCGGTCAACAGAAAGGTAATCTGCAAGGTCGGAAAGAGGGAGAGGAAGATAAAAGGTGTTTTTTCCTTTTTCGGTTTTAATGTATTCAAAAAAAGTCAAAAGCTTGCTCCTCAGCGTCTGCTGACAGAGAATGTCTGTGTGAGCAAGACTTTTTTTATGAGATTTTTTGATGTATGCACTTATAATCCGCTGGTGTTTACTGCAATGCTTTTCACAACAGGTTGTAAATTTTGAGTATTTCACGAAATCAATTTTGCAGTTTGTTTTGGCACTCAGATAAAAAATTCTGTTGTCTGATTCGGGTACAATGCAGGTGACGATTATGTCGCCCTTTTCATAAAAAGAAATAATTCTCCGCTGATTTTCGGCATTGTCGGTTGTCAGATAAACAGTTCCTTCTTTTATGATGCAAATTGTGTCATTTTCGGGTGAATATGTAGTTATGATTTCACCCCTTTTATACTCTCTTTCAATAGGTTTAAAACACTCGTTTATCCCGATGAAATCTGATTTTTTAAGCCTTGCACCGCCTATTTCTTCTATCATTTGCAACACTCCATAATGTGTGGTGTTTTTTGTCTTGCCACAAGATATAGTATAGTATATCACATAATTGTTGCCTGTGCAACAGTATTTATATTGCAATTATTGTATAATTGGTCTTGCATTGCAGGGATAGTTTGGTTCCTTGCAATTTTATTACATAACGCATTTTTTAAACGGCGTTATTGAAAAATTTATTTTTTTATTCGGATTAACAGATATAGGATATTTTTACCAAGGAAGTACCGCAAAATAATAAAAAGGGGAAGGATTATGAGAATTATTAAGCGTAACGGCTCAGAAGAAGATTTCAACATTGAAAAAATTATTAATGCCGTTAAAAAAGCAAACGGTTCGGGGGAACACAAGTTCCTCACAGACGAACAGATTGAGGATGTTGCCGACTATGTTGAATATAAGTGCAACAAAATCAGGAGAGCAGTGTCCGTTGAAGAAATTCAGGATATGGTTGAAGATCAGCTAATGGCAAAGGGTGCGTTTGAGCTTGCAAGAAGATATGTGCGTTACCGCTACAACCGCTCGCTTGTTCGTAAGGCAAATACTACCGATAACAGAATTCTTTCGCTTATCGAGTGCAATAACGAGGAAGTAAAGCAGGAAAATTCAAATAAGAACCCTACCGTCAACAGCGTTCAGCGTGACTATATGGCCGGTGAGGTCAGTCGTGACCTTACAAGAAGAATGCTTTTGCCGGCTGATATTGTTGAGGCTGATAAGGAAGGTATTATCCACTTCCACGATTCGGACTATTTTGCACAGCATATGCACAACTGCGACCTTGTAAACCTTGAGGATATGTTGCAGAACGGTACCGTTATCAGCGATACGCTTATTGAAAGGCCGCACAGCTTTTCAACGGCGTGTAACATTGCAACTCAGATTATTGCACAGGTTGCAAGTAACCAGTACGGCGGTCAGAGCATAAGCCTTGCTCATCTGGCACCGTTTGTTCAGGTTTCCCGTGAGAAAATCCGCAGAGAAACTCTTGCGGAAATCGAAGAACTCGGTGTTCATCCCACAGAAGAGAAAATCAACGATATCGTTGAGCAAAGACTTCGCAAAGAAGTAAACCGTGGTGTTCAGACCATTCAGTATCAGGTTGTTACTTTGCTCACAACAAACGGTCAGGCTCCGTTTGTAACCGTGTTTATGTATCTTAACGAGGCTAAAAACGAGCAGGAAAAGCACGACCTCGCCATGATTATCGAAGAAACACTCAAACAGCGTCACAAGGGCGTAAAAAATGAAAAGGGTGTATGGATTACACCTGCGTTTCCAAAGCTTATTTATGTGCTTGAGGAGGATAACATAACAGAGGACAGCAAGTATTGGTATCTTACGGAGCTTGCTGCAAAATGTACCGCAAAGAGAATGGTTCCCGACTATATCTCGGAGAAGGTTATGCTCCAAAGCAAAATTGATAAAAACGGTGAGGGTCATTGCTTTACCTGTATGGGTTGCAGAAGCTTCCTTACTCCTTATGTTGACGAAAACGGCAAGCCGAAATATTACGGCAGATTCAATCAGGGTGTTGTGACTGTAAATCTTATTGATATCGGACTCAGCGCAGGCAAGGATCTTGATAAATTCTGGAAGATTTTTGACGAGAGAATGGAACTTTGCCACAGAGCATTGCAGTGCCGTCACGAGCGTCTTACAGGCACTCTTTCGGATGCCGCTCCTATTTTGTGGCAGTACGGTGCTTTGGCAAGACTTAAAAAGGGTGAGAAGATTGACAAGCTTCTCCATGGCGGTTATTCAACGCTTTCACTCGGTTATGCAGGTCTTTGGGAGTGCGTTTACAGCCTTATCGGCAAAAAGCTCACAGAAAAAGAGGGCAAAGAACTCGGTCTTGAAATTATGCAGAAGCTGAACGACTATTGTGCAAAGTGGAAAAAGGCTGAAAACATTGACTACAGCCTTTATGGTACTCCTCTTGAAAGCACAACATATAAGTTTGCAAAGTGTCTTCAAAAGCGTTTCGGCATTATCAAGGGGGTAACAGACAAGAACTACATCACTAATAGCTATCATGTTCATGTTACCGAGAATATTGACGCATTCAGCAAGCTGAAGCTTGAATCCGAATTTCAGGCTTTGTCACCGGGCGGTGCAATCAGCTATGTTGAAGTTCCGAATATGCAGGATAACATTCCCGCTGTTTTACAGGTTATCAAGTTCATTTACGATAACATTATGTATGCAGAGCTTAACACAAAGAGCGATTACTGTCAGGTTTGCGGTTATGATGGAGAAATCAAGATCGTTCACGATGACGGCAAGCTTGTGTGGGAGTGTCCTAACTGCGGCAACCGTGATCAGGATAAGATGAATGTTGCAAGAAGAACCTGCGGATATATCGGAACTCAGTTCTGGAATCAGGGCAGAACTCAGGAAATTGAGGAAAGGGTGCTTCACCTTTGATGAATTACGGAGAAATTAAACTCTGCGATATTGCAAACGGTGAGGGAGTAAGAGTATCGCTCTTTGTATCCGGCTGTACGCATCATTGCAAAAACTGTTTTAATCCGCAGACATGGAGTTTTGATTACGGCGAACCTTTTACAAAAGAGGTTGAGGATAAAATTCTCAAAGAGCTTGAACCGTCATATATTGACGGCTTGTCATTGCTCGGCGGAGAACCCTTTGAACCTTCAAATCAAAGAGCCTTAGTGCCGTTTTTAAAGCGTGTCAGAGAAAAATATTCCGACAAAACAATTTGGTGTTATTCGGGCTATTTGTTTGACAAGGAGCTTCTTTCCGACAGCAGAGCAAGATGTGAATGTACGGATGAAATGCTTTCAATGATTGATGTGCTTGTTGACGGTGAATTTGTTGAGGCTCTTCACGATATAAGCCTTGCGTTCAGAGGCTCGTCAAATCAGCGTATTATAGATGTAAAAGCGTCACTCAAAGAAAATAAAATAATTCCTCACAAGCTTATGAAAAGGGGAGTGTAATAAAAAGCGACAGCCGTAAAACTGTCGCTTTTTGTAATATTATTGAATTATTGCGTGGAATGTTGTTGATTTTGCAAGGCAAATAGTGTAAAATGATAGCATACTATTTATAGAATATTATGCAAGGAGCGATTATATATGGTATGTAAAAATTGCAATCACGAAATTGACAACGGAGCAATGTTCTGTACTTACTGCGGAACACCTGTTGAGCAGACTCCGGAGCCTGAAACACAGCCTGTTGAAAATGCTTCAACCGAAGATGCTGCACAGAACCCTTACGAGAATGTGCAGGCTGCACAGCCTGAGGTTGATAACGCACAGCCGACTGCCGACAGTCAGCCACAGCAGAATCCGTATTCTCAGCAGTACGGTCAGCCAAATCAAACTTATTATCAGCAACCGCAGCCTAACAAAACTTCATACGGTCAGCAGTTTACAAACTCACCGAACAATGATTACGGCGCAAATCAAAGCAAGTACGGCAATCAATATCAGAGCTACAACAACGGCTATAATCAGCAGTACAACACGCAGTATCAGCAGACATACAACTCACAGCCTGTACCGCCCGTTGCACCGCCATACGGTACTCCGGATACTCAGCCTGTAAGCATAGGCGGTTGGATCGGCGTTATGCTTTTAACCTGTCTGCCGATTGTAAACCTCATTATGCTCTTTGTTTGGGCATTCAGCTCATCAACAAAGAAGTCACTCAAAAACTATGCAAGAGCCGCTCTTATCCTGGCTCTTATCGGAGTTGTGCTTGTGGTAGTTGTTTCAATTATTCTTGCAGTCTGCGGTATCAGTATCTTCAACGAATTTTCCCGTTCAGGATATTACTATCATTAAATTTAACGGTGAATCGCTGTACCAAATTCGTACAGACCGCTTTATAATGTTAAAAACAAAGTTTACCGATACAAAAAAATCCCTGTCCATAACGGACAGGGATTTTCATTTGCGTTATAAAAAAGTTTTAGGGTTGCGAACCTCGGCTCTTCTAATGTCAAGCCTCGTTGTTCTCCGCTATTCCTAAAATAACTTCCACTCGTCTAATCCGTTTCAATTACTGGCGTAATTTTCACAGCTTAGTCCTCGCCGGTCGTTATTTTAGGGCTGCGAACCTCGGCTCTTCTATTAGTCAAAGAACTTGCTGTGGATAGCGCTTACGGCCTTGTCAGCGTCTGCTGAATCAATAAGAACCGAAACCTTGATTTCGCTTGTGCTGATCATCTGGATGTTGACCTGAGCATCATAAAGAGCCTCGAACATCTTTGTAGCAACGCCTGCGTGGCTTTCCATACCTGCGCCGACAATTGAAATCTTAGCTACCTTATCGTCATAGAGAATTTCCTCTGCACCGAGGTTCTCTGTGTATTCTTTCATAAGAGCAACAGCCTCTTCGCCTCTGTTCTTGGCAACTGTAAAGCTGATGTCCTTCTTGCCGTCATGACCGATTGACTGAAGAATAATGTCAACATTGATATCTTTAGCAGAAAGCTTTGAGAACATCTTAAAAGCAAGACCCGGGATATTCGGAACACCCATAACAGAAATTCTTGCAACATCTGTATCTTTAGCAACACCGCTGATTAACATTTTTTCCATTTTAGTTTTCTCCTTTACAATTGTACCCGAAGCCTTTGTCATACTTGAAAGCACTTCAAGCTCGATATTATATTTTTTAGCCATTTCAACCGAACGGTTGTTAAGAACCTGAGCACCGAGTGTAGCAAGCTCAAGCATTTCGTCATAAGAGATTTCCTGAAGCTTCTTAGCGTTCTTAACCTTTCTCGGGTCAGCTGTGTAAACACCCTCAACATCGGTGAAAATCTGACAGAGATCAGCGTGCATTGCAGCCGCAATAGCTACGGCACTTGTGTCTGAACCGCCTCTGCCGAGTGTTGTAATATCGCCGTATTTTGAAATGCCCTGGAAGCCTGCAACGATTACAATGTTCTTCTTGTCAAGCTCTTTCTTAATTCTGTCAGGCTCAACTCTTCTGATTCTTGCGCTTGTGTGAGCAGAAGTGGTATTGAAACCTGCCTGCCAGCCAAGAAGAGAAACAGCGTGGTAACCGAGCTTTTCGATTGCCATTGCAAGAAGTGAAATAGAAATCTGCTCGCCTGCGGCAAGAAGCATATCCTTTTCTCTTTTTGAAGCCTTTGGATTGATTTCGTTTGCCTTTTCAATGAGATCGTCTGTTGTGTCGCCCTGAGCGGATACAACAACTACAACATCATTGCCCTTTGCGTAAGTGTCTGTTACGATTGATGCAACATTCATTACTCTTTCGGCATTGGCAACAGAGCTGCCGCCAAATTTCTGAACTATCAAACTCATGTACTTAATACTCCCTCTGTAAAATTATAAATCAGCCACACGGATACTTGAAAGTACCGAAACACCGTCAGCCTCAAGCTGAGCAATCTTCTCGGCAAATTCGTTGTACGGCATAGCCTTGACAACAAATGCTTTTTCGTCGGTAGGTGCGTCAGCCTTATTGATTACTGTTACCTCACCGAATAATTTTTCTGCCTTTTCTGCAACATTACTGCCGTTTGCACGAACATACATGGCACGGCTTGACTCCTCCCAAGGAAGAATGTTTTTGCCGTTGCCGTCTGCCCAGTAAAGGAACTTTCTTGTCTTGAGGTGCTTACAGCAGTCGATTACATCGGCTACAACTGCGCTTGCTGTAGGAAGCTTGCCTGCACCCTTGCCGTAGAATACTACATCGCCTGTGCAGTCGCCTCTTACCATAATGCCGTTGAACTCATAGTCAATGTTAGCAAGCTGGCTCTTGTTCGGAACGAGCATAGGAGCAACGATAATGTCAATCTTGCCGTCCGCAAGACGCTTAACACTGCCGATAAGTTTAATTACGCAATGGAAAGCCTCAGCGTATCTTACATCTTCAAGTGTAATTTTTGTAATGCCCTCTGTATGTACAGAGTCGGGATAAACATGCTTTCCGTATGCAAGAGATGCAAGAATACAAATCTTACGGCAAGCATCGTGACCTTCGATATCAGCGGCAGGATTTCTCTCGGCAAAGCCAAGCTCCTGAGCAAGCTTGAGCGCATCGTCAAACTGCATACCGTCTTCAATCATCTTTGTAAGGATAAAGTTTGTTGTACCGTTAAGAATACCGGCAATCTCGTCAACATTGTTTGCAACAAGACACTGGCTCATCGGGCGGATAATCGGAATACCGCCGCCTACCGATGCTTCAAAGAGGAAGTTTGTGTTTGTTTCCTTTGAAATTTCAAGGAGTTCTGCACCGTGAGCGGCAACAAGCTCCTTGTTTGAAGTAACAACACTCTTGCCTGCTTTAAGACATCTCTTTACAAAGTCATAAGCAGGATTAAGACCGCCCATAACTTCAACAACAACTCTTATTTCGAGGTCGTTGATGATATCTTCAAAGTTTTTTGTGAATCTGTCTGCAAGTGGGCTGTCGGGAAATTCACGAAGGTCAAGAATCTTCTTGACATAAACCTCTTCACCGATGCTTGCATAAAGCTTCTGTTTGTGTGTTGTAAAGATTTCGGCAACGCCCGAACCTACAACACCGTGACCCATAATTGCTATTGAAACCATATCTAAAAACCTTTCCTTTCGAGTTTTTGGTTTTAACCTGTTATTTTATTCTGCGGCAGGGGGGGCTTCCTCACCGCCGCCTGACGATTCACCGCCTCCGGAGCTTTCGCCTCCGCCTGAGGATTCCCCTCCGCCTGAAGGTTCTCCGCCTGAATTATCTCCTCCGCCTGAAGGTTCTCCGCCTGAATTATCTCCTCCGCCGGAGGTGTCGCCGCCTGAAATATCTCCTCCGCTGTTGCTTGTGTCGCCGCCGTAATTGCTACCGCTGTTGTCACCGCCGTAATTGGGGTCGTAGTAGCTTGAGGAGTCTGAAACATCTGAGCCGTATTCATAGTTACCGCTGTAATATGCACCTCCCGAACTCGGCATATTGTCCTCGGTGTAGTAGCCCACATATCGTCCCGAAATATTATCTGTTGAAACAATAAGTCCCGTTGTAGGATTATATGTTGCCTCAATCAGGTTATCGGATATCTTATATTCCTTGTTTTCTTTGCCTTTAAGGTACTTGCCCATAACATTTGCAAAGAATTTTGTTGCCGTTGTTCTTCCGCTGTAGGAAATGGTTTCAGGCTTATCAAAACCGCACCATGTAGCCATTACGGCATATGGCGAACATCCGCAGAACCATGAATCCTTATCGTCATCGGTTGTACCTGTTTTGCCGATAATGTCCCAGCCTGAAATCTGAGCGTAATGTGCGTTTGTGTGAGCACTGTTTGTAACATTGTAGTGAAGCAGTCTGTTCATGATTCCTGCTGTTTCGGCTGAATAAGCCTGTTTCGGAACTGCGTCACGGTTATCAATGATTATGTTGTCCTCTGAGTCGGTTACATAGTAGTATGTGTACGGTTCGTAGTAAAGACCGCCGTTGCCGAGATATGTGTAAGCAGCCGCCATTTCTCTTACTGTAACACCGCCGTTCATACCGCCGATTGAAAGAGCACCCGTATTCTGTGCATCCTGTTCCGTAAGATTCTGGAATCCCATTTTTGTAACAACCTGCTGATATGCAACGCTCGGACCGCCGATAAGCTCCATGGTCTGAGCAGCTGTTGCGTTTGATGACCACTCGATTGCATCGGGAAGACTCATATTGCCGTTGTAGTAGCCGTATGCGTTGTTAGGACCCGAAACAAGCTGACCGCTTTCATTTGTACGATAGTTGTCAAGCGGTTCATCGAGAACCATTGATGAGAAATAAAGCTTCTTTGATTCGATTGCATAAGGGTAAACAACAACAGGCTTGATTGAAGAACCCGGTTGAAGTACGGAGTTGTAGGATCTGTCCCAGCTGAGAGCGCCCTCTTTCTTTGTTGAAGAACCGACTGTTGCAATTACTCTGCCGTCATATCCCATAATTGTTGACGCAATCTGAAGGTCGGAATCATTTGATTTATCAATATTGAGTGCCGCATTTTCAAGGTAGGTCTGAGCCTTTTCATCCATTGCACAGTAGATTTTAAGTCCCTCTGTGTAAAGCTTTGAAGATGCCGCAGATTCGCTTATGTTGTAATATTCTGCAATGTCCTTTTGAAGATCACGAAAGACCTGATCAATATACCAGTTCTGAACATCTGCTTCGTCATCGTCGTCATCGTCATCGGATGCCTGCCAGCCGACAAATGTCATTGTGGCACTTTCTTTCATAGCCGCATCAAATTCGTCTTTAGAAATTTTTTTCTGATCATACATTTCATTGAGAACGATTTCACGGCGCTCCTTGTTGTTTTCGGGGAAAACAAGCGGATTCCATCTTGACGGGTTTTGTGTAATTCCCGCAATTGCCGCACATTCTGCAATTGAACAGTCCTTTATGCTCTTGCCGAAGTAAAGCTGAGCCGCAGATTCAACACCCTGACAGTTATTGCCGAAGTTTACAACATTGAGATAGGCTTCAAGAATCTGATCCTTTGTATATTCCTGCTCAAGCTTTAGTGCCTTTGTGATTTCACGAAGCTTTCTTGTAATTGAAACCTCGTTGTCATCTGTGATGTTCTTAATGAGCTGTTGGGTGATTGTTGAACCGCCGTATGAGTCCGAACCGGTTGCAAGATTTGCAACGGCGGAAAGTGTTCTGCCCCAGTCAACACCGTTGTGGTCAAAGAAACGCTTGTCCTCAATTGCGACAACCGCATCTTTCATTGCCTGAGGAATATCCTGATTGTCAACCCAGATTCTGTTCTCGGTATCGTATAGTTTCTGATACTCTTTAAATTCCTTTGTATCCTCATTCTGAATATATATTCGGCTTGTCTGGTTCATAGACTTTGCCTTGAGGTCGATGCCCGTAGGCTCGGACGCAATGGTGAAAATGTAGACAGCAAGTGAAATGCCCGTAATAAGCAGAGCAACCAGGCATACCGAACAAACGGTAATCAGGAACTTGCCAAAACCCCTGAAAAATCTTTTTACACCTCCGTCAGCTTTTTCGGATAATTCATTTTGCTGAATATCCTTCTTATACTGACTGATGTCAGTTTCACGCTTGTTTCGCATATTATCTCCTTTATCAATTCACAATTTACGGTTAAACGAACAACCGTCGGTTTGTAATTTGTCTGAGTGATTTGCACAAACGCAGTGCGCCGGCTGTAATACATAAATTATATAATAACATATATGTTCAAAATTACAAGCAGAAATACTCATTTGATTATTATATCACCTGAAAAGAAAAAAATAAATATATTAATGCAAATTTCTCTTAAAAAATATGCAGAATTAAGGCGGTCTTTTGGTTGGAATTTTATAAAAATGATGAATATAACCGTTGGTTCGGGAAAAAATAAAAGTAAAAACTGACGGAAAGAGTGCTGTAAAATATGAAAAAAATAGTTGGATTAACAGGTGTGATTCTGATTGCGTGTATGATGATAAGCTCGCTTTTTGCTCCCGTGAATTCTGCGGAAAATACCTCTGCAACAGGCAATTATTCGTCGTCGCAGAATAACGGTACAACGGAAGGAGATTACATCATAAAAGCCGAAAAAGGGTATATTGTAGTGTACAAAAAAGGCGAGGACAAAGCGTATCTGACAACCGACTGCAGAGTATCAAATCTTCCGAAAGGCGACGCACTTTACCTTGAAAAAGGAATTGAAATAAAGGGAAAAGAAAACCTTATGAGGGCTCTTGAGGACTATTGCAGTTAAAGGCTTAATGGTAAGATAATTCTTCATATATATTGACTTTTCTGTGCTTTTGGAGTAAAATCAGACTGATATGCCATAATGTATGGTATCAGGTGCAGAATTTGCCGTAAATTTTTCAAAACAATGAAATCTTGCAAATTTTCTGTTTCTGAAAATCAAGTAAAAATGCAGAAAAGGAGATATTACATATGATTTCTACTGTCATTGACCAGTCGCTCGGTCTTGAGTTCCCTATTTTTCAGGGAGGCATGGCTTGGGTGGCTGATGCATCGCTTGCCGCAGGTGTTTCAAACGCAGGCGGTCTCGGCATTATTGCAGCTATGAATTCCAACGGCGAACAGCTCCGTGAGGAAATCAGAAAGTGCAAAACAATGACCGATAAAATTTTCGGCGTAAACATCATGCTTATGAGTCCGTTTGCAGAGGAAGTAAGCGATGTTGTAGTTGAAGAGGGCATCAAGGTCATCACAACAGGTGCAGGCAACCCCGGCAAGTACATGGCAAAGTGGCTTGAGGCAGGCATCAAGGTTATTCCTGTTGTTCCGAGCGTTGCGCTTGCAAGGAAAATGGAAAAAGACGGTGCTTTTGCCGTTATCGCAGAGGGCGGCGAGTCAGGCGGTCATGTCGGTGATCTCACAACAATGGCTCTTGTCCCTCAGGTTGTTGATGCAGTAAATATACCTGTAATTGCCGCAGGCGGTATTGCAGACGGCAGACAGATTGCCGCAGCATTTATGCTCGGCGCTCAGGGCGTTCAGGTCGGCACAAGATTTCTCGTTGCAAAGGAATGTACTATCTCTCAGGAATATAAGAACAAAATTCTCAAAGCAAGAGATATTGACACGGTTGTAACAGGTAAAAGACTCGGTCATCCTGTTCGTTCAATACGTAACTCGTTTACCCGTGAATATACAAAGGCTGAGTACGATTCGGCTAATGTTTCCGATGAGGAGCTTGAAAATATGGGACTCGGCAGACTCAGAAGAGCCGTGAGAGAGGGCGATGTTTCTCAGGGTACCGTTCTTGCAGGACAGGTTGCAAGTATGGTTAAAAAGGAACAGCCGGCAAGAGAAATGATTGAAGAGATGTTCTCACAGGCAGAAGAAGTATTGAACGGAGCAACAAAATGGGTAAAATAGCATTTATTTTTTCAGGTCAGGGCGCACAGTACAGCGGTATGGGCAAGGATCTTTACGATAATTCGCCTGCCGCAAAGGCTGTTTACGAAATGGCTGATTCTATAAGAGAAAACACTTCAAAGCAGTGCTTTGAGGGTACAATGGAGGAGCTTTCAAAGACAGTAAATACACAGCCGTGTATTTTTACTGCCGACCTTGCGGCCGCAAGAGCTCTTGTTGAAAAGGGTATCACTCCCGATTGCGTAGCAGGCTTTTCACTCGGTGAGATTTCTGCACTTGCTTTTTCGGGAATCCTTTCCGATGAAGAGGCTTTCAGACTCGTTTGCAAAAGAGGCGAGCTTATGGACAAAGCCGCAACGGAAAATCCCGGTGCAATGGCTGCCGTGTTAAAGCTTACTCCCGAAAAGGTTGAAGAAATCTGCTCAAGGTTTGACAAAACATATCCTGTAAACTACAACTCACCGGCTCAGACTGTTGTTGCAACAACAAGTGAAAATGCCGACGCTTTCTGCGAGGCAGTTAAAGCAGAGGGCGGAAGGGCAAAACTTCTTGCAGTAAGCGGTGCGTTCCATTCTCCCTTTATGGCTGATGCCGCAGAGGGACTCGGAAAGTATATGGAAAATGTTGACTTTGCTCAGCCAAAGGTTCAGATTTATTCCGATTACACGGCTCAGCCGTATTCGGGCGATTTCAAAACGCTTGTAAAGTCACAGGTTGAGAATCCCGTAAAATGGCAGACTATTGTTGAAAATATGATTAATGACGGCGTTGACACCTTTATTGAGGTTGGTGTGGGCAAAACTCTCACAGGTCTTGTAAAGAGAATCAACGGAGATGTAAAGGCATTCAAGGTTGAAACTGCGGCTGATATTGACGCACTTGAACTTTGATACTGTTCGGAGGTATAATATAATGAGATTCGAAAATAAAACAGCCGTAGTAACAGGCGGCTCAAGAGGTATCGGCCTTGCAATCGCAACGAAGCTTGCAAAAGAGGGTGCTAACATCGCAATTCTCTATGTAGGTGACGAAAACGAGGGCATTAAGGCTAAGGAAGAGCTTTCACAGTACGGCACAAAGGTTGAGCAGTATTTCTGTGATGTTTCAAACTTTGAAGAGTCAAAGAAGGTTGTCGATAAGGTTATCGAGGAGTTCGGCAGTATCGAAATTCTTGTAAACAACGCAGGTATCACAAGAGATAAGCTCGTTTTAAATATGGACGAAAAAGATTTTGACGCTGTAATCAATGTAAACCTCAAGGGTACATTCAACATGATTAAGCATACATACAAGCACTTTATGAAAAAGCGTTACGGCAGAATCTGCAGCACAGCGTCAATTGTCGGTCTTACCGGCAACGCAGGTCAGGCTAACTATTCTGCGTCAAAGGCCGGTATTATCGGTCTTACAAAGTCGGTTGCAAAGGAGCTTGCCGGCAGAGGTGTTACAGCCAATGCAGTTGCTCCGGGTTACATTGCAACAGATATGACAAGTGTACTTCCCGATAAGGTAAAGGACGCAATGAAAGCACAGATTCCTGCAAAGCGTATCGGTACTCCCGATGATGTTGCAGATGTAGTAGCTTTCCTCTGCTCTGACGATGCCGCTTATGTAACAGGCGAGGTTATCAGAGTTGACGGCGGACTTGCAATGTAATTGATTTGGAGGATATAATGAGCAGAAGAGTAGTTGTAACAGGTATGGGCGCAATTTCACCGATTGGTAACGATGTGCCTACAATGTGGAAAAATATGGTTGACGGCGTTTGCGGTATCGAAACAATCACAGCTTTCGATACAAGTGACCTCAAGGTTCACATCGCAGGTACAGTCAAAAATTTTGATCCCACACAGTATATTGAGAAAAAAGAAGTAAGAAAGCTTGATCCATATACACAGTACGCAATTGCAGCGGCACAGCAGGCAGTTGACGACAGCGGTATCATAGGCAAGATTGACGAGAACCGTTTCGGTGTTTATATCGGTGCAGGTATCGGCGGTTTGCAGACCTTTGTTAAGAATACAGTGGGCATGGAAAACGGAGGCCCGAGAAAGGTTTCTCCTTTCTTCATTCCGATGATGATCGGTAATATCGCAACAGGCAATGTTGCAATCCGTTTTAACGCAAAAGGTGTGTCTCTTTCGGTTATGAGTGCCTGTGCAACAGGTACAAATTCAATCGGTGAGGCTTTCCACTGCATCAAGGACGGCTACGCTGACGCTATCATCGCAGGCGGTGCAGAGGCAGTTGTTGCTCCTCTCACAATTGCAGGTTTCCAGAATATGAAAGCTCTTTCAACAAACGATGATCCAAAGCACGCATCCCGTCCGTTCGACAAGAATCGTGACGGTTTCATCATGGGCGAGGGCGCAGGTATGCTCGTTCTTGAAGAGTATGAGCACGCAGTTGCAAGAGGTGCTAAGATTTATGCAGAGCTTTCAGGCTACGGCAATACTTGTGATGCACATCATGTTACCGCTCCCGATCCTAACGGTGCAGGTCTTGCAAGAGCAATTAAGATTGCTTTTGAGGAGGCAAATGTTGCCGATGACGCACAGCTTTACATCAATGCTCACGGCACAAGCACACATCTTAATGACCTTACCGAAACAATGGCTATTAAAACTGCTCTCGGTGAAAAGGCTTATGATGCAAATATCAGCTCAACAAAATCAATGACAGGTCATCTTCTCGGTGCAACAGGCGCAATTGAGGCTATCGCTTCTGTTATGGCTCTCAATGACGGTATTATTCCGCCGACAATCAACCTTGACGAACCCGATGAAGGTCTTGACCTTAACTATACACCTAACAAAGCAGTTAAGCGTGATGTAAATGTTGCCGCTTCAACCAACCTCGGCTTTGGCGGACATGACGCTTGTCTTGTATTTAAAAAATATTAAGCGAGGGAATTACTATGAATAAAATTGAAGAAATCAAGGAATATATTTCCCTTCTTGAAAATTCTTCTTTGAGCGTTCTTGAAATTGAAAAAGAGGATGGTACAAAGATTCATCTTGAAAAAGAACATCCGGCACAGCAGATTTTTAATGCATCTCCAATCGGTGCATATCAGCCGACTGCAACAGATGTTCCCGCTCCTGCGCCTGTTCAGCCACAGGCTCCTGCGGCTCAGTCTGCCGCTCCCGAGGAAGATGCCAAGACTGTAAACGCTCCGATTGTCGGCGTATTCTATGCCGCATCGGCACCGGGCAAGGCTCCTTTTGCTCCTGTCGGAAAGAAAGTAAGCAAGGGCTCAACCGTTTGCATTATCGAGGCTATGAAGTGCATGAACGAAATTCAGGCTGAGGACGACTATGAAATCGTTGAAGTTCTTGTTAAGGACGGAGATCTTGTTGAATACGGTCAGCCGTTATTCAAGGTTAAATAATCGGAGGACAGTATGAATCAGGAAGAAATTAAAAAGATTTTGCCGCATCGTGACAATATGCTTCTCGTTGAAGAGGCTGAAAGTGTTGACGAAAACACGGCAAAGGGCAGATATACAATCAAAGGTGACGAGTTCTTTTTACAGGGACATTTCCCCGGTAACCCCGTTGTTCCGGGTGTTATTCTCTGCGAAATGATGGGACAGGCAAGCTGTTGCCTTCTTGCAGACAAGGTTAAGAACTGCACACCTTACTTTACAAAGATGAACAATGTTAAGTTCAGAAATCCCGTGAAACCGGGAGACACTCTTGAAAGTGTCTGCACACTCACAAAGAGCAGAGGTGCATTCTACTTTATTGACGCAAAGGGTTATGTTGACGGCAAGCTCTGTGTAAGTGCCGAGCTTTCGTTTGCACTTGTTGAAAATAAGTGATTGATTTTTAAAGGGCTGTCTGTGCCGTTTTGGGTGCAGACAGCCGTAATGCGATAAATAACTGGAAGTGAAAAAATGTTCTCAAAAATTCTGATTGCCAACCGAGGCGAAATTGCAGTAAGAATTATCCGTGCCTGCCGTGAAATGGGCATCAGCACAGTAGCAATTTATTCTGAGGCAGACAAGGACTCCCTGCATGTTCAGCTTGCCGATGAAAGTTACTGCGTAGGCGGTAACCGTGTTGCCGACAGCTACCTCAATATGCCTGCAATTCTCACCGTTGCCGTTGAAAGCGGTGCTCAGGCTATTCATCCCGGCTACGGACTCTTGTCCGAAAATGCCAAGTTTGTTTCGCTCTGTGAACAGTGCAACATCAACTTTATCGGTCCTTCATCCGAAATGATAAAGCTTTTGGGCGACAAGGACAACGCAAGAAAGACTATGCGTGCCGCAGGTGTTCCCGTAACCCCCGGCTGCGATATTGTTGAAAGCGTTGAACAGGCAAAAGAGGAAGCTGAAAAAATCGGTTTTCCGCTTCTCATCAAGGCTCGTTCGGGTGGCGGCGGAAAGGGTATTCGCCGTGTTGATTCAATGGAGCAGTTTGAAGAGGCATTTTTGTCAGCTTCAAGCGAGGCTCAGTCAGCATTCGGTGACGGTGCCTGCTACATAGAAAAATTCATTCACCCTGTAAAACACATTGAAATGCAGCTCTTGTGTGATAAATACGGCAATATCGTTTGTCTTGGCGAGCGTGAATGCTCTGTTCAGAGAAAGAACCAGAAGATGATTGAAGAAAGTCCAAGCCCCGCTCTTGACGAGAAAACCCGTAAAGAGATGATGATTGCGGCTGTTAAGGCGGCAAAGGCAGTCAACTATGTCAATGCAGGCACAGTTGAATTTTTGCTTGATATGGACAACAACTTCTACTTTATGGAAATGAACACCCGTCTGCAGGTTGAACACGGTGTTACGGAAATGGTAACAGGTCTTGATATTGTTCAGTGGCAGATAAGAATTGCCGCAGGTGCAAAGCTTTCCCGCACTCAGGACAGCATCTTCACACACGGCAATGTAATTGAATGCCGAATCAATGCCGAAAATCCGGAAAAGGGATTCAGACCGAGCTGCGGAAGAATTACAAGACTTCACACACCGGGCGGTGCATTTGTAAGATTTGATACGGCGATTTATCAGGACTATTTTGTTCCTCCGTACTATGATTCGATGATCGGCAAGCTGATTGTTCAGGCAAGAAGCCGTGCCGAGGCGATCAGAAAGATGAAAATGGCTCTTTCCGAGCTTACCATTGACGGAATTGACATTAACCGTGATCTTCTTGCCGAGATTCTCTCGGACGAACAGTTTGTGAGCGGTGAATATACAACAGATTTTATGGCAGAGTTTGAAGAGAAACACGCCGACAGGAAGAAGTAAAAGATATGGATTTGTTTGCTTTCAGAAAACCGAAGAATGAGCTTGAGTCCGATGAGGGCGAGAGCAAAAATGTACCCTTCGTTCCCGAAGAAATGTGGATAAAATGCCCCAAATGCAACACTATGCTCCTTACGACTGATATGGAGGAAAATCTTCATGTCTGCACAAAGTGCAACCACCATTTCAGAATGAATGGAAGAGACAGAGTTGAAATGCTTGCCGACAAGGATACCTTTGTTGAGTTTGACGCAGACCTTTCAAGCCATAATATTCTTGATTTTCCGGGATATGACGAAAAGCTTGAAAAGGCGAGAAAAACAGGTGCTAAGGAGTCTGTTATCTGCGGAGAATGTAAGATGAACGGCATTGATACCGTTCTCTGCGTTATGGATCCGACCTTTATGATGGGAAGTATGGGCGTAATCACGGGCGAAAAAATCACCCGTGCGTTTGAATATGCAACCGAAAATGCAATGCCGATTGTTGTTTGTACTGCCGCAGGCGGTGCAAGAATGCAGGAGGGCATCCTCTCGCTTATGCAAATGGCAAAAACTTCCGGTGCGGTAAAAAGACACAGCGACGCAGGTAATCTCTACATCACCGTGCTTACAGACCCGACAACAGGCGGTGTTACGGCGTCGTTTGCAATGGAGGGCGACATTATTCTTGCCGAGCCCGATTGTCTTGTTGCCTTTGCAGGTCCGAGAGTAATCGAGCAGACAATTCGTCAAAAGCTCCCCAAGGACTTCCAAACCTCGGAATTTGTTCTTCAGAAGGGCTTTATTGATTCGGTTGTCAGCAGAAATAACTTGAAATCTACACTTGTAAAATTGCTTAAATTGCACGGTTACAGCGGTGAGGAGGCTTAAAAATGACAGCTTACGAAAAGGTTATGGCGGCGAGAGATGCTAACAAGCTGACCTCGGTTGACTATATTGCCCATATGTTCGGTGACAGCTTCATTGAGCTTCACGGTGACCGCAGATATGCCGACGATAAAGCAGTTGTTGCAGGACTTGCAATGCTCTTTGACACTCCTGTTACTGTAATCGGAATTGAAAAGGGCAGAAATACAAAAGAGCGTGTTGAACGCAACTTCGGTCAGGCTCATCCCGAGGGCTACCGCAAGGCTTTAAGACTTATGAAACAGGCTGAAAAGTTCAGAAGACCTGTTCTTTGCCTTGTTGATACAAGCGGTGCATACCCCGGAATCGGTGCGGAGGAAAGAGGTCAGGGACAGGCTATTGCCGAAAACCTCATGGAAATGATGACTCTCAAAACTCCCGTACTTACCGTTCTTATCGGTGAGGGCGGCAGCGGCGGTGCGCTTGCACTTGCAGTTTCCGATGAAGTATGGATGCTTGAAAATTCCGTTTATTCGGTAATTTCTCCCGAGGGTTGTGCGTCAATTCTCTGGAAAGACAGTTCAAAGGCGGCTGATGCGGCAGAGGCTCTCAGGCTTACCGCACAGGATTTGTTTGACCTCGGTGTAATCGAGAGAATCATCCGTCAGCCAAAGGCAGGCGATCATGCTATGTTTGAAAGCCTTAAAATGCTCATCAAAAGAACATTTGAAAAGAATCTTGCCCTTGATGACGAAGAGCTTTTGAATGCACGCTATGAGCGTTTCCGCAAAATCGGCAGACCCGAATAATTTATTTTAAACCTAAACATAAAAACGGCAGGAAAGACAATTTGCAAAACTGCAATGCCTTTCCTACCGTTTTATTTTTTAATTTTTTAATTATATGTGCTGTAATCCCCGTCGTACATTTCAGGACGATTCACCCAGTCACTAATGGAGTTGTTACCGAAAATTGATTTGCTGTTGCCCGATACCGCTGCAGTTACATTGATTGCAATGCCTGCAATAATGACCGCACCAATCACACAGGCGGCAACAATTTTCACGATTTTAAAAGCTTTCTTTTTATCAATCGGCTGTTCTGCCGGCGGAATGTAGGGAATGGGTGGCTGATTTATTTCAAGTTCGGGCATTTCATTTTGAATCTGCGGTGCAAAGCCCTCCGCCTGTTCAAAGCCTGTCTGCGGCAAAGGCGAGGTGTACTCAGTTTCGGTTGTTTCATTATTCTGTGTATGTAAAGCTTCGGAAATTTTTGTTCCGCACATCTGACAAAACGCAGACTCGGTTTCAAAACCGCAATTAGGACATTTCATAGATTTGTACCTCGTAATTTTTGATAGTATGACACCATTTTATAACAATATTCACTTAAAGTCAATAAATGTGACAAAATCGCTCGGGATAAAGTTTGATATTATGTAAATAATATCGCAAAATTTTTGCAAAATAAGCCTGTATCTGTTGAAAACAAGGGTAGTGTAGTGTATAATCTAAGTACGAATTGCAACATTATGTTGCAATTCAGAGATTCAATGTTCCATTGAACCTCTGAGGAGCTAACGCTCCTATGTACAAGATTGCAAGCAAGGCAGAGCGTTGCTGCAATTTAAATTTAGTGAATGATTGAATAGAAAATAAAATACACACAGTGAAAGGATGAGTGCCTTGAGAGGACTGTATTCGTCAAAGACAAAAATCCGTAATCAAATTTTCACCGAGGTTGCAAGGTTTGCATACGAGGGCGGAGATTATTCAAAATTTGAAAATCTTCCGTATGAAATTATCCCGGGTGAAATTTCAACATACCGTGAAAGTATATTTCTCGAAAGAGCCATTGTCGGCGAAAGACTTCGCCTTGCAATGGGACTTCCGCTTTTGCCCGTTTCAAAACAAGCGCCTATCTCAACAGGTGTTGAAGAAAGTATGATTGACGAAAAGGTTTACGATCCGCCGTTAATCAATATAATAAAATTCGCCTGTCATAAGTGTGCTGAAAAAAGAGTGGTTGTGACAGACGGCTGTCAGGGCTGTCTTGAACACCCGTGTACAGAGGTTTGCCCGAAGGGAGCAATCTCGATTGTACACGGAAAATCGCATATTGACGATGAAAAATGCATCAAATGCGGAAAATGTCAGGGTGCGTGTCCGTACAATGCAATCATAAAGCAGGAGCGTCCGTGTGCCGCCGCATGCGGTATGAAAGCTATTCACAGCGATGAGCATGGAAGAGCAGATATTGATTATAACAAGTGCGTTTCGTGCGGAATGTGCCTTGTAAGCTGTCCGTTCAGCGCAATTGTTGACAAAAGTCAAATTTTCCAGACTATTATGGCAATCAACAGCGGCACACCTGTTTATGCCGCTGTTGCACCTGCAATTGCAGGTCAGTTCAAGGGACTTCCGTCAAATAAAATCAGAAATGCCTTTAAGGCTCTCGGCTTTACCGATGTTGTCGAGGTTGCGGTCGGTGCCGACCTTTGTACGGTTGAAGAGGCAAAGGATTTTATGGAAGAAGTTCCCGAAAAACAGCCGTTCATGGCGACTTCCTGTTGCCCGGCATGGAGCGTTATGGCGAAGAAAACTTTCCCCGATATCGCTCCGTACATTTCAATGGCACTCACTCCTATGGTTCTCACGGGCAGACTTACAAAACAGCATTATCCCGATTGCAGGGTTGTGTTTATCGGACCATGTGCCGCTAAAAAGCTTGAGGCAAGCCGCAGAAGTATCCGAAGTGATATCGACTTTGTGCTGACTTTTGAAGAAGTTGCAGGAATGTTTGCCGCAAAAGAGGTTGATTTTAACGCTGTTGAGGTTGACGAAAAACCGCTTTCATTCTCAAGCGCAGACGGCAGAGGCTTTGCTGTAAGCGGCGGTGTTGCAAAGGCTGTTGTCAATGCAATCCACAAGCTTGATCCCGAAAGAGAGGTCAAGGTTGCCAATGCACAGGGACTTGACGAGTGCGTAAAGCTTTTGCGTATGGCAAAGGCCGGCAAGTACAACGGCTATCTGCTTGAGGGTATGGCTTGCCCCGGCGGTTGTGTTGCAGGTGCCGGAACAATCAACAATCCCGACAAATCTGCAATGGAGGTTCTCAAAAGCAAAAAAGAATCGTGCTTTGAGGGCGCTGTTGACACTCCGTTTATTGACCGCTTGTCAACACTTGAAAATATGTATAACGAGTTTGATAAGATGAAAGAAATTTAACAGGTCGGGTGATATTTTGAAAATGGTGATGTTAATTTTACGCATAATCGGCATTGCCGTGGTAGTTGTATTTCTCGGATTTTTCGTAATTCCGATGACTCACGGAATTATCAACCCGGGCAATATTGCAGGAACTATTTTGTGTCTGTGGCTGTTGTGCGTGTTAATTCCGCCAGTTCACGGCGCAATAAAGGCATTTTGCTTTAAGCATTTGTTTACTAAAATAGTTTTTCGTGTAGTGAATATCGGCTTTATTGCTTTTGCCGTTTACGGTGCGATTGTCACCTCTGCAATGGTGTGGGCAACCTGTCAGGCTCCGCCCGAAAACTCAACTGCAATTGTCCTCGGTGCTCAGGTTAAGCCGTGGGGACCGTCGGTAATTTTGCGTGGCAGAATTGACGCCGCAAAATCATATCTTGACGATTCTCCGAACGCAAATGCCGTTCTCAGCGGAGGACAGGGAAGTGACGAGATTATGAGTGAGGCACAATGCATGTACAATGTGCTGACGGAGTCGGGCATTGATTCTTCAAGACTTTATATGGAGGACAAGTCAACCAACACAACCGAGAATATAAGAAATTCAATGAAAATTATTGAGGACAACAACCTTAATACCGATATTACGATTGTGACGGACGGTTTTCATCAGCTCAGAGCGAGGATAATCTGTTCGCAACTCGGCATAAAAGGAAATGTCGGAGCAGTAAGCTCCGACACAAGGCTTTTGTATGTCCCTACTTATGCTGTTCGTGAGTGGTTCGCTCTTCCGTTTCAGCTTCTGTTTCGGTAGTCACAATCTCGGTGATGTCACCGTTTGTGTCAAAGTGAGGCTTTGTCCTGTGACAGTTTGCAAACTCAAGCGGATAAACCTCGTGTTCCGTAACATCAACAATAGGGGAAATCTCCTTTTGGCTGTTCCGTGAGGGCAACTCAATCGGATATTTTTCGTGCTGTCCCTCGTTATGATTAATATCGTAAAAACTCATAATAAAAACCACCTTTCTGTGAGGTGGTTTTATTTTTTGCAGAATTTTAAATTATATGCAGAGAAAACCTAATTTGTATCGTGCTTCAACTCAAGAATGTAGTCGGTTGAAACTTTGTACAGCTTTGCAAGCGAAATAAGAACCTCTGACGGCACATCACGGTTTCCGTTTTCGTATCTGAAATACTGTGGCTGTTTCATGCCGAGATATTCTGCAACATCTTTCTGCGTCATATCGTGATCCTCACGCAACTCCCTTATCCTTTTATAATAAGGCATTTTATCACCCTTTTTATTTATTTGCTATTGACAGAATAACATTCTTTGTGATAAAATTTCTGTATAATAACCATATGGTTATAAAGACGATTAAGAGGAGTGTAGAATATGAAAAGAAAAAAAGTAATAGTTTCAGGTGTATTATGTGTATCGATAAGTATAGCAAGTGTGCTTTGTGGGTGTTCATCACAAACTGAAAATAAAACAGGTGACGCTTTTATTATAAATAACGGCGGTGAATATTACATTAACGGTTTAGTTGCAAAAATGGAATCAGACGGAAGTGCAAAATCGGTTGGTTATCCCAAAGAAGAGTCAGATTACATTTATGCAAATGACAATGCTCCTGTTATTCTAAAAAACGGAAAATATGTTTTTTGGAATAACACAATTTACGGTGAAAAAGGTGATGATAAGGCGGAGTTGTATAAATATGCCTTTACATCAGACCCATTAGTGATTGAAAAAGAATTGTGGGTTGATAATGATACTTTGTCAAGCAGTTCTGTTTTTGAAAATCACGAATACCACGGCTGTATGGCTCAGTGGAAAACTGACGGTGATTATGTGTATTTTATAACAGAACCGCAAAAAGACTATGTAAATGTTGATAAGCCGATTTATTATAAGCTCGGACGAATCAGTTTTGACGGAAAAACAATTGAATCAGTTAACAGTATCACGGCTTCTTCATATACAATTGATAACGGATGGATTTATTATTTTGATAACGGTTATGTGGGAAATGAAAATGATTTTAGTATAGAATCAGAAAATGTTGGTCTGTATAAAATAAAGATTGACGGCAGTCAAAAGCAGAAGTTGCAAGGCAATATGGAACAGCCGAGCGGATATGAATATCAGTATAATGACCTTTACAAAAATATATGTTGTTATGGAGATTATTTGTATTTTATTGATTATTCTGAATCGACAGGCGGAAAGGTATGTAGGATAAAAACCGACGGTACCAAGTATGAGGTGCTAAGTCAGAATAATGCGTACAGTATTACAGTTGATGTGAAGAATAACAAATTGTATTATGCTCAACAAAATGATTATTACAGAAAGCTGTATGAGGTATCGCTTGATAGCAAACAGGAAGTTGAACTTTATGATGATAAACTCTATTCGGTAAATATCGGCAGAACTCCTATTGAGTATTATAACGGATACTTGTATTTGTCTTGTTATGATTACAATGGTATAAGTCCTAATATGGATTATGAAAAATATAATTGTGAAAGATATGATATAAATAATAATGTAATGGAGGTTATGAGAATATCATATAAGGATGTTGAAATTGACAACGGCGGTATTTCAGCAGCAACTCGTAAAGAGGGTCCGTATTTAAAATGGGATAAGGCTGAAAAGAGATAAATAATAAAACAGTCGGGAAGACAATGGTTTGCATTTTGCAAACTGTCTTCCCGACATCCATTTTACATTTTCAATTTTTAAATTTCAATTTGTAAACTTCCGCTCGGGAAATATAAGTTTCGCATTAATAAAACTATCTACACGAACAGGGTGCAGCGACACGCTGCTTACATGCTTTCGGGACAAGAGATGTTGAACATTGTAAGAACATTTTTGATAACGGCTCTTACGCAGTTGCAAAGTGCAAGTCTTGCCTGCATAAGACCTTCTTCTTCGCCCTTAACACGGCAAGCATTGTAGAATTTGTGGAAAAGTGTTGCAAGCTGTGTTACATAGCGTGTAACCTTGGTCGGATCGTAATCCTTTGCCGCACTGATGATTTCGTTGGTGTATGACGCAAGATGATTGATGAGTTCCTTTTCTTCGGGAGCTGTGAGGAGTGCAAGCTCTGCGTCTGTACATTCTCTCGGAGAAATGCCCTCTTTTGCAAGTGACTTGAAGATACTGCAAATTCTTGCGTGTGCGTATTGAACATAATAAACAGGGTTCTGATTGTCCTGACTTACTGCAAGGTCAAGGTCAAAGTCCATCTGTGTGTTAGCCTCTTTGGTGTTAAAGAGGAACCTTGCGCTGTCAACAGGCACTTCGTCAAGCAAATCGCCAAGCTGAATAGCCTTGCCTGTACGCTTGCTCATTTTTACAAGCTCACCGTCCTTAACAAGCTTAACAAGCTGCATAAGAACAACATTGAGCTTGTCACCGTCATAGCCGATAGCGTCCATTGCGCCTTTCATTCTCATAACATGACCGTGATGGTCTGCTCCCCAAACATCAATAAGAGTTGTGAATCCACGGTCAAATTTGTTCTTGTGGTATGCGATGTCGGCTGTAAAATATGTCGGGTTGCCGTTCTGACGAATGAGAACATCGTCCTTTAATTCAAGGTTGTCAATGTATTTCTGTGACTTGCCCTCTTTGAGAAGCTTCTGTGTGAGCACCTCTTTGTTCTTGTACCAAACGGCACCCTCTTTTTCGTAGGTAAGTCCTTTTTTCGTGAGAAGGTCAACAACAGCCTTAACAGCACCGCTCTTGTGAAGCTCGCTTTCAAAGAACCACTTGTCATAGAAAATCTTGTATTTTTCCATATCAGCCTGCATCTTCTTGATGTTCTTAGGAAGTGCATAGTCAACAAGAGCCTTTTTGCGTTCTTTTGCGCTTACATTAACAAGGCTGTCGCCGTTTAGGTCAGCATATTCTTTTGCAAGGTCTTTGATATCCTCGCCCTGATAGCCATCCTCGGGGAACTCTATCTTATCGCCCTTGAAAATCTGAAGATATCTTGCTTCAAGTGAACAGCCGAATTTTTCAATCTGATTGCCGGCGTCGTTTACATAAAATTCACGCCATGCGTTGTAGCCCGCTTTGTCAAGAACAGCGGCAAGACAGTCACCGAGAGCGCCGCCTCTTGCGTTGCCCATGTGCATAGGACCTGTCGGGTTGGCTGATACAAACTCAACCATAACCTTTTCATCTCTGCCGTATTCACTTCTGCCGTATGCCTCGGGATTGGCAAGGATTTCTCTGATTACAGCCGAATAAAATTCAGTGCCGAGGAAGAAGTTGATGAATCCCGGACCTGCTGTTTCAAAGCGGTCAAACATTGTACCCTCAAGGTCAAGGTTTGATGTGATAGCCTGTGCAATTTTGAAAGGCGGCATACGGAATGCCTTTGCGCCTGCCATTGCCGCATTTGTTGCAAAGTCGCCGTGGCTTCTGTCTGCGGGTGTTTCAATGATGAACGGAGCGGCTTCCGCCTGCGGAAGTTCACCGTTTGTTATTGCCTTTTCAATTGCTTTTTCAATTGCTTTTTTTAGCTGTTGTACAGCAAGTGCGTATGTATCCATATCAATCTACCTCATTTTCAAACTTTTCTTTTTCTTCAACCGTAATTTTAAACTTGTTTTCGCTCACAAGGTCATTGTTGAAATCAAGCGTGTAACTGACCTCAAGCGTTCCGCCGTTTTTGGTGAGGGAGTTGTTCATTGTTTTTGTGAAAACTCCTATCATAAGGTCGCCTGCAGGCGTCTGATACAGGCATTGATGCCGTCTGCCTTTTTCAAGCATAAGCTGTGAACGCATGGGACCTTTGCGTGTAATTGTCACCGTATTGTCCTGAACTTTTATGAGATTGTCGTAAAAGCTCTGCGGTGCATCCTCGTCATATTCTTTGTAGCCTATGTAACAATGGTCTTTTTTCATCAGAAAATTTCCCTCTGTGAGAACCTCAATTCTGTCGCTTTCATCGTCAAGAATCTGTTCGCCCAGAATGGAAATCATATATTTGCATTTTTTCTTTTCCTTATCTGTCATATCTTCCCTCGTTAATACTGTTCAATGTCAATTTGTGTAACAGTATGCTCCATATTTCTGCCGAGAAACAGTCCTGCAACGCTTTTAAATCCGTCGGGAGTGTCGCTTACATAAAATTCAGGAGTCTGATGCACACCGTCTGTGTTGAGCAGATTGTTTTCTCTGAGAATTTTTGAGCAATAGATTGCAGTTTCATATCCCGAATCAACAAGCGTAACTCCGTCACCCATAAAGTCAGCAATTGCGTCACGCAAAAGCGGATAGTGAGTGCAACCGAGAATGAGGGTGTCAACGCCTGTTTCCTTGAGTTCGGAAAGATATCTTCTGATGACAAGCCGTACAATCTGATCGTCACGACAGATGAAACCGTTTTCAACAAGCGGAACAAAAAGCGGACACGCCTGCTCATAAACCTTGTATTTCGGATTAAGCTTTTCAAGACGGAGCTTGTAGCTGTGGCTCGAAATGGTTGCGGCAGTGCCGATAATTCCGATTTTACCGTTCTTTGTTTTTCGGTCGGCAATGAATGCGGTCGGGTTTACAACACCCGTGTACGGAACGGAAAGCTTTTCTTCAAGCATATCGCCTGCAACCGAACTTACCGTACCGCAGGCTGCAACAACTGTTTTGACATTGTGTTTCAACAGAAAATTTGCGTCCTGAAGGGCATACTTTGAAATTGTTTCACGACTTCTGTTGCCGTAGGGTACTCTTCCCGTATCTCCAAAGTATATTATTTTCTCGTTTGGCAGCACATGCAAAAACTCTTTTACAGCGCTGAGTCCGCCTAATCCAGAGTCAAAAACTCCGATAGCATCTTGACAAGACATAATAAAACCTTCTTTTACATTAATATACAGCTTAAATAATAACACAATAATGTGCGTCTTGCAAGTCAAAACCTTTGACAAATCTGTTATTTGATTGTATAATGAATTCTGACAAACTAAGACAAACTAATCCGAGAGGAAGATTAAGTTGGAATTTAAAAAAGCTTTTGATTATATCGTCGGCAAGGTTGAAGAAGAACTTGTAAAACAGAATTATACAAAGCAGAAGGTTGTTGCCGAAAACGACAACGAGCTTGTTTCGCTTTTTACAAGTGCGTCACTTGCATATTCGGTAGTATATTATAAGGATAAGGAACAGATGGTACTCCGTTCCTGCACAATGACCGATGAAGGTCCCGACAACGAATGGAAAACACTTGCAACATGGCTTTACGATGAAACAGTCGGCACACAGAAGGACGCCGACAGTATCGCAAATGACTTTATCGAAGGCGTTTCGGGTACACTTGCAATCAAAAGGGCAAAGCAGGTTAAGCAGAAAAAGAAAAAGGATGACGACGGAACCGCCGATCCGAAGTTTCTCGCAAAGCGTTTTGTAACATATTTCCCCGAGCTTCGTGAGGAAATTAAAAACGAGGAGGATTGCTACTTCCCGTTCAGAGGCGCAACATTCGCAAAAGAGCATATTGCTCCGAAGATTCCTATGTATATTAAGCGTGCAAATAAGAATGAAATCGAGAAGTTTGCAAATGTGTTCAATGTTCAGTACAACAACGGTGATGTTGACACAAGGGCAATCATCACAATCGTTTTGCTCAATTCACTTGATGACGCTGAGTATAATGCACTTTATGAGCATTTCAACGACGAACTCAAGGTTGCCGCTTTAAATGCAAGAGCTTTTAAGGGCAAGACAGTAAAGCCTGAAAAAGTTAAGAAAGTTAAGGCAAAGGCAAACACTCTTACAAAGAACTGATTTAATTGAAATTCACCGTAAAATCCCGTCTTGACGGGCGGGTTTTACGGAATATAGCAGAAAACACAGAATTTCTGCGGATAAATTGCAAAAAAGGCTTGACTAAAGCCTTTATATATGGTAGAATAACCTTACCTCTGAAAGGGGCTTATTTTTTTGTGTCCTATTGAGGGAGGCTAAAATATTCCGAAAAAACCGGGAGGTGCCGTTATGAGAGTAAAAATCACATTGGCCTGCACAGAGTGCAAACAGCGTAATTACAACACAATGAAGAACAAGAAGAACAGTCCTGACAGACTTGAAATGAACAAGTACTGTCGTTTCTGTAAAAAACACACTCTTCACAAGGAAACAAAATAACGGAGGTACATCATGGCTGAGAAAAAGTCTGAAAATGCAAAAGCAGCTGCTAAAAAGACTGCTAAAAAGCCTAATGTTTTCAAAAGGCTCGCAAAGTACCTCGGCTCCTGTAAGAGTGAAATCAAAAAGATCACATGGCCCACAGCGAAGCAGACAACAAAGAACTTTGGTATTGTCATTGCTATGGTAGCTATTGTAGGCGTATTTATCTTTGCCCTTGATCAGGGCTTGTACGCTCTCGTTGGTCTTTTTATGAACACAACCGCCTGATTCGTATCTGACATTGCTTGAATCACGAAAGGAAGAAAGTTGTTATGGCAGAATCAGAAGCAAGATGGTATGTTGTTCATACCTATTCGGGTTATGAAAATAAGGTTGCAACAGATCTTATGACCACAGCCGAAAACAGAAATCTTCAGGATATGATTATTGATGTCAAAGTTCCTGTTGAAATCGTAACCGAAACAGTCGGCGATAAGACCAAAGAGGTTGAAAACAAACTGTTTCCGGGCTATGTTTTCGTTAAGATGGTCTATACAGACGAAACCTGGTATGTTGTGCGCAACATCAGAGGCTGTACAGGATTTGTGGGACCCGGATCAAAGCCCGTACCACTTACAGATGCGGAAGTTTACAGAATGGGTGTTGAAACACGAAGCGTTAAGCTTAACTATTCTGTCGGCGATTCAGTTCGCATTATAGACGGTCCGCTTGAGGATTTTGTCGGTGTTGTTGAAGAAATTGATGCTGACAAAGATTATGTCCGTGTAGTTGTTTCTATGTTCGGACGAGAAACTCCGGTTGAACTTGAGCTTGCTCAGGCTGAACCGATAGAAGATTAATCAAATAATAATCAGCCGATTGGCTTTTTATTGGGAGTGTAACGCTCCCTGTGGGAGGGACCCTACACAGTGGCTTCCCGCAATTTACCACGAATTTTGGAGGTGCAAACACAATGGCTCAGAAGGTTGTAGGCTTAATTAAGCTGCAGATTCCCGCCGGAAAGGCTACTCCGGCACCACCTGTTGGTCCGGCTCTCGGTCAGCACGGTGTAAACATTGTTGCGTTCACAAAGGATTTTAATGAGCGTACAAAGAATGATATCGGTCTTATCATTCCGGTAGTAATTACTGTATATGCAGACCGTTCATTCACTTTCATTACAAAGACTCCGCCTGCTGCGGTTCTTCTTAAGAAGGCTTGCGGTATCGACAGCGGTTCAGGCGTACCTAATAAGACAAAGGTAGCTCAGATCACTCGTGAGCAGATCACAAAGATTGCAGAGCAGAAGATGCCTGACCTCAACGCAGGTTCACTTGATGCTGCTATCAGCATGATTTCCGGTACAGCAAGAAGCATGGGTATTACAGTAGTTGACTAATTATTTCCGGGTGGGAGGATAATTCCGATTGACCACCTAACAATGGAGGAAGACTGATGAAACACGGTAAGAAATATGTTGACGCTGCTAAGCTCGTTGACAGAACTAAATTATATGATACAAACGAGGCACTTGACACAGTTATCAAGACTGCAGTTGCTAAGTTTGACGAAACAGTTGAGCTTCATGTAAAGCTCGGCGTTGACAGCCGTCATGCTGACCAGCAGGTTAGAGGTGCGGTTGTTCTTCCTAACGGTACAGGTAAAAAGGTTAGAGTTCTTGCAATTTGTAAGGGCGCTAACGAAGAGCTTGCCAAGGAAGCCGGTGCTGACTTTGTCGGTGCTGAGGATATGACACAGAAGATTCAGCAGGAGAACTGGATGGACTTTGATGTTCTTATTACAACTCCCGATTGTATGGGTCTTGTAGGTCGTCTTGGTAGAATCCTCGGTCCCCGCGGTCTTATGCCAAACCCAAAGGCAGGTACTGTAACTCCTGACATTGCCAAGGCTGTTAAAGAAGCTAAGGCAGGTAAGATTGAGTACCGTCTTGACAAAACAAACATCATTCACTGCCCAATCGGTAAGGCAAGCTTTGGCGCTGAGAAGCTCGGTGAAAACCTTGACACTCTCATGGGCGCTATCGTAAAGGCTAAGCCTGCTGCAGCTAAGGGTCAGTACATCCGCTCAGTTGCCATTACTTCAACAATGGGTCCGAGCGTTCGCATCAACCCTGCTAAGTTTGGTGCTTAATTTCAGTTATTTACACAATAGTGTGAATATATAAAATTCGCTGTTCTAAAGACAGCAGGTGCGTAAGCGTAAAGGTTTTTCCTGCCTGCCGAGGAAGATGCAAATTACATTGTTTTGTATTTTTGCAGCCGTCCGCGGTAAAACGGACGGCTGTTTTTTATGAACTGCGTTACAAATATTTTGGAGGTGAATTTATCTTGCCAAGTCAAAGTGTTTTAGAGCAGAAGAAAGCAATTGTTGCAGAGCTTTCGGAAAGACTCAAAAGCTCAATCACAGGTGTGGTTGTCAGCTACGAGGGTATCAACACAGAGGACGATACAAAGCTCAGAAAAGAGCTTCGTGAGAACGATGTTAAGTACACTGTAGTAAAGAACACACTTCTTTCCCGTGCTTGCGAGGAAGCAGGTCTTGATGACATTAAGCCTGTTCTCGAGGGTACAACAGCTATTGCTACAAGCGACAGCGAGTACGCTGCTGCTGCAAGAATCCTTTGCAACTATGCTAAGGATCATGACAACTTTAAGGTTAAGTCAGCTTATCTTGACGGTGCCGTAATTGATATGGACACAATCGTTGCCCTTTCAAAGCTCCCAACAAGAGAAGTTCTTCTTGCAAATGTTCTTGGTGCATTCCAGGCACCTATCGCATCCTTTGCACGTGCCGTACAGGCTATCGTTGACAAGGGCGGCGTTGAAGCTTGTGCTGCTGAGGCAGCAGAAGAGGCTCCTGCTGAGGCAGAAGCTCCTGCAGCAGAATAATCGGCTGCAATTAATTAAAATTTTACTAATTATCATATTGGAGGTAAATTACAATGGCATCAGAGAAAATTACTGCTATTATTGAAGAATTAAAAGGCCTCACAGTTCTTGAGCTTTCAGAGCTCGTTCACGCTGTAGAGGATGAGTTTGGTGTATCAGCTGCTGCTGCAGTTGCAGTTGCTGGTCCTGCTGCTGACGGTGGCGCTGCTGCTGCTGAGCAGACAGAGTTTGATGTAGTTCTTAAGGCTGCAGGCGGCAACAAGATTGCTGTTATCAAGGTTGTTCGTGAAGTAACAGGTCTTGGCCTTAAGGAAGCAAAGGCGCTCGTTGACGGTGCTCCTAAGGCTCTCAAGGAAGGCGTTTCTAAGGAAGACGCTGAAGCTATCAAGACTAAGCTCGAAGAGGCTGGCGCTGAAGTAGAACTTAAGTAATTTTACTTATAGCTTGCATTTTAAGTCCGACAGATTTCTGTCGGACTTTTTTGCGTTTATTGTTAAAATTTGTCATTTTTGATTTTGTATAAATTCAATTTTTTATCTTACAATAAAAGAGTATGGACAATATAATCACAATGTCTGTTTTAACCGCTTTTGATTACTGTTTTGCTTGACGAGCCGATTCTTTTGTGATAAACTATTAACGAACATAGGGTGTTGGATATTAACGCTGACAAGGGGTATTTGTCGCAATTCCACTATCTATGTGAATTCAGAAAACATAGAAAGGTTGATACTGAAATGGCAAAGATTGATTTAACAAAGTACGGTATTACAGGTACCACTGAAATCGTTCACAATCCTTCTTATGAAGAGCTTTTCAAAGAAGAAACAAGACCCGAACTCGAGGGTTATGAAGTTGGTCAGGAAACTGAGCTTGGCGCAGTTAATGTTAAGACCGGCGTTTACACAGGTCGTTCACCTAAGGACAAGTTCATTGTTATGGACGAGAACTCAAAGGACACTGTTTGGTGGACTTCTGACGAGTACAAGAACGACAACCATCCTGCATCTGAGGAAACTTGGAAGGCAGTTAAGGAAATCGCAAAGAAAGAGCTTTCTAACAAGAAGCTTTATGTTGTAGATGCTTTCTGCGGTGCTAACAAGGACACAAGAATGGCTGTTCGTTTCATCGTTGAGGTTGCTTGGCAGGCTCACTTTGTAACAAATATGTTCATCACTCCTTCAGCTGAAGAGCTTGAAAACTTTGAGCCTGATTTCGTTGTTTACAACGCATCAAAGGCTAAGGTTGAAAACTACAAGGAGCTCGGTCTTAACTCAGAAACAGCTGTTGTATTCAACATCACAAGCCGTGAGCAGGTTATCATCAACACATGGTACGGCGGTGAGATGAAGAAGGGTATGTTCTCAATGATGAACTACTACCTCCCGCTCAAGGGCATCGCATCAATGCACTGCTCAGCCAACACAGATAAGAACGGCGAGAACACAGCTATCTTCTTCGGTCTTTCAGGTACAGGTAAGACTACACTTTCAACAGATCCTAAGAGACTCCTCATCGGTGATGACGAGCACGGCTGGGACGACAACGGCGTATTCAACTTTGAAGGCGGCTGCTATGCTAAGGTTATCAACCTTGACAAAGAGTCAGAGCCTGACATCTACAACGCTATCAGAAGAGACGCTCTTCTTGAAAATGTTACTGTTGACAAGGAAGGCAAGATTGACTTTAACGACAAGACTCTAACAGAGAACACTCGTGTATCATATCCGATTGATCACATCGACAACATTGTTCGCCCTGTTTCTTCAGCTCCTGCTGCAAAGAATGTAATCTTCCTTTCAGCTGATGCTTTCGGCGTACTTCCGCCTGTTTCAATCCTCACACCTGAGCAGACAAAGTACTACTTCCTCTCAGGCTTCACAGCTAAGCTTGCAGGTACAGAGCGTGGCATCACAGAGCCAACTCCAACATTCTCAGCTTGCTTCGGTCAGGCATTCCTCGAGCTTCATCCTACAAAGTATGCTGAAGAGCTCGTTAAGAAGATGGAAATGAGCGGTGCTAAGGCATACCTCGTAAACACAGGTTGGAACGGCTCAGGCAAGCGTATCTCTATTAAGGATACTCGTGGTATCATCGACGCTATCCTTGACGGTTCTATCACAAAGGCTCCTACAAAGACAATTCCACACTTCAACTTTGAAGTTCCTACAGAACTCCCCGGTGTTGATTCAGGCATCCTCGATCCTCGTGACACATATGCAAATGTTGCTGATTGGGAAGAGAAGGCTAAGGATCTTGCAAGCCGTTTTGTTAAGAACTTTGCTAAGTACGAAGGCAACGAAGCTGGTAAGGCTCTCGTTGAAGCAGGTCCTAAGGCTTAATTTGCCCGACTGCGCTTAACGCATCATAATTGGTGCAACCTTTATCTAATAAAAATTTCACCCGAAAGGTTTTTGAAAAATTCCTTTCGGGTGTTTTTTATTGAGATTATACTTACAAAAATGCGGACATTTCTTTTATGTTTTCTTCTTCGGTTTCTAACATTCTTTTGGCGAGGAGGCTGACATGGGGGTCATTGCCGTTATATTCTCGGATTTTGCGTGACATTTTATTTACTCCCATTGTGTTGCCTTTTATCATCATTTCGGCAATATGCGAAGATGACGAGTCACGCTTTAAATCCCTTTGTGCGGCATAGCGTGTCATTGCTTTTGTCATATTACTCACTCTGTGTGGCTCTGCACCACGATTTTGCAACATTTTATTTGCACAATGATACAGCTTTCCGTATTTAATAAGATGTTCGCACAAAACACCGTCAACCTTGCTGTCCTTCAAACTTTTCCTCACGCTCGTAATTCCCTGACAGCCCATTTCGGCATTCTGCAAAACGCAGTTGAGCATTTCAATATCGTTAGTCATAACAAATCACCTCTGTAGATATTATTTACGGGAATTTTTGTATTTATGCAACCGTAAAAAATTAGGTTGCAACACAGCCGTTTTTATGGTTTAATATCTATTAGATAATAAAAAATAGGTGATTTTATGGTTGACACAAAGTTACATACAATAAAACTTCCGTATCCAGACAAGGGTGACAGAAATGTTTGGGTTTATGTTCCGTCACATTCCGACGGTGAAAAACTTCCCATTGTATATATGACTGACGGACAGAATCTTTTTGACGATAATTCAACTCCGCACGGTTCGTGGGAGGTTGTAAAAGCTGTTGAAAATGAGCAGAAAAGCGGTGTAGGCAACGCTGTAATCGTAGGTATTGACAACGGTAATGCTTGGCGTGACAGCGAGCTTACACCGAAATCAATCGGTGAGGTTCAGCACCTTGAAATGTTCTGCGAGGATTTCAAACCCGAGGGCGAAATCTTTGACAATTTTCTTATGAATACCGTCATTCCGTATGTTGAAAATAATTTCCCCGTATGCACCGACAGACAGAATGTTGCCATCTGCGGAAGTTCATCGGGCGGACTTATGTCATTTTTTTCGGCTTTTGAACACCCGGAAAAATTCGGCTATGCAGGTGTGTTTTCTCCTGCATTTCTCTGTTACACAAGAGAGGATTGGGCGAAATATCTTTCGACAAAAATTGTTGAAAATATGCCGTACCTCTACATCTATACGGGTAACGGTGACGAGCTTGAAGAGATGATTTTTGAAAGCACCGAAATGCTCTATGAACTTTTGGAAGAAAGCTTCTACCCGTATGACAGAATGAACGAGGTCATTCTTTTTGAAAACGCACACAATGAAAAATCTTGGCGAGAAATTTTCCCCGATTTTCTCCACACATTTTTGAGCAGACTTTGATAATATGAACAGCAAAATTGATATAAAAATATGCACCATTGATATGCTGACGAACCTGCAATATCTTTGCAGAACAACTTTTTACGAAACTTTCTCCGATTCAACCGATGAGGAGGATATGCGAAAATTTCTTGCAGAAACCTATTCAGCGGAAAAGCTGTCAGCAGAACTTGCAAACTCCGAAAGTGTAACCTTTATAGCGTACAAAAACGGTACTCCTCTCGGATATTTAAAACTGAATATCGGCAATGCGCAGACTGAAAAATGCCTTGACAATGCGCTTGAAATTCAACGCATCTATATTCTGAAAAGTGCCAAAGGACAGGGCATTGGCTCAGCCTTTATGCAGATTGCGGAGAATTTTGCAAGTGAGAAAAAACTTTCAACAATATGGCTCGGTGTGTGGGAACATAACGAGCCTGCAAAGAAATTCTATAAATCAAAAGGATATGAAAAATTTTCACATCACACATTTGTCATCGGTGACGATATGCAAACCGATTTCCTTTTGAAAAAGGAAATTTTATGATTTGGGGCAAAACAAAAAGGACAGCCTTTAAGACTGTCCCAAAAATGTGATTTGGTTTAAATCGAAATTATGCGATGATTTCGCCGTCAACCGTACCGCCGAGAGCGGCTGCATTTGATTCGTCTGTATCAATGTGCATTGCAGGAGCGTAGTTTGCGTTTACTCTGATTACAACATCACCGAATGTTGTTGCTCTGCCTGTATTTTCGCCAACCTTAACCGAAACGAGCTGTTTGTCTTTAAGACCAAACTCCTCGGCAGTTTTCGGATCAAGGTGAATGTGTCTTTTAGCGGCAATTACACCGCATTCGATTTCAACCTCGCCCTCGGGACCAACAAGCTTGCAACCGGGTGTGCCTGCAATATCGCCTGATTCTCTGACAGGAGCGGCAATGCCGAGCTTACGAGCGTCTGTAAGAGAGATTTCAACCTGATCTGCACTTCTTTCGGGACCGAGAATTGACATTTTCATTTCACTTTTCGGACCTACAACGGTTACCTTTTCAACACAGGCAAACTGTCCGGGCTGTGAAAGATTCTTTTTGTTTGTAAGAGTTGCGCCCTTGCCAAAGAGAGCCTCAAGAGTTTCTTTGGTAACATGAACATGATGCGCTGATGTTTCAACCATTACTTTCATTTTGTGTACCACCATTCAATTAGAATTCGCCGTACGGCTTCGTGTTTATTTTACTACTTTATTCTTGGAATTTCAACATTTTTGATAAATTTAAATCTTTATTTTGGGAGAGAAAATTATGTATAATACCTGGGAAGAATTAAGATCGGCTTGTGAAAACTGTCACAGGTGTGAACTCTGCGAAACTCGCACAAATGTTGTTGTGGGCATCGGCAACGAAAATGCAGAGGTTATGTTCATCGGTGAAGGTCCTGGCGAAAACGAGGATCTTCAAGGCGAACCGTTTGTCGGCAGAGCAGGCAAACTGCTTGACAAAATGCTTGCGGCTGTTGACCTTGACAGAAACAAGAATATTTACATTGCCAATATGGTAAAGTGCCGTCCGCCGAAGAACCGTGATCCAAAGCCCGAAGAACAGGAAATGTGCATTGAGTGGCTCAGAACACAGGTGAGAATGATCAAGCCGAAAATTATTGTCTGTCTCGGCAGAATTGCGGCGGCAAGGCTTATTAAATCGGATATCAAAATCACAAAGGAACACGGTCAATGGATTGAGAAAAACGGTGTGCTTATGATGGCAATGCTTCATCCTGCGGCAATTTTGCGTGATCCACGCAGAAAGCCCGACGCTTTTGACGATTTCTTAAAGCTCCGTGATAAAATCAACGAGGTCTGTAATCATACATATGAATAATTTTTTGCAGCGGAGGTCTAGTGTGACCTCTGCTGTTTTTATATGTATAATTTCAAAATATTGTACATACAGATGACGAATACGGTAAGATTTCTGTTGATATTGCGGCGCTAATTTGGTATAATTAGTATGCAAAGCACAGTGATTTTTTCTGTAAGAAACATATGAAAAGGGTGATTTTATGAGTCTTGTAGAATTTAATAATGTTTACAAAAGATACAAAACGGGTGAGATTGTCATCAATGCGGTTGACGGCATTTCGTTCAAGGTTGAGGAGGGCGAGTTTGCAATTGTAGTCGGTGCGTCCGGTGCAGGCAAAACAACTGTTCTGAATATTCTCGGCGGAATGGACAGCTGTTCCGAGGGTGAAATCATTGTCGGAGGAAAGGATATAAGCAAATTTAAGGACAAACAGCTTATTGAGTACAGACGGCATGACATAGGTTTTGTGTTCCAGTTTTACAACCTTGTTCATAACCTAACGGCAAAGGAAAATGTTGAGCTTGCCGCTCAGATTTGCAGCAATCCTCTTGACAGTGAAACTGCTCTTGACAGCGTGGGCTTGCTTGAAAGGGCAAACAACTTCCCTGCACAGCTTTCGGGCGGTGAACAGCAGAGAGTTTCAATCGCAAGAGCACTTGCCAAAAGACCGAAGCTTTTGCTTTGTGACGAACCGACAGGTGCGCTTGACTACAACACGGGCAGACAGATTCTGAAATTGTTGCAGGAAACCTGCCGTAAAGACAAAATGACCGTTGTTCTCATCACTCACAACGGAGCAATAACGCCGATGGCGGATCACATTATAAGAATGAAAAGCGGAAAAATTGTTGAAGATATTTACAATGAAAATCCGAAAAATGTTGAAGAAATTGAGTGGTAAAAAATGAAAAGGAGGTGTCACAATGACTAAATCCTTGATAAAAAACACATTCAGAGAAATTAAAAATACAAAAGCAAGATTCATCTCAATTATGGCGATTATCGCCCTCGGAGTAGGATTTTTTGCAGGAATAAAGGCAACGGTTCCGTCAATGTACAATCTTGCAAGAACCTACACGGATGAGCAGGAGCTTATGGATTACCGACTTGTGTCAACGGTTGGATTTGATGAGGACGACATAAAGGCGGTAAAAAATACGGACGGAGTAACCTCTGTTATGCCGTCATATTTCTGCGATGTTCAGACCGATGCCGACAGCGGCGGCAGGACTATGAGAGTCATTGCGCTTCCCGAAAAATACGGTGATAATTCCGTTCAGAACAAGCTTGTTTTGACGGAAGGCAGACTTCCCGAAAAGTCGGGTGAAATTGCAGCCGATTCAAGCTCGTTCACGGCAGAGGGTTATAAAATCGGCGACAAAATCAGATTTGCAAAACAGACGGGCGATACAGATACTTCAACCGAACTTAAAACCCTTGAATACACTGTGGTAGGTCTTGTGCAGTCACCTCTTTACATAGCATATCAGCGAGGAACTACGACGGTCGGCAACGGAAAAATCTCGGATTATTTCTACATTTGCCCCGAAGATTTCGCCTTTGAACGCTACACGGAGCTTTATGTAAAAACCGATATTTCGGATAAATTCTTGGCATACACGGACGATTATGATAATGCCATAGAGAATAAAGCCGCCGATTTTGAAAAGGTGGGAGAGAACAGGAGCAACAGCTTTACGGTTGAGGTTATCGACAAGGCTAAGAGCGACCTTGCAGATGCAAAACAGGAGTATTCGGACAATAAAGAAAAAACCGAAAAGAAGCTTGCCGATGCAAAGACGGCGATTGATGACGGCAAAAAAGAGCTGAAAACCAAGACCGATGATGCACAGAAAAAACTTGATTCGGCAAAACAGCAGATTGAGGACGGCAAGACACAGCTTGAAAATTCACGCAATGAATATAACACAAAAATTGCCGATGCACAGGCTCAGATTGCCGAAAAGGAAAGTCAGCTTAATTCTGCAGAAAAACAATATAATTCTTCAAAAGCAGAATTTGATAAAGAAATTTCAAAATCACAGGCTGAAATAGAAAATGCGGAATATCAGCTGCAGTCGGCAAAGGATACATTTCAAACCGAACAGGAACCACAACTTTTGGCAGGAATAAGTCAGGCTGAGGACGCCGTTTCGGCTTTGCAGTATCAAATCAGTCAGACAACCGATGAAGAAACGCTTGCTGTTTTGAACGCACAGCTTGAACAGGCTCAGCAGACGCTTGACGAACTCAACGCAACATACGATTCCGCAAAGGCTCAGCTTGAAGAAAGCGAAAGCCGACTTTCCGAAAGCAAGGCACTTTTTGAACAGAAAAAGAGTGAGGGACAGGCTCAGCTTGACTACGCATATTCACAGATTTCAAGCGGAAGAACACAGCTTGATGCCGCAAAAGCAGAACTTGCACAACAGTCGGCAGACGGTCAGGCACAGCTTGATTCGGCAGAAAGCAAGCTGAATGACGCTCAGAGCGAGTATGACAGCGGTGTTGCAAAGCTTGCCGAGGAAAAGAAAAACGGCGAGAAAAAACTCTCCGATGCACAGACAGAATACGATGACGGTGTTAAAAAAGCCGATGAAGAATTCAAAAAGGCAGAGGATAAAATCAAAGACGCAGAGGAAGAAATCAATTCTCTTACAGAACCAAAGTGGTATGTCTTCGACAGAAGCGACAACCCGGGTTACTCAACATTTTCTTCAAATGCTGACAGACTCGGCGCTGTTGCAACGGTATTTCCAGTATTCTTCCTGCTCGTAGCGGTGCTTGTCTGCGTAACCACAATGACAAGACTAATTGAGGAAAAGCGTACCGAAATCGGAACGCTGAAAGCGCTCGGCTACAGCAACACAAGCATTGTAATGAAGTTTGTAATCTACTCGTTGCTTGCGGCTGTTATCGGAAGTGTAATCGGTATTTTAATCGGCATTTTCACCTTGCCGTTTGTAATTTATGATGCTTACAAAATTATGTACTACATCGGCGATATAACGCTGATACCCGACTATACAAGCATAATTTTCGGAATTGTTGCCGCAGTTGTCTGCACGGTTGTTGTGTCGGTTGTAGTGTGTGCAAAATCTCTGCACGAAAAGCCTGCGGCTGTTATGCGGCCGAAAGCACCAAAGGCGGGCAAGAGAATTTTGCTTGAACGCATAAAACCGTTGTGGTCACATATGAGCTTTAACTCAAAGCTGACCGCAAGAAATCTGTTCAGATACAAGGTAAGACTTTGTATGACTGTTATCGGTGTGGCAGGCTGTACGGCTCTGATTGTTGCCGCATTCGGTTTGCTCAACAGCTTTGAACCGATGACACACGATCAGTTTGAAACAATCTATAAATACGATGCCGTTGTTGTTCCGAAAGACAGCGGAAGTGCCGACAATCTTTCGTTTTTGACAGATACACTTGATAAAAACAGCAATGTCAAACTCTCAATGCTTGTTTCACAGCAGGAATGTACGGTAACACACGGCAGTAAGGTTAAGGACAGCGACACAAATCTTGTTGTACCGCAGAATCCCGAAAAGTTTGACGAAATTGTTTCTCTGCATACAAGAAAAGGCAAAGAAGAACTCAAGCTTTCGGACAACGGAGTAATGCTCAGCGAAAAAATGTGCAGTGAGCTTGGAATAAAAACGGGCGACAAAATCACACTGAATGTTGACGGCAAAAAGGCAGAGGTCAAGGTCAGCGGAATTTTTGAACAGTACCTTTACAATTTTGTCTATATGACGCCAACCGCCTATAAGAGCTTGTTCGGCAGTGACTGCACCTATAATATGGCTGATGTCGCACTCAAAGATACCTCGGATTCCGCCTGCGACAAATTCGGTTCACAGGTTTTATCCGATGATAAAATTGCGGCGGTAAGCTACATTGCATCAAGCTTGAACGAATTTAGAAATATGCTCAACTCTCTTGATATGGTTGTTACGGTTATGATAATCTGCGCAGCGGCACTTGCCTTTGTTGTACTCTACAACCTGACTAATATCAACATTGCCGAGCGTGTCCGTGAAATTGCAACCTTTAAGGTTCTCGGATTCTACAACCGCGAAACTTCATCATTCATTTACAAAGAGAACATAATTTTGACTATCCTCGGAATTTTCGTAGGTCTGTTCCTCGGAAACCTTTTGACGGGCTTTATCATTCAGACGGTTGAGGTTGACAATGTTATGTTCGGAAGAGATATTTATTTCACTTCATACCTCTATGCGGCAGGGCTGACATTCCTGTTTTCAATTCTTGTAAATGCGGTTATGAGCTTTAAGATTAAAGCCGTTAATATGGTTGAAAGCCTTAAAAGCGTTGAATAACGGAATATTTTGCCGTATGCTTAAAAAATCTTTTGTAAAATATTGATTGAATACAGCAATTGTGTTATAATACAGAAGAATAGGCTAAATAAATAGGCTGACAGGCAAAATATCTGTGAAAGGATAGTTACAGTAATGATAAAAGCTAATGAATACCGCACAGTCACCTGCGGTGAGTTAAGAGAAGAAAATATCGGACAGCAGGTCAGAGTTGCGGGCTGGGTTGAAAATATCCGTGACCACGGCGGTGTAATGTTCCTCGATATCCGTGATCAGTACGGTGTGCTTCAGGTTGTTGTTCACAACGATGAACTCCTTAAAGATATCAACAAGGAATGTACAGTAACTCTCAGCGGTACTGTTGTTAAGCGTGACGAAGAAACAATCAACAAGAAGATTGCAACAGGTTTCGTTGAAGTTCACACGGAGGACATCAAGGTTCTCGGCAAGTGTAAAAATGTTCTTCCGTTTGAGGTTGCAACCTCTACAAATACCAATGAAGAAGTAAGACTTAAATATCGTTTTCTTGACCTCCGTAACCCGAAGGTTCACAATAATATTATGATTCGTTCGCAGATTATCACATTTCTGCGCAACAAGATGAACGAAATGGGCTTTATGGAGATTCAGACTCCTATCCTTTCAACTTCATCTCCGGAGGGCGCTCGTGACTACCTTATCCCGAGCAGAAAGCACAAGGGCAGATTCTATGCTCTCCCACAGGCTCCTCAGATTTTTAAACAGCTCCTTATGGTGTCAGGCTTTGACAGGTATTTCCAGATTGCACCTTGCTTCCGTGATGAGGACGCCCGTGCAGACCGTTCACCGGGTGAGTTCTATCAGCTTGATTTTGAAATGGCTTTTGCAACACAGGAAGATGTATTTGCTGTTGCTGAAGAGGTTCTTTACGAAACATTCAAGAAGTTTTCAAATAAAGAGGTTTCAAAGCCTCCGTTTGCCCGTATTCCGTATGCCGAGAGTATGCTCAAGTACGGTACAGACAAGCCTGACCTCCGCAATCCGCTCGTAATTGTTGAAATCAGCGACATGTTTGAGGAAACAGACTTTGCTCCGTTCCGCAAAAAGACAGTTCGTTCAATCAATGTTCCGAACGCCGCAGGTCAGTCAAAGAAATGGTTCAAGAAGATGGAGGAGTTCGCTCTTTCAATCGGAATGAAGGGTCTTGGCTATGTTAAGGTTAGAGATGACCTCACATTTGACGGCCCGATTGACAAGTTCCTTAAAGAGGGCGACCGTGAGGAGCTTATCAGCCGTAACGGTTCAAAAGCAGGCGATGTAATCTACTTTATCGCCGATACTGCTCAGGAAGCTCCAAAGCTTGCGGGTCAGATCAGAACAGAGGTTGCAAAGCGTCTTGACCTTATCGACACAAGCCGTTTTGAAATGTGCTTTATCGTTGACTTCCCGATGTTTGAGAGAGATGAAGAAACAAATCAAATTATCTTCACACACAATCCTTTCTCAATGCCGCAGGGCGGTCTTGACAGCCTTCTTAACAAGGATCCCGAAGAGGTTCTTGCTTATCAGTACGATATCGTTTGCAACGGTGTAGAGCTTTCATCAGGCGCTGTTCGTAACCACGATATTGAAATTATGAAGAAAGCGTTCGAGCTTGCCGGCTACAGCGAGGATGACCTCAAGGCTAAGTTCTCTGCACTCTACAATGCGTTCCAGTACGGTGCTCCGCCGCACGCAGGTATGGCTCCGGGTGTTGACCGTATGATTATGCTCCTTACAGAGGAAGAGAACATCAGAGAAGTTATTGCATTCCCGATGAACTCCAATGCTCAGGATCTTCTCCTCGGTTCACCGGGTGAGGTAACAGAACAGCAGCTCCGTGAGGTTCATATTAAATTAAGATAAAAACTGCATTTGCAGTCATATATTCAAACTCAAAGGGCGAGTTATATATTATATGACTTGCCCTATTTTCTTTAAAAAGGACGGTTTTTATGGTAACAAGAGAAGATGTTGAAAACATTGCGTTGCTTTCAAAGCTTTTTGTTCCCGAAGAGGAGCTTGACGGCCTTACAAAGTCAATGCAGGAAATCATAGATTTTGCCGACACAATCAATAACGCTCCGACAGACGGCGAGGAGTTTGACGATATTAACAATCTGTCAAATGTTTTTCGTGAGGATGAGGTTGTTGAGTCCTACGATACAAAGGAAATTCTTTCAAATGCTCCCGAGCAGGCAGAGGATCACTTCCTTGTAAGAAACAGAGAGTAAGGCGGTGTAAAAATGGGTTCTATTGAAAAAATTCATGAAATGCTTGTGTCAAAAGAGTGTTCATGTACCGAGCTTACAAAAAGCTATCTTGACGAAATCGAAAAGGCTGACGGCGAGCTTAACGCATATGTTAATGTAACAGGCGAGGAGGCTCTGAAAACTGCCGAGGCTGTTGACAGAAAAATTGCCTCTGGCGAGGAAATCGGTATGCTCGAGGGTGTTCCGATGACGCTCAAGGACAATATTTCAACAAAGGGAATTGAAACAACCTGTTGTTCAAAAATTCTCACAGGCTATAAGCCGATTTATAACGCAACCGTTTGGGAAACTCTTGCAGGCGAAAACGCAGTTATGCTTGGCAAGACGAATATGGACGAGTTCGCAATGGGCTCTTCATGCGAAACATCATACTTTGGCGGTGCAATGAATCCGTTTGATTCAAACTATGTTTCAGGCGGTTCATCAGGCGGTGTTGCAAGTGCGGTAGGCGCAAACATTGCAGCTTACGGTCTTGGCTCTGATACAGGCGGATCAATCCGTCAGCCGGCATCATTCTGCGGTATTGTAGGTCTTAAACCTACTTACGGTGCGGTTTCCCGTTACGGACTTATCGCATATGCGAGTTCACTTGACCAGATTGGACCGATTACAAAGTCTGTTGAGGACGCTGCAATTGTTTTTGACGCAATTTCAAAGAGAGATGAAAAAGATTCAACCTCAAAGGGCTTTGTCGGTGACACTTATTCAAAACTCAACAATGACATCAAGGGTATGAAAATCGGTATTGCAAAGGAATATCTTGAGGGTGTCCGTGACGATGTAAAAGAGGCTGTCTTAAAGGCTGCCGATATCTACAAGTCAATGGGCGCAGAGATTGTTTACTTTGACCTGCCGGAACTCAAATTTGCCCTTCCTGTTTACTATATCATCGCCTGTGCCGAGGCATCTTCAAACCTCGGCAGATATGACGGTATCCGTTTCGGTTACAAAACCGATCATTACAACGGCACTCATGATATGGTTTGCCGTACCCGTTCGGAGGGATTCGGCGAAGAGGTTAAACGCAGAATCCTCCTCGGTACTTATGTTCTTTCCGCAGGTTACTATGATGCTTATTACAAAAAGGCTCAGAATCTTCGCGGTACTATCGTCAAGGCATTCAACAACGCATTTGAAAAGTGCGATGTAATCCTTGCTCCGACAGTTCCTATGACAGCATTTGAAAAGGGACACGCTGTAAGCGATCCGATTGAAACCTATCTTACGGATATCTGCACTGTACCTGTCAATATTGCAGGTCTGCCGGGTGTTTCGGTTCCGTGCGGATTCAACGCAAAGGGTATGCCGATTGGTATGCAGCTTATCGGCAAGAGCTTTGGCGAGGCTGAAATTCTTAATGCGGCATACAAATATCAGCAGGCTGCTGCTGAAAACTTTAAGGATACAAAGTGGGGTGTTAAGCTGTGAGTTACGAATTAGTTGCGGGTTTTGAAACCCATATTGAGCTTGCCACAAAGACAAAAATCTTCTGTGGCTGTACTACAAAATTCGGCGGTGCGCCAAACAGCCATTGCTGTCCCGTGTGTATCGGTCTGCCGGGAACACTTCCAAAGCTTAACCGTGAGGTAGTTCGCTATGCAATCCGTGCAGGTCTTGCAGTTCACGGTGAAATCGCAGAGATTTCAAAAATGGACAGAAAGAACTACTGCTATCCCGACCTTTCAAAGGCTTATCAGATCAGCCAGCTTTATGCTCCGCTCATTATAGGCGGTTATGTTGAGCTTTCAAACGGCAGAAAAATCCGTCTGCACCACATTCACATCGAAGAGGACGCAGGAAAGCTCATTCATCAGCACGGCGACACATATGTTGACTATAACCGTGGCGGTGTTCCTCTTATCGAAATCGTTTCAGAGCCTGACATTCGTTCAATTGACGAGGCGAGAGAGTATGTTGAAAAGCTTCAGCAGGTTATGCGTTACATCGGAATTTCCGACTGTAAGATGCAGGAAGGCTCAATGCGTTGCGATGTAAACATTTCGGTTCGTCCAAAGGGCAGCGAAAAGCTTGGTACAAGAACCGAAATTAAAAATATGAACTCAATCAACAACATAGCAAAGGCTATGGAGTATGAGTTTGAAAGACAGGTTGACCTTATTGAAAACGGCGGAAGTGTTGTTCAGGAAACTCTCCGTTATGATGACGCAACCAACACAACATCTTCAATGAGAAGTAAAGAGGACGCTCACGATTACCGTTATTTCCGTGATCCCGACCTTGTTACTATCCATGTTCCGAAAGATGTTGTTGAAGAAATAAAGGCTGCAATGCCTGAACTTCCTGCCGATAAGTGCAGAAGATATATTGACGAACTTGCAATTCCCGAAAAGGATGCACAGCTTCTTACAAAGTACCGCAAAATCAGCGAATATTTTGACAAGGCTTGCGAGGGCGTTAAGTCACCAAAGACAGTTTCAAACTTCATTATCGGTCAGATATTCCGCAGAACGGAAACTGAGGCTGACAAGGAAATCTTTGATGTTGCGGTTACTCCGGAACAGCTTAACGAGCTTGTAAAACTTCTTGACAGCGGTAAAATCCGCAACAACCTTGCGAAGGCAACACTTGAAAAAATGCTTGACAGCGGCAAGGGTGCTCTTGAATTTATCAGCGAAAGCGATATGGGCGGTCTTGACGAAAACGCACTCAACGATTTGTGCAAGCAGGCTGTTGAGAGCAATCCAAAGGCTGTTGAGGACTATAAGAACGGCAAGGAAAAGGCGATTAAGTCGCTTGTCGGAAATGTTATGAAGAACAGCAGAGGTAAGGCAGATCCTGCTCTTGCAGAGTCAAAAATCAAGGAACTTATCGGCTGATAACTTAAACCTTCACGGGGGGTGTGTCTTATGAAAGAAAAAATCAAAGTAACGGCAGTTGTAATGTTTCTCGGAGTTGTATTTTCGGGAATTTTGGTTGCATACAAGCTGGTTAATACGATTATCCCGTCATTTGACGGCGGATCGGCATCGGTATTCGACTATCTGCTAATCGTGACTGTCACCGTTTCAATGGTGCTGAAGCTCGCAGTAGGTTCAATGGGACTGAGAGCCGTTTCAAAAAAGACATCACCGCCGGATATGCAAAAAATGTTGAAAACTTCGGGCAAACTCGCAGTAGTGCTTGTGCTTATCGGAGCGCTGAACATCATATTTAATGTTGTCAACGGACAGGTTGTTTTTGTTATTGAAGTGTTCGACATAGCAACCGATATTCTCCTCGGTTTTGTGTATATACTTGCCTCCGCAAGCGTTCGTGCCGGCAGAGAATAAGTTCGGATTTTAGATTACCAAATAAAAAATTAACGGTTGGATTTACGAAAAAAGTAATCCAACCGTTTTTTGTTTTTGTAATTTTTCTTTTAGAACCGTATGGGCGGACAATATCCGCCTACACGGCGAGTCGCCGTTCCCAGTTCGTGAAGACAATTTTAATTAAATGTAAAATTGAAAATTGAAAATGGAAAATTAATGTCGTGAAGACAGTTTGTAATGTAAAAAACATATTATGCCCGAGCGTAGTATTGTAATTGTTCGCACAATTCCGTAGGGGCGTTCATTGGACGCCCGCCAAGTAATGACAGAAAATTTATGATGAAAATAAACTGTATAAATGAGATACAGTTACCGAAATAATGTAGGGGAGAACAGTGTTCGCCAATCGTTTTGGTTGCAAAACCAAAACGAATAAAACACACTGACTTGTTATTTAAATGAAGAAAACTGTGCATCAAATATTGCACTCATTGCGTATAATAGTTAAAAGTTTAAAATGTAGGTTCGTGCCTTTTTAGTTGTGCCGTCAAAGTTTGTTACGGTAGTATATCCGGTAGGTATAAATCCATTTTTAATCATAACTTTTCCCGAGTTTACATTCTCAACAGCGTGGCAACCGTAAATCTTTGTTTGCTTTAAAGCGTTCTTTGCAAAATTAAGAATTACTGCGGCTATTTCAGTTGTAAAGCCTTTGTGCCAATAATCAAACATACAGTTGTAACCGATTTCGTACATCTGTTCATCATCATTCCATACAAGACCGCCACTGCCGAAAAGAGTACCCGCTTTTTTGTCAATAAATCCCCAATCGTATTGCTTGTCAGAATTTTCTGCATATTCAACCATTTTAAGCCATTCAATTGTATCATCAAGGCTTGTGTGAGAATTATACCGCATATACTTTGTAACTCGATTATCACTTGTCCAGTTGTTAAATGCCGTTTTAGCATCGTTAACGGTTAATGGGCGTAAAATGACTCGTTCACTTTCAAGAACAGGTGTTTTCAAAAAATCATCTCCTATAACAAAGAGGTCAGCGATTACTGACCTCTTTTCTTTTTTTATATTCCGATAAATATTAATATAGTGTTAGTTCGTAAATTGACAACCAAGCTACGCTCGGGTGACAAAAGTTTGAATATAACAAACTGTCTTCACGAACCGGGTGCGAGACACTCGCATTAGTCAACCTTTGGCAAGCCGTCAAAGCCCTGCTGGAGGTCGGCGTCTGTCGGAATGTAGTCACTCATTTCGCCGTCATTATACTTCTGATAAGCAACCATATCAAAGTAGCCTGTACCTGTAAGACCGAAGAGAATTGTCTTTTCTTCGCCTGTTTCCTTGCACTTGAGAGCCTCGTCAATTGCAACTCTGATTGCGTGACTGCTTTCGGGAGCAGGAAGAATACCTTCAACTCTTGCAAACTGCTCTGCTGCTGCAAATACGCTTGTCTGCTCAACTGCTCTTGCCTCCATAAGACCGTCATGATACAGCTGAGAAAGTGTTGAACTCATACCATGGAAACGAAGTCCGCCTGCGTGGTTGGCTGACGGAATAAATCCGCTGCCGAGCGTGTACATCTTTGCGAGAGGACAAATCATACCTGTGTCGCAGAAGTCATATGCAAATTTACCTCTTGTAAGGCTTGGGCATGATGCCGGCTCAACAGCGATAAACTTGTAGTCATTTTCGCCACGGAGCTTTTCGCCCATAAACGGAGAGATAAGACCGCCGAGGTTTGAACCGCCGCCTGCACAGCCGATGATAATGTCAGGCTTTACATCGTACTTTTCGAGAGCGGCTTTTGCTTCAAGACCGATAACGGACTGATGAAGAAGTACCTGATTAAGCACACTTCCGAGTACATAACGGTAGCCGTCTGTATGAGTTGCAACCTCAACAGCCTCAGAAATAGCACAGCCAAGGCTTCCTGTTGTACCGGGGTGAGCCTCAAGAATCTTTCTGCCGACTTCCGTTGTTGTTGACGGTGACGGAGTAACGCTTGCACCGTAGGTTCTCATAACCTCTCTTCTGAAAGGCTTTTGCTCGTATGAAACCTTTACCATAAATACCTTGCAGTCAAGGCCGAAATATGAACAAGCCATTGAAAGGGCAGTACCCCACTGACCTGCGCCTGTTTCGGTTGTAACACCTTTAAGTCCCTGCTTTTTAGCGTAGTAAGCCTGAGCAATTGCGCTGTTGAGCTTGTGGCTTCCGCTTGTGTTGTTGCCCTCGAATTTGTAGTAAATCTTTGCGGGAGTGTCAAGAGCCTTTTCAAGAAAATATGCTCTTATAAGCGGAGATGGACGGTACATTTTATAGAAGTTCTGAATTTCTTCCGGAATGTCAATGTATGCGTCTGTATCGTCAAGCTCCTGGTCAATAAGCTCATCACAGAACACGGGAGCAAGGTCTGCGTGTGTCATAGGTTTGAGTGTTGCAGGGTTTAAAAGCGGTGCAGGCTTGTTTTTCATATCTGCACGAACATTGTACCATTGTGTCGGGATTTCGCTTTCGTCAAGGTATATTTTGTATGGGATTTTGTTTTCAGCCACTAAAATGACCTCCTTGGAATAATATTTCTCTGTAAATCTTATGTAAGTTGATTTTGAAATTTTGCAGGAATTATTTTACATCCTGCACACTTCTGTAATATTGTACCACAAATAAAAGGCTTTGTCACGCAAATTTGTAAAAATTTATTTTGGCATACAAAACCTATATTTTTATTTACACTCTTTTTACAATTGACAAACAGCGTATTTTACAAAACAGTCATAAACTGATGTTGTACGAAAGAGGTACACAAATGATATGAAATTAAGGAGAAAATTCAAATGAATTCTATGACTAAAAAAATTACGGCAACAGCATTATTCGGTGTTCTTGCAGTTTCTGCATTTGCAGGCTGCGGCGGTGCAGGCTCTTCATCAAACGGTTTATCCGACACAGGTTCGGATGCCGCAAAGTTTGATGCATCAAAAACAATCTCTGTTGTAACAAGAGAAGAAGGCTCAGGCACAAGAGACGCATTCACAGAGCTTACAGGCGTTCTTGTTAAGGACGGCGACAACAAGACAGACAACACAACTACTTCGGCTGTAACAATCAACAGCACAGAGGCTGTTATCACAAATGTTAAGGATAACGAGGCGGCAATCGGTTACATTTCACTCGGTTCACTCAACGATACGGTAAAGGCTCTTAAAATCGGCGGTGTTGAGGCAACAGCCGATAATGTAAAGTCAGGCGACTATGCAGTAAGCCGTCCGTTCAACATTGCTTACAAGGGCGAACTCAGCGATGTTGCTCAGGATTTTGTTGATTACATAATGAGCTCAGACGGTCAGAAGATTGTTTCGGACAACGGTTATGTAACAGTTTCGGAAAATGCCGCATACAGCGGTAAGAAGCCGTCAGGCAAAATCAGCGTAGCAGGTTCTTCTTCGGTATCACCTGTAATGGAAAAGCTTGCCGAGGCTTATCAGAAGGTAAACACAAACGCTAAGGTTGAAATCCAGACATCCGACTCATCGGCAGGTATGCAGTCAGCTATGGGCGGCACATGTGATATCGGTATGGCATCCCGTGATCTTAAAGATGAGGAAAAGAGCGCACTCAAGGTTGAAACAATCGCAAAAGACGGTATCGCAGTAATCGTAAACAATGCAAACACATGTGATGACCTCACACTTGATCAGGTAAAATCAATTTACACAGGTGAAACAACTGTTTGGAGTGACATAATTAAATGAGATTAAACAGATTTCGTGAAAAGGCAATGCAGGGAGTTTTCTTCCTCACAGCTGTAACAAGTATAGCGGCGGTTGTCATAATCTGTATATTCTTATTCTGTAACGGTGTTCCTGCAATGGCAGAAATAGGCTTCTTTGATTTCGTAGGCGGACAGAAATGGGCGCCTACGAATGTGCCTGCATCATATGGAATTTTTGATATGATTATCGCAAGCATATATGTTACTGCGGGAGCAATCATAATCGGTGTTCCGATAGGAATTCTCACAGCAGTATTTCTTGCAAGATTTTGCCCTGCACCGCTTTACAAGGTGCTTAAACCGGCAACAGAGCTTTTGGCAGGCATTCCGTCAATTGTTTACGGCTTCTTCGGACTTACGGTAGTTGTACCGTTCATCCGTGATAACTTCGGCGGTGACGGTTCAAGCTGGCTTGCGGCGTCAATCGTACTCGGAGTTATGATTCTTCCGACAATCATCGGTGTGTCGGAGTCGGCAATCAAGGCAGTTCCCGAAAGCTACTACGAAGGTGCTCTGGCACTTGGAGCAACAAAGGAAAGAAGTGTGTTCAAAACAATTCTTCCGGCATCAAAATCAGGCGTTCTTGCAGGAGTTGTTCTCGGCATAGGCAGAGCGTTGGGCGAAACAATGGCAGTTGTACTCATTGCAGGCAATAAGGTTCAGATTCCGCACAGCGTTACGGACGGACTTCGCACCCTGACCGCAAACATTGTTCTTGAAATGGGTTATTCAACAGGCTTGCACCGTCAGGCACTTATTGCAACGGGTGTTGTTCTGTTCGTATTTGTTCTGCTCATCACACTTTCAATGCAGGCTATAAAGAGTAGGAGTGAAAAGCGTGGCTAACAGCGATAACATAAAAAACGATGCTGCTGCGGTTGATGTGTCACAGATTAAGGCAATCAACAAAGTATCGTTTAAACAGAGAATGAAATCCTACAAAAGAAAGCCCCTTTCACTTGTACTGCTCATTCTTGTAGGTCTTGCGGCGGCACTTTCTGCGGCGGCTCTCATATTTATCATTGTCTATGTTCTTGTGCGAGGTGTTCCGAACCTTACCCCCGAGCTGTTCTCACTTGAGTACAACAGCGACAATGTATCGTGTATGCCGTCAATTATCAACACAATTGTTCTTACGCTTGTAACTCTTATAATTTCGGTACCGTTCGGTGTGGGAGCGGCAATCTATCTTGCCGAGTACGCAAAGCGTGGCAATAAGCTTGTTAAGGTAATAAGAACAATGGCAGAAACCCTTGCCGGTATTCCGTCAATTGTTTACGGCCTTTTCGGTATGCTTTTCTTTGTGTATGCCCTTAACTGGGGTTATTCACTTCTTGCCGGTGCATTTACGCTTGCAATTATGGTACTTCCCACAATTATGCGTACAACCGAGGAGGCACTTCTCACAGTTCCCGATTCATATCGTGAGGGCAGTTACGGACTCGGTTCGGGCAAGCTCAGAACAATTATGAGAATTATTCTTCCGAGTGCGATGCCCGGTATTCTTGCCGGAATCATTCTTGCTGTCGGCAGAATAGTAGGCGAAACAGCCGCACTTATTTATACTTACGGTTCGGCAACAGGCTATGCGGCAGGTCCTCTAAATTCGGGACGGTCACTTGCCGTTCATATGTATGTACTTACCAATGAAGGACTTCATACAGATCAGGCATGGGGTACCGCAGTTGTACTTCTTGTACTTGTTTTTGCAATCAATACACTCTCGGCATTTGTTGCAAAGAAACTTGGAAACAACAAGAAGTAACAGGAAAGGATAATTATTTTACAATGGATAAATTTACCATAGAAAACATGAATCTTTACTACGGAAAATTTCATGCGTTAAAGAATGTAAATATCCGTATGAAGAAAAACAGAATCACAGCCTTCATCGGTCCGTCAGGCTGTGGTAAGTCAACTCTTTTAAAGTCGCTCAACCGAATGAACGACCTTGTTGAGGGTTGTAAGATAACAGGTGACATTCGCCTTGACAACGAGAATATTTACGGAGATATGGATGTAAATATCCTCCGCAAAAGGGTTGGTATGGTGTTCCAGAAAGCCAATCCGTTCCCGATGAGCATTTACGATAACATCGCTTTCGGTCCTCGCACACACGGAATCAAAAGCAAGAAAGAACTTGACAGGATTGTTGAAGAATCTTTGCGTGACGCCGCAATCTGGGATGAGCTTAAAGACAGACTCAAAAAGAGCGCTCTCGGTCTTTCGGGCGGTCAGCAACAAAGACTTTGTATTGCAAGAGCACTTGCCGTAAAACCCGAAGTTCTGCTTATGGATGAGGCAACCTCTGCACTTGATCCTATTTCAACGGGTAAAATTGAGGAGCTTTGCCTTAAACTGAAAAACGATTATACAATCGTTATGGTAACACATAATATGCAGCAGGCTTTGCGTATTTCAGATGAAACAGCGTTCTTTTTACTCGGTGAAATGGTTGAATGTAATTCAACCGACGCAATTTTCTCAAATCCGCAGGATAAGCGTACCGAAGAATACATTACGGGAAGGTTTGGCTAATGAGAGAATATTTTGATAAAGAGCTTACACAGCTTAACGACAGCCTTATTGAAATGGGCGGTCTTGTTGAACAGGCAATCAAAAATACAATGAAGATGATTGTTGACGGCGAAGATTTGCTTGATATCGCAAGAGAACATGAAAATCGTATTAACGAGGCGGAAAAATCCATTCAAAGCAGATGTCTGCACCTTCTTCTTCATCAGGCACCGGTTGCACACGACCTCAGATATGTTTCCGCCGCACTCAAAATGATTACCGACCTTGAGAGAATCGGCGATCAGGCAGTTGATATTGCTGAAATGTCTGTTTACATCAAGGACAAAAAGCAGGTGTTCAATCTTACTCACATTTTGGAAATGGCAGACAATGCCTCAAAAATGGTAACGGAGGCTATTGACGCTTTTGTTAAGAGCGATATTGAGGTTGCCAAAAAGGTAGCCCGTCAGGATGATATCGTTGACGAACTTTTTAACCGTTCAAAGAATGAAACGGTTGAACTCATTCATAAGAATAAGGAACTCGGCTCAGAGGCTCTCGATATCGTTATGATTGCAAAGTATCTTGAAAGAATTGCAGACCATGCGGTTAATGTTGCAGAGTGGGTTGCTTTTTCAATTACAGGTAGCTGCGATTTGCCCGACTGATATATTTTGCTTAACAAACGGGAGCATAGCTGTATGCTCCTGATTTTTGTTTTATTAAACTTTACATTTTTGCAAAAAAAGTCTATAATTATGGCGGATGTTCCGATTTTAATTTAAGTGCAAACGCCCCTTTGCGGTGCATTTAAATACACATTTGTTGAGGGAGAGTATTAGATGTTAATTTACATTGTTGAAGATGATACCGATATCAGAGAGCTTGAATCTTATGCCATGAAAAGCAGCGGATATGAGGTTCAGAGCTTTGGCGAAAGCAAGAGCTTTTTTAAGGCTTGTACAGCCGAAATTCCTCAGCTTGTAATTCTTGATGTTATGTTACCCGATTTTGACGGACTTTCCGTGCTTGAAAAAATGCGCAGGGATGCCGTGACAAAAAATGTTCCCGTTATCCTTGTTACTGCAAAGGGAAGTGAAATGGATAAGGTCAAAGGCCTTGACATGGGTGCCGATGACTATATTACAAAACCTTTTTCAGTCCTTGAGCTTATTTCAAGAGTCCGTGCAATCCTCCGCAGATGTTCTGTTGATGACAGACAGGATGTAATAAAGCTCGGTCAGATTGTTTTTGACGATTCCAAGCACATTGTAACAAGCTGCGGTGAGGAATGTAACCTCACCTTCAAAGAATACGAACTTTTAAAGTATCTTCTCAAAAATAAAGGTATGGCGCTTACCCGTGAAAATATCATTCTCAATGTGTGGGGATATGATTTTGAGGGCGAGAGCAGAACGGTTGATATGCACATTACAACCCTCAGGCAAAAACTCGGCAGCTGCGGAAACCTTATCAAAACCGTGAGAAATGTCGGATATAAGGCGGGGGAATAAAGTGAAACTGAGTAAAAAGCTTTTAAAAAACTTTTCGGTTATCGCTGTGGTGTCCATTCTTCTGACGGCTGTTTTTTCAACAGCCGCTTTCTGGTTTGTGTTCTCCGATGAACAGGAGGCAGAGGTTCGGCAATATACCGATAAAATCATCAGCGTTTATAATTCCGACAGCGAAATCGACCTCTCAAAATATTACGGGATAGGCGATTTTCGTGTTACTCTCATAAAAAGTGACGGTTCGGTTGTATCCGACAGCGTTGACACAGATGTTAATTCTATGCCGAATCACAGCAACCGCCCCGAATTTGAACAGGCAATCAAGGACGGCAACGGTTCAAGCCACAGAATGTCGGAAACTTTGAATAAAATAACATACTACTATGCAGGAAAAACCGCAGACGGTTCTGTAATCCGTGTTGCAAAGACAATTGACAGCATTTACGGAATCTTTCTTTTTGTTATTCCGTCGATTCTTATAATTATGATAGGTGTATTTGTTGTCTGTACAATTCTGACAAAGCGCTCTACAAAGAAAATCATTGAACCGATTAAGGAAATGGCGGACAACGGCAACGGCTCGCCGTATGATGAGCTTTTGCCGCTCTCACAGAAAATTGCAAGCCAGCAAAGACAAATCAAGCGTCAGATGCGCAGACTGCAGTTTGAAAAGGATAAAATTTCAACGCTTATCGAAAATATGGCGGAGGGCTTTATTCTTATTGATGTTGACAAAAAGGTGCTTATGAGCAATTATTCGGCGTCAAAGCTTCTCGGTGCCGATGATGACGGTGTTACCGACAAAACTTTGATTGCATTTTCACGCAACGAGGTTCTTAACGATTGCGTTGACAAGGCTCTTTCGGGCGAAAGTAAAAACGGCGACACAACCGTAAAAGGAAGGGCATTGCAGATTATCACCAATCCTGTTTATTCAAACGGCGAAAAAAACGGTGCAATCTGTCTTATTATTGATGTTTCGGCTAAGAAAAAGGCTGAAAAGATGCGTCGTGAATTCACGGCAAATGTAACTCACGAGCTGAAAACTCCGTTGACTTCAATTTCGGGTTATGCAGAAATCATTGCAAGCGGTCTTGTAAAGCCCGATGATATCCCGAATTTTGCAAATAAAATTCACAAGGAATCGGGCAGACTTCTCTCCCTTATAAGCGATATTATGGAGCTTTCGCAGCTTGACGAAAAATTCAGTGATGAAGAATTTGCCCCTGTTGACCTTGCAGGGGTGGCAGCCGAGGTTGCCGAGGATCTCCGTTCAAATGCCGAAAAGCACGGAATTACAATCACTGTTGATACAAAAACTGCCGTTATAAACGGAAACCGTAATCAGATTTACGAACTTATCTACAATCTTTGTGACAATGCAATCCGTTATAATCGTGAAAACGGTTCGGTAAAAATCATGACAGGTGATGACAATGAACATCCGTTTGTTAAAGTTGCCGACACGGGAATCGGTATCCCCGAAAAGCACCACAAGCGTGTGTTTGAACGCTTTTACCGTGTTGATAAGAGCCGTTCAAAGGAAACAGGCGGCACGGGTCTTGGACTTGCAATTGTCAAGCACATTACCGAAAGACACGGCGGAGAGATTTCTCTTGAAAGCAGTGAACAGGGAACAACATTTACCGCAAGGTTCTGATGTGAATATTTTTACAATCTTTTGCAGAGAAAATAAATTTCAAGCGGTGCTGTGCATACTATATTGTGCAGTGCCGCTTTTTTATTGCTCAAACAATACAATTTCACGAATCTTACATAAAAAATGCCGTGTTTCGACAAATTTCAAAGATAATTACCAAGCTTTCAGACTTTACAAATTCTTTACAATTCATTGACAATCCTATGACTTTAGTTTAATATTATTGATGATAAAGGAGAGTATGTATTTATGGATTTGTTTATGGTTTTACAACTGCTCTGCGGTCTGGCGCTCTTTTTGTTCGGTATGAATTCAATGGGCGACGGTCTTGAGAGTCTTTCCGGCGGTAAGCTTGAAAAAACTTTGGAAAAAATGACTAACAGCACCATGAAAGGATTCATTCTCGGTATGGCTGTTACTGCGGTGATTCAGTCCTCTTCGGCAACAACCGTTATGGTTGTCGGCTTTGTAAACTCGGGAATTATGAAGCTCCGTCAGGCAATCGGTATTATTATGGGTGCCAATGTCGGCACAACAATCACTTCTTGGATTCTCAGCCTTTCGGGTATTGAGGGCGACAGTTTGGTTATGCAGCTTTTAAAGCCTTCGTCTTTCTCTGCCGTGTTTGCCTTTGTCGGAATTATTCTTCTTATGTTCTGCAATTCGGAAAAGAAGAAGCATCTCGGCACAATTTTCCTCGGATTCGGTATTCTTATGGTTGGTATGGATCAGATGAGTGCGGCTGTTGAACCGCTTTCGGATGATCCGACATTCACAGGCTTTCTCACACTCTTTAACAACCCTGTATTCGGTATTCTTGCCGGCGCATTGCTGACCGCAATTATACAAAGCTCAAGCGCCTCTGTCGGTATTTTGCAGGCATTGTCCAAAACAGGCACAATCAGCTATTCAATGGCAATCCCGATTGTTATGGGACAGAATATAGGCACTTGCGTAACCGCACTTATTTCCTGTATCGGTGCAAAGAAAAACGCAAAGCGTGCCGCATTTGTACATCTTTACTTCAATATTATCGGCACACTCGTAATTTGTGCATTGTTTTACGGTTCTAACCTCTTTATCAACTACGGTTTCCTTAATGATATCGTAGGTCCCGAGAACATTGCGGTTGTCCACACATCATTCAATTTGCTTGCAACTGCAATTCTTCTTCCGTTCAACAAGTATCTTGAAAAGCTTGCCTGCCTTACAATCAAGGACAAGGACGAGGATTCGGATGTTCCGTTCCTCGATGAGCGTTTTCTCAACACTCCCTCTGTTGCAACAGAGCGTGCAAAGTCACTTGCTGAAAAAATGGCTCGTCTTTCTGAGGGTACGCTCCTCGGCGCACTTGAACTTGTTGACCATTATGACGAAAAGGTTGCGGAAACAATTCATGAAAACGAAGATATGATTGATTCCTACGAGGATGTTATTTCAACCTATCTTGTAAAGCTCAGTTCCAAACAGCCTTCGGCTGACGACAATAAAACTATTCAGCTCATTCTTCACACAATCGGTGATTTTGAGCGTATCAGCGATCATGCGGTAAGCATTGTAAAGGTTGCTCAGGAAATTCACGAAAAGAATATTTCGTTCTCAAAAGAGGCGAAAGCAGGTCTTGCCGTTATGATTGACGCACTTCGTGAAATTATCAACAACGCTACTGTTGCTTTTGTTGATAATGATCTTGCACTTGCCTCAAAGGTTGAACCGCTTGAACAGGTTATCGACCGTCTGCGTGACAAGCTTAAAGACGCCCATGTTAAGCGTCTTACTAACGGTACCTGTACAATCGAACTCGGCTTTGTATTCTCTGACCTTATCACAAATATTGAGAGAGTTTCCGACCATTGCTCAAACATTGCAATCGGTGTTATTGAAATCAATCGCAACGGCTACGATGCACACGAATATCTTCACGAACTCAAAAATTCCGATGATATTCAGTACAACGCAGATTACAAGGCTTACAAGCAGAAGTACACACTTCCAAAGGAAGCTCTGTCTGTAAGAGAGGTTTCCGTAGGCGTTCCCACAAACTAAACAAATCTTTTTATAAAATTTAGGGCTACAGAAAAACGAAAGGTTTTTCTGTAGCCCATTTTTTTGCGTGTGAAAGATTTACCTGCGGATTTTTATGCGGTCAGCTTTCGCTTTCGTTAAATACGGAAAAATCCGAGAAGAATTGCAAAGTAGTGAAACACACTTCCCGCAACCGTGAATAAGTGCCATATCGAGTGAAAATATTTTACCCTTTTAATTGCGTAAAATATAATCCCCACCGTGTAGAATACTCCGCCTATGATGAGGAAGATTCCCGAAATTGACGGCATATGTTCCATAAGCGGTTTTATTGCAAAGATTATTACCCAACCCATTCCTATGTAGCAGAATATTGACGGAATCCTTGCTTTTTCAAGGTTGATTGAGTTCATAACTATTCCGAAAATTGCCGATGCCCACACAATTCCGAACAGAATCCAACCTGTCACACCATTGAGGTAGTAAAGAGTAATCGGTGTGTATGTTCCTGCAATCAGCAGAAAAATTGTGTTGTGATCCATTATTCTGAAAAATGCTTTTACCTTTTCATTTGTGAAAGAATGATACAGAGTTGACATTGTGTAGAGTATGATGAGCGATGCACCGTAAATGCAAGAGCTGACAACACCCCACGCATTTGTGTGGATTGCCGCCGTAACGATAAGCACAACCGTTCCCGCAATCGACAGACCTGCACCGATTCCGTGTGATACAGAGTTGAAAATTTCTTCCCCGAGTGTATATTTTCTTTTGAACTTTGCCAAGATGAACCTCCAAAAAATAATCTGTACTAATATTATAAATCATTCTTGCACATATTCAAGATGATTCGTAATGCAAAATATTCCGATAGATTTTACATTTCATCAAAAATGGTTTCTGTTATCCAAATTTCGCAGATTTATTGGTTTGTAATTCAAACTTGTTGAATTTTTATAACATATTGACACAAGAATATTTTGTGTAGTATAATTTGCGTAATTTATTTGGCTATAGGAGGAGCGCTTATGCTCAGAATAGAACATTTAACTAAAAAATACGGTGACAAAAAGGCTGTTGACGATTTGTCACTTCATATTCAAAAAGGCGAGATTTACGGCTTTATCGGACACAACGGTGCAGGAAAGACAACAACAATCAAATCCTGCTGTGGGATTCTCAACTTTGACGAGGGCGAAATCTATGTTGACGGTGTGTCGGTAAAAGAAAAACCTCTCGAATGTAAGCGCAAAATGGCTTACATTCCCGACAATCCCGATTTGTATGAGTTTATGACAGGTATTAAGTACCTCAATTTTATTGCCGATATTTTCGGAATCAGCCAGTCTGACCGTCAGGCAAGAATCAGTAAATATGCTGAAATGTTTGAAATTAAAAATGCACTTGCTCAGACAATTGACAGCTATTCTCACGGTATGAAACAAAAACTTGCAATTGTTTCCGCACTCATACATAACCCAAAGCTTATCATTATGGATGAACCTTTTGTAGGTCTTGATCCAAAATCATCCCATCTTCTCAAAACTTTGATGAGAGAGATGTGCGATAATGGCGGTGCAATTTTCTTCTCAACCCATGTGCTTGAGGTTGCCGAAAAGCTTTGCGACAAGGTTGCTATCATCAAAAGCGGCAAACTTATCAAGTCGGGTACAATGGATGAGGTCAAGGGCGATGATTCGCTTGAAGATGTATTCCTTGAACTGGAGGAGAAAGATGCTTAAAACCTTAATTAAACTCCAATTTCAAAAGGCACTTGCACGGTACACCGCAAATTCGTCAAACAAGAAAAAGAACGGCAAAAAAAGTTCGTTTAACTCACCGGCTGTTTATCTTGCTCTTCTCGCTTTTGTCGGTGTTGTATTTGCATTTATGTTCTACAATATGTTCAGCATGATGGCACCTATGCTTGCAACATCGGGATTCAGTTGGTTGTATTTTCTCTATGTTATGGGTGCGTCGTTTGTAATCAGCACAATAGGCTGTATTTTCCTTTCGCTCTCACAGCTTTATGAGGCAAAGGATAATGAACTTTTGCTTTCAATGCCTATTCCGCCTCGCAGTATTCTCTTTTGCAGAATGTTGCCACTGTATGCACAAAATCTTCTCTTTTGTGCACTTGTACAGGTCCCTGCTTTTGCGGCCTATGCAACAAATGCGTCTGTTTTGGCTTCACTTGTAGTAAGTCAGATTGTGATTCTGCTTTTAGTTCCGCTTTTAAGCCTGAGCGTTTCGTGCATTCTCGGCTGGCTGATTGCACTTGTAACATCAAGGACAAGACATAAAAATGTTGTGACAATCGTATTTTCACTTGTTTTCTTTGCACTGTATTTTTACCTTTATTATCAGGCAGAGGACCTTGTAAAAACACTCGCTGCAAATTCAATTGGCATTGGTGCAAATATAATGGACAGTGCATATCCGCTTTATCTCACAGGACTTGGCGCATCGGGCGACTTGTTGCCGCTTTTTGGTGTTGCTGTAGTAATTATTGCATTCTTTGCAATTGTTTATGCGGTGCTTTCTCACAGCTTCATAAAGCTTGCAACAGCGAAAAAGGGTGCGAAGAAAGCCGTGTATAAAGAGAAAACTTTGAAAGTAAGTTCTGCATCAAAGGCGCTTTTACGCAAAGAAAGAATGATGTTCACAGGCAACGCGACCTATATGCTTAACAGCGGACTCAGTGCGTTAATTATGGTAGGCGGAACAATTTATGCGGTGTTCCAGCTTAATACGCTGAAGCAATTTCCAAGTACATTGATTGAAATGATTTCAGTATATCTTCCACTTGTGATTGCCTTTGTGATTTCATTGGGACCGATTTCTGCGGCATCAATTTCAATGGAAGCTAAAAACCTTTGGCTTATGCAGTCGCTTCCTGTATCACCGTTGCAGGTGCTTACGCAAAAGCTGAAACTTCACTTTATTGTAAACGGCGTTGTTTCACTTGTCCCGTCAATTGTTCTATCAATAATGTTCGCAATGAAACCGGTTAATATTATTATCACAATTCTTATTCCGATAATTTTCTCGTTGTTCTCGGGTCTTCTCGGACTTATGTTTGACCTGAAAAAGCCAAAGCTTGACTGGAACACAACCGCTGAGGCAGTAAAACAGAGTGCAAGCGTTATGCTTTCGTTATTGCTTTCAGTTCTTGCCGTATGCGTACCTGCTATTGCGTATCCGGTTCTTCTCAGCTTTGAAATTGAAATTTCGACTGAAATTTTCCTCGCCTGCACAGCATTTTATTTTATCCTCATCAGCCTTCCGGTTTGGTTTTGGATTAAGAATAAAGGCACAAAGGTTTTTGCAAATCTTTAAAACAGAATATCAAAATTAAGAATAAACCTCCGAAAATTTGCAGATAATATTTGCAGAATGTTTCGGAGGTAATTTTTATGAGTAATAATATGGACTTGGGTTATGAGATGTTTTGCTATCAGTGTGAGCAGACTGCGAACGGAAAGGGTTGCACACGGCTCGGTGTTTGCGGAAAAACTCCCGAAATTGCAAATCTTCAGGATTTACTTATCTTTCAGCTGAAGGGCATAAGCTGTTACGGCAAGGTGCTTATTGAAAAAGGTCAGCACATTGACAAGGACATTGTTCGCTTTGTGGAAAACTGCCTTTTTACAACGCTGACGAATGTAAACTTTGATGCCGATGTGCATGTGTCGCTTTTGCGTGAATCTCAGCAAATCAAGGAAAAACTTCGTGAAGTTGTGGGCGAAATCAAAAATCATACTTTGCACGCAACCTACAATCTTCCCGAAACAAAGTCGGAAATGCTCAAAGACGCACCGCTTGCGGGAATTATGTACGAAAAGTCGCTTGACCCCGACATTCGCTCTTTGAGACAGACAATTGTTTACGGTCTCAAAGGCATAAGCGCCTACGGTCATCAGGCTCGTGAACTCGGCTATTTTAGCGATCAGGTTGACGATTTTTACATCACTGCACTTGAGGCGACAACGGATGATTCGCTCACGGTTGAGGAGCTTATCAGAATGACGATGAGAACGGGTGAAAATGCTCTTGAAGTTATGAAAAAACTTGATGAAGCAAACACTGAAACCTACGGCAATCCGTCACCGCACAAGGTTGATGTTCACATCAAAAAAGGTCCGTTTATTATTGTGTCGGGTCACGATTTGAAAGACCTTGAAATGCTCCTTGAACAGTCAAAGGGCAAGGGCATAAATGTTTATACTCACGGCGAAATGCTACCGTGTCATGGCTATGACGGTTTAAAAAAATATCCGCATCTTATCGGCAATTTCGGCGGGGCATGGCAAGATCAGCAAAAGCAGTTTGACAATATCCCCGGTTGTATTCTTATGACGACAAACTGCCTTATGCGGCCGAGAGATTCGTACAAAGACAGAATTTACAGTACAAATGTTGTCGGCTGGGAGGGTGTTAAGCACATCGGCAAAAAGGAAAACGGCGACAAAGATTTCAGCGAAATTATTCAGCAGGCAATTGAACTCGGAGGTTTTAAGGAAGATGTTGAACCGCACGAAATTCTTGTGGGATTCGGTCATCACGCTACGCTTTCATATGCCGATAAAATTGTCGAGGCCGTCAAAAGCGGAAAAGTCAGACACTTTTTCCTTATCGGCGGTTGTGACGGTGCAAGACCGGGCAGAAATTACTACACGGAGTTTGCTGAAAATGTGCCGAAAGACTGCATAATTATGACGCTTGCCTGCGGAAAATACCGCTTTAACAAGCTCGAATTCGGTGACATCGACGGCTTGCCGAGATTACTCGACATCGGTCAGTGCAACGATGTTTACTCCGCAATCTGCATTGCCGTAGCACTTGCCGATGCGTTTGATACAGATGTAAACGGCTTGCCGTTGTCGCTGATTGTTTCGTGGTATGAGCAAAAGGCGGTTGCCGATTTGCTGGCACTTTTAAGCCTCGGAATAAAGAATATCTACCTCGGCCCGACACTCCCTGCATTTTTAAGCCCGAATGTGTTGCAGTATTTGTCAGAAACATTCGGCTTGCGTCCAATCAGCAACGCAGAAGATGACCTGAAAACCTGCCTTAAACAGAATGTTTGATGATATACTGTAGCGGCGAACACGGTTCGCCGCTACAAATTGTTCCCAACAATTGACCGTAAAAATGGGTAACGGTTTGTCATACAACAAAAAACGGAGCAGACTGAATTGTGTCTGCTCCGTTTTTGAAAGAGATATTTATGAAAATACTACTGAGTTACTTTTTCTTCCGGTTTTTTATTTTCCATTTCCGATTCAAGTTCTTCTTCAATTTGTTTTATTTCATCGTCACGCCTTTTACCCTTTGTAAAGTAGGAGAACGGGGCAGAAATCAGGATTGCTCCGTAGTATGTAATAAATCTCCACATAAGGATTGCCGGCTTGATTTTGCTTATTGCACCGATTTTGAAGAACGAACCGAAGTACATTGTGAATGCAAGCTCCGCACCGCCCGATGCACCGGGGAGCGGGATAAGGTTTGCCGTGAACAGCACGAATGACTGAATACAGATTGAATCATAGAATGAAAGTGTCGGCTGACCTGCCGCTCTTGCAATCGGAGCCATACCAAATGAAACATAGATGAGGTAGGGGATTGAAAGAATTAAAATTACCTGAATGAATACAAGTGCATAAATTACAACAAGCCGTTTTACGCTTGAAAAAAGCTGTTTGTTTGTGTCGTGAAACATATCAACTTCTTTGTGAAGTCTTTCAACCTTTTTTTCGGGATTTTTAATGAACTTGAACTTTTTCATAATCTTATAAATAAGATTGATGAGCTTGTTTGTAACCTTACGGCTGAACGAAACAAGCAGGAACAAAGCCGTCATTGCAAGCTGAACGGTAAATCCGAAAATAATGAAAAGTGTTGACCAGATGTTTGTAAAAGCATCGCTGAAATAGTTGAACCTTGTGATAACGGCAATAACGCTGACAGCGGTCATTACTATCTGATACACAATGAACTTTTGCGTCATACAAGCCGAACCGAAGCCTACGCTTATGTTCTTTTTTGACATAAGGTAAAGCTGCATAGGTTGTCCGCCTGTGCTTGACGGTGTAATCGCACTGAAGAATACTCCGACAAATGCGACCTTCAAAGCCTCAATAAAGCTGAAATCCTTATATTTTGACCGCACATATATCAGCGTGACAACAGCGTCAACAAGGATGTTCAAATCATAAATCAGCAAAGCCGCAAGGATAATCAGCATATTGCAGCCGTCAGGCTTTTTGAGCAAGTCGATCAGACCGTCCTCCGAAACAAAGAAGTAGATGATCAGATAAATCGAGATTGCCACAACAGCGAGATTAAATATCAGCTTTCCGCTGATTCTGAATTTTTTCTTTTCCAAATAAATCTTCTCCTGTGTGTTAAAAGTTGTTATTCAATTGTAGTGGGCATCAAATGTCACAACTGTGGCATTTGGGCAGAATAATATATTCTATATCATACTTTTTTTTAATAAGAAAATCAACAACAAAATTGTAATAAATTGCCGCCTGAGAAAATAAATTTATAAATCCACGCTTTTTTATTTTACCGAATGTACTTATTTTAGCATTTGTTCATTACACATAAAGAATTTAAAACTTGCACCCAAACTTTAGCTGTGATAAAATAATACGGTAATATGTGCGGAGGTGTTCTTATGGATGCTATGAGTGTGAACGGAAAAGATTTTACCGTCATTAAGCTTCTCGGAAAAGGCAAGGGCGGTTATTCCTACCTTGTGTCAGACGGAGAACACAATTATGTTTTAAAGCAGATTCACCACGAGCCGTGTTCATACTATACCTTCGGCAACAAAATTCAAAGTGAGCTTAACGATTACGAACGGCTGAAAAATGCCGGGCTCAGACTGCCGAAGCTTATTGACTGCGATGTAGAAAACGAGAGGATTCTTAAAGATTACATTGACGGCAAAACCGCATATGAGCTTGTTTTGCAGAATGAGATGAAACCCGAATATATTGAGCAGATTCGTGAAATGTGCAGACTGTTGAATCCAAAAGGAATTAACATAGATTATTTCCCGACAAATTTCATTTTAAACAACGGACTTTTGTGGTACATCGACTACGAATGTAACGATTATATGGAGGAGTGGAATTTTGAAAACTGGGGAATAAAGTATTGGAGCAAAACGAAGGAATTTTGTGAATACCAGGAAAACAATAAATAACGGAGTGAACTTATGGACTTTTTCAGTACAAATCTTTTTAACTGGTACGGACTTGCTTTTGCAATTGCTTTGCTTGTACCCGACATCGTCTATATAAAAAGCAACAGAATAGACAGAACAATTTTTGATAACAGGGCTATGCTTTACATAGAAAGAATCGGAAAATATTGCAGTATTTTCCTTATGGGAATCAACATCGGCGTGCTTGAGGGCGGTTTTACAAAGCCGATTATGGAAACCTTTTGGATAATCTCAACCTGTGTTCTGACGGTCGTTGCACTTATTTTGTGGTTTTTATGCTTTAACAGATTTTCAAAATTATGGGCATATCTTCTTACAGCCGTAACCGCAGTAATTTTTATGATGAGCGGACTTTTGCAGGTTAAAACGCTTTTGCTCACGGCAGGCGTGGTGTACCTTATCGGACAGCTTTATGTTACAAATAAGTATGTAAAATCAAAAATGCAATAATTGTGTAAAATATTGTAAAAAGATATTGCAATATTGTTTGTTTGGTACTATAATGACCTTTGGCTGACAAATATTTGTTTTTTGACTGGAGGTGAAAAGATGAATGTTATTATGCTTTTAAAGCATAAAGATTCTTTAAAATATATTTATGAGGACAATACCCTAAGACAGGGACTTGAAAAAATGCGTGCTCACAGCTACACCGCTATCCCTGTTATAACCCGTGACGGAAAATATGTCGGCACGGTGAGCGAGGGTGACTTTTTGTGGCATATAATTGACAAAAAGACTTCGGGCGATATTGAAGAACAGGAAGAATTTCGTATCCGTGACATACTCCGTCCCGACTTTAATCCGGCGGTTAAAATTTCGGTAGGTATGGACGAGCTTCTTGCACGGGCAATGAATCAGAACTTTATCCCCGTAACCGATGACCTCGGTACTTTTATCGGTATCGTAACCCGTCAGGATATCATCAGATATTTTGTCAATAAATAAGATACATAAAAACGGTGGATGCTGAAAATTGCATCCGCCGTTTTAGTTATGACAGAAACTGAATTTTAAATATACAGAAATCTACATATCAACTTCAGATTAATGTATTACAATCAAAGTACGGTGAGGAAAATGTACAACATTCTTTTGGTTGAGGACGATAAAAATATTCGTGAAATGCTTGTCGAATATTTTTCAAAAAGAGATAAAGAAAAATTTAATATCACCCTTGCGGAAAACGGCTTAAAGGGACTTGATAAGGCATATGAGAACAGCTATGACCTTTTGCTCCTTGATGTAATGCTCCCCGAAATGGACGGTTTTACGCTTTGCAAAGAAATCCGCAGATACAGCGATGTGCCGATTATGTTCATCACGGCAAGAACAAGCGAGGCGGATATGCTCAACGGCTACGCTCTCGGCTGTGACGATTACATTGTAAAGCCGATTGCTCTGCCCGTATTTTATGAAAAGGTGAAAGCCCTTATCAAGCGTTCAAAAGGACTTGTACGGCACAATTTGCTTACGGTGGGGAATGTTTCGCTCAATCCGAACAACGGTGTTGTTGTGTCCGACGGTGAAGAAGTAACCCTTACCGCAAAGGAATATGCTATTCTTAAAATTTTGTTAGAGAATAAAAACAGCGTTGTGTCCCGTGAAAAAATCATCACAGCCGTGTGGCACTATGACACAATGATTGATGAAAGAGTACTTGACACGCATATCAAAAATATCCGAAAAGCATTGGGCGAAAATGCGTCTGTTTTGAAAACGGTAATACGGCGAGGGTATAAGGCGGAGGATAAAAAATGAAATCAAGATATATCAAACGGCGAAAAAAGTTTCATTACATTATAATTTCCGTAACAATAATTGTGTGTCTGCTGGGAACGGTTTTTACCTCTCTTGCAATACTGAACAGTTCAAGGGATTTACTCATAGCCAACGCAGTAAATGAACTGAATACAAAGATGGACTATATTAAAAACGGCATCGTAACAAGTCCGAATAATTCCTACAATGAGTATGTGGCGCTGATTAATGAAAATGTTGACAAGGGCAATACATACTTTCAATTAACCTATGATAACGATATGACGATTACGACAGACAATGTACTGACTGTCCATTATAATGATATCAACGGCGGAATATTGGATATGGGTACAGAAAATTATATTAGGTTTGATGTACTTAAAAATTTGCTCAGCGATGATGAGTATAAAGAAATTTGTAATTATCTTAACACACCTGCCGACAAAGACGGAAACTATTATCTTTTAATTTGCAAAAAATTTTACGGATCGGCAAAGTACGGTTATGTGCCGAGTCAGCTCGAAATCGTAAAAAGCAATAAAGAAAATGACTGGTATGTTCAGGACGAGTCAATCAAAAAGTACAGCTTTGACCTAAAAAAATACAATTACTTGACCAAAGAAGAATTAAAATCCCAACAATTTGAAAATGACGAGATGCACCGCAATATAATTGATAAGGACTTTTTCCTTGGAAAAAGCAAACCGAAATACTCCCAAAAAGATGTTGAAAAAATCCTGAGTGACATCCTGAGTGACAACAGTCTGTTTACAGACATCTATGATGAGACTGGGGCAGTTCCTGACGGGATTTTTAAATATTATGTATTAATGGGAGATTCCCTTTATTATACCGAAAATCATATGATAAACAACTCGCCGAATGAATATAAAGAGGTTACAAGAGTATTTCATATTACTTCTTTAAAAGAAATAAATCTGCTTGATGATTGCCTATGGAAGTTTATAACGGTATTTGCCGTTGCGTTTACGATAATGGCGGTGGTGATTACGGTTGAAATTTTCTCGTGGAAAGATTTTAAAAGGCGAACCGCACAGGAGGAAACCCGTCTTGAAATGACAAATGCAATTGCGCACAATCTCAAAACCCCCTTGTTTGTCATAGGCGGTTTTGCGGAAAATCTTAAAAATGAGGAAGATACCGAAAAGAAACTTCATAACATAGAAATCATTCAGCAACAGACCGAGGAAATGGACATTCTTATTCACAGAATGCTCGATTTGTCACGATTCGATTCGCCCGCATTAAAGCTGAATTGCGAAGTTTTTGACTTTAAACCGTTTATTGAGAAAATTCTTGAAAATTATTATGTTCACACAGAACACGAAATTATTTTCATTTACAACTCAAAGGCAAAAATTAAGGCTGACCCTGCCATGCTTAAAACGGTGCTTGAAAATCTTATCGACAATGCCGAAAAATATTCCGATTACGGTTCGGATATCACAATTAATGTTTCGGATGATGTATTGTCAATCAGCAATCAATGCTCGTCATTTGACAGGGAAAATCTCTCAAAATTGTGGCAGCCTTATTTCAGAGCCGCAAAGGGAGATAATAAGAGTGGCAGCGGAATAGGACTTTCAATAGTAAAATCCGCCCTTGAAATGCATGGATTCAAATATAAAGCCGAATTTGAAAACGGGATTATAACATTTAAGTTCAGATTTACTTCACTCGATTGAGCTTTTTCTGCCTAAAAAATCGGAACAGCCGTAAACCCAATCACGGCTGTTCCGATTATTGTTATTTTGTTATGTATAAAATTCTATTTTTGTTTATAATACATCAGGCAATGGCAGTATCCCTCAAATTCGGGATCGGCAATTTTTGCCCTGAAATCCTCACACATACACAGTGTTGCAGGGCTTCTGATTAACATATACGGACAATAACCGCCCGTGCGTATAAGCTGTTTGCGAACTTCTTTTACAATTTCTTTGTCTGGATTAAGCAGAATTTTCAATTTAATCACCATATTTGCTAGGTAGATTTTATGCCGATTTTCGGGTATTCGGTAATCTTTTGATTCCGTCTACAATTATATCAGCAATGACAGAATTTTACAATAGAAAATTTGCAATAAGTACAAATTTATTTTGAACAATTATAATTAAACCTCAAATGCAATAATATACTATATAAAAAATTTATAAAAAACAACAAGTGAAGAATTTTTGCGACAATTATTTGTTGAAACAGTTGATTTTTGCAAAATAGTGTGCTACAATAGCGTTGTAATTGTATATGCTTTTATCATACAATGATTTTTAGTTTTCAGGAGGAAAAATTTATGAAAAGAGTATTATCTCTTGCAATCGTTTTGATGCTTGCATTTTCATGCGTGTTCACAGCGTTTGCACAGACAGACGACACAGCGTCACCCGATGAGGCAAAAAAGGTAACAGAGCTTAAAATTACAAAGCTCCCCGACAAGCTTACATACACAGCAGAGGATGTGATTGAACCTGATATTGATTTATCAAAAATCGCAGACGAAAATGCAACAGAAGAAAGCCTAATCAAGTATTTCAGTCAGTTCAATCTTGAACTCAAACTTGACCTTACAGGTATGGAAATTGAAGCTGTTTACAGTGACGGTACAACCGAAAAGGTTGATGCTAAGGACTGCAAAGCTGAGCTTGCTGATCCGTTTAATTACGGCGAAGTAATTAAGGCATTGATTGAATATGAGAAAAATATGCCTGAGTTTACAGAAGATATGACCGAAGATGAGTTTTATGAACTCCTTGAAAAAGCTCTTAAAGTTTTAGTTGATATGATTTACAGAGAGTATACTGTAAATGTATCATATCAGGATGCACAGACAAGCTATAAGATTACATTAGAAAATAGTGACGATCCGTTTAATCCCGATTTACCCGATGACAATGACCGTTACGAAGTGGTTTCTGTAAAAGCACCCGAAAAGGTGAACTATACAAAGGCTGATATCGTAGATTTAGCTGATTACGATTATGATGATGAGCCGATTTACGGCTTTACTCCTGACTACAAGGGTATGGAAGTTGTTGTTAAGGATATCGTAACAGGCAAAACTTACACAATCAAATTTGACGGTACAGAAGATATCTATGTTGATGATGTATGTGTTGACTTCCCGGATGATAAGGATCAGAAGTTTAAAGTTGGTTGCCAAATTGATGTAAATGAACTCCTTGGCCTTGACGAGGATGAAGAATATATGACAGATGTTGATTTTTCGTTTGTAGTAAAATACAATGTATCAAAGTCTGCCGTAACTTCTTCAACAAAAGATACTGCAACAAAGGATACAGTAACAAAATCTGCAACAGGCGGCAACGGTGCAGTTCAGACAGGCAACCCGATGACTGCTGTTTCGGTTGCACTTGTAATGCTCGTTGCAAGCGGTGCAATGTTCGTTTGCTACAGAAGAAAGATTGAAAAGTAAATCAAATAATTGACACTCATTTTTCTTAATATTCAGACAACTGCCCCCGAATCTTTCAAAGGTTCGGGGGCAGTTATGTTCTGTAAAAAACGAAACGGCAACGGAAAAATTTATCCCGTTGCCGTTTAATACTTTAATGATTTCTATACTTAATCTTCACCGATAAGCTTTACGGTTGTTGCGGTGTGGTGAACCGCATCAAGATACTTTCCGAAAACATCGGCTGTTTTAATTTTTAAACTTGAGGTGTTTACACACGGATGACAGCCGACATATTCGCCCTTGAGAACATCCTCGTCAACAAGAAGTCTTACTCGGTTGTCCTTGTCATTCATAAGCCCCATAACGCTCACCGCACCCGGCTTGATGTCGAGAAATTCAAGCATAAAATCGGGAGTAGCAAATGAAAGTCTTGCACTTCCGATTTGTTTTGACAGTTCCTTTGTTTTAAAAGGTTTGTCACCAGGCATCATAAGAAGATAGAAGTCGGTTTTCTGCCTGTTGCACAGAAAAAGATTCTTGCAAATAAGCACATCAAGCACAGCGTCAATCTCGTTGCAAGCCTCCATTGTGTCAGCGTGTCCGTGGTCGGTTCGCTGATATTCAATTCCAAGGCTGTCGAGAAGGTCATATACTCTGATTTCACGGTCTTCTCTGCCTGTTAAGTCGGTTGGTCGTCCGTTGTAAAGTTCCATTTAAAATCCTGCTTTCCTGTAGTGTAATGCCTGTATCAATATTCGCTGTCGTCAATATAAGAATCGTCTGTATAGTCATACAAATCGGATGAGGAGGTGTAATCATCGTAGTAATATTCGCCTGTGTATTCCTTATAAGATGTTGAATCACCCGGCAGATAATCCTTGTCCATATACAGCTTGCTGTTCAGAATACCAAGCTCCTGCAACGCTTTTATAGTGTTTTTAAAGCTTTTGGGAACAGTATAAACAACCTGTGTTCTTGCGGCAGTATTGCCGTTGTAAGAATCCATATTTCTCATTCCATCGTAATACGAATTAACATCACCTGTTGCAATCGCAATCACACATACAGCATCGGGTTCGGATTTTATAAAGCTTTCGTATTCACCGTAATTGACATAGGCAACATCAAGCGCATGATCTGCATACTTGGTCATTTGATCTATTTTCGCAAAGTCCTCGTCACTGCAATTATCAAGGTCTTTGAGAAAAGCCTCTTTAATTTTTTCGGCTGTATTTTTGCAATTTTTAGAATAACTTACTGTTCCGTCATCATCAGTATAAATAATTTTGCTTGATACAAAATCAGGATGCTTATCGTCAGTTGCTTTGCCGTCAAAGCCTGAAACGATAAATGTGTTAATATCCTTGTAATCAGCTTTTACAAGCGGACTGTATGCCTTGATATAGCCCTTTGAATAGATGATGTCGGATGTGTCAAGTTCGTTATAAGTGCTTGAAAGATAGCTCTCTGTTTCTTCAAAAGCCGATGCTGAGCTGTATGTTCTTGTAACGATGTTACCGTTGTTGAGAGTGTAGGCAAATGCGTAATCGGGATTTTTTGAAATCTCGCTGAATACAGGAACATTGTCCTTGAACATTGAAACCCAAGTGTTTTTGAACTTGTTCTTTACCGAATAATTGCGGTTGTCAACAAGTTGGTAATGTGCCTCCAGGATATTTGCGATTGTGTCTTTGTCTGTAATATCGTCAGCCATATCTTTAAGATTTTTGCCGACAGCACTGCCTTTTGCCTGATAGTTTGAATTTGCGTCGTAGAATCCGGCACTCTTAATATCCTGAGTTTTCGGTACATAACTGTTGTAGCCAAAAGCGTCAAAACAGCAGAGAGCAACACCGACGCAGCTTACAATAATTAACGCACCGAGCGGAATCGAAGTTTTGATAAGCTTTGAAAAGCCTCTGTACAAAATAAGATGAACGATTATGTAAACGGGAACGCTTGCAAGAATAAATCCGAAAACAAAACCCGCATATCCGCCCAGAACATTTACCGAGCCGAAAAGCACACCGAGGAACATGCCTGCAAGGAATGAAACAAGCACCTTGATTATGTAGCACGGAAGGTGGAATGCAAATGCCGACTGCGCTCTTTCCGCTTTTCTCTTTTTTGCAAGAAAAGCACCGAGAACAATACAAGCAACCGAGAAAATCAGCCAGTAAATAATGTTGATTCCGTCATATGCGGCAAGCGGATTGAGTGCGTTCATAATAATGCTGTCTTTGAAAATGCCAACATAAAAGCCGTCAAAACAGCCCACAACAATGCCTTTGATGAAGATTGCGGAAAGCGGATAAGCTACGCAAACCGCAATGAACATAAGCACGGAGTTGAGCATTGTTCCGCAACAAATTGCAATAAGACCGAAAAACGAGATTGATGCAAGTGTCCCGAGGCATATTTTGAGGAACATCGAACTAAGCTCGCTTATTACGGAATTTCCTGTGCAGACCGTGATAATTGAAATCACTCCGAGGAAAAATAATGTCGGGATAATTGACATGAGGTATGCCGACGCTGTTTTTGTGACAAACAGCGTTGACCTGCCAATCGGCAGAGAACCATACAAATCAGCCTTGCGTTTATTGTGCAGATACGAATAAATTCGCACCGTGTAGATGATTGTAAATATTATTGAAATAAGATAAATGAGGTTTGCCGATGAATACTGGAAAATCTCGATTATGCCTGTGCCTGAGTTCGTAACTCCCAGAAAGTTAAGGCTTAACAATGCACCTGTAAAGGTCATATCATCGCCGAGCACCACGCATATTGTGTAGCAGATTACAACCGTTACAGCCGAGATAAGTCCGAATACCACAAGCAACGGAGTACAGGCTCTCAGGTCACTGCGGAAGAATGAAAATGCCTGCTTCATTCTGCTTTTAAATGATGTTTTCTGCGTCATAACCTGCTGCCCCCATTTCACTTATAAAAATTTCCTCCAATGTCATCGGAACGGCTGAAATGTAAAGAGGTTTACACTCCTCAAGCTTTGGCATAAACTCATCTTCCGTTCCTCTGATTGTAAGGTTGAATATATTTCCGTTTCTCCACAAATTGATAACATTGATTTCTTCAAAGAACGAATTGTCGGGAACTTCCGTGAACGCAACCTGAACCTTGCGGAGTCCAAGCTTGATTTCGTCAATTTCACGCTCAAGAAGCAACTTGCCCTTGTGGATAAGGCAGATTCTGTCGCACAATTCTTCAAGCTCACGCAGATTGTGTGACGCAATGACAACGGTCATATCGTTTGCGGAAACATTGTCAATGAGAATTTTCTTTACAAGACGGCGGACAACCGGATCGAGTCCGTCAAAAATTTCATCAAGCAAAAGATATCTCGGACAGGTTGAAATCGCCAATATCAAAGCCGCCTGTCTTTGCATACCTTTTGACATATCAATTATTTTTGCATCAGGGTCAATAGGAAACACGGAGCAAAATTGTCTGAAAGCGTTCTCGTTCCAATTCGGGTAAAGACTGCGGTAAAGATATGCCGTGTTTTCGAGTGTTGCACTGTTTGAAAAATACGGAAAATCGGGAATAAAAAAACATTCGCCCTTAACAGACGGATTGTTATAAATGTTCTGACCGTTAATTTTAACTTCACCGCTGTCAGCATCAAACACACCTGACAAAATTCTCAGAAGTGTTGACTTTCCGCCGCCGTTGCTTCCGACAATGCCGAGTACGGAGCCTCGGTTTATGTCGAGCGTAAAATCATCAACGGCAGTTACCTTACCGAACCTTTTTGTTATGTGATTAACCTCAATCATTCTTACCGCCTCCTTCGTATATGGCGTCAATAATGTCAATAAGCTGTTGACGGGGAACGCTGTACAGTTCTGCATTTTTGGTGGCTTCTCTGAATGCTTTCAGAGCCATATCTCTGTATGCCGTGTCTTTTGTCAGCTTGTCGGTCATAAATGTTCCTCTGCCGACAGTTGAGTAAATGTAGCCGTCAATTTCAAGCGTGCGGTATGCCTTTGCAACGGTATTCGGGTTTACTCCGATTTCTTTTGCAACCGTTCGTACAGGCGGCAGTCTGTCACCCGATTTGAACACACCCGCCGATGCAAGTCTGATTACATTGTTGCAAATCTGCTCGTAAATCGGCACACGGCTTGTGAAATCAATTGTAAACATAGCCGTCCTCCTTTTAATGATTTATATGCGAATTTGTATAACATGGCTAATTCTACACTTAAATTGTACCATTTGATTGTACCATTGTCAATGTACAATTTTAAAGTTTAGAAAACTTTTTAAAAAAATTACTCAAAGTATAAAAGCGGTAAAACCGTCAATAACTATTGTAAAGACAAAACCGATTAAAATTCAGATTCGGGGGTAATTCTTTGCAATACGGAAAAGTTGAAATCTGCGGAGTAAACACATCACAGCTTAAACTGCTTAAAGAAAGCGAAAAACGGGAACTGCTTAATATAATCAAAAACGGTTCTCCTGCCGAAAAGAAAAAGGCAAGAGACAAGATGATTAACGGAAATTTGCGGCTTGTGCTGTCCGTAATTCAAAGATTTACAAACAGGGGCGAAAATCCCGATGATTTGTTTCAGGTGGGTGTAATCGGGCTTATCAAGGCGATTGACAATTTTAATCCGACGCTTGATGTAAGATTCAGCACCTACGGAGTGCCTATGATAATCGGTGAAATCAGACGGTTTCTGCGTGACAACAACTCAGTCAGGGTTTCACGCTCAATGAGGGACACGGCTTACCGTGCAATGCAGATAAAAGAACAGCTCACAAATAAAAACAACCGTGAGCCGACTGTTGAAGAAATCGCCAAAATTATGGAGATGCCAAAGGAACAGGTGGTGCTGGCGCTTGAGGCAATTGTCGAGCCGGTGTCGCTTTATGAACCCGTATTTTCGGATGGAAACGATACTATATATGTAATGGATCAGATAGGCGATAAGAATGACGATTCAACATGGCTTGAAGAAATTGCCGTAAAAGAGGCAATTACAAATCTTTCGGACAGGGAAAAGCGGATTCTTTCAATGAGGTTTTTCCGTGGCAAAACTCAGATGGAGGTTGCGGCTGAAATAGGAATTTCACAGGCACAGGTCAGCCGTATTGAAAAAGGCGCTCTCGATACTATAAAGAAAAACATTTAACCGTAAGTGCAAAACAGCTGTTCAGTCGGACGGCTGTTTTGTGTTTGCATAAATTTATGTGTAAAAAATCACAGGCAAATTTCGTAAAAAAAGACGAAAAAGCAGTTTTTACTTTACTTTCGTACTTTTGTGTGTTAAAATTTTAGTGTATGAAAACATATTGTTTGCAAAATTTACGGAAACAAAATTAAGGAGGAAACGGTTTTGAATTCAAAGCTGAAAAATGATTCTACCGACTATTTATTCAAGGCAATTCTTTCTCTTGAAAACGAGGAAGATTGCTATCGCTTTTTTGAAGATTTATGCACAAGTGCAGAGCTTAAAGCCATGTCACAGCGTCTTGTTGTTGCAAAAATGCTTACCGAAAAAAAAGTATATACCGAAATTGTTAAGGAAACAGGTGCGTCAACCGCAACTATCAGCCGAGTGAAAAGAGCGTTGTTTGACAACGATACATACGGCTACACGCTTGTGCTTGACCGAATTAAAAACGGAGAAAAAGAGTGATGCCGAGCTATTTGTCATTTGCCCGATTTTATGACGGACTTATGCAGGACGCCTGCTATGAAAAACGCTGTGACTATATTTTGAAGCTTGCAGAAAGTTTCGGTCATGATATGGGCATAACGCTTGACCTTGCCTGCGGAACGGGAACTCTTACCCGACTTTTGAAAAAGCGGGGAGTGGATGTTTTCGGAATTGATTACAGTATGGAAATGCTCAGCGAGGCAATGCAAAGTGCCTCCGAAGAAGGGCTTGATATCCTGTTTTTAAGGCAGAAGATGCAGAGTATTGACTTGTATGGTACAATAAATACCTGTGTGTGTACTCTCGACAGCATAAATCATCTTACAAAAATTGAAGATGTTGCAAAAACATTTGACCGTGTGGGACTTTTTATGGACGATGACGGTCTGTTTATTTTTGATGTCAACACGGTGTACAAGCATAAAAATGTTCTTGCGGATAATACCTTTGTGTATGAAAACGACAGCGTTTTCTGCGTATGGCAAAACACTCCCGAAGATGATAACAAGGTGAAAATCGACCTTGATTTCTTTGAGGAAGAAAACGGTGTGTATTATCGTTCGTCCGAAAGCTTTTCGGAAAGAGCCTATACAGATGATGAAATCAGAAAAATGCTCACGGATGCAGGTTTTGAAGTAGAGGCTGTTTACGGCGATCTTACCCTTGAAAGCCCGAAAGCGGATGAACAGAGGGCAATTTATGTTGCAAGAATGAAAAAATCACGCAACAAAGAGTTTAATGAATCGAAAGGATAACCGATATGGATAAAATAATTCGTTGTATTACATCTGACGGTGCGATTATGGCGGCTTGCGTTGATGCCTCCGACATAGTTTTTACCGCAAAGAAGATTCACCATCTTTCACGCAGTGCCACAGCCGCACTCGGCAGACTTTTGTGTGCAACCTCAATTATGGGCGATATGCTCAAACAGAAAGATGCGTCAGTCAACCTCCGTGTAATGGGTGACGGTGAACTCGGTCCCGTTATTGCAGTCGGCGACAGCAGCGGCAATGTAAAGGGTTATGTCGGCAATGCAGACTGCCCGACGGAATATTACGAAAACGGCAAAATCAATGTTGCAAAAGCAGTCGGCAGAACAGGTATGCTAAATGTTATGCGTGACTACGGCTCAGGCGATCCGTACATAGGTCAGGTTGAGCTTGTCAGCGGTGAAATTGCCGAGGATATTGCAAACTACTACGCAACAAGCGAACAGATTCCTACAGTTTGTGCCTTGGGTGTGCTGATTGACAAAGAGGACGGCGAGGTTTTGCTTGCAGGCGGATTGCTTATTCAGCTTCTTCCGGGTGCAGACGATACTGTTATTGACAAGCTGGAAAAGAATATTGCAGAGCTTGAACCCGTTACAACTATGCTTGCAAAGGGCATGAGTATTCTCGATATCTGCAAAACAGCCCTCAAAGGCTTTGAGGTTGAAGTGCTTGACGAAAACCCTGTTAAGTATGTTTGCGGTTGTTCAAAAGAAAAGCTTGAAAATTATTTTTGTACCCTCAGCGATGACGATATCCGTTCTATGGTCAATGAACAGGGTGTTGCCGTTGCAACCTGTCACTTCTGCAATAAGAAATATGTCTTTACAAAGGATGACCTTGAAAAGCTGATTGCAGAGAAAAACAGCAAAGAATAAAGATTTTTAAAGGCCTTGTCGCAAATGTTCGTGATGTCACTCGTAAAAATGAAAAAAATTTCAAAAAAGTGTTGACATTTGGAACAAGTTGTAGTATGATAATATCTGTCGCTGAGAGATATTCGAAATTCAACAGAACTTCGATAGAGCGACAAAGGCATGTGGGAGCATAGCTCAGCTGGGAGAGCATCTGCCTTACAAGCAGAGGGTCACAGGTTCGAGCCCTGTTGTTCCCACCACATTTGGCCCGGTAGTTCAGTTGGTTAGAACGCTAGCCTGTCACGCTAGAGGTCGACGGTTCGAACCCGTTCCGGGTCGCCAATTTTTGCCTCTGTAGCTCAGTCGGTAGAGCAGGGGACTGAAAATCCCCGTGTCGGTGGTTCGATTCCGCCCGGAGGCACCAATAAAATGCGGATGTAGCTCATCTGGTAGAGCGCCACCTTGCCAAGGTGGAGGTAGCGGGTTCGAGCCCCGTCATCCGCTCCAACTAAGACAGTACAGAAATTGTGCTGTCTTTTCTTTTTTGTACAATCTCGTAGGGGCGGATATTATCCGCCCGCAAGTAACTACTGAATTCTTTTGACAGACCCGATTTTATAAATGTCGCAAAACAATTGTTATACTGTAACAGCGAACTGCGCTTTCAAATAATACCGTGTGAAAACACGGGGCGAAACTCTTGTTTACTGTTTGAAATAAGGAGTTTACCATACTTGTATTAATAACTTCAGCGACTATGTTCTGATTGCTGATAATCACGAAATTGCAATTAGCAAATAAATTTTAAAAAACTGCAAAAACGGTATTGACAATCGACTGATTTTATAGTATTATATTACCTGTCGCTGAGATGTAATCGAAATTCGACAGAACTTCGATGAGCGATATAGGCATGTGGGAGCATAGCTCAGCTGGGAGAGCATCTGCCTTACAAGCAGAGGGTCACAGGTTCGAGCCCTGTTGTTCCCACCACATTTGGCCCGGTAGTTCAGTTGGTTAGAACGCTAGCCTGTCACGCTAGAGGTCGACGGTTCGAACCCGTTCCGGGTCGCCAATTTTTGCCTCTGTAGCTCAGTCGGTAGAGCAGGGGACTGAAAATCCCCGTGTCGGTGGTTCGATTCCGCCCGGAGGCACCAATAAAATGCGGATGTAGCTCATCTGGTAGAGCGCCACCTTGCCAAGGTGGAGGTAGCGGGTTCGAGCCCCGTCATCCGCTCCAAGTCAAAAGTACCTGTAACCGCAGGTGCTTTTTTATTTTTGCAATTTTTCTGTTTGAGTTGTAGGGGCAGATATTATCCGCCATCCGCCCGCAAGTAAGCACACATATTTTGTGATAAATAGAATTATCACAAAAACACAAAGTGATTGTCATACAGCAGCGTTCATCGGACAACGACGAAATCCCTTTGGCAGAGCCTGTATATTCCACACAACAAAAGGTCACGATTTTGAACCGTGACCTTGTTTTTTACGAATTTTTTAAGACAATATCAGTTATTGATTCTTGTCAGCTTTGTTCCGGCTATGTAGAGAGTATCGCCGTCGATTCCCCATGTATCCGAACCGCCGTTTGCGGGATCGTCAGACCATTTGAGTGACTGCGACTGACTTTGATTTACAAAAGAAACCTCAAGGCTGATTGAAAGAGTTTTTTCATCATCAATGCTGTATTTCATATCAATCAAATTAAAAATCTCATCATAGTTAATAATGTCGCTGTATTCCGAGCTGCCAACATAATTTGAAATAAGTTCACCGAGTTCTTTTGCATTCGGGATACCGATTGTTCCGTCAGGCTTGAACTCAAGTTGTAGGCTTACTCCGTTCTCCTCAGCAATCCATGTACCCTGAATCTGTCCCTGAGGAGTGGCTTTGTTAAGTCCGTTAAATATAAAGAATGCCGCAATTGCAACAACGAGTGCAACCGCAATGCCGCACGCTGTAATTATAAACGGTGTCTTTGACTTTTTCTTTGGAATCGGCTGTGCATACTGTGGCTGAACGCCCTGATTGTTATAATCATAAGAATATCCGCCCTGCTGACCGTTCTGATACTGATTATATCCGCCCTGTGCATTAACTGTCTGATACTGCGGTGCGGAATAATCATTTGCAGGCATCTGATTATATGCGTCAGTCTGATGATTTTCAACAGGCTGTGTCTGCTCATTCCGAACATTCATATCGGCAGTCTGTTCAACCGACTGATTTTCTGCAATCGGCTGTTCGTTCTGTACAGCTGATTCCTGTACGGGTACAGGCGCTCCGCAATCGGCACAAAACTTTTCATTAGGCAATAACTGTCTTCCGCAATTTTTACAAAACATACTTTTTCTCCTGTTCAACAAAAAATAATTTCGAGGAAAACCCCTTTACAACAGCAAATTCAACCATATTATCTGTTTATTTTTATTGTACTGTTTTTTCTTCTTCAAGTCAACTGATATTTAAAAATCAGTGTTTTTTTACATAAAAGATATACTGAATACAGAAGATTTTACTGAGGATAGATTCGTACTAATCGTTCTCGATGCCTATTTGCCAAATTTTCATTGACAAATTACGACACAAATTGTATATTATAAGTAAGGGAGCTGACAAGTTAGTCGGCTGAGAGGAGGCTGAATGCCTCGACCTATGACCTGATTTGGATAATGCCAACGGAGGGAAACAGCGGGCCTTTACGGACACACCTTTTGTTGGTGCGTCCGTTTTATTTTTATAAAGGAGAATCCGCTATGATTGGAAATTGTCTTGAAAATGTAAGAAAAAATGTACCGCTTGTACACAACATCACAAACTATGTAACAGTAAACGATGTTGCAAATGTACTTCTCGCTTGCGGAGGAAGTCCGATTATGTCAGACGAACCCGATGATGTTGCCGACATCACAAGCATTTGCGGCGGTCTTAACATCAACATCGGTACACTTAACAAAAACTCAATTGAGGGTATGTTCATTGCGGGCAAAAAAGCTAATGAACTTTCTCACAAGATTTTACTTGATCCTGTCGGCGCAGGCGCAAGCAAGCTCCGCACAGACACAGCGGTTAAGCTTGCAAAAGAAATCAAATTTGATGTTATCAGAGGTAACATCTCGGAAATCAAAACTCTTGCACTCGGAAGCGGCACAACAAAGGGTGTTGATGCCGATGTATCGGATGCGGTAACAGAAGAAAATCTCGATAACGCAGTTGCATTTGTAAAGGATTATGCCAAAAAGTCAGGATGCGTAATTGCAATCACAGGAGCTATTGACCTTGTAAGTGACGGCGAAAAGTGCTATGTAATCCGCAACGGTCGTCCCGAGATGAGCAAAATCACAGGAACAGGCTGTCAGCTTTCGGGTATGACAACTGCATTTATCGTTGCAAACCCCGACAATGTTCTTGAGGCAACTGCCGCAGCAGTTTGTACAATGGGACTTGCAGGCGAAATCGCTTTTGCAAATATGGCAGAAACAGATGGCAACTCAACATACCGCAACCGAATTATTGACGCTATCTATAATATGGATGCCGAAACACTTGAAAAAGGAGCAAAGTATGAATTGCGATAAAAAAGATTTGTTGCTCTATGCCGTAACCGACAGGGCATGGCTTAACGGTGAAACACTTTGCAGTCAGGTTGAAAAGGCTATTAAAGGCGGCGCAACATTCATTCAGTTAAGAGAAAAAAATCTTGACCAAAAGCATTTTCTTGAAGAGGCTCTTGAAATTCAGAAACTCTGCAAAAAGTATAATGTTCCGTTCGTAATCAATGACAATGTAGAAATTGCAAAAGAAATTGACGCTGACGGTGTTCATGTCGGTCAGAGTGATATGGAGGCAGGCAATGTCCGCAAGATTCTCGGTGACGACAAAATCATCGGTGTTTCGGCTCAGACTGTTGAACAGGCTCTTCTTGCTCAGAAGCACGGAGCAGATTATCTCGGAGTCGGAGCAGTTTTCAAAACAGGCTCAAAGGACGATGCAGACGATGTTTCACACGATGAACTTCAGAAAATCTGTGAGGCTGTTGACATTCCTGTAATCGCAATCGGCGGAATCAACTCCAAAAATGTTACGGAACTCAAGGGCAGAGGTATCGTAGGCATTGCCGTTATCAGTGCTGTTTTCGCTCAGCCCGATATTACAAAGGCAACAGCAGAGCTTAAAGCACTTACGGAAAAGACGGTTGCGAATGATTAAATCTGCAATATTTGATGTTGACGGCACACTTCTCGATTCAATGAAGATATGGGATGACGCAGGAGAGCGTTACCTCTCGTCTGTCGGCAAAACAGCCGAAAACGGTCTTTCCGAAAAGCTCTGTGATATGAGTCTGACGGAGGGTGCGGAGTATATGAAAAAGCAGTATGCTCTTTCCTTTTCAACTGATGAAATAGTTTCGGGTGTGCTGAAAATCATTGAAGATTTTTACTTTTATGAGGTCGGTTTAAAAAACGATGCAAAAGAAATTTTGCAGTTTTTGGAATCGAACAATATCAAAATGATTATTGCAACATCAAGCGACAAAACGCATATTAAAAAGGCATTTGAAAGGCTCGGTATTCTAAAATATTTTACGGACATTGTGACCTGTTCACAAATTGGAAAAGGCAAAACAAGTCCCGACATTTACCTTGCCTGTGCAGATAAACTCGGAACAGCTCCGAGTGAAACGCTTGTATTCGAGGACGCTGTTTTTGCCGCAGAAACTGCTCACAAGGCAGGTTTCAAAACGGTGGGAGTGTATGACGAATCGAGCAGGAATGATAAAAACAGAATAAAAGCCGTTTGCGATTACTACGCAGACAGCTTTGAAAAAGCGGCAGATTGGGGGCACCACCTTTTGTCGCTGTAAAAAATTAATGCAAAGAGGAGATTAAAATGAAAACAGCATTAACAATCGCTGGCAGTGACTGCAGCGGAGGCGCCGGTATTCAAGCGGATATCAAAACTATGATAACAAACGGTGTTTATGCTATGAGCGCAATCACCGCACTTACCGCACAGAACACAACCGGCGTTACGGCAATTATGGAATCCACACCCGAATTTCTGGGTGAACAGCTTGAAAGTATCTTTACGGATATTTATCCCGATGCCGTAAAAATCGGAATGGTTTCTTCATCAAGCCTTATCAAAACAATTTCGGACAAGCTGAAAAAGTACGATGCAAAAAATATTGTTGTCGATCCGGTTATGGTGGCAACAAGCGGAGCAAAGCTTATCAGCGACGAGGCGGTAAGCACTCTCAAAGAGCATCTCTTTCCGTTTGCAACAGTTCTTACACCGAATATTCCGGAGGCGGAAGTTCTCTCTGAAATGAAAATTTCAAATGAGGAAGAAATGATAAAAGCCGCTGAAATAATCAGCGAAAAGTACGGTTGTGCGGTTCTCTGCAAGGGCGGACATCAGATTAACGATGCAAATGATTTGCTCTTTAAAGACGGCACCTACACATGGTACAACGGCAAAAGAATCAACAATCCCAACACACACGGAACAGGCTGTACACTTTCAAGTGCAATAGCCGCTAATCTTGCAAAAGGCTTTGACCTTGACGCTTCTGTAAAGCGTGCAAAGGATTATATTTCAGGCGCACTTGCGGCAATGCTTGACCTCGGCAAAGGCAGCGGTCCAATGAACCACGCTTTTGACATTCAAAGTAAATTTACAAAAGAAAATTCGGAGGCAGAGCAATGAAAAAGCAGACAAGTGTATTTGAAAACAGTTTGATATGGTTCGGAGCAGGCGTTTCAATCGCCGAAATTCTCACAGGTACATACTTTGCTCCGTTAGGTTTTGAAAAGGGCATTTTAGCCGTAATCATCGGTCACATAATCGGATGTGCAATGCTCTTTTGTGCGGGACTCATCGGCGGTAAGTGCCGTAAAAGCTCAATGGAAACCGTAAAAATGAGCTTTGGCAACAAGGGCGGACTTCTTTTCTCTGTCCTCAATGTTATTCAGCTTGTCGGCTGGACAGCCATTATGATTTATGATGGTTCGCTTTCGGTAAACAGTATTCTGAATATGGGCGACACAGGCAGGTGGATTGCCTGTATCGTAATCGGCGCATTGATTGTGCTTTGGATTCTTGTCGGTATTTCAAACCTCGGCAAGCTCAACACAATCGCAATGGCGGCACTGTTCATTCTCACAATCGTGATGTGTTTCTTTATTTTCGGAAACGGCAACGGTATGGGTGCGGCAGGCGATGACTCAATGTCATTCGGTGCGGCAGTTGAGCTTTCGGTAGCAATGCCGCTTTCATGGTTACCGCTCATCAGCGACTACACAAGAGAGGCGAAAAAGCCGTTCAAGGCGACTCTCGCAAGCACACTTGTTTACGGTGCGGTAAGCTGTTGGATGTACATAATCGGTATGAGTGCGTCTATCCTTACAGGCGAAAGCGATATTGCAAAAATCATGCTTAAATCAGGACTCAGCATTGCAGGACTTGTAATTGTAATTCTTTCAACAGTTACAACAACCTTCCTTGACGCTTATTCGGCAGGAATTTCAAGCGAATCAATATTCTCAAAACTCAAAGGAAAATATGTTGCCGTTGCAGTAACAATAGTAGGTGTAATCGCCGCAATTGTTTATCCTATGGATGACATTACCGATTTTCTCTATCTCATCGGTTCGGTATTTGCCCCGATGATTGCCATTCAGATTGCAGACTTTTTCATTCTCAAAAAAGACAGAGCAAGCAAAGCCGTTGACATCTGCAACATCATAGTATGGCTTGCAGGCTTTGCGGCATATCGTTTCCTGATGAATGTTGACATTATCGTCGGCAACACTCTGCCGGATATGGTTTTTACAATCATCCTCTGCGTCATAGTTACCAAAATCGCAGATAAAATCACCTCAAAATCCAAAAAAGCGTAATCGCTTACAACAAAGTCAAATCCCCGTCAGATTTCTCCGACGGGGATTTTTACATTTAATTTTCGTTATTATATTTTAAAATATCATCATAAGCAATCAGGCTGACATTTCCGAGTTCATTTGCCTTATCAATGCAACCCTTTGTAAAACCGGACTTTGAAAAAATATAAAAATGCTTTTTGTCGAAATTAAAAAGCTTACTGCGTTCAACAAGTGTTTCAAGAATACCGAGGTCAACACTTTCATTACGCCACTTACATTCACCAAAAAGAGCCGTACTTTTATCTGCCGAGCCGATTATATCAATTTCCTCCTGTTGTCTTGTTTTTGGATTTGTTCCCCACCATCTGCCGATATCCGTAAAATCAATTTCGGAATCACCGTTCAGCAACCTTTTCCACAAATACTGCTTGCAGATTTCTTCAAACACAGCACCCATATAATCCGACAAATACGGTGCAATTCGACTGTACGCAAGTTCAACCGCACCTCTTGAAATTATCGAAGAATTTTCCGGCACAAAACGATACCAAAATCTGAACATATTATCCTCAATAGAATAAATTGTTTTCTTTGTGGATTTTTCACCGTATGGCACTTCTTTTCTCACAATTCCGAGAGCAACAAGATTCTTGACATAAGCAACACAAGTGCTTGAGGTTTCTCCAACCTTTGTTGAAATCTCCGATATTTTTGATGCACCCGTAGCAATTGCCGTAATCACGGCATTATAAATAGCCGGCTCTCTTACCTCTTGTTTCAAAAGATTGTTAGGCTCTTCATACAGAGCCGATACAGGATTCAGAAAAATATTTTTTATATTATCCTCTATTGAAATTTTGTTGTTAATCTGCAAAAGATATTGCGGTGTACCCCCCACAAGCCCGTAGGCAAGTGCCTTATCTTCAGGTGACATTCCGTTAAAATACTCACAAGCCTCGCAAAATTCAAACGGCAAAATTTTAAACTGAGCCGTTCTTCTGCCATACAAGGGTGCTTTGTATGCAAGCACATGGTCCTCAATATATGACATTGATGAACCGCAGAGAATAAGAAACAACTTTGAACTGTCTTTATATTTATCAATTAACATTTGCAGTGTTGATGCAAGACTTCTTGACGCTCTTGCTACATACGGATATTCGTCAAGGCAAAGGACGATTCTTTTGTTCTCTGACAATTTAAAAACATATTCAAGTGCCGACTGAAAGTTTGAAAAAGCAGTATCCGTTTTCATTCCTGTTGAAAATTCAAGAATGCACTCGCTCAAATTTTCAAGATTTTGCTTTGCATTTGTTTCAACTCCTGTGAAACAAATTGCGTTTTTATCCTTGACAAACTCGTTTATGATAGCCGTTTTTCCTACACGGCGGCGGCCGTATATGACGGCAAATTCAAATTTTCCGTTGTTATACAATCTGTTAAGCTGTAAAAGCTCATTCTTTCTGCCTATAAACAAAATTCTCACCTCTGATCGTTTGCAAATTACTCATTTACGATTTAGTTATATACGATTAACTAAATTATAAACCACTGTTTTTGCTAAGTCAAGATTATTTTGCAATTTAGTTGGTTACGATTAACTAAATCGTGATAAAGTTATATTTTTTATATGTTGTAAAAATATGTCACCAAAGAAAATTTCGGTATAAAAAACTGTATGAATCAAACAATATTACTGCAAATAATTTGCTGAATATGTATCAGACAAAGGGCAAAATTGTCCGAAGGGAGTTTTTAATATGAAAGCAACAGGAATCGTCAGAAGAATCGACGATCTCGGCAGAGTGGTTATACCGAAAGAAATCAGGCGGACGCTTCGTATTCGTGAGGGAGACCCACATCATAAAACGTTGACACCGTTTGAAAAGTACTGTATTGCAATGCTTCGCTTCGCCGAACGCTGCATTTACAAATAAATCAAACGGAGGAAAAGACAATGACAATTTACGAAAAACAAGGCGGTACATATCGCAAGGTGGGAGATTATCGCTTGCCAAATCTCAAACTCAACACAGAGCAAAACGCCCAAATAGGCGTGTGGGGAATGAGGCACAAGCGATACTTGAAACAACGTCACAAAGTGATTTATTACAATCTTTTGACGGCAGGCATACTTAATTCATATCTTGCCGAAATCGACCAAAGAGCAAAATTGCTATTCGACGAAACAGTAAAATCACTTGCCAAAAAGGAAAATGTTACCGAAAAACTCAAAGAAACCGATATGATGTTGTGGGTGCAAAAGATGAATAATATCCGCAACCGAGCAGCGGAAATTGTGAATGGTGAAGTGATATACCACATCTAAATTACTTAAAGAAGAGTATCGTTTTGATATTCTTCTTTTTTCATTTGCTGTTAAATCTAAAATGTAGTATAATAAAAATATTGATTCAACATCTAAAGGGTGATAGTTTGAATACAAAGAGTAATATGATAATTGCAAACGGAAGAATAGTTACTCCTGATATAAAGTTTTGTAATTATAACAACACAACTCATAAGTACGATATAATTTTTAATAACGGTAAAGTGTACAGTTACAACTATAATAATGTTACTTGGTTAAAAAAACCTATCGCTATTAATCCTAATACCGTTAAAATAACTCACGGTGAAAATGAATTATTTAACATTGAAGCAATCTACTTATTTGAAAATTCATACAGAAATTATTATCATATTTGTTTTGACAATGGTAAGGAAAGTGATTACTTAGGTTCTGATTTACAAATTGACCATTCTTGTTTAGATAATAGCACCGTTAAAAGTGTTCTTGAATATTTCAAACAAATAGCTGATTTAGCTGAGTTAAAGGCTGATGACGGAACTAAACTACTTTCAAAACAATATGAGAAAATTGACTATTTATCAACTGACTCGGCATTAGCTTCATACTTATCTCCAAACGATTTCAGTTTGAATAGCTTTAATAAAAATATAATCCCTATTTTTCCTTTTGGTTGTAATGCAAGTCAGTATAAAGCTGTAAAAAATGCTTTAGAAAATCAAGTTAGTGTAATTGAGGGACCACCGGGTACAGGAAAAACACAGACAATTCTAAATATCATTGCTAACCTACTTGTTGACGGAAAATCTGTTCAGATTGTATCAAATAACAATTCCGCAACACTTAATGTATTTGAAAAGCTAAATTCGGATAAGTATAACCTTGGTTTTCTTGTTGCTCCTTTGGGCAGTTCTAAAAATAAAAACGAATTTATTAAATCCCAAATGTATGAATATCCAAACATTTCATCTTGGAAGAGTGACGAAAATATTTCTTTGCAGCAAGTACAGGAATGTTCAAATGAGCTTAAGGATATATTTGAAAAACAAGAAAGATTGGCAAATGCCCGAATTGAACTTCAAAACCTTACAGTCGAAAAAGAACATTTTGATGTTTATATTTCTGAAACAACTACCGAAAATGAAGTTCGTATAAAGAAAAATATTAAATCTTTTGACTTAATGACTTTATGGCAAGAGTGCTTATATATAGCTGAAAAAGAAAGCAAAATTTCTTTTTGGTTTAAGCTAAAAGGACTTCTAAAATACAGAATTTTTGATTGGAAGTTTTATGACCAAGACATCTCAAAAATTATAACTGCCTTTCAAAAAATGTACTACACTTGTAAAGGCCAAGAATTAACCAATGAAATATCTTCCCTTGAAAACGAATTGAAAGTAAAAAAGGCATATGACTTAATGACTAAATTGACTGATATGTCAATGAGTTTTCTCAAAAACAAATTATTTTTAAAATACGGAAATTCAAAAAGAAGAAAGAAATTTTCAATCGATGATCTTTGGAAAAATCCACAGGAATTTCTTAATGAATATCCTATAGTATTAAGCACAACATTTTCTTCAAGGAGTTCACTTGGCAAAAACGCAAAATTTGATTATATAATAATGGACGAAGCGTCTCAGGTTGATGTCACAACCGGAGCATTAGCTCTATCGTGTGCAAAGAATGCGGTAATAGTGGGTGATACAAAACAGTTGCCGAATGTTATCACAGAAGACATCAAAAATCGAGCGAATTCTATATTCGAATCTTTTAATATTTCAAGTTCATACAATTATACTGAAAATAGCTTTCTTCAATCAATTTGCAGAGCTATTCCTAATGTCTCTAATACACTTCTTCGTGAACATTACCGTTGCCATCCTAAAATTATTAACTTTTGTAATGAAAAATTTTATGGTGGCAATCTTGTTATAATGACAAAAGATAACGGTGAAAACGATGTTCTTTCTGTTATAAAAACAGTTGAAGGAAAACACACAAGAGAGCGGATGAATCTGCGACAGATTGAAGTTGTTAAAGATGAAGTGCTTCCGAAACTAAATTTTGAATCAAAAGAAATCGGTATTATTGCACCATACAATAATCAAGTTAATAAACTGAAAAGTGAAATTGATAATCAACAAATTGATATTGCAACCATACACAAATTTCAGGGCAGAGAAAAGGATGCAATAATTATTACAACTGTTGATGATGAAGTGACTGAATTTTCTGATGATCCTTTTATGCTTAATGTTGCAGTTTCCCGTGCAAAAAAAGAGCTTTGTCTTGTTGTTTCAGGCAACAAACAACCGAATGATAGCAATATCGGTGATTTGGTTTCATACATTGAATACAACAATTTCACAGTTACGGAAAGCAAAATTTATTCAGTTTTTGATTTTCTTTATACTGATTATACCAAGAGTCGATTTGAGTTTTTGCAAAAGCACAAACGAATTTCAGAATACGATTCTGAAAATTTAATGTTTGCTCTTATCGAAAATGTACTCGAAGAACAAGATTTAATTGGTTTAAGTGTGATATGTCATCAACCGTTAAATATGTTAATCCGTGACCCACAGTTGTTAAATGATGAAGAGTGCAAGTATGCAATGAATAGTGCTACACACTTGGATTTTCTGATATACAGCAGGATTAGTAAGAAGCCCGTTTTAGCTGTTGAAGTTGATGGTTATCATTATCATAAGGCTGGAACAAAACAAGCAGAGCGAGATTTATTGAAGAATCACATTTTAGATTTGTATAAAATTCCTTATGTCCGTTTTGCTACAAACGGAAGCCGAGAGAAAGAAATCTTGACCGAAAAACTTAAACAACTGTCTTAGAAAAAACTAAAAAATTTCAGTTTTAAATTTACTATATAGCTATATAAAAGTTTAAAGGCGAGAGCAGAAATGCCCTCGCCTTTGTTGTGTAATGTAGAATTTAAAATGCGTGTGTAATCTTAGCGAGCAGACCATTTATACTCCCATAGTCGTAAAACGGTAAAACTGCCTCGCCCGTGTAAACTTAGCGAGCAGTGTATTTGTACTCCCACCGTCGCCAAATACCTCGTTAGGGACACCCTAAGACCTGAGTGTTTTAGAAAATTATGTTTAAAATATAAGTCTTTCCCCAAATTTAGATATAACTTCATCACTATCTTTTCCTGAGATAATTTTACCTGTCGCCTTTTCGATAGCATCAAGTAATAACTTTGCTCTTAAAACAATGTGCTTTTCAAAGTCGTTTGACCTTGCTGCACTAACATCTATAAGATGAGTTTGTAAATAATCGTTCAAAGAATTATAATCAACTTGTCCTTTTTCTTCAATCTTTTTTAGATATTCACTCGGTGCTACTCCACCAATCTCTCTATTAGTAGAGTAAGAAATAGGTGTTTTGTTTACAACTGAATTCCATTTTTCTTTAGATAGATTATTCTTTTCGCAATAACTTCTTGGAAAAATATGATGAATGTCAATGTTTTCAGATTTGTATACTGTAAAATTCATTTCTCGACCACTAATGAAGTCTTTGCAATGGTTCTTAAGTATTAATGCCATTATACCTTTATAGGCAGCCGATTGCCTCGATTGTAAAGTGAGTAATCTTGTAGGATTGAAATAAGATTCCTGAATTGTCTTAGGTACATTTCCATTATTTTCAATCCAATTCATAACACCAACTACATCATTAACATACCTCGTTTCGTTTGCTCCACCATAAAGTTCGCCAAAAACACCACACCAGTACCATTGCCTAATTTTATTTTTAATATTGGTGACTTTTATGCGATTCCCATTAGACAATAATGTACATAGAGCAGCAAGCGGAATTAGTTGTGTTGAATAAGGCAGGTCTTTATTTGAAAAAACTCTTTCTTCCTGCAATATTTTTTCTGCTTCAACAAACCCCTCAGATAACGCATCTGCAAAATTATTATAATCTTTCAAAGATAGATTTAATACATCTTTCTTTTTACAACTAACTGTACCGCCTTTCTTATATGTTGAAAGCAAAGTACAAGCTGTTAAAAAGTCTGTTGCTGTTATACAAGATAACAAATCTCCATCAAAATATTTTGCTTTTCTTTCTTCCCAATCTTTTCTTAGTTCAAAATCGTCCATTGCAAAAATTGCAGTAACTAATTCAAAAACAGTAAGAGAAACGCCACCGGTGTTTACATTTTCAAAAACTTGGCATACCGCTTCTTTGGGTGTATCTTTGCCCAAACTTATCACAGGAATTTTATACTGTAATGTTTGCATAATGATTTTCTTATTGAATTCCGTAAATTCTTTAATGATTTCCTGATTGTAGTTGTAAAAAGCATAATATTCATTTTGCCAATTTTGTTCTTCCGGAAAATCAAGAATTAAGTTAAGAGGAAACATTTTATTCTCAAATTCTTTTGTCCTATCTGACAAATCTAATTCAATATCCCTGCCGAAATTTGAAGTGATAATTCTTGTTTCTGGAACTGAAAATATTGCATCTACTCTATCACAATTAGGATCACATGCCTTTTTAATATCTATATAGTAATAGCGGAATATTTTCTTACCTTTGTCAGTTCTTGTATGTACAGCGTTTCTACTGTAAAGAGATGAATAAATTGATGTTAATCTTTGCTGTCCGTCAAGTATCAATTCTGTTGGGATTACATCAGTAGCGGTGACACCCTCAATTACTCTATATTTAAACCTAATATTATCATTGCCATATTCCAAAAACATTGCAGCACCAACTGGATAATTATTTGTAATGCTTGCAATAAGTGCTTTTATACGCCCATCTTCCCACACCCAGCCTCGTTGAAAATCTGGTAACTGTATTGCACCTTTATTTATAGATATCATTAACTCTGAAATTGGTCTATCATTTGTTTGCATTGTGTTACTCCTTACTTAGCATACTTCTTGAAATTCTCTGCCTGCTCAAGAACTTCCTTGTAAACATCATCAA